>JAABUT010000029.1_pt1 | contig 252991 bp, 238 predicted proteins | sample 5559281 | NCBI WGS metagenome assembly JAABUT01 (sample SAMN10711880, study PRJNA513359) | rock metagenome | isolation source: Antarctica rocks | place: Antarctica: Victoria Land, Ricker Hills nord | collected 2016-01-04 | reverse complement strand
TGGTACATGCTGTGCGGCGGAAACCCTTGGACCGCAAGGAGAGTCAGCCACGAGCAGCTCGAGGAGGTGGTCCGCAAGGTCCTGATGACCTGGTGGAACACCGCAAGCTTCTTCACCCTGTACGCCGCAGCCAACGGCTACCAGCCGGGGGTCACCCCGGTCCCGCCGTTAGTGGAGCGGCCGGTGCTGGACCGGTGGGCAATCAGCGAGCTGCACGCGACGGTGCGCGAGGTGACCGACGCTTTGGAGGCCTTCGACTCGCTCAAGGCAGGGCGACGGCTGAGCCAGCTCGTCGACGACCTGTCGAACTGGTACGTCCGGACCTCGCGCCGGCGCTTCTGGGACGGCGACCCGTCGGCCCTGGCGACGCTGCACGAGTGCCTGGAGGTGCTGACCCGCTTGATGGCGCCGTTCACACCGTTCCTGGCCGAAGCCATCCACGACGCGGTCGTCGTCAGCTGCTACCCGGACCTGCCCGACTCTGTGCACCTGCGGGACTGGCCGATCGTCGATGGCGGGCTGATCTGCGCCGAGCTCGGCGCCCAGGTAGCGCTGGCCCGCCGGCTGGTCGACCTCGGACGGACGGCCCGCGTCGCGTCCAAGGTGAAGACGCGGCAGCCGCTCGGCCGGGCCCTTGTCTCCGCCCCGGGCTGGGAGGCACTGCCGGCCGAGCTGCAGGAGCTGGTCGCCAACGAGCTCAACGTCGGCAGCCTCGAGACCCTTGCCGGTGACCTGGTCGACGTCACGGTGAAGGCCGACTTCCGGGTACTGGGCCGGCGGTTCGGCAAGCGCGTCCAGACGGTGGCAGCCGCCATCTCCAACGCCGATGCAGCAGCTCTGGCCGAGGACCTGCGCCGCGGCACGGCCAGCGTCCCGGTGGACGGCGAGGACGTCGCCCTGTCGGCGGAGGAGGTTTTGGTGACAGAGCGGCCGCGCAGCGGGTGGACCGTGGCAACCGGCCCAGGTGCCACGGTGGCACTGGACCTGGAGATCACCCCGGAGCTGCGTCGGGCCGGGCTGCTCCGGGAGGTCGTCCGGCTCGTGCAGGAGGCCCGCAAGACCACCGGCCTGGACGTCACGGACCGCATCGAGCTGTGGTGGCAGGCGTCCGCGGACCTCGCCGAAGCTGTGCAGGAGGGCTCGCTGCGGCTGGCTGAGGAGGTGCTGGCCGTCAGCGTCGTCGAGGGTCGGCCCACCGCAGACCTGCTCGAGCACTCCTCGTTCGAGCTGGGCCTGAGGTTCTGGCTGCGCCAGGCTGGCGGCTGACTGGGTCGCCCTGACGGCACCCAGGAAGGTGGCGTGACTTCGACCTGGCCGGGCGCCTTGCCCGCTACGGCGTGCAGACGCCGCAGACCTCGTAGCCCTGACGGGTCGCCTGTGCGCGGCTGAGCGTCTCGGCGTCCGCGTTGCCGCGTACGTAGCGGCAGTCGGCCCGGTGGAAGCGGCCGCGATTAGGAATGACCACGACGGCGCCCTTCCTGCCAGCTGCTGGTACCGCAGCCGGCGCTGCCGTGGCGGCCGGCACATCGATCTGGGGCGCGGGTGCCTCGGCACGTCGAGTGCGGGTCGTCGCCTTGGCCGCCGTGCGCTGGACAGGCGACGGTGCCTTGGTGGGCACCAAAGCCTTGGCGGGCACCGAAGCCTTAGTGGGCGCGACCACCTCGGCGTCGGGTGCCGGACGCACAGCCGCTGTGGCCGGCCGGCCGGCCGGCGCCGCTGACGTCGCCGAGCGCTTGGCCGGCGTACGGCCAGCCGGTGCCTTGGTCACAGCGCGGGTCGTCAGCGCCGCAGCCTCGGCCGGGGCAAGGACCTCAGCGGCCGGCCGTGCTGCGCGCCCTGCGCGGGCTTGCCGCGGCTTGATCGGGGGGGACATGGCGGCTGCCGGCGCGGCGTCGGCCAGCACGCGGCGGCTGGTCGCCCGCGTGGTAGCGACCTGGTCCGGTTCCTCGACCTGCTCCGGTTCCTCGACCTGCTCCGGTTCCTCGACCTGCTCCGGTTCCTCGACCTGCTCGGTTTTCCCGATGTGCTCGGGATCCTGTGCGGGCTGCAACTTCTCGAACTGCTCCGGCTCCTCGACCTGCTCCGGCTCCTTCACCGGCTCCCGCTCCTGCTGTGCAGCCTTGAGCGCCAGGTCGGGCTCGCAGACCCCACACGCGGTGAAGCCGTCCTCGCGGGCATCGGCGACGTCCATCTCCTCCACGGTCCTGCCGGAGAGGTAGCGGCAGCCGTCAACGTGATACCGGGGACGTCCTTCGACCACCAACACGTCGCCGACTACGTCGGACTTCTGCTCCGAGCTGGGGGCGGCGGGTGTCACCTCCGCAGTCGCGACAGGTGAGCTGGCCGGGATGACCGCCGTGATGCCCTCATCGGGGTCGACGGGCGGCACCGCCTTGGCAGCCGGCGTGGGCGAGCCACCTGGAGCGTCCCCGGAACCCGCCGGTTCAGGCTGCTCGCGCCGGCGCTGCAGGATGCCCACGGTCAGGAAGGCGAAGGAGACCAGGCTGACCGCGATCGAGGCGTAGACGAAGGTGAGATCGGGCTGCAGGAGCCCGATGAGCAGCAGGACGAGTGCGACGAGGACGAGTGCCCCGCTGATGACGATCACGTGGAGGGTCCTCCCCAGGGGTGGGTGGTACGGGCGGCAGCCTACTGATCACGGCGAGTCTTCGGGCGCGGCGTACGGCGATCGCTTCAGCGCTCCGCCGGTGGCTCGGGTCCGTCCGCAGTGAAGGAGCTCTTCTCGGCCCCCTCGGCAGGTGACCCGGGCGGCGAGAAGCCGACCGGGTCGGGCGGAGCTGCTGGGCTGCCCTGGCCGAAAGGCGGTGGTCCGGTGACGCCGGCCGGCATCACCCCGACGGCAGCCGCGCGCGCTGCGGCGGGCACGCCGGTGCCTGCGTCGTCTGCCCCGCCGCCACCACGGCTGTCGAGGTCGCGCAGCTGCGACTCGAGGTAGGCCTTGAGCCGGACGCGGTACTCCCGCTCGAACGCCCGCAGGTCCTCGATGCGGCGTTCCAGCTCCTGCCGCTTCAGGTCCAGGCTGCCGAGCGCGGCGGCCGTGCGCTCCTGGAGCTCCTGCTCGACCTCGGCCGCCCGGCGGTGGGCATCGGCCAGCATGGCGTCGGCCTCGGCGCGCGCCTCAGCGACGGCCAGGTCGGCGGTGCGCTGGGCCATCAGCAGGGTGCGCAGCGCCGCCTCCTGCGGATGGCCGGCGGCCACCGACGTGTCCGGCAGGTCGACCGGAGCTGGGTCACCGGCAGGCTCGGGCGCAGGGGCCGGTTCGGGCCCGGGAACTAATGCGGGTACGGGGGCCGATTCGGGTACGGGGGCCAATTCGGGTACGGGGGCCAATTCGGGTACGGGGGCCGATTCATGCACCGGGGCCGATTCGGGCGCGGAGGCCGGCTCGGGGTCAGGGGCCGGCGCGGGGGCGGTAGGCACGGCAGCGGCGCGACCGCTGGCGTCAGCCTCGGTCAGCAGCCTGGCCAGCTCGGCCTCGACCTCGTCGAGGAAAGCATCGACCTCGTCCATCGCGTAGCCGCGGAACTCTTTGCCGAACAGCTTGTTCGCGACGTCAGCAGGAGTGAGGGGCATCGAGGTCTCCGGTCAGTGGGTGAAGGAGCTGGCGAGCGGCATGAGCACCGAGGACACCAGGAAGAACAAGATGACGAACCCAAGGTCGATCGACACACTGCCCACCCTCAGCGGCGGGATGAGCCTGCGCAGGGCCTTGAGCGGCGGGTCTGTCGCGGAGTACGCGATCTCCAGAGCGACCGCCAATGCCCCGGTGGGCCGGAAGCTGCGAGCGAAGACAAACACGTAGTCCATGACCAACCGGAAGATCAGCAGCAGCAGGAAGACGAGGAGGGCGTAGTACACGGCGCTGGCGACGGCGGCCACGGGTAGGGCTCCTGCTGGCGGGACGATCGGTGGGTCAAGGGAGTCGGGTCAGGACTGGTTGAAAAAGCCGGCTTCGACGATGCGGGCGCGGTCCTCCGCGGTGACCTCGACGTGCTCGGGCGAGAGCAGGAAGACCTTGTTGGTCACCCGCTCGATGCGGCCGTGCAGTCCGAAGATCAGACCGGCCGCGAAGTCCACCAGCCGCTTGGCGTCGGTGTCGTCCATCTCCGTGAGGTTCATGATGACGGGCGTGCCCTCGCGGAAGTTCTCGCCGATCGCCCGGGCGTCGTTGTAGCTGTGCGGGTGCAGCGTCGTGATGCGGTAGCCGTCCTCGAGGGACGGCACAGGCATCGGCCGGCTGGCCGCGTCGAAGGCGGTGCTGCGACCCCGGCCCTGCTCCTCTGACGAGCGACGCACGGGCGCACCCGCGTGCGCCTGGTGGCCGGCGCGACGGGTCGACTCGTCATAGCCGTGCTCGCGGTCGGGGTAGCCGGCGTGCTCGTCATAGCCGTGCTCGCGGTCGTGCTCGTCGTCCTCCACCAGTCCCAGGTAGAGGCCCATCTTGCGCAGGGCGCCGGGCATGTGGAGCTCCTCGAGGCAGCGGGGTCGGACATCGGGCGAACGGGCGCCGACGTGGTCGAGCGCTGCCGAGACTAGCGGCTCGAGGGGGGCCTGGCGCCCAGCAACGCCGTGCCGACACGGACGTGCGTCGCGCCGGCGGCCACCGCCTGCTCAAGGTCCCCGGACATGCCGGCGCTGATCATGCCGGCATCCGGGTGGTCGTTCCGCAGGGCAGCCGACACCTCGGCCAGCCGCGCGAAGGCGGCTGCCGGATCGGCGTGCCGCGGCGCCACGGCCATCACGCCCGCGAGCCGCAAACCGGGCGCCGCCGCCGCGGTCACCGCCAGCCGGGGGACGTCGCTGGGCCGGGCGCCGCCACGGGCCGGGTCCTCGTCCAGGCTGACCTGCACGAGGACGTCCACGGTGCGGCCGGCCCGGCAGGCGCCTGCGGAGAGGACTTCGACAAGGGATGGCCGGTCCAGAGCGTGCACCACATCGGCGTACGACGCGACGGAGCGCGCCTTGTTCGTCTGCACCGACCCGACGAAGTGCCACCGCACGCCGTGGACCTCGGTGGCCTTGGCGCGGGCCTCGGCATCCCGGTTCTCAGCCAGGTCCGTGACGCCCAGGTCGCGCAGTGCGGCCGCATCGGCGGCCGGCCAGGTCTTGGTGACGCCGATCAGGACGACGTCCTGACGCGCCCGGCCCACCGCGGCGCAGGCCAGGACGAGCCGCCGCTCGAGATCGGCGAGGTTGCCGGCAAGCTCGTCACGGCGAGCAGCATCCTCGGTTCTCTCCAGACCGGTCGGTCGGGAAAGCGGGGGTGCGGGATCCGGCGGTCCGGCAGCCGAGCTCACCGGAGCCACACGATGCCGGCGTGCCGGCCCGTCACACCGTCCCGCCGGTAGGAGAAGAAGCGGTCCGGCTGCTCAAGGGTGCAGCCGCCGACGGAGGTGGCTGGCACACCCTCGCGGGCCAGCTGGGCGGTGGCCCCGGCCAGCAGGTCGAGGCCGACGGTGCCCTGCCGTGTGGTGGACCGGCTGCCAGGCGCGGCCTTCTCGACCTCACCCGCCATGCTCGGCGGGACCTCGTAGCAGCGGCCGCAGATGCCGGGACCGATGACTGCGGTGATGGCTCCGGCCCCCTGCTCGCGCATCAGCCGGAGCACCTCGACAAGCACTCCGCTGGCCAGCCCTAGGCGACCGACGTGGGCAGCTCCGACGACGGGGGTGGGACCGGCCGAGGCGAGCAGCACCGGCAGGCAGTCGGCGCCCATCATCACCAGTCCAAGGCCGGGGAGGGTCGTGACGAGGCCGTCGGTGTCGGGCAACCCGCGGGATGTGCTGGTGCTCAAGCCCTTCACCAGCCGGACCCCACTGCCGTGCACCTGTTTGCCGGAGGCGAGCCCCTCGACGCCCAGCTCGGCGATCAACGATGCCCGGTTGCGCTGGACGGCGCCGTGCGCATCACCGACGTGGACCGCCAGGTTGAGGCTGTCCCAGGGTGCGCGGCTGGCGCCCCCTTGCCGGGTCGTGAAGGTTCCCCGGGCCGGCGCCGGGAGGCCGCCGTCCAGGAGGTCCGGCACTGGCTACTTGAGGAAGTCGGGTACGTCGAGGTCGTCCTCGAACACGACGGTGCGGCGCGGCGGATGGCTGCTCGGCGCAGCCGACCGAGCGGTCTGGATCGACGTCGCGGTCGTGCGCTGCGCATCCTGCTGCAGCGGCACGGACCGGGGCGGCTCACGGACGGCCGCCGGCTCCGGCGCCGGCGCGGCCGCCCGGCGGGGCTCCGCTCGGCGCGGCGTCGTCGTGCCGTCGAAACCGGCGGCGATCACCGTGACCCGCACCTCGTCACCGAGAGCGTCGTCGATGACCGCACCGAAGATGATGTTGGCGTCGGGATGGGCGGCGTCGGCGACCAGCTGGGCCGCCTCGTTGATCTCGAACAGCCCGAGGTCGCTGCCACCGGAGATGGACAGCAGCACGCCGTGGGCGCCGTCCATGCTGGCCTCGAGCAGCGGGCTGGCGATGGCCATCTCAGCGGCCACGACGGAGCGGTCCTCGCCACGGGCCGAGCCGATCCCCATCAGCGCCGAGCCGGCACCTCGCATGATCGACTTCACGTCGGCGAAGTCCAGGTTGATCAGGCCAGGGGTGGTGATGAGGTCCGTGATGCCCTGCACGCCGGACAGCAGCACCTGGTCGGCGGTCTTGAAGGCGTCCATGACGCTGACCTGCTTGTCGCTGATGGACAGCAGCCGGTCGTTCGGGATGACGATGAGGGTGTCGACCTCGGCGCGCAGCGCTTCGATGCCCTCCTCGGCCTGGCCCGAGCGGCGACGCCCCTCGAAGGAGAACGGCCGGGTGACCACGCCGATCGTCAGCGCACCGAGCGAGCGCGCGACCGCGGCGACGACGGGAGCACCCCCGGTGCCGGTCCCGCCGCCCTCGCCGGCCGTCACGAAGACCATGTCGGCGCCCTTGAGGACCTCCTCGATCTCGTCACGGTGGTCCTCTGCGGCCTGCCGGCCGACGTCGGGGGCCGCGCCGGCGCCGAGCCCGCGGGTGAGCTCCCGGCCGACGTCCAGCTTGACGTCGGCGTCGCTCATCAGCAACGCCTGGGCGTCGGTGTTGATGGCGATGAACTCCACGCCCTTGAGGCCCACCTCGATCATGCGGTTGACGGCGTTGACGCCGCCACCGCCGATGCCGACCACCTTGATGACGGCGAGGTAGTTCTGGGGGGATGCCACGGTGTCGAGGGCCTCTCGTTGGGGGTACGGAGCGGGGTCCGGGTCAGGTGGAGGAGGGGACAGCTACCCTCAGCCTCAGGTAGATGCTTAGAGTTATGTCAACCTGTGGTCAACGCGGACGCTACGGCGAGGGGCTCGCACGGGTCAACCTGGTGAACGGCGTGTCGGCTACCGGGCCAGTGGGCGCTCAGCGGGCGAGCCGCGCGGCGGCGTACATGCTGTCGTCGGCTTGACTGAGCAGCGCGCCCGCCTCCGCCTGGCCGGCAACCGCTACCGCCACCCCCATGCTCACCCCCACCACGACCTCGATCCCGCTGGCCGGCACCGGGATCCCTACCGCCGACCTTGGTGGCCAGGGCCGAGTGCAGCCGCTCCTCCAGCAGCACCCGGTTGGCCAGCCCGGTGAGCGGGTCCCGGACGACCCGCTCGGCCAGGTGCTCGCTGAGAACCTGCAGCTCTTCCTCGGCGTGCCGCCGCTCCGTGATGTCCTGTGCCGACACGGCGAACCACGCCGGCGCACCGGTCGGTACCGGCACCAGGCTCACGCCATGCAGCACCCACTGCGAGCCGCCGTCCGCCCGGACGTGGCATGCCTCGCTCTCCCGTCCAACCTCCTCGACGGACAGCGGTATCGCCGCAGCCCCGGTCGGCGCGCGTGTCGATGTCGATCACATCCTCGAACGGCACGCCGATCAGGTCCTCGGGTCGACGGCCGAGCAACCGGCAGCGGCCTCGTTGACCCGGACTAGCGGGTGGACAGGTCCGCCAACGCCAGCCCGATCCGAGCCTGATCGAAAATGACCTCGAAGACGTCAGAACTGGCCGTCAACGCCTCCATCGTGGCGCGGGCACGCTTCGCCCGGTCCGGGCTGCTGTCGAGCTGATGACGTCCCGTCGGGCTGTCCACCCGCACGACCTTCCCCCGACACCTGGCATTGACCCGTCCCCAGCCGGGTGTACGGCTAGCGGCGCGTCACGACCCCAGGTGAGCTGACGTCGAAGGTACGGCCGGGCAGCCGCAGCAGCGCCAACGTGGCCGCCGCCTTCTCGGCGCCGGCCACCGGACTGCCCCATACCACCCGCCGCCCGTCGCGCAGCAGCAGCTCGACCTGGTCGGAGGTCAGGGCCGAGACCACGGCCAGCTGAGCGCGCAGCGGTGCAGGCAGGCCGCGAAGCACGCCCAGCGCAGCGACTGTCGCAGGCCCGGAGGGAGTCGGGACGCGCAGGCGGGTCAGGCCGCGCGGCAGCACGGCCGCCGGTCCGATCACGGTGCCGGTCGCGTCCAGCAGCAGGACCCGGGAGCCGTCGGCGACGGCAGCGACAGCTGCCCGCTCGACGACCGTGATGCGCAGCTCGTGCGGCCACCGCCGGCTGATGCGGACCTCGGCCACCGGTGACAGCGACCGAACCCGCACGGTCACCCCCGCCAGGTCGACTCTCGCGAGAGGGGTGCCGACCTGGACGCCGGCGACGGTCCGCACCTGGGCTGCGCTGAGCCGGCTCACCCCCGTGACGGCGACCTCGCGGACGGCCAGCAGGGACGAACCCAACAGGAGCCAGCCAAGCAGTGCCAGGAGCGCGACGACCGCGAACCCCCCACAGGTACGACGCATCAGTCGGCGCGACCGGTCCTGCCGCTCAGCCGCCGCCCGGGCAGCCAGCCCCGGCGTGGCGAGCACCATCCGACGTGGCGACGTGATGGTCATGGCGACGTCCTGTTCACGGTGCCGCGTGGTCACGGCGACATCGCGCGCGCGGTGACATGGCGGGCGCGGCGACTTGGAGCACCGCGGCGCCTTCGTGGCCGCGGTGACATCGTGGCCGCGGCGAGCGCGGTCACGGCGCGCCGCCGGCCAGCAGCCGCAGGACCTCTGGGCCGACCAGCGTCACGTCACCGGCGCCCAGCGTGACGACCAGGTCCCCCGCGTCGACGCGGGCAGCGACTGCTTCCGGGACGGATGACCAGGACGGCTCGAACAGCACCTGCCCGGCCGCCAGCGGCACCGCTTCGGCAACCAGCGCGCCGCTGACGCCGGGCACCGGGTCCTCACGGGCGCCGTAGACCTCCATGACGACGACCTCGTCGGCCAGGCCGAGCGCCTGTCCGAAGCCATCAGCAAAGGTCGCGGTCCGCGAGTACATGTGCGGCTGGAACACCGCGACCAACCGGCCGCCGCCGGTCAACCCGCGGGCCGCGATGAGCTGCGCCTTGACCTCGGTGGGGTGGTGCGCGTAGTCGTCGTAGACCCGGACGCCGGCGGCGGTGCCCTTGAGCTCCATCCGCCGGCGCACACCGGTGAAGCTTGCGAGGCCCTCCACCAGCGGGCCAACCGGCAGTCCGAGGCCGAGTCCGGTGAGCAGCGCCCCTGCCGAGTTGCGGGCCTGGTGCTCACCCGCGACCTGGAGCCGCACCGTCCCTAGCCGGCGGCCGCGGACCACGGCGTCGTACGAACTGGTGGCGCCGTTGGTGGTCAGGGCGTCCATCCGCATATCAGCATCGGCGCTGGTGCCGTAGCTGCGCACGTCCACACCGTCGTGCCGCGCCCGGTCCGCCAGCGCGCGCGCTCCAGGGTCGTCGGTGCACAGCACGACGAAGCCGTCGCGGTCGACCGTGGCTATGAAGGCGTCGAACGAGGCCTCGTAGGCCTCGATGGTGCCGTAGTGGTCCAGGTGGTCGGCCTCGACATTGGTGATGATCGCCGCGTGAGGGCGGTAGGCCAGAAACGACCCATCGCTTTCGTCCGCCTCCACGACGAACAGGTCACCACTGCCCTGGTGGGCGTTGCTGCCCGCCTCGTTGAGGTCGCCGCCGATCGCGAAGCTGGGGTCCACGCCGCAATGCTGGGCGGCGACGGTGAGCATCGAGGTGGTCGTCGTCTTGCCGTGGGTTCCGGCGACGGCGACCGCCCGATGCCCGGCCAGCAGGGTGGCGAGCGCCTCCGCCCGCGGCAGGACGACCAGGCCCTGCTCGCGGGCGGCCACCAGCTCAGGGTTGTCCTCCCGGATGGCGCTGGACACCACGACGGTGTCGGCGCCCGAGACCTGCTCGGGGGCATGCCCGAGGTAGATGGTCGCGCCGAGCGCACGCAGGCCGGTCAGCGCCAGCGACTCCCTGGCGTCGCTGCCCGAGACGGGCGTACCGCGGGCCAACAGGACGCGGGCGATCCCGCTCATGCCGGCGCCGCCGATGCCGATGAGGTGGACCCGGCCCAGGCTCACCGGCCGGCCGCCGCGAGCACGATGTCGACCAGCGCCTCGTCGGCGTCCCGGTGTCCGAGGGCGCCGGCCGCGCGACCCATGACGGCCAGCCGATCCGGGTCGCGCAGCAATGAGAGCACGACGTCGCGAACGTACGCCGCGTCGAGGGCGCCGTCCTCGACGATGAGGCCACCGCCCGCGTCGACCACCGGCCGGGCATTGAGCGCCTGCTCACCGTTGCCGATCGGCAGCGGCACATAGACCGCCGGCAGGCCGACTGCGGCCAGCTCCGCGCACGTCATGGCCCCGGCCCGGCAGAGCACCAGATCGGCTGCCGCGTAGGCGTTCACCATGCTGTCGAGGTAGCCGAGCACGTGGTGGGTGGCGGGCGCGGACGGTCCGAGGCCGGCCCGGACGGCGTCGGCCTGCTGGGGACCGGTGAGGTGCAGCACCTGCATCCCGGCGACGGCGAGATCGGCCGCTGCGTCGGTGATCGCGGCGTTGATGCGGTGGGCGCCCTGCGACCCGCCGGTCACCAGCAGCACGGGACCGTCGGACAGACCGAGAGCCACCCGCGCTCCGGCACGCGCGGCGGCGCGGTCGAGACCGGCGATGGACCGGCGCAGCGGGATGCCGACGACCGTCGCCCCCGCCAGACCACTGCCCTCGACCGCAGCGGCCACGAACGGGGTAAGCCGGGCGCCGAGTCGATTGGCGATGCCGGCCCTCGCGTTGGCCTCGTGGACGACGACGGGGATGCGGCGGCGCCGGGCAGCCAGGTAGGCGGGCACGCTGACGTAGCCACCGAAGCCGACGACCACATCGGCCTTCAGCCGGTCCAGGTGGGCGCCGGTCTGCCGGACGGCCCCGGCCAGTCGGCCGGGGACGCGGAGCAGGTCCAGGCCCGGCCGGCGCGGCAGTGGCACGCGCGGGATCGTCGCCATCGGGTAGCCGCGCAGCGGGACGATCCGGGCCTCCAGCCCCTGCGATGTGCCGAGGGCGGTGATGGTGGTGTCGGCGTCGCGTCGGCGCAGCGCGTCGGCCGTGCTCATCGCCGGCTCGACGTGCCCGGCTGAACCACCGGCGGCGAGCACGACAGACAAGCTCACCGGCGCGCCCGGCTGGCCCGTGCTCCACCGGCCCGGTGTCGGCTGGCCGTTGCTCCACCGGCCCGGTGTCGGGCGTGAGTTGGTGCCGGCCGCAAGCGGGCGACGACGGCGTGCAGGCGGTTGCCCCGAGCGGCCAGCGCTGCCTGTGCGCCGGGCTCCCGGCGGGCGAACGACAGCAGCATCCCGATGGCCACCAGGGTGGGCACCAGGGCCGAGCCGCCGAACGAGATCAGCGGCAGCGGGATGCCGGTGATCGGCAGCAGGCCGACGACCGCGCCCATGTTGACCAGGGCCTGCGAGGCGATCCAGGCGGTCACGCCGGTCGCCGCCAGCCGACTGAAGCGATCGGTCGACCGCTTGGCGATGCGGATCCCGGCGAAGGTCAGTGTCCCGAACAGCAGCAGCACCGTCAGCGTCCCGAGCAGGCCGAGCTCCTCACCGATGATCGCAAAGACGTAGTCGGTGTAGGGGTTGGGCAGTCCCCCCGACCACTTCTCGCGGCTGGCCCCGAGGCCGAGCCCCACCCAGCCACCGGAGGACAGGGCGAGCAACCCCTGGCAGGCCTGGAACCCGCCGTCCAGGCGCTGGTGCGCCGCGCACGGGTCCAGGAAGTGGGTGAGGCGCGCGACGCGGTACGGCGCTGCCATCGCCAGCACGGCGACCAGCGCGAGGGCGCCGGCGACCAGGGCGGCGAAGACCCTGCCGGGCGCGCCGACGACCCACAGCAGCGCCATCATCACCGAGCCGACGACCATCATCGTGCCCATGTCCGGTTCGAGCAGGACGAGCGCGGCGATCGTCACCGTGACCGGCACCAGGGGGATGAGCAGGTGCTTCCACTCCCCCAGCAGCTTGGTCTTGCGCACCAGCAGGTCGGCTCCCCACAGCGCCAGGCCGAGCTTGGCGAGCTCGCTGGGCTGCACGTTGAAGCCGCCGGGCAGCGCGATCCAGCGGGTCGCCCCGTCGACGTTGCGGCCGATCCCGGGCACCAGAACGACAACCAGCAGGCTGAGCGACACGATCAGCAGCGGCGCTCCCAGCCGGCGCCAGGCCGTGACCGGCATCCGCGACGCGACGACCAGGCATGGCAGCCCGATGGCGATGAAGATGCCCTGCCTGACCGCGATCGCGAACGACGAGCCGTACGTCGCGTAGGCCCGGACGCTGGACGCCGACAGGACCATCACCAGTCCCAGGGCGAGCAGCAGACCGGTGCTGGCCAGCACGAGGTGGTAGGAGGCGAGCGGCCGCGTCAGCACCGAGCTGCGGGTCGCGCTCGGCGGCACCGACCGGACAGCGGGGCGGGGACCGGTGGTTACAGCGGTCACAGCGCGGCCACTTCCACGGCGAAGAGCTCGCCGCGCTGCCGGTAGTCGCGAAAGCAGTCCATCGAGGCGGCGGCGGGCGCGAGCAGGACGGTGTCGCCCGGCTCGGCCAGGGAGCGTGCGGCGGCGACGGCGGCGGGCATGGCGCCAGTGTCGAGCCGGGCCACCTCTACGACGGGGACGTCCGGGGCGTGTCGTGACAGCGCGTCGACCAAGGCAGCACGGTCGGTCCCCAACAGGACGACCGCCCGCAGCCGCGGAGCCGCCCGCTGCACCAGGTCCTCGACGTCGGCGCCCTTGAGCAGGCCACCGGCGACCCAGACGACGGAGCGGTAGGCCGCGAGTGCCGCCGCGGCCGCGTGCGGGTTGGTGGCCTTGCTGTCGTCCACCCACGAGACGCCGTCGACCACCCGGACCAGGGCGTTGCGGTGCGGCTCGGGCGCAAAGCCCCGCAGGCCCTGCCGGACCGACGCGGCAGAAACGCCGTAGGAGCGGGCCATCGCAGCAGCGGCCAGGGCGTTCGCAACGTTGTGCCGGCCCGGCACGGGCAGCTCGTCCAGCGACGCCAGCTCGGTGCCCTCGCCGTGCACGTCGGGGAACGCCCGGTCGACCAGCAGGTCTTCCACGACGCCGAGCTCACCGGAGCGGGGAACCCGCAGCGTGAAACTCACCCGCCGGCCGGGGGCCCGGCTGAGCAGGGTCCGGCTGACCTCGTCGTCGGCGTTGGCGATGCTGGTGCCGGCCTGGAGCACCTTGGCCTTGTCGGTGGCGTAGGCCTGGAACGAGCCGTGCCAGTCGGTGTGGTCGTCCGCGACGTTCAGCAGAGCTCCGGTGCGGGGCCGCAGCGTGGACGACCAGTGCAGCTGGAAGCTGGACAGCTCGACGGCCAGCACGTCGTAGGGCTGCGGGTCAAGGACGGCGTCGAGCAGCGGCAGTCCGACGTTGCCGGCCGCCACCACCCGCCGGCCATCCGCCCGGAGCACGCCCTCCAGCATTTTGACGGTCGTCGTCTTGCCGTTGGTGCCGGTGACGGCGAGCCAGGGAGCGGGGCGCTCGCCACGCAGCCGCCACGCCAGCTCGACCTCCCCGAGCACCTCGACCCCACGGCCCGCGGCGTCCATGAGCAGCGCCGAGCTCGGCGGCCAGCCCGGCGAGGTGACGACCTCCGCGACTTCGGCGGGCAGGGCGGTCCCGGTGGCGAACCCCTGGTCGGCCATGACCGCCAACGCACTCGGGGAGGCATCGACGACGGTGACCCGCGCACCGAGCTCGCGCAGCACCCTTGCCGCGGCGGTCCCGGACGTCCCGGCGCCGGCCACCACCACCGGCAGGCCGGTGTAGTCGCGCATCAGCCGAGCGGACCACTGGAGAGGTACTCCGCGTAGAACAGCCCGAGGCCGAACGCCACCGCCAGTCCACCGATGATCCAGAATCGTACGATGACGGTGTTCTCGACCCAGCCCGCCAGCTCGAAGTGGTGGTGGATCGGCGCCATGTTGAACACCCGCCTGCGGGTCAGCTTGAAGACGCCGATCTGCAGGATCACCGACAGCGTCTCGACCACGAACAGCCCGCCGAGCACCACCAGCAGCAGCTCGGTCCTGGTGACGACGGCGATCCCGGCCAGCAGGCCACCCAGGGCCAGTGAGCCGGTGTCCCCCATGAAGATCTTGGCCGGTGAGGCGTTCCACCACAGGAATCCGAAGCAGGCACCCATCGCGGCCGCCGCGACGAGGGCGACGTCGAGCGGGTCGCGCACCGAGTAGCAGCTCGTCGGGTTGGCGCCCACCCGGTTGCAGGCATTGCCGAACTGCCAGAAGGCGATGATGACGTACGACGCAAGGACCATGACCGTGGTGCCGGAGGCGAGCCCGTCGAGCCCGTCGGTGAGGTTGACGGCGTTCGAGGTGCCGGTGACCACCAGGTAGGCGAACACGACGAAGCCCAGGGTTCCCAGGCCCAGCCCGTAGTCCCGCACGAAGGACAGGTGCGTCGACGCGGGCGTGAGGGAGTTGGCGTTGCGGAAGTGCAGCGCCAGCACGGCGAAGCCGACACCGGTGATGAACTGCCCGCCGAACTTCGACACGGCGTTGAGGCCCAGGGAGCGCTGCTTGCGGATCTTGATGAAGTCGTCGAGGAAGCCGACCAGACCGAGGGCGGTCATCAGCCCCAGCACCAGCACGCCGCTGGCGGTCGGCCCGCGGCCCAGGCTGCGCAGCGCCAACAGGTGCGCGACGGCGTACCCGATCAAGGTGGCCGCGATGATGACCGTGCCACCCATCGTCGGTGTGCCGCGCTTGGTCGCATGGCTGGCCGGGCCGTCCTCGCGGATCTCCTGGCCGTAGCCGCGGCGGCGGAACAGCTTGACCACCGCGGGCGTGCCCAGCAGGGTCAGCAGCAGCGCCGTCATGGCGGCGACGAGAACCGAGATCATGCAGCCCCCTCCAGGGCGGTCCGGACGGCAGGGGCGCCGACGACGAGCAGGACGTCGTCAGGCGTGAGCTCCCCGCGTAGCAGCGCCACCGCCTCCTCGAAGGTGTCGACGTGCCGGGACTCCTGCCCCCAGGAGCCCTCCAGCACCGCGCCGGCGTGGACCTGGCCGCTGGTGCTGCCGACCACGACCAGGCTGGTGAGGTCCAGGCGCACCAGGTAGCGCCCGAGATCCATCAGCTCGCCGTCCTGGGCGGTCAGATCCCCGGTCACCAGGTCACCCAGCACCGCGATGGTCCGGCGGGTCTTGCCCTCGCTGGCGACGGCGAGCCCCTGTAGCGCCCTGCGCACGCCGGCCACGGTCGCCGGCTCAGGTGCCGGCAGGAACTTCATGCCTGTGCCAGCTGGAGCGCCTGCCGCAGCACGTCCCTGTCGTCGAACGGCGTCACGGTGCCACCGACGTCCTGGCCCGTCTCGTGGCCCTTGCCCGCGACAACCAGTACGTCACCGGGCCGGGCCTCGCGCACAGCCCGTTCGATGGCTGCGCGGCGGTCCGGCTCCACGAGGGCGCCGGGCTGGGACATCTGCTCCAGGATCACCAGCGGATCCTCGCTGCGCGGGTTGTCGCTGGTCAGCACGGCGACGTCAGCGCCCTCGACGGCGGCCCTTCCCATCAACGGCCGCTTCCTGCTGTCCCTGTCGCCACCACAACCGAGGACGACCAGCACCCGACCAGAGGTCAGCCGCCGGACAGTGGACAGCAGCGTCGACACGGCCTCGGGGGTGTGGGCGTAGTCGACCAGGGCGGTGAACGCCTGCCCCTGGTCGACCCGCTCCATTCGGCCGGGAACGCCCGGCAAGGAGGCGATCCCGGCCACCGCGTCCGGCACGGGGACGCCGGCGACAATCAGGCAGACCAGTGCCCCGACGGCGTTCGCGACGTTGAAGGCGCCCGGCAGCTGCACGGACGCGGGGACGCTGATGTCCGGCCCGACGAGCGTGAAGCTGCTGCCGTCAGCCCGGAGCTCGACCTGCGTGGCGCGCCACTGCCCGGACTCGCCGTACGTCGAGGTGGGGATCTGCGGGTCGATGAGCAGGCGGCGGCCGTGCTCGTCGTCGACGTCGACCACCGCACGGCGGCTGCGGGCCGCCGTGAAAAGGGATGCCTTGGCGGCGAAGTAGTCCTCGAGCGTGGCGTGAAAGTCCAGATGGTCCTGCGAGAGGTTGGTGAACACGGCGGTGTCGAACAGGACCCCGTCGACCCGGCCGAGGGCCAGGGCGTGGCTGCTGACCTCCATCGCCACCGCCTCGGTGCCGCGCTCCACCATGGCAGCGAATAGCGCGTGCAGGTCGGTGGCCTCCGGGGTGGTGCGGGTGCTGCTCACCTCCACGTCCGCGACCCGGGTCAGAACCGTGCCGAGCAGACCGGTACGCCGGCCCGCGGCCCGCAGCCCCGCCTCCAGCAGGAAGGCGGTCGTGGTCTTGCCGTTGGTCCCCGTGACCCCGAGGACCTGCAGGTGGCGGGACGGGTCACCGTGCACCCACGACGCGGTCTGGCCGAGGACTGCGCGCGGGTCGTCCGCCACCAGCACCGCGACCCCCTCGGGGACGCGTCCGACGCCGGCAGGGTCAGTGAGTACGGCGACGGCACCCCGAGCGACGGCCTGCGCCGCGAAGTCGGCGCCGTGCGCGCGGGCGCCCGGCAGCGCGGCGTAGAGGTCACCGGGGCGGACGGCGCGGGAGTCGTGGGTGCAGCCGGTCACCGAGGGCAGCGTCCCCACGGCGCGCAGCGTCGGGAGCCGCGCGAGCAACCCGCCCAGCGGCCGCGCCGTCGGGGCAGCCGGTCGGAGCGGGGCATCCGGGGGCGCGGCCATCGGGGTCGTCGGCACGGGGCGACGCTACCGGCGGGCGGCGGCCGGACCGGAGGGCACGCGCACCGGCTGGTCGGCCATCAGACGCAGGACAGGTCCTGGGGTGCCGCTCGGGGGGACGCTCGCGCTGTGCAGCTGGAAGGCCATCACCTTGGCGAAGACCGGCGCGGCCACGGCGCCGCCGAAGTACCCCTTCTTGCCCGTGCCCTGCAGGACGACGGCGGTCACGAAGCGCGGAGCGTCGGCCGGCGCGAAGCCGACGAACGACGAAGTGTAGTTGCCGGACGCGTAACGGCCGTCGACCACCCGCTGGGCGGTGCCGGTCTTGCCGGCGATGCGGTAGCCCGGGATCGCGGCCTGCGGAGCGGTGCCCTGGTCGGATACGACTCCCTCGAGCATGGTCCGGATCTGGGCGGCGACCACGGAGGAGATGACCCGGTGTTGCTCAGGGGCGGGGGCGGGTACGACGTGGCCGGCGCTGTCTCGGCTGGCCTGGACGATGCTGGGCGTGACCCGGATCCCGTCATTGGCGATCGTGGCGTAGACCGAGGCGACCTGGACCGCGTTGACCGAGATGCCCTGCCCGATCGGGATGGTCGCGATCGAGGTGCCCGACCACTCGGCCGGCGTGGGGATGACGCCGCGGCTCTCACCTGGCAGGCCGAGGCCCGTCCTCGTGCCGAAGCCGAAGGCGCGCATCGTGTCGTAGAGCTTCTGCGGTCCCAGCTTCTGGGCGACCTGGACGGTGCCGATGTTGCTGGACTTGGCGAGCACGCCCGTGAACGTCAGGTGTTCCAGTCCGTGCGGCTCGGCGTCGTGCAGCAGGTGGCCGCCGACCTGGTAGGTGCTCGGGACGTCGATGACGCTGTCGGGGGTGACCACCCCGGCCTGCAGGGCTGCGGCAGCGGTGATGACCTTGTTCACGCTGCCCGGCTCGTAGACCTCGCTGACCGCCGGGTCGCCCATCACGGCCGGCCGCACACCCTGCCGGTGATCAGGGTCGAAGGTGGGGGCGGTCGCCAGGGCGAGGACCTGCCCGGTGCGGACGTCCATCACGACCACCGTGCCGTTGACTGCTGCGGTGGCTTTCACCTGCTGGGCGAGCAGCTGCTGGGCGTACCACTGCAGGTCACGGTCCAGCGTCAGCTCGACGTCCCGGCCCGCGACCGGGTCGGTGCTGCCACCAACCCCGGTCGGGATGATGCGGCCGGCGTGGTCGACCTGGGCGGTGCTTTTGCCATCGGTGCCGGCGAGCACCGGCTGCAGCGTGGACTCGACACCGCCGGCTCCCTTGCCGTCGACGTCGGTGAAGCCCAGCACGTTCTCGGCGAGGTCCTGCGACGGGTGCGTCCGGCGGCTCTCGGTCAGGGTGCCGATACCGGGCAGGTCCAGCGCGGTCACCCTCTCGGCGACGGCGGGGTCCAGGCCGCGGGCGAGGTAGACAAAGGCCCGGTCGCTGGCCAGGCTGGCCTGCAAGGTGGTCGCGTCCAGGCCGAGAACGGGCGCGAGCGACTGCGCTATGGCGGCCGGGGTGCAGGGCGCCGCCGCGGCCGGCTGGCAGATCCCCTTGGCGATGACCCGCGGCTCGCCATACACCGCCTTGGCGGTGATCGACATCGCCAACGGGGCGCCGAAGCGGTCGAGCAGCGCGCCGCGCGTCGCGGGAAGGACGAGGGTCCGCAGCCGTTGGCTGTCGGCGGCGTTGGCGTACTGCGCGGACTGGACACCCTGCAGCTGGACCAACCGGGCCCCGAGCAGCGCCAGCACCCCGAGCACGACCACAAAGCCGAGGCGCAGCCGGGTCGCCGGCCTCCCGAGCGCCCGGGTACGACGCACCGGGCGGCGCGCCGGTCCGGTGCGGGCGCGCTGGGGAGCTGGCCGGTCGCGGGTGCCGGCCGGGTGCGGGACGGGGCGCGAGCCTGGGCGCGGTGCCCGTGTGCCGGGTCGGGCGCTACCGCGTGAAGGGAGCGACGAGGGCGGCGGCGGCTGGGTGCGGTTCATCGGCTGCTCCGGTTCGTGCCGCCGGCTGCCTTGCGCGGTGCGGGCTGCTGCGGGGCGGTCTGCGCGTGCGGCCGCCGTGCGGCCGCCGTGGCCGGGGCAGTCGCAGCGGGGGCGGTAGCAGGAACAGCGGGGGCGGTAGCAGGAGGAGCGGTGGGAGCACGGGCAGCGGTGCGATCGGTGGCCACGCGGGTCGCGCCGGCCGCCGGGGTGCGCTTCGGGGCCAGCGCTCTGGAGGGAGCCGCGCCTGCGGCAGGGGCGGTCGCGCCGAGAACCATGCCGTCCGGCAGCCGCAGGAAGGCCGGCGGTCCACCGGGCACCATGCCCAGCTGCGTCGCCCGCCCGGCCAGGACACCCGGAGCGCTCTGGGACTGCACGGCGGCCTGAAGATCCTGCTCGTGCTGCTCGAGGGCGCGCCCCTGCTTGGCCAGGTCGTGCAGCTGGAAGCTTTGCTGGTTGACCAGGGTGTTGAGCAGCAGCAGACCGAGCAGGCCAAGGACCAGCAGGCTGACGAGCGTGACGGCGAACGGCGCGCGGGCCGCCGACGACCGGCGCTGCGGGACCAGCCGCAGCGCCGGCGTGCCACCGGTCGAGCGGGCCGCCGGCCGAGCGGTGCGCGGCGTCGTCGCCGGGACGGCGGGACGGGCCGCGGGGCGGGCGGTGCGCGGCGTCGTACGCGGGACAGCGGTGCGGCCCGCGGGCCGGGCGGTGCGCGGCGTCGTACGCGGGACAGCGGTGCGGGCCGGCGTCCGCGGGACAGCGGTGCGGGCGGCGGCACCGGAGCTCCCTGCCGTCGCTGCCGCCGCAGACGTCATGGCGCTCATGCCGCCTCCCTGACCCGCTCGGCAGCCCGGAGCCGGACGGACTGGGCTCTGGGATTGGCGGCCACCTCGGCCTCGCCGGCCTGCTCGGAGCCGCGCACCAGCAGCCGCAGCTCAGGCTGTGAGCCCTCCGGGACGAACGGCAGGTCGACCGGCACGTCGGAGGTGGAGCGGCGGACCAGCTCGGCCTTGACGATGCGGTCCTCCAGCGACTGGTAGCTCAGCATGACGACGCGTCCTCCGACGGCGAGCGCGTCCAGCGCCCGGGGCACCGCCCGTCGCAGGACGCCGAGCTCGTCGTTGACCTCGATGCGCAGCGCCTGGAAGGTCCGCTTCGCGGGATGCCCTCCCGTACGGCGGGTGGCGGCCGGGATGGCGTCACGGACGAGGTCGGCCAGCCGGGCGGTGGAGCGCAACGGGGCGGTCGCGCGCTCCCGCACGATGGCGTCGGCGATGCGCGCGGCGAACCGCTCGTCGCCGTAGGCCTTGATCAGGCGCGCCAGGGCCTTTCCGTCGTAGCTGTTGAGGACCTCGGCCGCGCTCATGCCGGTCGTGGGGTCCATCCGCATGTCGAGCACGGCGTCCTGCGCGTAGGCGAAGCCTCGATCGGCGTCGTCCAGCTGCAGCGAGCTCACCCCCAGGTCGAACAGCACCCCCTGCACCCGGGACAGGCCGAGGCCGGCCAGGACGGCCGGCAGCTCGTCGTACACCGCGTGGATGAGGGTGACCCGCTCGCCGAAGGGGGCCAGCCGGGCGCCGGAGCGGCGTAGCGCCTCGGGGTCGCGGTCCAGCCCGATGAGCCGGGCGGGAGTGCGGGTGAGCAGCGCTTCGGCGTGGCCGCCCATGCCGAGGGTGCAGTCCACGACGACGTGCTCCGAGCCGGTGAGGGCGGGGGCCAGCAGGCCGAGGCAGCGCTCGAGCAGCACCGGGACGTGCGCCGGTGTGGTCACGGTGTGAGCACAGTGGTCACAGCGTGATCACAGCGTGCTCACGGCGTGCTCGTGCGGAGCGGCATGCGCGGACCCTCTTCGTCCTGGGCGGTACCCCGGCTCGCGGACCGGGGCGGGTGCGGGTGGGGCTGTGGTCCGTGGAGCCAGGTCCCCGCCCGCTCCTCCGCCTGGCACCGGGGAAGGTGCGCCAGGAGGCGGAGCGGTCGGAGACCTCGCCGCACGGCTCACGGCGAGCAGCTGCCGCTTAGAACACGCCTGGTAGCACCTCCTCGGCCTGCTCGGCGAAGACCTGCTCCTGCTCGGCTTCGTAGGTCGCCCAGGCGGCGGCGCCCCAGATCTCGAGGCGGGTGTTGGCGCCGATGACGACGCACTCCTTGGACAGGTCGGCGTAGCTGCGCAGCAGCACCGGCACCGTGATGCGGCCTTGGCGGTCGGGGACTTCGCCGGAGGCGCTGGCGAACAGCACCCGGCTGAAGTCCCGCAGCACCTTGCCGGTGACGGGGGCGTCGCTCAGCTTGGTGGCCTGGGTCTCGAAGTCGGTGGCCTTGAACACGAACAGGCAGCGCTCCTGGCCCTTGGTCACCACGATGCCTCCCGAGAGCTCCTCGCGGAACCGGGCCGGCAGGAACAGCCGCCCCTTGTCGTCGAGCTTCACAGGGTGCGTGCCGAGAAACACGGCCCGCTCCCCCCTGGTCCAGCCCGTCAACTCCGATGCACTCCACGTTACCCCACTTCACCCCACTGTCAACGAGAAAGTGCCGCGGACCGGCCGCTCTTCCGCCACAATCCCCAGGTCAAGTCGGTGGTGCACCGGTGGAGCGCCAGAAGCGCTTGCCCTCCCGGACCGGACAGCCACCGGCAGAGCGCGGTGCCGCCGCACGGCACGAGGGTCGAGGTGCCAGGTGGCGCAAACTGGGGACGAAGGGCACCTCTTGCGCCGGTCGGGAGTTGGCAGGACCGTGTGCTTCGCCCGCCTGACGGGCAGGTGTGCGGGTGCGAGACTGCAGACCCAGGTGGCGGGGCGGATCCCGCCCGCCGTACCCCAGCCCCGGAGGCCGCTGCGTGGCACGACGGATCGAGCCAGACGCGGCGGCGGCGACCGGCGGAGCGGACCTCGACGAGGTGCGTGAGGTCGGACAGCGGATCGCCGACAACGTGGCGCGCGTCATCGAGGGCAAGCCCGAGGTGGTGCGGCTGTCCCTGGTCGTGATGCTGGCGGAGGGCCATCTGCTGATCGAGGACGTGCCAGGGGTCGGCAAGACGATGCTGGCCAAGGCGCTCGCCAGGTCCGTCGACTGCACCGTTCGCCGCATCCAGTTCACGCCGGACCTGCTGCCGAGCGATGTCACCGGTGTCTCGGTGTTCGACATGGAGTCGCGGGAATTCGAGTTCAAACCGGGTGCGGTCTTCGCCAACCTGGTCGTCGGCGACGAGATCAACCGGGCGTCGCCGAAGACCCAGTCGGCACTGCTCGAGGCGATGGAGGAGCGGCAGGTCACGGTCGACGGGACGACCTACGTGCTCGAGGCGCCCTTCATGGTGATCGCTACGCAGAACCCCATCGAGATGGAGGGCACCTACCCGCTGCCCGAGGCGCAGCGCGACCGGTTTACAGCCCGCGTCTCCATGGGCTACCCGTCCACGCAGGCCGAGCTGGACATGCTCGACACCCACGGCGGACCGGCCGCGCTCGACGAGCTCGAGGCGGTCACCGACGGTCTGGCCGTCCGCAAGCTCATCGAGGCGGTGCGCACCGTCCACGTCTCCGCCGAGGTCAAGGAGTACGTCGTTCACCTCGCGACGGCCACCCGGTCAGCCCCCGAGCTGCGCCTAGGTGCCTCCCCGCGCGCCTCCTTGCAGCTGCTGCGCGCAGCCCGGGCGGCGGCCGCCCTGGACGGCCGCGAGTTCGTGCTGCCGGACGACGTGCAAGGGCTCGCCACGGCCGTGCTGTCGCACCGGCTGCTGCCCACCGCCGAGACGCAGGTCTCCCGGCGCAGCACGGAGGACGTCGTACGTGATCTCGTCTCCCGGCTGGCGCTGCCCGAAGCCGGCCGGCGGCGCTAGCGGTGCGCGGCGCCCTGTCAGGCCTGACCACCCGAGGCCGGTGCCTGCTGTCGGCGGGCACGGCGCTGGCCGTCTGCGCGGTGGTGCTCGGGCAGCGCGACCTGCTGCGGGCGGCCGTCTTCCTGCTCGTGCTGCCGCTCGCCGCCGTGGCCGTGGTGGCCCGCACCCGGTACCAGTTGGGCTGCACCCGCCAGCTCGACCCGGCGCGGGTCGAGGCCGGCACGCCGTCGACGGTCCGGCTGCACCTGGACAACGTCTCGCGGCTGCCCAGCGGCGTGCTGCTCATGGAAGACACCCTTCCGCTCGTGCTGGGGGGCCGGCCGCGCTTCGTGCTGGATCGGATCGAGCCGCAGGGTGTGCGCGAGGTCAGCTACCCGGTCCGGCCCGAGGTGCGCGGCCGCTACCGCATTGGCCCGCTGTCGGTCCGGCTGACCGACCCCTTCGGGCTGTGCGAGCTCAACCGGTCCTTTGCCTCAGTCGACGACCTGGTCGTCACGCCCGCGGTGCTCCCGCTTCCCCCGGTCCGCCTGGGCGGTGACTGGGCGGGTGGCGGCGACGCGACCTCCCGCTCCGTCGCGGTCTCCGGCACCGACGACGCAGCGCCGCGCGAGTACCGCCACGGCGACGACCTGCGCAAGGTGCACTGGCGCTCGACGGCCCGGGTCGGCGAGCTCATGGTTCGTCGCGAGGAGCAGCCGTTCCAGAGCCGCGCGACGTTGCTGCTGGACGGCCGGGCAGGTGCCCACCGCGGTAGCGGCCCCGGTTCGTCGTACGAGTGGGCAGTGAGCGCGATCGCCAGCACGGCCGTCGCGCTGTCCCGCACCGGCTACCTGCTGCGTGTCCTGGCCGAGACGGGGCGCGAGGTCGTCCCGGAGGGCGTGCCCGCCACCGAGGGCTCGGTGCTCGACGCGCTCGCCAGCGCCAAGCCGGGTCACGGTCACTCGCTGGAGCCGGTCGCCGAGCGACTGCGACGCACCGGTGTGGACGGCGTGCTCGTCGCCGTCCTCGGCCAGCTGTCCCCCGATGACGCCGAGCGGCTGTCCCGGTTGCGTCACGGCTCCGCCGCCTGCGTCGCGGTCCTGCTCGACACCGCCACCTGGACCTCCCCCGGCTCGGCCGGCCGCGGTCCCGCCCCGGCGTACGACGACTCGGCGCGGCTGCTGGTCGCGGCCGGCTGGCGGGTACTGCGCATCCAGCACGGCACCACGCTCGCCTCGGTGTGGCCGCTGGCCGGTGGCCGGCTGGGCGGCGCGCTGCGCAGCGAGGTACGGGCGTGAGCGTGCGCGAGCGGATGACGCTGGCCGCCGCCGCCGCAGTGCTGCTGGGCGGCACCGCGCTGCTGCCGCTGTTCGAGGACCGGACCTGGATGTGGCGCGCCGCCGGGGCGGTCCTCACCGTCGCCCTGGTCGGGCTGGTCTGCCGGCGATTCGCCGTGCCGGTCGTGCTGCAGCCGCTGCTCGGGCTGACCGGCCTCGGGCTCTACCTGGGCGAGGCCTTTGTCCGCGGCTCGCTGAAGCTCGGCCTGGTTCCGACCGGCCGGACAGTCGACGCGGTGTCGGCGCTGGTGACCGCCGGCCGGATGGACATCGCCAAGTACGGCCCACCGGTCCCGGTCAACCCAGGACTGGCCCTGCTGGCCGCCGCGGGCCTCGGCGCGGCAGCGGTGGTCGTCGACCTGCTGGCCGTGCTCCTCGAACGATCGGCCGTTGCCGGCCTGCCCCTGCTGGCGCTGCAGGCCGTGCCGTCGGCGGTGCTACCGGACGGGCTGGGCTGGCTGCCGTTCGCGCTGGGTGCCGCCGGGTGGCTCGGGCTGCTGCTGCTCGAGGGGCGCGCGCGGGTCGGTCGCTGGGGAGCGGCCTCTGGTGGCCTCGCCAGGGGGCAGGACAGCAGCCTGGGCCGGGTGGGTCGGCGCATCGGCGCCGCCGCACTCGGGATGGCCGTCGTTGTTCCCGCGCTGCTGCCCGGTCTGCACGGCCAGCTGCTCGCCGGGTCGGGCATCGGAGAGGGCGGGTCTGGCACCGGGCGGTCGCGCTCGACGACGACCTACAACCCGATCACCAGGCTGGGCATCGACCTACGCGAGCCGACCCCGCGTCAGCTGCTCACCTACACCACGACCGACCCGCAACCGGACTATCTGCGGCTGACCACGCTCGACCTGTTCGACGGCACCAGCTGGCAGTCCTCCAAGCTCAGCGCGGACCGGGATCGCGACCGGGTGCAGAACGGCATCCCCCGGCCGGCGGACGAATCGGCCCCGCGGCAGGACCTCAGCATGCGGGTCACCATCAACGGCCTGGACGTCCGGTGGCTGCCGGTGCCGTTCGGTCCGACCGACGTGCAGGTCAAGGGCACCTGGCTCTATGACGCGCGCAGCACCACCGTCTTCTCGACCGAGCGGGACACCACGGCAATCAAGCCGTACGCCGTGCGGGCCAGCCGGGTGCTGCCGGACCGGCAGCTGCTGCAGGCTGCCGGCAGCACGGTGGAGCCGGCGATCGCCGAGCGCTACGGCCAGCCGCTCACGGTGACGCCGTACGTCCAAAAGCTCACCACCGCGGTCGTGCGGGATGCGACGACCAGCTACGACAAGGCCGTCACCCTCCAGAAGTTCTTCCGCAGCGCCGAACAGAACTTCGTCTACGACCTCAGCGCCAGCACGCCGGCTCCCGGCGGGGACCAGCTCGAGGCCTTCCTGCGCGGCCGGCACGGCTTCTGCGAGCAGTACGCCACCGCCATGGCCGTGATGCTGCGGGTCGCCGGCGTGCCGTCCCGGGTGGCCGTCGGTTTCACCCCCGGTGAGATCCTGCAGGGCAACACGCACTCGGTGACGACCAGCGACGCGCACGCCTGGCCGGAGGCGTGGTTCGCCGGCGCCGGGTGGGTGCGCTTCGAGCCGACGCCGCCGCAGAGCACGGCGGTCGTGCCCGGTTACTCCGTCCCCGCGGTGGGCAGCCTGCCCGGCGGCGGTACGGCGCAGCCGTCGGCCGCGCCTGCACCCAAGGACAGCGCCCCGGGCCGCAAACTGCCCAACCCGGTCGAGAACCTGCCGGGAGCCACACCGGCCGGCGGCCGGAGCGCCGGCGGAGGGACTCCGCTGCTGCCGTTGGTGCTGATGGCGGCGGTCCTGCTGCTCGGTGCGCCCGCCCTGCTGAGAGTCGTACGACGCCGTCGATGGGCGGCGCCGGACGGGGGTGGGGGCGCCTTGACCGCCTGGTCCCAGCTGCAGGACGACGCCGCGGACACCGGTCACCGCTGGCGGCCGGCGCAGTCGCCCCGGGCGGCCGCGCAGCGGCTGCGCGCCGAGCGTCGCTTCGACGGGCCGGTGGCGGCGGCGCTAGAGCGGCTGGCGGTGGCGGCGGAACGGGCCCGCTACGCCCCGGCCGGCGGTGGCACGACCGATCCGGGCGCGCTCAGGGCGGACGTCGCCCTGCTGCGGACGGCGCTCATCGACGGGGTGCCGACCGGGATCCGGTGGCGGGCCAGGCTGGCGCCACCGTCCACGCTGACCTGGCTTCGCGCGGGTGTCAGTGAGCGCCTCGCCGCGGCGACCCAGCGCGTCGACGGGCTGCTGACCTCGATCGGGCGACTGCCTCGGCGCTGGCCCGGGAGTACCTGACATCCTGCCCGGCTGACCGGCATGCCGGCTGGGTCGGCTGACCGGCATGCCGGCTGGGTCGGCTGACCGGCATGCCGGCTGGGCCGGCTGACCGGCATGCCGGCTGGGCCGGCTGACCGGCATGCCGGCTGGGCCGGCTGACCGGCATGCCGGCTGGGCCGGCTGGGCCGGCAGTTGGGTGTGCGCGCTGCTGACCTGCTGCCCTACTGCCCTACTGCGGGCCGCCGCGCTCCTCCCAGCGGCGCTTCCACCGCTCCTCGAGCCGCTCCTTGGGCGAGCTGCTGTTGCGCGACTTCTTGCGGGTGGAGCGCTCGGCCTTGCCGTCGACGGTCCGCAGCACGGGCGCGCCGCCTGGCCCACTGCCCAACCGGCGCCAGGCGGACAGCGCCAGCATGAGGGCGCCGACCATCACGACGAAGCCGAGGATGCCGACGACCGGGCTGGTGCCGAGGCCGGCGAGCAGCATGGCGACACCGACGACGAAGACGACCGCGGCCCGTCTCAGGCGGCGGCGCATGTGAGTGCGCAGGTCGGTCGAGCGCACAGACGTCGCGAACTTGGGGTCCTCGGCGTACAGCGCGCGCTCGATCTGGTCGAGCAGGCGCTGCTCGTGCTCAGAGAGCGGCACGGCGCTCCCTCCAGGGGACGACCACGCGGAGCCCGGAGGCTCCAGGCGGACCGGCAGCCCCGGCCCGCTCCGTGAGGATACGAGGCCGAGGCCGGTCCGTCACGGCGAGGTTCACTACCAGAGGGGACCGATGTCGGCGGACAGGGCCGGGCGGTGCGCGAACCGGCTGGCAGGCGGTCCGCTCGGCCGGTCATCGGGCCTGCCTGCGGGCCGCGCGGACCGCGCCGGATCGGTCGGGTCGACCAGCGCCGCCGGTCGCACCGCGCCGGCCCCGAAGCGGTGGGTGGCCCGGTCGACGGCCTGTTCGGCCTCCCGCCATCCCGAGTCGCGCTCGCCGAGCAGCAGCTGCCGGGTCCGCCCCTCGACGTCGGTGATGCCCTCCACCCGGACCCCGACCAGCCGCAGCCGGGCCCGCTGCAGGCCGAGGGCGTCGTAGAGGGCGACGGCGGTCTCGTAGACGGTGCGGCCGACGTCGGTCGCCTCCGGCAGGCTCCTGGCACGGGTGATCGTGGTGAAGTCGGCGAACCGCACCTTAATCGACACCGTCCGGCCGACCTGCCCGGCGGCCCGCAGCCGCGCCGCGGTGCGCTCGGCGAGCCGGAGCAGCTCCCGGCGTACGACGGCCGGGTCGTCGACGTCGGCCGGGAACGTCTCCTCCGCACCGACGCTCTTCTCGGGCTCGACCGGGGTAACCCGCCGCGCGTCACGTCCCCACGCCAAGGCCGACAGGTGGGCACCGGCCGCCGGGCCGAGCGCGCGTTGGAGCGTGCCGACCGGGGTGCTGGCCAGATCACCGACGGTCCGCAGGCCGAGCTGGTGCAGCACCTGCTCGGTCTTGTCCCCCACCCCCCAGAGCGCGGCGACCGGCAGCGGGTGCAGGAAGTCGATGACGCCGTCCGCCGGGACGACGAGCAGGCCATCGGGCTTGCAGTGCGCGCTGGCCAGCTTCGCAACGAACTTGGTGGTCGCGACCCCGACGCTGCAGGTGATGCCCTGCTCGTCCTGGATGGTCGCCCGCACCCACTCCCCGACCAGCCGCGGACCACCCAACCGGCGGGCCGCGCCGCGTACGTCAAGGAAGGCCTCGTCCAGCGAGAGCGGCTCGACCAGCGGGGTGACCGACCGGAACACCGCCATCACGCCCGCGCTCACGGTCGAGTACGCGCCGTGGCTGGGCGAGAGGACAACCGCCTCTGGGCACAGCCGCCGGGCCCGGGCCATCGGCATCGCGCTGGCGACCCCGTAGGCCCGCGCCTCGTAGGTCGCCGACAGCACCACGCCCCGCGAGCCCTGACCACCGACGATGACCGGCAGCCCGTGCAGGTCGGGGCGCTCACGCAGCTCGACGCTGGCGTAAAAGGCGTCCATGTCGATGTGCAGCACGGTGCAGCCGGTGTCGTCCCCGGCCGGCCCGGTGGGCGGACCGGACGGCTGGACCCGACCGCGACTCACGGCCTACTCCGGCCGGCGAGCCAGCACGTGCAGCTGAGTCGCGAGGTCCCGGAACGGCTCGGTCGTGGACAGCGCGCGTTCCAGAGCCAGCAGCGCGGCGGCCGCACCGGGCTCGGCGTCGAGCGCTGAGCTGGGGACGAGGTCGGCGACGGTCCGCACGCCGTGGACCTGCTGCACCTGCAGGCCGGCCCGGCCGACCAGCTCCCGCACGGAGGCCACGGTCCAGCGCCGAGCCGTGCCGTCCGCCGGCCCCCACCGGCCGGCCGGGTCGGTGAGGACGTGGGCGGCCTCGTCCGGCCGGCCGGCCAGCGCCCTGGCAAGCACGGCGGCGGCGCGGCCGGCGACGAGCAGGCTGAGCCGGCCACCGGGCCGTAGCACGCCGGTCGCGGCCAGCAGCGCAGCGCCGGGGTCGTCGACGACCTCGAGCACGCTGTGGCAGAGCACGAGGTCGGTGCTGGCCGGCGCCACCATCGCAGGCAGGTCGGCGAAGTCACCCTGGACGGCGGTGACCCGATCGACCAGTCCACGCTCGGCCGCCCGGCGCTGCAGGGCGGCCAGCGAGTCAGGGCTGGGATCGACCACGGTGACGCGATGCCCGGCCTCGGCCAGCGGTACGGCGAAGCCGCCCGTCCCGCCGCCGGCGTCGAGCACATCCAGGCCGGCGCCGTCCGGGTCGTCCTCCCGCAGGGCGGCGAGCAGCACCTCCCAGAGCACGGCGGTACGAACCGAGTGCTGGGGTCCGGCACCCCGGGAGGAGGGGGGACTGGCCATCTGCCTGCTCCTGCCTGCCGGTGGTCGTGCTCGCCCGGCGGTACGCCGCGGAGGGCCGGAACCTGACTGTGCGGCGCCGCCGGGCCGGAGCCTAGTGAGCCGTCGACGCTGCGGGTCGGCCAAGCGAAGGCACCGCTCACCGGCCCGAGCTCCCCGGACTGGCGTGCCACAGCTTGCGGGGTGCATCCCGCGGGGGGCCGTCCTTAAGGGCGCCGTCCCGTAAAGCGCTGTCCCGCGGTGCACCCCGACCCCGCGAGGTGCCGGTGCCGTCTCCGGCCGGCATGACGTCGGCGTAGGGCGAGGCCCGGAACCCGGTCGCGTAGACATGCACCGCCCCGCCCACTCCGGAGTGTCCGGCCCCTCCGCCGACCAGCGGCGGGCTGGTCATCACCGGGCGGGACGACCGGCTGGCCGCCGCACCCTGGACGGCGGCCTCCGTCACCTGCTGAGCCGGACCGGTCGATCCCTCCATCACCTCCCACACCGCTTCGAGACCGCCGGCCTGCCAGGCGGCGTGCAGCTCCGGCAGCTCCCACGCGCCCAGGGCCAGCATCGACACCCCGCGGGGCCCGGTACGGCGGACCTTCCCGCGGATCACCAGCAGCCAGGAGTGGAACAGGGTGCTGGCGTAGCCGACCTGGGCGTCCTCGAAGAACGTCGCGTCGAGCGGGCCGGTGCTGTCGTCCAGGGTCACGAACACCACCCGCTTGCCGGACCGGATGGGCGGGGTCTGGGTGGCGACCTTGACGCCTGCCACCAGCACCTCCTGCGCACTGCGGCAGCCCAGCAGGTCGCGGGCCCGGGTGGTGCCGAGCTCGGCCAGGAACGCTGCGTAGGCATCCAGCACGTGGCCGCTGACGTCCAGCCCGAGCACGTCGAGCTCGGCCCTGGTCCGCTCGGACTGGCTCATCTCCGGCAGGCCGCTGGGGGCGGTCCGCTCTGGTGCATCCCCCAGGTCCAGCGCGAGCTGTACGTCCACCGGCGCGGGAACGGCCGCGGCCTGCGACTGCCGGGCCCGCCGGGCATCCACGTCGTCCAGGGCCATGCCCCCCGTCGGCAGCGCGGCCTTCCTGAGCGGTGCCGAGCCGCCCGGCAAGCGCTGGATTTTCGGCAAGCGCTGGGTCTTCTGCACCGACCGGGACCACCGGTCAAGCTCGGTGACCTGCAGCAGCAGGTCACGACGGGTGACCTGCCCGCGCCGCCTCCGGCCGGACAGCCCGGGCACGGTCGAGCCCAACCCGTAGAGCGAGTCGAACGCCCCCGCCACCACCAGCCGCTCGGCCACCGGCCGGGACACCGCGGCCCGGTGCCAGAAGTCCGAGAGCGAGGCGTAGGGCCGGCCCGCGACGATCCGGGCCACCTCCGCCTCGCAGATGCCCTTGACCTCCGACAGCCCGATCCGGATGCCGAAGCCGCGGCCGTCGGGCAGCCGCAGGTCGGTCGGTCGCTGCCGCGGCGGTGCCTGCTCGGAGCCGGGCACCTGGTCCAGCACAGCCGGCGGCGGCTCGTCATACACCCCGACCTGCTCGACCCGGTAGGACGCGTCGGAGGCGTTGACGTCCAGGGACAGCACGGCGATCCCGAACTGGCGGGCGTCGTCGAGGATCAGCCGCTTGGGGTACATGCCGGGGTCATGCGTCAGGACGCCGGCCAGGAAGGCCGCCGGGTGGTGGGCCTTGAGCCAGGCTGACTGGTAGGTCGGCAGTGCGAAGGCTGCGGCGTGGGCTTTGCAGAACCCGAACGACCCGAAGGCCTTGAGCACCTCCCACACCCGCTCGACGACGCCAAGCGGGTAGCCGCGGGCCAAGGCGGTCGGGAGGAACCAGACCCGTACCTCCTCCTGGCCGTCGGGGTTGCCCAGGGCGCGCCGGACCTCGTCAGCTTCGGCCAGGGTGCAGCCGGTCATCCGCGCGACGATGAGCAGCACTTGCTCGTGGAAGACCACGACGCCGTAGGTCTGGGCCAGCGCCGGCTCGAGGTCGGGGTGCAGGTAGACCGGTTCGCACCAGCCCTGCCGGGCCTCGAGGAACGGCCGGACCATGTCGCTCTTGACCGGTCCCGGCCGGAACAGCGAGATGTCGATGATGAGGTCCTCGAAGGTCTCCGGCGCGAACTTGCCGACCAGCTCGCGCTGACCCGGCGACTCGATCTGGAAGCAGCCGAGGGTTTTGGTCGACTGGACCAGCTCGAAGGTCCGCGGGTCGTCGCGGACGATGCCGTCGAGGTCGACCGTGACGCCCTCGACGCGGGCCACCTCCTGCACGGCGTAGGACATCGCCGACTGCATGCGGATGCCGAGCACGTCGAGCTTGAGCAGTCCGAGCGCCTCCACGTCATCCTTGTCGAACTGGCTCATCGGGAAGCCCAGCCAGCTGGACTCCACCGGGGTTCGGTCGAGCAGCGTGCGATCGGACAGCAGCACGCCGCACGGGTGCAGGGCGATGTGCCGTGGCAGGCCGTCGAGCTGCTCGACCAGCCGCAGCAGCAGGTCGATCCGGGGACCGTTCTCACCCCGGGCCAGGCCGCTGGCCCGCAGCTCCGGCAGGTCGCGCATGGCGGCCCGCACCTGGTTGGCCCGGATGTGCGGGAACGCCTTGGCCAGCGCGTCGACCTCCCCGGGCGGCAGCCCGAGGGCGGCGCCGACGTCCCGGATGCCGTGCCGCGCCCGGTAGGTGTCCATCATCGACACGCAGGTGCAGCGCTCCCCGCCGTAGCGAGCCAGGACCTGCTCGTAGACCTCCATCCGGCGGGCTGACTCCACGTCGACGTCGATGTCGGGCAGCTGATGCCGCAGCGGTGACAAGAAGCGCTCCATCAGCAGGCCGTACCGGATCGGGTCGACGTCGCTGATGCCCAGCAGGTAGGTGATCAGCGAGCCGGCACCGCTGCCCCGGGCAGCAGCCCGCACGCCCATGCCCTTGATGAGGTCGACGACGTCGGCCACGGTGAGGAAGTACGACGGGTAGCCCAGCGTGCGGACGACCTCGAGCTCGTCCTCGAGCCGGCGCAGGGTGGTCGTGTCCCGTGCCATCGCCCGTCGGCCGAAGCCGGCCTCGCAGCGGGCCCGCAGGACCACTTCGGGCGCACTGGACCCCCCGTCCACCTCGAGCTCCGGGAAGTGCACCTCACCCAGACCCAGGTCGCGGCAGGGGTCGACGGCGCACCGATCGGCCTCGTGCCGGGTACGGGCCAGCAGCCCCCTCCCGCTGGCGTCCTGGCCGGTCAATCCAGCGGTGCGGGCGATCTCCTCGGCGACGTCGGCCATCTCCTTGCCCGACAGCAGCGCCGCCTCGGCGTTGCGGCGGTCGACGTGCCGGGCGTCCAGAGCGACCAGCCGACGGGCGGCATCGAGCACGTCAGCGGTGGGTGCGTCGATGCGGTCGGCGTAGCGGACGGCGTTGGTCAGCACCGCCGGGGCGCCCACCTCGGTGGCGAAGCCGAGCATCCGGGCGGCCCGGCCGGCGTCACCCGGTCCGCGGTGCGACATCACCTCGACGACGACGCCGTCGCGGCCCAGCACCTCTCGCCAGCGGTCCAGGTGGGTCCGGGCGAGGTCTGGCCGGCGGGCGGTGACGGCCCGACCAAGCTCGGAGGCCGGGCCGAGCAGCACCGCCAGCGCACCCTCCTGCGCGAGGCCGCCGGCGTGCCGGGCGACGAGGTCCAGGCTGCTGATGGGCACCCCCCGCTCCCCCGCCAGATGGGTCGCCGAGACCAGTCGGCACAGCGCCGCCCACCCCCGGCCGTCGCGGGCGAGCAGCACGACCCTCGGCAGTCCGGGATCACCGACGTCGGGGTCGCCGTCCAGGAACGTCCCGCCCCGAGCCGGGGACCGACGGGTGCCCTGCTGCTGGTGCTGCCGGTGCTGGTGCTGGTGCAGCGGGGTGACGGCGAGGTCGACGCCGAAGACCGGTCGGATGCCCGCGGCCTGGCAGGCTTGCGCGAACTTCACCGCGCCGTACATCCCGTCGCGGTCGGTGAGGGCCAGGGCGTCCATGCCGTACTCGGCGGCGCGCTCGGCCAGCGCCTGCGGGTGGGATGCGCCGTGGCGCAGCGAGTAGCCACTGGCCACGTGCAGGTGGACGTAGGGCTCCGACATGGCTCAGCCCGACGCCGTCAGACCAGCCGTGCCGGCCCCGGCGGTGGTGTCGGTCCAGCCGGTGGTGTCGGCCCAGCCGCTCGAGCTGGGCCAGCCCGACTCGAGGCCGAGGGTGGTCTCCACGACGGCCAGGAAGCGGTGCGTGTCGCGCAACAGGTCATCGGCCTCGCGGGGACTCACGACGCCAGCCAGCCCGGCTTCGGCAGCCGCCCGTTTGCGGGCTCCGGCCGCGAAGAAGCCGGCCCACTCGGCCAGCTCGGGGGCGATGTCGGCGAGCAGCACCCACGCACTGGTCGGCCGGGCACGACGGGGAGCACCGGAGCTGGGGCCGGCCGGAGCCGGCCGGGCCCGGCGGGCCAGCACGGCGGCGGCGGTCCGCAGGGCAGCCAGGTGAGCCAGGGCGTAGCGCTGGCCGGGAGCGGGCGTGTCGGCCGCTTCGTCCAAGCTGCGGCGGGCCAGCAAGAGCAGGGTCGGAGCAGGCCGGGTCGGAGCAGGCCGGGTCGGAGCAGGCCGGGTCGGAGCAGGCCGGGTCGGAGCAGGCCGGGCCGGATCGGTGGCAGCAGTCATGTGGTGGCCCTCAGTCCTGGACCCGGGCGAGGGACCAGCCGCTGCTGGCCTCGTCGAAGCAGAGGTCGTAGACGCCCGGGCCGGCGCTGGACCGCGCAGCGGCCCGACCGGCAGCAGCTTCGACCCGCCACCACTGCTGCGCCCGGTCGTCCACCCGGGTCGGACCGGCGGTGGTGGGGACCCGGTCCCCGCTGCTGAGCGCTGTGACCGCCGCGCCGCGCCACCAGCCACCGGACTCGGTCCAGCGGCTCAGCACCTCGAGTACGAGGTAGAGCCGGCCGCGCCACAGGAACGTGTCCGGCACCGGGCCGGCGGGGGCCGTGCGGGTGCGGACCTCGACGGCGTCGGCATGCAGGCGGGTCATGGCGGCCTTCTTCGGTAGGCGGGTCGCGGACAGCGAGCGCTGTTCGCTGGTGCCGGGGGAAGACGGCCGAGCTGGCGGGCCCGGTCCGGGTGCGGCGCTTCCCCACGCCGCCCCCGGACCGGGAGCCCGCTCGGCGGCATGAGAGGGTCGAGAGCACGCCACCGAGCGGTCCACCTCGGCCGGGCCCGCGAGGCCCCGCCGAGTCGTACGAACACTCGTTCGAACGACTCGGACAGTAGACCCCCGCACCGACAGACCCGTCAACCATCGATGTGGGCTCGAGAGTGCCGACGGCACTGCCCCCTCCTGCCAGACCACGGGCGAGCGACGTGACGCGTGCCTCACTAGCCAACCAGTTGCGTGCGCCAAGCACTGATGGCATGCTGTTGCTTGTAGGACGCAAGCATGAGTCAGTAAAGAGATCCGATGACCGCTCCCACCACCTCGCCCGAGACCCCTCAGCGCCCCGGTCACGACCGACTCGCCCAGGACGACCACGACGATCAGGACGACCACGACGACCTCGTTGGCCGCCTCGAGCTGGCCTTCCGCCTGCTCGGCAAACGGGTCTACCTGCCCAGCCTGCGGGTGCTCCGGGCTGCCGGATCGGGACAGGTCGGCGTGGACAAGACCAGCTACCCGCTGCTCGCCCTGCTCGCGGAGCACGACGAGGTCCGGCCGTCGGACGCCGCGGTCGCCCTCGAGCTGGACCTGTCGACCGTCAGCCGGCAAGTGCGCCAGCTCGAGCAGTCCGGGCTGGTCGGCCGCCGGCCCGATGAGGCCGACGGCCGCGCCTGCCGGATCCACCTCACCGACCACGGCCGCGCCGGCCTGTGCGCCGTACGCCGGTCCCGGTCGCAGCTGCTCGACAGCACCTTCGGCGGCTGGTCCTCGGCCGACCGGGAAGAGCTCCTCAGGCTGCTCGACCGGCTGCTGACCGACCTGCACAACATGTCCCCGACTCCCCCGCCCCTGACCCCCGCACCGCTGCCGAGCACTCCGGAGACCGACCGATGACCACGCCCAACACGTCCGCCCCCACCACGGCGGAGCGATCCCCGAGCGGCTTCACCCACAAGCAGATCCTGGTGATCATGTCCGGGCTGATGCTCGGCCTGTTCCTGGCCGCCCTCGACCAGACGATCGTGTCGACCGCCCTGCCCACGATCGTGGGCGACTTCCACCGCAGCGACCTGCTGTCGTGGGTTATCACGGCGTACCTGCTGGCCAGCACCGCCAGCACCCCGCTGTGGGGCAAGGCCGGCGACCTCTACGGCCGCAAGCGGGTCTTCCAGCTGGCCATCATCGTGTTCCTGTTCGGCAGCGTGCTGTGCGGCGCGGCCCAGAACATGTACGAGCTGATCGCCTTCCGTGGCATCCAGGGCATCGGTGGTGGCGGCCTGATCAGCCTGGTCTTCGCCATCATCGGCGACGTCATCCCGCCCCGCGAGCGCGGTCGCTACCAGGGCTACTTCGGCGGCGTCTTCGGCCTGTCCAGCGTGATCGGCCCGCTCGCCGGCGGCTTCTTCGTGGACAGCACCAGCTGGCGCTACATCTTCTACATCAACGTCCCGCTCGGCATCGCCGCTCTGGTCGTCACCAACCGCGTCCTGAAGCTGCCCTTCGTCAAGCGCCAGGTCAGCATCGACTGGTGGGGGGCGCTGCTGCTCGTCGCCGGCGTCTCGACGATCCTGCTGGCCACCCAGTCCGGCGGCAAGGACTTCCCGTGGGGATCGGTCCAGATCGTCGGCGGCTTCGTCCTCGGTGCCCTGCTGCTGATCAGCTTCGGGGTCCGCGAGCACTACGCGGTCGAGCCGATCCTGCCGTTGCGGCTGTTCCGGCTGCAGGTGTTCTCGGTTGCGAATGCCATCTCGTTCATCAGCGGCATCTCGATGTTCGGCGCGCTGGCCTTTTTGCCGCAGTACCTCCAGCTGGTGCACTCGATGTCGGCCACCGCGTCCGGCCTCATGCTGCTCCCGCTGCTCATCGGCATCCTCACCTGCAGCATCGCCTCGGGCCGGTACATCTCCAACACCGGCCGCTACCGCTGGTTCCCGGCCGTCGGCAGCGCCCTGGTCGCGGCCGGGCTGATCTTGCTGTCCGGGATCGGTGCACACACTTCGCTGGTCGTGATTGGCCTGGACATCTTGGTCTTCGGTGCCGGTCTCGGCCTGTTCATGCAGGTGCTGGTGATCGTGGTGCAGAACGCAGTCGATCGTCGGGACATGGGCGTCGGCACGAGCTCGGTGACGTTCTTCCGCTCGATGGGCGGCACGATCGGCACCGCCGCCCTGGGCGCGGTTCTCACGGCCCGTCTCACAACCGAGCTGCCGAAGTACCTGCCGGCGGCTGCCCTGCGGGCCGGTGGCGGCCAGGTCAGCCAGGCGATCTCGGCCCCCAAGGTCGTCGACGCGCTGCCGGCCCCGGTCCGTGAAGGCATCTATCAGGCCTACTCCCACGCCCTTGCGACGGTGTTCCTCTACTCGGTCCCAGTAGCCCTGCTCAGCGTCGTGGTGGCGCTGTTCGTCAAGTCGCACGCGCTGCGCAGCGGGCAGGGACAGGACGCCGGCCGCACCGCCGGCGAGGCGGCCCCGGGCGGCACGCTGCCCGAGGCCGAGACCGACGTCGCACTGACCGCACCGGCCCACTGACCCCTCGATCAGCACCGCGTACGACGCACCCGACGGCCCCCTGTCCGCAGGGGGCCGTCGCCGCTCCGCGTCGTTAGGCTCGGGACCATGGCCTCCCTGCTGCTGTCCCGCCGCGACCTCGACTTCCTGCTGCACGAGTGGCTCGAGGTCGCTGCCCTCACCAGCCGGGAGCGGTACCGCGAGCACTCACGGGAGGTCTTCGACGCGGTGCTCGACCTGGCGGAACAGCTAGCCACCCGCCACTTCGCACCGCACAACCGCCGCAACGACACCGAGGAGCCGACCTTCGACGGCGAGCGGGTGCACCTGCACGAGGAGGTCGCCTCGGCCTTACGGGTCTTCGCCGAGGCCGGCCTGATCGGCGGCGGCATGGCCGCCGAGGTGGGCGGCATGCAGCTGCCGAGCGTGGTGGTGCAAGCGGTCTTCGCGTGGTTCCAGGCCGCCAACGTGGGGACCTCGTCGTACCCGTTCCTCACCATCGGCAACGCCAACCTGCTGCTCGCGCACGGCACGCCCGAGCAGGTCGACACATGGGTCCGGCCGATGGTCGAGGGCCGGTTCTTCGGCACCATGTGCCTGTCGGAGCCGCAGGCCGGTTCGTCCTTGGCGGATGTCACGACCCGCGCCGAGCGGCAGGACGACGGCAGCTACCGCGTCACCGGCAACAAGATGTGGATCTCGGCCGGCGACCACGAGCTCAGCGAGAACATCGTCCACCTGGTCCTGGCCAAGATCCCCGGCGGACCCGGTGGGGCTAAGGGCATCTCGCTGCTCATCGTCCCCAAGTTCCTGGCGGACGGGCAGCGCAACGACGTGGTGGTGGCTGGGCTCAACCACAAGATGGGCTTTCGCGGGACGACGAACACCCTGCTGAACTTCGGCGAAGGCAGGCACCAGCCGGACCGCCGTGCGGGCGCCGTCGGCTACCTCGTCGGGGAGGAGCACAAGGGCCTGTCCTACATGTTCCACATGATGAACGAGGCGCGGATCGGCGTCGGCCTCGGCGCGACCGCCCTGGGCTACACCGGCTACCTGCACAGCCTGGACTACGCACGCAGCCGGCCGCAGGGCCGGCCGGTGACGGGCAAGGACCCCTCCACGCCGCAGGTGCCGATCATCCAGCACCCTGACGTCCGACGGATGCTGCTGGCCCAGAAGTCCTACGTAGAAGGCGCTCTCGCGCTGAACCTGTACTGCGGCCGGCTGGTCGACGAAGAGCACACCGCCGAGACCGCCGAGGCCCGCGAGCGCGCGCACCTGCTGCTGGACGTGCTGACCCCAATCGCCAAGAGCTGGCCCTCGCAGTGGTGCCTGGAGGCCAACAGCCTGGCCATCCAGGTGCTCGGCGGCTACGGCTACACCCGCGAGTACCCCGTAGAGCAGCTGTACCGCGACAACCGCCTGAACCCGATTCACGAAGGCACGCACGGGATCCAGGCCCTCGACCTGCTGGGGCGAAAGGTCGTCATGCAGGGCGGTGCCGGCCTGCAGCTGCTGGCAGGTGTGATGACCGAGACCGTCGAGCGGGCAGGTAAAGAGGGCGGGCAGAGCGCTGTGCACGCCACCCAGCTGCAGGCCGCGCTGGAGCGGGTGCTCGAGGTGACGGTCGCGGTCTGGAGCGCCGGGGACGTCGCGCTGTCACTCGCCAACGCCACCGTCTACCTCGAAGCCGTCGGGCACCTGGTGGTCGCCTGGACCTGGTTGGAGCAGGAGCTCGCCGCGGCTGGCAAAGCGGGTGACTTCTACGACGGCAAGCGGCAGGCGGCGCGCTACTTCTTCGCCTGGGAGCTGCCGAAGACCGGCCCGCAGCTGGACTTGCTGGCCTCGCTAGACCGGACGGCGCTGGACATGCAGGACGCATGGTTCTCGGCGTGAGCATCGACCCGGCCTTCCTGGCCCTTCCGCTGCAGCAGGTCGCAGCCGCCGGACTGCAGGCCGCCGGTGAGGCCGGCACGACCTGGGCAGACGTCCGCATCGAGCGGCTGCGCGGCCAGGACCTCTCGCTGCGGGACGGCCGGCTGGAGAGCCTCGGTGACGACGAGTCCGTCGGGGTAGCGGTCCGCGTCGTGCACGACGGCACCTGGGGCTTCGCAGCCAGCTCGGACGTCTCGGTCGAGGAGGTCGTGCGGCTGGCCAGCGAGGCGGTCGAGGTGGCGAGGGCCTCCCGACCCCTCAACTCCGAGCCGGTCGAGCTCGCCGACGAGCCGGCCTATCCCTCGGCCACCTGGGTCTCGTCGTATGACGTCGACCCGTTCTCGGTGGACCCGGCCGAGAAGACCGCGCTGCTCGCGGATTGGTCCCGGCGGTTACTTAGCAGCGACGACGTTGACCACGTCGATGTCAACCTGGAGCAGGTGCTGGAGGGCAAGTACTACGCCGACAGCGCTGGCACATCCACCACCCAGCAGCGGATCCGACTGCAACCGCAGATCACCGCGACCCGGGTCGACCCGGGTGGTGGCTTTGAGACGATGCGCACGCTGGCCCCGCCAGTGGGCCGGGGGTGGGAGTACCTCGCCCGGGGTGGCTGGGACTGGGACACCGAGCTCGACCAGATCCCTGCCCTGCTCGCGGAGAAGGCCAAGGCCAGCAGCGTGGAGCCCGGCCGCTATGACCTCGTGGTGGACCCCTCGAACCTCTGGCTGACGATCCACGAGTCGATCGGCCACGCGACCGAGCTGGACCGCGCACTGGGCTACGAGGCGGCGTACGCGGGAACGTCGTTCGCCACCCTCGACCAGCTGGGCAGCCTGCGCTACGGCTCGGACGTGATGCATGTGACCGGCGACCGCACCACGCCCTACGGCCTGTCGACCGTCGGCTTCGACGACGAGGGCGTCGCGGCGCAGAGCTGGGACATCGTGCGCGACGGGATGCTGGTCGGCTACCAGCTGGACCGGCGGATGGCCCGGCAGAACGCCGACGCACTGGGGGTCTCGCGCTCCAACGGCTGCGCCTACGCGGACTCACCGCATCATGTGCCGGTGCAGCGGATGGCCAACGTCTCGCTCCAGCCAGCGGCGGATGGTCCCTCCACCGAGGACCTGATCGGCGGGGTCGAGCGCGGCATCTACGTGGTCGGCGACAAGAGCTGGTCGATCGACATGCAGAGGTACAACTTCCAGTTCACCGGTCAGCGCTTCTACGAGATCCGCGACGGCCGCCTGGTCGGGCAGCTGCGCGATGTCGCCTACCAGGCGACGACCACGGACTTCTGGGGCTCGATGGAAGCCGTCGGTGGTCCGCAGACCTACGTCCTGGGTGGCGCCTTCAACTGCGGCAAGGCCCAACCGGGCCAGGTGGCGGCGGTGTCGCACGGCTGTCCGTCGGCGCTGTTTCGCGGCGTCTCGATCCTCAACACCGCACGGGAGGCCGGCCGATGAGTGCGGACCTGGTCGAGCGCACCCTGGCGATGTCGCAGGCCGACGGTTGCCTGGTACTGGTGAGGACGAACAGCAGCGTCGACCTGCGGTGGGCCGGCTGCTCCCTGACGACCAACGGGACCAGCCGGGACCGGTCGGTAACGGTCATCAGCATCCTCGGCGAGTCCGTCGGCGTCCGCAGCGCGTCGGTCCTGGACGACCTCGAGGGCCTGGTGCGAGCCAGCGAGCAGGCGGCTCGGGACGCCGGTCCGGCCGAGGACGCCGGTCCGCTGGTGTCCGGCGGCGCCGACGCCGACTTTGAGCAGGCCGCGCCGACCCTCAGCACCTCCATCCTGTCCGGCTTCGCCGCCGGCCTGGGTGACCGGTTCGCGGCCGCCAGGGCGGACGACCTGCGGCTGTACGGCTACGCCACGCACGAGCTCGACACCACCTGGCTGGGCAGCTCGACCGGCCTGCGGCGGCGGCACGTCCAGCCCAGGGGCTACGTCGAGCTGACCGGCAAGGGGGCGGGGCCCGGGAGCTCGTCCTGGGTCGGCCAGCACACCCGGGACTGGAGCGACATCGACGTCACCGTCCTGGACACCGAGCTGCGTCGGCGCCTCGGCTGGGCGGAGCGCCAGATCACCCTGCCTGCAGGACGTTACGAGACGATCCTGCCGCCGAGTGCGGTGTCGGACCTGCTGGTCGACGCCTACTGGAGTTCCAGTGCCCGGGACGCCGCCGAGGGCCGGACGGTCTTCTCCCGCGCCGGCGGAGGGACCCGACTCGGCGAGTCCCTCGCCCCGCCCGGTCTGCGGATGTGGAGCGAGCCGGAGCATCCGACGCTCGGCACCCGACCGTTCGCTGTCGCCACCGGCTCCTCCTCTATGAGCAGCGTCTTCGACAACGGCCTGCAGTTGCCGTCCAGCGACTGGTTGCGCGACGGGGCGCTGTCGGCGCTCGTGGAGACCCGGGCGACCTCCCGGCAGGGTGACCGCCCGTTGACGCCGTACGTCGACAACCTGCTCGTCGACGCCGGCGGGACCGCGACGGTCGACGAGATGGTCGCCGCCACCGAGCGTGGCCTGCTGCTGACCTGCCTGTGGTACATCCGGGTGGTCGACGAGGAAACGCTGCTGCTGACCGGGCTGACCCGGGACGGGGTCTACCTGGTCGAGGGCGGCGAGGTCGTCGGCGCGGTCAACAACTTCCGCTTTAACGAGAGCCCGATCGACCTGCTGGGCAGGGCGAGCGAGGTGGGCCGGACGGTGCCGGCCCTGCCGCGCGAGTGGAGCGACTACTTCACCTGGACCGCGATGCCGGCGTTGCGGGTGCCGGACTTCAACATGTCCTCGGTGAGCCAGGCCAGCTAGCGGACTGCGCCTTCAATGGGGACGCCTCGACCTGGGGTTCGGGTCGGTGCTCCTGACTGGCGTCCGGACCCGGCGTCCGGGACCCGTCATCCTGACCCGTCATCCTGACCCGTCATCCTGACCCGTCATTCTGACCCGGCACCTGACCCGGCACCTGACCACGGGCCGGATCCGCCACGGCCGTGTCTGATCATCGGCGGCCGTGTCTGATCATCGCCCGCGCCCAGGGCTCGGAAGCACGCCTAGCGAGGGCGCACATGATCAGACACCGGTGCCCGACGATCAGACACCCGGCCCGACGATCAGACACCCGGCCCGACGATCAGATACCGGTGCCCGACGATCAGACACCAGGGGCCCAGGCCCCGGGTCCCCTGCCGTCCGCTTTCGCGGCCACCCTCAGCGAACCGGGCCTTCGCGCAGGACGCCCTCGACCCGGTCAGCCGTGCTGGTGATCGGGAACGACATCGCCCACCAGGTCGCCCCGGCCTGCTCGAAGCCGGCGGGGTCGGTGCCGGGAGGTCCGCCGACGATCACGTCGAACCGGTCGGTGCGGGCGCGGTCCTCAGCGACGGCCGCGACGACCTCGGCCAGCTGGGCGGGCTCGGTGACGCCGATCGGGAAGACACCTTCGTGGCGCGCGGCCCGGCGCAGCGGCGCCCGGTTGCCGTAACGCGCAGCGGCCCAGACCGGGATGCCGGGACGCTGCACCGGCGTCGGCAGGAAGCGGATGCCGTCCACGACGTAGTGCTCGCCGCGGTGGGTGACCGTCTCACCCGACCAGGCCGCCACCAGGATCTCGAGGGCCTCGTCCAGCATCCGGCCCCGCACCTTGGCGTCGAGCTCCTCGCCCGTCTGCGGGAGCTCGTCGCCGTTGGCGATCCCGACGCCCAGGGTCAGCCGTCCGCCGCTGAGCACGTCCAGCGTCGCGGTCTCACGGGCCAGCTTGGCCGGCCGGCGTCGCGGCACCGGCGTCACCATCGGGCCGATCCGGATCGTGGAGGTGGCGCAGGCGATGGCGGCCAGGGTCACCCACGGGTCGGCGATCGCCTCGACCGGCGTCCGGTAGCCGACGTGGTCCCACACGAAGAAGCCGTCCCAGCCGTGCTCCTCTGCCAAGGCGGCCAGCCGGGCGACCACGGCCGGGTCGGACAGCTCGTCGAAGATCGGCACGAAGGCAGCGGACAGCACGGCCGGAACCTACCCGCCGGCCGGGTCGCTGTGCGGCTCCTGCGATCCACCAACCGCGGACTCCCTTCCAGGCAAGGGGATCCGGGCCGCGACGACCTCGCCGATGACCACGACGGCAGGCGGCCGGACGTGTGCAGCGTCGGTCGCGGCGGCGGCGAGGGTGGTGACCACCACCTCCTGCGTGGGCAGGGTGCCGTCCCGGACGACCGCGACTGGGGTGGCGGCGCTGCGGCCGCCCGCGACCAACGCGCTGCACACCGCGCCCAGCCGCTCGAGGGCCATCACCAGGACCAGCGTGCCGCCGAGCCGGGCGACCGCGTCCCAGTCGACGGTGGACCGATCATCACCCGGCGCCACGTGCGCGCTGACGACCGTGACGGACTGGCTGAGGCCCTGACCGGTCACCGGTATGCCGGCCGACGCCGGTGCGGCGAAGGCGCTGCTCACTCCGGGGACGACCTCGACCGTGATGCCGGCGTCGCGGCAGGCGGCCACCTCCTCGATGCCCCGGGCGAACAGGTGCACGTCACCGCCCTTGAGTCGAACGACCCGCCGACCGTCACCGGCCCGCGCAACCAGGAGCGCCTCGATGTCCCGCTGCGACCACGACGGTCCGTGCGGGCTCTTGCCGACCTCCACGACCTCGACACCCTCGGCTGGCTCCACCTGCGGGGCCAACCGGTCACGCACGATGACGTCCGCACCGGCGAGCAACCGGCGCCCTCGTACGGTGAGCAGCCCAGGATCGCCAGGTCCCCCACCGACTACGGCGACCGAGCCGGCGCCGGCCCGGACCCTCCGCAGCGGTACCTGACCGCTGTCGACGGCCAGCGCGAGCAGATCGCGAACGGCCACCGACCGCCTCGGGTCCCGACCGGCGGTGACACCGACCACCACGTCATCGATGCGGGCCACCGCAGGCAGCCAGGCTGCTGACTGCAAGGCGTCATCCGCCCGTACACACCATGTCCCACGTTGCTCGCACGCCTGCGCGACCTGGGCATCGACGGTCCCCGTGCAGGCCAGCACCAACCACGCGCCATCCACGTCGGACGGTCGGAAGGCCCTGCGCTGCAAGGGAACTCCGAGGTCGTCGGGCGCCTCGACCGCCACGACCGCCGGCACCGCTCCGGCCTCGACCAGGGCACGCAGTCGTCGTACGGCGACCGGACCGGCACCGACGACAAGGACGCGGCGACCGGTGAGGTCCAGGTGGAGCGGGTAGGACGGCACCGCCTCAGGCTGCCAGCCCGCGCCTCCACCGTGCGGGTCCGGGGGTTCGACCTGCCCCTGGGCGCCACACTTCGCGCATGGCGTACGACGAGCTGACGACGCACCGGCTGGTCCTGCGGGCCTGGCAGCCGCAGGATCGGGAGCCGTTCGCGGCACTGAACGCCGACCCGGTCGTCATGGAGCACTTCCCGGCACCGCTCACCCGCCGGCAAAGCGATGCGTTCGTCGACCGCATCGAGGCGCACTTCGCCGAGCACGGCTATGGCCTGTGGGCCGTGGAGGAAGACGCTGCCTTCGCCGGCTTCACGGGGTTGAGCTGGGCACGCGGTATGCCGTTCCCGGACTCCCTGGAGGTCGGCTGGCGGCTCGCCCGGTCGTTCTGGGGTCGGGGCATCGCGACGGAGGCGGCAACGGCTGCCGTCGCCTTCGGCCTGTTACGCGAGCCCAGCGTCGTGAGCTTCACGGCCCTGACCAACCACCGGTCGTGGCGCGTGATGGAGCGGATCGGCATGCGGCGGGAGAGCGAGTTCGACCACCCCCGGATCGAGAAGGGTCACCGCCTCGAGCGGCACGTGCTGTACCGGACTCCCTGACCGGCCCACGGTTCCAGCCCCGCCGGACACCTCGACTGTCCAGCCCAGAACCTCCTGCAGCGTGACGGTTCCAGGTTGCGGCCGGTCTGCGCCAGGCGCACGGCATGGTCCTGTCAGCGGGCGGCCACCGGCCGTGCCGTGACAGGCTGCTGCCCGTGGAACCGGTGCCGGCGCTCGTCACCCTGCACGTGTGGCGAGTACCCGCCTCACGGGTGCCGGCCGCGTTGGCCCGCTTCGGGTTAGACCGCAGCCGGGCCCGTCGTACGCCCGGGGTGCGGTTCGCCAAGCTGCTCGGCACGGGGGACGGCCGGACGTTTCGCGCGCGCGATGCCGACCTCACCCGCTGGGCCAAGCTGTCCACCTGGGCAGTCCCCGGCCCGGACCCGGTAGCCGACGCCTGGGCACGGCTCGCGACCGAGACGTTGCGCCTCGAGCTGCGGCCGTTGACCAGCAAGGGCCGCTGGAGCGGCCGCGAGCCCTTCGGTGACCCCGTTCCCGAGCGGTACAACGGTCCGGTTGCCGCCCTGACCAGGGCACGACTGTCCCCCCGGCGGGCGCCGTCCTTCTGGCGGGCCGTGCCACCGGTCAGCACCGAGCTGCACCGCTCGCCAGGCCTGCTGGCCGCCCTCGGCGTCGGTGAGGCGCCGATCGGGCTGCAGGGGACCCTCAGCCTGTGGCGCAGTCCGGCGGCGCTGCGGGACTTCGCGCACCGCAGCGAGGCGCACACCGCGGTCATCGCCGACACCGCCCGGCTGCAGTGGTACTCCGAGGAGCTGTTTGCCCGGTTCGCGGTGACCGCGTGCGAAGGCACCCTCGACGGCCGGGACCCGCTCGCGTGATCGTGCTGGAGCAGTGGGACCGGAACCAGCTCGCGGCCTGCATCGGTGAGGTGCTCGAGGTCTACGCCGAGGCCATGGAGGTCCAGCCGTCAGCCGCCCGTGGGCGCCGGACCGTCATGCGGGACCACCTGGACCGCGACGGGCTCCGGAGCGTCGCTGCGGTCGACGGACCACGGCTCGTCGGGATCGGCTACGGCTACGTGGGAGGCCCCGGCCAGTGGTGGCACGACCACGTGCGGGAGGCGCTGCTGCCGGAGCAGGCGGCCGCGTGGCTCGACGGCGCCTTCGAGGTCTGCGAGCTGCACGTCCGGCCGGCCCTGCAAGGCACCGGAGTGGGCCGGGCCGTGCTCGAGCAACTGCTGGGCTCGACACCCGCCGCCACCTCGGTGCTCACCACTCCGGACACCGACACCCGCGCGCGCCGCTTCTACCGCGCTGGTGGCTGGCTCGACCTCGTCCACGGGCTGGTCTTCCCGGGCGACCCGCGCTCCTTCGCCGTCCTCGGCCGGCACCTAGGGTCTGCCCCGTGAGTGTCGGGAGCCGGGACCGCGTGGTCGTGGTCGGCGCTGGCCACAACGGGCTGGTCGCCGCCTGCTACCTCGCCCGGGAAGGTCTCGACGTCGAGGTGGTGGAGCAGGACACGGTGGTGGGCGGCGCCGCCAGCACCGTCGAGCGCTTCCCCGGCTACCGGATGGACCGCGGTTCCAGCGCGCACGTGATGGTCCGGCACACAGGCATCGTCGAGGACCTGCGGCTGGATCTGTGCGGCCTGGAGTACCAGGACCTCGACCCCTGGGGCTTCGCGCCGTTCGGCGAGGCGGGCATCCACTTCTTCGTCGACCTCGACCGCACCTGCACGTCCATCGAGGCGGTCTGCGGCAGCAAGGACGCGGAGGCCTACCGGGCCTTCGTCAAGGACTGGTCGGCCCGCAACGTCCGGGTGTTCGAGGCCTTCCAGGGAGCGCCGACCGGCAGCCACCTCGGCCGTACGCTGTGGGGCATCGGCAAGAGCACCGGGCTGTCGGGCCTCGAGCTGTCGCGGCAATTCCTGACCTCCGGTGACGCGCTGCTCGACGAGCACTTCGACGACGAGCGCCTCAAGACCGCACTGGCCTGGATGGGCGCGCAGTCCGGACCGCCGACGCACGAGGTCGCGACCGCAGACCTGGTCGGCTGGAACACCGTCATGCACCTCGTGCCGCCGGGCCATCCCAAGGGCGGCAGCGGCATGCTGTCCGAGGCCCTCCAGCGTCGCCTCGAGTCGTACGGCGGGAGGGTGCGCCTCGGTGACGGCGCGGCGGCCGTCACCACCCGCGGCGGCCGGGTCACCGGCGTCACCACGCAGTCGGGTGAGCACCTCGCGGCCGACACCGTCGTCGCGGGCTGCCATGTGCTGACGACGCTGGAGCTGCTCGACGACGTGCCCGGTGACCTGCTGGACCGCGCGCACCGGACGGTCCGTGTCGGCAACGGGATCGGCATGGTGGTGCGGCTCGCCACCAATGCGCTGCCTGCCTATCCGGGTGCCGGTGAGCAGACCTACCGGGCGATGCAGCTGTTGGCCCCGTCCCGGCAGTACCTGCGCAAGGCGCACGGGGAGTTCTCGGCCGGACAGACCCCGACCGAGCCGGCGGCCCTGGCGATGACGTTCAGCGCCTTCGACGACACGATCGCCCCACCTGGCAAGCACAACATCACGGTGTGGGGGCAGTGGCACCCCTACGCGCTGTCGAGCGGTGAGACGTGGGACGGCATCCGGGAGCGCGAGGGCGACAAGTTGATTGCGGCGGTCGACCGCGCCGCCCCCGGCTTCTCCGACAGCGTCGAGCAGGTGCATGTCCAGACACCGCTGGACCTGGAGCGCGAGCTAGGCCTGCGGCAGGGCCAGGTCATGCACGTCGAGATGTCACTGGACCAGATGTTCTGCTGGCGGCCGATGCCCGAGCTGGCCGGCCATCGCGTCCCCGGGGTGACCGGCCTCTACCTGTGCGGGGCCTCCACCCACCCCGGCGGCGGCGTCTTCGGCGCCAGTGGCCGCACCGCTGCCCGGGTGGCCGTCGCCGACCGCAACCCGTCGCTGCTGAGCAGGGTGGTCCGGCGTGGCTGAGCTCTACGAGGTTCTGCTCGTGGACGGCGCGCAGCGCTGGCACACGGGCTTCCTCGTCGATGACGAGACGGAGACCGACGTGCTGCTCGCTGAGGGCGGCAAGGTCCTGCTGTTCAGCAGCCGGCCAGCCCTGGAGCACCACGCGCAGCAGCACGGACTCCCGCTGAGTGACGAGCTGCCCGACGAGGTCGACCTCGACCTCGGCGGCTGGCTCAGCACCGGCGCACCGGAGCCGCCCGTGCCCGAGGTCCTCGAGCTGTGGCAGCTGCTGGTCGACGACACCGCCGCCGGGCGGCCGCTGTCGGCTGAGGACGTCGAGGAGGCGTACGACGACCTGGTCGAGGACGTGCCCGGCTGGTTCGAGGAGCACGGCCCGTTGGCGCGGCGGGCCCTGACCGACGCCGTCGACCGCCTGCGTCGCGCTTCCCGGCAGGCCTAGTGCGCCTGGCAGCCGGCCTGGCGGCACTGACGGTGCTGCTGCAGATCGCCTACCCGCTGGTGCACGGCCACCCCCGTGACGTGCTGACCGTCGTCACCGTGTGCGCCTTCTTCCTGGCCTCTGCGGTCCACGCCGCCGTCACCCGCGGCCTGCCCTGGTCGCTCGGCCTGGTGCTGGCTGCCGCGGCCGCCGGGTTGCTGGCCGAGGCCGTCGGCGTGGCCACGGGCGTCCCGTTCGGGGACTATCGCTACACCCACACCCTGGGCTGGCAGCTGTTCGACGTGCCGGTCGTGATCCCCTTGGCCTGGGCGATGTTCGCCTACCCGGCACTGGTCGTCGGTCAGCGGCTTGGGCGCTCAGCCGTCACCGCCGCCCTGCTCGGGGCCGCCGCGCTGGCCAGCTGGGACCTGTTCCTCGACCCGCAGATGGTCGCCGCCGGTCACTGGCGGTGGCTGGACGTACGGCACGCCCTGCCAGGGGTCCCGGGCATCCCTGTCTCGAACTTCCTCGGCTGGGCTCTGGTCGCCCTCCTACTGCTGGCCGGCCTGCAGCTGCTCCCCCGCCGGACCGTGGACGACCGGGTGCCGGCGGTGCTGTTCGGGTGGACCTACGTCTCCTCCGTGCTGGCCAACGCCGTCTTCTTCGCCCGGCCCGGTGTCGCCCTCGTCGGTGGGATCGGGATGGGTGTCGTGGCCGTGCCCTACCTGCGCACACTGGCGCGCGTGTGAAGTGGATCGCCTGGCTGACAGGCCTTCTCGCGGTGCACACAGCGGTCAATGCCCGGCTGCTGCACAGACCTGCTGGGCCCGGTTCCCTCCCCGCCAGCCTGCTGCTGCCCGTACGGGACGAGGCCCACCGCGTCGAGGCCTGCCTGCGCAGCCTGCTCGACCAGGGCGCCCTCGAGGTGCTCATCCTGGACGACGGTTCGACCGACGGGACCGCCGACCTCGTGCGACGCGTGGGCGGTGAGCTCATGACCGGGCTGGACCTGCCGGCGGGGTGGCTCGGCAAGCCGCACGCCTGCCAGCAGCTGGCCGACGCCGCCTCTGGAGACGTGCTGGTCTTCGTGGACGCCGACGTCGTCCTGCAGCCGGGGGCGCTGTCGGCCACGGTCGGGCTGCTCGAGCGAACCGGCCTCGACCTGGTCTCGCCGTACCCGCGGCAGGAGTCGCCGGGGCTGACCCGTCTGGTGCAGCCGCTGCTGCAGTGGTCGTGGCTGACGTTCCTGCCGCTGCGGCTGGCGGAGCGCTCCGGCCGCGAGTCGCTCAGCGCGGCCAACGGGCAGCTGCTGGCGGTGCGGCGCGCTGCCTACAACCGGGCAGGTGGCCACGCCGCAGTCCGTGCCGCGGTGGTCGAGGACGTCGCGCTGCTCAAGGCGGTGAAGCGGACCGGCGGCACGGGTGGGGTGGTCGACGGCACCAGGCTGGCTACCACCCGGATGTACGACGGGTGGGACGAGCTGGTCGCCGGATACACCAAGTCGCTGCACACGACCGGCTGGGGGCCGCCGACCGCGCTCGCAGCGCTGTACGTCGTACCGGCCGTCGCCGCGCTGAGAGGGTCGCGAGCCGGGCAGATGGCCTACGCAGCAGGCGTTCTCAGCCGGGTCATCAGCGCCCGCCGGACCGGTGGGCCAGTGCTGGACAGCCTCGCGCACCCGCTGTCTGTCGCCGTCCTCGTCGCGCTGTCGGTCCGCTCGCAGGTGGCCCACCTCAGCGGGACGCTGACCTGGAAGGGCCGCCCACTATGAGCCGCATCGTCGTCGTCGGAGCCGGCGTCGGCGGCTTGGCGGTGGCGGCTCGGCTGGCGACGCTCGGTCACCAAGTGACCGTCTGCGAGACCGCCGACTCCGTGGGCGGGAAGCTCGGGCTGGTCGAGCGCGACGGCTTCCGCTTCGACACGGGGCCGTCGCTGGTGACCATGCCGCAGGTCTTCGTCGACTTGTTCGAGGCAACAGGTGGCTGGCCGGCGGACCTGCCGTTCACCCGGCTGGACCCGATCGCGCGCTACCGGTTCGCTGACGGGACCGGCTTCGACGCGACCGACGACCTCGACGACTTCTGCGGCCGACTCGACGCCTGGAGCCCTGGCAGCGGGTCGGACTGGCGCGGCTTCACCGCCAGGGCAGCACGGGTCTGGGAGGCCAGCCGCGTTCCGTTCCTCGAGTCCGCACTCGAAGGTCCGGGCACCATCGCCCGGCTCGCCGTCCGGCAGCCGCGGGACATCGCCGCCATCGCCCCCGGTCGGACCCTGCAGTCACTGGGCCGCCGGCACCTTCGTGACCCCCGGCTGCGCACCTTCCTCGCCCGCTACGCCACCTACACCGGTTCGGACCCCCGCCGCGCGCCGGCCGCCCTCGCCGCGGTGCCCTACGTCGAGCAGCACTTCGGCGGCTGGTACGTCCTCGGTGGCCTCCGGCGGCTCGGAGCGGCGATCCACGACCGGGCGGTGGAGCGCGGCGCGACCGTGCGGACGTCCAGCCAGGTGGTGCGGGTCAGCACCGCGGGTGGTCGCGTCGACGGCGTCCGGCTGGCGGACGGGGAGCTGCTGCCGGCTGACGTCGTGGTGGCCAACGCCGATGCGGCGCACGTCTACGGCTCCCTGGTCGACGCCCCCAGGGCGGCCCGCCGGCTGGCTCGCGCCACCCCCTCGCTGTCGGGCTTCGTGCTGCTGCTGGCCATCCAGGGCACGACGCCCGGGCTGGCCCACCACACCGTGCTGTTCCCGGCCGACTACGACGCCGAGTTCGACGCCGTCTTCGGTGACGGGGCACAGCCGGTCCCGGACCCGACCCTGTACATCAGCGCGCCCGACGACCCGGCGGTCCGGCCGCCCGGGCACGAAGCGTGGTTCGTGCTGGTCAACGCCCCGCGGCACGGCGCCGGCAGGGGGGCCGTCGACTGGCGCGCACCGGGCCTGTCCGCGTCGTACACCGAGCACCTGCTGGACCTGCTGGCCGACCGCGGCCTGCCGGTGCGCGACCGGGTGTTGTGGTCACAGGTCCTCAGCCCCGCTGATCTCGAGGACCGGACGGGGGCGGTCGGCGGCGCGATCTACGGCACGTCCAGCAACGGCCCGGCCGCGGCCTTCCTGCGACCGGCCAACCGCTCACCGTTGCCCGGGCTGTTCCTGGTCGGTGGGTCCTCGCACCCGGGCGGTGGGCTGCCGCTGGTCACGTTGTCGGCGCAGATCGTCGCTGGGTTGATCGGTCCAGCCGTGGATGGGTAGGGGGGCCGCATGGACACGACCACCCGCACCGTCGCGGGCCGGTACCGGCTGCTCGAACGGCTAGGTGCCGGCTCGATGGGCACGGTCTGGCGCGCCGAAGACACCGCTCTGGGGCGCGAGGTGGCCGTCAAGGAGGTCAGCTTCCCGCCGGGTGTGGCAGACGACGAGCGGGAGGTGCTGCGCGAGCGTACCCGCCGTGAGGCGCGGATGGCCGCCGGGCTGGACCACCCCAACGCCGTCACCGTCTACGACGTCGCGGAGGAGGACGGCACGACGTACGTCGTCATGGAGCTGGTGCCGTCCCGCACGCTCGGCGAGGTGGTGCGCAGCGAGGGGCCGCTGTCGCCGGTGCAGGCTGCCGAGGTCGGGCTCGGGGTGCTCGGGGCGCTGGAGGCCGCGCACGCGCGGGGGATCGTTCATCGGGACGTCAAGCCCGGCAACGTGCTGATGCGTCCCGACGGCCGAGTGGTCCTGACCGACTTCGGCATCTCGACGACGACCGACGACCCCTCCCTGACCATGACCGGCGTGCTGGTGGGCTCCCCGGCGTACATGTCCCCGGAGCGTGCGCGGGGGAAGGTGCCCGGTCCGGCCTCGGACCTGTGGTCGCTCGGGGCCACGCTGTTCACCGTGGTGGAGGGGCGGCCGCCGTTCGACCGGGGTGAGGCACTGCCCACCCTGTCAGCGGTGCTCACCGAGCCGCACGCGCCGTTCGTCGCGGCCGGCGCACTCGGGCCGGTGCTCGACGGTCTGCTGACCAAGGACCCGGCCGACCGGCTGACGGCCCAAGGTGCCCGCGCCGGTTTCGAGCGCGTGCTCCGGGCGCCGGCCGAGCCGGTGGTCGCCGTACAGGCCACGCAGGGGGTGGTCGTCGACCGGACCGCCGCCGTCCCGTTGCGCCGGGTGCGCGAGGAGGCGGCCCGCAGTACCGACCGCTCGTCAAAGGTCCCGCTCGTCATCGGTGGCGTCGTGCTGCTCGGCGCCCTCGGCGCCGGGATAGCCGTCTTGAATGACGGCGGCGGCTCAACGACGGCGGCTCCTCTCGGCCGGACTCCTGCCGCCTCCGCCGCCGGAAGCCCCGCCGCCTCTCCTAGCCCGCGTCCAGCTGCACCGACGGCAGCGAGCAGCTCCGCCCCTGCCCCTGCCCCTGCCCCTGCCCCAGCGCCGTCCGCGACCGCAGCCCGCTCGGCTGGTCCGACCGCCGTTCCCGCCGGCGGGTCGGCCCCGATCCCAGCCGGCTGGACGACCTACACCGCGGGACAGGGTTGGACCCTGGCTCACCCACCCGGGTTCACGGTCAGCGACTTCCATGGGCAGACGCAGCTGAGGGACCCAGCCACCGGACGCACCTTGCGGGTGGACACCACGTCCTCACCTAAGAGCGACCCGGTAGCGGACTGGCGGCGGCAGTCACAGGCCTTCGCGGCCAGCCACAGCAACTACCGCGAGATCCAGATCGTGAAGGCCAGCTACCGGGCCTACAACGCGGCCGACTGGGAGTTCACCTACACCGATGGCGGCTCGGCGCTGCACGTCCTGAACCGCGGCTTCGTGGTCAACGACCACCGGGCCTACGCGCTGTACTGGCAGACGCGCGGCGCCGACTGGACCGGCGCGCGGTCGCTCTACGACCAGATCGCCGCCACCTTCCAGCCCGGCCAGTGAGCTCCGGCGCGGTCCCGGCCACCCCTTCGTAGAGCGCCGGAACCGCCCGGTCCAGGCAGTCGCGGCGTCTTCGCAGGCCGCCGAGCGCGTCGAGATCCGGCCTACTGGACAGTGCGAACCGGCACCGCGAGCAGCTGCCTGCGAACCGTGGTCGCCAGTTGCACCAGCGCGACCGCCGTCAGCCCCGTCATGACGGTCAGCCCGAAGGTCGCGACGAAGACGCGGTGCGCCAGGAAGACTCCTCCGAAGTGGATCGACGCTGACAAGAAGATCACCCGGTTCGGCCGCTCGGCGACGGTCACCCGCCCGACCTCGTCACCACCGGCGTTACCGGCCCTGGCCCGGAGGTACTCCAGCAGGAAGAACCCGAAGCCGCAGGCCAGCGCCAGCCGCAGGGGCGCCCCGACCGACACCACCGCCGCCAGGTAGACGACGTCGTTGATCCGGTCGACCATGCTGTCCAGCACGTAGCCCCATGAGGTGGTGCGCTCCTCGAGGACCGCGACGCACCCGTCCAGGGTGTCGAACAGGCCGCTGGCGACCAGCACCCAGCCGGCCAGCATCGCCCACCGCCCCCCGATCGAGGCCGGCACGAAGACGGCGCCAGCCAGCCAGATCGAGCTGATCGTCAGCACGTCCGGCTGCACCCCGCGCCGCGCCAGCGGCCGCGCGATGGCGTAGACCATCGTCAGCCAGCCGCGCAGCCACGCGTTGCCGTGGCGCGGGTCGTAGCCGCCGTGCAGCGTCTGCCAGCGGTCGAAGTAGCCCTCCCGCGAGGGGATCTCGTGCTCCGGGCGCCGCGCGGTGACCAGTGCCAGGACGACCAGCAGGACGCCAGCGACGGCCAGGACCAGGACCCCGGTCACGCCGCCCCCTCCGCCGTACGACGACGTCCGCGCGCCAGCCGATGCGTGCGCGCCGCCAGCAGCCGCGTGGTGAGACCGCTCGCCAACCACAGCGGCACCGCTGCCGGCCGCGCGAACAATCCCTCGACCACGACGCTCGTGCGGATGTCGGTTCCTCCCCGCACCGTCGGGGTCAGGACGTGCGTGACCTCCTCGGTCAGTCCGGGCGCCGTCCGCACCCGCAGCACCAGCCGCTCATTCGGCACCGCCTCCAGCACGTCGAGCGGGATGCCGAGTGCCCACCATCTGGCGACACCCACCAGGTGCTGACCAGGGGCCGCCTGCCCCTCGGTCCCCCGCACCCGGCGCAGGAACAGGTCGAACTGCGGCCATGCGGCCGGGGTGCCGAGCAGCTCCCACACCTCGGAGGGGGACGCGGACGTACGCACGCTGTGGGCCAGCCTCATGACCTCACGGTAGGGCGGCCGGCTTCTGCGGCACACCGCACCCGTCACCGACACGCGGTCCGCAGCAGGGCCGACTCAGGCAGCGGTGGAGATCCCCAGCCGGGACCAGACCTCGCGGGTCGCGGTCGACCGGTTCAAGGTGATGAAGTGCAGCCCCGGTGCCCCTTCGGCCAGCAGCCGGTCGGACAACTCAGTCGCCACCTCGACACCGATGGCGCGAACCGCAACCGGATCGTCGGCCACCTCGCGGAGTCGGGCAGCGAGCGCGTCGGGAAACGCCGCGCCGGACAGCACGGCGAACCGCTCGATCTGGGCGACGTTCGTGACCGGCATGATGCCCGGGATGATCGGCACGTCGCAGCCGGTGGCCGCGACCCGGTCCCGCAGCCGCAGGTAGTCCTCGGCCGCGAAGAACATCTGCGTGATGGCGAAGTCCGCGCCGGCCCGGCACTTGTCCACGAAAAAGCGCACGTCCGAGTCGAGATCCGGCGACCGTGGGTGCTTCTCCGGGAAGGCCGCCACCCCGACGCAGAAGTCGCCGCTGGCCTTGACTAGCTCGACCAGCTCGGCGGCGTAGCCCAGTCCCTCGGGGTGCTGCGACCAGTCGGCCTGCGGGTCCCCCGGTGGGTCACCACGCAGGGCCAGCACGTTGCGTACGCCGGCACCGGCGTACTGCCCGATGATCCGGCGCAGCTCGGCGACGCTGTGATCGACGGCGGTGAGGTGGCCAAGCGGTGTGAGCGTCGTCTCGGTGGCGATCCGCTCGGTCATGGCCACCGTGCGGTCGCGCGTCGACCCGCCGGCGCCGTACGTCACCGAGACAAAGGACGGCCGCAGGCTCTCGAGCTCGCGGATGGCCTGCCAGAGCTGGCGGTCACCGTCCGGGGTCTTGGCCGGGAAGAACTCGAAGGAGAACAGCCTGTCCCCACCCGCGAGCAGACCGGTGAGCGAGCGGCTGGACATGACGTCAGAGGATAGTGTCCGGTCCCATGGGCGTTCTTGACCGCTGCGACCTCCGGGCGCGTGTGCAGAAGGCCCTCGACGCGTTCCTGTCCGGCCAGGCCCCCCGGCTGGCGGCGGTGAGCGAGGAGCTGATCCCCCTCACCGAGGCCCTCACCGACCTGATCTCCGGCGGCAAGCGGCTGCGCCCGGCGTTCTGCTTCTGGGGTGCGCGGGGCGCCGGTCTGGACGACGGGGATGCCCTCGTGACCGCTGCCGCCAGCCTCGAGCTGTTCCAGGCCTGCGCGATCGTCCACGACGACGTCATGGACGGCTCCGACACCCGCCGCGGCCAGCCGGCGGTGCACCGCCGCTTCGCCGCGCTGCACCGCGGCGAGGACTGGCACGGCGACCCCGAGGCGTTCGGCGCCGGCGCCGCCATCCTGCTCGGCGACCTGTGCCTCGCCTGGTCCGACGAGATGCTCTCGACCTCCGCCGCACCCGGCCTGCGGGACGGCCTCGGTGTCTACGCCGGGATGCGCAGCGAGCTCATGGGCGGGCAGTACCTCGACCTGCTCGAGCAGGCACGCGGCGGCGGCTCGGTGGAGCGGGCGCTCCGGGTGGCCCGCTACAAGAGCGCGAAGTACACCATCGAGAAGCCGCTGCACCTCGGAGCCGCGCTCGCCAGCGCCCCACCGGAGCTGTACGACGCCTACAGCGGCTACGGCCTGCCCCTCGGCGAGGCGTTCCAGCTGCGCGACGACGTCCTCGGTGTGTTCGGCGACCCGGTCATGACGGGAAAGCCGGCAGGGGACGACCTGCGCGAGGGCAAGCGCACCGCGATGGTCGCGATGGCGCTCGAGCGGGCCACCGATGCGCAGGCAGCGGTGGTGCGCCGGCACCTCGGCGACGCGCACCTCGGCCTGGACGGGGTAGCCGTCCTGCGTGAGGTGCTGGTGGACACCGGAGCCGTGGACCGGGTCGAGCAGCTGATCGACACTCTTCTGGCTGACTGCCTGGCCGCCCTCGCGCAGGCGCCGGTGACCGAGGAGGCGCGGGAGGTCCTCGGCGAGCTCGCCGTGACCGCGACCGCGCGCACGATGTGAACTGCTCCTAAGGTGGGACCACCATGACGACCCCCACGCTGTCGGCCAACGACTCCTGCTGGTGCGGTTCTGGCCGCAGGTACAAGCGCTGCCACCGCCTCGCCGACCTCGACCCGCAGCGGGTCGTCGCCGCGCAGGGCAGGCGTGTGGCCGCCGAGCGGGCGGCGCTGACCCAGGTGCGACCTGGCCGGCAGTCGCCACGGCGCGAGGTACCAGCTGAGATCGTGCGCCCGCCGTACGCCCTGGACCCGAAGGGGCGCCCCGGAGTCCGCGAGTCGAGCGCGCCCAAGGACGCCGAGACGCTTGCGAAGATGCGCGTGGCGGGCCGGGCGGCCGCGGAGGTGCTGGCCGAGGTGGGCGCCGCGGTGCGGCCTGGGGTCACGACCGACGAGCTGGACGCGCTGTGCCACGCCGCCTGCCTGGCCCGTGGTGGCTACCCGTCACCGCTGGGCTACCAAGGCTTCCCGAAGTCGCTGTGCACCTCCGTCAACGAGGTCATCTGCCACGGCATCCCGGACTCGACCGTCCTGATGGACGGCGACATCGTCAACCTGGACGTGACGATCTACCTCGACGGCGTGCACGGCGACACCAACGCCACCTTCCTGGTCGGAGACGTGGACGAGCAGTCGCGCCGCCTGGTCGAGGTGACGCAGGAGTGCCTCAACCTGGGCATCGCTGCGGTCAAGCCGGGTGGCCGGGTCCGGGACATCGGTCGGGCCATCCAGGGCCACGCCGAGGGCCAGGGCTACGGCGTGGTGCGGGCGTTCGTCGGCCACGGCATCGGCCGGGCCTTCCACAGCGAGCCGCAGGTCTTCCACTATGACAACCCCCATGCCCGGATGGAGCTGGTACCAGGCATGACGTTCACCATCGAGCCCATGATCACCATCGGGGACTGGCACCACGAGCTCTGGGACGACGGCTGGACCGCCGTCACCGTCGACCGTTCGCGGACTGCGCAGTTCGAGCACACGCTGGTCGTGACCGACACCGGCGCCGAGGTCCTCACCGTCTGCTGACCTACCTGGCGAGTGGCATACGACGCGGCCGGGGTCAGCCGGAGCGGGCGCGCCGACGGCTCGCAACCAGCACGAGCAGCAGCACCGCTGCGCCGGCAGCCGGCGCAAAGCCGGACGGGCCGGTCGTTGCCAGTGCACCCCCTCTGCCGCTCGCGGTCGCCGAGCCGGAGCTCGAGCCGGTCCTGGAACCCGAGGCCGAATCAGAGCCGGAGCCGGAGCCGGGCCCGTGGTCGAGGCGGGAAGCCCGCACTGTGGTGTCCCGGAGCCTCGAACCGGCCGCTGCGTAGAGCGAAGGGCCGCCGACCTGCCGGACGACCGTCGCCTTGGCCAGCTTCTTGACGTAGGTGTCGGTCTTGCTGAGCGCACCGTCGGCCAGCGCGATCGCGACGTGGCCGCGGCTGTCCACCACCATGTCGTTGAAGTCGAGCAGGTTGCGCCCGGCCAGGCAGGACGTGCCGCGGGTGCAGATCGGGCCGCGCTGGATCGGGTCGGTCGGGGTGGCGTTGTAGGTCTTCCACCGTTTGCCGCCGTCGGTGGTGTAGCTGACGTAGAGATCCCAGATGCCGGTGTACGCCTTGATCTTGGGGTCGGTCGCGTCGGGGGCGGCGTTGGGGTCACCGGTCGTCTTGGCGCCGAGGAAGGCGACCGCGGCCCGGCCCTTGTCGCCGGCACTGACCACCGGGAAGCGGCTGGTGACCACCCCCAGGTCCTTGCCGAGCGCGACCGGAGCCGTCCAAGTCCTGCCGTGGGTGAAGCTGACCGCGACGTGCGTGCGGCCGGTCATCTTCTTGAAGCCGTCGGCGCTGCCCCAGGCGTAGTAGACGGCGCCGTCTTGACGGCCGACGTCCAGGGACGGGTGGCCAGAGTCGCCGTCGGTGCTCCTGGGCACCGAGTAGCCCTTCCAGCTCAGCGTGTTGTCCTTGCTGACGAACATCATCTGATGCCCGTTGCAGCCGTTCGGCGGCAGGTACACCGTCCCGTCGCGCGGGTCGGTCTTGATGTGGCCGAAGATTGCCGAGCACGGACCACCCGCCAGCTCCCCGGTGTAGACCGGGGTCTGGGCGAGGAAGTTCAGCCCGCCGTCGATCGAGACCGAGCAGTCCGCGGCGTACAGGTCGTTGGTGCAGTAGTAGACGTAGTTCGGGTAGCCGACCGGGGCTGGCAGCGTCCTCTGCCCGGGCGCCCGCCTGCCGGTCACCACCGTCTGGTGGTCGAAGCTGAGGCCGATGCCACCGCCCATTGTCGACTGCGTGTAGCTCTTGCCCTCGTCGTCGGTAAACGCCTGCAGCGAACCGCCCTGCAGCTCCAGCTGGTTGATGAACGTGCGGTTGGTCGTCGGGTCGCGCCACAGGATCGGGTCAGAGGTCTGCGCGCCCTCCACGATCTGCGTCACGTCGGTCCACTTCGCGCTGTCATTCTTTGCCCCGAAGCCGGTCACCCGGTAGGTGTTCTTGTTCGCCATGAACAGCACGTCACCGGTCTTGGGGTAGAACGCCAGCGAGGGCTCACCCGCGCTGTCCCCACCTGTCGGCTTGCCCCGGACATCCGGCTTGGAGGCTGGCGCGTGGTACTGCCGGAAGACCGGCGTGGCCGCTGTCGTGCTGGCAGTGGTGGCAGTGGTCGCAGTGGTGGCAGCACCAGCGGAGCCGAGCAGCAACGGGCCGGCCAGCAGGCCGAGGGCGGGCAGGACGAGGACGCGGCGCACGGGTTCTCCTTGAGGCAGGTGCCGGATGTCTTCGTGGTCGAGCGCACATCTCCTGCCCCGACTCCGGGAGGCTTATCTCACGTGCCGTCGGTAGCCTGCTGATGTGCGCACCGTCCCCGGTAAGACCGATCGCGTGCTGATCGTCGGGGCCGGTCTGGCGGGTCTGTCCGCTGCTCTGCGGCTGGTCGGCGCCGGCCGTGAGGTGACCGTCCTGGAGCGCGAGAGCATCCCGGGCGGCCGCAACGGCCTGCTCGAGGACGCCGGTTACGCCTTCGACACCGGGCCGACGGTGCTGACGATGCCGGAGCTCATCGCCGACGCCCTGGACTGCGTCGGCGAGAGGCTCGAGGACTGGCTGGAGCTGACCCCGGTCGACCCGCTCTACCGCGCCTACTACCCCGACGGCTCGACCCTGGACGTGAGGGCCGATGTCGGGGAGATGGCCGAGGAGGTCCGGCGGGTCTGCGGGCCTGGCGAGGCGGCCGGCTATCTGCGCTATGTGGACTTCGTCTCCCAGCTCTACCGCTATGAGATCAAGGACTTCATCGACCGCAACATCGACTCGCCGTTCGACCTCATCACCCCGAACCTCGCGCGCCTGGCGGCGATCGGCGGCTTCGCCAAGCTGGCTCCCAAGGTCGGGCAGTACCTCGAGGACCCGCGCACCCAGCGGGTGCTGTCCTTCCAGTCGATGTACGCCGGGCTCTCGCCGTACGACGCGCTGGCCATCTACGCCGTCATCGCCTACATGGACTCGGTGGCCGGCGTCTACTTCCCCAAGGGCGGCATGCACGCGGTGCCGCGTGCGCTGGCGGGGGCAGCCGAGAAGCACGGCGCCGTCCTGAAGTACGGCCAGACCGTGGCCAGGGTGCTGGTCGAGCACGGCCGGGCCGTGGGTGTCGAGACGACCAGCGGCGAGCGCTTCGACGCCGACGTCGTCGTGCTCAACCCGGACCTGCCGGTCGCCTACCGCGAACTGCTGCCGCCCGAGCTCACCCCGCGACGGGTCAAGAGCCTGACCTACTCGCCGAGCTGCTACCTGCTGCTGGCCGGGTCGTCCGCGTCGTACAGCCAGACGGCGCACCACAACATCCACTTCGGCAAGGCCTGGCGGGGGGTGTTCGACGACCTCATCGAGCGCAAGCAGCTGATGAGCGACCCGTCGGTCCTGGTCACCAACCCGACGCGCAGCGACCCCTCGCTGGCGCCGGCCGGCAAGCAGATCTACTACGTGCTGTTCCCGACCCCGGACATGAGCTCGGGCATCGACTGGGACGTCGTCGGCCCGCGCTACCGCGAGGAGGTACTCGGCCGCCTCGAGTCGCTCGGCTATGTCGGCTTCACCGACGCGATCGAGGTCGAGCACGTCACCACCCCGGCCGACTGGCAGCGCCGCGGGATGGCCATGGGCGCGCCGTTCGCCAGCGCGCACTCCTTCTTCCAGACCGGGCCGTTCCGGCCGACCAACCTGGCCCCCAAGGTCGCGGGCGTGGTTTTCGCCGGGTCCGGCACCCAGCCGGGCGTCGGGGTGCCGATGGTCCTGATCAGCGGCCGGCTGGCCGCCGAGCGGATCCTGGGCAAGGACAGGACGTACCGCTCCCGGGCCCTGTCGGTGTCGTGAGCGGCCGCGAGCTGGATGCCGCCGGTATCCGCGACCCGCTGATGCGTGCGTCGTACGACGCCTGCCGGCAGCTGAACGCCAGCCATGGCAAGACCTACTACCTGGCCACGTTGCTGCTGCCGGCCTGGAAACGGCCGTACGTGCACGCGCTGTACGGCTTCGCGCGGTACGCCGACGAGATCGTGGACGACCTCGGCTCGACGTTGACCGACGACGAGAAGGCGACGTGGCTGATCGGCTGGGGTGAGCAGTTCGTCGCCGATGTGGCGGCCGGCGGCTCGGAGCACCCGATTAGCCGGGCCGTCGTCGACACCATCCGGCGCTGGGACATCCCGATGGCCCACATCGAGGCGTTCCTGGCCTCCATGCGGATGGACCTGTCCGTCACGTCCTACCGGACGTACGAGGACCTGCTGACCTACGTCTACGGCTCAGCGGCCGTGATCGGGCTGCAGATGGTGCCGGTCCTCGAGCCCGTCGTGCCGCGGGAGGTGGCGGAGCCCTACGCCGCCGACCTCGGGATCGGCTTTCAGATGTCGAACTTCATCCGCGACGTCGGTGAGGACCTGCAGCGCGGCCGGGTCTACCTGCCGGCCGACGAGCTGGCGGCGTTCGGCGTCACCAGGGGGCACCTCGAGCACGGGGTTGTCGACGGCCCCGTGCGGCGGCTGCTGGCGTTCCAGGTCGCCCGGACGCGGGAGACCTACCGCAGCGCCGCGCAGGGGGTGCGGCTGCTGCACCCGACCTCGCGGCCGTGCATCCAGACCGCCCTGGCGCTGTACGGCGGGATTCTGGACGAGGTCGAGGCGGCGGACTACCAGGTGCTGGACCGGCGGGTGTCAGTCGGGGCTGGGCGCCGGCTGGCAGTCGCTGGGCCTGGCCTGTGGCGCGCCTGGCGCTCCCGTCGGGTTTCGCAGCAGGCCGCAGCGGTGACCCCCCAGAGGTGACCAGCAGCGACAGCCCCGGCCCCTCCCCCGACGTCACTCCTGGCCTCGAGCCTGGCGGTGGGGTGCAGCCGGGCGACACCCCGCCCAGTTCGGACTCGATGTCCGGCGCGACCGGTGGGGCGCGCGAGGACCAGCCGAACATGGGACCCATCAGCGGCAACCGGACGCCCATGATCATCACGCTGTCGGTCCTCGCCGTGTTGGTGGTGCTGGCCGCCGGCTTCATCATCGCCAGCCTGGTCGCCAGCTAACCCCTCCTGCAACGCGGGTCGGCCTAGGGCTGCCGCCGCGGGATCAGCCCGGCGTGACGGCGCTGACCGCCTTGCGGGTCTTCTTGGCCGCTGTACGACCGGTCCGCCTCGCGCCGGTCGCCAATCCGTCCATGAGCAGCGTGAGGCCGGCACCGACGAGCCACACGTCCTTCGCGAGCCCGATCCCGGCCATGGTCGGCTTGGGGCTGCCCTCCTCGTGCATGCCCGGCGTCACCCAGTAGAGCCGCACCAGCCCGGCGCCGAACGCGGTGAGCGCCGCGCCGGCGACCACCGGAGACACCATCGGTGCCAGCAGGGCGGCACCGAGCGCGATCTCGCCCGTCGACAGTCCTGCAGCGAACGTCTTCGGGGACACCGTGCCGAGCTGAGGGATCACCCCCGCGGCCATCCCCTGCAGCCCGGCAGCGCTCTCGCCATCGATGCCGCGCTTGCCGAGGCCGGAGTTGAGGATGAACGCGCCGGTGGCGAGGCGCAGGGGAGCATGGCTGGGTCGCACTGTTCCTCCAGGAGGTAAGGATCTCGCCCTGTCGCTACCCGGCTCACCGCTGCTCTAACGGCGTAGGCGCCTCCCCCAGAAGACCCACCACGACAGGGTCTGGACGACCAGCGCGAAGCCGAACAGCAGGTCCTCGAACGGTGCGTAGGCGATCCGCCCGTGGCCGAGGAAGGGCGGCGTGCGTCCGAGCTGTGAGCCGACGCCGGCGACGGCAGTCGAGGAGTAGGCGACGATCCCGCGGCCGGTCAGGATGCCGTTGGTGAGCAGCTGGAAGAACACCACGATGGCGTAGGCGGTCCAGAAGGCCTTGCGGACAAGGACTCTGGTGCGCAGCACCAGCAGGTCGAGCAGCACAGTGACCGCGGCGACGAGCAGCGCGGCGACGGTGTAGCTCACTCGTCACCCATCGGCCAACCCTTGACGGCGCGCACAGCTTCCAGGGCCAGGACCGAGCAGATCGGCACGACCAGGAAGAAGACCAGCTCCTCGACCGGGACGTTGCCCAGCAGCACCCCGACGGTCTGGCGCGGGTCGTAGCTCCAGTGACCCGCCCGGATGGCCAGCACGTCCCACGTCACGAAGACCACCAGCACCGGCAGCAGGGTGAACAGCAGTCGCCGCCAGCGGGCGTAGACCCGGGTCCTCAGCACCACCTCCAGCGGCAGCGTCCCGATCACGCAGAACGCCATCACCAGCAGGTAGGCGTACCTCATCGAACAGACCTCACAGCCGCGAGCGCAGCGCCAGCGCCGCCGCATGCGGGTCCGCCGCCTCGGTCAGGGCGCGTACGACGACGACCCGGGTCGCCCCGGCATCGAGGACCTGCGACAGGTTGCCGGCCTCGATCCCGCCGATGGCGAACCACGGCCGGCCGGTCCCGAGACCGGCGGCGAAGCGGGTCAGGTGCAGGCCCGGCGCGGGCCGTCCCGGCTTGGTGGGGGTGGGCCAGGTCGGACCCACGCAGAAGTAGTCGACGCCAGGTGCCTGCGCGGCGGCCGCCACCTGCGCCTGGTCGTGCGTCGAGCGGCCGATCAGCACGTCGTCACCTACGATCTGGCGGGCGACCTTCACCGGCAGGTCGTCCTGACCGAGGTGCAGGACGTCGGTGCCGGTGGCCAGGGCGACATCGGCCCGGTCGTTGACCGCCCACAGCGCGCCGTGCCGCTGCGCCGCCTCGGCCAGCACGTCGCACAGCTCGATCTCCCGGCGGGCCTCGATGCCCTTCTCCCGCAGCTGCACGACGTCGACGCCGCCGGCCAGCACCGCGTCGAGAAAGGTGGCGAGATCGGGCCGGTCCGGCGTGCACAGGTACAGCCGGGCGTCGGCCAGCCGGGCGCGCCGGCGGTCTAGCGCCGGTTCCTTGTCGGGTTGGGACCCGGTCGCCGGCCCCGACTGGGTCGTGTCCCGACCCTCAGCGCGGTTAGCCACCTGCGACCGCCCGCACCAGCTCCAGCCGGTCACCCTCGGCCAGGGTCGCCATCGCCAGCTCCGAGCGCAACAGCGCCGTGCCGTTGTACTCCACCACCACGCTGCCCGGCCGCAGCTCGAACGAGGCCAACAGCTCCAACAGCGTCGTACCGTCCTCGACGGTTGTGGCGGAGCCGTTGACGACCAGGTCCATCAGAACGCGAGCGCCTGCGCTCGGCGCTTGACCTCGGTGGCGCGGTTCTCGTGCAGGGCCTGCAGCGGCGTACCGGGCAGGCTGTCGTCCGGGGTGGTCAACCAGCGCAGCGCCTCCTCGGGCGAGTAGCGGGCGTCGTGCAGCAGTGTCAGCACACCGGGCAGGTGCTTGACCGGCTCCGAGCCGTCCAGCGCGTCGGCAGGGATGCGCAGGCCGTCGTCGGTCGCGATGCCGAGCAGCTTGTGCTCCCGGAGCAGGCCGCGGACGCCGGTGGGGCCAAGACCCATCCGCTCGGCGACCTGCTCGAGGGTCAACAACGACTCGACCGGCACCTCCCCGACCGGTGGCTGACCACCGGGCGGCATCTCCTCGACCATCCGCGAAGCCTAGGCGAGACCTGCGGCCCGGATCCGGTCGAGCACCACGGCGGTCTGCAGCGACTGCTCGAGCGGCAGCACCCACCCCGGGCCACCGGCCAGCACCGACGAGACCTCCTCGACCATCACCCGGTAGGCGTCGGCGGCCGGCAACTCGACCCGCTCGGTGGCCGTGCCGTCCGACATCCACAGCTGTGAGGGGTCCTGCCATGACGTGTACGGCGCGTCCCGCAGCTCGAGCTCACCGCCGTCCCCGGTGATGACCAGCCATTGGCCCTCGCCGTCGTCGATGCCCGCCCGCACCTCGGCGGTCACGCCGCCGTCCCAGTCCAGGACCGCCGTCGTCTCGAGGTCGACGCCCGTCGGGCCGCGACGCACCTGGGCTGCGACGTCGTCCGGCAGCCCGCGGCCGACCGCCCACAGGCAGGCGCTCACGGCGTAGCAACCGACGTCGTACAGCGCACCGCCGCCCCGGGCCGGGTCTAGCCGGTAGTTGCCCTCGGGCACGCCGCCAAAGGTGAAGCCGGCCGTGACGTGCCGCACCGGGCCGATGGCCGCCAGGTGCTGCTGGGCGAGCCGCACGCGCGGGTGCCAGCGGTACCAGCTGGCCTCCACGACGCTGCGGCCCATCCGATCGGCGGCGGTCATCATCTGCTCGACCTCACCCGCGGTCAGACCGAGCGGCTTCTCGCACAGCACGTGCTTGCCGGCCGCGAGCGCACCCAGGGTCCAGGGCAGGTGCGCCTCGTTGGACAGCGCGACGTAGACGGCGTCGACCTCGGGATCGGCCAGCACCGCGTCGTACGACGCACTCGCCTGGCGGGCCCCGAGTGCGGCGGCCCGGTCGAGGTCCCGGGCACCCGCGTGCTGCAGCACGGCGCCGTCAGCGGCATGTACCGCCGGGCCGAGCGCGGCCCGAGCGATCTGGCCGGCCCCCAGGAAGCCCCAGCGGATCACGACGGGAGCGGGACCGGTTGACCACCTTGCGCGGCCGACAGCGTGGCTGCCTGCATGACCGCGATGTTGCGCCTGCTGCCCTCGGGGGTGACGTCCATCGGCTCACCGGACAGCAGGTTGTCGGCCAGCTGACGGTGGAACGGCTGGGCAGGAGCCGGAGGTACCGACAGCCGGGTCTCGTGGGTGCGGCCGTCGCCGTTCGGGGTGAACACCCGCAGGTCGGCCGGGCTGTCGCTGACGGCGAGCCGGTCCTCGAGCAGCGTGCCGATCTCGGACCGCGCCACCACCTTCTCCTCGCGCCAGTCCCCGATCAGAGCCCCGCGCGTGCCCAGGACGTAGAACTTGGGCTTGGCGGCGGCGGCCAGGTCGGAGTGGGTGAACTCAGCTTCGACGCCGTCGGCGAAGTGGACGAGCACCCGGCTGTGGTCGGCGTTGGTGACGTCGTGCCACACCCGCTTGTGGGTCGTCGCCGACACCCACTCGACCTCCTGGGAGAACAGGTCCAGCACCCAGTCCAGGTAGTGGCTGCCCCAGTCGTAGATCGCCCCGCCGCTGACGACCTCGTCCGAGTGCCAGTAGTTGCACGGATGGCCGTATCCGCCGACAAAGCTCTCGTAGTGGAAGACCTCGCCGAGCTGTCCGCTGCGGACGACCTGCTTGAGCGCCAGGTAGTCAGGGTCCCAGCGGCGGTTCTGGTAGACCGCCAGGGTCAGACCCCGCTGCTTCGCCGCAGCGATCTGTCGATCGGCCTCAGCGACCGTGAGGCAGAACGGCTTCTCCACGACCACGGACTTGCCGGCCCCCAGGGCGCGCAAGGTCCACTCGGCGTGCGTGTTGGGCGGGGTGCTGACGATGATCAGGTCGACGCCCGGGTCGGCGAGCAACGCCTCCCCCGTGTCGTAGCCGCGGACCTCGGGGGCCAGCTCACGGGCCGCCTCGACCCGCAGGGGGTTGGGGTCGGCGACGGCCGCGAGGGCCAGGCCTGCAGTGAGCGCGATCGCGGTGCTGTGCTCGTGACCGATGGCGCCGTAGCCCAGGATGCCGACCCGCACCGACTCGCCGTCACGCTGGCCGAGCACGTGCCGCAGCACACGGTGGACCAGGCGTTGCCACTGCGGGTCGGCCAGGGTCGCTGGTGTACTGCCGACGGTGAGCATCCCGACACCGGTGCAGGGCCGCCAGGTCCCGACGGGGTGGTCGGTGAACGCGACGTTGGCGGTCAGCAGCACCTCGACGTCGTCGGCCACCTTGTCCTGCAGCGGCCAGCAGTCCGTCACCAGCAGATCGCCGCTGCCCAGCCGGGCCGCGATGTCACCGGCGACCGGACCGGGACGCACCCGCACCTCATGCGGCGGCGTGAGCCGGCCGGGGACCAGCCCGGCGGCGTCCGTCACCGCCGTGCTGGCGGTGGGGCCGACCAGCAGCACGGGCACGGCCAGGGCCAGCAGCGAGTCCTCGACCGCCTCGGGCAGGCCGGCTGCCCCGACCACCAGGACTGCGTCGGCGGTAGGGCTGAGCTGGCCGTCGACCTGCCAGCCGCAGCGGCCCAGGTAGGCCGACAAGCCAGGTGCCTCACCGAGCAAGCTGATCCGCGTCACCCGGCCAACCCTAAGGCGCGTCCGGTCGTGACACCTTCCCCATATCCCAGCTCTGCTGGACCGGGATGGTCCCGCAGCTGCCCGCGGTCAGCCGCGAAGCGCGAAGGCGTCCTTCCACACCGGCTCGTAGCCGGCCGCCTCGAGCATGGCGGCAACCTCGGTGGGCGATCGCTCGTCCGAGACCGCGAACTGCTCCTGCGCGGTCCCGGGCGTCAGGTAGCCGCCGGGCTCGGTCGAGCTGCCTGCGCTCATGGTCGTGACCGCGATCCGAGCCAGCCCGTCGCGCAGCACCGCTGACTCGCGGGTGGACAGCACGATGCCCGCCTCCGGCGCGACCAGCCGCAGCGCAGCCAGCGCCTGCACGTACTCGGCATCGGTCACCGGCACCAGTGGCTGGAAGCCGGACGCGCTCGGCTTGATCCGGGGCAACGAGACGGTGACCTCGGTGCGCCAGTACATCCGCTGCAGCCAGACGGCGTGCTCCGCGACGGCCCGCACGTCCGCCCGCCAGTCGGCCGACAGCCCAAGCAGGGCGCCTATCCCGAGGCGTCGTACGCCGGACTCGGCGGCCCGCTCGGTCGAGGACAGCCGCCGGTCGTAGTCGCGCTTCCAGCCGGCGACGTGCACCTCGGCGTAGCGAGCGCGGTCGTAGGTCTCCTGGTAGTGCACCACCCCCTCGATGCCGGCCTCGACGAGCCGCGCGTAGGTGTCGTCCGACCAGGTCTGCGTCTCGATCGACAGCGACGGCACCAGGGGTCGGAGCGCCTCGACGCAGGCCACCAGGTAGTCCGCGCTGACCTCCACGCGGTGCTCACCGGCAACCAGCAGCAGGTGCCGGAAGCCTTGCGCCGTCAGCGAACCCGCCTCGGCAACCACCTCCTCGACCGACAGTGTGCGGCGGGCGACGTCCAGGCCCTTGGAGAAGCCGCAGTAGGTGCACGAGCTCAGGCAGGCGTTGCTGACGTAGAGCGGCGCGAACAGCCGCACCGCCCGCCCGAACCGCTGCAGCGTCACCTCCCGCGCCTGCTGCGCCATCACTTCCAGGTAGGGCGCCGCCGCGGGGCTGAGCAGGGTCGCCAAGGCGGCCAGCGACGGCCGGGCCAGCGCGGCGTCGACGTCCATCGGAGCCGGGGTCGGCAGGGCGTCGAGGTGGGTCGCGAACCGGCCACGGGGGGCGCTCACGACAAGAAGCCGGTCAACGGGCTGGAGGCCTCCGCGACCTCCAGCACGGCGCCCCGCCCGGCGAGGTAGCCCAGCCGGCCGGCCTGCGTGGCGAGGGCGAACGCGCGCGCCATGACGACCGGATCGGCGGCCACGGCGATCGCGGTGTTGACCAGCACCGCGTCGGCCCCGACCTCCATGGCCTCCGCCGCGTCGCTGGGCACGCCGAGGCCGGCGTCGACCACGACCGGGACGTGCGCCTGGGCGACGATGACCTCGATCGCGTCCCGGGTCCGCAGGCCGCGGTTGCTGCCGATCCAGGCGCCCAGCGGCATGACCGTCGCGCAGCCGACCTCCTCCAGGTGCCGGCACAGGACCGGGTCGGCGGAGCAGTAGGGCAGCACCGTGAAGCCCTCGGCCACCAGCCGCTCGGCAGCCTTGAGCGTCTCGATGGGGTCGGGGGCCAGGGTCCGTGGGTCGGGTGTGACCTCGAGCTTGACGAGGTCCGCGCCGGTCGCGGCCCGGCCGAGCCGGGCCAGGCGCACGGCCTCGTCGGCATCCACCGCCCCGGAGGTGTTGGGCAGCAGCACCATGCCGGGCGGCACGAAGTCCAGGACGTCGCCGTCGCCGACCCGGCTGAGGTCGACGCGCCGCAGCGCCACGGTCACGAGTTCGGACCCGCTGGCCAGCAGGGCTGCACGCATCACCACGTGCGACCGGAACTTGCCGGTACCCACCAGCAAACGGCTGGTGAAGGTGCGGCCGGCGATCACCAACTGGTCGAATTCCATGCGACTCCCCACGCCGGCATGACCCGGATCGGGTGGTGCGGGTCGCCGACGGTGACACACAGGTCGGCCTCTCAGCCCGCTTCCGCGAGCTCCCCGGTCTGACGCGGTCAGCCTATGCCCCCTGCCGTGCTGGCCCGGGCGGCGGCCGATGCCGGCGTACACCCGTGTCCCAGCAGTCACATGAGCCCCTCTTGCCACATGCGTCGCTTGCGTGCCACTGTCGCCTGGGGACCCATCGAGCACAGGACCAACCATGACGCGCACCTCCGCCCGCACCACCCTCGGCACCACCGGGGTGCTGCTGCTGCTCGCTGCCGTCCTGACCGCCAGCGCACCAGGCCTCATCCGCATCTCGCGGGGTGACACGCTGTCCGGCATCGCCCAGCGGCGGCACACCACGGTCCGCGTGCTGCTGGACCTCAACCACCTGAGCGGCAACGCGACGATTTACGCGGGCCGGCTGCTGAGGGTGCCGGTCCCCCCGCCGGTGGTCTACACCTACGTGGTGCGCCCGGGCGACAACCTGACCACCGTGGCCCGCCGCCTCGACACCCCGATGAGCGCCCTGATGGGCCGCAACCACCTGCGCACCACGGTCCTGCAGATCGGTCAGCGGCTGACCTACACCGGATCGGCGGCCGCAGCCCCTGAGGTGGACGCGTCAGCCGCCTCCCCAGGCTCCCCCTCCGCCGCCCAGCACAGGGCGGTCCTCGCGCAACGCGCCGTGCCGAGCCAGGCCGCCGTGCAGGCGCTCATCGTGCGGGCCGCCCACCGCTACGACGTGCCGGCCGACCTGGCCCTCGCCGTCGCCTACCAGGAGAGCGGCTTCCAGCAGCGCGTCGTCTCACCGGTCGACGCGGTCGGCGTGATGCAGGTCCTGCCCAGCACCGCACTCGGCCTGGGCGCGGAGCACGGCCGCAGCTACGACGTGCTGAAGACCTCGGACAACGTGGAGGCCGGTGTGCTGCTCCTGCGCGACCTGCTGCGGGCGACGCGGGACTGGCAGGGCGCGCTGGCCGGCTACTACCAGGGGCTGGGCTCGGTGCACACCCAGGGGCTGCTGCCGCAAACGCACGCCTACATCCGCAACGTGGGCTTCTTGCGCCACCGCTTCGCCTGACCGCGCGCCTGCCGGCCCGCTCCCGGCCAGCGACCTAGACTGGTCCAGCGATGCTGCCCTCAGCCGGCCATGCCAGCCATGCCGACGAAGCCGACGACCCGCTACTCGGGCGCCTGCTCGACGACCGCTACTCCCTCGACGCCCTGCTCGCGCACGGCGGGATGGCAACGGTCTACCGGGCCACCGACACCCGCCTGGACCGCACCGTGGCGGTCAAGGTCATGGCCCGCCGCTACGCCGACGACCAGGAGTTCGTGTCCCGCTTCACGCGCGAGGCCAAGGCGTCCGCCCGGCTGTCGTCCCCGCATGTCGTCGCCGTCCACGACTACGGCACGGACCACGGGAGCGGCACTGGCGGCGGGCTTGCCTACCTGGTCATGGAGCTGGTGGAGGGCCGCAACCTGCGCCAGCTGCTGCAGCAGAGCGGCCCGTTGCCACCGGCCCGGGCCGTCGAGCTGGTCGAGCACGTCCTGCAGGCGCTCGGCGCCGCCCACTCGGCCGGCCTGGTCCACCGCGACATCAAGCCTGAGAACGTGCTGCTGGCCGACGACGGCCGGGTCAAGGTCGCCGACTTCGGGCTGGCCCGGGCAGTCGAGACCAACAACCTGACGGCCACCACCGGCCTGCTGCTCGGCACCGTCGCCTACCTGGCGCCCGAGCAGGTGGTCACCGGCCGCGCCGACGCCCGCTCGGATGTCTACGCCACCGGGGTGCTGCTGTGGGAGCTGCTAACCGGCACCCCGCCGCACTGCGCCGACAGCCCGCTGTCCGTGGCCTACAAGCATGTCAACGAGGACGTCCCTGCCGCCTCGACGGCGGTCGAGGGCATCCCGCCGGCCCTGGATGCGCTGGTGGTCCGGGCGACCAGCCGCGACCCGTCCGCCCGCCCGGCCGACGGCAGTGCCTTCCTGGCCGAGCTGCGCGCGGTCCAGCCGGACCTGCCGCCGGCTGCCCCCGTTGTACGACGCGACGGGATGCACGCCACGCAGGTGCTCCCCCTCGCACCAGCTGCCCAGCCCGTCCCCGCGTCCGCGCCGCCGCGCCGACGGCGACGCCGCCGCGGTCTGATCGCCGCGGCCGTCGTCCTGCTGCTCGCCCTGCTGGCGCTCGGTGGTGGCTTCTACCTCGGCACGGCTCGCTACACCAGAGCGCCCAGCCTGCTGCGGCTGACCCAGTTGGCTGCGGTCGCGAGCCTGCAGACGGCCGGCCTACGCCCACGCGAAGGCACGGCGGTCTTCGACGAGAAGGTGCCGGCCGGGCAGGTGAAGACCCAGGACCCGGCCCCGGCGGCCAAGGTGCGCAGGGGCGGGACCGTCACCTACGTCCTGTCCAAGGGACCGGACCGGCGGGTCGTCCCCACGGTCGCCGATATGCCGCTGGCGGCTGCGCGGGCCGCCCTCGCCAAGGAGGGACTGACCTCGACGACCACCAGCGCCTTCTCCACCTCGGTCCGCAGCGGATCGGTCGTCAGCGAGGCACCGCCGGCCGGCACCAAGGTCAAGCCGGGAACACCGGTCATGCTGGTCGTCAGCAAGGGGATCGAGCAGGTCGCCGTCACGGACGAGACCGGCAAGACGCAGTACGAGGCCGGGGCGGTCCTGGAGGCAGCCGGCTTCCGCACCACCGTGACGACGGCGTTCAGCGACACGGTCGCGAAGGGGACGGTGCTGTCCCAGTCCCCCGTGGCCGGCCGGCTGGCCCGGGGCTCCACCGTGGCGCTGACGGTCAGCAAGGGCCCGGACGTCGTCGATGTGCCGGACGTGCGCGGCGCGATGCTCGGCGCGGCGACCGCCAAGCTCGCGGCGGTCGGGCTCACGCCACGCGTCCTACGGCTGCCCGGCGGCCCCGGGTCCGTCCTGTCGCAGAGCCCCGGCAGGGGCACGACGGTCCACCGCGGCAGCTCGGTGACCCTGTACGTCTTCTGACCGCCCCGTCTGGCAGGCTCCGGGGCCGTGCCTCCCCGCAAGCCGTCCCCCGTGGGCAGCCATGTGCCCGCGGCCGGTGGGCTGGTCTCGGCGCTGGCCTACGCGCAGGAGATCGGCGCCGCGGCCCTGCAGGTGTTCGTCTCGAACCCTCGCGGTTGGGCGCCCAGCGCCGGTGACCCGGACCAGGACGAGGCCTTCCGCGAGCGGTGCGCCGAGCTGGCCTTACCGACGTTCGTGCACGCGCCGTACCTTGTGAATTTCGGCTCGCCGACGGAGGCCACCCTGCGCAAGTCGGGTGCGGCCGTGCGGCACGCCCTGACCCGTGCGACGGCAATCGGGGCGCGCGCCGTCGTCGTGCACGCCGGCAGCGCGGTCGCTGTCACGCACCGGGACGAGGCCATGCGGCAGCTGCGCGACCACCTGCTGCCAGTGCTGGACGCCATGCCCGAGGACGGCCCGGAGCTGCTCGTCGAGCCCACCGCGGGCGGTGGCCAGGCCCTGTGCTCGATGGTCCAGGAGCTCGGGCCGTGGTTCGAGCAGCTGGACGGGCACGTCAAGCTCGGCGTCTGCCTGGACACCTGTCACGCCTTCGCCGCCGGGCACGACCTGGCCGCGCCCGGCGGGATCAAGAAGATGCTCGACGCGCTGGTACGCACCGTTGGCCGCGGTCGGCTCCGGCTGGTGCACGCCAACGACTCCAAGGACCCGCTCGGCTCCGGGCGCGACCGGCACGAGGCCATCGGCCAGGGACACATCGGCAAGGACGCCTTCGCGGAGCTGTTCCGTCACCCCGCGACCCGCAACGTCCCGGTGCTGGTCGAGACCCCCGGTGACGCGATGACCCACCGCCGCGACATCGAGCTGCTCTGCTCGCTGCGCGACGCGTGAGGCGCCCGACCCTCGCGCTGCTGGGCGTCACCGCCGTCTGGGGCTCGACCTTCGTCGTCGTGAAGGACGCGGTCCGGCAGATGCCCGTGACCGACTTCCTCACCTGGCGCTTCCTGCTGGCCGCACTGGCGATGATGGTGCTCCGTCCGCGCGCGGTGGTCCGCATCGGCACCGCCGGCCGTCGCTGCGGTGCTGCTCTGGGCCTGGCCCTCGGCGCCGGTTACCTGCTGCAGACGCTGGGGCTGCAGCACACCTCAGCGGCGGTGAGCGGCTTCATCACCGGGATGTTCGTCGTCCTGACGCCGCTGGGCGCAGCGGTCCTGTTGCGGCAACCTCCTGGCGCGGCCGCCTGGGGAGCGGTCGGGCTGGCCACCGTCGGGCTCGGACTGCTGTCGCTGCACGGCTTCACGATCGGCAGCGGTGAGCTCCTGACGCTGGGCTGCGCGGCTGCCTTCGCCCTGCATATCGTCGGCCTCGGCCGCTGGGCTGCGTCGTACGACGCCTTCGGGCTAGCGGTCGTACAGCTGCTCACCGTCGGCCTGCTGTGCGCGCTGGTCGCCGTACCAGGCGGTCTGGCACTGCCGCCCAGCACCGCCGTCTGGGCGGCGCTGGCGCTGACGGCGCTGGCCGCCACCGCGCTGGCGTTCGTCGTGCAGACCTGGGCGCAGGCGCACCTGACTCCCACCAGGGCTGCGGTCGTCATGACGATGGAGCCGGTGTTCGGCGGGGTGTTCGCGGTCGGCGTCGCCCACGAGGCGTTCGGGATCCGCACCGCCGTCGGGGCGGCACTGGTTCTCGGCGCGATGGTGCTGACCGAGGTCGGTCCACGGCACGGCTCCGAAGGCGCCGTCGAGCGCCTCGAGGTCTGACGCTCGTCAGACGCCGGGGCCGTCTCCCGGGGACTCTTGGTAGCTGTAGCGCTGCTCGAGCCACGGGTCAGCCCGGTTGTGGTAACCGCGCTCCTCCCAGAACCCACGCCGGTCGGCCGTGAGGTACTCGATCCCGCGGGCCCACTTCGGCCCCTTCCAGGCATACAGATGGGGTACGACGAGCCGCAGCGGGTAGCCGTGGTCGGCGGTCAGCTGCTGGCCGTCGCGGTGGGTGACGAACAGGGCCTGCTCGGATGAGAAGTCCTCGATCGACATGTTCGCGCTGTAGCCGTAGTCCGCCCAGACCATGACGTGCGTGACGTCCCCAGCCGGCGGCACCAGGTCGAGGAAGGTCTGTGTGGCGATCCCGCGCCATGTGCTGTTCAACACCGAGAACTTCGTGACGCAGTGGAAGTCCGCTCCCACCTCGGTGCGCGGCAGGTGCCCGACCTGCGGCCAGTTCCAGGCAGCCTCGGTGCCCGACTCCGTCCGGCCGAAGACCTTGAAGTCCCAGGTGTCGGGCTTGAACGTCGGGACCGGCCCGTAGTGCAGAACCGGCCAGCCGCGCGGGATGTACTGCCCCGGCGGCAGCTTGTCCGCAGGCACGCCCTCGGCGCGTCTCCTGGCCCCCACGCGGCTGAACGGCGTCGTCACCGTCCCATCCTCCCTCGACCTCAGGGCCGGCAGGAGGTGGGGTAGGTTCGGCGTCGTGCAGCGGCAGTGGTACCTCTACCCGAGCCGGGCCTCCCGGTCGGGTGCCTGCTGACGCACCCCGCCCTACGAGCCCCGGACCCGCGTCCGGGGCTCTTGTCGTTCTAGGAGATCTGCAGATGGTCGTCGTGATGCGCCCTGGCGCGGCACCGGAGGACGTCGACGCCGTCGTCACCCGCGTCGAGCAGGCGGGCGGCTCCGCCTTCATCAGTCGAGGTGTGCAGCGCACGATCGTGGGGCTGGTCGGCGACATCACGGCCTTCCAGGCGCTGAACCTGCGGGCCATGCCCGGCGTCGGCGAGGTCGTCCGTGTCTCCAAGCCCTACAAGCTGGTCAGCCGCGAGAACCACCCCGAGGCGACGGTCGTGGAGGTCGGCGGCGTGCCGATCGGGCCGGACACCTTCACGCTGATCGCCGGTCCGTGCGCCGTCGAGACCGCCGACCAGACGCTCGCCGCGGCGCTGATGGCCCAAGCCGCGGGCGCGACCCTGCTGCGCGGGGGCGCTTACAAGCCGCGGACCTCGCCGTACGCCTTCCAGGGGCTCGGCGAGCGAGGGCTCCGGATCCTGGCCGATGTACGTGAGCAGACCGGGCTGCCGATCGTCACCGAGGTCGTGGATGCCGCGGATGTCCCACTGGTGGCCACCTGGGCCGACATGCTGCAGGTCGGCACCCGCAACATGCAGAACTTCGCCCTGCTGCAGGCCGTCGGCTCGGCCGGCAAGCCGGTGATGCTCAAGCGCGGCATGACGGCCACCTACGAGGAGTGGCTGATGGCGGCGGAGTACGTCGCCCAGCGCGGAAACCTCGACATCGTCCTGTGCGAACGGGGCATCCGGACCTTCGAGACCGGCACCCGCAACACCCTCGACATCAGCGCCGTTCCGATGATCCACTCGCTGTCGCACCTGCCGGTGATCGTCGACCCGTCCCACAGCGGCGGCAAGCGCGACCTGGTCGTCCCGCTCACCAGGGCCGGCATCGCCGCCGGTGCGGACGGCGTCATCGTCGACGTGCATCCGGACCCGACCACGGCCCTGTGCGACGGCCCGCAGGCGCTGTACGGCGAGCTGCTCGACGAGCTGGCGCTCGTGTGCCGCGTCCTACCGCCGGCGGTCGGCCGGACCCTGGTGACCCGCTGACCGGCTGACCGGCTGACCGTTGACCGGCTCACCGACTAACCGGCTGAGCCGTTGACCGGCCGGGCCAGCCTCAGGTCAGGACGCGAGCAGCGCCTGCACGACGTCGCCGGCGCGGGCAATGCCGGCGTCATCGACGTCGAGGTGCGTGACCATCCGCACCCGCTGCGGGCCGACGACCGAGAGCAGCACCCCACGGTCGCGGGCAGCCGCCGCCAGCGCCCGGGCATCCGGGACGGTCAGCGGCACGATGTTGGTCTGCGTCCCGACACCGAACCGGGAGCCGAGCTCGGCGGCCCGCCGGTGGTCCTCAGCGAGGCGCTCGAGCTGGTTGTCGAGGGCGAAAGTGCCTGCTGCAGCGAGGATCCCGGCTTGCCGCATACCGCCACCAAGCCGTTTGCGGAGCACCCGCGCCTCAGCTGCTCGCGCGGCGTCGGTCACCACGACCGACCCGACCGGCGCCCCGAGCCCCTTCGACAGGCACACCGACAGCGAGTCGAACAGCGCGCCGTACAACGCGAGGGGCACGCCGCTGGCGATGTGGGCGTTCCAGATCCGGGCGCCGTCGCAGTGCAGCACGACGCCGTGCTCGGCGGTCAGCGCGCGCAGGCCTTGTAGGTCCTCCAAGGGGTGCACCGCTCCCCCGCCCCGGTTGTGCGTCTGCTCGACGCTGACCGCGGTCGTCGCGACGGTGCCCCACCCGGCCGGGCGCAACTGCGGCGCCACGGCGGCGGCGGTCAGCAGTGGGCCGGCGACGGTGCGGCTCTGGATCCCCCCGTGCTGCGCGGCTCCGCCGTGCTCGTAGGTCACGACGTGCGCCTCGGCGTCACACAACAGCTCGTGCGCGGGCGGGACGGCGAGCCGCAGGCAGATCTGGTTGCCCATCGTCCCGCTCGGCACGAAGACGGCGGCCTCGTGGCCGAACAGCCCGGCCACCTGCTCCTCGAGCGCGTTGACGGTGGGGTCCTCGCCGTACACGTCGTCGCCGACTTCGGCGGCGGCCATCGCCGCCCGCATGCCGGGCGTCGGGCAGGTGAGGGTGTCGCTGCGCAGATCAACGTGGTCGATCTGGCCGGTTGCTGCGCTCATGGCTCCTAAGGTAGGTGGGTGCTGCCGATGCCCGCCGGGCCGCTGTCCGGACCGGACGTGCTCGCCGTCGTGCGCATCCACGCCGACCGGCTGCACGACGCGGTCCGGCGGCTCGGCTGCGCCCCAACCCAGGCGGTGGAGGTCGTCGGGACCGCCTCGCTCGACCTGGTGGAGGCAGTGCGCGCCCGCTCCGACACGGTCGGCGACCCGGTGGGTTGGCTGTTCACCCGGGCTCGCGAGCTGGCCCGCTCACTGACAGGGAGCGCCGACGACGAGCTGCCCAAGGGCGGCGGCATCCTCGGTACCGATGACAACCAGGTACGGCTCGCCGAGGCCCTGGAGGCGCTGCCGGAACGACAGCGGGCGGCGCTGCTGCTGCGTGACTCCTACGACCTGCCGGCCAGTGCGGTCGGCACCGCCCTCGGCCTGGACGCCGACGGTGCGAGCGAGTTCGTCGGGACCGCCCGGCTGGCGTTTCTGCCCCGCCTGCTGCGTACCGACGGGCCACGGGTCGACGGTCACCCGGTCGAGCTGGGTGCCCTCGCTCGGCTCGGCGAGAGCCGCGCCGCAGCGGCCCGCGATGCGACGACCCGACGGCACGCGCAGTCCTGCGACACCTGCTCATCGGTGCTCGACGCGCAGGAGCGGGCCCGTCGGCTGCTCAGCGGACTCACGGTCGTGGCCATGCCGGACGCCGACCGCGAGCAGCTGCTGCAGCGCGTGGAGAGCCGCGCCAGAAAGCTGCTCCCGACTCCGGCGGCCGTCCAGCAGACCGACGAGCAGGACCTAGAGGACGCGACGGCGCGGCGACTGGTCCCGATCTCGCTGATCGCGCTCGGCCTGCTCCTGGCCCTGGCCGCCGGAGCAGTAGGTGGCGCCTATGCCAGCCGGGACCGCACCGCCACCCGCACGGCTGCGGGTTCGGGCGCCCCGTTGGTCACCGCGGCTCCGGTGCTCACCCTCTCGCCGGTGGCACGGACCGCGGTGTCGCCCGCACCGAGCACGGCGCCTCGGGTCTTCCTCATCACGCCCAGTCCGACGCCGGTCGTATCCACTGCCCCGCCGTCCACAGCGACGCCCACACCCGCGCCTACGGTGACGCCCAGTGCCGTCACGGAGCCGCTGTCACTGGTGCTCACCCCGGCCACTGGCCCCAATGGCGGCACCATCAGGGTCGACGGTCGCGGCTGGCAGCCCGGGGCAGTGACGAACCTGGTCTACCGCGACGCCACCGGCCGGGACACGGACTCACACGCCAGCGCCTTGGTCGACGCCAGCGGTCGCTTCACCACCACCCTGGTCACCCGGGACCCAATCGCGCTGCCGGGCCGCCACATGGTCGAGGCCATGGACGGGACGAGCGCCGCGTCGGCGGACTTCCGGCAGACGCGTTAGCGCCGGGCCCGCTGCAGCATCTCGGCCACCAGGAAGGCCAGTTCGAGCGACTGACCGGTGTTCAGGCGGGGATCGCAGGCGGTTTCGTACCGGCCGGCGAGGTCGGCGTCGGTCAGCTGCTGCGCACCGCCCAGGCACTCCGTGACGTCGTCGCCGGTGAGCTCGACGTGCACGCCACCGGGGTGGGTGCCGAGTGCGGCGTGCACCTCGAAGAAGCCCAGGACCTCGTCCATCACGTCGTCGAAGTGCCGGGTCTTGTAACCGCTCGAGCTCTCGGTGGTGTTGCCGTGCATCGGGTCGCAGCACCACACCACCGACCCTGGACCGCGCACCGCCTCGACCGCCATGACGATGCCGGGCAGCACCTGCCGCACCCGGCGGGCGCCCATCCGGGTGATGACGGTGAGCCGGCCCGGTTGGCGCAGCGGGTCCAGCACCTCGATCAGCGCGACGGCGTCCTCGGGAGTCGCCGACGGGCCGAGCTTCACCCCGATGGGGTTGGCGATCCGGCTGAGCAGGTCGACGTGCGCCCCGCCCAGGTTCCGGGTCCGCTCCCCCACCCAGACGAGGTGCGCCGACAGGTCGTACGGCGTGCCGGCGTCGTCGGGGCGGACCAGCGCCCGCTCGTACTCCAGCAGCAGCGCCTCGTGACTGCTGTACAGCTCGGTGCCCTGGGTGATCGGGGTGTGGACCGGGTCCAGGCCGCACGCGCGCATGAAGGCCAGCGCCCGCTCGATGTCGGTCGCCAGCTCCTCGTAGCGGCCCCCGGCGGGGGAGCTCGCCACGAAGGCGGTGTTCCAGTCGTGCACCGCGTGCAGGTCTGAGCTGCCGTCGTGGGCCATCGCACGCATGAAGTTCAACGTCGCGGCGCTGTTGGCGTAGGCGCGCACCATCCGCTGCGGGTCCGGGGTGCGGTCACCATGCAGGTCGTTGACGGCATCACCGCGGTACGACGGGCGGCCGCTGTCGGCCTCCAGATCCGACGAGCGGGGCTTTGCGTACTGCCCGGCCAGCCGGCCGACCTTCACCACCGGCGTGGACGCGCCGTAGGTCAGGACGACGGCCATCTGCAGCAGGGTGAGCACCTTGCCGCGGATCCCCTCAGCGGTGTTGGCGTCGAAGGTCTCGGCGCAGTCCCCGCCCTGCAGCAGGAACGCCTCGCCGCGCGCTACTGCTGCCAGCCGCTGCATCAGCACGTCGCACTCGTGCGGCTGGACCAGCGGCGGGACGGCCGACAGGGTCCGCGCGACGGTCGCCAGCACCGCCGGGTCGGGCCAGCTCGGCTGCTGCGCGGCCGGCAACGCGCGCCAGGTGTCCAGGTCGCCGGGCCGTGCCGCGGACGGGACAGTGACGTGTTCGCTCACCTGGGAAAGGCTAGCCGCGGGAGCACCTGCGCCCCTGGACAAAGGAGTGGCATGGCATCGCTCGAGGACGAAGGGATCCGCACCCTGCTGGCGGCCAAGAACCACGCGGTCTGCTCGTCGCTGAACGAGGACGGCTCGATCCACAGCACGGTCGTCTGGGTGGACGTCGAGGACGGCAAGCTGGCGATCAACAGCGCCCAAGGAAGGAAGTGGCCGACGAACCTGCAGCGTGATCCCACCATCACCGTCCTGGTCTACGACGAGGACAACCCGTACGACTACGTCGAGGTCCGCGGGCGGGCCGCCGAGGGCACGGACGCCGACGCGCACATCGACCGGCTGGCCAAGAAGTACCTGGGCCAGGACAGCTACCCCTTCCACCAGCCGGGCGAGGTGCGGGTGAAGTTCCTCGTCGAGGCCTCGCTGGTCCGGCACCAGAAGCAGTAGCGCCGCTGGCTTCGCCGGCCCGCCCCACCCCGAGGCCAGGGGCGGTTAACTTCCGGGAGCAGTTCGCCGCCGCACCAGCAGGCCGAGCCCGAGCAGGGCAAGCGCGGCCATCGGCCAGCCGTCGCCGCCCGTGCTGGCCAGGCTGTCGGTCGCCGCCGTAGCGGGACTGGCGGAGACGGGGCGAGCAGAGCCATCAGGGCCTGGCTTGGTCGCCGTCGACGCGCACGAGACGGTGATGGTCCCGCTGCCGGCCGGCACCGCGACCGCACCGGCCGAGCGGCTACGACCACCCGAGCTGACGGTCGCGCCCGCGGGCAGCCCACGCAGCGCCAGCGTGGCCGGCCCGTCGCTGGTGGTCCGGATCGTGCCGCAGGTGAAGCGGGTCCGGATGGTGTCCAACGACAGCGACCGGACGTCGGACAGCCGCAGCGACAGGACTGGCTGGGCGGCCGGCGTGGCGCCGTACCGGTAGGCCAGCGTCGACACCAAGCCGGGCGTCGGGTCGTTGATCGCCGTCGGTCCGCTCCGGACAGCGGTGATGGCCGGGTCCGGAATGGTCGAGGCGGTGGCATCGACCGTCGCCAGCGTTCCTGGGGTCCGCGTCCGGGCGACCAGCTGGCCGAGCCAGTACGCAGTCGTGGTCCCGATCCCGAAGTCCGCCCGAGACAGGTGCGGGTACCACGTGTACGTCACGTGTCCCGGGTCGACGGTCCTGCGTGGCACGCCCAGCGCCGCGACCGGCGCGCCGAAGCGGTCCTGGGTGGCATAGAACAGGTGGTCCTCGCCGGCGTAGAACGTGAAGTGGTAGCGGTAACCGAGCGTGTCCAGGTCCTGGACCTGCTGCAGGGTTCCGGTCGCCGGCACCAGCTGGTCGATCGCTCCCTGGGTGATGTCGTAGGGCAGCCAGCGCGCGTTCTTCAGCAGCGGCGCGGATTCGCCGTCCGACCCGCAGCGGCCGGGCGAGGTGCCGTCGGCCGGCAGGTCGACGCCCTTCACCACGCGGATGCCGCATCTGTTCGGGCCTTCCAGCGTGAGGGCACCGGCGAATAGGTCCGGGTGCGCGAGCCCCAGCTTGTAGGTCGCCCACCCACCCATCGAGTAGCCGCTGATCACGGTCTTCTCCGGATCCAGGGCGTACGACGCCGCCATCGCGTGCCACACCTGCCAGAAGTCGACCTCGGCCTCGTCGAAGTACCAGCCGTCCGGGCCGAACCCGAGGGTCGAGGCGCAGATCGAGTGCCGGTCCTGGCACAGCTGCTGGAGCAGCCGCGGGTCCAGCGCGGCGTACTGGTTGTGGTTGACGCCGAGGCTGTGCAGCAGCCAGGTCAGCGGTGCCGGACTGGTGGAGCGGTAGCCGGTCGGCACGTACACGCTGTACGGCTGGACCCGCCCCAGGTAGTTCGGCCGCAGGTCGCCGGTGCCGGCGCTCATCGGGTTCGCGATGACGCCCTGGCCGAGGGCCAGCCGGCTGACGTACCAGCGGATGCTGTAGCCGGTCGGTTGCGGCTCAGGCGTGCTGGCACGGTTCACGAGGGCCTGGGTGTCGAGCACCTGCGAGAAGCCGCTGACGTCCCCGGTGGCGAGGGCGTCCGCCTGGTGGTCCTCGTTCCAGAAGTTGCCGGTGATCGAGCGAACCGGCCCGTCCGGCCCGTACGCATCGAGGACCGGGGCGGCCAGGGTCTTCTGCGCCAGCGCGACCAGCGCGACGGTCATGCCGTCGGTGTAGACCTGCGGCTCCTGGGCGCCGGAGCGGTACGACACGTTGTACAGCCGTTCCGTGCTGGTGCTGGGCGAGCTCGGCGGCATCGCGAAGGCGGTGCCGGTGGCGTCAGAAAGGCCTGCACCGAGGCGCACCCGCCAGGTACCGGTGACCGGCAGCAGGCTGTTCGGGATCCGGACGACGAAGCTGCGCGCGGCCCCATCCACCATCAGCGCGCCTCCGGCCGCCACCACGTCAGTCGCGTGGCCGGTCCGTGTGTCGATCAGCCGGGCGCTCCGATTCGAGACGACCAGGGCGCGGTCGATGCCCGGCGAGCTGACCCCGGCCGCTGCCGGCCAGGCGGCCACTCCGCTCGTGGTGTTGTTGTCGGTGTCGATCGTCCACTCCGCCAGCGGCACCGTCGGATCCGCGAGGGTGTTCCAGTCGACCCGCCAGTACGACGAGGTGCTGTCGGCCGCCACCGCGGACCGGAAGACGTCCGCTCCGTTGCCCTTCGCAGAACCGGCCGGGTAGGAGTAGACGCCCTGGGTAGCCGCCAGGTTGGAGGTGTTGCTGCTGCTGCCGGTCGGCAGTCCCAGCAGGCTCGACGGCCCATGGTCGTCGTACACGAAGTCGGTCCACAGTGCAGCACCACCGGCGAGCCGGCCGGTGCCCGAGGTGCGCGGGAAGCTCGACGGGAACGGCCAGGCGGCACGGCTGGGCTCGGGCAGCGTCGGCTCCGGGCCGGTCGCCGCTGGAGGCGCACCCAGCGGCAACCCGGGCTGGCCCGGCACCGAGCCCGTCGCTCCTGGAGCAGCGGCCCGGTGGGTCACAGCCGACGGCGTCACCGCCGAGGCGGGCGTCGTCAGGGCCAGGGCGACCCCGGCCAGCAGGGCGGGCAGCAGTCGGTGGGAGGGCGTCACGGCCGGAGGTTAACGGCCGCTCACCCGCAGCGCCACGATGAGCACCGGCGGTCAGCCGAAGAAGACCTCGGCCTCGGCGTACCTGTCCAACGGGACCGTCTTCAGCTCGCGGGTCGCGTCCGCCAGCGGGACCCGCACGATGGCGGTCCCCTGCAGGGCGACCATGACGCCGCTCTCGCCCTCGTGGACGGCGTCGATGGCGTGCAGCCCGAAGCGCGTGGCCAGGACCCGGTCGTACGCCGTCGGTGTGCCACCGCGCTGGACGTGCCCGAGCACCGTCTGACGCGACTCGTAACCGGTGCGGGCCTCGATCTCCCGTTCGAGCAGGTGGCCGATGCCACCGAGGCGGGCGTGCCCGAACGCGTCGAGCTCGCCCTGCTGATGGGCGATCGTCCCCTCGGCCGGCTGCGCGCCCTCCGCCACCACGATGATCGGCGCGTAGTGGCGCTCAAAGCGCGCCGTGACGTAGGCGCACACCTCGTCGATGTCGAAGGGCCGTTCGGGGATGAGGATGACGTTGGCACCGCCTGCCAGGCCGGAGTGCAGGGCGATCCAGCCGGCGTGCCGTCCCATCACCTCGACGATCAGCGCCCGGTGGTGCGACTCGGCAGTGGTGTGCAGCCGGTCGATGGCGTCGACAGCGATCTGGACGGCGGTGTCGAAGCCGAACGTGTAGTCAGTCGCCCCGAGGTCGTTGTCTATCGTCTTGGGCACTCCGACGACGTTGACACCGTGCGCGGCGAGCTCGGTCGCGACCCCGAGGGTGTCCTCGCCGCCGATTGCGATCAGGGCGTCGACGCCGAGGGTGCGGAGCTGGTCCTCAATTCGGCCGATCCCTCCTTCGACCTTGATCGGGTTGGTCCGGGACGAGCCGAGGATCGTGCCGCCCCTCGGCAGGATGCCGCGCACTTGAGGCACCCCGAGCTGCATCGTCAGGCCCTCGAGCGGACCCTTCCAGCCGTCCCGGAAACCGACGAACTCGTGGCCGTAGACCTCGCTGCCCTTCCGCACGACGGCCCGGATCACGGCGTTCAGCCCGGGGCAGTCACCACCACCCGTCAGCACACCGACCCGCATGCCGGCGGACGCTAACGGGTTCAGTCCGGCCGCGCAGCGGTCGACGCACTGCAGCTGCATCCCTTGGTCGGTACGACGGTGGTTGCCGCCCGGCGGCCGCGGCCCTCGTCGGGCTGGGAGCGGTGGATCAATCAACGGATGCGGCGGCTGGCTCAGCGGGGACGAGCACCTCGACGGTCACCTCGGCCTGGCTGTTGTAGCCCCAGGCACGGGAGCCGGCCCGGGACAGGTCGAGCACCCGGTCGCCGACGTACGGCGCGCGTTGTCTGATCCACTGCTCCCTTGTCTGATCCACTGCTCCTTTGTCTGGTCCAACCGTCGCTGTCAGTCGCCGGCGATGCAGGGGACGCGCTCAACGTGTCGCCGCGGCTGGCCGCTCCAGCAGACATCGGCGCAGATGATCAGACACAGCCAGGACGGCTCGGGTCTGGACGGCCGATCGGGCGGCTACCGCTGCTATCCGCGGCACCGTCGAGACGAAGCGCAGGCGCGGTTCCAGGACACGGCCCTCGGCCCGCGAGAACGCCTCCTGAAGCCTGACGTCGAGCACACCCCTGGGCTGCCAGGCGTCCTTCCAGCTCCAGCGCACCACTTCGAAGCCCGCACGTCGCAGCCTGTCCTCGCGTTGCTTCTCGGCCCACAGGTCCTCGGCTGAGCGGTACTTCGCCTTCCCGTCGGCCTCACCGACCGTTTTCCGGTCCCGCCAGAAGAAGTCGACTCGGGCGAGCAGCTCGTCACCCAGCCAGACCTCGACCTGCGGCTCAGGCGCAGGCAGCCCGAGCTCGTGGAAGGCCACGCGCGAGATCGACTCGAGTGGTGACTCGGAGCGACCGTCGGCGAAACGCACCACTCGCATGGCGGCGGCACCTCCCGGCCAGGAGCGCGGACGGACGGCAGCGGAAGCCAGCTGCTCGTACGGCAGCCCCGACCGCAGCACGGCATCCGCCACGACGACACCGGACCGGAAGTTCTCCGCACGCAGGAGGTCGAGTGCCGTCCGTGACAGCGAGGTAGAGGGGAGGCCGTCGATCCGGCAGGTATCCCCCGGTGCGAGCGTCGCCAGCCGCTCGTGCCGGGAACTGGCGCGATCGGAGACCCGCTGCGGCGCTGCCAGCAACTGCGGTACGACGGGCAGCCCGCCCAGCAGCGGAAGACCATGCAGGCCGGCGGCCGTCCGCCGAGCAGCCATCCACCCGGGCCGGAGCACGAGCAACCGCGCGGACAATCGGCAACGATGACGGGCCGCGTCGTCCATCGCGTCCCACAGGGCTTGTCGTACGACGACGTTGTGGCCCAGCCGCAGCCACATCCCGGCGCGGGCTGCCCCCACCTCGTGGCGCGTCATCCCCGCTTCGTACGCCTGGCGCACGGTGAACGCTCCGGCCTGCTGCGCCGCGATCTGCTCGAGCTCTGCTGCCATCCCTGCACCCTGCTGCCGCGGGCGCCGGAACAGCTGGCACCGTCCCCAGCCTGCGCAGCTGTCCACAGGCCTCGCGCAGCTGCCGCCGCACGTCCCCGCTGTCTGATCCAAGGCCGGCCTGTCTGCCGGAGCAGCGAGTCGTGACGGTGAGCTGAGCGTGTGGACCCTCGACACGATCAGACACCCGAACCCACGATCAGACACGGGAGCCGTCGATCAGACACGGGAGCCGTCGATCAGACACCCGAGCCGTCGATCAGACAGCGGCCAGACACCGAGATACAGGCGCCCTAGTCCTCGAGCTGCCCTGCCAGGCACTCGGTGCGGGGTCCCGAGTCAAACGCAAAGCCCGGCCAGGTAAGCCTTCTCGGCCATCGCCTGCCACCGGACCCTGCAGTGTCGCGCGTCTGCCAGCGCGTCGTGCAGCCCGCTGTCCTGCTCGGGCAGCGGTGGGCGGCCGAGCGACTCCCACAGCTGCTTGACGTCCAGGGTCATCCGCGGGAAGGCCCGCGGAAGTGACGGCATCTCCCCCCACAGCTGGCACAGCGCCACGTGGTCGTAGGCGCCCATCCAAGCCCACCACACCGGCTCGTCGTCGAAGAAGGCCAGGAGGTCCGCGGCCATCGTGGCCCGCGCCTTCCACGTGGACGGCGGTGGCAGCTGCGGCAGCACGTGCTGCACCACCCATGGGTGCACCGCCATCGGGTCGAACTCACTGCTCACCCCGTAGTACTCGCGGCCGTCCTCGGCCACCACGCCGATCGAGATCAGCGTGACCTGCGGGGCAGTCCGGCCGAACTCCAGGTCGTAGAAGTACCGCATCGCCGTATTGTCCGGCCATGACCTTCTCCATCGTCGCCCGGTCCGCCGACGGCTCGCAGTACGGCGTGGCCGTCGCCAGCAAGTTCCTCGCGGTGGGGGCCGCGGTCCCGGCCGCGCAGTTTGGCGTGGGCGCCGTCGCCACCCAGTCGTTCGCCAACCTCGCCTACCGCCCGGATGGGCTGCGGATGCTGGCGGAGGGCAGCAGCGCCCAGGAGGTCCTCGACGCGCTGGTGGCCAGGGACGCCCTGCGCGAGCAGCGGCAGGCCGGAATCGTCGACCGCGAAGGCCGGGCCGCGACCTGGACCGGCAGCGAGTGCATGGGCTGGGCCGGTGGCCGCACCGGCGAGGGCTGGGCAGCCCAGGGCAACATCCTGGCCGGCCAGGAGGTGGTCGACTCCCTGGCCGACGCGTTCGAGGGTACGTCGGGTTCGTTGGCCGTGCGGTTGCGGCACGCCCTACTCGCGGCCGACCGCGGCGGCGGTGACCGCCGCGGCCGGCAGAGTGCCGCGCTGCTCGTTGTGAGTGACGGCGGCGGCTACGGCGGCGGCAGTGACGTGCTGGTCGACCTGCGCGTCGACGACGACGTCGACCCGGTGCCCGAGCTCGGTCGGCTGCTGGACCTGCATGAGCTCTACTTCGGCAAGCCCGACCCCGAGCAGGTGATGCCGCTGATCGGTGACCTCGCCGTCGAGGTTCAGGACCGGCTGCAGCGGCTGGGTTACGTCAGCCTCGACGACTGGGCCGGCGTCGAGAACTACGAAGAGCGGATGGTCGACGGCAGCATCGACTTGGTCGTGCTCGAGAAGCTCCGCGAGGCGGCTGCGTCGTCGCGCTCGTGAGCGTCCCGGCCACTCGGCAGCTCGTGAGCGTCCCGGCCACTCGGCAGCTCCGATGAGTGTCCCGGCCGCTCGGCAGCTCCGGTGAGCGTCCTGGCCATCGACGCGGGCACCACGGGCGTCACCGCGCTGGTGGTCAGCGGGGACGGCCGGGTGCTGTCCCGCGGCTACCAGGAGTTCGGCCAGCACTTCCCCCGCCCCGGCTGGGTCGAGCACGAGCCCGAGGAGATCTGGGTCGCGGTGATCTCGGCTTGCCGGGATGCTCTGACCGGCCAGTCCATCACCGCAGTCGGGGTCACCGACCAGCGTGAGACCGCCGTCCTGTGGGACCGCCGCACGCTGCAGTCCCCGCGCCGCGCCATCGTCTGGCAGGACCGGCGTACGACGCAGCTGTGCGAGCGCCTCAAGGAGGGCGGCCATGAGCCACGGGTCGCCGAGCTGACCGGGCTGCGCCTGGACCCGTACTTCACGGCCACCAAGCTGGCCTGGCTGGCCGAGCAGGAGCCCCGCACCTGGGAGGGTGTCGTGGCCGGCCGGACCGCCGTCGGCACCGTCGACTCCTACGTCGTGGCCCGGCTGTCCGGCGGCCGCCTGCACGTCACCGACGCCGGCAACGCCAGCCGCACCCTGCTGCTGGACCTGCGCACCGGTGACTGGTCGGATGAGCTGTGCGAGCTGTTCGGCGTGCCGAGGGCCGCCCTCCCGCAGGTCGTGCCGTCGTACGGCGAGGTCGGGCGCACCGACCCGGACTCCTTCCTCGGGCTGGACGTGCCGATCGCCGGGATCGCCGGGGACCAGCAGGCAGCGCTGTTCGGTCAGGGCTGCTACGAGCAGGGCCGGAGCAAGTGCACCTACGGCACCGGGTCGTTCGTCCTGGTCAACACCGGGTCGGTGCCGGTGCTCTCGGAGCGGCTGCTGACCACGGTGGCCTGGATGGCGCCCGGCGGTGCGTTGACCTACGCCCTCGAAGGTGCCGTCTTCGTGACCGGGGCGGCGGTGCAGTGGCTGCGCGACGGGCTGCAGCTGATCGGCACCGCACGGGAGGTGGAGGACCTGGCCCGCAGCGTGCCGGACAGCGGCGGGGTGGTGTTCGTGCCCGCCCTGACCGGTCTGGGAGCGCCGCACTGGGACCCGGACGCCCGCGGCTCGGTGCACGGCCTGACCCGTGGCACCACCAGGGCGCACCTGGCCCGGGCGACGCTGGACGCCATCGCCTTCGAGGTCCGTGATGTCGTCGACGCGATGACCAGCGAGGCCGGGCGTGACGTGCCGTCCCTGCAGGTGGACGGCGGCGCCGCGGCCAACGACCTGCTGTGCCAGCTGCAGGCCGACCAACTGGACGTGCCGGTACAACGGCCCGAGGTGCTGGAGACGACTGCCCTGGGGGCGGCGTTCCTGGCCGGGCTCGGTACCGGTGTGTGGTCCACCCCGCAGGAACTGGCCGACACCTGGCGGCTGGACACCCGCTTCGAACCGACGGCGGGAGTGCGCGATGACGGCTCGCACCGGCGCTGGTCGGCAGCCGTCGAGCGCAGCCGCGGCTGGGCCGCACTCTGAGCGGGCTCAGTCCAGCCCCTGCTCGAAGGCATAGCGCACCAGCCGCGAGCGGTTGAGCAGCTGCAGCTTGTTCAGGGTTGCGCCGATGCGGTTCTCCACCGTCCGGTGCGACAGCACCAGCCGCTCGGCCACCTGCCGCGCCGTCAACCCTTGGCGAGCAGCCGCAGCACCTCCGTCTCGCGCGGGGTCAGCCGCGGCGCGGTGTCGTCGGTCGCCGTCCGCCGGTACTCCCCCAGCACCAGCCCCGCCAGGAGGTGGACGATCAGGCTGCCGGTACAGCAGGGAGGTGCAGCGGTCGAACGCGATCGTCCGGCGGCACGTGGCATCGAGCTGGCCGGTGCCCGGCCGGTCCGCCCTCAGCTGGCGCGGCGCTCGGGCCGAGGGCTGTCCGACACCAGCGCCTCACGGGCAGCGACCCGGGCGTCTTCGATGTCGGCCTTGGCCTTGGTGGCGTACTGGTCGACGTACTCCTGGCCGGACAGCAGCATCAGCTCGTACATGATCTCGTCGGTGATGGACCGCAGGACGAAGCGGTCGCCCTCCATGCCGGCATAGCGGCTGAAGTCGAGCGGTGCGCCGACTCGCACACCGACCCGGCCGAGGGTCGGGATCTTCTGGCCGGTGGGCTGCACGACATCGGTGTTGACCATCGCGACGGGGATGACCGGGACGCCGGCCTCCAGCGCCATCCGGGCGACGCCGGTCTTGCCGCGGTACAGCCGGCCGTCCGGGCTGCGCGTGCCCTCCGGGTAGAGCCCGAGCAGGCTGCCCTCGGCCAGTATCCGCTTGGCGGTGAGCAGCGCGGCCTCGGACTTGGCGCCGCCGGAGCGGTCGATCGGCACCTGGCCGACCCCCGCGAAGAAGCCCTTTGTGAGCTTCCCCTTGAACCCGCTGCCGGTGAAGTAGTCGGCCTTTGCTAGGAAGGTGATCTTGCGCGGCACGACCAGCGGCAGAAAGATCGAGTCGCTGAACGACAAGTGGTTGCTGGCCAGGATCGCCCCGCCGTCGACTGGGATGTGGTCCCCGCCCTCGACCCACGGCCGGAACAGGGTCCGCAGGATGGGGGTCAGGAACGCCTTGACCACCCAGTAGAGCACCGCGCATCTCCCGTGGTCGTCGTCCGCCCGTCGGCGCAAACCCTAGGCGGCAGCGCCACACCGGGCAACGACCGGCCGGGCGACCATCGGCGACGGGCAGCCGCTGCAGGCCGGCCGCCGCCGTGCGAGGATGCTCTCCCGCCTGCCAGCCCTCCCCGTACCCGGCAGGCAGCCGTCCCCTCCCTGGAGGCCGCGTGCCCGTCCTGCCCGGCGCCGAGCCGATCGACCTGCCCGGCGGTCCGGTCGGGGTGCTGCTCAGCCACGGCTTCACCGGCTGCCCGCAGAGCATGCGGCCGTGGGCCGAGCACCTGGCCGCCGCGGGCCTGACCGTCGTTGCGCCCCTGCTGCCCGGGCACGGCACCACCTGGCAGGAGATGAACGGCACCCGGTTCAGCGACTGGTACACCGCCGTCGAGCGCTCCTTCGACGACCTGCGCGCCCGCTGCGACACCGTGTTCGCCATGGGGTTGTCGATGGGCGGCACGCTGGTCCTTCGGCTGGCCGAGCAGCGCGCCGACCAGGTCGCCGGCCTGGTCGTCGTCAACGCCTCGCTGGCCACCGAGCGCAAGGACGCCAAGCTGCTGCCGCTGCTGTCCCGGCTGCTGCCGTCCATGCCGGGCATCGCCAGTGACATCAAAAAGCCCGGCGCGACCGAGCTGGCCTACGACCGGCTGCCCCTGAAGGCCGCGCTGTCCCTGCAGCAGGCATGGCCGGTGGTCCGCCGCGATCTGGCCCGCATCACCTGCCCGGTGCTGGTCTTCCGGTCCGAGACCGACCACGTCGTCGAGTCGGTCTCCGGCCGCGAGCTGCTGGCTGGCTGCGTCCGGGCGCAGGAGCGGGTGCTGCACGACAGCTACCACGTCGCGACCCTCGACAACGACGCGCCCACGATCTTCGACGGCAGTGTGGACTTCATCCGCGCACACGCTCCCGCAGCCGCTGGCTGACCGTGGGCCTACTGCCGGACGGACCGGGACCCAGCAAGCGCGACAACGGGCTGCCCTCCGCCGAGTGGGGTGCCCTGGTCGACGTTGACCCCCGGCTGTCCGAAGCGCTCCTGGACAGCCTGGCCGCGGTCGGCGTCCCGGCGTACGTCGAACCGGCCCGCGACATCGACACCGTCAGCCGTGCCACGACCCACCCGAAGCGGCCACTGGACCGGCTCTGGGTCGACCCGGACCGGGAGGGGCAGGCCCGGGACATCGTCAGCGCCGAGCTGGCCGACCTGACCACCTTGTTGGCCGAGGACGAACCCGGAGCCACCGCGCACGGCCTGGTCCGGCCGGTACCCCGGGCGGCGGCGGCCCGGGTACTGCGGCCGCCGGTGCTGCCGGAGCCGCCGACCGGACCACCGGTGCTGGACGACGACGAGATGTTCCGCCAGATCGTGGCCGGCTTTGCCGCCGAGGCGCCTGATCCGGTCCCGCGCTGGCCGGTTGCCGAGGACGCGGACCCGGTGACCCGTTCCGACCCGCCCCGGCGCCGGCGCGCGGATGCGGACGCTGAGCCGGACCCCGATGCGGGCACTGGTCCGGGCGCGGGGCCACCGCGCCCGGCCGGCCTGCCGGGCTGGATCGAGCCGGCCCCGGTCGAGGACGAGGGCCACTTCGTGCCGCCGCCACCCCCTCCCTTGCCGGTCGTCCGGCCACGCACCGCCGGCGCGGTCCTGATGCTGCTGCTCGGGCTGGTGCTGCTGTTCGCGCCCGGGCTGGTACGGCTGTCGGACACCTCCGGCGTGCTGCTGCTGGGGCTCGTCCTGACCGGAGGGGGCGCCTTCCTGCTGGTCTGGTGGATGCGCGATGCTCCCCCGACGGACAGCGGGCCGGACGACGGGGCTGTCGTCTAGGCGCTGTCGCCCTCGGACGGGAGCGGAGCGGGTGTGTCGGTCAGCGAGACGGTCGAGGTGAGCGGTCATCTCATGGACACCGGGCTGCTGGCTCGGGTCCTGGACGACGTGCTGGGCTACGGCGGCGACTACCGCATCGAGCGGCTCGACGTCGGTCGGGCCCACGACGACGAGTCGCAGGCGAAGATCACCGTCAGCGCCGACGACGGCGAGAGCCTCCAACGGCTGCTGATGCGGCTGCAGGCGCACGGGGTCAACCAGCTCGACCCGGGCGAGGCGCTGGTCCGCCCCTGCGAGCGGGACGGCGTGTTCCCGGAGGACTTCTACTCCACGACCAACCTGGAGACCGTCGTACGCCTCGGGGCCTCCTGGGTGCCGGTCGAGCAGCCCGAGATGGACTGCGGGCTGGTCGTCACCGATGGCCGGGTGCGCACCGTGCCGGTGTCGGACGTGCTGGCCGGCGACCGGGTCGTCTGCGGTGCCGGCGGCGTCAAGGTGGTCCTGCCCGCCCGCCCGCACAGCGCGTCCGCGGACTCGTTCGAGTTCATGAGCTCGTCGGTGTCCTCGGAGAAGCCGCAGGCCCTGCTGGTCCGGCAGATCGCCCAGCGCATGCGGGAGGTCAAGGCAGAGGGTCAGCAGGTGCTCTGGGTAGGCGGCCCGGGGATCGTGCACACCGGCGCAGCACCGGCGTTCACCGCCTTGGTCGAGGCGGGCTACGTCGACGTGCTGTTCGCCGGGAACGCGCTCGCCACACACGACATCGAGGCAGCGCTCTACGGCACGTCGCTGGGCGTCGACCTGGCGATGGGCAAGGGGGTCGAGCACGGCCACGAGCACCACATCCGGGCCATCAACACGATCCGCCGGGCCGGCTCGATCGCGGAGGCCGTCGAGTCCGGCGTCCTGACCGGCGGGATCATGCATGCGATGGTCAGGGGCGGCAAGCAGTTCGTCCTGGTCGGCTCGGTGCGCGACGACGGGCCGCTGCCGGACGTGCACACCGACGTGATCGTCGGTCAACGGGCGATGCGCGGGGCGCTGCCCGGCGTGGGCTTCGCGATCATGGTGGCGACGATGCTGCACTCGATCGCGACCGGCAACATCCTGCCGGCGTCGATCCCGCTGGTGTGCGTCGACATCAACCCGGCCACTGTCACCAAGCTGGCTGACAGGGGCTCAGCCCAGGCGGTCGGGATCGTCACCGACATCGGGCTGTTCCTCGAGCAGCTGGCCCGCGAGCTGGTGCCGGGCTTCACCAGCGCCTGAGCCAGACCAGAGCCGGCCAGGGGGTCGCACCAGGGAGGTCAGTCTGCCCAGTCGACCTCGGCGACCAGCACCCGGTGGTCGGACGCCGTGGTCGGCAGCACCCGCAGCTCAACGTGCAGCAAGGGAGAGGCGGCCAGCAGGTCGATCCGCCGGGTCGGCATGGCCGCCGGGAAGGTCGCGGCCGTCCCTACGTCGGTCAGCCCTTCGGCCAGTACCGACCAGGCGGGGCCGCCCGGCAGGTCGTTGACGTCGGCGCACAGGACCAGCGGTAGGTCGGGAGCGAGGGCGCGCACGGCGGTCGCGGTCCGCAGCCGGGCCGGCGGCTCGAGATCGAGGTGCGTTCCCACCACGGCCAGCGGCCGGCCGGCCAGGGTGACGACCGCTCCCGCCGTGCCACGGCGGTGCAGACCAGGCGGCTTGGCGAACGACCGCGACCAGGCCCGCTCGACGGGGACCCGGGCCAGCACCAGGTTGCCGGCGGCCTTATGGACAGTCACGACCCGCAGGCCGGCCCGGTGGGCCAGCAACCGCCGGGACAACCGCCAGAGCACCAGTCGAGGCGCCTCCTGCAGCACGACGACGTCCGGCTCGAGCCCGCACAGCATCGAGGCGACGGCGCCAGCGCCGTCCCGCAAAGAGCGGACGTTCCAGCTGACGACCCGCACGACACACCACGGTAGGGCCCCAGCTTGGCCTGCCGGGGCCGGCTGCCTGGGCTGAGCTGGCTGGGCCGACTTCTGGGCTGGGCTGGCTGGGCCGGTGGCCTGGACCGGCCGGGCTGACGGCCGATCAGCGGCGGGTCAGCCCAACCGGGCCAGGTCGGCCGCGCCGACCATGCCGGCCTCGTTGCCGAGGCAGGCCAGCCGGATCTCGGCATGCGGCCGGTGCGTGCCTCCCGTCAGCCGCTCGGCGAAGGCCGCCCGGGCCGGGGCCAGCAGCAGCTCCCCGGCGTCGGCCACGCCGCCACCGATGACGAACACACCGGGATCCAGCGCGGATGCGAGGTCGGCCAGCCCCTGGCCGAGGCGTTGGCCGATCTCGGCGAAGCAGGCCAGCGCCGCCGGATCACCTTCCCGGGCGGCGGTCGTGACCTCGGGCGCCTCGATCCCCTCGGGGCGGCCGCCGCCGAGCTGGAGGAGCCGGCGGCCGTAGTCCTTCTGCACATCGGCGATCTCACGGGCCTCGTGCAGCAGCGCGCGCCCGGAGCAGTACTGCTCCCAACAGCCGCGCTGACCGCAGCCGCACCGTCGGCCCTCCGGGACCACCTGGATATGCCCGAACTCGGCCCCGACGCCGTAGCGGCCCCGGTACAGCCGGCCGTCCAGGACGATGCCACCGCCGATACCGGTGCCGACCGTCACGCAGACCATGTGGTCCTCGCCGCGGCCGGCTCCGAAGCGCTGCTCGCCCCACGCAGCGGCGTTGGCGTCGTTCTCGACGACCACCGGCAGGTCGATCAGCTTCGCCACGTCGATCCGCAGGGGCTCGTCGCGCCAGGCCAGGTTCGGCGCGAACAGCACCGTTGACCGGGACGCGTCGATGAACCCGGCTGCGCCGATCCCGACCGCGACCACGTCGTGGTCGGCGCGCAACTCGGCCACCACCGAGGCGATGGCCAGCTCGACGTCGTCGGGTGACGTGGACGGCGTCGGTCGGCGGATGCGGGCCACGATGGTGCCGTCCTCATCGACCACCCCGGCGGCGACCTTGGTCCCACCGACATCGACCCCGATCGCGAGGACCATCAGCCCTCCCGCACGTCGATGTGCTCCACCGGGGTGGCGGGCGACGGCGGGACGGTCGGCTCGCCGGAGACGGCCGTCTTCAGCGCAGCGACAAACGACGCCGTCGCGTCCAGGAGGTGCTCGACCGTCTCGGGCCGGACGTGGCGCAAGCCCCCGACCGCCTGGCACAGCGGGCAGGCGAGGCACTCGGCGGACCCGGTGGCCAGGTGCTCGCTGCCGAGATGCTCACGCACCCAGCTCTGGGCGGCACCGAGCAGCTTGCCGGCCTCCTCGGCGGCCGAGCCGAGCTGGTCGCTCACCAGCTCGGCCACAGGTCGGGGTCCGGCTCGAAGCGCACGACCAGCCGCGCACCGACCAGCCGGGCGCCGGCGACGGTGCAGCGCTGCAGGGCGCTGGGCAGCGCGAGCAGCCGCCGGCGGCCGGCCACGGTCACGACCAGGTCGTCGCCGGCCCTGGCCAGGTGCAGGTCCTCGATCCGGGCGAGTGGCAGCGCCAGTGACAGCAGGAACCCGTCGCTGTCACGCTCCACCCGCAGGGGGTCCTCGATGTCGGGCGCAACGGCGAGCGGGTCGAGGTCGCCGTACAGCTGCCGGCCGAAGTCGACCAGGGCCGCCAAGCCGACCGGCTCCGCACCGGCGTACGGCGCCACGAGCAGCGGCAGGGGTGCGGTGTCGGCGCGGACCAGCTCAAGCTGCGCAGCCTGCGCCGCGGCCCAGCCGGACATCCACGGGTCGTCGGACGGTGGCAGGACCCGGTTGGCGACGATGCCGTCGACGCGGTAGCCGTAGAGGGCCAGCGACGTCAGGGTGCGGCGGGCCTCGGCCACCACGACTGCCTCGGGCGTGAGCACCAGCCGGACCGAGGAGCTGGGCCCGGTCAGCAGCTGCCGCACACCGGTCAGCTCGCGGTGCAGCCGCTCGACGGCGGCGAACACCGAGTCCTCGGGGACCGTCGGCCCTGCGACCCGGGACAGCAGCGGCCGGACGGCGCGCAGGGCCCGCCGCTGGGCGGGGAAGACCTTGTCGACGTACCACGTCAGGGCGTCCGGCAGGGACAGCAGCCGCAGGGTCTCACCGGTGGGCGCGCAGTCGACGACGACGAGGTCGTAGCGGCCGGAGTCGACCTGCCGGCGCAGCTCCAGCAGCGCGAGGACCTCCTCGGCACCGGGCAGGACGGTCAGCTCGTCGGCCTGGAGCGCGTCGACCCCGGCCCGCTCCAGCACCGCGCGAAGGTAGTCCTGGACCTCCCGCCAGGACCGCTCGAAGGCGGCCTGTCCGTCGACTTGCAGGGCAATGAGACCGGTGTCCACCTCGACCGGTTCGCCGCCGAGGCGCACGCCGATCGCGTCGGCCAGCGAATGTGCCGGGTCGGTGGACAGCACCAGCGCCTTGCGCCCCTGCGATGCCGCCAGAGCAGCAGTCGCGACAGCGGTGGTCGTCTTGCCGACCCCGCCCTTGCCGGTGAAGAGCAGGACGCGCACGGCGAGCAGCTCCTTCGACCGGGTGGTTGCTGGACCAACGACGTTAGCGGAGCGACTCCACCCGCTTCTTGAGCTCCTTCAAGGCGGAGTCGATGATCATCTTCTCGGCCTTGCGCTTCATCATGCCGATCATCGGGACCTTCGACTCCAGCGTCAGCAGGTAGGTCACCTGCGTGCCGTCACCCTGCGCGCTCAGGGCGTAGGAGCCCTGCTGGGACTTCTGCAGCTTGGTGGGCTCGGCCAACGACCACGAGACCCCGTCGGCGGACCAGCGGTAGTCGAGCGTGTACGCGTCGTTAAACCCGCTGGCGCTCATGGTGAACCGGGCCTTGGCCGGCCCGTCCGCACCCGCTTCGAGCACCTCTGCCTTGCTGATCTGGCCGGTCCACTGCGGGTAGGCCGCGAGGTCCCGGATCACCGCGAGCACCTCCGCGGGAGCTGCGTCGATGGTGATGCTCGAGCTCGCCTGGTCCGCCATGCGCGGGACGCTAGTACTCCCCCAGGGGCACCGCCGCTACGAGGCAGTCGGAACGCGCCCGGTCGGAGCTGCCGGACTGGAGACCACCGGAGCGGCCGGGCCGACGGTGCTGCTCCGGTCCGGCGTACGGCGGTGAGCAGCAGGTGGGGCTCCACGCCTGGGTCCTCGGCAGGACCCGCTTGGCCCTTGCCCGCTGTGGGGGCCCTGAGCACGGCGGTAGGTTGCATCCCGCACACGCGGCAGGCGGTGCACGTGCCTGAGGGAGCACCGGTGCAGGAGTACTCCAGCCCGCAGGTCGTCGAGCTCGAGGACGGCGCTGCCTTGCCGGACGCAGTGTTCGCCCGCGCCGCCCGCGCGCCCGACGAGGTCGTGTTCACCCGGCGCGTGGATGACCGCTGGGTGCCGGTGACCGCGACGGAGTTCGCCACCCAGGTGCGCTCGCTGGCCGCTGGGCTGGTGGCCGGCGGGGTGCGGGCCGGCGACCGGGTCGGGCTGATGAGCAAGACCCGCTACGAGTGGACGCTGTGCGACTACGCCATCTGGACGGCCGGCGCGGTGACCGTGCCGATCTACGAGACCAGCTCCGCCGAGCAGGTGCAGTGGAACCTCGGCGACTCCGGTGCGGTCTGCGTCATCGTGGAGAGCAGCACCCACATGGGGCAGCTCAACACCGTCCGCGACCAGCTGCCCGACCTCACCGCGTCCTGGCAGATCGACGCCGGCGGCCTCGAGGAGCTGGTGGCGGCCGGCCGGGAGGTGCCGGGCGCCGACCTGGACGCCCGGTTGACCGGCCTCGGGACGGCCAGCCTCGCCACGATCATCTACACGAGCGGGACGACGGGGCGGCCCAAGGGCTGCGAGCTCACCCACGGCAACCTGCTGGGCACCGGGCGGTCGGCCAGCGAGGTCCTGCCCGAGCTGTTCAACGCTGGTGGCGCGACGCTGCTGTTCCTGCCGCTGGCACATGTGTTCGCCAGGTTGGTCCAGATCGCCTGCGTGGAAAGCGGCGCCCGGATGGGCCACACCAGCGACATCAAGAACCTGCTGGCCGACTTCGCGACGTTCCAGCCGACGTTCATCCTGTCGGTCCCGAGGGTCTTCGAGAAGGTCTACAACACCGCCAGGCAGCGGGCGCACGCTGACGGCAAGGGAGCCATCTTCGACCGTGCGGAGGCGGTGGCAGTCGCCTACAGCACCGGCCTCGACGACGGCCCGCCCTCCGTCTTCCTGCGCGCACAGCACGCCCTGTTCGACCGGTTGGTCTACAGCAGGCTGCGGGCGGCCATGGGCGGCAAGGTGGCGTGGGCGGTGTCCGGCGGCGCGCCGCTGGGTGCCCGGCTCGGCCACTTCTTCCGCGGCATCGGGGTGACGATCCTCGAGGGCTACGGGCTGACGGAGACCACTGCGGCGGGCACCGTGAACACCCCCGCCAGTATCCGCATCGGTACGGTCGGCCGCCCCTCCCCTGGCGTGACGGTGCGAGTCGCCGAGGACGGCGAGATCCTCATGAAGGGCGAGCACGTCTTCCGGGGGTACTGGCACAACCGGGCGGCGACCGACGACACTGTCGTCGCGGACTGGTTCCACTCCGGCGACATCGGTCAGATCGACACCGACGGCTTCGTGACGATCACCGGTCGTAAGAAGGAGCTGCTGGTCACCGCCGGCGGCAAGAACGTCGCACCGGCCGTGCTCGAGGACCGCCTGCGCGCCCATCCCCTTGTCAGCCAGTGCATGGTCGTCGGTGACCAGAAGCCGTTCATCGCCTGCCTGGTCACCCTGGATGCCGATGCGCTCGCGCCCTGGGCAGCGTCCCGGACGAAGTCCGCCGACATGGCCTCCCTGGCGACCGACCCGGACCTGCTGGCCGAGGTGCAGGGCGCCGTCGACGAGGCAAACAAGGCGGTGTCCAAGGCGGAGGCGATCCGCAGGTTCGCCGTGCTGCCGGTCGACTGGACCGAGCAGGACGGGCAGCTGACGCCGTCGCTGAAGCTGAAGCGATCCGTGGTGCTGAAGGAGTTCGCCGGGGACGTTGACACCCTCTACCGCTAAGTGTGCCGGCCCGGTCCGGGCCGGGCGACCACTGGCTGCAGCCGCACACACCCGCGAGCCGAAGGACTGACATGGAACCCGTCCTGCTGGCCCACGACCTCCAGGTCGACTTCGGGGACGTCCATGCTGTCGCCGGCTTCGACCTCTGCGTCGCCGAGGCCACCAGCGTCGCCTTGGTCGGCCGCAACGGTGCGGGCAAGTCGACCACCATGCGGGTCCTGGCCGGCGTGCTGCCGGCGACCAGCGGCACCGTCACCGTCGCCGGGATCGACGCCAGCAGCAACCCCTCGGGGGTCCGTTCCGTCGTCGGCTACTGCCCGGACGTCGGTGGGCTGATCCCCCGGGCGACGCCGTGGGAGCACCTGCAGCTCGCCGCCCGGCTGCGCGGCATGCGCGAGTGGGAGGCCCGGGCGCACGACCTGCTGGTGCGGTTCGACCTGGAAGCGGCTGCCGACCGGATCACGTCGGGCTTCTCGCACGGCATGGGCCGCCGGCTGTCAGTGCTGCTCGCCGCCTTCCACCGCCCCCGGCTGCTGCTGCTGGACGAGCCCTTCGACGGCGTCGACCCGCTCGGTGTCGACGCCACCCTGCGCGAGATCCATCAGCTGCGCGCCACCGGTACGGCGGTACTGCTGTCGACCCACCTGCTGCACCTGGCCGTCGAGGCCTGTGACGAGGCGGTCATCATGAAGGGCGGCCGGGTCGTCGGCGCGTCCCCGGCCACCGAGCTTGCCGGGGACGCCGGTCGAGACCGCTACCGCGCCCTCATCTCGTGACCAGCGGGTCAGTCACGCAGGTGCGTGCCCTGCTCGCCCTGCGCTGGCAGATGGTGCGCACCCCGGGCGTCAAGCTGGGCATCACCCTGGTCGGGCTCGGCGTCGCCTTCCTGCTGGTCAAGGTTGCCCAGTTCAGCGGCAGCGGTCTGGACCCAGCCGCCCTGGAGACAGCCAGACAGCTTGCTCCGCAGGCGTTCTTGGGCTTCGGAGTCCTGGCTGTGGTGGCCCCCCTCACGGCCGGCGGCGGCGGTGAGGTGGTACCGCCTGACCAGCTGGTCGCCTTTCCCGTCTCGCCCCGCACCCAGTTCGTCGGCGGCCTGGCGCTGGCCCCGGTCAACCTGGTCTGGCTGATCCAGATCTTCGCGCTCGTCGCGGAGACCGCCTTGCTCACGACACAGGGACCGAGCTGGCCGGGCGCGCTCACGACCGCGGCGTACGTCGCCGCACTGACCGTGGTCGGGCAGGCCCTCGCCTGGCTGGTCGTCGGGTTGCGGCTGAGCCGGCGGGGTCGGCAGGGCGTGGTGGTCGCGAGCGGCGGGCTGGTGGTGGCTGCCGCGGCCACCGTCAAGCTGGGCGCCGAGCGGTCGCTGCTGCACGCCACCCCGACCCGCAGCGTCGTACGCGGTGTCGTCGCCGGAACGCGGGGCGACTGGGTCCGGTGGGGCGCGACGACGGTGGTCCTGCTGCTGTTGCTGGCCCTCGCGCTCGCCGGCGGAGCGCGGGCCTGCGCCTGGGCGCTGCGCCGGCCCGGTGACGCCGGCACCCACGGCAACGCCACGGCGGTACGACGCCGCCCCAACCACTCCTCACCCTTGCGCAGCCTGGTGGCCCTCGACCGAGCGAGCGTCTGGCGGGCGCCTGCTCTGCGCCGCGGTGCCTTCGTGCTGGCCGTCCTGCCGGGCGTCGTGGCCGCCGGCGCCGCCGTGCCGTGGGAGTCACTCGTCGTGCTGCCCGGACTCGTGGCCGCCGGAGCCGGTCTGCTGTTCGGGGTGAACGCCTTTTGCCTGGACGGCTCCGGTGCAGTCTGGCTGGCCTCCCTGCCGCATGACCCCGGCCTGCTGTTCCGCTCCAGGCTGTGGGTGCTCACCGAGACCGTCGCAGCAGCGGTCGTCATCGCTGCGCTGTCCGGGGCGGCCCGCAGTCCGGGTCTGCCGTCGGCGGCCGAGGGCGTCAGCGTCGTCGTCAGCGGGCTGGCCTGCACCGCGGTCGTCGTCGCCGGCTGCATGTCGATGTCCGTCCGGCATCCGCATCGGGCTGAGCTGAGCGGTCCCCGGGATGCGGTCGCCCCTCCCGGGGCGTTGGCCCTGGCCAGCACCCGGCTGGCCCTGCCAGCCGGCATCGTCGGCGTCGTCCTGGAAAGTGCCGCGCGGACCGGCTCGTGGTGGCTGCCGGTCACCCTGGCCGTACCGGTGATCGGCGGCTGTGCCCTGTCGCTACGCCGTTCCCGGGACCGGTGGGCCGACCCAGTCGTGCGCGCGCGCATCGTGCAGGTGGTCAGCGCCGGCTGACGGACTGCCCGTCAATCTCGTGCCGGACAACGGATCAGGACTTCCGGCGGGCCCGCTACCGACCCGTCCCGAGATGATCAGCCGCGCAGCTCGCTCGGCGGCACGGATCTGCACGCTCATGAGCCGGCCGGTGAGGGTCGACCGCACCGGCTGAACCGGGTAGGTTCCGCGCGCCGGCTGATCCGCCGGCACACAGCTGCTGCCGGGAACCCCCGACGGCGCCCCCGAGCGGGAGGACCCGCATGCACATGATGAGCTGGACGAACACGCGGCCCCGGCCACGACTCGCCCTTTCCGGTGCTGGCGCCCTGTGCGTCGCCACGGCCCTTATCGCGGCGAGCTCGCCCAATGCGGTAGCCGCCACAATGATCACGGGCCGCGGGGACGGCGCCGTCACCACCGACACGTCGTATGTCAAGGCCAACGGTGTTAAGCCCACCGCGGGCGACGCCATCGAGCTCTGCGGCACCGACAAGCGGCAGCAGAACGAGCCCTCGACCGCGGTGGAGCCTACGAACACGATGAACATCGTGGCCGGGTCCAACGACTACTGCACCGTGCCGGGCGCCGGCGGGACGTGGACCGGCTTCTACCACTCGACTGACGGCGGTAGCACGTGGACCGACTCCTTGTTGCCCGGCTACCCCACCGACTCCTCCCCGGAGGGCAAGGCCAGTCCGCTGCAGCAGCAAGGGATCGGCAACGCCGGTGACCCGGTCCAGGAGTGGGACCTCGCCGGGAACTTGTTCTACATGGGCAACGCCTTCAACCGAGCCAAACCGCAGAACGGCTCCGTCTGGGTGGCGACCTACGACAAGCACGCAGCGCACTACGTGCGCACCGTCATCGTCGGTCAGGGGACGCCGGCCAGCAACGGCCGCTTCAACGACAAGACCTCGATCGGCGTCGACCGCGGCACGGCGAGCAAGCACCAGGGCAACGTCTACGCCGCCTGGAGCCTGTTCCAGGGGGCCCAGGGCAACAACGAGATCGAGTTCAGCCGCTCGACCGACCACGGCAAGACCTTCAGCCACCAGGTCAAGATCTCGACCGGCGTGAAGAGCAACCAGTTCGCGGACATCGCTGTCACAAAGGACGGCACGGTCTACGTCACCTGGCGTCAGTTCCAGTCAAACCGCGGGCACGCCAACGACGCCGTCGTCTTCGTGAAGTCCACCGACGGTGGAGCGACTTTCACCAAGCCGCAGGTAGCGACGACCTTCGACTCCTTCGACGCCGCGGACACCACCGGCACACCGGCGGCCGCTGCCAAAGCACACCAAGCTGCCTTCCTCGCGGCCGACGGCCCCAGCGGTGAGGCCGGCCAGGAGTCAAGCGGCAACTCGCGCGACTGCGGCTCCGGCCCATTCGCGTGCACGAGCGGTTTCACCTTCTTCCGGCACGACTCCTCCGTGCGCGTCACCGCCGACCCAAGCGGCGACCCGAAGACGATCTACGCCGTGTTCGACGCCACCAAGCCGACGACCGAGGTCACGTCGACGTCGAGCTACAACTCTGCACCGACCGCACCGGACGGATCGCTCCAGGTCGGGCAGGGTGGCATCTACCTCACCAAGACCACCAACGGCGGCAGCACTTGGAGTAAGCCGACGCTGATCGATGACCAGAAGGTCGGACACCAGCTCTTCCCAGACATCAACGCCGACGGCGGCTACCTGCACGCGCTGTGGCACGACAGCCGAAACGACGCTGCCTGCTACAGCGTGCAGAACGCGATCGGCGACTGCACCGCAAAGGACGCCGCCGGCTTCCACACCGCCAGCACCAACGGCCTCGACACCTTTGGGGCGGTTTCGATCGACGGTGGCAAAAACTGGGGCGTGAGCAGGCTCAGCACTGAGTCGCAGAACCCGGACTACGAGATGTTCGGCAACCGGCGGGTGCCGTTCCATGGCGATTACAACTACGTGTCGTCCGTCGGGGCGTTCGCCTACAACGTGTGGACCGACAACCGCCAGGTCATCGGAGGGGACGACCCGCGCTACACCGGTGGCGAGGGCTTCGACGTCCTCCAGTGCAGGGACGCGACCGCACCCTTCGCCGACACCTGCCCTAACGCAGGTGGTCTCGACCAGGACATCTACGGCGCCGCCTCGTCGTCTGGCTGACCGAGGCACACGAGGGCCTGTCCGCACCTGGCATGGTGGTGCGGACAGGCCCTCTGCCGTTGTTCGTGGCGGCTCACACGCGGGTGACGACCTAGGTGCCGTCGATGACACGGAGGATCTGCCCCCACAACTGCAGCGGCGACCTATGGGTCCGCGAGCAGCTGGCGCAGGCGCGCTGCCATGACCTCCCACCGCCAGTCCCGCTCCACCCAGGCCCGACCGGCGGCACCAAGTGCCTTGCTGCGCAGCGGATCTGCCAACAAGCCGCCGACGGCGGACGCCACCTGCTCGACCGAGGTCCCGTCGACGACGTACCCCGTCTCACCCTCCAGGACGGCGTCCGGCGACCCGCCGGAGCGGCCCGCGACGACCGGCAGTCCGGTTGCAGACGCCTCCAGGTAGACGATCCCGAGCCCCTCGACCTCCAGTCCCCGCCGCCGAGTGCGACACGGCATCGCGAACACGTCCCCCGCGTCGTAGTGAGCCGGCAGCTCCGTCCACGGCACCGAGCCGGTCAGCACGACGTCGTCCGCCACCCCGGTCGACGCGGCCAGCGCCTGCAACCGTGGCGCATCCGGTCCGCCACCGACGCACAGCACCGCCGCGCCCGGGACCTGCTGCTGGATGAGGGGAAGCGCCCGGATAAGGACGTCCTGGCCCTTGCGCGGCACCAACCGCGACACGCAGACGACGACGGGACGGTCGGACAGGCCCAGCCGCCGGCGTACGACGTCGCCGCCCGCGCCGGGCCGGAACACCGCGGTGTCCACTCCGCTGGACAGCTGCTGCAGGTCAGCGCCGGGCATGGCCGGCTCGAGCCGTTCCCGCGTGTAGGGACCCAGGTAGGTCACGACGTCGACCTGCCGGCCGATCCGGGCCAGCGCCTGCCGGGCACCGGGCAGCAGCGCCCAGCCCACCTCGTGGCCGTGGGTCGAGGCCACCGACCGCAGCCCGAGCGAGCCGGCCATCAGCCCCAGCGGCGCGGCTGCACCGAACCACACCCGGTCGCAGTCGTCGGCGCGCGCCACCGCCCGGACCGCCCGCGTCGCCGCCGGGGTCGGCAGGAGCAGCCGGGAGGGGTGGCGCACCACCGGGAACGGCTGGGCTGCGTCAAAGGCCGCGTCACCGTGCCAGGAGCTGGCGTAGATGACCACCTCGCCGACCGGCTGGTGGGTCGCGAGGGCGTGCACGAACGCCTGGATCCCGCCGGGCCGCGGTGGGAAGTCGTTGGTGACGACCAGCGTCCTCACGGGTGCAGCTGATGCCAGGCGCGGGCGATGGCGATCCGCTGCGGCCCGCTGGGATGGTCGAAGAACAAGCCGTAGACCAGCGTTCCAGGCGCCAGGTCGGACAGATTGACCACCGACAGCCGCTGCTCGGAAGCGATGAACGTCGGCACGTCGCCGGTGAGGTCCAGCGCGTGCACGTCGGCGCGCGACTCGATGTGCCGGGACACCACGTTGGTCAGCGGGAGCAGCAACAGCGGCGCGACCGTCACCAGCAGCAGCACCAGCGGAACCACCGCCGGGTCGCCAACCGACGGCACCCGGGCCCTGGGCAGGAGCACCGGCAGAACCAGCGACAGGGCGCAGATCCCCGCCGCCGCGCCGAAGGCGCCGATCAGCGTGCCGTGCAGGACGTCCTGCCGCTTGGCGTGCCCGAGCTCGTGCGCGATGACCAGCTCGACCTCCCGAGGCGGCGACCGCTTGAGTAGCGTGTCGTCGAGCACGATCCGCCGGGTTGAGCCGAAACCGGACACGTAGGCGTTCAGCGCCGTCGTACGACGCGACGCATCGGCGACCAACACGTCACGCACGGGCACGTGGTCGCGGGCGGCCAGCGCCAGCAGGTCGCTGCGCAGGGGGCCGGCCGGCAGGGTGCTGAACCGGTTGAACGCCGGCTCGACGACCAGCGGGTAGACGAACGAGCCCGCCACCGTGAGCAGGGCGGCGGCCAGCGCACCCCAGGCCCACCAGCGGGCGGTCCGGCGGGCCAGGCCGATGAGCACCAGCAGCACCAGCGACGTCGTCAGCACCTGGACGCCGAGCCCGCGCAACAGGTCATCGATCCACCCCGCCCAGTCCTGCGTCGACAAGCCGTACTGCCGCTGCACCACCTCCGAGCGCGCGTCCAGCGGCAGCGTCACGAGCCGCCCGATCAGGACGACGACAACCGTCGCGGTCGGCACCCGCACCCACCACGGTCCAGGCAGCCGGCCCACCAGCCGCGCCCCCGCCGAGCTCAGCCCGAACACCGCCGCGACCAGCACCGACACTGCCAGCGAGGCGTACGCCGGGGGACGCAGCGCCGCGTGGTAGGCCCGCTCGCGCGCCACCTGGGCCGGGGTGAAGTCGCGGGCGACGTCGACGTGCGGCTGGCCGCCGGGCAGCACGTCCCACGGCACGGTCAGCACCGAGACGACCAGCACGGCCCCGAGCAGCAACCCGAGGACCAGGACCTGCCGCCTCATCCCAGCCGGCGGCGCAGGTCTGCCCGCCAGTCGGCAGTGAAGGCCGTGGTGCTGGAGCCGACCGCCGCCAGCGCACGACCGACAGCGCCCGGCCGGGTGTCGCTGCCGACCGCGCGGTAGAACGCCAGCATCCCGGCCTGCCCGTACCGGTCCACCAGCACGCGGACGGCGAGCCAGCTGGATTCGTAGCTCTGCGCGAGGTCTTTTCGGGAGCCGTCGAAGGCCGCATCGTCGGGCAGGTGCGTCGGGAGTCGACCGGCCCGCACGGCCACCTGCAGCTCGCTTGCGGCGACCTCCACGGGCACGCCGGTGCCGAGGTAGCCGACGTAGTCGGCCAGTCCTTCTGACATCCAGGTGGGGAGCTGGGAGCCGGTCGCGGCGCGGCTGGCGACATGAGTGACCTCATGGGTCAGCACGATCCGCCGGCCCAGCGGGCCGAGCCGCTCGAAGACCGCCGGGTCCACCAGGACCCGGTCGGCGGATGGCCGCGACCCGGTGATCTCGGCGGAGGCGACCGCGGCGATCTGGCTGAGGTCACCGGCCTCCGGCACCAGCCGCGTCAGCTCGCGCGCGTCGTCGGGTACCAGCAGCACCACCTGTCGCGCCCAACCGTCCCCCCACACCGCGCTGACCCGGGGGATGGCGGCGTCGCACTGCGCGGCCAACGACCGCACCAGCGTGGCCCGCCGTGGGTGGCCCGCGATCAGGCAGGAGAGGGTACGGATGACCAGTGTCGGCCCGTCGTCCCACAGGTCACGGCCGGTGGCGACCGCCGGGAAGTCGTCGTCGGCCGCAACCAGCCACCGGCCCTGGCGCTCGACGAAGGTCAGCTGCTCGCGCCGCCGCACCGGCGCCTCGTCGAACCCGCGCAGGGCGTAGACGAGCGTCGTCTCCGGCGACCACCACTGCCCGCGGCGCACGTCCAGGGCCCGGGATGCCGGCTGACTGCTCGCGGCCACCAGCTCGTAGTCCCACTGCGCGAAGGGGAGCTGCGCGAGTGCGTCGTACAGCTGGGCCTGGCGGGTCGCGAAGGGGCCGGGCTCGACGGTGGCCAGGAAGGCGGTGCGGTCGTGCCGTCGAACGGCTTCGGACCGCTGCGCCAGCAGGGCCCGGACGGCCTGTTCGCGCTCCAGCACGACGACGGCCGGTCGCGCCGAGACCGGCCGACGGGGCGGGGGGGCGGGTGGGTCGTGCCTGGCGACAGCCACGCCGGCGACGGCCAGCTGCACCGCGATCAGCCCCGCCAGCACAGGCTCGACCGGTCTGAGGCGCACGCCGGTGATGGTAGGCAGGCTCAGCCGGCGGTGCGCAGGCCGGACAGCGCCTGGTCAGCAGCGACCAAAGCGGTGCTCGTCGCCGCACTGGCCTGGACGGCCTGCTGCGACGCCGTCGACAGGGCGCTGCGCGCCACCTCCAGCGCCGGCCGGGTACCGCTGACCAGCACCGCGTAGGCGCTCGCGCCCTCGGCGTCTGTGCGGTACCACGGCGTCAACGCCCGCGTGATCCAGGTTGACTCGTCCTCGTCCAGCCGGGCGTACCGCGGCCAGGCCGCTGCGGCTGCGGTCCGGAAGCGGCGGGCTGCCTCCGCCTCCGCCCGACCGTCGGCGACCGCCTGCCGCAATGCCTCTTGGGCCGGCGGCGCGGTGCCCGCCGCAGCGTCGAGCCGCCCCAACGCCCCGGTGTACGACGTGACATCCGCCGGCAGCTTCTTCAGCGCACCCTCGGCGGCACCGACCGCCGACCCCGCCGTACGGTGCGAGCTCCGGGCCGCCAGACCCTTCCCGGTTGCGCACACGCCGTCAGCGTCGTCGAGGGCGGATGCTGCGGCCTGGACGGCGGAGATGTCCGCGATCAGCGCCGTACGGGCATTGCTGACGGCCTGAACGGCGGAGTTCAGCGCGGCCAGCCGATTGCCCGGCACCGAGACGATGCGGGCGGGCGTGGCTCGGGTGCAAGCCGCCGCCGAGGCGAGCATGGCCGCCAGCAGCACGGCTTGGGTCCGGACGCGGGGCACGGTCAGCGGTCGATCCGTGGCTCGTCGCGGCGGGGGGCGGTTCCCAGCAAGACGTCGGCCCAGCCGGGAACGCTCGCGCGACCACGGGCGACCCGAGCCTGGGGGGGCTGCGCGGCCGGTGCCGACGGTTCCGGGGGGGTCGGCAGCTCCGGGTTCAGCAACTCCGGGTTCGGCACCACCCGCAGGCGACCGGCGACTGATCGCGGCCTGGAACGGCCGGTAGCCGGCTCGGTCTTCACCGGTGTCCGAGCCGGCTTCCGATTCGGCCTCAGGGCCGGCGTCAGGGCCGGCGTCAGGGCCGACTTCCGGGCCGGCTTCCGGGTCGACGTCGCCTGGGCGTCGGTCACCAACGTCCGAGCCACCTTCTGGGCCGTCGCGACGCCCCGCGCGCTCGTCGTCCCTGCCTTCGTCGTCGGCGCGGCTTCGGTCGTCGGCGCGGCTCTCGTCTTCGGCACGGCTTGCGCCTTCGGCACCGCTCGCGCCTTCGGCACGGGCTTGGCGACCTTGGCCGCCTGGGGCTTGGCAGCCGAAGTCACCCGGCTCGGAGCGGCCGTCACGCTCGGCTTGGTCACCCGCGTCCTCCCGGCCGTCACGCTCGGCTTGGTCACCCGCGTCCTCCCGGCCGTCACGCTCGGCTTCGTCAACTGGCTCGGCGCGGCCGTCCGGCTCGGCGCGGCCGTCACGCTCGGCTTCGTCACCCGGCTCGGCGCGGCCGTCCGGCTCGGCGCGGCCGTCACGCTCGGCTTGGTCACCCGGCTCGGCGCGGCCGTCGCGCTCGGCTTCGTCACCCGGCTCGGCGCGGCCGTCGCGCTCGGCTTCGTCACCCGGCTCGGCGCGGCCGTCCGGCTCGGCGGTACGCGGCGTCCCGCCTTCGGTCGAGGCTCGGCGGTGGCCGGGACAGCAGTTCTCGGCGTACGCCTTGGCACGGTGGACTGTTCGGGCACGTGACCGAGCGCTGCGGCGGCCGGGTCGACGGCGAGCAGGACCTTGCCGCTCGGGTCCCAGGTCCACGACGCGGTGTGGATCCTGGCCCTCGCGAACCACGACACCGTGACGGTCCATCGCCCGTCCTCTTCCCGCCGGGTGGTCCAGTCCTCGCTGTCCTCGCGGTAGCCGGACGAGCCCTCCAGAGCCGCCGTCACGGCCGCACCCATGGGGAGAACCGAGCGGCCGAGCCGCCCGCGAACCAGGTGAGCGGCGCCGGCGGCGTCGATGACCCGGGCCCGCTCGGACAGCACCGGGCCGGAGAAGCGCTCGACCCGGGCGACGGGCACGCCCGCCTCCCGGGCGATCTGCTCGGCAGAGGCACCGGCCCGCAATCGGGACTGAATCTGCGCCGGGGTCAGCGTGCTGTCGCGGACCAGCTGCTCACCGGGCCGCGGCAGGTCCCCCCGCACAGCAGCGGCCAGCCGGTCGTCGACCGCGACCCGGAACCCGCCGCGGGTGGCGTCCCGGGTGGTGGCCAGCAGTACCGAACCGCCGTCCTCGCTCAGGGCCACGACGTGCAACTCACGCACCAGTGCTCCATCCCGTCATCGCCCCGCGAGGCGGAACGCCAGCGTGGTCCGGCAGTCTTGCCGTGAAGGTGCGCACGCACAAGCGCCCTCGCCGGGGCCGCGCCGAGGGCGCTGGACAACCGGTGCCCTACGGCCGGGTGGCTCCGACGTAGTCGCTGCGGAAGGCCGGCTAGATCTTGACGACGTCCCCGGTGTGGCGAGCGCTGATCATCTGCCCGTTACCGATGGAGATCCCCCACGTGGTGGATCGAGCTGGCGTAGAACGTCAGGTCGCCTGGCTGGATCTGCGACTGGCTGACGTGCTGGGCCCTCTGCGACGCCTCCGCCCCGACAACCAGTCCTGCGTGGACGTGCAACCCGCGGCCTCAGCGCCGATGCGCCCCAGGGAACGTGGTTCCCTGGCTCCGCTCACACCGCTTTCGACGGGTCTCCCCCCGCCATGTCTCAGCCGGCCTCAGCCGGCCGCGGCGGCGCTCCCATCCTGCGGTGCGGACGGCACGCCGAACGGCACCAGCCGGAGGTGCGGCACCAGGCCGCCCTCGGCCAGGGCCGCGAGCGCCAGCTGCTCGGCGTCGTCCACCTCGTGCCGGCCACCGACCCCGAGCAGGCCCCCCGGCCCGTCCAGCAGCACGGTCACCACGCAGTCGCCGCAGGCCAGGTAGCGCACCGCGCACCCGTCGCAGTCGATGAGCACCGCCATCTCCACTTCTCCGACGGCACCCTCGGCCGTGCGACAGACGCTAGGTAGGCCCACCGACAGAACGCTCGAGCAGGCGAACCAAGGCAGCGGCGGCCACTGGCCGGGCACCCGAGCGCCGTACGCCGTCGATGACCTCCCGGTCGCTCGAGACGACCACCAGGGGGCGACCGGCCGGCTCGTGCCGGACCAGTCGCCGCAGCACCTCATCGGCGGTCTCCCCGGTCCGGCTGAACAGCAGCCGGACGCCGCGCGGCGCGGGTGCGGCCAGCGGCAGCACCCGGTCCGCGCCGTCGAACACGACGGTGACCTCCGCTGCGGTCCTGGCGGCCAGCCCACCGAGCCCGCCCAGCAGCCGGCCGCGCTGCACCTCGAGCGACAGGCTGCCGTACGCCGACTTGGTGACGTTGTAGCCGTCGACCAACAGGTGCGTGGCGGGGACGGCGAGCAGACCAGCCAGTAGCAGCGGATCGTCGTCGGACCGTCCCTGGGCAGACCCCGGCCCGACGGCCACGGCGTAGTCACCGGCCAGGGCATCCGCCGGCCGTCCCTCCGCTGGCGGCAGCGCCAGCTCCCGGCGCAGGCCGTTGGCGGCGCCGACGAGCGCGTCGAGCAGCAGCCGCTGCCGCAGCGTGTCCTCCTGCCGCTCGCCGCGACGGGCTGTCCGGGCAGCTGTCAGCGCCCGGCCGGCCTCCGCCAGCTGGTCCTGAAGCTGCCCCACCTCGATCTCCCGGGAGGCCTGCACCTGCGCTGCCCGGAGCTCGGCCTGCTCTGCGGTCTGCTCCGCGCTCTGTTGCGCCGCCTCGGCGCGGCCGGCCCGGTCCCCCATCGCCCGCAGCTGCCGACGGAGGGCGGCCACGTCGAGCCGCGCGCCCTGTAGGAGCTTGTCGGCAGCATGCGCCCGCTGCAGCTCGGCGCGGGCGGCAGCCCGGACCTGCTCCAGCTGGTCGGTCAGCCGCTGCACGGCGTCGACCTGCGCGGCTCCGGCCAGTCGGGCGGCCTGCTGCTCCAGCTCGCGGACAGCCGCCCTGACGTAGGCCGGCCAGCCGCTGGGACGCAGCAGGTAGGCGGCTGCGGCCAGCTCTACGGGATCGGCCGCCGGGGGCGTGCTGCCCTGCCGGACGGCATCAGCCACCGATGCGGCCAGGCCCTGCGCCGCCTGCTGCCGCAGGACCGGGTCGGACTCGAGCGCGGCGGCCAGGGCGACGGCGCCCAACCGGGCCCGCTTCACCGGCGTGAAGCGGGCCACCGCCCGCAGCCCAGGCGGCACGTCCTCGGTCGGCATCCGCCCCAGCTGCTCGGCAACCAGAGCCAGCAACCGCGCCCGGACCGCTCCCGGCAGGGAGCCGGGCACCGGCAGGTCGGCGTCCACGGGAGGGTCCACAGCCGGACCGTAGGTCAGGAGCCCGGTCGGAGCACGGCCTCGACGGCATCCACGGCGGAGCACCAGCGGCAGGTGACGTGCTCGACGACCTCCGAGAGCACCTCGCGCTCCTCGACGGCCTGCTCGCCCGCGAGGTCGACGTGGACGTACTCCCTGCTGCGGACGACGCGGGTGACGTCGAAGCGGGTCAGGTTGCCGCAGTTCCGGCAGCGCCATCGCCGCTCGGCGCTGGGCAGCGGGACAGGCACCGGCCGACCCTAACCAGTGGACGGCGCCTCACTGGTCCGACGGCGGGGAAGGCGTCCACCGGCAGCCCTGGAACGAACACCCATGAGAGCGTGACACCCGACAGCACCAGGAGGACGAGTGTTGCGTAGGACCAGGCTGGGCGTGCTGAGCGTGCTCGTGCTCCCCCTACTGGCCATGGGCGCCCCGGCCGCCAGTGCCCATCCCCTGGGCAACGCGACCGTCAACCACTACGACGGACTGCACCTCTACGCAGCCCGGATCGTCGACTCCGCTGTCGAGGACGTCGCCGAGATCCCGACCTTCCAGCGCAAGCGCGACATCGACCGCAACGGCGACGGATCACTGTCCCCGGTCGAACGGGCTGCCTATGCCGTTTCCCGGTGTGCTGCGCTCGTCAGCCAGGTCTCGGTCGAGGTCGCCGGCAAGCCGGTCGGGATGCGGGTCACCCGCACGTCGTATGAGGAGCGACCCGGCGCCATCGGCCTGACGGCCGGCCGGCTGGAGTGCGAGCTTGAGGGCGCCATCGACCTGACTCGCTCGACGGCGCTGGCCTTCGACGACCGGTGGGATGCACAGGGGATCGGCTGGCACGAGGTGACGGCCGTCGGCACCGGGGTGTCCCTGAAGGACTCGCCGTTCCCGGCGCAGAGCATCAGCCAGGAGCTGCGCAGGTACCCGAACGACCTGCTGTCCTCCCCGCTCAACGTCCGCAGCGGCACGCTGATGGTCGAGCCCGGCGGCACCGGCTCGACGTACGCGCTCGCGAAGCGGCTACCGGTCGCCGGTGCGGCGGTGCGGGCCCTGAACAGCCTGGCGACGGAGTTCAACCGGACCGTCGGCGCCAAGCACCTCACCGTCGGCGTCGGACTGCTGGCACTGCTGCTCTCGCTGGCGCTGGGTGCCGGGCACGCCTTCCTGCCGGGGCACGGCAAGACGATCATGGCCGCCTATCTCGTAGGCCGCCGTGGCCGCCTGCGCGACGTCGTCACCGTTGGCGCCACCGTCACGATCACCCACACCGCGGGCGTGCTGGTGCTCGGGTTGGCGATCACGACGACCGCGTCGTTCGCTCCGACGCAGGCCGAGCAGTACCTCGGCGTGATCTCGGGCCTGATCGTGGCCGGTGTCGGCATCGGGCTGCTGGTGTCCGCGCTGCGCCGACGCACCCGCCCAGTGCTGGCCACTGCGCTGCAACAGGCCCCGCACGTCGAGGACGTCGTCAGCGAGCTGCACCTCGGTGCCGATGAGGAGCCGGCGGTGCATGCGTCGGCCGCGCTTGTCGAAGGCGAGCACGCCGAAGGTGGCCACGCCGAGCCCGGCAGCCTGCTGGCTCCGCCGATCCATGACCACCCGCACCCTGACCACCCGGATGCTGACCACCCGCATGCCGGTCACCCGCACGCCGGTCACCCGCACGACCACGACGATCACCCGCGCGACCGCAGCCATGACCACGGCCATGACCACGGCCATGACGACGGCCATGACGACGGCCATGGCCACGACCACCCACACGACCACGGCCGGGCAGCGGGCGAGCACACCCATCGCTGGGGGCGAACCCACAGCCACACGCCGCCTGAGGGCGGGTTCTCCAGGGGTGGCCTGGTCGGACTCGGTGTCGCGGGCGGCCTCGTGCCCAGCCCGTCTGCGCTGCTCGTCCTGCTCGCCGCGACCGCCCTCGGGCGCACCGCCTTCGGTGTCCTCCTGGTACTCGGCTATGGCCTCGGGATGGCCGCCGCGCTCTCCGCGGCCGGCCTGCTCCTGGTCAAGCTGCGCGGCCGGCTGGACCGCTTCGCAGGCAGCAGCCGGCTGGTCCGTGCCGACCGGCTGCTGGCTGCCCTGCCCGTCCTGACCGCGCTGCTCGTGCTCGCGGTCGGAGCCGGACTGACCCTGCGGGCGCTCGGCGGCACCGTGTGAGAGGCCCGGTCAGGCTCCTTCTCGGCGGCGCAGGCGTCGTCACGCTGGCCGTCGCCCTGCTTGCCGCCGGCAGCATCGGGACGGGCACCAGCCCGACGGCGCCGTCCTCGGCGCCGGTACCGGCGACCGGCCCCAAGGACAGTCTCAACACGGCCATCGCCGCCGCCCAGAAGCACCTGACGGCCAGCCCGAACGACGCGAACACCTGGGCCCAGCTCGGCATCGCCTATGTGCAGAAGGCCAAGCAAAGCAGCGATCCCAGCTACTATAGCAAGGCGGAGGGTGCCGTTGCCACCTCCCTACGGCTCACCAAGGCCGAGAACTCCGAGGGCTACGCCGGACAAGCCGCCCTGCAGAACGCCCGGCACGACTTCCGGGGCGCCGAGGCCTCCGCCCGCAAGGGCCTCGCGATCGACGGCTACAGCGCCACGCTGCATGGCGCGCTGGGTGACGCCCTGACGCAGCTCGGCCGCTACGACCAGGCGTCGGCCGCCATCGCCCGGATGAACCAGCTCCAGCCGGGTGTGCCGGCGTTCACGCGTGCGTCGTACGTCTTCGAGCTCCGAGGGGACGTGCCCAACGCCCGCGCGACCTTGCTGCGCGCGCTGCAGGACGCGAACAACCCGGGTGACATCGCCTTCGTGCAGTACTACCTCGGAGAGCTCGAAATTCGCTACGGTGGCGGCCCCGCCAAGGCGCTGGAGCACTACCAGGCCGGCCTCGCGGCCAGCCCGGACGACAGCACGCTACGAGCCGGGCGGGCCAAAGCCTTCGCTGCGCAAGGCAAAGACCAGCAGGCGCTCGCGGACTACCGCGCAGTCGTGGCCGCAGTGCCGCAGCCGCAGTACGTCCTGGAGCTGGCCGAGCTCGAGCAGTCGATCGGCGACGCCGACGCGGCCCGGCAGTACGCGCTGTTCCGGACCGAGGAGAAGCTCTACCAGGCCAGCGGCGTCGCCCTCGACACCGAGCAGACGTTGTTCGAGGCCGATCACGGGGACCCCAGGACAGCGCTCGTTGATGCCGCCAAGGGCTGGGCCGTTCGGCCGTTCGTCGAGATGGCCGATGCCTACGCCTGGGCCGAGCACGTGAACGGCCACGACACCGCAGCGCTGGTCTGGTCGCAGCGTTCCTTCGCGTCGGGGTGGAAGCCCGCGCTGCACCTGTTCCACCGCGGCATGATCGAGAAGTCGCTCGGTCAGCGCGCCCGGGCCAAGGCCGACCTGGCGGAAGCGCTGCGCCTGGATCCGGCGTTCAACCGGTTGCAGGCGCCGGTCGCCAGGAAGGCGCTCGCCTCGCTCAGCTGAGGATGTCCTTGCGGCGGAAGTGCCGGAACGCCAGCAGCAATGGCACGACCACCCACGGCAGCATCTGCAGCAGCCCGGTCGTCATGTGCGTCGCGTCGACCGGGTCCACGAGCAGATCGAGCCAGGCGAGCCAGTAGTGCGTCGGCAGCCCGTTCCGAATCTGCCCGAGAGCCGAGACCTGGTCGAGGATTTCGCTCACGACGACCAGCACGACCGCCCCACCGACAGCGGACAGCGGGGCGTCGGTCAGCGTGGAGAACCAGAAGGCCAGCGCGGTCACGACCGCCATCGTCGCCAGGACGTACGCCGAGCCCAGGGCCAGCCGGCCGAGGCCGGTGTTCACGCCCAGCGCCCCGGCCAGCGGTGTCTGCACGGACGACCAGCCAAAGGCGACGGCACCCATGGCCAGCGAGGCCATGGGGACCAGGAGCACAGCGGCCCCGGCGTAGAGCCCGGCGACCACGAGCTTGGTCCGCAGCAGCCGCGCCCGCGGGATGGGACGGGTCAGCAGGTAGCGCAGCGAGCCCCACTGCGCCTCGGAGGCGACCGCGTCGCCGGCGAACAGCGCGACCACGACGACCAGCAGGAACTGCGAGGTGGCGAGCAGCATGAACAGCGCGAAGTTCAGCCCGCTGGAGGACGCGACGTCGACCAGTCCCGGTGACCCGCCGCGGTCCTGCGCGCCCGGCCCGCCGTTGACCAGCAGCGCCGTCATGACGATGGCAGGGATGACCAGGAGGGCGAGGAAGGCGTACAGGGTGCGCCGGCGCTTGGCCTGCCGCTGCAGCTCGACGCCGATCATGTCCCGGCTCCGACGACGTCTCCGCCGAGCAGCTCCAGGAAGACGTCCTCCAGCCGGCGGCGGCTGGCGACGCCGAGCACCCCGACTCCCCCATCGACCAGCCCAGCGACCACGGCCGGCCTGGTCGCCCCGGACAGCTGCAGCACCAGAGCCCCGTCCTGGACCTCAGCCTCGGCCACTCCAGGGATCGCGCGGGCGACGAGCAGTCCGCGGGGCACGTCGTCGACCTCGATGCGCACGCTGCCGTCATCGGCAAGCAGCTCCTCGACGGTGCCGTTCGCCACGACCTTGCCCCGGCTCATCACCGCGACGTGCGAGCAGGTCTGCTCGACCTCGGCCAGCAGGTGGCTGGAGACCAGCACGGTGCGACCCGTGGTCGCAACCCGCTGAAGTACCTCCCGGACCTCCTTGATCTGCGGCGGGTCCAGACCGTTGGTCGGCTCGTCGAGCACCAGCAGGTCGGGCCGGCCGAGCATCGCCTGCGCGATGGCCAGTCGCTGCCGCATCCCCTGGCTGTAGGTGCGAACCGGTCGCTGCACCGCGTCGCCGAGCCCGGCGATCTCCAGGGCCTCCTCGATGTACGAACCGGCCATCGAGGGGGCGGTCGAGGTCCAGTAGAGCCGCAGGTTCTCCAAGCCGGACAGGTGCGGGAGCAGCCCGGGGCCCTCGATGAACAGGCCCACCCGTGACAGGACGGCCGCGCCGGAGCGCACCGGTCGACCGAACAGCTGCACCTCGCCGGCGCTCGGGGCGATGAGCCCCGCCAGCATCCGAAGGACAGTGGTCTTGCCAGCGCCGTTCGGCCCCAGCAGGCCCAGCACCTGACCGCGCTCGACGACCAGATCCACCCCGTCGACGGCGCGAAAGCCATCGGAGTAGGACTTCGCGAGCCCGCTGATCACAACTGGCGGCACATCGTCCGAGCCGAGGTCCCGGCTGCGTCCTGCTCGCCGGCGCAGCAGGATCGTGACCGCGAGCAGGGCGGCTGCCAGGGCGATCAGCAACGCCACGAGCCCTAGCGACAGCAAGCCGCCCCCGCCGCGGACCGCGACCAGCGGCAGGGCCAGCGCGGTCGACGGGTCGATCCGGACGGTGTAGGTCGTGGGCTCGCTCGGACCGGCGTAGGCCAGGTCGGTGCTCGCCAGCGAGACCCGGACCCGGTGACCGGCCGGAAAGACGTGCGCCAGGGCCGGCAGGGCCACCGTGACGTCACGGCCGTCGCTCGGCAGGCCATCGAGCCGCAACGGCGCCACCTGGCCGCCGGGCAGAGCCGAGCCGCCGTCCGGCGAGACGTCGGAGACCTTGGCGAACAGCACGGCGGTGCCCGTGCTGGAGGTGACGTGCACGGTCAGCCGGCCGTCGCCCAGCAGCTCGCGTCCCGTGGCCAACGGTGCGCTCTGCCACGACGCCGACTGTCCGGGTACGTCGAGGCCGAGGGCACTGCTGATCCCACCGAGCTGGCCCGCCCCCGGGATGCTGCTGATGCTGGCGGGTCGGCCACCTGCCGGGTTGGCGAGCGGCTGGGTGGCCGGCCCCTCCAGGCGCACAGCGGCACCGACGCTGCCCGGCAGCTGACTGCTGCTGCCGGCGCCGCCGGTGGAGCGGTCCCAGCGGAACGCCGGCCCGGTACCAGCCTTGCCGCGGCGCAGGTAGCGGTCGAACCAGGTGCGGGTGAGGGTGCGGATGGTGGCGTCACCATCCTTGCCGAACGGCTTGTCGTGGCCGCCGTTCAGCCAGGCCAACGCGACCGGCGTACCCCTGGCCTGCAGGGCGCGGGCCGTGGTCAGCGACTCCTGCAGCGGGAACAGCGTGTCGTCCTGGCCCTGCACCAGCAACGTCGGAGCGGTGATGCGGGAGGGGTCCGGGCTCGACGCGACGAGCAGCGACCGGTCGGCCGCGCTGCCGGTGCCGGTCTGGGCGAGCCGGGTGTAGGCCTCGCAGATGCGCTGCGCGAAGCGGGTACACGGCCCGCCGGGTCCACTGGCGAAGAAGACCGAGGCGTACTGCGCCTTGAAGACGCCGCCTGGCAGGAAGGCGCTGTCCAGGCTGTTCCAGGTGATGACCGGCACGGTCGCGTCGACCCGCTTGTCGTAGGTCGCGCCCATGAGCGAGATGCCGCCGCCGTACGACTGACCGGACAGGCCGACTCGCGGGTCACCCGGCCCGTCCTGCTGGACTTCGGCGGTGGCGGCCAGCCGGTCGATCAGCCGCGACAGGTCCCTCACTTCGGCGTCGGGTGCGTCCAGGGCGATCCGGCCGGTACTGCGCCCGAAGCCGCGCAGCGACCAGGCCAGCACGACGTAGCCATGGGTGGCGAGTTCGCGGGCGTCGGTGTCCACGCCGAGCTTGCTCTGGCCGAAGCCCGGCGAGACGACGACGGCCGGCGCCGGATGGCTGCGGGAGGCGGTCGACGGGATGTAGAGGGTGGTGTCGATGCGGACGGTGCCCTGGCTGGTCGGACCGCCGGGGACCTCGACGACCGCCTCCTGCGTGCGGACCGCCGTACCGCTGCCGGTGCCGGCGACGGCCGCTGCGGTGCCGCCCAGCAGGACGACCACGGCGGCCGCCGCGACCGCGGCCCGTGCTCGTCTGCCCACACCGAAACCCTAGGTGCGGGACCTGTGAGGTGCCTGTCGGCACCGGCCTTCGCGATCATGGGAGCGGAGACGGCCGCTGGCTCACCGGTGCTCCCACGATCAGGACGTGGCCGGTGCTGGCCCGGGCGGCGTCCCGTGCGCCTGCCGGGTCCTGTCGGAGGGCGCCCCTAGCGTCCGGCGGGTGCTGCAGATGTCGCTCGACGAGCTGGGGACCCCGCTGCGGGAGGCCACGTTCGTCGTCGTCGACCTCGAGACGACCGGCGGCTCGCACCGGGACTGCGCCATCACCGAGATCGGGGCGGTCAAGGTCCGGGGCGGTGAGGTCCTGGGTGAGTTCCAGACGCTGGTCAATCCGGCGCAGGCCATTCCGCCATTCATTGCGGTGCTGACGGGGATCACCGATTCGATGGTCGCCGGTGCGCCCCGGCTGGCGCAGGCGCTGCCCGCGTTCATGGACTTCGCACAGGGCACCGTCCTGGTCGCCCACAACGCGCCGTTCGATCTGGGCTTCCTGCGCTCGGGCTGCGAGCAGCTGGGCATGCGTTGGCCGGCCCCGGACTCCCTCGACACCGCCCGGCTCGCCCGCCGGGTGCTCACCCGGGACGAGGCGCCGGACTGCAAGCTCTCATCGCTGGCCCGGCTGTTCCGCACGACGACCACCCCCGACCACCGGGCCCTGCACGATGCCCGCGCCACGGTCGACGTGCTGCACGGCCTGATCGGGCGGCTCGGCGGGCTGGGCGTGCACTCCCTGGACGAGCTGCGGACCTTCTCCGCCCAGGTGTCCCCGCAGCAGCGCAGGAAGCGGCACCTCGCCGACGCGCTGCCGGCCGCACCGGGTGTCTACCTGTTCCGGGATGCCCAGGGCCGGGTGCTGTACGTCGGGAAGAGCACCAACCTCCGCTCGCGGGTCCGCACCTACTTCACCGCCTCGGAGACCCGCACCCGGATGGCCGAGATGGTCGGGCTCGCCGAGCGCGTGGACCCGGTCGTGTGCGCCACCCCCCTGGAGGCCGAGGTCCGCGAGCTGCGCCTGATCGCCGAGCACCGGCCGCGCTACAACAGGCGGAGCAAGTTCCCCGAGAAGGCGTCCTGGATCAAGCTGACGGTGGAGGCCTTCCCGCGGCTGTCACTGGTCCGCAAGGTCGCCGCGGACGACGCCGTCTACCTCGGCCCCTTCGGCTCAGCCCGCACCGCCGAGCTCGCGATCGCCGCCGTCCACGAGGCGCTGCCGCTACGCCAGTGCAGCCGCCGGCTGTCGATTCGCGTCCCGTCCAGCGCGTGTGTACTGGCCGAGATGGGCCGCTGCGGGGCGCCCTGCCTCGGGGTCGACGCCGGCGGCGAGTCGGTCGAGGACTACGCCAGGCACGTCGAGGCCTTCCGTCAGGCGGTGCGCGCCGACCCTGGTGGGCTCGTCGACGCGCTGACGCGGCGCATCGCCGGGCTGGCCGACAGCCAGCGATTCGAGGACGCCGCCGCCCAGCGTGACCGCCTCACGGCCCTGGTTCGCTCCGTCGCCGGGCTGCAGCGCACAACCGCCCTCACGTCGGTCCGCCAGCTGGTCGCCGCCCGACCGACCGAGGACCTCGGCTGGGAGCTGTGCGTCGTCCGCCACGGCCGGCTCGCCGCCGCCGGTGTCGTCCCGCGCGGCGCCCACCCGGGCCCCTACGTCGACGCGCTGGTCGCCACGGCGGAGACGGTGCTGCCTGGGCCGGGCCCGCTGCCGGCCGCGACGTCGGAAGAGGTCGGGTGCGTGCTGCGCTGGCTCGAGCAGCCCGGTGTCCGCCTGGTTCGGTTGGACGGCGTGCTGGCCTCGCCGGCCTTCGGGGCCGGCCGCTTCCGGCCGTGGCTCGGCGGCCTGGCCTGGTCGCTCGACAGAGCCCGTGCCAGCGCCCGGCCGTTCGACGACCCCCGCCGGCTGCGCCCCGTCGAGCGGCCGGCCCGCGCCACGGCCTGAGCCCTCGCGGCCGCCCTGCTACGAGGCCGCCCCGAGCACGGCGCGCCGCGCCGCCTAGGGTCGGCGGAACGACCATCGAAGGAGCCCGCGTGCCGCTCGACCCGCAGATCCAGACCGTCCTGACGGTGCTCGAGCAGGCCGGCTCGAAGGGCATGGCCAGCGGCACGCCCGACGAAGCCCGCGCGGCGTTCCGCTTCATGACCGTGGACCTTCGCGACCCGGCCAGCCTCAAGCCGGTCCGGTCGAGCGAGGACACGACGTACGACGCGGTCGACGGCCCGCGGGCCGCCCGGGTCTACCGGCCAGTTGCCGAAGGGCCGGTCCCGACTGTGCTGTTCCTGCACGGCGGCGGGTTCGTCATCGGCGACATCGAGACCCATGACGACCACGGCCGCCGGATTTGCCATGACGTCGGAGCGGTCGTCGTCAGCATCGACTACCGGCTGGCGCCGGAGCACCCATTCCCCGCTGGGCACGACGACTGCGTCGCTGCGCTGCGCTGGGTGCACGCGCACATCGACGACCTCGGCGGCGACCCGACGCGGGTGGCCGTCGCCGGGGACAGCGCGGGCGGCAACCTGTCGGCGGCCGTCGCGGTCGCGGCCCGGGACGACGGGCTCCTGCTGAAGGCCCAGCTGCTTATTTACCCGGGCACCGACTTCGTCGACAGCGACATCCACGCCAGCCGCACCGAGAATGCCGAGGGCCTGTTCCTGACGTCCGAGGACATGCGCTGGTTCGGTGACCAGTACCTCGGCGGCGACGCCGAGCTGGCCCTGGACCCGCGCGCCAGCGTCCTGCAGGTCACCGACCTTGCGGGTGTCGCACCGGCGGTGGTCGGCACCGGCGAGTACGACCCGCTGCGTGACGAGGGCAACGCCTACGCCGCCGCGCTCCAGAAGGCGGGCGTCCAGGTCATCGCCCACCAGTACCCCGGGCTCATCCACGGTTTCTTCGGGCTGGGCCACGTCAGTACGACCGCCGACTCCGCTACCGGCGAGCTCTGCGCGGACCTCAAGGAGCTGCTCGGGTGATCACCGCCATCGTCAACGTCAACGCGCAGGTCGACCGCATTCCGGAGGTCGCGCAGGCCATCGCCGACCTCGACGGCGTCAGCGAGGTCTACTCGGTGGCCGGCGACGTGGACCTGGTCGCGATGGTCCGGGTCCGCCGGCACGAGGAGCTCGCCGACGTCATCGCCGGCCGGCTCAACAAGGTCGACGGCGTGCTTGCGACCCAGACGCTCATCGCCTTCCAGGCCTACAGCCGGCACGACCTGGATGCCACGTTCTCCCTGGGGGCCGAGCAGCTGTGAGCACCGGCCAGTTCACGGCCGAGGCGAACCCGAAGGGCGAGTTCGTCCGGCAGCCGAACCGCTTCACCTCCCGGATCACCGCCGACGGCAGCAGCGAGTTCCCCGTTGCCGCCGGCCGCTACGTGCTGTACGTCAGCTTGGCCTGCCCCTGGGCGCACCGCTCGGTCATCGTCCGCCGGCTGCTCGGCCTCGACGACGCGCTCGGGCTGCGGATCGTCGACCCGCTGCGTGACGAGCGCGGCTGGCGATTCACCCTCGACGACGGCGGTGTTGACCCGGTCACCGGGGCGCGCTTCGCCATGGAGCTCTACCGCCGCAGCGACCCGTCCTTCGAGGGGCGGGCGACCGTCCCGTTCGTCTGGGACACCGTCACCCAGCAGATCGTCACCAACGACTACCCGCAGATCACCCTCGACCTGTCCACGCAGTGGACGGCGCTGCACCGGCCGGACGCGCCAGAGCTGTACCCCGTGCACCTGCGTGACGAGATCGACTCGGTCTCCGAGACCAACTTCCATGCGGTGAACAACGGCGTGTACAAGGCCGGGTTCGCGACCAGCCAGTCGGCGTACGAGAGCGCGTACGACGGGCTGTTCGCGCGGCTGGACGAGCTCGAGCAGCTGCTGTGCGGGCAGCGGTACCTCGTCGGCGGCCGGCTGACCGAGGCCGACGTTCGGCTGTACACCACGCTGGCCCGGTTCGACGCCGCCTACCACGGCCACTTCAAGTGCAACCGGCAGAAGCTGTCCGAGTACGACGCCCTGTGGGCCTACGCGCGTGACCTGTGGCAGACACCCGGCTTCGGTGACACCACCGACCGGGACCACATCAAGGCCCACTACTACGGCACCCACGACGCGATCAACCCGACCCGCATCATCCCGAAGGGACCCGTGACGGACTGGTCGGCGGCCCACGGCCGTGAGGAGCTGACCGCAGGATCGGCTGCCTCAGTAGGTCCCTGACGAGGACGAGCCCCCGATCAGGGCCACCGCCAGCAGGCCAAGCACGAGCGGGCCGAGCGGGTGAGCCCAGCAGCGGTCAGACCAGCAGGGACTCGACCGGGTCGAGCGTCGCGACCGGCTTGCCGTCCTGCTCGTCAGTGAGCCGATGCTGCAGCCGGACCGCCACGACCGCGCACCCGACGCAGAGCACCACCGTGCCAGCCAGCCAGGCCGCGCCGAGGCCGTTGCCGATCAGCACCGCGGCCACGGCGGGTGACACCACGAAGGCAACCTGGAACGCACCGGTCGATAGGGCGTTGTAGCGCCCGCGCAGCCGGTCGCTTGCCAGGGCGTTGACCAGCGGCTGCAGGCACGGCGCCATGAAGGTCTCGCCCAGCCCGAACAGTCCGCCGAAGGCCAGCACGGCAACCGTCCGGTCCGACTGCGGCAACCCCGGGACGACGCCGAGCAGCGCCCACGACAGCGCCCACAGCAGGGCAGCCACCGCCAGCGAGACGCTGCGCCGGGCGTTTCGCAGCAGCCGCAGCACCACCAGCTGACCGCCGACGATGACTGCGGTGTTGACCGCGAAGACCAGCGCGATGGCCGAGGTCGACACGTGGCCGACGACCCTGGCGTATGCCGGCAACCCGGCATCCAGCGCGGCGTAGCCGGTGAGCGCGAGCAGCAGCGAGAGCAGGATCACCCGCCGGAACACCGGGTCCGCCAACACCTCCCGGTACGACGGCTGGGCGCCCTCGGCGGCCCGCACGACGCGCGCACCGGCCGGCGGCAGGAAGCCGGCCTGGGTCAGGCAGGCAAGCGCGTTGACGGCGTACAGCACGACGAAGGTTGCCGGTCGGTGCACGTCGACGACCGAAGCGGCGACCAGCCCACCCATGCCGATCGCGGCGTTCAGGGCGGTGAACTGGACCGCAAACGCCCGCCCTTGCGCCGTGGGGTCCGGCAGCAGCGAGCTGAGCAGGGCGCTTTGGGCGCCGAACGTGGGGCCGAGTCCGATCCCCAGGGCGAGCACGGCCGGCAGGGCGGTGAGCGGCGAGTGGGCGACACAGAGCAACGCCGAGCCCAGGGCCTGGAGCACCAGCGCCGCCCGGAGCACGCTGCGCGGGCCGACCCGGTCTACCAGCGCGCCGCTGACCGGGACCGCGACGATGCCGGCCAGGCCGGGTACGGCCAACAGCAGCCCTACCGTCGGCAGCGCGATTCCGCGGACCTCGTGCAGCAGGATCAGCGTGAACGGCAGGGTCAGGCCGGTGCCGAAGCTGGACACGGCGACCGTGGCGATCAGTCGACGGACCGGACCAGGCAGCGGTGCGGGACGGCTCATGCCGGCCGGAGGCGCTGGCTGACGGTCACCCAGCGGTCCAGGGCTGCGGCCGCCGCCCCGCGGTCGAGCGCGTCCGCACCCCGGGCCAGGCCGGCGGCCAGCCGATCGACCAAGGGACCGGTCGAGGCGTCGTACGCCGCGAAGGCGGCTGCGGCGTTGAGCAGGACGGCGTCCCGCACCGGGCCGGCAGCCCCACCCAGCAGGCGGCGGCACACTCCGGCATTGACGGCCGCGTCACCACCGCGCAGGTCCTCGAGGGTCGCTCTGGCCAGGCCGATGGCGCCCGGGTCAAAGGACTCCTGCTCGACGAGGCCGCCCGCCACCGACCAGACCGTGGAGCTGCCGGTCGTGGTCAGCTCGTCCAGCCCGTCGTCCCCCCGGAAGACCAGCGCGTCGGTCCCCCGGGCGGCCAGCACGCCGGCCACCACAGGGGCCAGCCGGGCGTCGCTCACCCCGACAGCCTGCGCCGCAGGCCGGGCCGGGTTGGTCAGTGGCCCCAGGACGTTGAAGACCGTGGGGACACCGAGCTCGCGCCGCGGGACGGCGGCGTAGCGCATACCGGGGTGGAAGACAGGAGCGAAGCAAAAGGCGATACCGGCCTGCTCGACGCACGGACCGATGGCCGCAGGCGGGAGGTCGACCACGACGCCGAGCTCCTGCAGCAGGTCAGCCGACCCGCATGCCGAGGACGCGGCCCGGTTGCCGTGCTTGGCAACCGGCACACCGCTACCGGCCACGACCAGCGCGGCCATGGTGGAGATGTTCACCGTGCCGGAGCGGTCACCGCCGGTGCCGCAGGTGTCGACGACGCGGCCGACCACGTCGACGGGCAAAGCCTGCTCGAGCATCACCTCGACGAGACCGGCCACCTCATCTGCCGTCTCGCCCTTGGCCCGCAGCGCGGTGACGAAACCCGCGACCTGCGAGGGGGTGGCATCACCCCGCATCACCTCGCGCATGGCCCAGGCGGTGTCGCTCGTGCTGAGCGCGCTGCCGGCCAGCAGCGAGGTGAGCAGCGACGGCCAGCTCTGCACGGACTAGCCGACCGCGCGGCGCACCGGCAGGCGTGCCTCGCGGTGGCGGAGTTGCTCGGCCGCAGCGGCGGTCAGCGCTGCCGGGTCGGCTGGGTGCTGCAGGACGGCATCGGCCAGCGACCAGTCGGCCAGCCAGCGGTCGTCCTTGCGGGCCACCAGCAGCAGGGTCGGCGGGCAGTCGGCGATCTCGTCCTTGAGCTGCTTGGCCAAGCCCATCCCACCGGTCGGCCACGCCTCGCCGTCCAGCACCACGAGGTCGACGCCACCGCCGTCGACAGCCGCCAGGACCTGGTCGCCGGTCGTGCACTCGACCCACTCCACCCGACCGAGGTCCGGGGCGGGCCGCCGGCCGAGAGCGGTGCGCACGCTGTCCCGGACCGCCGGGTCATCGCTATACACGACGACGCAGTGGGTGCTGGGCGGCACCTGTGGAGAGCTCATGCCGGCAAGACTAGCCAGGACCGCAGGCATCCCAGCCGTCCACATCGCCGCCGAGCCGCTGTGCCAGCCCGGCCATCCGTGACCGCTCCTGCGAGGCCGACATGGCGGTCAGCACCTGGGTGCGAAAGGCCCGCACGGCCAGCGGCGGCGCCCGGGGTCGGACACCGTCAGCCGGTAGCCGTCCTGCCCGAGCAGCGCGGTCGCCCGCTCGACGGCGGCCCGGTCGGGCAGCACCAGGTGGTGCCGGACCAGCAGCCGCGGTGAGAGGTCCACGCCCGCTGCCAAAGCCTCGTCGAGCACCGCTGAGTCGGCCCGCGAAGGGTCCTGCGCACGGACGAGCACCGCAAGCGACCCGTCGTCGTCGTACGACGCCTCGGGCGGGGCGGGCCGGCGGCGCAGCCACCTCATGAGCGGGCAGCAGCCTCGAGCCGGTCGAGCCGCCGGTCCTCGCGCGCGGCCTCCCGGTCGCTGGCCCGCATCCACTGCGCGGCGCCGACCAGGATGAACAGCAGGCCGACGATGTCACCAGAGGCCCACAGCAACCCGCCGCCGACCTGCTGCTGGAACACCGCGTCGGCCCGCCCGACCACCGCGAGATAATGCGCGGGGGCGAGCAGGCCCCGACCGTCCGCCGACACGCTCATGACCGCGATGCCGAGAAAGGCGTGGAAGGGCATGGTCGCGAACATCAGGAGCATCCGGAACGGGTGGCTGACCCGCCCCGGCACCGGGTCGATGCCGAGGATCGGCCAGAAGAACAGCGAGCCGACGACCACGAAGTGCAGGTGCAGCAGGTCGTGCAGCACCGGCGAGGCGAGCGTCGCGGGGTACCAGCCGCTGAAGTACAGCGCGAACGGCGAGCCGATGAACAGCACCCACGGGATCGCCGGGAAGGTCAGGACGCGAGCCACCCGCGAGTGCAGGACCGACAGCAGGCGTCCACGCGAGCCCTTCGGCAGGGTCCGGAGCGCCAGCGTGACCGGGGCACCGAGGGCCAGGAAGACCGGCGACACCATCGCCAGCACCATGTGCTGCACCATGTGGACTCCGAACAGCGTCTCGTCGTACGCCGCCAACCCGGACAGCAGCACGACCGCGACCGAGCCGAGACCCAGGACGACGAAGCAGATGGTCCGCGACATGGGCCAGGCATCACCTCTGGCGGTGAGCCGGCGAACCCCGTAGAGGTAGGCCGCAGCGACCAGGAGCAGACCGATAGCCGGCGCCCGGGCGAGGTCGGTCTGCGTCAGCAGGACCGACGGGCCGAAGGCGGGCAGAGCCGAGTCCACGCTGCGAGAGTAGGCGCTGGACAGGAGCCCGGCGCGGCGGAGCACCCCGCGTGGAGAGACCGGCCGGACCCTGGCAGGATGGCGCGCGTGGCAACCGCTTCTGTGCTCGAGAAGGTGCCGGCGCACGGCTCCCTCACGCGACCCAACATGGTCTCGATCGGGACGATCGTATGGCTGTCGTCGGAGCTGATGTTCTTCGCTGGGCTGTTCGCGATGTACTTCACGATTCGCTCCGCGACCGGCGCTGCCAACTGGCCGCCGACCGGCGTGCACCTGGCAGTGGGCTACTCCGCGGTCTTCACCACCATCCTTATCGCCTCCTCCTTCACCTGCCAGATCGGGGTGTTCAAGGCCGAGGAAGGCGACGTTTACGGCTTGCGGCGCTGGTTCTTCCTCACCCTCTTGATGGGCCTGACGTTCGTGCTCGGGCAGGCCAACGAGTTCCGGAACCAGTACCACGAGGGCAACACCCTGCACAGCAACGGTTACGGCTCGGTGTTCTACCTGACCGAGGGCTTTCACGGGCTGCACGTCATCGGCGGCCTGTTCGCTTTCATCGTGGTCCTGCTGCGCTCCACCGTCGGCCGCTTCACGCCGGAAAAGGCCACCAGCGCCATCGTGGTGTCCTACTACTGGCACTTCGTCGACGTCGTGTGGGTGGGCCTGTTCGCAACCATCTACCTGATCAAGTGAGGGCCACCGTGAGTTCGACGAGCACGACCCGCGCCCGCGTCTCGTCGTACGCCGTCCTGGTCCTGGCGCTGGTGCTGGTCGGGGGGCTCTACACCGCCTTCGGCACGCCCGGCAAGGCCGACTCCAGCACCGTCAACCAGTCACCGGCCGTGGCTGAGGGGCGGCAGCTGTACCTGCAGGGCTGCTCGACCTGCCACGGGCTCAACAACCAGGGTGGGGCCGGCGGCCCCTCGCTGATCGGTGTCGGTTCCTCCAGCGTGATCTTCCAGGTCGAGTCCGGCCGGATGCCGTTGGCCAACGGCTCCGCCCAGGCCCCCCGCAAGAAGGTCAAGTACGACCGGACCCAGATCGACCAGCTGGCGAGCTACGTCCAGTCGATCGGTGCCGGGCCGGAGCTCCCCAGCGGTGCGCTGACCGTCAGCACGGACGCCGAGCTGGCTAAGGGCGGCGAGCTGTTCCGCACCAACTGCTCCAGCTGCCACAACTTCGCCGGGGCCGGCGGTGCGCTGACCCGCGCCAAGTACGCCCCGTCGCTCAAGCCGGCCGATGCCCGGGTGATCTACTCCGCCATGCTCTCCGGGCCGGAGAGCATGCCGCGCTTCGCCGACGGGCAGCTGTCCCCGCAGGAGAAGAAGCAGATCACCTCCTATGTCCGCTACATCACCCACGCCGCCGACCCCGGGGGCTCGGCCCTCGGCCACTTCGGTCCGATCCCCGAGGGGCTCGTGATCTTCCTGGTGGGCATCGGGGGCCTGGTGGCCGCCACCCTCTGGATCGGGGCCCGCGCATGACCGAGTCCACGGGCGGTCAGACGCCCACCAACACGCCGCGCGGCGGTGAGACCTCGGCGGAGGCAGCCGGCTCGATCCGCGACCGGCTCCGCTCCCCCGCCGGCCTTAGCGAGCAGAACAGCGGTGGTGACGGCCGCGGCTCCGACATCGGCAGCGGTGACTTCGTGCAGACCGACAGCGCCGCAGCCAACACCCGGGGCGATGCGCAGCTGCACAGCCAGTCCGAGCCCGAAGCCCGCCAGCTGATGGAGCCGCGGGCCACCGACGTGGACGAAGGCGCAGCGCGCGCAGCCGAGCGCAAGGTCGCCGCGCTGTTCCTGCTGTCGGTCGTCGGCGTCGTGGGCTTCGTGGTCACCTATATCGCCGCACCCTTCACCTTCGGGGTCGAGCAGGGGAACCAGCTGTTCACCCCGCTGCTCGGCGTGTTCATGGCGCTGGCGCTGTTCGGCGTGGGCGCCGGCGCGGTGCTGTGGGCCAAGACGCTCATGGTCGATGAGGAGGCGGTCCAGGAGCGGCACGGCTTCGCCTCCCCCGCCGATGAACGGGCGTCCACCGCGGAGGCGATCAAGGCAGGCTACGCCGAGTCCGGCCTGCCGCGCCGCTCACTGCTGCGCAACAGCCTGCTGCTGGGTGCCGGTTCACTCGCGGTCCTGCCCGTCCCGCTGCTGTTCAGCCTCGGCCGCTTCCAGCACAAGGAGCGGGCGCTGCGGCACACCGCCTGGAAGAAGGGCTCGCGCCTGGTCGACCAGAACGGCCGGGCCCTCAAGCTCGGCGACATCCCGGTTGGCGGCGTCCTGACCGTCTTCCCCGACGGCGGGCCAGGTGACCCGGTGGAGCGGGCGAGCTCGACCAGCCTGATCATCCGAATGCTCCCCGAGGATCTGCACCAACAGGAGAGCCGCAAGGACTGGTCGGTCGACGGCCACATCGTCTACTCCGTCATTTGCACCCACCTCGGCTGCCCGGTGAAGCTTTACGAGCAGCAGACGCATCACCTGTTCTGCCCTTGCCACCAGTCCACTTTCGACGCAGCCAACGAGGCGAAGGCGCTGTTCGGGCCGGCCGCCCGCAACCTGCCCCAACTGGCGATCTCAGTCGATCCGGACGGATACTTCGTGGCACAGGGCGACTACTCCGAACCGGTCGGCCCCTCGTTCTGGGAGCGCAAGCCATGAGCCTTCTCACCAAGAGCGCCGAAGGCACGGCAACGTGGGTCGACGACCGGATGGGTTCGTCGAACTTCCTGCGCCGTAGCATGAACAAGGTCTTTCCGGACCACTGGTCGTTCATGCTGGGCGAGATCGCGCTGTACTCGTTCATCATCCTGCTGCTCACCGGCACCTACCTGACGCTGTTCTACGACGGCAGCAGCCGTGAGGTCATCTACAACGGGACCTACATCCCGCTGCGCGGCGTCACCATGTCGCAGGCGTACAAGACGACGTTGGACCTGTCGTTCGACGTCAAGGGTGGCCTGGTCATGCGCCAGATTCACCACTGGGCGGCACTGCTGTTCATGGCCTCGATCGTCGTGCACCTGATGCGGGTGTTCTTCACCGGCGCCTTCCGCAAGCCCCGCGAGATCAACTGGCTGATCGGTGTCGGCTTGCTCACCCTCGGCATCCTGGAGGGCTTTGCCGGCTACTCGCTGCCCGACGACCTGCTGTCGGGCACCGGCTTGCGCATCGCTTACTCCATCGCACTGTCGATCCCGGTCATCGGGACCTGGTTCGCCTTCCTGATCTTCGGCGGCCCGTTCCCGGGCGAGCACATCATCGAGCGGCTCTACCCGATCCACATCCTGCTGGTGCCCGGCATCATCCTGGGCCTGATCACCTTCCACCTCGGCATGATCTGGTATCAGAAGCACACCCAGTTCGCCGGGCCCGGCCGCACCGAGAACAACGTGGTCGGCTCCCGGATGTACCCCGCGTACTCCGCCAAGGCCGGTGGCTTCTTCTTCCTGGTCTTCGGGGTCATGGCCGCGCTGGGCGGACTGGCCCAGATCAACCCGATCTGGCTGTACGGCCCGTACGACCCCTCGCAGGTGTCCGCAGGGTCGCAGCCGGACTGGTACGTCGGCTTCCTAGACGGCTCCACCCGGCTGATGCCGAACTGGGAGTTTGCCGGGCTCGGACACACGTTCAGCTTCAACGTGCTGTTCCCGACCGTGATCCTGCCAGGCATCTTGTTCACGCTGCTGGCGGTCTATCCGTTCGTGGAAGCCAAGCTGACCCACGACCGCGGCTACCACAACCTCTTGGACCGCCCGCGTGACAAGCCGGTCCGCACCGCCGTCGGCTGCGCAGCGCTCAGCTTCTACGTCGTGCTGCTCATCGCCGGCGGCAACGACATCATCGCCTCTATCTTCCACATCTCGATCAACGAGATCACCTACACGTTGCGGACCGCGGTCCTGGTGCTGCCGCCAGCGGTGTTCATCTTTACCAAGCGCGTCTGCCTGTCCCTGCAGCACAGCGATGATGAGCTCGTGCACCACGGCATCGAGTCCGGGACCATCCGCCGACTGCCCTCCGGTGAGTTCGTCGAGGAGACGGTGCCGCTGCCGGTGCCCTACTCGATCCTGCTGACCGGCGTCGAGCCGTCTGAGCGCCCCGCGCTGCACGCCGGCGAGACCCCGCAGGGTCCGGGGCACGGCGAGCAGCACGAGGTGGTGACGACCGGCGCCCGACCCCGCGGGTTCTTCGCCAACAAGCGCGCCGACAAGAGCACAGCCGCGGCCCGGCCGGAGTCCACGCTGCCTGAGCTCGAGGGCTCTGTCGACTAGCGGTCTGCCTGGGCTGCGCTACTGGCAATTCGGCTGGCTTCAACCACCGTCCACGATGTCGTCCATGACCGCCTGCACCGCCCGCCACGACCGCGCGACGATGTCCGGGTTGCTGGTTCGGTAGTACGGCAGGGCCATCACCGCGGCGGAGGTCGCCCACGCGCGCCCCCGCAGCCACATGTCCTGATCGACGAACCCCAACGCGTCGCGGTAACGCTGTCGGGACTCCCGGTCCATGAGGCTCCACGCGATCATCAGCTCTACCGCGGGGTCCCCTACCGTCAGCCCGCCCCAGTCGATGACTGCGGCCAGCCGCCCCTGTCGCAGCAGCATGTTGCCGGCCATGAGATCGCCGTGCACCCATCGTGCTGGACTGTGCCACGGCGCGGCGTCCACGCCTGCGGTCCAGGCCGCCAGCAGCGCGTCGACGTCGGTGTCACCTCGCAGCTGCTCCGCGCTGGCGCGCGTGGCGGCATCGGCGTGCGCGAGCAGCCCACCTCGTTGACCTTCGAGGGGGCCGGGGGCGCCCGCGACATCGATCGACTCCAACGCAAGGACGAACTCGGCGAGGTCCGTGGCGAGCGCACCGAGGTCCACGGTCGCGGGGTCCACCGGATCTGCCTCGATCCACGGCGAGATGCACCAGCGGTGGGGGTAGGACGCACTCGGGCCGCCTACGAAGATCGGTACGGGAACCTCCACCGGCAAGCTCGCCGCCAGCAGCGGCAGCCAGGTCCGCTCCTTGTCTCCCTGGCCCGCAGCCCAGCCGATCTTCGGAAGTCGCACCGCCAGGTCGTCTCCCAGCCGGAAGATCACGTGATCGGTGCCCCACGTCCTAAGACGCGTCAGCGCGCGACCGCCAAGGTCCGGTCGTTCCCTCAACACCATCGCCCGGACGAGGTCGACCCCGACGTCCACCTCGTCGTCGTGCATGCGGGGGACCGTCATCGGCGGCGCGGGCGAGCCGAGCCGACGGCTACTCCCCGAGGAACTTGTGCAGGCTGGTCGGCTGCTCCCCCATGCTGTCCAGAGCGGACAGCGTCTGGCCCTGAGTGCGGTTGACCCCGACGTAGTACTCGAACAGGAAACCGCTCGCAGTCACCGCCAGGGCGCCGAGTCCGATGATCACCAGGAACGGCCCGAACACTAGGCCCAGCGTGGTGAGCGTAAAAGCCGCCGCCATAAAGATGGGCCAGTACGAGTGCGGTGAGAAAAAACCCATCTCACCGGAGCCTTCGCTGATCTCGGCGTCCGCGCGGTCCTCCGGACGGGCCTCCATCCGGCGGGCGGTGAACAGCACGTAGTACCCGATGATGAAGGCCAGGCCGCCGGCCAGCAGCAGGCAGGCAAACCCGGTCGGGTCGTGCGACAGCACCCAGTAGACCGAGCTGATGATGACTAGGAACAGCGCCAGCAGAGCGAAAAGCAGGCCTTCGACCTTCACGTCGTCCTCAGCTCAGCTCGGGGCTCGCGTGCATGTCCGATCGGCCCACAGCCGCCGGGTAGTGCAGGTCGAAAGCCGGTCGCTCGGAGCGGATCCGCGGCATCGTGACGAAGTTGTGGCGGGGCGGCGGGCACGAGGTCGCCCACTCGAGGGAGTTGCCGAAGCCCCACGGGTCGTCGCCGACGGCGCGCTCGCCGCGGCGGAAGGACACCACCAGGTTGTAGATGAACGGCAGCGTCGACAGGCCGAGCACGAAGGCGCCGATGGAGCTGACCGTGTTCAGGGTCGTGAAGCCGTCGGTGGCCTGGTAGTCGGCGTAACGGCGAGGCATGCCCTTGTCGCCCAGCCAGTGCTGCACCAGGAAGGTGAGGTGGAAGCCGACGAACAGCGTCCAGAAATGCACCTTGCCGAGCCGGTCGTCGAGCATCCGGCCGGTCATTTTGGGGAACCAGAAGTACGCCCCGCCAAAGGCGCCGAAGATGACGGTCCCGAAGACCACGTAGTGGAAGTGCGCGACCACGAAGTAAGTGTCTGTGACGTGGAAGTCGATCGGCGGGCTGGCGAGCAGCACGCCGGTGAGGCCACCGAGCAGGAACGTCACGAGGAAGCCGAGGCAGAACAGCATCGGGGTCTCGAAGCTGAGCTGGCCCTTCCACATCGTGCCGATCCAGTTGAAGAACTTCACACCGGTCGGGACGGCGATCAGGAACGACAGGAACGAGAAGAACGGGAGCAGGACCGCGCCGGTGGCGAACATGTGGTGCGCCCACACCGTCATCGACAGGCCGCCGATGCCGATCGTGGCGAAGACCAGCCCCTTGTAGCCGAAGACCGGCTTGCGGCTGAACACCGGGATGATCTCGGTGACCACGCCGAAGAACGGCAGCGCGATGATGTAGACCTCGGGATGGCCAAAGAACCAGAACAGGTGCTGCCACAAGATGGCGCCGCCGGTGCTGGCGTCGTAGACGTGCGCACCGAGGTGCCGGTCGGCCTCCAGCGCGAAGAAGGCCGCGGTCAGGACCGGGAAGGCCATCAGCACCAGGATCGACGTCACCAGCATGTTCCAGGTGAAGATCGGCATTCGAAACATCGTCATGCCGGGTGCGCGCAGCGTGATGATCGTGGTGATGAAGTTGACCGCACCCAGGATGGTGCCCAGGCCGGCCGTGATGAGCCCGACGATCCACATGTCCGAGCCGATGCTCGGTGAGTGGATGACGTCGTTGAGCGGCGCGTAGGCGAACCAGCCGAAGGCCGCGGCCCCATCCGGGGTGAGGAAGCCGGCCACGACGGTGAGCCCACCGAACAGGTACAGCCAGTATGAGAAGGCGTTGAGGCGTGGAAAGCTCATGTCCGGCGCGCCGATCTGCAGCGGCATGATGAAGTTCGTGAAGCCAAAAGCGAACGGCGGCGCCACGAGGAACATCATGATCGTGCCGTGCATGGTGAACAGCTGGTTGTACTGCTCCTGCGAGACAATCTGCAGACCCGGCTGGGCCAGCTCGGCGCGCATGATCTCGGCAAGACCACCGGCGAACAAGAAGAACAAGAATCCCGTCGTCAGGTAGAGCAACCCGATCGTCTTGTGGTCCGTGGTCGTCAGGACCTTGACGACCTTCGACCCGGCCGAGGCCCGCGGCCGCCGGTCGGCGATCGGCGGGGCGGCATTGGAGATCAGGGTCATGTCAGTTGCTCCCGGTAGGGATCGCGCCGGTGGAGGTGTCTACGGCGTTCGGGTCGGCCTTGAGCCCCGCGATGTAGCTGCGATAGGCGTTCGCATCGACCACGCGGACGGAGAAGTTCATGCGGTCGTGCTTCTCCCCGCACAGCTCGGCGCAGCGACCGACGTAGGTGCCCTTGGTGTTGATGGTCACCTCGAAGCTGTTGGTCCGGCCCGGCACGACGTCCCGCTTGAACAAAAAGGCCGGCACCCAGAACGAGTGGATGACGTCGGGGCTGGTCTCGATGAACCGGACCCGCTGCCCGACGGGCAGGACCAGCTCCGCGCGCCGGTTCAGCGCCGGCTCACCGGTGACCTGGACCTTGTCGTTGAGGTACTTGAACTGCCAGTTCCACTGGAAGCCCACGACGCCGATCGTGACGTCCGGGTTCTTGGTCAGCTTGTTGACCTTGTTCTCACCTACAGCGGTGTAGAAGAACAGCACCGCGATGATGACGAACGGGACGACCGTGTAGAGCACCTCGACGGGCAGGTTGTAGCGGACCTGCCGTGGCAGCTCCTCGCTCTTTTTCCGGAACGCCACCACGGCCCAGAAGATCAGTCCCCACACGAAGACGCCCACGGCCAGCGCCGCGGCCACGGATCCGAGCCACAGGTCGTACGTCGTCTTGCCCTGCTCGGTGATCGGGTGCGGGAAGCCGAAGCTGAAGGCGCTCTCGTAGACGTGCCGGGCGTCGCAACCGGTGGTCAGCAACGCCGTCGCACCGGCCACGACCGTCAGCCGGCGCGCCGACGACAGGGGGGTTCGCACCGTCTGGGACCTTCCTGAACAGGGTCATGTGCCGTCCTCGACGACCGCCGCGAGGGTATCCCAGGCCGCCTCGTGATTCCTGCCGAGGGTGCTCGTGGCCGGTGCCCTAGCGTCGCCGGGGTGGACCCCGTCCCGCAGGACCGCGTGCACCTCGACAGCGCGTCCGGGCAGCCGCTGCACCCGGCGGCCCGCGAGGCTCTGCTCACCGCCTACGACGAGGGCTGGGCGGACCCTGCCCGGCTCTACTCCTCGGCGCGACGCGCTCGCCAGCTGGTCGACGGCGCCCGCGAGGCCGTCGCGGAGGTGCTCGGCGCCCGAGCTGACGAGGTGAGCTTCCCGGCCAGCGGCACCCTCGCCGCGTACGACGCTGTCCGGGGTTCCCTGGCCGGCAGAGCGCGGACCGGCCGGCACGTCGTGCACTCAGCGGTGGAGCACTCGGCCGTCCTGCAGTGCGTCGGCGCCGGTGCCACCAGCGTGCCGGTGGACGAGATGGGCCGCGTCGACCAGGCCAGCTTCGCGGCTGCGCTACGGAGCGACACCGCGCTGGCCTGCCTGATCGCGGCCAGCCACGAGGTCGGGACGATCCAACCGGTCGCGGAGGTGGCTGCGCTGTGTGCCGAACGCGGCGTCCCCCTGCTGGTTGACGCCGCGAGCGCACTGCCCTGGACCGAGGTGCCACCGGGGTGGTCGCTGCTCACCGCCAGTGCCCACAAGTGGGGCGGACCGGGTGGAGTGGGCGTGCTCGCCGTCCGGACCGGGGTGCGCTGGCGCTCGGCGTACCCGCAGGACGAGGACGGTCGGCCGGCTGACCGCGCTGCGCTGCCCGCCGTGCTGGCGGCAGCGGTGGGGCTGGTGGCGGTCGCCGCGGAGCGGGCTGAGCTCGACGCCCGCCTTCGCCCGCTGGTGGACCGGATCCGGACCGCCGTGCCTGCCCTCGGTGACGTCGAGGTCGTCGGCGACCCGGTCGGCCGGCTCCCCCACCTGGTGGGCTTCTCCTGCTTGTACGTCGACGGCGAGTCGCTGGTGCGGGCCCTCGACGAACGCGGACTGGAGGTGACCAGCGGCTCGTCGTGCACGTCGTCCACGCTCGAGCCGTCCCACGTATTGGTCGCCATGGGCGCGCTCACGCACGGCAACCTGCGGGTGTCGCTCTCGCGGCGGACCACGGGGGCGGACGTCGACCGGCTGCTCGCCGCGCTGCGGGAGGTGATGCCCCGGCTGCGCGCCGAGGCAGGGGCGGCCAGGCTGTGATCACCGTCGACTGCCTCGGCCGGCCGTGCCCGGTGCCGGTCATCGAGCTGGCCCGGGCCCTGCCGACCGTGGAGGTGGGTGAGCTGGTCGAGGTGCTGGCAGACGACCCGGCGGCAGCGGCCGACCTGCCGGCCTGGTGCCGGATGCGCGGCCAGGCCTACGAGGGCCGCAGGGTCTTGCCGGTCGGCGCGGCGTACCAGGTGCGAAGGCTCAGCTGACAGCTCGGCCCTCATGCGTCCGGCTCGGCGGCGGTGATCACCGCAGGTGCGGGGCGACCTCGGCCGTGCCCTCGGCACCGAACGCGCCGTCGAATCGGGACAGGAACTGATCGGGCATGAAGGTGTACTCCTGCGTCCCGACCGTCTCCACGACGTAGGTCGCCATCAGGGCGCCGACCTGGCAGGCCCGCTCGAGGCCGAGGCCCCAAGACGTCGCCGACAAGAAACCGGCCCGGAAGGCGTCACCGGTCCCCGTCGGGTCGGCCACCAGCTCGGCCGGGACGACCCCGACGTGCAGGTCCGGCTCACCCTGGCGCTGCACGATGCAGCCCTTGTCGCCCAGCGTGGTGATTCGGGTGCCGACGAGCGCCAGCACCTCGTCGGAGGACCAGCCGGTCTTGTCGGCGACCAGGGACGCTTCGTACTCGTTGGTGAACAGGTAGGTCGCGCCTTCGACGAGCTGCCGGATCGCGTCGCCGTCGAGGAAGGTCAACGTCTGCGAGGGGTCGGCGGCGAACGGCACGCCGCCGTCCCGGCACTGCGCGGTGTGCCGCAGCATCGCACCCGGGTCATTCGGGCTGACCAGCACCAGGTCGACGTGGAGGCCCTCCAGTGAGATGCCCGCTGCTTCCGCCATGGCGCCGGGGTAGAAGGTGCCTATCTGGTTCTGCGCCTGGTCGGTCGTGACCGTGAACCGGGGACTGGCGAGCGTCTCGCTCACCCGCACGCCGCTGGTGTCCACCCCGTGGTCGGCCAGCCAGCTGAGGTAGCCGGCCGCATCCGTGCCGACACTGCCGACCAGGAGCGGCCGCTGGCCCAGCATGCCCATGCCGAAGGCCACGTTGGCGCCGGTGCCGCCGCGGCGCACCTCGAGCCCGTCGGCCAAGAAGACCACGCTCAGGGAGGCCAGCTGGTCTGGCAGCAGCTGCTCGGCGAACAGACCCGAGAAGGTCATCAGGTGGTCGGTCGCGATGGACCCGGTGACGGCGGTGCGCATCGGGCAGACACTACCGATCGGTAAGGGTCGGGTACCCGCAGGTAACTGCCTAGCGTCGAGGGTGTGACCTCCCAGACGCCGGTGCCGTCCGACCTCGACGCGGACTCGTTCCTGGAGCTGGGCGACGACTGCCGTGAGGTGGCCGCCGTGCTCGCGGCGGTGCCGGCCCGTGTCCTCGACCTCACCGGCACGTCCCTGCACCGGGCCGTGCAGATGCCGCTGGTCCGCGTGCCACTCGACCGGCTGCCGCTGTCCTTTGGCGCCATGCCGGCGGAGCTCACCGACGACCTGCTGGCCGGAACGGTCAGCGGACTGGACGACTACTAGACCCGCTCGAGCAGCATCGCGGCGCCCTGACCGACCCCGACGCACATGGTCGCCAGGCCCCGCCCGCGGCCGCCCTCGCGCTCGAGCCGCCCCATCAGGGTGACGACCAGCCGGCACCCGCTGGAGCCGAGCGGGTGACCGAGGGCGATGGCCCCGCCGTCGGCGTTGAGGGTGGCGTCCTCCAGGCGGAGCCGGCGCCGACTGGCGATGACCTGGGTGGCGAAGGCCTCGTTGAGCTCGACCGCCGACAGGTCGGCCACCGACCAGCCGGCACCGCCCAGGACCTTCTCGGTCGCGGGGACCGGCCCAAGGCCCATCAGCTGCGGCTCGACGCCCGCTGCCGCCGCTCGAACCACCCGCGCACGCGGGGTCAGCCCGAGGCGCCGTACGGCGTCGCCGGAAGCCACCACGACCGCGCTGGCACCGTCCGACAGCGGCGAGCTCGATCCGGCGGTCACCACACCGTTTTCGGTGAACGCCGGCTTCAGGGCGGCCAGCTTGTCCATCGTGGTGGCGCGCGGAGTCTCGTCGATGGTCAGCTCGCCGACCGGCACGATCTCGGCGTCGAAGCGGCCGTCGGCGATGGCCTTGGCGGCCCGCTCCTGGGAGCGCAGCCCGTAGGCGTCTGAGTCCTCGCGGGTGATCCCGTCCAGTTGCGCGACCCGCTCGGCGGTCTCACCCAGGGTGATGGTGTGCTCGGGGTCGTGGGCCGGGTTGGTGAACCGCCACCCCAGCGCGGTATCGAAGGTCGCCCCCGGCTTGGCCCACGGCGTGCCCGGCTTGGCCATGACCCACGGGGCGCGGGTCATGGACTCCACCCCGCCAGCGACCACCACGTCGTTCTCACCGGAGCGGATGCTCTGTGCCGCGCTGGCGATGGCGGTCAAGCCGGACGCACACAGCCGGTTCACCGTGTAACCGGGGGTGCTGATCGGCAGGCCGGCCAGCAGCACGGCCATCCGGGCGACGTTGCGGTTGTCCTCGCCGGCCTGGTTGGCCGCGCCGAGGACCACCTCGTCGACGGTCTCCGGGTCCAGTCCGGCCCGCAACACGGCCTCGCGTACGACAAGAGCGGCCAGGTCGTCGGGGCGGACCTTGGCCAGCGCCCCGCCGTACCGCCCCACTGGGGTCCGCACGCCACCGACCAGGAAGACGTCGTCGCTCATGCCGCGAATTTACGTCAAGGAATCTGCTCGTCAGGCGGCGCGTCTTTTCGCCGTGACGACCCGCCACCAGATCCTGGCCACACCCCTCGGGTCGCGCGCCTTCATCGACGGCTAGACGGGCAAGCACGTCCCCTGACGTGCGACGGCGCCCCGCCCCAGTGAGACGCGGCGCCGTCGGGCGGAACAGGTGCTAGTGGAAGGACTCCCCGCAGGCGCAGGAGCCGCCGGCGTTGGGGTTGTCGATGGTGAAGCCCTGCTTCTCGATGGTGTCGACGAAGTCGATCGTCGCACCGGCGAGGTAGGGAACGCTCATGCGGTCAACGACGACCTTGACCGCTCCGCCCTGGTACTCCTGCATGGCGTCGCCGTCGAGCGCGCGCTCGTCGAAGAACAGCTGGTAGCGCAGACCGCTACAACCGCCGGGCTGCACAGCCACGCGCAGCGCCAGGTCGTCACGACCCTCCTGGGCGAGCAACGACTTGACCTTGTCGGCCGCGGGGTCGGTCAGCACGACGCCCACAGCGGCCTCGGGGGCGGCGGTCGTGTCGGTGGTCGTCTCGGTCATGGGTGTCTCCAGACGTCTCGGGGCTCGCCGGGTCCAACGCGGGCTAGGTAGGCGCTTGTTCCAGTGTCCCACGCCTTGTTCCGGAATCTGTCGATCACGCAGTCGCTGTCCGGTCGATCGACCAGCGGTCAGCGGGACCACTCCCGAGCGACGCGGGCGGCGACCGTGACCAGCGACCCGACCGGGTCCGCAAGCGCGCGCTCCAGCCCGACGGCCTCGGCCAGGGAGTACGACGCCTCGATGCCGGCCGCGGCCGCCTCCCGCCGACCCACGGACACCTGCCCGGCCAGGGCCACGCAGGGCACCCCTGCGGCCATGGCCCGCGCAGCCACGCCGGAGACGACCTTCCCGTGCAGGCTGGACGCGTCGAAGGACCCCTCTCCCGTCACGACCAGGTCCGCGGCCGCCACCGCCGTATCCAGTCCCACCTCCTCGGCGACGACATCCAGGCCGGGGACGCGGCGGGCGCCCAGGGCCAGCAGCGCGAAGCCGAGCCCACCTGCCGCGCCCGCACCCGGCAGGTCCCGGACGTCCAGACCCAGGTGCCCCGCCAGGACGTCAGCCCAGTTGGCCAGCGCGGCGTCGAGAGCCACCACCTGACCAGGAGACGCACCCTTCTGCGGCCCGAAGACCACCGAGGCGCCGGTCGGACCGAGCAGCGGGGCGTCGACGTCGGTGGCGGCGACCAGCTCGACCGGCTCTGCCGCCGGTCCGACCAGCCTGAGCGCCCCGTCCCTACGTACGAGCGGGTGGCGGTGGCTCAGGGTGGCCGCGCCGGTGAGGGCGAGACCACCGGGGGTAAGCAGTCGGCCGGCGGCGTCGAGACCGGCCAGCCCGAGGGCGGCCAGCATCCCGGCTCCGCCGTCGTTGGTGCCCGATCCACCCAGCCCGACGACGACCCGGCGGGCACCGGCCTCGACCGCGCCCCGGATCAGCTGCCCGACGCCGTACGTCGTCGTCCGACCCGGGTCGCGGTCGGCCTCGGTGAGCAGGTGCAACCCGCAGGCCTGCGCGCTCTCGACGTAGGCGGTGCCGTCGCGCAGCGCGAGCGTCCCGCTCGTCGGTCGGCCCAGCGGGTCCTCGACGCCCGGCACGCCGACCACCTCGTCCTCGTCATCGGCGGGGCCTTCGGACCGGTCACCCGCGCGGCCTTCGGACCGGTCACCCGCGCGGCCCTCGGACCGGTCACCCGCGCGGCCCTCGGACCGGTCACCCGCGCGGCCCTCGGACCGGTCACCCGCGCGGCCCTCGGACCGGACACCGAAACCGGAGAGGAGGCACGACACGAAGCCGGGGCCGCCGTCCGACAGCGGCAGCAGCACGAGCTCATCGGCGGGACGACCGGCCCGCCAGCCGGCGGCCATCGCTTCCGCGGCCTCGCCGGCCGACATGGTGCCGCCAAAGGAGTCCGGAGCGAGCAGCACGCGCACGCCAGCAGTCTGGCGCGTCTGGGAACATGACCCCTCCGCGCCAGGTTGTCGTCAGAGCGACGATCACTGGTGACCGTCGCCGACCTGGAGGTCCGGATGACCGAGCTCATGCCCGGCGTCGAGCACTCACCGCTTGCCCTGCTGCTGCTCGGGAAGCAGCGCGACCCCGGTGCGGAGCGCGGCGTCGACTGCCCCGGCGACCTGCCGGCCGCCAGCGACCCGGCTCTGGTCGAACGCGCCCGAGCGGCCAAGGCCGCCCTCGGCAGTGACCTGTTCGTCCTGGGGCATCATTACCAGCGGGACGAGGTGATCGCCTTCGCGGACGTGACCGGTGACAGCTTCAAGCTCGCGCAGCAGGCGGCGGCGCGGCCGGACGCGCCGTACGTCGTGTTCTGCGGGGTGCACTTCATGGCCGAGAGCGCCGACATCCTGACCGGCCCGTCCCAGGCCGTCGTGCTACCAGACCTGGCCGCCGGCTGCTCGATGGCGGACATGGCCAGCTTCCAGCAGGTCGAGGACTGCTGGGACGCCCTCACCGACGCGGGGATCGCCGGCACGACCGTGCCGGTGAGCTACATGAACTCCACCGCCGCGATCAAGGGCTTCACCGGGCGGCACGGCGGGACGATCTGCACCTCCTCCAACGCCGAGCGCGCCCTGCGCTGGGCGTTCGCGAAGGGCACGAAGGTGCTGTTCACACCTGACCAGCACCTGGGGCGCAACACCGCCGTCCGCCAGCTCGGGCTCTCGCTGTCGGACTGCGTCGTCTACGACCCGCGCAAGCCCGGCGGCGGCCTGACCGGCCGGCAGCTCCGGGACGCCACGATGGTCCTGTGGAAGGGCCACTGCTCGGTGCACGGGCGTTTCAGCCTGGACAGCGTGCGGGAGGTGCGCCTGCGGGTCCCCGGCGTCCAGGTCCTGGTGCACCCCGAGTGCCAGCACGAGGTGGTCGAGGCCGCGGACCTGGTCGGGTCGACGGAGTACATCATCGACGTGATCGACAAGGCGCCGGCCGGCTCGGCGTGGGCGGTCGGCACCGAGCTCAACCTGGTCCGCCGACTGGCCCTGCGGCACCCCGAGCAGACGATCGTGTTCCTGGACAAGACGGTCTGCTTCTGCTCGACGATGAACCGGATCGACCTGCCGCACCTGGTCTGGTCGATGGAGGAGCTGGTCGCCGGCCGGGTGCCGAACCGCATCACCGTCGACCCCGCGACCGCGCACCACGCACGCGCCGCCCTGGACCAGATGCTGGCGCTGCCCTGACGGCTAGCCTGCGGCCGTGAGCGAGAGCAAGGGACGGCCGACCCCGAAGCGCAACGAGGCGAGCAGACGCCGCACCGGGCCGGTCGCGCCGCCCCCGACCAACCGCAAGGAAGCCGCCAAGCGGCTGCGTGAGCAGCAAGCCGCCGGGCGGGCCCGGGTCAGGACTGGAACCCGCGCCGGGAATGAGCGGGCCATGCTGCCCCGTGACTCCGGTCCGGTGCGACGCCGGGTGCGCGACATCGTGGACAGCCGGCGCAACCTGGGCGTGTTGCTGCTGCCGATAGCGCTGCTGCTGGTGCTTGCGCAGCTCAGCGGCAACCACCAGGCGCAGTCACTGTCGTTCGCCCTGTGGGTGGCCACGGTCGTGGCCGTCGCCCTCGACCTGGTCGGCACCGGCCTGCGGATCCGCCGCGACCTGCGCGCGTCCTTCCCGGACGCCGGCCGGCTCGGCGGCCACATCGGCTACGGGCTGCTGCGGACGACCGTCATCCGGCGGTTCCGGCAGCCACCGCCGGCCGTTCCCCGCGGGACGGCCTTCTAGCGGTCCCGCCGCCGGACGCGTCGGTCAGCGGACGGAGGGGGCGTCCGGCGTGAAGGCCGCCGGGGTGTACGTGGCCCCCGCCGACCACATCAGCCAGCCGGGCAACCCGTCGGCGCGGGCCCCGGCGATCTGCTCCTTGACCTTTGCCGCGTCGTATGTGCCCCGGTAGTCCTCGTCCTGCAACCACGGGACGACGACGCAGCCGGTGCCGGCAACGGCCTTCTTCCAGTCGACCAAGGAGCGCTGCACGATCTGCTGGGCACCGGCGTAGACGTTCGGGACGCCGTACTCACCGTCGTTCCAGTGCGAGGGGTAGTCCATCGGGATGACGAGGTCGAGGTGCAGGGCCATCTTCTGGATGTTCTGGGAGGTCGACTGCGGACGGGTCGAGGCCTGCGCAAAGGCCGCCGCGCCCAGTGAGCCGCCGGCAGCACGCACCTTCGGCTGGGTGTCGGCCAGGAAGCTGACGATCGAGTCGGCCGGGTCACCCTTAAGCCCCGGGAAGCGCATCTTGGCGAGCGGGCCGTCCGGTCGGCGGATGTAGTCGAAGACGACGTCGTCGAAGCCCAGCTTGGCGGCCTCCACCGCCAGGTCGGTGTTGTAGTCCCGGACCGGCTGTGCGGCGAAATTGCTGAACCCGTGCTTGTTGTAGCCGTAGAGGTACTTGCTGCCGTCCGGGTTCTGGATGACCCAGTCCTTGTGACCGTGGCTGACGGCCCAGTCCGCCAGCTTGGGGTCGTTGAATGCCACGATCCGGCCGACGACCCGCACACCCAAGGCGTGCAGCTCGTCGGTCACCCGCTTCGCGTCGTACAGCGACGAGGTGGCGCCCACGGTCTTGGCCATCGCGACCTGGGACGGGTAGTTGACGATGCCGTCCTCGTCCTTGATATCGAGCTGCACCGCGTTGATCCGATGCTCTTTGAGCATCTGCAGCACCGGGTCGCGCAGCTTGGGGTAGGCCCACGCCCGGCCGGTCATGTGCACCCCGCGGACGCCGAGCGGGTAGACCGTCTTGATCGTGACGTCCCGCACGACGACGTTGCCGGCCGGGTCGATGGCGGTGAGGGTCGCGCCGGCGGGCGGGGTCGGGTAGGCCACCGTGAAGGTGCCGCCCGTGCGGGTGAGCGTGCCGCCGCTCGCCGTGAGTCTTGCGTCCTGCTCCACGGTGCCGCTGACCGTGACCGGGCTCCTGGGCTTGACCGGGCTCGTCGGCTGGGTCACCGCCAGGGCCGGCGGTGTGGCGTCAACGACGACGGTCCTGGCCGTCTTGGTTGTGCCTTCCAGGAAGCCACCGGCAACCTGGGCCACGATCACGTGCCGGCCCTCGCTCAGGCCGGCCAGCGATGCGGTGAGGGGGCCCTTGCTCCCGCTGACCACGGTCTTACCGTCGATGAGGATCTTGGCCGGCTTGCCGTGAGAGTCCACCGTGACGACGGCGTCCTTGAGGGCCGCGGCGCTCAGGGTGGGGTGGTCGAGACCGGTGACTGCCATCGACGAGCCGGGCAGGGCAGCCAGCACCCCTCCGGTCACCAGCGCGACGACGACGACAGGGGCGATCACGGCGGGGCGCAGCACGCGGGACACGAGACGTTCCTTCCCGGCACAGGCCGGTGGTGGGTGAGGATGGTGCGAAGACCGAACATCGACGGAGGCAGCGCAGTGCCAGCAGGATACCGGGCAAGGGCCGGACTCAGCAGGGCCTTGGCGAGCGGGCTCCTGCTGGCGTCAGCGGCGTGCAGCGGCGGCGCCGGCACCGCGCCGCAGGCAGCTGGGCCGGTGTCGCCGGCCGCGGCGCGCGGAACGGCCGGCTCGGGAGCCGCGACCGCATCGCCAGCGCAGGTCGTGCCGCCGGCCAGCGTGCACGCCGACGAGCTCGGCGCCGTTCCGGTCCTGATGTACCACCAGCTGGAGGTGCATCCCAAGCGCGAGTACGACCAGACCGCACAGCAGTTCCGCACCGAGCTGACCGCGCTCTACGCCCACGGCTACCGGACCGTCACGGCGGCCGCCCTGGTCACCGGCGCGGTCGACATCCCGGCTGGCAGGCACCCGATGGTGCTGACCTTCGACGACTCCACGGTGAGCCAGTTCGGTGAGCTGCCGGACGGCTCGGTCGACCCCGCGAGCGGTGTCGGGATCCTCCAGCAGGTCGCCGCCGCCGCCGGTGAGCAGCACCCGGTAGCCACCTTCTACGTGAACGGTGGGCCGTTCGCCGGTAAGGACGTCTACCTCGCCGCGCTGCATGGACTCGGGATGGAGGTCGCCGAGCACACGCTCACGCACGCCAACCTCAGGCAGCTGTCCGACGCGGGCGTGCAGTCCGAGCTCGCGCAGGGCCTGCAGGTCATCACCCGCGCGGTCCCCGGTGTGCAGGTGACCACCATGGCCCTGCCGTTCGGGGTCCGACCGAAAAACCACCTGCTGGCGGCGCGGGGCCGTGCGGGCGGCACGTCGTACAACTTCGCCGGCGTGTTCGCGGTCGGGAGCAACCCGGCGCCCTCGCCGTACAACACCCGCTTCGACCCGACGTACGTGCCGCGGATCCGCAGCGGCCTGCGCACCGGTGACCAGACGTTCACGTCGACGTACTGGCTGCCCAGGCTGTTCAGCGGCGCGGTCACGGCGTTCACCAGCGACGGCGACCCGTCCCGCATCAGCTTCCCCAAGGCCGAGGCCGCCCGGCTGGCCCCTCGTTTCGCGAGCCGGGCGCAGCCCTACTAGCGTTGACGGCATGGAGTTCCGGCGCCTGGGGCGCAGCGGTTTGAAGGTGTCCGAGATCAGCTACGGCAACTGGCTGACACACGGCTCGCAGGTGGAGGCCGAGCAGGCCACCGCTTGCGTGCGGGAGGCGCTCGAGGTCGGCATCACGACCTTCGACACCGCCGACGTCTACGCCGGGACGAAGGCGGAGTCGGTCCTCGGGGAGGCCCTCAAGGGCGTCAAGCGGGAGTCGTACGAGCTGTTCACCAAGGTCTACTGGCCGACCGGCAAGGGCGTGAACGAGCGCGGCCTGTCCCGCAAGCACATCCTGGAGTCCTGCGACGCGTCGCTGCGCCGCCTGCAGGTGGACCACGTGGACCTACTGCAGGCGCACCGCTTCGACTACGAGACGCCGCTCGAGGAGACGCTGCGCGCCTTCGACGACCTGGTCCGCGCCGGCAAGGTGATGTACCTCGGGGTCAGCGAGTGGAAGGCCACCGAGATCGAGCAGGCGATGCGGATCGCCGAGTCGATGGGCCTGGACAAGGTGGTGTCGAACCAGCCGCAGTACTCCGCTCTGTGGCGGGTCATCGAGAGCGAGGTCGTCCCGCTGTCGGAAAAGGAGGGGCTCTCGCAGGTCGTCTGGTCCCCGATCGCGCAGGGGGTGCTGACCGGCAAGTACCTGCCGGGCCAACCCGTGCCCGAGGGGTCGCGGGCCACGGACGCGACCGGCCAGGGCTTCATCAAGGGCTTCCTGCGCGACGAGGTGCTGACCAAGGTGCAGGAGCTCAAGCCGCTCGCCGAGCAGGCGGGCCTGTCGATGGCGCAGCTGGCCGTCGGCTGGGTGCTGTGCAACCCCAACGTCGCGTCGGCGATCGTCGGGGCGTCACGACCGGAGCAGGTCCGTGACAACGCCGCGGCCACGGCGCTGCCGGCCGACCTCAAGCGGGCCGTCGACGAGGTGCTGGCCGGTGTGGTCGAGAGCGACCCCGCCAGGACGGTCAGCCCCGCCTCCCGCCCGTAGCTCCGGCCCCGGTCAGGCCGGGTCCAGGCCCATCGGGCCGTACGCCCTGCGCTCCCCCTCGAACAAGGTGACGGCGTGCACCCCCGCTGAGCGCAGCTCCCGCCAGGTCTCACCGACCCACGACTCCGCGTCGGCCTGCGTCGGGAACGCCCCCTGCTCGGGGGCGTCCGCCGCATCCACCGGCTCGCCGTCGGGTCCTTCGTACCGCCAGGTCCAGGTCATGGCCGAAAGGTAGGTGGAAGGCTGTCGGCGTGCGCATCAGGATGCTCGGTTCGGGGGGTGCCTCCGGCTGGCCCAACCCCTGGTGCGACTGCCGCTCCTGCATGGCGGCCGCTGTCCAGGGGGTCGTTCGGGGCCAGACCGCTGCCCTGGTGGACGACCGGCTGCTCGTCGACGCGGGACCGGACGCGCTGCGGGCCGCGGTGCGGTACGGCGCCGGACTGGCCGGCCTGCAGGCTGTCCTGCTCACGCACGGGCACGCCGACCACCACCACCCCGAGGGCTGGGCGTGGCGCGGCCGGGCCCGTGACCAGCGGCCGCTGGTCGTCGCCGGACCAGAAGCGGCGCTGGCCCAGGCGACGCGCACCGACCGGACGGTCACCCAGCGCACCCTGCGCGCCGGCGACCGGACCGAGCTCGCCGGCTACGACGTCCTGGCGCTGCCGGCCGAGCACCCGGGCGGTGCGCTGCTGTACAGCATCGTCGGGCCCGACGGCGGCTCGTTGCTCTACGGCACCGACACCGGAGTCCTGCCGGAGCGGGCCGTGCGGCTGGTGCGTGACCGGCCGCACGACGTGCTGCTACTCGAGCTCGCCGGCATCCCCATCCCGACGCACCTGCAACTGGACACCTGGCCGGACCAGGTGCGGCGGCTCCGGACCGCCGGTGCTGTGACCGACCGGACCCGGGTGGTGGCCGTCCACCTCGGGCACGACTTGCCGGCGCCGGACGAGCTCGACCGCTGGCTGGCCGGTCACGACGCCTCCGCGGCCAGGGACGGTGATGTCTACGACACGGCCGCGCGCGGCCGGCGGGTGCTGGTGCTGGGTGGGCAGAGTTCCGGCAAGTCCGCCTATGCGGAGGGGCTCGTCAGCGGTGCGGTCACCTATGTGGCTACCGCAGCGGCCCGCCTGGACGACCCGGACTGGGACCGACGGGTCGCGGCGCACGTCTCCCGCCGGCCGGTCTCCTGGCGCACGGTCGAGACCGGGGACGTGGCCGGGGTCCTGCGAGCAGCCGCGGGGCCGGTCCTGGTCGACGACCTCGGGCTGTGGCTGACCCGCGTCCTTGAGGGCCACTGGGACTCCCCCACAGCGCGGCCGGCGTTCGACGCCGCCCTCACCGAGCTGCTCGGCGGCTGGCTGGCCGCCCGCGACCTGGCAGTACTCGTCGCCCCGGAGGTGGGGTCGGGGGTGGTTCCGGCGACCCCCAGTGGGCGACTGTTCGCGGACCTGCTCGGCCAGGCCAGCACCGCACTGGCCGCTGCGTCGGACGAGGTCGTGCAGGTGGTCGCCGGCCAACCGCGCAGGCTGCGATGACCTGCTTGCACGACGAGCTGCTCAGGGCGGGGGTACGACGTGTCGAGCAGGTGCGGCGGGTGCGGGTCGACGGGCCGGGGAACGGGCGGCTCGAAGCAGACGGCCTCGTCGACGGTGGCGCCGACCTGGTCGTCGTGGACGCCGTCCGGGCCGAGCCGGCCACCGCCACCGCCACCGCCACCGCCGCCGTCGCCCTGCTCCTCGACCTCGAGCCGGTCGCCGCCGTGGGTACCACCGCAGCACCCGACTGGGCCGAGCGCGTGGTCGAGGTGCGGGACACGCTCCGTCGGGTGCGGGCGCACCTGGACGACCTGGACGGGTTGCTCGACGCGCTGGACGACCCGGTCCTCACCCGCACGACGCAGCTGCTCGAGCAGCTGTCGGCGCGGCGTACCCCGGTGCTGCTCGGCGACTCGACCACCGTGCTGGCGGGTGGTCTGCTCGCGGTCCGGCGGTCACCCGGTGCTGGGACCTGGTGGCTGGCCAGTGGCCGCCCGGCCGGGCCGGCCGGGACCGCCGCCCTGCAGGCGCTCGGTCTGGTCCCCCTGCTCGACCTCGAGCTGACCGGCGACGCCAGCCGGCATGCGCTGGCCGTGGTGCGCGAGGCGGTCGGGGGTGCCTGAGGGCCTGCGGCCGGCCGTGGTGCGCCAGGCGGTCCGGGGTGCCTGAAGGCCTGCGGCTGGCTGTGACGACGCTGACGGTCGTCCCGGTGCGCGGTCCTCGCGTGCTGGACCGTCGCACCGCCGGCCGGGCGATGGAGCTCGCGCCGCTGGTCGGGCTGGCCCTCGGGGTCGTCGCCGCGGCGGTGTTGTACGGCGCGCGCCTGCTTGCCCACGGCCGGGCTGTGCCGCTGCTGCCCTGCGTCCTGGCCATCGGGACGCTGGCCCTGCTCACCCGCGGTCTGCACCTGGACGGCCTGGCCGACCTCATCGACGGACTGGGGTCCTACCGCGACCCCGCCGGTGCCCGGGCCGTCATGAAGGCGCCCGACGTCGGGCCGCTGGGCGTCGCCGCGGTGGTGCTCGTCCTGCTCGTCCAGGTCGCCGCCCTGCTGACGTGCGTCCAGGCCGGCCGAGGCACCGCCTCTCTGCTGCTGTCGGTCGCCGTCGGGCGGTTGGCCATCACCGCGGCCTGCCGGAGCACCGCCCCGGCAGTGCCGGAGGGCCTCGGCGCACTGGTGGCGCGAACCGTCCGCCGCGGGGTGCCGACGGCCTGGGCCGTGGTCCTGGCAGCCCTCTTCGCGACGTACGCGACGCACAACCAGGACGGGCTCGGCTCCCAGCTCGGCGAGGTGCTCCGCACGCTGATCGCGCTCGGCGTGGCGCTGCTCACGGCCCGTCTGCTGCGCGACCACGGCGTACGACGCACCGGTGGGCTGACCGGTGACCTGCTCGGCGCCGGATGCGAGCTGGCCACGACGGTGTGCCTGGTGGTGCTGTCCACCGGCCACTGAGGTCGCGCCGGCCCGTCGGGGGCCCTGGAATCCGAGCGGCTGGGCCCACTACTGCGGCGGACCGACGACCGGCTCGGGGGTGACCAGCTCGGCGATGTGCCTGGCGACGGCAGCGGGCGGCGAGGAGTCGACGTCGACCACGTAGGTCGCGACCTGCGCGAACAGCGGGTCCCGGACAGCGGCCAGCGCGGTGAGGGCCGCCGCGGGGTCGTCGCCCAGCCGCGGCCGCCCGTCGCCGGTCCCGACCCGCCGGGCCAGGACAACTGGCGAGCAGCGCAGCCAGATGACCAGGCAACCGGCCGACCGCAGCCGGGCGCGGTCGTGCTCCTCCAGCACCACACCGCCGGGCACGCCACCGACCACCGGACCAGGCAGGCCGAGCAGCTGGGTGAGCACAGCGCTCTCGGCCGACCGCAGTGCCTGCGAGCCGCGCGCCGCCAGCAGCTCCGGAGCGGTCAGGCCGGATGAGCTCGCCAGCAGCACGTCGTTGTCGACGTAGGGCCACCCCAACCGGGCGGCGAGGGCGGTACCGACCGAGGTCTTGCCCGAGCCCATCATCCCGAGCAGCAGGACCTTCGAGGTCATCGCACCCGGCTGGGGACGAAGGGCGGCCGCACGACCCGCATACGGCTGATCCGGCCACGGACGTCGACGGTGACCTCGTCACCCACGGCGATCCCCTTCTCCAGCAGCGCGAGTCCGATGCCCAGCCGTCGGGTCGGCGAGAAGGTCCCGCTGGTCACCTCGCCCACGACCCGCCCGTCCTTGCTCACCTGCATGTGGCCGCGCGGGATGCCACGGTCCTGGGACTCCAGGCCGAACAACGAGCGGGCCGGGCCCTCGGCGCGTTCGCGCAGCAGCGCCTCGCGACCCCAGAACGCCGGCTTGTCCCAACCGACCGCCCAGGACGAACGGGCCTGGACCGGGGTGATCTGCAGTGACAGGTCCTGACCGTGCAGTGGATACCCCATCTCGGTACGCAGCGTGTCCCGTGCACCCAGCCCGCAGGGCAGGACGCCGAGCTGAGCGCCCTTGTCGAGCAGCGCGTCCCAGACCGGGCCGGCGTCGGCCCACCGCGGCAGCAGCTCGTAGCCGCGCTCGCCGGTGTAGCCGGTGCGGCAGACGGTCAGGTCACCGGAGCGCGAGAAGCTCATGTAGTCGTGGTCCGTGGGCAGCCCGAGCGCCGCGACCAGGTCCGGGCTGCGCGGGCCCTGGACCGCGATGACGGCCAGCGTGGTGTGCAGGTCCACCACGTCGAGCGCGGCCGGCGCGTCGGCAGCCAGCCGGCGGACGACCTCGGAGGTGTTGGCCGCGTTGGGGATGAGGAAGACCTCGTCCTCGGACCGCACGTAGGCGATGAGGTCGTCCACCACGCCCCCGGACTCGGGATCCAGGCACAGCGTGTACTGCGCCTTGCCGGTCCCCACCCGCCGCAGGTCGTTGCTCAGCCTGGCGTTGACGAACTCCACCGCACCCTGACCTCGCACCACCCCCTTGCCGAGGTGGCTCACGTCGAAGACCCCGACCGCCTCCCGGACCGCCTGGTGCTCCTTGAGCACGCCGCCGCCGGGGTACTCGATCGGCATCTCCCAGCCCCCGAAATCGGCCAGCTTCGCGCCGAGGGCGACGTGCCGGTCGTGCAGGGGACCGTGCTGCAGGTCGCTCACGGCGCGGAACCTACGCCGTACAGCCGGGCAGGGCCTCCACCAGCCGCTCCAGGTCACTAGGCGTGATCCACGCCGCAGTCGAGATCCGCAGCACCGGGGTGTCCAGGTCATCGGACCGCCACGTCGGGACGGCGGTCGTGACGAACCCCTGCGCCAGCAGCGCCGCCCTCGTCGCGTCCGGGTCCGCCGTCGGGTGCTGCAGGGTCGTGATGCCGGTCGGCTCCTCCACCGGCTCGACCACCGACCAGCCACCGGCGCCCTCCAGCAGCACCCGGCCCGCGGCGGCGGCGGCGAGCAGGACGGGCAGCACGGCCGGTGACCAAGTGCGGGCGGCGAGGGCCAGCCCGACGCGACCGGCCAGATGTGCCTCGAGGCTGTCGAAGCTGCGCACGTCGCCGTAGGTGAGCGGGCCCAGGGTAGGCGGCGGGGCCAGCCGCGGGAGCAGGTCCGGGGACACGACGCCGAAGCCGACGCCACGCGGGCCGCACAGCCACTTGCGGCTGGTCCCGACGTAGGCGGCGGCCCCGGCCGGGACCTCGACCTGGCCGAGGGACTGCGCCACGTCGAGCAGCAGCGGTGCGCCGTGGCGCATAACCTCACGGACCGGCTGGACGACGCCCCGCTGGCTGGCGACCTGCGGGAAGGTGACGAGGTCCAGCCCGGCTGGCACGTCGAGGACCCGGCCGAGCCCGTCGACCGGCAGGTGGACCAGCTCCCAGCCGCGCAGGGCGGCGCGGGAGCGCAGGACGCGCGCGTTCCCGCCGTACTCTCCGGTGATCGTGCCGATCCGGGAGCCCGGCGGCAGCGGCCAGGCGTCGAGCAGGACCGCGAACGCCGCGCCGGCGCCCTCCGCAAAGAAGACGTCCGAACCGGACCGGCCGACCATGGCACCCAGCGCAGCTCGACCCGCGTCGACGGTCGGCGCCGCCTGCGCCTCCGCGACGTAGCCGCCGACCTCGGCCTCGGCCCGCAGGTGCTGCAGCTGCACGTCGAGCACCGCCTGCGACACCCGCCCGCAGGCAGCGACGTCTAGGTGCACGGCCTGGCTCGGCAGGCGGTCGGCGATCCAGGTCGAGGCGCTCACCCACCCATCCTGCCGGTAACGTCCGGGCTCGTGACGACCCTCTCCCTGTCCACCAGCCCCGCCGCCGGCCTGAAGGTCGACGCCCTCGTCATCGGCGTCGCGCAGACCCCGAAGGGGGTGGTGCTCGCGGCCGGGGCCGACGCGGTCTCAGCAGCGTTCGGCAAAGGCTTGCTGGCGGCCCTGACCGGGCTCGGCGCGCTCGGGAAAGCTGGTGAGGTCACCCGCCTGGCGTCGCTCGGCGCCACCAAGGCCGCCGTAGTCGTGGCCGTCGGCCTCGGCCCGGTTACCGGGACATACGACGCGGAGGTGCTCCGCCGGGCGGCCGGCGCCGCCGTCCGCTCCCTGGCCGGGACACGGTCTGTCGCCCTGGTGCTGCCGGCCGACGACGCGGTCAGCCTGCGGGCGGTGGCCGAGGGTGGCCTACTCGGCGCCTACGCGTTCCGCAGCTACCGCCGTGCGTCCCTGGCGGTGCACCGGGAACCGGTGGCGGCGCTGATCGCCGTCACCGCTCTCGGCAAGGAGGGCAAGGCGGTCGTGCGTCGCGCCGAGGCGGTAGCCCGGGCCGTCCACCTCGCCCGCGACCTGGTCAACACCCCACCCTCGGACCTGCACCCGGCCGAGCTGGCCGACGCCGCCAAGCAGCACGCCGGCGGGGCGGGCGTCGACGTCGAGGTGCTGGACGTCAAGGCCCTCACCAAGGGCGGGTACGGCGGGATCCTCGGCGTCGGCCAGGGCTCAGCGAACCCGCCGCGGTTGGTGCATCTGTCCTACCGCGGTGGAAAGGGCTCGCACAAGAAGGTCGCCCTGGTCGGCAAGGGCATCACCTTCGACTCGGGCGGGATCTCGCTCAAGCCGCCGGCGGGCATGGAGGAGATGAAGTCCGACATGGGTGGGGCGGCCGCGGTCATCGCCGCCGTCACCGCCTGCGCTGAGCTGGGGCTGGCCGTCGACGTCGAGGCGTGGATCCCGATGGCCGAGAACATGCCGAGCGGAACCGCGATCCGCCCCTCCGACGTGCTGGTCATGAAGGGCGGCCAGCGGGTCGAGGTCAACAACACCGACGCCGAGGGCCGGCTGATCCTGGCCGACGCCATCAGCCGGGCCTGCGAGGACTCCCCCGACGTTCTGATCGACGTCGCCACCCTGACCGGGGCGCAGCTGATCGCGCTCGGCGCACGCACGGCCGGCGTCATGGGCAACGACGACGACCTGCGTGCGCACGTCGTCACGGCCTCCGGCCAGGCCGGTGAGGCGATGTGGCCGATGCCGCTGCCCGCCGACCTGCGCAAGGGCCTGGACAGCGAGATCGCCGACCTGGTCAACACCGGGCCGCGCGAGGGCGGCATGCTCACCGCTGGGCTGTTCCTGCAGGAGTTCGTGGCCGACGGCGTGGCCTGGGCCCACCTGGACATCGCCGGCCCGGCCTACAACTCAGGCGAGCCCTACGGCTACACACCCAAGGGAGGGACCGGCGCAGCGGTGCGCACGTTCGTCCAGGTCCTGGAGGACCTGGCCGGCTGACCGCTCGTCTTTAGGACCGGGTCTCTCCGGCGGCCTTGCGGGCGGCGGTCCAGGCCCGCATCCGGGCCGGGTAGCCGGTGGCGGCCACGTCGTACACCGGCAGGCCCAGCCGGCGGCCGAGGTCGAACGCCGTCTTCGGGGAGGCGATGCGCCGGCGCGTCCACTCCCCGTCGTGGGCGACCAGCACAAGCGTCGTCACCGTCGTCATGGTCTGCGGCTCGACGAACCCCTCGACGCCCCGCCGGCTCGCGACGAACGCCTCCAGATGCGCCAGCTCATCGTCCTTGGCCGCCCGCACGGCGCCCGGGCGATTGCGCCGAAGCCTGGCCAGCAGTCCCACATGCGCTCCCGTCCCCGTGCCGACCGCCCCCCTGCCGGGAATCCGGCGGGGGCCTCGCGGCCTGTAACTCTTGGGTGGAAGGATGCCCTGTGGACCGGGAAGGCTCTCACCGGCCAGCCCGTACGCCCGTCCGCACGTCGTGAAGGAGCAGCTGCCCGTGACCCAGCCCCGACCCGTCGACCTCGTCATCCTGGGTGGTGGCAGCGGTGGTTACGCCGCGGCGCTACGTGCCGCCGAGCTCGGCATGACGGTCGTCATGGTCGAGCGCGACAAGGTCGGCGGCACCTGCCTCCACCGCGGCTGCATCCCGACCAAGGCCCTGCTGCACTCTGCCGAGACGGTTGACGTCATCAAGGAGGCCGCCCAGTTCGGCGTCAACGGCAGCTTCGAGTCGGTCGACATGGCAGCCGTCAACGGGTACAAGGACAAGGTGGTCGAAGGGCTGTTCAAGGGCCTGACCGGCCTGGTCAAGTCCCGCAAGATCGAGGTCGTCAGGGGCACCGGCACGCTGGTCTCCCCCACCGCCGTTGAGGTCGACGGGCGCACCATCGAGGCCAACCACGTGCTGCTGGCCACGGGCTCCTACGCCCGCTCCATCCCAGGTCTGGACGTCGACCACCAGCGGATCGTCACCAGCGACGACGCGCTGTCGTTCGACCGCATCCCGGCATCGGTAATCATCCTCGGCGCCGGTGCGATCGGCTGCGAGTTCGCCTCCGTCTGGTCCTCCTTCGGCGCGGACGTGACCATCGTCGAGGCCCTGCCGCATCTCGTGCCGCTGGAGGAGAAGTCCTCCTCCAAGCTGCTGGAGCGTGCCTTCCGCAAGCGCGGCATCAAGCAGGAGCTCGGTGCGCGGTTCGCCTCCGCCACCGTGTCCGACACCGGCGTCACCGTCGCCCTGGAGGGCGGCAAGACTCTCGAGGCCGAGCTGCTGCTCGTCGCGATCGGCCGCGGTCCGGTGTCGGAGGGCCTGGGCTACGAGCAGATCGGGGTCGAAATGGAGCGCGGCTTCGTCAAGGTCGACGCGTACTGCCAGACGTCGGTCCCGACCGTGAGCGCTGTCGGTGACCTCATCCCCACCCTGCAGCTCGCGCACGTCGGCTTCGCCGAGGGGATCCTGGTCGCCGAGCGGCTGGCCGGCCTACCGGTGACGCCGGTCGACTACGACGGGGTGCCGCGGGTGACGTACAGCCACCCGGAGGTCGCGTCCGTCGGCCTGACCAGCAAGGTCGCCACCGAGCGCGGGTACGACGTGGTCGAGGCGACCTACGACCTGGCCGGCAACGGCAAGGCCCGCATCCTCGGCACCGCTGGGGCGGTCAAGGTCGTCGCCGCCAAGGACGGGCCCGTCCTCGGCGTGCACATGGTCGGCGAACGGGTCGGCGAGCTGATCGCCGAAGCCCAGCTGATCACCAACTGGGAGGCGCTGCCGTCCGAGGTGGCGCAGCTGATCCACCCGCACCCCACGATGTCCGAGGCGGTGGGCGAGGCGCACCTCGCGCTCGCCGGCAAGCCCCTCCACTCGCACAGCTGACCAGGAGCCCTACGCAGCCATGGCCGTCTCCGTCACCATGCCCCGCCTCGGTGAGAGCGTCACCGAGGGCACCGTCACCCGCTGGCTGAAAAAGGAGGGCGAGCGGGTAGAGGTCGACGAGCCGTTGCTCGAGGTCTCCACCGACAAGGTCGACACCGAGATCCCCTCTCCCGCCGCGGGCACCGTGACCGCGATCAAGGTCCAGGAGGACGAGACCGTCGAGGTCGGCGTCGAGCTGGCGATCATCAACGACGGCGCCAACGACGGCGCCGCTGAGCCGGAGCCGGCCGCCGCCGCTCCGGCCGCCGCCGCTTCGGAGCCAGAAGCCCCGGCTGCCGCTCCCGAGCCGGTCGCTGCACCACCGGACCCGGCACCGGCTGCCGCTCCCGAGCCGGTCGCTGCACCACCGGACCCGGCACCGGCTGCCGCTCCCGAGCCGGCCCCTGCCCCACCGGACCCGGCCCCGGCTGCCGCTCCCGAGCCGGCCGCTGCACCGCCGGACCCGGCCCAGGTTGCTGCCGCACCGCCGGCCGCCGCCGCTGCACCGCCGGCCGCCCCGGCACCTGCCGCATCGCCTTCGGCCGCGCCTACGGCACCGCCGGCCACGCCCGGGTCCGCAGCGTCAGTGCCGGGCGCGAGCAGCGGAGAGGGCACCTACGTCACTCCGCTGGTCCGCAAGCTCGCAGCTGAGCACGGCGTCGACCTCGGGACCCTGCAGGGCACTGGCGTCGGAGGCCGGATCCGCAAGCAGGACGTGCTCGACGCCGCGGGGCAGGGCCAGGGCCAAGGCCAGGGACAGGAACAGGGCCAAGGCGCTGCATCCCCGGCTCCTGCCGCCGCTGCCCCTCCGGCTGCAGGGGCCCACGCCGACAACTCCGACAACGCCGACAACGCCGACCCCGCCGGCAATGCCGACCTAGCCGACCTAGCCGACCACGCCGACAAGGCCGACCCAGCCGACCACGCCGAGGATGCCGCTGCCGCCCCCCGGCCGCGGGCAACTGCGCCGGCCGCGGCCGCTGCAGCCACCGCCCCCGCCCCCGTGTACGTCGACCAGCCCGTCGCCGCGGCGGCCGCCACCACCGTTCGCGGCCGTACCGAGAAGATGTCCCGGCTGCGCAAGGTCATCGGCACCCGGATGGTCGAGTCGCTGCAAGCCAGCGCGCAGCTCACCACGGTGCTGGAGGCGGACGTCACCGTCATCGCTCGGCTGCGTGACCGGGCCAAGGCGGACTTCCAGGCCCGCGAAAGCGCGAAGCTGAGCTTCCTGCCCTTCTTCGCCGTCGCAGCCGTCGAGGCCCTCAAGGCGCACCCGATGGTCAACTCCAGCATCGATGCCGACGCGGGGACGGTGACCTACCACGAGGACGTCCACCTGGGCATCGCGGTGGACACCGAGCGCGGGTTGCTCGTCCCCGTCATCCACGGCGCGGGGGATCTGAACTTGGGCGGCCTGGCCCGCAAGACCGCCGATCTGGCGGAGCGCACGCGCACCAACGCCGTCACGCCGGACGAGCTAGGCGGCGGCACCTTCACCCTGACCAACACCGGGTCGCGGGGCGCGCTGTTCGACACCCCGATCATCAACCAGCCGCAGGTCGGCATCCTGGGTACCGGCGCGGTCGTGAAGCGCCCGGTCGTCGTCAACGACGCGGTGCTGGGTGAGGTCATCGCGGTCCGCTCGATGGTCTTCCTGGCGCTCACCTACGACCACCGCATCGTCGACGGCGCCGACGCCGCGCGCTTCCTGGTCGCGGTCAAGGACCGGCTCGAAGAGGGCGACTTCGCCGCCGAGCTGGGCCTCTAACCCTCACCGGAGCCGCGTCGACGTGGATCTCCCGCCGATGTGCGCTGGCTGAGCCCGTGAGGCGAGCAACGTCTGCACGATCGGCAGCCAGACCGCCTCCCCAGCGGCGCGGTCGCGGCCAGTGCGACAGGATGCCCGGCATGAAGATCGGCGTCACCGGCGGATCCGGGCTCATCGGCAGTTCCCTGCTCCCCTCCCTGCGTGCTGCGGGGCACCAGGTGGTCCGCTTTGTGCGGGGCGCCGGCAGCGGTGCCGACGAGCGACCGTGGGATCCCGCTGCCCGGGACCTGGACCCCGGATCGGTCGAGGATCTGGACGCGATCGTGCACCTGGCCGGCGCCGGGGTGGCCGACCACCGCTGGACACCGGCCTACCGGGCGACGGTGCTCGACAGCCGCCTGCTCGGCACGAGCACCGTGGCAAAGGCCGTGCGGCACGCCGGGACTCCCGTGCTGTTGTCCGCCAGCGCCGTCGGCTGGTACGGCGATACCGGCGACCGGCTCACCGATGAGACCGGGCCGTCCGGCACCGGTTTCCTGGCCGACGTCTGTCGGCAGTGGGAGGTGGCCACAGCGGCCGCCGAGGCCGGTGGCTCCCGGGTAGCCCACCTGCGGACCGGCATCGTGTTGAGCGGCCAGGGCGGCGCCCTCGGCAAGCAGTTGCCGATCTTCAAGGCCGGCCTGGGCGCCCCGCTCGGCAGCGGCCGGCAGTGGATGAGCTGGATCAGCCTGCACGATGAGGTGGCGGCCATCGTTCACCTGCTGACTGCGGACGTCCGCGGTCCGGTCAACCTGGTGGCGCCGGAGCCGGTGACCAACCGCGCCTTCACCAAAACGCTGGGGAGCGTCCTGCACCGCCCGACCCTGCCGCTGGCGATCCCTGGTTTCGTGCTGACGGCGGCGCTGGGTGACTTCGCGCAGGAGGGCGTGCTGACCGGTCAGCGGCTGGTCCCACGGGTCTTGGAGGACAGCGGCTTCGCCTTCACGCACCGCGACTTGTCCAGCGCGCTGCGGGCTGCCCTCTGAGCTCCGGCAGGGCCTGCTCGTTCATCGCGAGCCATGCCGCAGGGTGAACGGGCGCACGCCAGCGACAGACCGTGACCGGAGCTTCGGCGTCAGACATCGGCATCGTCAGGTCTTGGCAGCCCGGACCTGCTCGACCCGCCAACCTGCAGCGACTCGGCGCAGCAGCATCTCGACGTGCAGCTCGGGACCGGCCGCCGCCCTGGCGATCACGGCCCCTGAGACGTCCTGGATCTCGTACGCCCGAAGGCTCTCGACGACGTCGAGGTCCAGCCGGTCGCGGCTGTGCCCCCGGACCCGCACCGACCGGACTTCATGCCGCACTCCCACCGCGGTACGACGCAGCCGGGCGAGGGCGGAGACCGCCGCAGCGTCCGGCACCTGTTGCGGGCTGCCAGGTGCGTAGACGGCGAGCAGGCCCCGCGGCTGCGCCGCGGCGAAGGCTGCGGCCCGAGCCGCGTCCACCCCGTCGACCACCTGCCGGGCGTCCACCGGGGGGTCGAGCCGCACCGGCCACGCACTCGGGGCGACACCCGGACCACCGACGACCGGCCGGGTAGGCCGCCCGGCGGTTGGGCTGACGGACCGACCACCGACGCCCGGCTGGGTTGGCCGCGCGGTGGTCGGGTCGGCGCCCGGGGCAGTCGGCGCAGCCGGTGGCGTGGTGGTCCGGCCGACCGGGACGCCCGGGGCAGCCAGCCCGGCCGGCTGTCCGTTGGCCGGGCCGACCGGGCCCACCGGCATGCCGGAGACCAGCTCGGTCGGCCGCTCGGTGCGACCGCCCCACGCCCAACCAATGACCGCCACCAGCATCAGCACCAGGGCGGCCGCACCCCCGGCGAGCACCCGGCTGGACGGCCGCCTGACAGCGATGTGCTGAGGTCGACGAGGCAGTGCAGTGCGCGGGGTGGCGCGCCTGCCATCCAGCGGCAGCGCTGGGCAGGAGGCGAGCAGGGCCGCGGCCAGATCCGCGGCGCCCGGCCGGGTTCGCGGGTCGGGCCCGAGTGCCGCCTCGACCGCCAGCCGCAGCCGCAAGGGCGTCGTGGTGGGTACCGACGCCTCGGGGTCACCGGTCAGCAGCAGCCGGCAGAGCTCACCGAGTGCCCACACGTCGGCCCCTTCCCCGAGCCCGCCGGTGGGGTCCAGGCCGTCCGCGGGATCGTGCAGCGCGACGGTGCCGAGGCCGTCCAGTAACGGCATGCCGTCCGCGGTGAGCAACACGCTCGACAGGCCGAGCCGCCCGTGCCGCAGCCCGTGGGCGTGGGCCTGCCCGAGGGCCTCCGCCAGCGGCGCGACGGCCGTGACGACCTCGCCAGGCGACAGCGGACCGCGATGGGCGACGAGGGACCCGAGCGGCCCGCCGTCGGCAAGGTCGAGAACCACGACGTCGTCACCACCGGACCGCAGTGTGGTGCGCACCCGGATCAGGTGCGGGCTCGGCAACGAGCGCAGCACGGTCGCGGCTGCGCGCACCTGCGCAACCGCGTCGGTGTCCGCGCCGACGATCCGGCGCAGCGCCACCGGAGCGCCCGATGACCGCTCGCGGGCGGACCAGACCTCGCCCGCCGACCCGAAGCCGAGCAGCCGCAGGTCGTCGTACCCCGGGACCTGCCAGTCGGTCATGACCGGCACCGTAAGGCGGATCGGTGACCGGCCCGCGGAGTTGTCCACAGGTAGGGTCCGGTCGCGTGGAGGTCACCGTCGTCGGCGCCGGGCTGGCCGGGCTGGCGTGTGCCCTGCACCTGTCGGCGCGCGGCGTCGAGGTGGCCCTGCACGAGCGCGCGGACGCGGCCGGCGGCCGGGTTCGCACCGATGTCGTCGACGGAATGCTGCTGGACCGCGGGTTCCAGGTGCACAACACCGGCTACCCCGAGGCGCAGCGAGTCCTCGACCACGCCGCGCTGGACCTGCGGCCGTTCGCCGCCGGTGCGCTGCTGCGACTCGGCGACCGGCTGCACCGCGTGGGCGACCCGCGGACGCTGCCGGCTTGGGCACCCTCGACCGCGTTGTCGCCGATCGGGTCGATGAGGGACAAGGCTGCCCTCGTCGCGCTCTCGGCCCGCGCCGCCCTGCTCCCGGTGCCCCGGCTGCTCGCCGCTCCCGAGACGAGCACGTACGACGCACTGCGCGCCCGCGGCCTGTCCGACACGGCCATCGACCGGTTCATCCGGCCCTTCCTGGCTGGCGTCTTCCTGGAGGACCAGCTGACCACCAGCAGCCGCTTCTTCGACCTGGTGTGGCGGTCATTCGTGCGCGGGACGCAGTGCGTGCCGGCCGCCGGCATGCAGGCCATCCCGTCGCAACTGGTCGACCGGCTGCCCGAAGGGGTGCTCCGGCTCGGCTCCCAGATCGACCGCCTGCCCGCTGGAATCGTCGTCCTGGCAGCCGATCCCGTGACAGCTGCCGGTCTGCTCGATACCCCACCGCCCGCCATGCACGGCGTCGTCACGCACTACCACCTGGCGGACGAGCCACCTGTCACGGATGCGGCGATCGTGCTGGACGGCGAGCACAGCGGACCGGTCGTCAACACCGTGGTGCTGACCAACGCCGCCCCGTCGTACGCCCCCGGCCGGGTCCTGGTCTCCAGCAGCGTCGTGTCGGGTGAGGCGTCCGAGCCGGCGGTGCGTGCCCACCTCGCCCGGCTCTACGGCGTCGACACGGCGCGCTGGGACCACGTGGCGAGGTACGACGTGCCGGCCGCACTGCCCTCGATGGACCCGCCGATGGGCCGCTTCCGAGCACCTGTCAGGTTGTCTGAGCGGTTGTTCCTCGCCGGTGACTGGCGCGACTCCGCCTCCCTCCAGGGGGCGCTGGTCTCCGGCCGGCGCGCCGCCGATGCCGTGTTGAAGGAGCTGGGTGCATGACCGACCGCTGGATCGTCGCCACCTCAATGGGGTTCCGGCCGGGGACCCGAACCTGGGTGGAGCCCGGCCCGGTGTTCGACCTGTGCCTCGAGCTGGCGGGGCGTCCGGAGCGGCCGAAGCTGTGCTTCCTGGCAACCGCAGGCGGCGACCAGATGTGGCGGCGGCACACCTTTCACGAGGCGTTCCAGGGCACCGAGGTGCACACGACCGACCTGGCGCTGTTCTCGATGCCGAACGTCGAGGACATCGGAGCCCACCTCCTGGCCCAGGACGTGATCTGGGTCGACGGCGGCAGCGTCGCGGGGCTGCTGGCAATGTGGGAGCTGCACGGCGTCGGCGAGGCGATGCGGGCGGCGTGGGAGGCCGGTGTCGTGCTGGCCGGCGTCAGCGCCGGCTCCATCTGCTGGCACGTCGGCGGCCCGACCGACTCCTTCGGCCCGGATCTGCGCGCCGTCACGAACGGGCTGGCCCTGCTGCCCTACGGCAACGGCGTCCACTACGACAGCGAAGCGCAGCGCCGACCGCTGCTGCACCGGCTGGTCGGCGACGGCACGCTGCCGCTGTCCTACGCCACCGATGACGGCGTCGGGCTCGTCTACCGCGGTTCAGAGCTGGTCGAGGCCGTCACCGACCGGGAAGGTGCACACGCCTACCGGGTCGAGCGCTCCACCGACGGGACCGTCACCGAGACCGTGATCGCCGCGCGCCTGCTCGAGTGAGCGCCCGCACCGACGGATGGGGCCTGCCGGACACCACCGGCCAGCGGCCGTTCCTCGTGGCGATGCTGGCCGACACCTTGGGCAGCGGGCTGTTCCTCCCCTTCTCGCTGCTGTACTTCGTGGTCACGACCGACCTGTCGCTGACCGCCATCGGCGCCGGGCTGACCGTCGCGAACGGCCTGTCCGTCGTCACCGGACCGTGGTTCGGCGGCCTGGTCGACCGGGTCGGCGCGCGGCCGGTGTCGCTGGGATCCAACCTGTTGCGGGCCGGCGGGCTGGTCGGTTACCTGTTCGTGCACAGCTGGCCGTCGCTGGTCGCCGCGGCCCTGCTGCTGAGCGTCGGTGACCGGGCGTTCTGGGCGTCCTACGGCACCCTCATCGGCGAGATCGCCCGGCCCGGCGAGCGGCAGCGGTGGTTCGGGCTACTGACCGCGGTCCGCAACCTCGGGCTCGGGATCGGCGGGCTGCTCGGTGCTCTGCTCGTCACGTTCGGCATGGCCGGAGCCCACGCGGTCGTTGTGGGTGACGCGGCGTCGTACGTCCTGGTCGCGCTGCTGATGACCCGGGTACGGACGTCGCGGCAGCCGGGCCGTCGTGAGCCGGTCGCGGGGGCCTGGCGGATCGTGCTGGCCGACCGGGCCTACCTCGCGCTGGCCGTCGCCAACGGCTTCCTGACAACCGGCTGGCTGGTGCTGACGGTCGTGTTGCCCGTCTACCTCGTACGCACCCTGCACCTTCCGGCGTGGCTGCCCGGCACCGCCTTCGCCCTGAACTGCGTGCTCATCGTCCTGCTGCAGACCGCCGTCGTCCGGCGCGCCGAGCGGGTACGACGCACCCGGTCGGTCGCCCTGGCCGGCGGCCTCGCGGTGGCCTCGATGGCGCTGTTCCTGGGCGCCTCCCCGGCGCCAGCTGCCCTGGCCGTCGTGCTGGCCCTGGCTGGCACCGTGGTCTACAGCCTGGGTGAGATCGTCTACTCCCCCGCTGCCGATGCGCTGGCTGCCGAGGCAGCGCCGGATCACCTGCGCGGCCGGTACCTGTCTGTCTGGCAGCTGTCGTGGACGGCGTCGCTCACCGTCGGCCCCGTGCTCGCGGGCAGCCTGCTCGACCTCGGGGCCGTCCCGTTGTGGACGACGTTCGGGCTGCTTGCCGCCACCGGCGCGGTGGCGGTGCTGCTGGTCGAGCCGCACCTGCCGGCCGACGGCGTCCACGGGGTGCCCGCCGTACGCTGAGGACATGCAGGTCCGGCGGCTCGGCCAGGTCGACTACGACGACGCGTGGGCGCTGCAGCAGCAGCTGCACGAGCAGGTCGTCGCCGGGACGTCGCCGGATGTGGTGCTGCTGCTGGAGCACGAACCGGTCTACACCGCCGGCAAGCGCACCGAGCCCTGGGAGCGGCCGACGGACGGCGCACGGGTGGTTGACGTCGACCGCGGCGGCAAGATCACCTGGCACGGCCCGGGGCAGCTGACCGGCTACCCGATCGTGCACCTGCAGGACCCGGTCGACGTGGTCGCCTACGTACGGCGGCTCGAGCAGGTGCTGATCGACGTCTGCGCCGCGCTGGGCCTCACGACCGGGCGAGTGCCCGGCCGCTCGGGTGTGTGGACCCCCGACGGCGCGCGCAAGCTCGCCGCCATCGGCATCCGCGTTGCCCGCGGGGTGACCATGCACGGCTTCGCCCTCAACTGCGACCCGGACCTGTCGGCGTACGACGCGATCGTCGCTTGCGGCATCCGCGACGCCACCGTCACCTCGCTGTCGGCCGAGCTGGGCCGTCGCGTCCCGGTGACCGAGGTGCTGCCGGTGGTCGAGCGACACCTGCCGACCCTGCTCGCCACCACCCCCGTGCCCGGCGTGGCTGTTCCCGCCTGAACGAAGGAGCGACCGCCCGCCACCGGGACCCCGCCTGCCGATCCGGATGGTGGTGTTCGCCCCCCGAATACGACCATCTGGATCGGCAGGGCAGGCCGAGGGGCGACTCCCTGGCCGTTCCCCCCGGACGAATGAGCGACCGCCCGCCGTCGGGACCCCGCCCGCCGATCCGGCCCTGGGCCTGCATCGTCGCGACAATCATGGGTCCACCTTGTTCGGGAAGCGGTGTGGACGCCTGCGACGTTAGCCTTGGCCAAGACAAAGGAGAGCTGTGACGATCCCACCGGACGGCCGCAAGCTGCTGCGCCTCGAGGTGCGCAACGCCGAGACGCCCATCGAGAAGAAGCCGTCCTGGATCAAGACGCGCGCCGTGATGGGTCCGCAGTACACCGAGCTCAAGTCGCTGGTGAAGCGCGAAGGGCTGCACACGGTGTGCGAGGAGGCCGGCTGCCCCAACATCTACGAGTGCTGGGAGGACCGCGAGGCGACCTTCCTCATCGGCGGTGACCAGTGCACGCGGCGCTGTGACTTCTGCAACATCGACACCGGCAAGCCGGCGGACTACGACACCGACGAACCGCGCCGCGTAGCCGAGTCGGTCCAAGCGATGGGGCTGCGCTATGCCACCGTCACCGGCGTTGCCCGCGACGACCTGCCCGACGGTGGCGCCTGGCTCTACGCCGAGACGGTGCGCCTGGTGCACGCCGCCGTACCCGGCATCGGTGTCGAGCTGCTCATCCCCGACTTCGACGGCAAGCCCGACCAGCTGGGTGAGGTCTTCTCCAGCCGGCCGGAGGTACTCGCGCACAACGTCGAGACCGTGCCGCGCATCTTCCGCCGGATCCGACCCGGGTTCCGCTACGAGCGCTCGCTGGACGTCATCACGCAGGCCCGTTCCGACGGACTGGTGACGAAGAGCAACCTGATCCTGGGCATGGGTGAGACGCGGCAGGAGATTAGCGAGGCCCTCGCCGACCTCGTCGACGCCGGCTGCGAGCTGATCACCATCACGCAGTATCTCCGGCCCTCTTCCCGGCACCACCCGGTCGAGCGCTGGGTTAAGCCCGAGGAGTTCGTGGAGCTGGAGACCGAGGCGCTGACAGCGGGGTTCGCCGGCGTGATGAGCGGTCCGCTGGTGCGGTCGTCCTATCGCGCCGGCCGGCTCTACGACATCGCGCGCCTGCGTCGTGACCAGCCGGCGCCGGACCGACGAGCAGACTTCATGTCGGCGTCATCGGCCTGACACGTCGGGCGCGCACCCTCGGTTTTGAGCCGGGAGGTGACCTCATGACGGTCCCGTCGATGCGTCGTACGGCGCAGGTCCTGCAGTTGCTCGTGCTGGCGCTTGCACCGGCGGGTGGCCAGACCGCTGCCCGCCGGAACGCGTGGGCCTCGATCTCACAGGGGTCGGCCCGCGCCCGCGGCCGCCGGGAGACCGACCTGGCCATGGACTGGGCGCTCGCGCCCGCAGAGAGGTCCGCCGAGGCACGCTGACCGGCCGGCACTACGGTGCGCGCATGGAACCGGTCTACACGCCCGTCATCGGCTTCGCGCGGACGGTCTTCGCCGGACTGGGGCTGAAGTTCGCCATCACCGGCCAGGAACACGTGCCGGCCAGCGGCGGTGCGGTGCTCGCCATGAACCACATCGGCTACCTCGACTTCGCCCTGTGCGGCTTTGCGCTACGGCCCCACAAGCGGGTGGTGCGCTTCATGGCGAAAAAGGAGGTCTTCGACCACCGGGTCAGCGGGCCCCTGATGCGCGGCATGAAGCACATCGCGGTCGACCGGGAGGCCGGTGCCGGCAGCTTCGGCGCGGCAGTCCAGGCCTGTCGCAGCGGCGAGATCGTCGGGGTGTTCCCGGAGGCGACCATCAGCCAAAGCTTCGAGCTCAAGGGCTTCAAGACCGGCGCGGCCCGGATGGCCGCCGAAGCCGGCGTGCCGCTGCTGCCCATGGTGCTGTGGGGCAGCCAGCGCATTCTGACCAAGGGCCGGCCAAAGGAACTGACCCGCGGCACCCCGATCCGGATGGTGATCGGTGAGCCGCTGCACCCGAAGCCGGACGACGACTTTGCCGCGGTGACGGTCGAGCTCAAGCGCCGCATGCAGGCACAGCTCGAGCAGGCCCGCTCGACCTACGCAGGCAGCCCGCGGTCGGCCGACGACACCTGGTGGATCCCGGCCTCCATGGGTGGCACCGCCCCGACCCTGGAGGAAGCCGACCTCAAGGACAAGCACGAGCGGGCAGCGCGGGTCGCCGCGCGGACTGCCAAGCGGACCGGCCACTAGCCTGCAGGCATGGCACTCGGACGTCGCAAGCCCGCGAGCGGCAAGCCCAGCCCGGTGAAGGCGAGGGCCGGCGCCACGAAGGCCAAGCTCGGGCCCACGCGCGGCGAGAAGCTCAAGCAGCTGCGGACCGCCTTCGGCATGACCCGCAAGGCAGATCCCAAGATGCTGCCGCTGGTCGTTGCGGCCTTTGTGGTCACGCTCGCGGTCTTCGTGCTGATCGGGTTCGCGGTGAAGCACCCGCTCTACCTGTCGGTTATCGGCCTGTTGTTCGCCTTGGTGGCGACCGCGGCCGTGTTCGGCCGGCGGGTTCAGAAGACCGCGTTCTCCTCCGTCGAGGGCCAGCTCGGCGCGGCCGCGGCCGTGCTGCAGAACATGCGCGGCAACTGGCGGGTCAGCCCTGCCGTCGGCTTCACCAAGGAGCAGGACCTGCTCCACCGCGTGGTGGGCCGGCCCGGGGTGGTCCTGGTCGCCGAGGGTGCTCCCAACCGGACCCGCGGCCTGGTCGTCGCGCAGAAGCGGCAGCTCGCCCGGGTCCTCGGCGAGACCCCGCTGTACGACGTGTCCGTCGGCGACGGTGAAGGCCAGGTCGCCCTCAAGGACCTGGAGAAGCACTTCCTGCGGCTGCCTCGCAACATCAAGCCGGCGCAGGTCAACGCCGTTGACGCGCGGCTCAAGGCCCTCGGCTCAGCCGCCCTGCCGATCCCGAAGGGACCGATGCCGACCCGCGTACCGCGCGGCCGGGCCCGCTGACCCCCGTACCGATGGGTCGTGGGCGCGCTAGGAGCGGACGACGACCGTGCCCGCCAGCAGGTCGTGCAGACCGCGGCCGTCCTTGGTGAAGAACCCGGCCAGTCCGAGGCTGAGCACCAGTACCGCGCCGCGTACCGCCGCCGGCAGCACCCCCGGCAAGCGCGTGGGGTCCGACAGCCGCATCACCTTGAGGCTGCCCAGGCGCATCCCCAGTGTCTGGCCGGTCAGCGCGACCAGCAGGACCTGCTCGGCGGCGAGGACGGCGAGCGCGGCAGCCTGCCGCTGCGCTGGGGAGGGGTGGCTGAGGAGGCCCGTGACCACACCCGCGGCCATCGCCGAGAGCACGATGTCGAGCAGGAAGGCCAGGCCGCGGGCCCCGAACGTGGCGACAGCGCCGGGGCCTTCCTTCGGAAGCCCGAGCCGCGAGCCGGGCCAGGTCGACGGGTCGCGCAACTCGCCCAGGGAGACGCTCGGTCCCTGCAACCACGTGCCCGTCCAGCGCGCCATGTACCCAGGCTACGGCCGGGACCCGACCGCCGCCGTCCGGGATTTCGCGGCTAGCCTCGGGCAACCCGATCCGCCGCAGGCCAGCTCGACGCGCCTGCGCAACACCGCTGTAACACTCGTGACACGGCGGGGCCACAGCGCTCGCCTAGCGTCACGGACAGCCGACAAGCTCCGGAGAGGACAGCGTGTTCACGACCGCCGACGAGGTGCTCACCTACATCGAGAAGGAAGCCGTCGAGATGGTCGACGTGCGCTTTTGCGACCTGCCGGGCGTGATGCAGCACTTCACGGTGCCCGTCGGGTCCTTCACCCAGGACGTCTTCACCGACGGCTTGGGCTTCGACGGGTCCTCGATCCGCGGCTTCCAGCAGATCCACGAGTCCGACATGCTGCTGCTGCCCGACCCGACGACCGCGAAGCTGGACCCATTCCGCGTCCGCAAGACGCTGATCCTCAACTTTTTCATCCACGACCCGTTGACCGGCGAGGCTTACTCCCGAGACCCGCGCAACATCGCCAAAAAGGCGGAGGCCTTCCTCAAGGGCTCCGGCATCGCCGACACCGCATTCTTCGGGGCCGAGGCCGAGTTCTACATCTTCGACTCGGTGCAGTACGACTCCCAGCCGCAGGGGACCTTTTACAAGATCGACGCAAAGGCGGCCGCCTGGAACAGCGGCCGGGACGAGGAAGGCGGCAACCTGGGCTACAAGCCGCGCACCAAGGGCGGCTACTTCCCGGTGACCCCCACCGACCACTACGCCGACCTGCGCGACGAGATGGCAGTCCAGCTCGAGCAGGCCGGCATGGTCGTCGAGCGCGGCCATCACGAGGTGGGCTCCGCCGGGCAGGCCGAGATCAACTACAAGTTCGGTGCGCTGCTGGAGAGCGCCGACAACCTGATGCTGTTCAAGTACATCATCAAGAACACCGCGCACGCCGCCGGCAAAACCGTGACGTTCATGCCGAAGCCGGTCATGGGCGACAACGGCTCCGGCATGCACTGCCACATGTCGCTGTGGAAGGACGGCGCTCCGCTGTTCTACGACGAGGTCGGCTACGCCGGGCTGTCCGACACCGCCCGCTACTACATCGGCGGCCTGCTGCACCACGCCCCGTCGCTGCTGGCCTTCACCAACCCCACGGTGAACAGCTACCACCGGCTGGTGCCGGGCTTCGAGGCGCCGGTCAACCTGGTCTACAGCCAGCGCAACCGCTCGGCCTGCATCCGGATCCCCATCACCGGCAACAACCCCAAGGCTAAGCGCCTGGAGTTCCGCTGTCCCGACCCGTCGTCGAACCCGTACCTGGCGTTCTCGGCCATGCTTATGGCCGGTCTCGACGGCATCAAGAACAAGATCGAGCCGCCCGTCCCGGTCGACAAGGACCTGTACGAGCTGCCGCCGGACGAGTTGGCCAACGTCGAGCAGGTCCCGGGTTCGCTCGAGGACGTGCTCAAGGCCCTCGAGGTCGACCACGAGTACCTGCTCGAGGGCGGTGTCTTCACGCCCGACCTCATCGAGACGTGGGTCGCGTACAAGCGCGAGACCGAGATCGACGCGCTGCGCCTGCGCCCGCACCCGTACGAGTTCGCGCTCTACTACGACATCTAGCCCCTCACCCCCTCTGACCTGGCAAAGTTGGCTTCAGAGGGCCTCGTGGTGCACATCTGGTGCACATCCCGTCGAGCCGTGGACCAGCGTTCCTCCGCGGAGGGCCTGGTCGACGGCTCGTCTCGTCCGCTCCTCCGAGGCCGGCATGAGGTGTGTGTAAACACGCAGCGTGAACCCGGGGTCGGCGTGCCCCAGGTACTCGGCGAGGGCGCGGATCGACTCGCCAGCGTCGAGCAGCACGCTGGCGTAAAAGTGCCGGAGCGCGTGCATGCCGTTCTCGCGAGGCGGCTCGATACCGGCAGCGGTCAACGCCGGCTTCCACACCATGGCGTTGACGTAGTTGCGCTGTAGCGCGGTGCTCTCCCTCGTCGAGAGCATCAGGTCCGCATTGCGGAGCGGTCCCGACACGTCCTCCCAGGGCAGCTGCACCCCGATGACGGGCCAGGCTTGCAGGTGGGTTGCGAGCTCGAGTGCGACCGACTCCGGCAGCGGCACATCGCGCACCTTCCGGCCCTTGGGAGGGGCAAAGACCTGTCGGCCACCCAGGAGCTTGACCTGCCGGCGAATGTGCACGACGCCGCGCAGGAAGTCCACGTCGTCGACCGCCAGCCCGAAGACTTCGCCCTATCGCAGGCCGCAGCCGGCGGCCAGCGTGGCCATGGCCCGGTAGCGGGAGGGCAGGGCGTGCCGTACGGCCGCGACCTGCTCCGGAGTCCAGGGCACCACCTTGTTGGGCGGCACCCCCGGCGGCTTCACCGACGCTGCCCGGCACTGGTTGCGGACGATCCGCTCGTCGTCAACGGCAGCCGCGAGCACCGCTGACAGGTTGGCAAAGATGACGCGGACGTAGCGCGGCGCAAGGACCTGTTGCAGACCACGCAGCCATGCCTGCACCGGCGACGGCCGCAGATCAGCCAGCGCCGCCGTGCCGAGGCTCTTGAAGCAGGTCCGCATGCAGAACAGACCCGGTGAGCGGATCAGAGAACTGCGCGTTCTCCAGGATGTTGCCCTTGGCCTCGAAGATGCCGTCGCGTGCGCATGAACAATGCCGGGCTGGTCGGTGAACCGCAGTGTGAGCACGTAGCGCAACAACTCGCTGGTCCTGCCGGCTGGCGGGAGGCGGCGCGTCGCTCGCGGTGGCGGGTGGACGGCACGTCATCCGGGCGCGCCAGGCTCGAGACGCCGTTGGTACCAATGGTGGAACGTTTGCAGGGATCCTTCGGTCACGGGTGAGAGCGGACCCGCGAGGTAGCCACGGGAGCGCACTCCGGCGTAGTTCTGCTCGCACAGCGCCCAGTCCTGCTCGGACGTCGCCACCCAGACCTTGGTGAGCTCGTCGACGTCGTAGTCGTCGCCCTCGACCGCGTCGTCACGGACGAAGAAGGTCACGTCGACGGCGGTGCGGTCGGCCCGCACCGGCGTGAGGCGGGTCGTCATCGCGTAGTCGGCGTTCGCGTGGGACCACGAGTTCGGCAGCGTGATCAGCCGCAGGCTGCCGACATCGGTCGTGGTCAGATCCCCCAGGACAGGTGCCACGAGACGGCCGCTCATGCTCTCGGTCACGTAGCCCTCCCGCAGCGGCAGCCGCGCGACCCGGAACCAGCCGTCTCCCTCGAAGCTGACCTCGCGAGGCGCGAGGCCCTGCAGGCGCCAACGCTCCTGGTGCTCGGCCAGCGTCGCGTCGTAACCCGTGCTGCGCCGGATGTCTCCCGAGCCGCCGACGTCATAGTTCGACTGGCAGAATTCGGGGTGGTTCACGCGGCAGTGGTAGCACTCCCTGTTGTTCTCCACGAGCATCTTCCAGTTCGCAGCCACCGAGTAGTGGAAGCGCGCGGCCACTCTCGTGCGGTCGAGCCGGTGCGGCCGGAGCTGTGGAAGGACCGCGTCGAACGCAGCCTCAAAGGGCGGGGCGACCTCGACGAAACAGACGAAGAGAAGTCCGCCGAGCTCCCTCACGTGTACAGGGCGCAACCCGAGCTCATCCCGCACGAGCCCGTCACCCATGTGTGGAGTGCCACGCAGCGTTCCGTCTAGGCCGTAGGTCCACTGGTGATAGGGACAGACGACGACGCGGACCGACTCGTGGCCATCGGGTTGCAACCGGCATCCCCGGTGCCGGCAGACGTTGTGGTGCGCGTTGATCCGGCCACCCTCGTCGCGCGTGAGCAGCACGGAGTCCCGCCCGATGCTCCACACCAGCGTATCCCCCGCATTCGGCAGCTCAGCCGCTGCACCGACGAAGAGCCAGCTCGAGGCGAAGACCTGCTCCATGTCCAGCGCGAAGACGTCCGGGTCGATGTAGTAGTCCTGTGGCAGCGAGTAGCCCGGCGTGCTCGGTGGCAGCACCGCCGTCTCGGCTGCGGTGGTCATGCTCAGCTCCACGGGAACGGTGAGTGGCTGACCGGATGCAGTCGCCCTGCGGCGTAGCGCGCAAAGCGGAACGGTTCGAGCAGCGGCTCAGTCTCGCCGACCAGCTCGCGCGCCACCAGGGCGCCGACCCCGATCATCTTGTATCCGTGGTTGGAGTCCGCGATCACGTAGACGTTGTCACCGAACACATCGAAGATCGGGAAGCTGTCTGGTGTGAAGCACCCGATCCCGCCGGAGGGCTCCTCGGCGAAGAGCTCACTCTTGCCCTCGAACCGCTTCAGGCAGTGCGCCAGGCCAGCAGTCCACATGCGGGCGAAGTCGCGGCCGACGACGAAGTCGGGGCTGGCCGGGCCGTAGGGGTCGACCGCCACCTCGTCCGTCGGACGGTCGACCACGAACGGCATCGCACCGCCCTGGATGCCGCCAAAGTTGAGGTCCGGCTTGAAGTAGATCCCCCAGAGCTTGTCGGTGACCAGCGACCCGTCGGTGTCGTCGTACAACGGCGCGTCAGTGTCGACATGCAGCACGGGCGGCGGGTCGCCTTTGCTGTCGGTGAGGAAGGCGGGGTCAACCTTCAGCGTCCCCTCCTGCAAGGACCAGTAGGTCCACATCGATCGTTCGTACACGACCCCGTCGCGTCCCTTCACGTCGATCAGCTCCGGCAGCTCCAGCATCCGCCACACGTCGCGGACCCACGGACCGACCGCGACGACCAGGTGGTCGCACCGGATCTCGCCCGCGTCCGTCTCGACGGCGGCGACGGCCGCGCCCTTCCGGCGCACACCAGTGGCGCGGACGCCCGTCAGGATGTGGACACCCGCAGCCCTCGCCTTGGCCGCCAGCCCGCGCAAGGACTCCCGGTTGTTTGCATAGCCGCCGCGCTGCTCGTGCAGCACGCTCGTGATGTTGCCTGCCTGCCAGTCGGGGAACATGGCCTCGAGGTAGACGCGGCTGTCCTCGGCGCCCTCCACGAACACCGAGGGGTAGCCGATCGCCTTCTGCTCCTCATGGATCTGGGCGACGTCGGCGTGCATGACCTCGGCAGATATCTGCATATAGCCCACCGGGTGATACGCGAACGCCGTGGGATCGGACTCCCACACCGACACCGAGTGAGCCATCAGCTCTCGCATCGCCGGTTGGTAGTAGTTGTTCCGGACGACACCGCATGCGATCCCGGAGGCCCCGGCGCCCACCGCGGACTTGTCGATCACGACGACGTCCTCGCCGGTGCCGAGACCTCGGTCGACGAGCTCGCGGGCAAGATGCCACGCGGTCGACAGGCCGTGGATGCCGGCTCCGACGATGACGTAGCGCGCATGTTCTGGCGCGTTCACGGGCGTTCCTCTCGAACAGTGGTGCCGAGCTCTCCAGCGAGTCTACCTTCGGGATGCCGTTCCGCGACAACTGCAGTTGTCGCGGCTAGGAACCGAAGGAGCCTTCCGGCCGATGGCGAACTCCAGCCGACATCGAGCAGGACGTCGAACAGCTACTGGCCGGAGGAACGTGCCCGTAGGGCACCCCGATCCGAGTGGCGACCTACCCGTCCGGACTGGCCGGACGAGCACCTTGGCGAGCGAGTTCCAACCGGCCAGCCGCAGGCGATCGGGAGGACGGAATGGAGACCTCCCAGCCGGAGAGCTTGGTCACCGGGCCGCAGCCACGCGCCATATGCCGTGGGTGGCGGCGAAGTAGTAGGCCGTGGCCAGCCCAAGGACGCCCGCGCCGATGACGACCACGTCGTGGGCCGCCGCGAGCTCGTGCTCGCACCAGGCTCGCGGCCACATCCGCCGCGACAGGCCGTGCCGCAGCAGTCCCAGGGCCGAGTACGTCATCCGGGCGGACCGACGAGGAAAGCCCTTCGAGCCGGTGCAGGTCACGCGCGGGACTGCCTGACGGTCCTAGAGCGCCTGGTTGCCGAAGGCGAGGTTGTGCTCACGCAGGCTGCTGTCCGAGCCGAGGAATGCGTGCTTGGACATGTCGGCGGAGTACTTGCTGGCCGGGGGGGTGCGCCCCAACGCCTCGGCCATGGCCCGGATGTGATGAGGGCCCGCGCCGCAACAGACCCCGAAGTAGGAGACACCGAGGTCGCGAGCCGCGATGGTGAAGTCCGCGATCTCGTATCGCGTGCAGGTGAACGGGTCCAGTGCGACCGGGAACGGGCGGGGGGCGCCGACCGATTCACCGTCGCGCAGCGACGGGACGCTCGGGTCACGCAGCGACTGGAAGCTCGGCTGGTCCGCATGCGTCCGATAGGGGACTGGAAGGGCGGCAACCGGCACGTCGAGGGCCGGCACCAGCTCCTCCAGAAGCGGCAGCATCGTGGCCGGCCCACGGATGCAGTTGAGCCCGACCACGTCGGCGCCACCCGCGGCTAGCCGTTTGCCCGCCTCCGCGACCGACCAGCCCTCGCGGGTCTGCGGCTCCTGATGCACAGCTAGGGTGATGACGGCCGGCAGCCCGGCCTCCCGGATCACGGCGAGCGCGATCAGCGCCTCTTCGGCGTAGCTGAACGTCTCCCCAATCACGAAGTCGACTCCGGCGTCCACCGCCCAACCGACCTGCTCCGTGAACATCCCCTTGACCTGGTCGGCGGAGGCCTGGTTGCCCGGTTCGAAGATGTTGGTGTTGCAGATGTCGCCGGCGAACAGCGATGAGGTCTCCTGCGCGACATCCTTGGCGATGCGCAGCGCATCTCGGTTCAGCTGCTCCAGCAGGTCCTCCTTGCCGATGAGGCGCAGCTTCTCGCGATGGGCGTAGTAGGTGAACGCCTCGACCACGTCTGAGCCCGCCCGGACGAACTCACGGTGCAGCTCTGCGACCTTCTCCGGATGGTCGACGACGACCTCCGGCACGAAGGCACCGGCCTGCAGATATCCGCGGCGTTCCAGCTCGAAGAGATAACCCTCGGCGCAAATCACTGGTCCCGCGGACAGCCGCTCGAGCAGTCCACCATGCGACCCAACGGCCATCGGTGCCACCTCCTGTGTCAACTGTGGTTGTATCTAACAGTACCCGTACGCCGCGAGCGGTTTGGACCGTGGTTGCCAATTTGCGAAGCCCTCTGGTATCCACAACTGTGGTTGACACAGGAGTCGACAACGTGTCGAGAGCGGCGGCTGCGCTGGTCGCGCTGGGCTCGGACGAGGCGCTCGAGCACAACGGTCTGGGAGTGGTCCGGCTCGCGGAGCTCACGGGCGGCGACAAGGGCCAGCTGTCGCGTGTCCTCCGCACTCTTGCCGACCACGGGCTGGTCGACCGTGACGGCGACACCCGGAGCTACCGGCTCGGCTGGCAGCTGTTCGCGCTTGCTGCCCGCACCGGGGACCAGCGGCTGCTCGCACTGGCCAAGCCGCTCGTGGCTGGGCTGGCCGATCACCTGGGCGAGCGGACCAGCCTGTCCGTGCTGCGTGGCACGAACGTGCTCACGCTCTACTCCCAGGCCTCGCCGCGGACAGTGCAGACCGTCGGCTGGGTGGGTCGAACCGTGCCTGCCTACTGCACCTCGTCCGGCCGGGCGCTGCTATTCGCCCACAGCCGCAAGGACCTGGTCGCCCTCTTCGCGGAGACGGCCTTCGCCCAGCTCGGTCCCAACAGTCCCGCGGACGTGGACGCGCTGCACCGACGCATCGTCGCCAGCCGAGTCCGCGGATACACGGTCGTGGTCGAGGAGCTCGAGCCCGGCCTGGTCGCCGCTGCCGCCCCGGTGCGGGACTCCCGTGGGGGCATCTGCGGAGCAGTCAACGTGTCCGCACCGAAGTTCCGCCTCGGCGGCACCCGCCGGCTGGCGGAGCTCGGCCGGACGGTCAAGCAGGTCGCCGACGAGCTGTCGGCGCTGCTCGGCGACGTGACCGACGGACCCGTGGCATTCCGGACCGACGAGTCGTGAGCGCCTGACGGTGGTGGTTCGCCCACCGGGCGAGCCGATGCTCACAGGTCGCCACCCTCGGCCACGAGGCGCTGCATCTCACGCAGCACCAGGCCGAGACGAGCTTCCTTGACCAAAGGCACCTCGCGTCGTCGGCGGCGCACGCTCCCGAGGTCGATGTCCACCCAGGAGAGCGACTCCTCCCCCGTCGGCGCCTCCGCCACGACCATGCCCCACGGGTCCACGACGTGCGAGCCACCCCAGAACTGCAGCTTGCCCTCGGAGCCCACCCGGTTCACGAACACCACGAAGACCTGGAACATCCGGGCGTAGAAGCGGGTGATGTCCTGCCAGTACGTCGGTGAGTCATAGCGATCGGGGAACAGGCTCTGCGCACTGCTCGTCGGCATCAGCAGCATGCGTGCGCCGTCCTGCACAGCGACGAAGGCGAGCTGTGGCTGCCAGGCGTCGTTGCACGTGAGGATCGCCGTCGGCGAGTGCTGTGTCTCGAACGCGCGCATCTGCTGGCCCGGGCTGAAGTGCTTGCGCTCCTCGAAGACGTCGTAGGTCGGGAGGTAGAGCTTGCGGTGCACGTGCACCAGCTTGCCGTCCTCCAGGTAGGCAGCGCTGTTGTACGTGTGCAAGCCGGGACCCACCTCGGCAAAGCCGAGCAGGACGCCCATCGCTCCTGCGTCCTGTGACAGCCGGACGATTCTCGGATCGTCCACCCTCATGGCGATGTCGTCCTCGACCTCGCCGACGGAGTAGCCACACAGGCTGAGCTCGGGGAACACGAGCACGTCTGCGCCCCCGTCGCGGGCCGCTGCGATAGCCGACCTCGCACGCTTGACGTTGGCGTCGATGTCGCCCAGGTCGCAGTCCACCTGTGCCCAGGCGATTCGCATCTCGCATCCTCCCCCGCGAGCCGGGCTCCTTCAGGAGCCCGGCTCGCGTCCCGTGCGGTCGGCAAACGACGATTACTTGAGCAGTTTATTGTCCTCCAGCCACTTCTTGGCGACGTCGGACTCCTTCTGCCCGTCGACGTCGACCGCGGCGTTGAGCTTAGTGATCTCCTCGTCGGTCAGCGCCTTGGACACCGGCGCCATCAGGTCGGTGATCGCCGGGTACTTGTCGAGCGTTGCCTGGCCGACCGTCAGCGCCGCGTTGTAGTCGACGAAGAACTTCTTGTCGTCGTCGAGGATGGCCAGCTTGTTGGCGACGATCCGTCCGTCTGTGGAGAACACCTCGCCGAAGTCGCACTTCTTGCCGATCTGCGTGTAGACCAGTCCGAGGTCGAGCTCAACCACCTTGGAGTACTTGAACCCATAGGCCTTCTCGACACCGGGCAGACCGTCGTCCCGATTGATGAACTCGCTCGCCGCACAGACCGCTCCCGTACTGGCATTGGCCTTGATATAGGCCGCCGCCTCGGTCATCGTCTTGATGCTGTTCTTGGTCGCGAAGTCCTTGGTCACGGCGATGCGGTAGGTGTCGTTCATCGGAGCCGGCTGCAACCAGGCGATCTTGTTGGCCTTGTCCTCAGCGGCCACCTTCGCGTACAGGTCTTTAGGCACGTTCGTGGTCGTGTGCTTCAGGATGTTCACCCACCCGGTGCCGGTGTACTCCCAATACATGTCGATTTCGCCCTTCTTCAGCGCCTCACGCACCGTGGCGCTGCCGGACAGCGAGGAGGTGTCGACCTTGGCGCCGGCGTTCTTCAGCACCTCCGCGGTGATCTGTCCGAGCACCTTGGACTCGGTGAACTCCTTGGACCCCACTGACAAGGAGGCGCCGTCCAGCTTGCCCTTCGCGGCGCCTGCGCTGCCGCCTGCCCCGCTGCTGCCGCTGCTGCCGCTGCTGCCGCTGCTGCCGCCGCAACCGCTGAGCAGCAGGGCCAGCGCAACCCCCGCTGCGGCGACGTTCCGCACCCTCGCTGAGCTTGCCTTCATCGGTTCGTCCTCCTACTTGTTGGAAAGTGCTAGAGACCCTTGGGACGCAAGACGTCTTCGGCTATCGCCGCGAGGTAGTCAACGAGCAGCGCCAGGACTGCGGTCAAGACGGCGCCGGTCAGCTGGACCGTGAACCTGTTGGTCGACAGACCGGCGACTATGATCGTCCCCAGTCCCCCGGCACTGATGTAGGCGGCAAGCGTCGCGGTTCCGACGTTGATGATGAGCGCTGTGCGCACGCCCGCGAGGATGATGGGCACGGCCAGTGGCAGCTCGATGCGACGCAGGACTCCGAACTTCGAGATCCCCATGCCACGACCGGCCTCGAGGATCGCCTCGTCCACCTGTTCCAGGCCGACCATCGTGTTGCGCAGCACGGGCAGGACCGCGTAGGCCACGAGTCCCATGACCGCGGCCGCGAACCCGAGGAAGGCGAAGGCGACGGCGAGCAGTGCGAGGACACCGATGGTCGGCACGGCTTGGCCGATGTTCGCGATCGTGAGCAGGATGCCCCGGAAGCGGCGGGTGACAGGGCGGGTCAGCAGCACGCCCAGCGGCACGGCGGTCACGATGACGAAGAACGTCGACACGGCGGCCAGCTCGATGTGACGCAACGTCGCCGAGGTCAGCTTCTCCGCGTTGAGCGACCGCACCTCGATGCTGTCCAGGTTCTGCGCCTTCACATAGAGGTACAGCGCCGTGCAGACGAGCGTGAGGAACACCGGCATGAACAGGTAGCTGGCCAGCGTGCGCCGTTCGCGGCGCACAGGCAGCAGCGCCGCCTGAGGGCTGGCGGCCTCGGGCGCTGCCACCGGCGTCGGCGCCGTGATGGCCACTGCTAGGACCCGACCTGCTCGGAGTCAGGCGGCGACTCGTCGGGCGACAGACCGGCGCGAGCCTTGGCGCGCGCCTCGGTGCGCATCGTCCGGATCGCCTCGTTGATGTGATCGATGTCCACGATCCCCTGGTAGGCCCCGGTCGCGTCCACGACGATGGCGACGCTGTAGTTGGCGGTGATGAGCTCGTTCAGCGCGTCGTTGAGCGTGGCCTGCGGCTCGACTATCGCGTCGGGCGGCAGGCCGATCTCGTCGAGCCGTCGGCCATCACTGCGCTGCAGGTCCACGGCACTGACCCAGCGCCGCGGCCGTCGCTGCTCGTCGAGCACGAGGACGCAGCCCTTGTCCGAGGCGCGCAAGGTGTTCAGCACGGCGCCGCGGTCTGCGTCGACGTCCACCGTCGGCCACTCGCTCAGCTCGATGTCACGGACGCGGCTCAGGTTCAACCGCTTGAGAGAGGCACCGGAGCCGATGAAGTCGGCGACGAAGTCGTTCGCCGGGGCCGTGAGGATCTGTTCCGGTGTGTCGTACTGGGCGATGCGCGAACCCTCTTGGAGGATGGCGATGCGGTCACCCATCTTGATGGCCTCGTCGATGTCGTGGGTGACGAACACGATCGTCTTGCGCACCTCGGCCTGCAGCCGCAGGAACTCGTTTTGCAGGCGGTCACGGGTGATCGGGTCGATGGCGCCGAACGGTTCGTCCATCAGCATCACGCTGGGGTCGCCGCCGAGCGCCCGAGCAACGCCCGCGCGCTGCCGCTGCCCGCCGGACAGCTGCTTCGGGTAGCGGTTCCGGTAGGTCGCTGGCGGCATGCCCACCGTCTCGAGCAGCTCGTCGACCCGCGCGTCGATACGCTTCTTGTCCCACCCGAGCAGCTTCGGGACGGTCGCCACGTTCTGTGCGATGGTCATGTGCGGGAACAGCCCGATCTGCTGGATGACGTATCCGATGCGCCGGCGCAGCTCGTCAGGATGGGCGGTGGTGACGTCCTCGCCGTCCAGGATGATCCGGCCCGAGGTCGGCTCGATGATCCGGTTGATCATCTTCATCGTCGTCGTCTTGCCGCACCCGGACGGGCCCACGAGGATCACGATCTCGCCCTCGGGGACGTCTAGGGTCAAGTCGTGGACGGCCGGCTGGGACTCGCGCGGGTAGTGCTTGCTCAGCTCCTCGAGCCGGATGGCGATCCGGCCGGGCACGTCCGCGCTGCCGCCGGTCGCAGAAGGGTCTGTCACTGGAGCCCCCGTGAGGTCGTGAGTCTTCCGAGAAGGGTGAAGGCGGCGTCGAAGAGGATCGCTACGACGATGACACCGAGCATGCCGCTGAGGACGAGGTTCACCGCGACGGGCGACCCCACCCGAGCGAGGCCGTCGAAGATCAGCGTCCCGTAGCCGGGGCCGTCGACGATGGACCCGATGGTCGCGATCCCGACCAGGATCAAGGTGGTCACCCGGACTCCGGTGAGGATGACCGGCCACGCCATCGGCAGCTCGATGCGGACCAGTCGCTGGGCACGGCCCAGGCCCATGCCCTGGGCCGACTCGACAGTTGCCGGATCGACCTCTCGGAGCCCCGTGATCGTGTTACGGACCACCGGCAGCAGGCCGTACATCGTGAGGGCGGCCACCACCGGCCGGGCGCCGATGCCGAGCGGGCCGATGAGCAGGATGAACAATGCGAACGAGGGGATCGTCAGGAACGTGCTCGTGACCGCAAGGACGATCTCGCGCGGTCGATCTGTTTGGTAGGTCGCGACACCCAGGGCGACACCGAGGACCGTGCACAGGAACACCGAGACCCCCACGATCGCTACGTGCTGGAGGCCGAGGTCGAGCATGTCCGTGCGGCGGTTGACCAGAAAGTCCAGCAGGCTCTTCACGCCGGCGCGTCCTTCCGCGAAAGGTCGGGCACCGGTCCGTAGAGGCGCTCCGACACGACCGCGGCGGCGGCGGCAACCGTCTCCCCGGTGGATTCCAGGTGGGTCCCGAGCCGGAACTTCGGCGCGGAGATGTTCACCGCCGCGAGGATGCGCCCGCCACTGTCGCGCACCGGCGCGCCCACTGCCACCAGGCCCGGCTCCGACTCCTCATCGACCAGGGCGTAGCCGCGCGCCCGGGCGTCCTGGATGCGACCGAGCAGCTCATCGACGTCACGCGGCGCCTCAGGGGTCGGCATCTGCCATGCCTCGTCACCGAACACCGCCACCAGCTGCGCCCGGTCGTGGTCGAACAGCAGCGCACGTCCCGACGACGTCGGGACGGCAGGCACCACTCGGCCGACCCATGAGACGGCGTGGACCGCGCGGGCCGGCGACTCGGTCAGCAAGGTGAGCACACAGTCGCCGCGCAAGACAGAAAGGTGGCTGCTCTCGCCGGTCTCGCGCACCAGCTGGGCAAGGACCGGCCGGGCGGTCGTGAGCAGCCGCTGGTCGGCGGAGCGGGCGGCAAACGCAAAGACCTGCCAGCCGAGGCGGTACCTGCGGGAGGCCGGGTCACGCTCCGCGAAGCCCGCGGCAGCCAGCGTCGCCAGCATCCGGGAGGCCTGGCTCTTGTCAAGACCGATCATCGTGGCCAGCTCACCGACGGCGCTTCCCCCCGCTGAGACGACCTCATCTGACCCGAGCGCCTCCAACAGCGCAAGGGCCCTGCCTAGGCTGCCTGCCCGACCGTTGATAATGCGCGCACTGTGACACGGTGGTGCACCACTCGCAAGGAGGCGTGACTATCTTGCATCGGTCCGCCTCGGCAGACAGTTCCGGCAGTCGAACAAGCGCTATCACCCCGCGACACTCATCTCTATGAGCCTGCCGAGTGTCGGCGTGGTCTGCGGCCTCGGCGCCATCGCCAAGAGAGCGCCGAGCGGGACTCCGGCGGGTGACTCTGCGGCCTAGCTGTACCGGTGGGTAGCTCGAGGTCCAGCGTGAGGAGCTCGTGGGCCACGTGTCCGCTCCCGACGATCCCGGTCAGTACGTCGGATCCCGGGCCAGGAACCACGGTCGCCTCCATCACGGTGGGTGGCCCTCGCCCATCGACGCGCGGTGCTCGAGCACGAAGGTGCCCTTGCGCCCGTCCAGAGTTCCGACGATGCGTTCCTGGGCCACGTAGGACGCGCCGCCCGGGTCCTGAGCAGTCAGCGCATGCCCGCTCGCGGTGGCCACCAAGACCGGCCCGGTGTACGTCTTGCGCAAGACCACCCGCGTCGATGCCGGACCTGCTGGGGGTGCCTCCTCGTCAGCGATCGCGTGCCAGGTGTCAACCGTGAAGGGCGCCTCCAGGTGCATCGTCATGTCCGGATCAGCTCCAGCGGCGCGACATGGGCTGCGCTGCGGCCTACGCCGCTGACAGTGCTGCACAGGGCCTTGAACCGTCCCGGGTTTGATGCCGCTTCCTTTCTTGCGAAGGATGCATGTCATACCGAAGAAGTACCACGATGGATCAGCGGGACCGGGCCCTGCGGATGGCCCTGGAGCGACTGGACGACTACCCCTCACCCTGGGCCGCAGCCCAGGCGTTGGGGCCCAAGCTCGGCGTCGGGCCGGAGACGCTCCGCAAATGGATCGTGCAAGCCCAGGTCGACGGCGGTGACCGGTCCGGCCCGTCGAGTGAGGAGCTGGCGGAGATCAAGGCCTTGAAGTCGCAGGTCCGGGATCTCACCGAGGCCCAGCGCACCCGGCACCGGGCTCGGTCTGCACATCGCCCAGGTGTGGGCTGGTGACGCCGAGCTCGACCGCGCGGTCCATCTTCATCTTGACGTACCTGCCGCTGGCTGAGTCCCCACCGACGAGGATGGTCCCGAGCCTGGGGCGGTGCCCCTGGGCGATGAGCGCCTCGATCCGCGGCGTGAGGTCGGCGAAGACCGCCTCCGACACGGGTGCGCCCGTCAGCAGTCGTGGACTCACGCGCCGTACTCCTTGGTCTGTGGGAGATGGTCATGGCCGCAACCCCGTCTCCCACGCCGACGAGGGAGTGCGCGAGGGGTCACCGTGCTCAGCTCCGGCGCGGAGCTTGGCCGCCAGCACGGCGTTGTTGAGCAGCCACACATAGGTGAGCGGACCGACACCGCCGGGCACCGGGGTCATGGCAGAGGCGCGCGAGGCCACGGTCGGCTGGACGTCACCCACCATCCGGGTCCGGCCGTCCTCGCCGCGTACTGGGTTGATGCCGACGTCCATGACGATCGCCCCGTCCTTGACGTCGTCCGCAGCGATGAGCCCTGGCACGCCCACAGCGACGATCAGCACGTCCGCCTGGCTGGTGAACTCCCGCAGCCGGCCGGCGTGGGCGGCGTTGACGTCGCACGAGATGACCGTCGCGCCCCGCTGCATGGCCAGCAGCGCAGCTGGCTTGCCCACGTTGTTCGACCGGCCGAGCACCACGATGCAGCTGCGCGCGTAGAACTGCGCGGCGTCCGTCCCGGTCCTGGCCAGGTGGTGGTCCAGCAGGTAGAAGCACGACGCGGGCGTCGAGGGGACGAAGCGGGGCCGACCCAGCTCCAGCAGGCCAGCGTTGCGCGGGTGCACCGCCTCGATGTCCTTGGCCGGGTCGAGCATCTGGAAGATCTCGGCCTCCGCGTGGTGCGCCTGCAGCGGCCGCAGCACGAGGATCCCGGAGATACGAGGGTCGGCGTTCAGGCCCCCAACCAACGCCAGCAGGTCGGCCTGCTCGGCGTTGACGTCGAGGCGGGCACTCACGTAGTGGCAGCCCACCGACTCCGTGAGCATCCGGACCCGGCGCTCGTAGGCCAGCGACGCGTAGTCGTCCCCGACGAGCACCGTGGCGAGGCCGGGCGCCACCTGGTTGTCGCGCAGGCCCTTGACCTCACGCTCGAGCTCGCCGTGCAGCTCCCGCGCCGCCGCCGCCCCGTCGATTACGAGGGCGGTCACGACGGGTCCTGCCAGGCGCTCGCGAGGACCCGGGCGCGGGCGAGCCGTGGCTCGCTCTCGTCCAGGTTGGCCGCCACCAACTCGGCGGCCGCCCGGCACCCGGCCTCGGCGAGCAGCCGGCCGGTCACGGCATCGCCCCGCAGGTTGGGGTTGCCCTCGGCCACCAGCCGGCGCGCGAGCACGCCGATCTCGACGGCCGCCTCCGCCACCGCGAGCGGCGGCTCGGCGGCGGCGGACAGGGCGGCGTCGATCTGCGCACGCCGTGCGGCGACGTCCTGTCCCTTGGGCAGGCGGAGGGCCTGCAGGACCAGCGTGTACGCCTCGGCGTCCTCCCGCGCCAGCCCCGCCACCCGTCGGCGCAGCCGGTCGGCCTGCTCGGCCACCTCGTCGGCGTCCGGGAGCGTAGCGGCGCTGAAACGGGCAGCCATGGCGCACAGGCCCGCGGCTAGCCCCACAGTAACGGCCGCACAGGCACCGCCGCCGGGGACCGGCTCGTCGCTCGCCACCCGGTCGAGGAAGACCGACAGCGGCTCGTCCAGAAAGGCGTGGTTCACCGCAGGACCGGGAGGCAGAGAATCATGAGAGGCCGACGATCTCGCCGTCCGCGTCGATGTCGATGCGCTCGGCGGCCGCGGAGGTGCCCAGGCCCGGCATGGTCCGCATGTCGCCGCAGATGGGGTAGATGAACCCCGCTCCGACGTTGGCCCGGACCTCGCGCACCGGCAGCCGCCAGCCGGTCGGCGCACCCAGGAGCGAGGGGTCCGAGGAGATCGACAGGTGCGTCTTGGCGACGCAGATCGGCAGCGAGCCGAAACCGTTCCGCTCGTAGTTGTCGAGCTGCTTGGCCGCGGCGGGCGCGTAGTCGACGCCGTCTGCGCCGTAGACCTTCGTCGCAAGGGTCTCGATCTTCTCGCGGAGCGACGCCTCGTCGGGGTACAGGTAGCGGAAGTCCGACGGCTCCTCACAGGCCTCCGCGACGGCCTCGGCCAACTCCGTGGCGCCCTTGCCGCCCTTCGCGAAGTGCGTGCACACCGCCGAGCGGACACCGAGCTCCGCCGCGACCTGCCGGACCGCCTCGTGCTCGGACGGGAAGTCGTCCGGGAAGGCGTTGATGGCGACGACCGGGGTGACGCCGTGCAGCTCGATGTTCTCGAGCTGCTTGCGCAGGTTGGCGGCCCCCATGCGCACCTCGTCCGGGTTTTCCTTCAGCAGGTCCGGCGGGAGCGCACGCCCGGCGACGATCTTGTGACGTCCGGAGTGGGCCTTCATGGCGCGGACGGTCGTGACCACGACGGCCGCGTCGGGAGTCAGCCCTGAGGCGCGGCACTTGATGTTGAAGAATTTCTCGGCACCGATGTCGGCGCCGAAACCGGCCTCGGTCACCAGGTAGTCCCCGCCGTGGATGCCCACCCGGTCGGCCACCACGGAGGAGTTACCGTGGGCGATGTTGCCGAACGGTCCCGCGTGCACCAGGACGGGCGTGCTCTCGAGGGTCTGCATGAGATTCGGCTTGATCGCCTCGCGCATGATCACGGTCATCGCGCCACCCGCCTTGAGCGCGTCGGCGGTCACCGGCTCGCCCTTCGCCGTGTAGCCGACGACGATGCGGCCGAGGCGCGTGCGCAGGTCGGACAGCGAGGTCGCCAGGGCGAGCACCGCCATGACCTCGCTGGCCGCGGTGATATCGAAGCCGGTCTCGCGGGGAACGCCGTCGAGCTTGCTGCCGAGGCCGACGACGATGTTGCGCAGCGCCCGGTCGTTGACGTCGAGGACCCGCCGCCACGTGATGTCGTGCTGCGACAGCCCGGTGGGGTTGCCCTGGTACAGCGAGTTGTCGAGCATCGCCGACAGCAGGTTGTGCGCCGCGGTGACCGCGTGCGAGTCACCGGTGAGGTGCAGGTTGAGCTGCTCCATGGGGACCACCTGGCTGTAGCCACCGCCGGCGGCTCCGCCCTTGATGCCGAAGGTCGGGCCCATGGAGGGCTGCCGGATCGCGATCGTCGCCTTCTTGCCGATGTGACTGAACGCCTGCCCGAGACCCACGGTCGTCGTGGTCTTCCCCTCGCCAAGCGGGGTCGGGGTCACGGCGCTGACGACGACGTACTTGGCCTTGGGCCGGTCCGCCAGCTCCTCGATCGCCTGTAGCTTGATCTTGGCGACGCCGACGCCGTACGGCTCCAGCAGGTGCTCGCCGAGCCCCATGCCGCGGGCGACCTCGTCGAGCGGCTTCAGGGAAGCGCCCCTTGCGATCTGCAGGTCAGAAGGCATTGCCACGTCAGGCTCCCTTGCCGTGGAGGTCCGAACCGGCCGGCTCGACACCGAATTCCCGGCCGGCATCGAGCAGGCAGTCGAACAGGTACTGACCGGACGAGCGCTCGCAGTGCAGCAGGTACGAGGGCTCGCCGGTGCCGGCGCCGGCGTCGTCGCGGACGACGTCCGTAGCGATCTTGGCCACGGACGTGCGGAACGCCGTCCCCCCGGGTGTCACCGCGTCGTCGAGGTCGATCGCGCACACCTTCGCCAGGGCGCGCGCCGCGGCGTGACCCGTCATCCGCATCAGCGCGCGACCGTGCGTGAGGTCGACCGCTGTGACGAAGTCGTCGCCGGACCGGTCCTGCACGCGCTCGCGCAGACGCTCGAGGCTCCCGGCGCTGCTGATGAGGAGCCACTCCCCCGGACCGCTGCCGACGATCAGCATGTCGTCCTCCCGCCGGCTGCCCAGGAACGGCACGTCGAGGTCACGGGCGAAGGCGCTCTCGGCGTCCGCCCTGATCCCGAGCTTGGCCAGTGGGCTGGCGTCGGCGAGCCGGAGCGCTGCGGCGCTGCGGCGCGTGCTGACCTCCCAGCCCGCGATGACCGAACGTGGACCCGGGACCTTGATCGGGCTGCGGGCGACGGGCACCGCGAGGATTGAGGTGTCAGGCACGCAGACGCACCCCTTCCGGGTCGACGAAGGCCAGGTCCTCCTGGACGGTGGCGGTGATGTCTCCGCCGCTGGGCAGGCGGACGGTGACGGTGGTGCCAGGGGCCGAGATCGCCGGGTCGACCTGTCCCAGGCAGACGGCGTGGCCGAGCGTCGGCGACATGCGGCTGGAGGTGATCCGCCCCAGGATGTGGCCGTCCTCATGGATCTGACTGGCCTCCGGAGGGACGACGGTGGGGTCGTCCGGCTTCAGGGCGACCAGCCGCTGGGCGGTGGCCAGGGCGTACTCCGCGTGCCACACGAGCTCGGGCTTGCCGACGAAGTCGTCCTTGTCGAGCTTGACCAGGCCACCCAGGCCGGCGCTGTGGGCCCGGGTCAGCCCGTCGGTGTCCTGAGCCACAATGAGGTGGCCCTTCTCCAGCCGCAGCATGCGCTGCGCCTCGACACCGAAGGGCCGCACCCCGAGGTCGGCGCCTGCCTCGAGGAGGGCCTCCCAGACGTGCAGCCCGTACGACGCCGGCACGTGGATCTCGTAGGACAGCTCCCCGGTGAAGCCGATCCGCCACATGATGCAGTCGTCGACACCCGCGATGCGGCCCTGGCGGACCCGCATGTACGGGAACGCCTCGGTCGACAGGTCGACCCCCTCGACCAGCCGCTCCATCAGCTGGCGCGACTTGGGACCGGCCACGTTGATGCTCGCGTAGGCGGTGGTGACGGGTGTGACGGTCACCCGCCAGTCCGGGTGCTCTGTCTGCAGCCAGCTCTCCAGCCACTCCCAGACGGTTGCCGCGCCCGACGAGGTCGTCGACATGAGGTAGCGGTCCTCGGCGAGCCGCCCGGTGACGCCGTCGTCCATCACGACGCCGTCCTCGGCGCACATCACGCCGTAGCGGACGGCACCAACGTCGAGCTTGGACCACTTGTTGACGTAGACGAGGTTCAGCAGCTTCGACACATCCGGGCCCTGCAGCTCGAGCTTGCCCAACGGCGTGACGTCGATGATGCCGACGTTCTCGCGGACGTTGCGGGCCTCGGCGACGGGGTCGCCGTAGTGGTCCGGCCGGACCCACTGGCCTGCCAGCAGCGGCGTCGCGCCGGAGCCCTCGTGCCACGGCTGCACAGGCGACACCCGGGTCGGCTCGAAGACCCGCCCGGCCAGAGCCCCGAGGCTGATGGGCGCGTACGGCGGGCGCCACACGGTCGTCCCGAGGTCACCGACCTGGCGTCCGGTCGCCTCCCCGAGGATGGCGACCGTGTTGATCGTCTCGAGCTTGCCCTGTGACGGGCCCATCGTGGCGGTCGTGAAGCGCTTGACCAGCTCGCTGGAGTCGTAGCCCTCCTTGGCCGCCGCCACGATGTCCTTGCTCGAGACGTCCTCCGAGAAGTCCACGAAGCCGTGGGTCGAGGAGCGGAACATCGCCGGGTGCGGGGAGGCCGTCAGGACGGGCACAGCACCCCCGGTCTCACCGCGCGCCCGTCGGGCAGCGAGCCCCCCGATCGCGCTGCCGTGTTCGGCGAGCTCGTCGAGGTTGCCGTCACCGACGAGCCCGCCCGTCGCGAGGACGGTGGGCGGCAAGTCCGTGCCGCTGGTCACGAAGCGGGCGGCGATGGGATTCCACACCGGCCGGTCGCCGGCCATGTTGACCAGCGACGTCGGCGCCGTCCACCCCGTGGCGGTCACGACGAGATCGGCCCGCAGCACGGTGCCGTCCTCCAGCTCGACGCTCTGCACCCGGTTGCGGCCGGTCGCCCTCCGGATCGTCTCGCCCTTGCGGCCGTCGAGGACGCGCACGACGTCGACGCCGACGCGCGCCAGGTCGGCAGCGGCAGCGTGCCCCTCCTCGTTCGCGCTGAGGACGACGGCCCGGTCGCCCGGCCGCACGGCGTACAGGTTGATCAGGCGACGGACGGCCGTCGACAGCATCACGCCGGGCAGGTCGTTGCCGGCGAAGACGTACGGCCGCTCGATCAGGCCGGGTGCCACCACCAGCGCTCCGGCGCGCACCTTGACCAGGCGCTCGACAGCGCCGCCGACCTCCCGCTGCAGGACGGCGACCCAGTTGTCGTCGTACCTGCCGGTGACGACCGCGTTGGTCATGACCTCGATCGACGGGCGGGCCGCGACCTGCGCCCGGAGCTCCGACATAGTCGACAGGCCCTGCTCGCCGCTGAAGCGCAGGTGCCCTCCGAGCTCGTACTCCTCCTCGACGAGCAGCACCCGGGCGCCCCCGTCCGCCGCGGCCACCGCGGCGGCCATGCCGGACGGCCCGGCTCCGGCCACGACCACGTCCGCGTGGACGTAGCGCTTGTCGTAGTAGCCGTGCACGCTGTCCTTGTCGGCGACACCGCCGGCCGCGAAGCGGGACAGCACGACCTGGTAGGCCGGCCACAGTCGCTGGGGCTTGATGAAGGTCTTGTAGTAGAAGCCCGCCGTCAGGAAGCGGCCTACCAGCTGGTTGGCCTGCTTGAGGTCGAAGGAAAGTGACGGCCAGACGTTCTGAGCCCGCACGTCCATGCCGCGCGCCAGGCGGCGGTGGGAGCCGCGGACGTTCGGCTCGTCGTCGACCTGCACGGTGCAGCCCGGGTCGACGAAGCTGGCGGTGAGCACGCCGCGCGGACGGGAGTACTTGAAGCTGCGCGAGAAGACGTCGATGCCGTTGGCAAGCAGCGCGGAGACGATCGTGTCGCCGTGCAGCCCCACGTACTCCTTGCCGTTCCAGCGGAACGGCACCGGCCTGCTCCGGTCGACCAGCTCCCCGACCTGCGGGGGCAGCCGCCGTGCACCGTGCATGGTGGTGCTCATGATGCCTGGCCTCCGGCGTCAGGACTGCCGGCGTCGGCGAGCAGGGACAGCGACTCCGCCGGCTCGAGGGACGTGCGACCGATCGGCGTCGCCGACCGGATCTCGTTGGTGATCGTGTGGCGCTCCACCCGCACGAAGCGCCGGCAGCCCATGGCGTGGAACCACGTCTCCGTGGTCCAGCCCGCAGGGTTGCTGCGCTCATACAGGTAGGTGCGCCACTGCTTGGGCGTCACGCTCGAGGGGTCCGGGCGGGCGGCGCCGGCCTCGCCGACGTGCCGGAACTCGGACGAGTTGCGCATGTTGCAGTGGGGACAGGGGATGCGGATCACCGAGCGACCCTCCTAAGGGTGTCGAGGAGCTGATCTGGTGTGAAGCAGCAGCGCCGGAGCGGGCTCAGTGACCGACGGCCGCGGCGCCCTTCTCGCCCACGAGTCGACCCTCGGAGAAGCGCGCGAGGTCGAAGGCGCTGATGATCTCGGGCGTCTTGCCGGTGGCGATGAGTTCGGCCATCGACTCGCCGGCAACCGGTCCGGCCTTGTAGCCGTAGGTGCCCCAGCCCACGTCGACCAGGAACCCGTCGACCGGCGTGACGCCCATGATCGGGGAGTAGTCGGGGGTCATGTCGCACAGGCCCGCCCACTGGCGCAGGACGCGGAGCTTGGCGATCGAGGGCATCAGCTCGAGCACGTGACCGGCCAGCTCCTCCGTGAACTCCAGCGATCCGCGCATGGAGTAGGAGGGGTAGGGGTCGACGCTGGCACCGAAGACGAGCTCGCCCCGGTCGGTCTGGCTGACGTAGACGTGTAGGCTGCCGGACACGACCACGGTCTTGAGGAAGACCTTGACCGGCTCGGTCACGGCCGCCTGCAGCGGGTGCGTGATCAGCGGGAGCCGCACGTCGACGAGGTCGCACACCGTGCTGGCCCAGCCCGCCGTGCAGTTCACGACGATCGGGGCCGAGATGTCACCGCGGTTGGTGGAGACCCCCGTGACGCGACCGCCAGTCGTGTGGATGGCCTGGACCTCGGTGTACTGGTGGATCTGCACGCCCATGTGGTCAGCCGCGCGGGCGTAGCCCCAGTTGACGGCGTCGTGCCGGATGGTGCCGCCAGGCGGGTGGTACAGCGCACCGAGCACCGGGTAGCGCGCCTCGGGAGACACGTCGAGGTAGGGCACCAGGCGCGAGATGTCCTTCGGGGCGATGACGTCGGAGTCGATGCCCTGCAGCTTGTTGACCTCGGCCCGCCAGCGCATCGTCCGCAACGAGGAGTCGTTGTGGGCCAGGGTCAGGTGACCGCGCTGGGAGAACATAACGTTGTAGTTCAGGTCGACCGCGAGGTTCTCGTACAGCTTCACCGAGCGGTCGTAGAACCGCACACCTTCGGGGGTCAGGTAGTTGGAGCGCACGATGGCCGTGTTGCGGCCCGACCCTCCGCCGCCGATGTAGGCCTTCTCGAGCACCGCCACGTTGGTCATCCCGTGGTTCTTGGCCAGGTAGTAGGCCGTGGCCAGACCGTGCACGCCCGCCCCGATGATGATGGCGTCGTAGGTCGCCTTGAGCTCCGGCTGCGAGAAGCTGCGCGGCCAGTCGGTTCCCAGGGCGCCGCGCCGCGCGAGGTCGAAGGCCGAGTAGCGGGCCGGCCCTCGTCGAGCCGAGCGCAACGCACCTGCTCTGGCTGGCAGGCCACTGGCGCGGCCGGCGGTCGGCGTCGCTGGAGCATTCACCGGGTGGAACCCCCTGAGGTTCGAGTGGACAGAACCTATCGCCTGGAGTCGCAGGCGGCTGTCTTCAGAGCAGGCTGGCGACGTGCGTCTTGACGGTCGCCTCGCCCAAGAACAGGGCCGCCGCGATCTCGGTGTTGGACCTGCCTCTCCCGACCTGCTCCAGGACCTCCACCTCCCTGACAGGAGGCGGGGCACGTCGACCGGGCGTCGGGCGCAGGACCGGCGGCGTACTGCTCGACGAGCCGTAGGGTGATGGACGGGGCCAGCGTCGCCCCGGGCCGCGCGCCGCACGGCCTCGGCGAGCTCGTGCAGCCGCATGGTCTTGAGCAGGAAGCCGGAAGCGCCGGCGCGGACCGCGTCCCAGACGAGACGGTCCTCCTCGAACGTCGTCAGCATCAGCATCAGCACTGGGAGCCGCTGCCGGCGGACACCAGCCGACGGGTGGCCTCGATGCCGTCCAGCCGCCGCATCCGCACGTCCATGAGCACCACGTCCGGCCGCAGCGGGCGGGCGCTTACGACGGAGTGTCACGACGCAGCGTCAGTCTCGAGGAACAAGACTCGGCCAGGACGCCACACCCCGGCAGCCGGCAGCGGCTTCGGTGCACTGGGTGACGGCACCGCTTGACGAGACCGCCGAGCGCGGTTCGACACTTCTACGACATCTAGGCGGTGCACCCCGTTTTCCGCGTCCGAACGCCGTGCTAGGTCTCTGAGCTGGAGAAGCACTGTCCGTTCGACCGGGGGATCCGCGCCGGCGCGACGAGTCGTCCTCGCGCGTCCCGCAGGACCCAGTAAGCGACCTCACCACACCCTCGGCCGGGTCCTGGGTGGTGCTGAGGCTCATGCCGGCCAGCAGCCGTTGGTCGTCGCACACCACCCATCCAGCGCCCGCCTCGGCCGCCCAGCGCTCGGGCCAGGTCGCGACCCACTTCTCGGCCTCCCGCCGCGCAGTCGACTCGGCTCCGACCTTGGGCTGTCTCGACTTGCAGAGTCTCGCGGCGCAGTTCTAGCTTTCGGCGCTGGCGCGACTGCGTCAGCCCCCCTATCTCGGGAGTTCCCATGCTCGTTAACCGTCTCCGTGCCCTGGGCGTCACCAGCGATGTCCTGCACCTCGCGGCGCTCGGCTCCATCGCGGGCAGCATCTTGACCTGGCGGGCTGCCAAGAGCAGCGGGGACGCAGCCCACGCAGAGCGGTTTGGCATCTTCATCGGGCTGTGGGCGCCGACGTTCTTCGCGCTAGCCGACGCCGTGGGGACCCACGAAGTCGCCGAATGAGTGTCGTCCGGCAGAACGAGCAGACCCCAGGCCATACCCAAGCTGGTGCAGCCCTCATGAGGGCGACCCGCAGGCTCGTCGACAATTCCGGTCGTGCTGCAGCATGTTGCGCGACGACCCCGTCTCCGCCTTGGATTACGCCGAGCAGTTGACCTAGCTGCTGTTCCCGGCCACGAGCCCGCCACCGAGGTGGGCCGACTTCACCATCGAGCCGTCGGGGCCGTGGCATCCTGCGTCGCGGCGGATGACACGTGGCCGACGTTCGCACGCCGGCATTGCCACGGCGTCCCGCGATGGGTTGGATCCCTTCAGGACAACGGGAGGACGAGGATGGCTGAGGTAGTGCTGTTCCACCACGCCCAGGGGCTGACGCCCGGTGTCGTGTCATTCGCCGACGAGGTCCGAGCCAGTGGACACGTCGTGCACACCCCGGACGTGTACGAGGGTCGGACGTTCGACTCCTTGGCGCGCGGGGTGGCGTACGCCAAGGAAGTCGGCTTCGAAGAGCTCTCGGACCGTTCGGTGCGGTCCGTCGACCGTCTACCCAGCGCTTTGGTGTACGCGGGTTTCTCACTCGGGGTCGGTCCGGCGCAGCAGCTGGCCCAGACCCGCGCCGGAGCCAGCGGCGCGCTGCTGTTCGCAGCCTGCCTGCCGGTTGCGGAGTACTCCGAGTCGTGGCCGGCCAGTGTTCCGGTGCAGGTCCACGCGATGGATCACGACCCGGAGTTCGCCAACGAATGGGACCTTCCGGCCGCCCGTGCCCTCGTCGAGGAGGCCGAGCAAGGGGAACTGTTCCTCTACCCCGGCGACCAGCACCTGTTCGCCGACAGCTCGCTGTCGTCCTACGAGCCGGTGGCCGCGGCCCTGATGACGAGCCGGGTGCTCGACTTCCTCGCCACGAGGTAGGCCGTCCACGGCCCCGCGTGCCGCGCCAGCCGATGCCGACGGTTCTCGGCCGCGTATGGGCAGCTGCGGTCCCGCACGGACCCGACCTGACGCCTCGGGTGGGTGAATGCGGTCGGCCGGCACAGCTCGAAGACGACCGCAGTGGCGGGCGACGGCCTCAGCGGCCGGCCCCAGCTCCGAGGAATTCCAGCAGGACGTCACGGACCTGCTCGGGTGCCTCCTCGACCACGAAGTGGCCGGCGTCCGGGACCGTCACCATGCGGCAGCCCGCGCCGAGGTCGCGCACGACCGACTCCCCGGTGCGCACCGGCAGCACCGGGTCCTTGGCCCCCCAGATGACCAGCATCTGCTCGGCCGTCACCCGCGGCCGACCGGCCGGCGTGCCGCGCCCGAACAGCGCTGCGATCCGTGGCCGGGTGGCGGCCCGGTAGTAGCCCAGCATGGCGGTCACCTTGGCCGGGTCGGTATAGGCCGCCTGGTACTCCGCCAGCGCCTCCGGGTCGAGTCGGGTACCGGCCTTCCAGGCGTAGCGCAGCATCGCGTCGACGAGCCGGCGGCCACCAGCGCGGAACAGCAGCTCCGGCAGCACCGGCAAGGTGAACAAGGGGATGTGGGCGGCGCGCAGCAATGGCACCTCCCGGTACGGCGCATTCGCCACGCACAGCCGCCGAACGAGTTCGGGCCGGGCGCCCGCGAGACCCAGGGCCAGCGAGCCACCCCAGTCATGCCCGACGACGTCCACCCGACCGCCGGGCACCTCGGCCTCGATCAGGGCACTGAGCTGGGTGACAAGCGACGGCACGTCGTACGGGCCGCTGTAGGCCGAACCGCCGAGGCCCGGTAGGTCGGGGGCGAGGACCCGACGGTCCTTCGCCAAGGCAGGTGCGATGTCGCGCCACACCGAGGACGTCTCAGGCACGCCGTGCAGCAGCAGGACCGGGGTGCCGTCCCCGTCGCCCTGGGTGCGGAGCAGGAACCTGGTGCCTGCGGCCATCACGTTGCGGACGTTCATGCGTAGAAGACCCTTTCGACGACAGCGCGTGCCCGGCGGGTGGCCCGTCGGTAGTCGTCCAGGAACTCTCCCTGGGCACCGGCAGGGTAACCAAGCGCCCTGGCGACACCGGCCAGCTCCCGGCCGCTGCTCGGCAGTGACGCCGAGGGCCGGCCACGCACCAGCACCAGGGCATCCCGGGCACGGGTGGTCAGCCGCCACGCGGCCTCCAGAACAGCCGCGTCATCCGGGTCGAGAAGGCTCTCGACGGCGGCCGCGCGCAGGGCGGCCAACGTCGCCGTCGTGCGAAGTGCCGGGATCCGGTGCGCGTGCTGGAGCTGCAGCAGCTGGACCGTCCACTCGACGTCGGCGAGGCCGCCTTTGCCCAGCTTGAGGGCCAGGTCACCGCGGGGCGCGCGCTCGTTCTCGACGCGTGCCTTGATGCGGCGGATCTCGGTGAGCTGCTCGGGGGTCAGACCACCGCGGGGATAGCGGACGGGTTCCACCGCGGCCAGGAATCGCTCGGTGATGTCCCCGTCGCCCGCAAGCGGTGCCGCCCGCAGCAGTGCCTGGCTCTCCCAGACGTGGGACCAGCGGGCGTAGTAGGCGGCGTACGAGGACAGGCTGCGGGTCAACGGACCCTGCCGTCCTTCGGGCCGCAGGTCGGCGTCCACCACCAGCGGCGGGTCCGGTGCCGGGAGCGCGAGCAGCCGTCGCAGCTCGTGGGCGACCTCACGGGCGGCCGCCGCCGCCTCAAACTCCGGCGTCCCCGCCACCGGTTCGTGGACGAACAAGACGTCGGCATCCGAGCCGTAGCCCTGCTCCCGGCCGCCGAGTCGGCCCATCGCCACGACAGCTAACCGGACCGGGATCGGCGCCCGGCGCTCGGCCGCCACCTTGCGGGTCGCCACCTCCAGGGCGGCCGAGACCGTCGCAGCCGCGGCGTCCGACAGCGCCGGGCCGGGGTCGTCGACCAGGTGCAACAGGTCGGCACAGGCGATCCGTAGCAGCTCGGTGCGCCGCAGGCCACGTACGGCGCCGACGGACGCCTCCCAGTCCTGGCGCCGCCGGGCGACGGCGAGGAACGCCCCCTCGAGGCCCTGACGGGGCTGGAGCTGTTCATCACCAGCGAGCATCCGCACCGCGTCGGGCGCCCGGCCGAACAGGTCCGCGACGTAACGGGAACTGGCCAGCAGGCGGGCCAGCCGCTCGGCCGCCGTGCCTTCGTCCCGCAGCAGCCGGAGGTACCAGGGAGTCGTACCGAGCGCGTCGGAGACCTGCCTGAAGGACAGCAGGCCGGCGTCCGGGTCGGCCGCGTCGGCGAACCACCCGAGCATCACCGGCAGCAGCGTCTGCTGGATGGCGGCCCGCCGGGAGACCCCTTCGGTCAACGCCTCCAGATGGCGCAGGGCGGTGACCGGGTCGGCGAATCCCAGCGCTTGCAAGCGCTCTCGGGCCGCGGCTGGGGTGAGGCGGACGTCCGCGGTCGGCAGCCGCGCCACCGCATTGAGCAGCGGCCGGTAGAACAGCTTCTCGTGCAGCCGCCGCACCTCCCGGACGTAGCCGGCCCGCTCCTGGCGGAAGGCCGGCAGGACATCACCGCGGTGACCGATGGCCCTCGCCACCCGTCGCAGTCCGGCCTCGTCGTCCTCCGCCGGGAGCAGGTGCGTACGGCGCAGCCGGTACAGCTGCAGGCGGTGCTCGACCGTCCGCAGCCAGCGGTAGGCCTCCGACAGGTGCCGGGTGTCCTCCCTGGCGACGTAGCCACCGGCGGCCAGCTGATCAAGCGCCACGAGGGTGGTGCCGCTGCGGACGGTGTCGTCGGCCCGGCCGTGGACCAGCTGCAGCAGCTGGACGCTGAACTCCACGTCGCGCAGGCCACCAGGACCGAGCTTGAGCTCCCGGTCCGCCTCGTCACCCCGCAACGTGGCAGCCACCCGGCGCCGCATGGCCTGCACCTCCTCGACGAACCCCGGCCGCTCCCCCGCACTCCAGACCATCGGCGCCAGCCGTTCGACGTAGGCCGCTCCGAGCAGCAGGTCACCGGCGATCGGCCGGGCCTTGAGCAGCGCCTGGAACTCCCACGTCTTGGCCCATCGCCGGTAGTAGGCCTCGTGGCTGGCCAGCGTCCGTACCAGCGGACCCGCCTTGCCCTCGGGCCGCAGGGCCGCGTCCACCGGCCAGGCGACCTCGCCGCAGACCCGGATCAGCTGCACGGCAAGGGTCGTAGCGGTCTGTAGGGCGCGCCCCTCGTCTCCTCCAGGCAGTGGCTCGGCGACGAAGACGACGTCCACGTCGCTGACGTAGTTCAGCTCCCGGCCACCGGCCTTCCCCATCCCGATGACCGCCAGCCGGCACGGCTCGGCGGTGGCCGGCAGCGCGGCCAGTGCGACAGCGAGCCCGGCCGTCAGGGTGGCGGACGCAAGGTCAGCGAGCTCACCGGCGACGTCCTCGACGGCGACATCGCCCGACAGGTCGCGGGCGGCCAGCACCAGCAGGCACCGCCGGTAGGCAGCCCGCAGCTCGCGCAGCACGTCCTGCCCAGTGCCGCGGGCGCGGGCACCGCTGGTGCCGGTCACCGGCTCGTGGTCGGCGCCGATGGCGGTGAGGAGCTGGCTCTGCAGCCCCAGCAGGGAGGGCCGCACCGTCACGAGGTCATCGTCGAGCAGCACCCGCCAGTCATCAGGGTGCGCGACCAGGTGGTCGCCGAGGGCGCTGCTGCTCCCCAGCACCGGAAGCAGGCGGCGTCGTAACCCCTCGTGTGCAGCGAGGGTGGCCGGCAGGTCCGGGCTGGCGGCGACGAGGCGGGCCAGCGCGCCGGCGGCCAGGTCCGGGTCGGAGGTGTCCGCGAGGGCACTCAGGACAACGCCGGCGTTGGGCCCGGCCGGCCCGTCGTCCCAGAGTCCGACGGCGACCAGGCAGGAGGCGGCGGCCTGCGCATCGCAGAACCCGAGGCGAACCAGCAGGCCGATGCCGCCCGTGCTCCGGGCCACCTACTGCTCGCTCGGTCGCAGCGCGAGGTCCACACGCGCCAGCCTGTCAGAGCCCGTCCGTCACCAGGGGAGGGGCGAGCGGGGGCAGCTGCTGCCGGTGCGGCTGCTGTCTGATCTGCCGGCTTGTCTGATCCACTGCCGGCTTGTCTGATCCACTGCCGGCTTGTCTGATCCACTGCCGACTTGTCTGATCCACTGCCGGCCGCCGTACGGTCGGAACAGGGCGGTTAGCGCCCCGACGATCAGACACGCGCCCCGACGATCAGACACGCGCCCCGACGATCAGACACCGGCCCCGACGATCGGACACGCGCCCCGACGATCGGACACCAGCGGCAGACGTACCGGTCTGCTGCCGAACGGCGAGTGTGCGGCCGTCACGATCTCCTAGTGGGTGGCTGATCTCACGACGTGCCGGGCGAACCGCCGGGCGACCTCGCCCCAGACCTCTGCGACCTCATCCAGCTCGGCCAGCGTGGCGTCGAGCACCGTCGACGGGTCAAGACCGGCCTCCCGCAGGCCCTCGGCGTCCGACACCGCCCAGCGCTTGACCATCATCGGCGGCGTCTCGATGTGGAACTGGATGCCCCATGCCGACTCGCCCACTCGGAACGCCTGGTGCGGGTACCGCCGGCCGCTGAGCAGCAGGGTCGCGCCCGGCGGCAACTCGGTGACGGCGTCCCAGTGCCACTGCACGACGACCGGCGACAGCGGCAGATCCCAGAACAGCGGGTCGTTCGCCGCGACGTCACGCTTGGCGACCAGGGCCGCGCCGAGCTCTGGGCCGCTTGGTCCCGCGGCGACCCGGCCGCCGGTCGCCTCAGCGAGCAGCTGAGCGCCCAGACACACGCCGAGCACCGGCACGCTGTCGGCCACCGCCGCCCGCAGCAGGTCCTTGGTGCGCCGCAGCCAGGGAGCAGAGGAGTCGTCATACGCCGCCTGGGGGCCGCCCATGACGACCAGCGCGTCGTGCTGGGTCACCCGCTCCGGCAGCACGTCGCCGGACCATGGCCGGACGACGTCGAGCTCGAGCCCGCCCTCGGGCAGCCAGGTCGCAAGAAGACCCGGGTCCTCGGACTCGGTGTGCGTGACAACCAGCGCACGCGCCACTCAGAGCACCGGCAGGTAGCGGTTCAGCTCGAACGGCGTGACCTCGCTGCGGTAGGCGCGCCACTCCTCGCGCTTGTTGCGCAAGAAGAAGTCGAAGACGTGCTCGCCGAGCGTCTCGGCGACCAGCTCACTTTGCTCCATCGCCTCGATCGCGTCGGACAAGCTGCCTGGCAACGGGGTGATCCCGAGCGCCCGCCGCTCGGCGTCGGACAGCGACCACACGTCGTCCTCGGCACCCGGCGGCAGCTCGTAGCCCTGCTCGACGCCCTTCAGGCCGGCAGCCAGCAGCAGGGCGAAGCAGAGGTAGGGGTTGGTCGCGCTGTCCGGCGTGCGCACCTCGATCCGGGTGCTGTTGCCCTTGGTGGGCTTGTACATCGGCACCCGCACCATGGCGCTGCGGTTGTTCGACCCCCAGCAGACGTACGGCGGGGCCTCGCCGCCGTAGACCAGCCGCTTGTAGCTGTTGACCCACTGGTTGGTCACTGCAGAGATCTCGGGTGCGTGGCGGAGCAGACCGGCGATGAAGTGCCTGGCGACGCCCGAGAGGTGCAGCGGGTCGTTGCCGTCGTAGAAAGCGTTCTGGTCGCCCTCGAACAACGACAGGTGGGTGTGCATCCCGCTGCCCGGCTGCAGGCTGAACGGCTTGGGCATGAAGGTGGCGTAAATGCCCTGGGACAGCGCCACCTCCTTGATGACGTGTCGGGCCGTCAGGATGTTGTCGGCCGTGCTCAGGGCATCGGCGTAGCGCAGGTCGATCTCCTGCTGACCGGGAGCGACCTCGTGGTGGCTGTACTCCACCGAGATCCCCATGCGCTCCAACATGGTGATGGTCGTGCGCCGGAAGTCGTGGCTGACGTCGTGCGGCGTGAGGTCGAAGTAGCCACCGGAGTCCACGGGCACCGGTGGCTGCTCGGTGTTCTTGAGCAGGAAGAACTCGATCTCGGGGTGGGTGTAGAAGGTGAAGCCGGCGTCCGCGGCCTTGCTCAGCGAGCGGCGCAGGACATGCCGTGGATCGGCCCAGCTCGGGGTGCCGTCGGGCATCTGGATGTCGCAGAACATGCGTGCCGTCCCCGGCGACTCACCGCGCCAGGGAAGGACCTGGAAGGTGGCCGGGTCGGGCTTGGCGAGCATGTCGCTCTCCTGCACCCGGGCAAATCCCTCGATTGCGGAGCCGTCGAACCCGATGCCCTCCGCGAAGGCGCCCTCAAGCTCGGCCGGCGCGATCGCCACCGACTTCAGGGTGCCGAGCACGTCGGTGAACCACAGCCGCACGAAGCGGATGTCGCGCTCCTCCAGGGTGCGGAGCACGAACTCCTGCTGCTTGTCCAAGATGACTATTCTCCCAGGTCAGAGGGCTAGCAGCCCTCGGCAGTCCGCACAGAGTTTGCAGAATCCTCCGAGTCCGCAGACCACGCCGCTGTCAGCGAGTCCCGACCCTGTCGATCCCACCCGTCGACCCTATGCGTGTACGTCGCCCAGGTGACGCCCTGCGGGGCATCTCCGAGCAGCTCCATCACCGTCGTCAACGGGACGCCGGCGCGTTCAGGCATGAGGCGTAGCCGTGCCGGAGACGTCGACGAGCTGCCGGTCTACCCGTACCTCCCGACGCAGGAAGTCCACTCGGTCGACGGTCAGGCCGAGCCTCTCCCCCGAACTCAAACCGGCCCCGGCCGCGAGCACGACGAGCGCGTGGAGCCGCTCCGGCGCGTGCTCGACCAGCCGGCGCACTGAGCTGAGGTTCGGCCCGTACGTGGGCTCAGGTGGCTGCTGCGCGTAGATCCGGGACGTCGAGCCATGGCCATGGGAGAGTGGGCAGGCCGCCACCTCCCTCCCGGCGGGGTGAACGTCTCGGGACAGGACCGGCGTCGCCGGAAACCCCGGTGGCGGAGTACCGGGCATGAGGAAGGTTCGACGGCGATGGCAGTGCGTGGACGCATCCGAGGGGTGAGTGAGCGCTCCGGGATCTTCCTGACCGGCCGCCCCCAGCAGCTGATCGCCTGCGATGACGGGCTCGTGCTGATCCCGACCTCGGCGATGGCGGCACCGCTGGGCGGTCCGCTCGCGGGGTGGGCGCTGGAGCGCCGACTTGCCTCAGAGACCGGTGGTGACCTGACGGCCACCCAGATCGGCGACTCTCAGAAGCGGGCCCGCACCGTCCGGTGGGACGAGGTCGAATCGGCGCTCGTGGAGAACCGCTACCCGGGCCGGCGACTGACGCTGGTCCTGCCGGACCACCGGTACCAGCACAAGTACGGCAAGCTCGAGCCGGACCAGTTCCTCACCGCCCTGCTGTGCGGCACCCTCTCAGCCAGATTCCGTGACGCCCGCAGCAGCAATGACTCAGACATGGATCCGTCACCCCCGGCAGATCCGATGAGCAGGAGCCGAGCTGAAGACCGAGCGGCGTCGCTGCAACGGACGACGGACGCGCTGGCGGCGTACAAGGCGATCTCGGCATCGGACAAGACGCGGGTTCGGCAGCCGGAGAAATACGCCTTTCCACTCGGCTTCGACGACGACGGGACTCCGTTCCCTGATCCTTCCGCGGATGACTGACCGCCCGCGGCATGCGGTCGTGCCGCAGGGGTAGAGGCGAGCGCGCTGACCTCGTGTAGCCCCACCCAGATAGTGGTGTCGGAGCACCCCGCGGATCCAGCTGCACTTCACCCAACGTCGGGCTCCTGGCTGAACCTGGTCGCGGTCTTCTTCGGGATACCACCCCCCAAGCCATCAGGCGCAGCAACCTTCACCAGCGTCAAAGGCGTCGTCGCCGCCAACACCGGTGTCCTGCAGGGCAGGCCGGTCTCGGCCGTGGGTGGGCGCATGCGCCGAGACCTAACCTGTGGCCACCGACGTCATTGAGCCAGGCACCGCCCAACTCTCAGCCGAGGATCTGAGCGAGCTCGTCGTCGACAAAAAGCCAAGTAGTCCACCCACGGCCCGCGGTCGCGTCCCGCCGTAGTGCCGTGGAGCCAACACAGGTGGAGTTACCCGGCGCAGCAACGGGCGTCTGCCGCGAGTGTCTCCGCGCTAGGGCGCAGGTGCGTTCGTCCGTGCCCAGCGGACTACGGGAGGTCGGAAGCGGCCGGGTGCGATGTAGACCTGGGCCGAGTTCGGCGCACTGTGATCCCTTGTCAGCAGGCGAGGTGTCTGGCGTCGGCCTACCTGCGCTCAGGGCCGTATTACTCTGCTGTCAGGCGGTGACCTTCTCCGCGAGGACCTCTGCGGGCATGATCTCCGGCGGGACCGCGAGCAGCGCCTCGGCGTTCTCCATCAGAGCCGCGGCGATGGGCCCGGTCAGGTGCGCCTGGCGCTCGACGTCGCTCGGGAAGGCGTCCACGATCCAGAACGTCGCGCTGTCAGTGCGCAGGGCGAACCAGACGGAGGTGCCGGGCTCAGCGTTAGCGAGTTCGACGGCGCCGGTGAGGAACTCCGCGACTGTGTCCTCCAGTCCCGGCTTAGCGACGAGCTTGACGACCAGGGCAACGGTGTTCATGGCGCTCCTTCGTAGGGTGAGTGACCTGAACGTAAGCATGCCTGTCGTCCAGCTGAAGCACCGCCGGTCCTGCCGGCAGGCTGCCAGCGCACCGGGTCTGCCGACCACTTGTCGGGTGGATGACCGCCACTGGGGTGCACGTCCTCTAAAGCATGACATGCCGTCGCACCTGCCGATGTGTCCGGCCGGATGCGGAACTCGGTCCGTCCTCGTCGTCCGGCTCTAGCTGGGCCACGTGGGAGTACTTCGGACCGGTGCCTTCAAGACGTCAGGGGCCGGAGCACAGGCAGCTGCGTGGAGAACCGGCTACTTGCGGTGCTGCGCTGCTCAGGCTCGTACAGGTCGATGGACTGGCGAGCGGTGGTAATCACGTACGCGAGCGCGTGGCCGGCCGACCTCAGGTAGTTCAAGATCTGAGCATCGGGCGCTTCGGGAAGGAGCAGTTCCAGGACGCCGACCGCTTCGCCGCGCTCGCTGACAGGGATGTGCACCCACACACCGTCCTTCGTCGCAACTACGTGGACCCACTGTGTGTCGTCAGTGCCGTGCCCGCGGGGGTTCCGTCAACTTCCACGTGCTCGCGGACCAGCCTCAGCGGCAAGGACTGCCCCGGTGCCGGTCTGCGGGCTAGGCGGGCGAGGTCCGTCAGCTGATGTCCGCGATGAGCATGCTGACCTCGCTGGCACTGACCCGCGCTGCGAGTTCGGCTGCGAGGGTGTCCACGCCCTCGGCGGGCGGCGCGGCCTCCACCGCGTCGAGCAGGGTGCTGAGGGTCCAGTCGCGCGTCGGGGGCGGTGGTGGCTGCGCCACGCTGCTTCCCCAGCGCGGGCAGCTTGGTCACAGGTCGACTCGCCGTTCCGGCCGCCCGTGCGGGGGGCAGCGTGGCGAAGGCCAGCGCCCGAGCGCCGGCGCGCTCGGCCAGCACGAGGCGGCCGGCCCGAACGGCCCAGTCCAGGCGCAGCAGTCGCTCGTGCGCCTCCGCGCTTGTGACGGCGGCGCGACGGCGTCGCTGACGTTGACTCAAAGCACGAGCTGCTGCGACCAACGCGATGATCTGCTCATCCGACGCCACGACGACTGGCTGTGCCGGGGAACGACGTGCCCCAGGCCACGCCGAACGTCCGCCGCTTCACCGTATTCAGCATGCGTCCGGCCCGAGCCGTCCCCGCCGCCCTCGTCGCCGGGCACGCAGCAACCCGGGACGCGAGTCCCGGGCTGCTGGGTTGTGCTCCGTGCCAACTAGCGGCGTGTGGTCGTCGTGTTCACGTCATCGTTCGTCTTGCGCTTGGCAAGACCGCCCAGGCCCAGCAGGCCGAGCAGACCCCACAGACCGGTCTTGTCGGAGTCCTTCTTGTTGCCATTGGTGTCGGTGGCCGCGTGGGGCGCGGCCACCTGGGTGCCGGTCGACGGGGTTGCGGCGAACGCGACGGCTGTCGTGCCGCCAGTGAGAACGGTGGTCAGGGCGACCACTGCGAGAACCTTGCGCATGTCGAACTCCTTCAGACGAAGTGGATGCGGGTCAGACCCGGCGGGATGAGGAGCCGTCGGGGTCGACGCCTCCGGCAGTGCGGTTGGCACGAGCGTCGCGGTACTTCTTGTAGCCGAACAGGCCAGGTAGGCCGAGCAGGCCGAGCAGGCCCCATCGCCCGGACTTGTCCTTGGAGTCACTGTCGTTGCCGTCGGCAGCTGCCGCGTGCACGCCCGCTGTCACAGCGGCGCCACTCGGTGCGGCGTCCGCGGGCGCTGCGAGCATCGGTGAGCCCAAGGCCACACCCGCGGCCAGCGCCACAGTGGCGAGAGTCTTGCGCATCTGGTTTCCTCTCATTGATCGCAGCCAGTGACGGGATCAGCCACCGGCGTACAAGGTCAACGGCATGATGCCCGCGTGCGGCAAGCCGAATCCGTCAACGAACGGGTATTTTCAGGTTTGCCAGGAACGTGCAAGCCATGCTGGGCAAGGGATGGGACGTCCGTCGCTGTCGTCCCCGGTCGGGCGGCTGTCAGGTTCGCGGTGGAACTCTGCCCAGGTGAATATCGACATCTTCCGAGCGATCAACTCCTTCCAGGTCCACACCTCGTGGCTGCAGGGTCCGGGGCTGTTCTACGCCAAGACCGGCGGGCCCCTCGTCATGGCGGTCCTGCTTGTGCTGGGTGTGGTCATGGCCCGGGGCCGCGGCCGCGCGGACGGCCTCGCGCGGGCGCTCTGGGCAGGGCTGTCGACGCTGGTCGCCGTCGGGCTCAACCAGCCGATCGTGCACGCCGTGAACCGCGCCCGCCCCTACCGGGCGCTGTCCCATGTGCACCTGCTCGGTACGCCGAGCATGGATGCCAGCTTCCCCAGTGATCACGGGACGCTGGCGGGTGCCACCATCGCCGGGCTGTTCCTGCTCGACCGCCGACTGGGCTTCACCGCCCTGGTGTTTGGGCTCCTGCTGGCCTTCTCCCGCGTCTACGTCGGTGCGCACTACCCGCTCGATGTCGTGGCGGGGCTGGCTGTCGGTGCGGCCGTCGCCCTGCTCGGTTGGCTGCTCGTCCGCCGGCCGCTCACGGCCGTGATGGCGGCGCTCGGACGCAGCCGGCTACGACGGCTGGTCACCGCATAGGTTTCGGGCATGCCTCAGCTGCGCGTCGGACTCGCGCAGGTCGACACCACCGTCGGCGACCTTGCGGGGAACGCCGACGTGGTCAGCGGCTACGTCCAGCACGCCCGCGCGGCCGGCTGCCACGTCGTGGCCTTCCCGGAGATGACGCTCACGGGTTACATGCCTGAGGACCTGGTGCTGCGCCGCGCCTTTGTGCAGGCCTCCCTCGACACCCTTCAGGCGCTGGCGAGCCGGCTGGCGACGGAGGGTGCCGGCGAGACCGCGGTCGTCGTCGGCTACTGCGACCGGTCGGCTCGCCCGGCGCCCGCGGTCGGCCGTCCCGCCGGGGAGCCCCAGAACGCGGCGGCCGTCCTGTGGGGCGGCACGGTCGTTGCGCACTACGCCAAGCACCACCTGCCCAACTACGGGGTGTTCGACGAGGCCCGCTACTTCGTGAGGGGCGACCACTTCCCCGTCATCCGCCTGCACGGGGTCGATGTGGGGCTGTCCATCTGCGAGGACCTTTGGCAGGACGGCGGCCCGGTCGCGGTGGCCCGAGAGGCCGAGGTCGGTCTGCTGCTGTGCCTGAACGCCTCACCCTACGAGCGCTACAAGGACGACGTCCGCGGCGAGCTCGTCACCCGCCGGGCCCGTGAGGCAGGGGCGCCCATCGCCTACGTCAACCTCGTCGGAGGTCAAGACGAGCTGGTCTACGACGGCGACTCCCTCGTCGTCTCCGCGGCCGGTGAGATCGTGGCCCGGGCGCCCGTCTGGGATCAGGGCCTGATGGCCGTTGACCTCGAGCTGGCCACGGCAGCGTCGTCGCTGACAGGGCCGGTGGACGCCCACGACGGGACCACCATGCAGGTCGAGCGGATCGTCCTTTCTGAGCAGCCCGTCCCGTCGTACCCGCCTCTGCTGCCGGAGATTGCGCCGGCGCTGGAGGACGAGGCGGAGGTGTGGGGGGCGCTGGTCACCGCCACCCGCGACTACGTCCAGAAGAACCGATTCGCCTCCGTCGTCATCGCGCTGTCCGGCGGCATCGACTCCGCCGTGGTCGCGACGATCGCGGCCGATGCCCTCGGGCCGGACCGGGTGCACGTCGTAGGGATGCCGAGCGCCTGGTCCTCGCCGGGTTCGTTGACCGACGCCGAGGAGCTGGCCCGGCTGCAGGGCCTGCATTGGTCGGTGTTCCCGATCGCGACCGCTGTCGACGCCTGGCTCCCGCTCGCCCTGTCGGGCCTGGCCGCCGAGAACCTGCAGGCACGCATTCGCGGAACGACCCTCATGGCGCTGTCCAACCAGCACGGGCACCTCGTGCTGACGACCGGCAACAAGAGCGAGCTGGCGACCGGCTTCTCCACCCTGTACGGCGATTCGGCCGGCGGCTTCGCTCCGATCAAGGACGTGCCGAAGTCGCTGGTGTGGGCCCTGGCGCGGTGGCGCAACACCGTGTCCCACGTGATCCCGGTGGACAGCATCGAGAAGCCACCGTCGGCCGAGCTGGCACCAGGGCAGCTCGACAGCGACCGGCTGCCGGACTACGACACGCTCGACGCCCTGCTCGACGCCTATGTGGAGCAGGACCTCGGTCGGGCCGAGCTGATCGCGGCCGGCTTCGATGCCGAGCTGGTCGACCGGGTTATCACGCTGGTGGACGGCGCGGAGTACAAGCGGCGGCAGAATCCACCGGGTCCCAAGATCACGTCGCGGGCGTTCGGGCGGGACCGGCGGCTGCCGATCACCTCGCGCTGGCGGGAGGCCGCTGCGCCGACGGCGGCCGAGCCGGAACAACTACGTCCTGAGCTGTACCCCGCGCTGCACGACGACTGACGCACAAGGCTGCGACTGCCAGGGTGCCCGCGGCGACCAGGGCGGCCTGACGCACGTCCCCCACATCCGCTGCCGGCAGGGCGAAGCCAGCCAGCACCAGCCCGAGTGCGGTGCCGAGCTGGCGGGACCCGTCGCTGCGGACGGCCGCGAAGACCAGCGCTCCGGCGACCCCCTGCAGCAGCAAGCAGGGCAGCAGCAGCGGGTCGCCGGGCAGCGCGTGACCGGCTAGTGCGAGGGCGCTGAGCAGCAGTCCCTCACGGGTGACGCGCTGCCGGCTGCGGGCCTGAACCCGCTGGTCCGCCCGGGGACCGGCCAACAGCGGACCGATGACCAGGGGGAGCAGCAGGAGCGCTGTGCGCAGGGCGGTGTGACTGCGGCCGTCCTGGAGGGCGAACGACAGCAGCAGGACCGTGCCGGCCAGGCAGGCATGGACCAGCAGCGGGGCCAGCCGCGGCCGGAAGCCGTCGGTCGGCACCACCGTCGTCGTCGGGACCCGCCAGCCGGTCAGGACGAGCGCCACAACGGCCAGCCCGGCGGCCAGCCCGAAGACGGGACGCCAGCCGTGCCGCAGGAGCACGCCGGCCAGCAGCGGCCCCAGCACCAGCAGCAGTCCACCGAACGCCGCCCAGATAGCCAGGCCGCGCTCCCGGTGGTCGTCGTCGAACGCGGCCAGCAGCGCGGCCAGGGCACACGGCAGCACCGCCGCCGCCCCGGCGCCGGTCAGCAGCCGGCCGCCCAGCAGCTGCGGGACGGACGCTGCCGTCGCCGAGGTGACCGATCCGGCGACGACGATGATCAGGCCCAGCAGCAGCACGCTGCGGGTCCCACGGTGACGTGCCATCCGACCCGCCGGGGCCAGCAGCAGTCCCAGAGCCAGCGCGGGGCCGGCGAGAACCGCCACGACGTCCGGGAAGGTCAGCCGCAGCGACCGGCGGACAGCAGGCAGCGCCAGCACAACCGTGCCGCTGTCGAGGCCGACTGCCAGCAGGCAGGCGACCGCGGCGGCCAGCACCCACCAGCGGCGGGGGTCACGCACCGGTGTCGTCACCTCGTCAGCCTGGCAGGCCAGACGCAGCAGGTGACCGGCCGAGTGGCACCCTGCTGACAGGCCCCGGGACATCCGCCTGGAGGCCGACCAGGAGGACCGATGTCAGATCAGCTCCGCACCTTGTACGGCGGGGTCACCTCCCGTCGCGTCACCACCCGGGACCTGCAGTCCGCAAAGGACCGGGGTGAGCGGTGGGCGATGCTCACGTCGTACGACATGCTCTCGGCGCAGGTGTTTGACGAGGCCGGCATCCCGGTGCTGCTCGTCGGCGACAGCGCCGGCAACAACGTGCTCGGCTACGACGACACGGTCCCGGTGACCGTCGAGGACCTGCTTCCGCTGGTGCGCGCGGTCGCCCGCTCCACGACCCGGCCGCTGGTGGTAGCGGACCTGCCGTTCGGGTCGTACCAGGAGTCGCCGTCCCAGGCGCTGCGCACGGCGGTGCGCTTCCTGCAGGTCGGCGCGCAGGCGGTCAAGCTCGAGGGCGGGGCGCGTGTCGTACCGCAGGTGCAGCTGATGGTCGAGGCCGGCATACCGGTCATGGGACACCTCGGGCTGACCCCGCAATCGGTCAACGTGCTCGGTGGCTACCGCGTCCAGGGCCGTGGCGAGGCGGGTGACCGGCTGGTGGCCGATGCGCTGGCGCTGCAGGAGGCTGGCGCCTTCGCGGTCGTGCTGGAGGTGGTGCCGACCGATCTCGCGGAGCGGGTCACCAAGGAGCTGGCCGTTCCGACGATCGGGATCGGCGCGGGGGCGGCCTGCGACGCGCAGGTGCTGGTCTGGACCGACATGGCGGGGCTGACACCCGGTCCCGGGCCGAAGTTCCTCAAGCGCTACGCCGACGTGCGAGGCGTGTTGTCGACCGCTGCGCAGGCCTACGCCGACGATGTGCGCGAGGGCCGGTACCCGGCCGACGAGCACGGCTACGGCTGAGCAGTCGGCCCGGCCACGTTGACGACGACCGGACCGGTCCCCCGCCGCACCAGCACGACCTCGGCCAGCTCATCGGTCGGGTTGCTCTCCCGGTGCACCGTGTGAGCCGGCACGTGCACGAAGTCGCCCGGCTGCCCTGCGACCACGCCGTTGGCGGTCTCCACCCGGAACACGCCGTTCACGACGTAGACGACGGTGTCGTGGTCACCGTGGTGGTGCCAGTCGCTGGTCACCCCCGGCTCGGTCCTGGCAATCCCCGACCACACGTCATCCAGCACGACCGCCTCTAGCCGGGTCATGCCCGGCGTCGGGTGACCTGGCGTCAGCTCGTCGGCGGCGACCTTGCGCACAGGTGTCTCAGGCACGGCCGGAACCTAGCGCTGCCGCAGGTCGTGGTGCACTCAGACGTTGGGCTCGTTCATCATGAAGGCCGGCCAGTCGTTCGACAGCTGCCACATCGCGGGGACGAGGTCTGGCCGCTCGGCCAGCGAGACGATCTCCACGGCCACAGGCTAGGGCGCCAGCTGCCCCCGCAGCAGCAGGCGCGCCTCGACCAGCGACGGGCCGTACCACGTCAGGTGCCGCCCACTGACGCACCTGGCCGGCCGGTCGAAGGCCTCCGGCCCGTCCGACAGCGAGAACGCGTACGGCTCGTCCGGAAGCACCACCACGTCGTACGCCGGGAGGTCGTCGAGCTCGATCCTGGGATAACGCTCCGGGCTCGCGGCCAACGCGTTGTCGAGCCCCAGCCGCGCCAGGACGTCACCGGTGAACGTTCCGGAACCCACCGCCATCCACGGTCGCCGCCAGATCGGCACGACGGCGATCCGGCGTGGCCCTGGCTCCGGCTCGGCCCAGGCGGCAGTGGCGTCGTCGAGCCATCCCGGCCGATCGAGCCCGCAGGCAGTCAGCATCCGGGTCAGACTCCCCAAAGCCTCCGGAACGGTGCGGGGAAACGTCGTCCAGACCGCGATGCCGGCGACCCGCAGGGCATCGAGGTCCTCCGGACGGTTCTCCTCCGCGTTGGCGACGACCAGGTTCGGCCGCAGGTCGAGAACCGCTGCCACATCAGGGTTCTTGGTCCCCCGCACGCGGACGACGTCCAAGTCCGGGGGGTGGGAACACCAGTCGGTCGCGCCCACGAGCAGCCCTGGCGCCGTGACGGCGACCGCTTCGGTGAGCGAGGGGACCAGCGACACCACCCGGCAGACCCGGACGGGCAGGACGACCGGCCGGCCCAGGTCGTCCTCAGACGTCGGTGACACGCAGACCGGCATGCGCCTTGTACCGCCGGTTGACCGAGATGAGGTTGGCGGTCAGGGCCTCCACCTGATGGGCGTTGCGCAACCGGCCGGCGTAGACGCCGCGCATGCCAGGAACGACTGCGACCAGGGACTGCACCAGCTCGGTCGCGCCCCGGTCGTCGCCCAGGACCAGGACATCGGTGTCCAGGCGGTCGACGCGCTCGTCCAGCAGCAGGACGGCACTGACATGGTGGAAGGCAGCAACGACCCGGCTGTCCGGCAGCACGGCAGCCGCCTGCTGCGCAGCACTGCCCTCCTCGACCGGCAGGGCAAACGCGCCCTGCTTGTCGAAGCCGAGCGGGTTGACGCAGTCCACGACGACCTTGCCCCCGAGAGCACCGGCAAGGCCGACCAGCAACGCCCGGTGGCCGTCCCAGGGGACCGCGACGACCACGACATCACCTTGGGCCGCGGCACCGGCGTTGTCGGTCCCCGTCACGCCCACCGGCAACCCGGCGGCTGCCGTCCCCGCTCGGGCGGCGTCCCGCGAGCCCAGCACGACGCGCAGGCCGCCGAGGGCGAAGCGGCGGGCCAGACCACGACCCTGCTCCCCTGTCCCTCCGAGCACGGCGACGGTCAGGCTGCGGTCGAAGGGGGCTGGGTCCACGACCGCAAGTCTGCCAGGAAGGGCGGCCGCTGAACCTGCCGGATCTCGGTGGCAGGAGATCGCTGGCCGACGGCGAAAGTGGACAAGCAGCGGCAGGTCCGGCACCTGCTGGCAGGAGGCGGGATGAGCTGGGACGCGCGGCAGGTGCGCCGGCTCAGTGCCGTGCCGCCGGGCGCCGGGCCATCGGGTGCCGGGGCACCGCCCGGTCAGCCCGAGACGGCTGTGGCTCTGCTGCCGGGCACTCCTCGCGTCGCGGCACTGGACGCCTTGCTGCGCGAGGTGGACGCCTTGCGGCTGGGGCTGGAGTCCGGACTGGCGGCCACCGCCGACGCCGTGCAGTCCGGCGCCCTCGCCAGCGCGGCCCGGCAGGTCGATGCCGACCGGGAGGCCCTCAGCCGCTTCGAGCAGCGGGCCCTCAACGCGCTGTCCGAGCTGCCCGCCGCACCTGTCGCCAGCGTCGGCCGGCACCGGCGGCTGTTGCCGGCCGCGCCGTTCGTGGCCGCGGCCGCTCTGATCGGCTTCCTTACGGGGGCGGTGCCTTCGCAGCTCGGCGGTGAAGCGAGCACTCCACAGACGGTGAACGCCGCGACCAGCAGTTGGTTGCGGTTGACCGAGCTCGCTAGCGACGGGGGCAACGCGCGCCAGCTGCGGGCGGCGGCGCTGGAGCTGCATGCCGAGCTCGCCCCACTGATCGCCCGAGCTGCGACTGACCCGGCTGCGGCGGAGCAGGTCCTGGCCATGCTCCGCGACGAGCAGGACCTGCTCAACGCGAGCGGCGACCGCGGCCTGCTGCTCGACGTGCTCCGCGAGTCGGAGTCGCTCACCACCCGGGTCGTGGCGGCCCTTCCGCAGCAGCTGTCCCGCAGCCTGCCTGCCCTGCCCGCGCTCGTCGGCCCCACGGTCGTCATCCCCAAGGTCATCGTCGTCCCCACGGTCGACGTCCACCGGCCTACGACGAGCCGACCGGCCTCTGGTCAGCCCAGCCCCACCAGCACCGGCAGCAGCCCGGCCCGTCCGCCGGCCTCTGGGAGCCCCGCCCCGGCTCCGGCTGTCTCACCGACCGCCAGCCCTGCGCAGCCCGCGCCGGCGCCGGCCCCTCCGCCTGCCCCTGATCCCACCCTGCCTGCGCACCTCGGCGGCCGGTAGCCGCAGACCTCTTCACCGGGCCCCGCTCGGCCCGACCGGGGGTCCGGTCACGGCCCCGGCGCGTCAGGCCAGCCGGAACCGCACCGTGCGCGTCGCGGGGTCGGCCTGCTCCAGGACGACGCGCACCCGCTGGCCGAGCGGCAGGTCCACCCCATCGACCTTGCCGCGGACCGCCGGGTCCACCAGCTGGACCGTGCCGCCCCGACTGCCGGCCTCGGTGACGACACCGTCGAAGGCCGCGCCGACGTGCGGCGCCAGCACCCGCGCCTCGGCAAGGTCGACGATCGCGCGATCGAGCTCGTGCGCCTTTTTGTCCGCGGCAGCCATCTCCGCAGGCAGCAGCGGCAGCGCCTCGCGTGCCCAGTCCGGCACCCCGCGCCCGGCGCACAGGGCGAGGCAGACCTCACCGACGTAGCGGTCGGCCAGCCGGCGCAGCGGCGCTGTGCAGTGCGCGTAGGTCGCGGCGACCGCGCTGTGCTCGGTCTGCGCCGGAAGGGCGCCGTCGAAGGCGGTGTAGGCCGCGCCGCGCAGCAGCCGGGTCGACAGCACGAGCAACGCCGCGGCCTGCGGCTGCGCCGGGTCGAGGGCACTGATGACGTCGCCGTACGCGGTGGACTCCGGCCAGGCGATGCCGAGGGCGAGGGCGCTGCGGCGCAGGCTGGCGACGGCCTCGGCGTCCGGTGGCGGGAGGGTCCGCAGCAGGCCGATACCACCCGTGAGCATCAGGCCGGCAGCCGCAATCCCTGTCAGCAGGCTGATCTGGGCGTTCCACCGCTCCGAGGGCAGCTGGGCGCGGTAGCGGATCGAACCATCGGCCTCGACCTCCTGCTCTGGCGTCGGAAGATCGACCGCGCCGCGCCCGCGGGCCAGCCGCTCGCGCAGCTGACCGACCGTGCGCAGCAGCTGCAGGTCGGGGCTGGCCGAGCCGTCGTCCATTGCCGTCTGCACGACGCCGTAGTCCAATCGGCGCCGGCTGCGCACCGCAGCGCGGCGAACCTGCGTCGTAACCAGCTCACCGGTCGGGTCCAGGTCGAGTTGCCACACCAGCGCCGGCCGGGTCTGCTCCGGCAGCAGGCTGGCTGCCCCCTCGGACAGCACCGGAGGGTGCAACGGCGTGCGCTGGTCGGGGGCGTACAGCGTCTCGCCGCGCCGGTGCGCCTCGAGGTCGACCGCACCGCCGGGGACGACAAAGGCGGCGACGTCGGCGATCGCGTACTGCACCCGGTAGCCGTCGCCGCTGGTCGACAGCGCCAGCGCCTGGTCCAGATCGGTGCTGCCGACCGGGTCGATCGTCAGGAACGGCACGTCGGTCAGGTCGAGCTCCGGCATCCGCGGGTGCGCCGCCGCCCGCTCCGCCTCGGCCAGCACATCAGCGGGGAAGCCGGTCGGGATGGCCAGCTGCGCACGCAGCTCATCCCAGCCGGACGTGGAGGGCAGCGCGATGCGGGGGCTCGGCACGCGGGCAGCCTAGGCCCGCCTGCCCATCCGCCTGGCGATCCGACAGCCGCCCGAACCGTCAGCGTCGGCTGGCGACGCCCACCTACGGGCGAGCCCCATCCGGCAGGCCATCGCTCACCAGGAGGGCTGACCGGCTGGTCAGTCCGGCAACGAGCCGCCGTGCGGCGCCAGCGCCTTGCCGAGCGCGGACCGGAAGACCTCGACCGGCACGGCACCGGAGGACTCGACCCGGGTCCCGACGCTGGGCAGGTCGGTCAGGGCGACTCCCGGCAGGGAGCCGACGAGGCGTCATACGTCGGGAAGGGACACGTCGCAGACGACGACCCGGTCAGGCGCCTCGGAGCTGCGCATCAGTCGACGGCGGGCTCGGTGCTGCGCACGACCTGCTCGAGCTCGACGACCGGCAGGTAGATACGGGCACCCTCGTCGAGGAACTCCGCCGACTTCTCCTGCATGCCGGCCTCGAGGGCCTCCACCTCACCGAGGCCGCGCTCGGCGGCGTACTTGCGGACGTCCTGACTGATTCGCATCGAGCAGAAGTGCGGGCCGCACATCGAGCAGAAGTGCGCGGTCTTCGCGGCGCTGGCCGGCATCGTCTCGTCGTGGAAGTCCCGGGCCTTCGTCGGGTCGAGCGAGAGGTTGAACTGGTCCTCCCACCGGAAGTCGAAGCGGGCCTCCGACAGCGCGTCGTCCCACGCCTGCGCACCGGGATGTCCCTTGGCCAGATCTGCTGCGTGGGCGGCGATCTTGTAGGTGATGACGCCGTCCTTGACGTCGTCGCGGTTCGGCAGGCCCAGATGCTCCTTGGGCGTGACGTAGCAGAGCATCGCGGTGCCGTACCAGCCGATCATCGCCGCACCGATCGCGCTGGTGATGTGGTCGTAGCCGGGCGCGATGTCGGTCGTCAGCGGGCCGAGCGTGTAGAACGGCGCCTCCTTGCAGACCTCCAGCTGGAGGTCCATGTTCTCCTTGATCTTGTTCATCGGGACGTGGCCGGGGCCCTCGACCATGACCTGAACGTCGTACTCCCAGGCGATCTGGGTCAGCTCGCCGAGGGTGCGCAGCTCGCTGAACTGCGCGGCGTCGTTGGCGTCTGCGATGCAGCCGGGCCGCAGACCGTCACCCAGGCTGAACGTCACGTCGTACTGCGCCATCAGCTCGCAGATGTCGCGGAAGTGCGTGTAGAGGAAGTTCTCCCGGTGGTGGGCCAGGCACCAGGCGGCCATGATCGAGCCGCCGCGCGAGACGATGCCGGTCTTGCGGGTGGCGGCCAGCGGCACGTAGCGCAGCAGCACCCCGGCGTGCACGGTGATGTAGTCGACGCCCTGCTCGAACTGCTCGATGAGGGTGTCGCGGTAGACCTCCCACGTGAGGTCCTCGGCCTTACCGTCGACCTTTTCCAGCGCCTGGTAGATCGGCACCGTGCCGATCGGGACCGCGCTGTTGCGGATGATCCACTCGCGGGTGGTGTGGATGTTGCGGCCGGTCGACAGGTCCATGACGGTGTCCGCGCCCCAGCGGGTCGACCAGGTCATCTTGTCCACCTCCTCCTCGATCGAGGAGGCCACCGCGGAGTTGCCGATGTTGGCGTTGATCTTCACCAGGAAGCCCCGGCCGATGGCCATCGGCTCGCTCTCCGGATGGTTGACGTTGAGCGGCAGGACGGCCCGACCGGCCGCGACCTCGTCCCGGACGTACTCCGGCGCGACACCTTCGCGGAGGGCGATGAACTCCATCTCGGGGGTGACCTGGCCTTGCTTGGCGTAGTGCAGCTGGGTGACGTTCCTGCCCTGCAGGGCCTTTCGGGGCTGACCGGCGCCGGCGAAGACGGAGTCAAGGTTGCGGTGGTCGTGGGCCTTTTGCCCGTTGTCGACCGGCTGCACCTCCCGACCGGCGTAGGGCGCAGTGTCGGCGCGCTCCTCGATCCAGCCGGCCCGGAGCGAGGGCAGGCCGAGCCGGATGTCGGTCCGCAGGGTGCTGTCGGTGTAGGGGCCGCTGGTGTCGTACAGCACGACGCTGTCACCGTTTGTCAGCTCGACCTCGCGCATCGGTACCCGAAGGTCCGGGCGCGAGCCCTGCAGGTAGGTCTTGTGTGAGCCGGGGAAGCTGGTCCCGGTCGTTGTCTGGTCTACGGCTGTCATGGCCGTCCTCCCTACGCCGGTGCGAACCGGATCAGGTGCGAACGGTCGACGGCCGGTCCTGCCGTCATCTCAGCCTCGGACGCGAGGCTCCCGCGGGGTCGTCCTGAACCCTACGCCGTGCATGGACCACCCGCGTCCGGGCAGAGCTACCAGATGTTCTTCTTCTTCAGCAACCGCCTGGGCTGCCTGCCCTCCCTCCTGCTGTCGGTCGTCGTGACCGTCGTCCTGCTCGTGCTCACCGGGGTGATCGGCCGGTAGCTCGAGACGGTCCTGTGCCGGCGACATTGCGCTCGCACCCGATTGGGTCGCCGCGTCCGGCACCCGCCACCACCACCGCGACCCGCATCACGACTGCGATGTTAACCGCGGCTCACATCGGGGCGGCGAGGACCTCCGCCAGAGCGGCCAGCAAGCGGTCACCGGCCCCGGCCCCCCGCACGGCGGTGCGCCAGTGCTCAGGGCTCAGGCCAGGGAACGTGTCACCCCGGCGTACCGCGATCCCTTTGTCACGTAAACGATCCCGGATGTCGGGTCGGCCGGGGACCTGGCACAGCAGGTACGGCGCCCGGCTGCCTTGCACCACGTGGACCCCCAGCCCTTCGAGCGCGGACCCGAGCCGCTCACGTTCGGCCTCGACGGCGACGCCGGCCCGCTCGGCGGCCTTGACCGGCCCGCGCTGCAGACAGACGTCCAGGGCGGTGAGGGCGGGGGTGCTGACCGACCACAGCGCCTGGACGCCCCGCAACCGGGTCACGAGCTCCGGCTCCGCCAGCAGGTAGCCGACCCGCAGACCGGCCAGCGCCCAGGTCTTGGTCAGGCTTCGCACCACGACCAGGCCCGGTAGGCGGGTGCCGGCCAGTGAGTGCGGCTCTGCCGGCACCGCGTCCATGAAGGCCTCGTCGACGACCGTCGTGCGCCCCGGCCGGCAGAGCTCGGCCAGGCGCGCGTGCAGCACCCCGGTGGGGTTCGTCGGGTTCCCCACCACGACCAGGTCGGCATCGGCAGGGACCAGCGCCGGATCGAGGACGTACGGCGGGGCGAGCAGCAGCCGTTCGACCCCGTGTCCGGCCGAGAGCAGAGCCACCTCGGGCCCCGTGAAGGACGGGTGGACGCAGACGGCTCGCCGCGGACGCAGGGCGCGGGCCAGCAGGACGAAGGCCTCGGCTGCGCCGGCGGTCACGAGCACCTCGTCGGCCTCCCTGTCATGCCGTCGGGCTGCGGTGCGCGTCGCGACCCTGGGGTCGGGGTAGGCGGCCAGCCGGTGCAGCGACCGCTCCAGGCGGCTGAGCAGCCAGGGAGGTGGCGCATCGCCTCGGACGTTGACGGCCAGGTCCAGCAGCCCGTCGCCGACTTCGGCATCGCCGTGGTGGTGCAGGTCGACCATCAGTGCGCGTGACCGTGTGGGTGCGCGGGGTCGTCCGGGTGGTCGTGCGGCGTCTGTGGCGCGCCCTGCTTGTCCTCGAAGCCAGGGAGCAGCACGCGGTAGGCGCAGGTGTCGCAGTTCATCCGCAGGTCACCGCCACCGATCTCGACCCAGCGCTCCTGGACGAGAGCCGCCAGGCGCTCGGAGGGCCCGACGAGACCAGCGCTGCGGACGTCGACCTGGGGGTGCCCGGCAGCCCAATCGTCGGCCTGCTGGGCGATCCGGTCCGGCAGGACACCGGCGAACAGGAAGTACGGCAGCACCACGACGCGGCCGTAACCGAGCCGCTCGCAGCGGTCGAGGGCGGCCGGCACGCCCGGTTCGGCCAGGCTGACGAAAGCCGTCTCGACGGTGCCGATCCCCCGTCCCTCCAGCAGCAGCCGGGCGGTCTTGGCGACTTCGGCGTTGGCGTCGGGGTCGGTCGCGCCGCGGCCCACGAGCACGACAGCGGTGTCACCCCAGTGGCCACGCGGGACGACCGCGGCCAGCCGGTCCTCGAGGTCGGCCAGCAGCAGGGGGTGTGGCCCCAAGGGGCGGCCGTACCGGAAGACCAGCCCGGGGTGACGCTGCCGCTCCCGCTCCAGCGCTGCCGGGATGTCACCTTTGCTGTGCCCTGCTGCCACCAGCACCAGCGGGACGACGTCGATGCTGCGGTGGCCGGCGGTGACCAGCTTGATCACGGCGTCCTGGATCGGCGGTGGCGCGAGCTCCAGGAACCCACCCTCGACGTCGTGGTCGTCCGCCGCACCCCGCACGCGGTCGACCAGCTGCGTGAACTCCTGCACGCCAGCAGGGCTCTTCGTGCCGTGGCCCACGACCAGCAGCGCGCCCATCAGGCGTAGAGCAGCGCGTTGAGGGCGGCCGAGGCGACGGCGGAGCCGCCCTTCTCGCTGACGTTCGACAGGGCCGGCAGTCCGCTGTCGCGCAGCGCCTGCTTGCTGTCGGCGGCGCCGACGAACCCGACCGGCAAGCCGATGACCAGGGCCGGCTCCACCCGCAAGGCGATCAGCTCGAGCAGGGCCGTCGGCGCGCAGCCCACGACCCACAGCGCCCCCGGCCCGACCTCGGCGTAGGCGGACCGGACAGCGGCCGCCGACCGCGTCAGCTCAGTGGTTGCAACGGCATCTCGCACGTAACAGACCACGTCCCGCATGGTGATGCCGGCGGCCACCATCTGCACATCGGCGACGACGGCCGCACCAGCGCGCAACGCGTCGTAGCCTGCCTGCAAGGCGATCTCGTCGCAGACCAGGTCCTCGACGTAGCCGAGGTCGGCACTGCTGTGCACGACCCGCTCGGTGACGGCACGGGTCAGCGGCGGCAGCTGACTGAGGTCGACGCGCGACCGCAGGATCGCGAAGCTCTCCTGCTCGATCGGATGCACAGCTGCCCTCAACGAAACCACTCCAGCTTGTCGCGAAGGCGCACGACCTCGCCGACGACGGTCGCGACGGGGGCGTGCAGGCCGGCCGCCGAGACGTCGGCGGCCAGGTGCTCCAGGGTGCTGACCACGACCCGCTGCTGCGGAGTGGTACCGCGCTCGATGCAGGCTGCGGGGGTCTGCGGCGAACGGCCGTGCTTGACCAGGCCGGCAGCGATGAGCCGCAGCCGGTCGTGCCCCATGAGGATCACCAGCGTCCCGGGCCCGGTGGCGAGCGCCTGCCAGCGCACGCGGCTCGCCGGGTCGTCAGGGTCGAGGTGACCGGTCACGAGGCAGACGTCCTGCGTGATCCCCCGCGCCGTGACCGGGATGCCGGCGTAGGCCGGCGCGGCCATGGCGCTGCTGATGCCGGGTACGACCACAAACGGGATTCCCTGCTCAGCAAGGGCTTCTGCCTCCTCCGAGCCACGTCCGAACACGAAGGGATCACCCCCCTTGAGGCGTACGACGCAGCGGCCGGCCTGTGCGTGCGCGACGAGCTGCGCGCTGATCTCCTCCTGCCGGGGAGCGGTGCCGGTCCAGCTGGTCTTGCCGACGTCGACGACCTGCGCCCCCGGACGGATGTGTGCGAGGACACCAGGGTCGACCAGCCGGTCGACCAGCACGACATCGGCCTGACCCAGCAGTTCGGCGGCCCGCAGGGTGAGCAGGCCGGGGTCGCCGGGACCGGCCCCGACGAGCGCGACCGTGCCCGGCCTCACGCGGTCCACCTCCGATCATCCAGGCCCTGCCCGGCCACCACGCTGCGAGCCTGGTCACGAGCTGCATGGCCGGCAGCTGTCCGGGTGATCGCGTCGACCGGGCACACCTCGATGCATTCGCCGCAGTCGGTGCAACGATCGGCCCGCACCTGCAGGGGCACTCCCACCACGAAGGCGTGCGCCGGGCAGGTCAGCAGGCAGGCGCCGCACGCAGTGCAGTCACCCGTCGTCGCATACGTCCCGGCGAGGGTCAGGGCAGCCACCGGTACCCCCGGGGTGTGACGAAGCGGCCGGCCACGACGGTGCTCTGCGACGAGCCGACGGTGACGAGGGAGTACATCCCCACTACCTGGACGTCGAGCTCGGCCAACGTGGTCAGGTGCACCTGCTCCCTCGGCCGTGAGGCGTGCGTGACGACACCGACCGGGGTGCTGCCGGGACGGTGCTCGGCCAGGATCGCGAGCGCCTTGGGCAGCTGCCAGTCCCGGCCCCGGCTTTGCGGGTTGTAGAAGCTGACGACCAGGTCGCCCTCGGCCACAGCCCGCACGCGCGCCTCGATGGCCGGCCAGGGCGTGTGCAGGTCGGACAGGCTGATGCTGGCGTGGTCGTGGCCCAGCGGGGCGCCGAGGACTGCCCCGGCTGCCAGCGCAGCAGTGACGCCGGGGACGACATCGACGTCGATGTCGCTGCCCGCGACCTCCAGAGCCGGCGAGGCCATCGCGTAGACCTGCGCGTCCCCGCTGCCCAGCAGGGCGACCGCGTGCCCCCGGGCCGCCTCGGCGACCGCAGCGTAGGCCCGTTCCTCCTCCTGGCCGAGCCCGGTCGCCAGGAACCTGGTGCCGGGGCGGGCGAGGTCGCGGACCTGGTCGACGTACTGGTCGAGGCCGACCCAGACCGAGCTGCGGCGCAGGACCACCACCGCCCGGGGGGTGAGGAGGTCACGCGCGCCCGGGCCGATGCCCACGATGCTCAGCAGCCCCCGCGGCCGGACGCGGGCGACGGCCACAGTGCCCATCGCGCTTCTGGCCTTCTCGACGACGAGGTCACCGTGCTGGCTGGCCGCGGCCTCAGCGACGCTGGGCGTGCCCACCGCCTGCTGCGGGTGGGGGCTGGGGTTCGGCACGTCGGTGGTCGCAAGGACCTCCGCCGGGTGGGTGACGAGCGGCCAGCAGCGGCGGGCGCACAGATCGAGGATCCCGGGCTCATCGGCCTTCGCCTCGACGGTCGCGACGTGACCTACAGACGCCGCTGACAGACCGGCCGCCGCCAGGGTCCGGTCGACCAGACCGCCGAGCTCGTCGGCAGTCACGCCGCGCGAGGAGCCGATGCCCAGCACCAGCGAGGGCGGTCGCAGGACGGCGAGCCCGGTCCGCGGCTCATCGGTCCGGTCGGAGATCATCAGGGAGACGCTGCTCGACCCGCCGGCGCGTCCCGGCAGCGTTCCCCTGTCGATCGCCGGTGCCGGTCCGCTGACGATCACCGGCAGCGGCGGCAGCGGCCAGGTCGTGTCGGCCTGCAGCTGCACCGGCGAGCCCTCGAGCAGTGCCCGGCTGACACCGGCCACGTCCCCCTCGACCGGCCAGCCGAGCATGTCCAAGCCGGGGATCCCGACGGAGTCGGTGGCCGTGGTGACGACCGGCTCGGCGCCGAGCACGTCGGCGACCCGTTGCGCGAGCGCGTTGGCGCCACCGGCGTGACCGCCGACCAGCGACACGGCGAACCGCCGGCCCTCGTCGACGCAGACAACTCCGGGATCACTCGCCTTGTCCCGCAGCAGCGGTGACAGCAGCCGCACGGCCGCGCCGGTCGCGAGGAACACCACCAGCTGGTCGCACTCGCCGAACGCGCTGGCCAGCTCCCGCACGTCGTACGACGCCGTCGTCGGCAGGGCGGCTGCCAGCTCGAGGGCAGCGGTGCGGCCGGCAGCGGTCGTGGTGATCAGGCCGATCACCGCAGCACCCCTGACACCACGAAGACCGGGTTGGTCGGAGCCAGCCGGTGGCCGTCCCCGAGCGGCTGCAGCGTCTGCACCTGGACCAGCACCGTGTCCACGTCGTAGTCACCGAGCGCGGCGACGGTCGGTGCCACCCGCTCCAGCGTGGCCAGGGCGATGACGAGGCGCTGCGGCCGGACGGCCGCCACGGCCTGCACGGCCTCTGGACCACCGCCGCCGACGAAGACCGCGTCCGGCTCGGGCAGACCGGCCAGGACGGCGGGCGCAGCGCCATGCACGACGCGCACCGGTGCGTGGTGCCGCGCGGCGTTGGCGACGATGGTGTGCAGGGCGTGCGGGTCGCGCTCGACCGCCACGACGGCGGCGCCGAGCCGGGAGCACTCGACGGCCACCGACCCGGAGCCGGCACCGACATCCCATACCAGCTCGCCCATCCCGGGCGCCAGCCGCGCCAGGACGATGGCGCGGACGTCCCGCTTGGTCAGCATGCCGTCGCGGTGTTGGAAGGCGTCGTCCGGAAGCGCCCAGCCGCCGACCTCATCCGCGTGCTCGGCCCGTCGGCCCTGCAGGACGGGCGCCTGCGGGTGCACCGGTCGACCGACGGCAAGGACGACGTTCAGTGGGTCCCAGGTGCGGCTGCGTGCCCGGCTGGCCGAGATGGTGCCCGGCTCGGGTGCGGCCGAGCCGCCGGGCACGATCCGGGTGACCGCCTCGTCCGGCTCGCCGAGGCGCTCCAGGACGATCAGTTGCGGGCACTCGTCACCGAGCTCCCCGACCAGCCGGTCGGGCGCGCTGTCGGCGTCGGTGAGGACCGCTACCGGTTGCCCGGAGCTCCCGAACCGGCGCAGCACGTTGAGGGCTGTACGACGCGGTCGGCCGTGCGCACTGACCACGATCGCGTCGTCCCACGGCAGTCCGACGCGGGCGAAGGCGCTGGCGACGCTGGACCGGGCAGGCAGAACCGTCAGGGGCAGGTGCTCCCGGGTCAGCCGCCGCACGACGCCGAAGAAGCCGGGATCACCACTGGCCAGCACGACGACCCGCTCGCCTCGTCGGTAGGCGACCTGGACCTCGGAGACGGCGTCAGCGAGCCGGCCCATCACCATCGTCCGGGCACCCTCCGGGGCGCCCGCCGCGTCGAGGTGGCGCTGACCGCCCACCACAAGATCGGCCCCGTCGACGGCCGCCCGGGCCTCTGCCGGCAGCGCCGAACCGTCGTAGCCCACGACGACGACCCGGACGGTGCGGTCCGCGGTCGGGCTGCCACCGGAACCCGGCCCGCCACCCGCCGTCACGCCACCGGCGCTCACGCCGCAACCCACTCCGGGACCGTGGCCGCGACGACCCGCCTGCCGGTGAAGTCGACCATCGCCACCTCGGCGCTGAGCACGCCGCCGGTGAAGCGCTGCAGGACGTCGGCGACCTGCTCGCACAGTCGGTCGCCGGCCGGCCGAAGCACCCCCGCTGCCTCCCAGACCTCGTAGGCGTGCCGAGCCGTGTTGGCCTGCAGCACAGCCGAAGACGTCCCCTCGTCGAGGGCGGCCAGCACGTCGAGCGGCACCTTCGACTTGGTGTAGTGGGTCATCAGCACCCCTCCTGCCAGCTTCGTGAGCTTGCCGACCATCCCCACGAAGACGACCCGGCGCAGCCCGTCCTGCACCGCTTGGCGCAGCGCCGCACCGGTGAAGTCGCCGACCTCGACGAAGCAGACCTCGGGCAGGTCGGGAAGCAGCGTCATCGCCCCCTTCTCGGTGCGGCCACCGGTGCACAGCACGAGGGTGTCCAGCCCCTGCGCCGCCATCACCGAGACGGCCTGAACGACCGACGCCCGCCATGACTCCGTGGAGAACGGCCGGACGATGCCGGTCGTCCCGAGGATGCTGATGCCGCCGAGGATCCCGAGCCGGGCGTTGGTCGTCTTGCGGGCGCGGCGCTCCCCGTCCGGAACCGACACCACCACCCGCAGCCCGCGCCCGGTGACCTCCCGCACCGCCTGGGTGATCATCTCCCGGGGCACCGGGTTGATGGCCGGACCACCGACCTCCAGGCCGAGCCCCGGTCTGGTCACGGTCCCGACCCCGACGCCGCTGTCGAGCACCAGCTCCGGGGCCCACGTGACGGTGACCGTGAGGTGTGCGCCGTGGGTCACGTCCGGGTCGTCGCCGGCGTCCTTCACCACGACCGCCGTCGCTGTGTCCTCGGTGTACTCACAGGACTCGACGGCGAACGACACCCGCTGCCCGCTGGGCAGCGCGACGTCGACGTCGCGCACCGCGCGCTGCTCGACCAGGGCGATCGACGCGGCGCGCGCGGCCGCCGACGCGCAGGTGCCCGTCGTCCAGCCGGTCCGGAGCGGTCCGGTGCGGACCTTCGCCGTACGCGGGAGGGAGGGCTCGCGCAGCTCGCTCACCTGGCTGCCCTCAGCGCCCTTCGAGCCTCCTGCGACTCGACCTTGCGGTGCTCGTGGAAGTGGCCGGGGTGGTAGAGGTGCGAGCGCGTCCCCCCGCTGGCCAGAGCCGGTCCGACCAGCACCAGGGTGTGCTTGTAGAGCTTGTGCTCCTTGACCTTGGCGGCCAGATCGCCCAGCCGGCAGTCGAAGACGAGCTCGTCCGGCCAGGTTGCAGCGTAGGCCACGACGCATGGGGTTTCTTCGTCGTACGACCCGGACAGCAGCTCTGCCTGCAGCTGCTTGGTGCGGGCCGCCGACAGGAACACGCACATCGTGGCGCCGATCCCGGCGTAGGCGTGGATCGTCTCGCGCGGCGGCATCGGGGTCTTGCCGCCCTCGAGCCGGGTCAGCACGACGGACTGCGCGACCTCCGGGATCGTGAGCTCGCGCTGCACCAGAGCGGCCACGGCCGTAAAGGACGAGACCCCCGGGATGACCTCAGTGTCCAGCCCGAGTCGGGTGCACAGCGCGTGCTGCTCCTGCGTGCCGCCCCACAGCGCGGGATCACCCGAGTGGATGCGGGCGACGCGCAGCCCCTCGGCCGCCGCCCGCTCGAAGAGGTGGGTGATGCCCTCCATCGAGTGCTCGGCGGAGTTGACGACGACCGCGTCCGGACGCGCGTGCTGCAGGACGTCCTCGTGCACGAGAGACGCTGCCCAGATGACGATGTCGGCCTCGGCGATCCGCTTCGCCGCCCGCATCGTCAACAGGTCGGCCGCCCCGGGTCCGGCGCCGACGAACGTGACCAGACCGGTCACAGCTTCCCCCCGCGGGACGTACGACGAGCCGGTGCGATCACCGTTGACAGGTACGCCGCCGAGCCCTCCGGCAAGGGGCCGATCCGTTCGCCGGGAAGGCCGAGGGCGGCACCGAACACGGCGTCATCGAGCCGGCCGTGCCGGCCGAGCACCTCGCGCACAGCGGCCAGCTGCCGGCCGCCCTTGTAGGCCACGACCGTGTCGAAGCCGGCGATGGCCCGCTCGAAGACCTCGATGCCAGCCGTCAGGGGCAGCAGCGCGAGGGACTCGGTGCCCTCGCACAACACGGTGCCGGAGCGGGCGGCGAGGTCCTGCATGGCTGTGATGCCAGGGACACTGGTCACCTCGACCTCGGGCAGCCGCTCGCGCACGCCGTCCGCCAGGTAGGTGAAGGTGCTGTAGACGTTGGGGTCGCCGATGGTGGCAAAGGCGACCGTTTCCTTGTCCTGCAAGGCTTCCGCGACCGCCTGGGCAGCCGCCTCCCACGCATCGTGTCGTGCTGGTGTGGCACCGCCTCGGTCGTCGAGGGCAAAGACCAGCCGCTGGATGCGGTCATGGTCGACGTGCGCGCGGACGGTGGCCTCAGCCCGGCCCTGCTCGCACGCGTCCATGACGGGCACCACCACGAGGTCGGCCTCCCGCAGCACCCGGACCGCCTTGACCGTGACCAGCTCAGGGTCACCTGGACCCATCCCCACCCCGACGAGCCTCATGCGACCCACCCCAGGGCGGCGTCCACGAAGCGCTCCGCGATCGAGGGAACGCCGGCCCAGTGCAGGTGCAGGTAGGACGCATGGACACCGGCGCAGACGAAGCCCTCGCCGTCCGCCCAGGCCGCAGGGCCGCTGCCTGTCACCGTGGTCCGGTGGAAGTCGTGCCCCGTGACCTCGCCGGCGGGCATCCACGAGGGTGTGCGCGAGGATGTGGTCCGGTAGCCCAGCGTCAGCCGCGGCGTCATCTCGCCGTCGGCGTCGAGCACGCCCGACATCGGCAGGCCGTCCAGCGACCGGCACAGGTACAGCAGTCCGGCACACTCGGCGGCGATGGGCGCGCCGGCCCTGGCCAGCCGCGCGACGTCCTGGCGCAGCGGCTCATTGGCCGATAGCTGCTCGACGTAGACCTCCGGGAAACCACCGCCGAGGACCACCCCGGCAGTGCCCTCCGGCAGCCCAGGGTCCCGCATCGGGTCGACCAGGACGACGTCTGCGCCGGCAGCCTGCAGCAGCTCGGCGGTCTCCGCGTAGGAAAAGGTGAAGGCCTCGCCCGCGGCGACCGCGACGAGTGGCCGACGATCACGCGGCAGGATCGGTGCGGACCAGGCGGCGGCTGCCAGATCCCCGGCCGACAAGGCAATCTCGCACAGCAGGTCAAGGTCGCAACCGGCGGCGAGCAGCCGCCCGAGGTGCTCGACGGTGGCCAGGGCCTCGGGCGCGCGCTCGGCCGCCGGCACCAGCCCGAGGTGGCGAGACGGGGTCCGCACCGTGGCGTCCTTGCGCAGGACGCCGACGACCGGGCTGACGCCGTGGAGGGCTTCACGCAGTAGCCGCTCGTGGCGGTCACTGGCGACCCGGTTCAGGACCACCCCGGCGAGCCGGACGGATTCGTCGTACGTCGTGAAGCCGTGCACCAGGGCGGCGACGGAGCGGGACTGCGAGGAGGCGTCGACCACCAGCAGGACGGGGGCGTCGAGCAACCGGGCGACATGCGCTGTCGAACCGAAAGTGGTCGAGCCGCGGCCGTCGAACATCCCCATCACGCCCTCGACGACGGCGATGTCGGCACCGGCCGCGCCGTGCAGGAACAACGGCGCCACGAGGTCCTCCCCCACCAGTACCGGATCGAGGTTCCGGCCGGGCCGGCCGGTCGCCAGCGCGTGGTAGCCGGGGTCGATGTAGTCCGGCCCCACCTTGTGGCCGGACACCTCCAGACCGCGAGCCCGCAGAGCAGCCATCACGCCCGTGGCCACGGTCGTCTTGCCGGCGCCGGACGACGGCGCGGCGATGACCAGCCGGGGGACGCTCACCATTCGATCCCCCGCTGGCCCTTCTGACCGGCGTCCATCGGGTGCTTGAGCTTGGTGGTCTGCATGACCAGGTCCGCGGCCCCGAGCAACAGGGGATCGGCGTCCCGGCCGGTGATGACGACGTGCTGGTCCTCGGGGCGGTCCCGCAGCGTGGCGACGACCTCCTCGATGTCCACCCAGCCCCACTTCATCGGGTAGGTGAACTCGTCCAGGACGTAGAAGCGGTAGGTCTGGGCGGCCAGGTCACGCTGTACCTGCCGCCAGCCCTCCAGGGCATTGGCGGCGTGGTCGTCGTCGGTGCCGGCCTTGCGGGTCCAGGACCAGCCCTCGCCCATCTTGTGCCAGGCCACCGTGCCGCCCTCGTCGCTGGCGCCGAGCACCCGCAGGGCCTGCTCCTCGCCGACCTTCCACTTCGCGCTCTTGACGAACTGGAACACCCCGATCGGCCAGCCCTGGTTCCAGGCGCGCAGGGCCAGTCCGAAGGCAGCGGTGCTCTTGCCCTTCATCTCCCCGGTGTGCACGACGACCAGAGCCCGGTTGCGGCGCTGCCTGGTCGTCAGTCCGTCCTCGGGCACCGACGTCGGCTGTCCCTGGGGACTCACGATCGCCTCCAGCCAGGCGGCCATACGATCTGCTCCGACGGGCTCACGTCAGGCCGCCTTCACGATCGACGTCAGCGCCTCGGCCGACAACTCCTCGATGCGCAGGGCAACGCCGCCGAGCTGGCCGCCCAGTGTGCTGGCCAGGCCGAGCCGGACCGGCCCGCTCTCGCAGTCCACGACGACGCAGGCCGCACCGGAACGGGCGAGGTGGGCCGCCGCCAACTCAGGAGAAGGACCGCTGGTGTGCCGGCCGTCGGTGACGACCACGACCAGCGCGCGGCGGGCGGGGTCGCGCACTGCCTCGATCCGGAGCACGTCCGCGGCCCGCAGCAGACCGGCCGACAGCGGCGTCCGGCCGCCCGTGGGCAGGTCCGTCAGCCGCGCGGCGGCGGCCTCGACCGAGGAGGTCGGCGGCAGGACCAGCTCGGCGTCACTGCCACGGAAGCTGATCAGCGCAACTTTGTCCCGCCGCTGGTAGGCATCCATCAGCAGTGACAGCACCGCCCCCTTGACCGCAGTCATCCGCTGCCGCGCAGCCATCGAGCCGGACGCGTCGACCACGAACAGCACCAGGTTGCCCTCGCGCCCCTCACGGACCGCCTCGCGTAGATCGGACGGCCGGATGTCCAGCCCAGGACCGGTGCGCCCCCGACGTCCCTGGTACGGCGCCGCCGCCCGCAGCGTGGCCGTCAGGTGCAGCGACCCCAACCGGCCGGCCGGCAGACGGGCAGCGCTCAGCCGACCGCTGCCCCCCTCGGTGGCCGACCGCCGGCCGGCCGCGCCGCCCCGCCGGTTCACACCTGGCACGGTGAGGCGGACGGTCCGGAAGGTGTCGCCCGGCAACGACACCGGCTCCTGCGTCCGCTCGACGGTGGCATCCGGCTGGTCAGCTCGAGCGGACGTGCCAGGGTCCGCGGCGTCGGCCGGGTGCTGGGCGCTCGAGGGGTCCGGGGCTCCCCCACCCTCGGGCGGCCCGTCCGGCTCCCGCTCCGGCGCGACGCTGTCCAGGGCGTCCTGCAGCCGGTCATCATCCAGACCGGGAGCCTCGAAGGGCGTACGGCGGCGGCGGTGCGGCAACGCCAGGCAGGCCGCGGTCCGGACGTCCTCGGTCGTGACCTCCGTACGGCCGGCCCACGCGGCCAGCGCCAACGCGGCCTTCGCGGTGACCAGATCGGCCCGCAGACCGTCCACCTCGAACGCCGCACACACGGTCGTGATCTCGCGCAGCGCCTGGTCGCCCAGCAGCACCGAAGGCAGCAGCGCACGGGCCGTGGCGATCTGCGCTGCGAGGGCGGCGTCGGCTTCGGCGTAACCGGCTGCAAAGGCGTCAGGGGAGGCTTCATAGGCCAGTCGTCGGCGGACGACGTCGGCGCGTTCGAGCGGGTCGCGGGTCGCGGCCACCTCGACCGTCAACCCGAACCGGTCGAGCAGCTGCGGCCGCAGCTCTCCTTCCTCCGGGTTCATCGTGCCGACCAGCAGGAACCGGGCCGCGTGCCTGATCGAGACGCCCTCGCGCTCGACGTACGACGTGCCGAGCGCGGCGGCGTCCAGCAGCAGGTCGACGAGGTGATCGTGCAGCAGGTTGACCTCGTCGACGTAGAGCACCCCGCGGTGGGCGGCGGCCAGCAACCCGGGCTCGTAGGCCGAGACGCCCGTCGTCAGCGCCCGCTCCAGGTCCAGCGAGCCCACCAACCGGTCCTCGGACGCGCCGACCGGCAGCTCGACGAGCCGGGCCGGACGGCTGGTGGTGGCGCGATGCGACCCCACGTCCGGGCACTCGGTGTCCGCCGGCGCACAGGAGAAGCGGCAGCCCTCGACGACCTCGACGGCCGGGAGCAACGTCGCCAGGGCCCGCACCACCGTGGACTTGGCGGTGCCCTTCTCCCCCCGGACCAGCACACCGCCGACGGCCGGCGACACGGCGTTGACGACGAGGGCGAGCCGCAGGTCGTCGAGCCCGACGACGGCGGAGAACGGGTAGGGCGCGCTCAAGGGGGGCCTTCCTCAGGGGTCCGCGCCCCAGCTGGAACGATCGACGGCGGGAGTGTCTGGCTCCCGGGCTCGCGCCCGGTCACAGTGGCGGGACCGCGCCGGGGTCGCACCGGCTTCCTCTCCGTACCGTCGTGTACGCCCGCGACGATAGCCCGTCGCACGGGATCACCGTCAGCTCGTCCCCGCGGGTGACCGCAACCTGTTCGCGTCCTGTCGGTGCCGTTGCCTAGGTTGACGCTGAAGCGGCGCCGGCCGCTCGGGGGGCGACATGGGCGACGTCATCACGGCCACCGGGCTGGTCAAGCGCTACCGCAGCAGGTCCGGTGAGGTACGCGCGCTGGACGGGCTCGATCTGGCCGTGCCCGAAGGCAGTGTGCTCGGCCTGCTGGGGCCCAACGGCGCGGGCAAGACCACGGCCGTCCGGATCCTCACCACCTTGCTCGATGCCGACGAGGGCACGGCCGTCGTGGCCGGCATCGACGTCCGCCGGGACCCCAAGGGCGTACGCCGGCGGATCGGCCTGTCGGGGCAGTACGCCGCGGTCGATGAGTACCTCACCGGCTTCGAGAACCTCGACATGGTCGGCCGGCTCTACAAGCTGGGCCGTGGCCGTTCGCGGACCCGGGCGCGGGAGCTGCTCGAGCGCTTCGAGCTGACGGAGTCGGCGGACCGGCCGGTCAAGGGCTACTCAGGGGGCATGCGCCGGCGGCTCGACCTCGCCGCTGCGCTCGTCGCCACGCCGCCTGTGCTGTTCCTCGACGAGCCCACTACCGGGCTGGACCCGCGCAGCCGGACCGGCATGTGGGACGTGATCCGAGAGCTGGTGCGTGGCGGCACGACGCTGCTCCTGACCACGCAGTACCTCGAGGAGGCTGACCGGCTCGCCGACGACGTGGTCGTGATCGACCACGGCAGGGCCATCGCCCAGGGCACTCCGGACGAGCTCAAGCGCCAGCTCGGAGGCGAGCGCATCGAGCTCGTGCTGCTCGACGTGGCCGACCTGGAGGCGGCGCGCGCGGTCCTCAAGCTGGTGGCGGTCTCTGATGTGATGGTCGCTGAGGACGGACGGTCGCTGACCGCCCCGGTGTCCGGTGGCGCAGCCGACCTCAGTACCGCCCTGTTGGGCCTGGCCGAGCAGTCGGTCGCGGTGACGGACGTCGGTCTGCGACGACCCACGCTGGACGACGTGTTCCTGTCCCTGACCGGGCACGGAGCTGACGGTCCGGAGGCCGGCACCGCTCACGGAGCCGGTGGCTCGAGTGCCGGAGCGGCGGCGTGAGCGCGCTGCTCGACGCGCTCGGCGACGGCAGCGTCGTGGTCAAGCGCAACGTCATCAAGATCGTGCGGGTGCCGGAGATCCTGGTCTTCACCCTCGTGCAGCCGATCATGTTCGTGCTGCTGTTCGCCTATGTCTTCGGCAGTGCGATCTCCTTGAAGGGCACCGGCTACCGCGAGTTCCTCATCGCCGGGATCTTCGCGCAGACCACGGTGTTCGGCGCGACATTCACCGGCGCCAGCCTGGCCGAGGACATGAAGAAGGGCGTCATCGACCGCTTCCGCTCACTACCCATGTCCGGCACCGCCGTGTTGGTCGGGCGCACGGTCAGCGACGTGGTCATTAACCTCATCAGCCTGGTCGTCATGGCGCTCACCGGCCTGGCGGTCGGGTGGCGCATCCACACGTCCGTGCTGGAGGCAGTCGCCGGTTTCACGCTCCTCCTGCTGTTCGCCTTCTCTTTCTCCTGGATCATGGCGCTCGTCGGGCTGAGCGTTCCGGGCCCGGAGGTCGTCAACAACGCCGCATTCATCGTGATCTTCCCGTTGACCTTCATCGCCAACACCTTTGTCCCGCTGGAGAACTTGCCGTCGGCGCTCAAGACGTTCGCGGAGTGGAACCCGGTGTCCTCGGTGACCCAGGCCAGTCGCAACCTGTTCGGCAATGCCTCCGGGGCGGGGGTCACCTCGCACTCGTGGCCCATCCAGCATCCAGCGGTCTACTCGGTGCTGTGGAGCCTCGCGATCCTGGCGGTGTTCGTGCCGCTGGCCACCCGGCAGTACGCCAAGGCCGCCTCCCGCTGACCCTCCGCCTGCCACCAGCACCGCCCGTGCGCAGGCGGTGCTGGTTCACGCCGCCAGGCGGCTCGGTGGATGCCCTTGCCAAGCGGCCGGGTGGAGGTACCTGCACGCTGAGCGTCGGGATCCGACCCGCCAATACGCCCGAACCGGGTCCTATCCCGACCCCTGACGCCGCCCAGCCGCCCGGCCGCCTGCAGCTGTCAGCTCACTGGGCGCGGGCTCCTCCGGGTCAGGCCGTCGCGTCCAGCACGACCCGCACTGCTTCGGCAGGGGCGTCCCACATCGGGAAGTGGCCGCAGTGCTCGAACAGGTGCAGCGTGGCCTGCGGGAACGCCGCCTGCGCCCGGGGCGCCTGCCGGGTCAGAGTGACGCGGTCGTTCTGCCCCCAGCCGAGCACGACCCTGCCGGGAGTGGGGCCGCCGAGCTGCGGGCCGCTGTCGACCAGCGCCGTGAGCGTCTCGAACAGCGCAGGGGTGTCGGCGATCGCCTGCAGGTCCCGCAGCGCGATCTCCTTGGGCAGCGCCCACGGTCGCGGCGTGAACTGCGACAGCAGCGCGGTCCGGCCAGCGGCCTGCGAGGTCAGCAGCGGGAGCGCAGGGCGCAGCGCCTTGACCAGGGCGAAAGAGGCCCTCAGCGACGTGGCGAAGATGGCCTTTTCGGTGTCGTTCCAGAAGCCGCCGGGGTCGAGCGCGACGACGTGCCGACCGACGCCGCGCCGCGCCAGCTCCAGCGCCATCCGGGCACCCATGGAGCTGCCGACCAGGTCGGCGCCCGTCAGCTGGTTCTGGACGAGGAACTCCTGCAGGGCGTCGGTGAGCCTGTCCAGGGTCAGCTCACCGTCCAGGGCAGGGGTCGCCCCGTGGCCGGGGAGGTCGAGGTTGACGACCTTCCGAGCCACCTCGAGGCCGGGCAGCATCTCGGTCCAGGAGGCACGCGCGCCGCCCAGCCCGTGCACGAGGACGAGGGGCGTGCCGGTGGTCAGGCCGGTGATGACGGGGGTCATTGTCATGTGGGGAGCCTGCCCCGGGACCGAGCTGTCACTCCCACGCGCTGCCACGGCCGGCTGTCACTCCCCCTCGAGGTCGCCCTCGAGCTCCAGGTAGGTCGCCTTCAGCCCGGCGACCACCTCGTCGCTGGGCGACTCCCATAATCCCCGGTCGACGGCCTCCAGCAACCGCTCGGCGATGCCCCGCAGCGCCCACGGGTTGCTCTTCTTCATGAACGCGCGATTGACGGGGTCGTTGACGTACGCGCTGGTGAGCTTGTCGTACATCCAGTCCTGTACGACGCCGGCGGTCGCGTCGTAGCCGAATAGGTAGTCGACCGTCGCCGCCATCTCGAAGGCGCCCTTGTAGCCGTGCCGCTGCATGGCGGCGATCCACCGCGGGTTGACAACCCGGGCCCGGAAGACCCGGTGCGTCTCCTCCTGCAGGGTGCGGGTCTTGACGACATCGGGAACGGCGGAGTCCCCGACGTAGGCCTCCGGGGAGGTCCCGGTGATCGCCCGCACCGCCGCGACCATCCCGCCGTGGTATTGGAAGTAGTCATCCGAGTCGACGATGTCGTGCTCGCGGGTGTCCTGGTTCTTCGCCGCGACGCGGACCCGCGTGTAGACCCGCTCCATGTCCTGCCGGGCCGGCGCGCCATCCAGGCCGGTGCCGTAGGCATAGCCACCCCAGACGGCATAGACCTCGGCGAGGTCGGCGTCGGTCTTCCAGTCCCGGCTGTCGATCAACGGGAGCAGGCCCGCGCCGTAGGCCCCCGGCTTGGAGCCGAAGATTCGGGCCGTCGCGCGCCGCTGGTCGACGCCCTCCGCGAGGTCAGCGGCGACGTGCTGCTGGATGAAGTTGTCCGCCTCCTCCAGGTAGGCGACCAGGCGGACCGCATCGTCGAGCAGGGTCACGACGTGCGGGAAGGCGTCGCGGAAAAAGCCGCTGATGCGCAGCGTCACATCGACCCGCGGCCGCCCCAGCTCGTCGGCAGGCACGACCTCCAGGCCGGTCACCCGACGGGAAGCGTCGTCCCAGACCGGTCGGACCCCCAGCAGCCACAGGGCTTCGGCGATGTCGTCGCCCGCGGTCCGCATGGCGCTGGTCCCCCACACGACCAGGCCGACCGAGGCCGGGTACTCCCCGTGGTCGGCCAGGTACCGCGAGAGCAACGAGTCGGCGAGCGCCCGGCCGGTGTCCCAGGCGTTCCTGCTCGGAATCGCCTTGGGGTCGACCGAGTAGAAGTTCCGGCCGGTCGGCAGCACCCCCACCAAGCCACGGGTCGGGGATCCGCTCGGCCCGGCCGGCACGAACCCACCGGACAGCCCGTGCAGCAGGTTGTCGATCTCGTCCGTCGTACGACGCAGCCGCGGCACCACCTCGTCGCACGCGAACTCCAAGCTGGCCACGGCGCCCGGCACATCGCGGTCGAGCACCTCGGCGCAGACGTCGGCGGCGCCGGTCCAGCCGCGGGCGGCGACACCCTCGACCAGCTGCCGGGCCAGCGCCTCGAGGCGGTCGGCGCCGGTGCGGTCGCCCTCGGACTCGTCGTACGCCTGTCCGAGAGCGCGCCGTAGGCCGGTCACCGCGCCGGTGGTGCCGCCCCAGGTCTGCTGCGCGCGCAGGATGCCGAGGACCAGGTCGACCAGCGGCGCATCGACCGGCGGCTGGCCCAGGATGTGCAGACCGTCCCGGATGAGGACGTCCTTGACCTCACACAGGTAGCCGTCCAGGTGCAGGACGAACTCGTCGAACTCCTCGCGGTCCGGCTCGCTTGAGACCTGCAGGTCGTGGTGCAGCTGCGCGGCGGTCACGAGCTCCCAGATCTGTGCCTGCACGACCGGCACCTTGGCGGGGTCGAGGGCCTGCACCGTCGCGTACTCGTCGAGCAGGTGCTCCAGCCGCGCCATCTCGTCATAGGTGTCGGCCCGCGCCATCGGCGGGACGAGGTGGTCCACGACGGTCGCATGCCCGCGGCGCTTGGCCTGTGTGCCCTCACCGGGATCGTTGACGATGAAGGGGTAGAACAGCGGCAGGTCACCCAGCACAGCGTCGCTCGCGCAGCCCGCTGACAGCCCGAGTCCCTTGCCAGGAAGCCATTCCAGCGTGCCGTGCTTGCCGAGATGCACAACAGCGTCGGCGCCGAAACCGCCATCCCGCTGGGAGGCGGCGAGCCAGCGGTACGCCGCCAGGTAGTGGTGGCTCGGCGGCAGGTCCGGGTCGTGGTAGATCGCGATCGGGTTCTCGCCGAAACCGCGGGGCGGCTGGATGGCCAGCACCACGTTTCCGTACTGCAGGGCCGCCAGCACGATGTCATCGCCGTCCACGTAGAGCGATCCCGGCGGCTCGCCCCAGTGCTCGAGCATGCTGGCCCGCATCCCGGGCTCGAGGTCGGCGAACCACCTCCGGTACGTCGCCAGCGGCACCCGCGCGACCGCCGCCGACAGCTGATCCTCGGTGAGCCACTCCACGTCATGGCCGCCGGCCGCGATCAGGGTGTGGACGAGGGTGTCACCGTCCTCGGGGAACTCCTCGATCCGGTAACCGGCGCCCCGCATGGCTTGCATCAACAGCACCGCGCTGGCCGGGGTGTCGAGCCCCACCGCATTGCCCACCCTGGCGTGTTTGGTCGGGTAGCTCGACAGCACCAGGGCGACCCGCTTGTCGGTGTTGGAAGTGTGCCGCAGCTGCGCGTGGTTGACGGCGACCCCTGCAACGCGAGCGGCCCGTTCGGGGTCGGCGACGTAGACCGGGACGCCGTCCGGACCGCTCTCCTTGAACGAGAAGGGCACGGTGATCAGCCGGCCGTCGAACTCCGGGATCGCCACCTGCATAGCGGCGTCGATCGGCGCGAGTCCGGAGCTGCTCGCGAGCCAGTCGGCACGACTGCTGGTCACGCAAAGCGCCTGCAGGACAGGCACATCGAGTGCTTCAAGGGCACGGGCGTCCCATCCCTCGGCGTCGGCGGCATTGCTGCCACCACCGGCCAGGACGGTGACGACCAGGGCGTCCACCGTCCCTACGAGCAGCTCCCCCACGGCGGGGATCTCGCCGCCCGCGTCGGGGCGCAGGCTGGCGACGTAGACGGGGAGGGCGTTGGCGCCCTTGCCCTCGATCGCGTCGCACAGGACGTCGACGAAGGCGGTGTTCCCGCTCAGCTCATGGGCGCGGTAGAACACCACCGCGACGGTTGGCCGGGCCGCGTCGTGCCGGCGGCCACCATGGACGCCGTAGGCCGGTACCGGCGCAGGAGGCGCGAACCCGTGACCGGTCAGCAGGACGGTGTCGGACAGGAAGGCGACCAGCTCGTGCAGGTTCGCACTCCCCCCTTCGCGCAGGTACGACGCGGCGTCCGCGACCACCCCGGCCGGGACCGTGCTCAGGCTCGTCAGCTCGGCGTCCAGGCCTTCACCGCCGAGGGCGACGACGGGGATCGCCTGCTGTGCCGCGCGGTCCAGGAACGCCTCGAGCCCCTGCCACGCTCGGCGACCGCCGAGCAGCCGGACCACGGCGAGGCGCACACCGCCGAGGTCCGGGGCGTCGTCACGGACCGGGTTGGCGACCCGGACGGGTAGGACCGGGTCGGCGACGGCGCGCGCCGCCAGCAGGTCGGTGTCGGCGGTGGACAGCAGGAGCAACGTCACCCGACCATCCTCGCCGATGTGATTCGCGGGGTCGGCCATCACCGCCCGTCCGGCCAAACCCTGATCACGCGCAGCCCAGTCAGACCCTGATCACGCGCAGTCCGGTCAAGCCATGTTCACGCGCAGCTGGGCGTGAGCGGTCGCCATCTGGTCGAAGTCCTCGTCCTGCGTCACGACTGGCAGCCCGTGGACAACCATCTGCCCGTCAGGACAGCAGCGCGCTGAGGGCCGGGCCCAGCAGCCGCTCGACGTCCTCCCTGGACGCCGAGGCCAGGGGCTCCAGCTCCATCAGGTAGCGGGCCATCCCGAGGCCCATCATCACGGCACCGAACAGGGCCGCCCGCAGCTCGGCGTCCGGCGCGTCGATCTTGGAGGCCACCGCCGACGCCCGGTCGCACATCACCTGGTCGCGCATCGCCGTCGCCGCCGCCGGGTGAGTCAGGCAGTTGCGCAGCAGGGCGGCCGCGGAACCCCGGTCCTCAGCGTCCTCGAAGTGGCCGAACAGGTCCGCCAGAGCCGCGGCCGGTAAGGCGGCCCGCGAGGCGTCCAGGACCGTGTGCTGGTCGATGTGCCATCGGGCCGCGGCGGCGAACAAGCCCTCCTTGTTGCCGTAGTACTGCATCACCAGCGCGGGATCGATGCCGGCGCTGGCGGCCACGCCGCGGATGGTCGTGCGCTCGAAACCGTGCTCGGCGAACAGCTCCCGGGCCGCGTCGAGGATCGCGCTCTCGGTTCGGCGGCGGCGTTCGTCGCGGGGCACGGCCGTTGTCACACCGTTCACTCTACGCGGGTTGACCCGAGATGCCAGGACCCTCTACGGTCGTTGAGTCAACACCCGTGGAGGACTCATGACGACCGTTCAGACCGGCTCGCCCGACACCGGCTCCCCAGAGGGCCAGAGCACCGGGCACGTGCACGTCAACAAGAACCTGGCCCTGGTGGTCCTCGCCATCGCCCAGCTGATGGTGGTGCTGGACGCCACCATCGTGAACGTCGCGCTGCCCGACATCGCCAAGGCGCTGCACGTCCGGAGCAACGCCGACCTGCAGTGGGTGGTCACCGGTTACACGCTGACGTTCGGCGGCTTCCTCCTGCTCGGCGGGAAGCTCGCCGACCGGCTCGGGCGTAAGAAGGTCTTTATGGCCGGGGCGCTCCTGTTCGCCGCCGCCTCGCTGACCGGCGGTCTCGCCGGCAGCCTCGGCGTGCTGCTGACCGCCCGCGGGGTGCAGGGTATGGGTGGCGCGCTGATGTCGCCGGCCGCCCTGTCCCTCATCACGGTGATCTTCGACGAGGGCAAGGAGCGAAACCGCGCGTTCGGCATCTACGCAGCGATCACGGCGGGCGGCGCCGCCGTGGGGCTGATCCTGGGCGGCGTCCTTACCCAGTACGCCTCGTGGCGCTGGGTCTTCTTCGTCAACCTGCCGATCGCCGCCGTCGCCATCCTCGGCGCGATCCGCTTCGTCCCGGACAGCAAGGACGAGAAGGCGAAGGGCTTCGACATCCCTGGTGCGGTCCTGGTGACGGCTGGGCTGATGTCGTTGGTGTTCGCGCTGGTCAAGGGCAACCAGTACGGCTGGAGCTCCGGACGCACGATCGGCACCCTGGTGCTGGCCCTTTCCCTGTTGGCCGCCTTCGCCGCCGTGCAGACGCGGGCCAGCGAGCCGCTCGTGCCGTTCCGGGTCTTCCACAACAAGAGCGTGCTGGGGGCCGACATCGGCTCGCTGCTCGTCGGAGCCGGCATCTTCGCCATCTTCTTCTTCCTCATCCTGTGGATGCAGGTGGTGAACAGCTACTCCCCCGTCACCTCGGGTCTGGCTTTCCTGCCGATGACCTTCCTCATCGGGGCGAGCGCGGGGATCGGCTCGCAGCTGCTCGGCCGGATCGGCCCGCGGCCGCTGCTCACTGTCGGACCGACGCTGGCCGGGATCGGCCTGCTCAGCCTCGGGCTGCGGCTCACCCCGACCTCGTCGTACGTCGGGACGGTGCTCCCGTCCCTCGCGCTCGTCGCCCTCGGGATGGGCATGACCTTCGTGTCGTTGACCAGCTCGGCGGTCGCCGGTGTGCCGAAGGAGGATGCCGGTATCGCCTCTGCGCTGCTCAACGCGGGCCAGCAGGTCGGCGGCGCGCTCGGCCTGGCCGTGCTTACCGCCGTCAGCACCGCACGCACCACGCACTTGCTCAAAGGCGGGGCGGACCCACGGTCCTTCGCCTCCCTCGTCGACGGGTGGGACTACGGGTTCGTCGTCGGCGGGCTGCTGCTGCTCACGGCCGCCGTCGTGATGCTCTCGTTGGTGCGCGTCAGCAAGCACGAGGCCGTCGCCGCACTGAAGGACGGCGCGCTGGCCGCCTGACCCCTGCCGGCTACCCGCTGACCGTCTGACCGCCGCCGACCCGCTAGGGAGCCCCCGGCGCGATGAAGGGCAGACGTCGCGTCGGCCCGTGCTCGATCAGCCGCCACACCGCCGCCGTGTCGAGGTGCTCGGCCACCAGGTCGCCGAGCAGGTCCAGCCGCGCCTGCCGGACGTCTTCGAACAGCAGCCTGCCCGGCAGCCAGGCTCGACCGGCATTGGCAGCCACCTCGGCGAGGTACGCCCGCCGGAAGCCGTCGCTTTCCAGCGCGCCGTGCCACACCGTCCCGCTGACCGCCCCCACCCGCACCCCATCCAGGAACGGCTCGCCGGCCGAGGCGGTGATCCGGCCGTGGTGCACCTCGTACGCCGTCGTCACGTCGTACCCCTGCCAGGTCCCGGTGGGCCGGGCCAGCACCTTGTCCCGGCCGAAGACGGTGGTGACCGGCAGCAAGGCGAGCCCGGCCACCGCGCCCGCACAAGACTCCACATCGTCCTCGACCGAGCTGCCGAGCATCTGGTAGCCGCCGCAGATCCCCAGCACCGCCCGGGCCTCGACCGCACGCCGGGCCAGTGCGACGTCGAGGCCCCGCGACCGCAGCCACGCCAGGTCGGGCACGGTCTGCCGGGTACCGGGCAGGACGACGAGGTCGGCGTCGGCCAGCTCCTCCGGCGTCGTGGCGAAGCGCACCAGCACCCCCGGCTCGCAGCGCAGCGCGTCGATGTCCGTCCAGTTCGACAGTCTGGGCAGCCGGATAACGGAGATCCGGAGCACGTCCCGCCCCAGTGCCGGCAGCGGTGCGACAGGAGCGGACAGGCCGAGCGAATCCTCGACGTCCAGCTCGAGCCCCTCGGTCCAAGGGATCACGCCCAGCACCGGGCGGCCGGTCAGCCCGCGCAGCATGGACAGTCCCGGCTGCAGCAGCGCGGGGTCGCCGCGGAACTTGTTGACCACGAAGCCGCTGACCAGCGCCTGGTCCTCGGCCGAGAGCAGTGCGAGAGTGCCGAACAGGCCGGCGAAGACACCTCCAGGGTTGATGTCCCCGACGACCAGCACCGGCAGGCCAGCGGCCCGGGCCAGACCCATGTTGGCGATGTCGGTGGCCCGCAGGTTGATCTCAGCCGGTGACCCGGCGCCCTCACAGATGACGACGTCGTACCGCGACCGCAGGTCTGCGAGGCAGTCGAGGGCGACCGTGAGCAGGGCCGGCTTCACGTCCCGGTAGGAGATCGCCGAGACCTCGGCGTAGGGCTTGCCGAGCAGCACGACCTGTGACGTCCGATCACTGCCGGGCTTGAGCAGCACCGGGTTCATCGCCGCCTCGGGCTCTACCCCCGCCGCGGCGGCCTGGACCGCCTGCGCCCGGCCGATCTCGGCACCGTCGATCGTGACGGCGGAGTTCAGCGACATGTTCTGCGCCTTGAACGGCGCGACCTTCACGCCCTGCCGGAGCAGCCACCGGCACAGGCCGGCCGTGAGGACCGACTTGCCGGCGTCGGACGTCGTACCGGCGACGAGCAGGGCGCCGCTCATCGCACGGCGCGCGCGCCGACCGCCGGGACGTGGTCGGTGAGGAGTACGGCGGTCATCGCTCGAACGGCCTGCGGGCCGGCAACCAAGGCCCCGGCAGCCAGTGCGCCCGCAACCAGTGCGCCCGCAGCCAGCGCCCCCGCAGCCAAAGCCCGCGCGGCCAGGGCTCCGGCGGCCAGGGCTCCGGCGGCCAGGGCTCCGGCGGCCAGCGTGACGGTCCCGGACAGCCGCGCGGCCCGGCGCAGGTCCTCGACGTCAGGTGCGGGTCCGTTGCCGAGCAGCGGCCGGTCCTCGACCCGGCCGGCGTACGCCAGCCGACCGCCCAGTGTCCGGCCCAGCGCACCGGCAAAAGCCGCCTCCACCGGTCCAGCGTTCGGTGACGGGTGCTTGCGGCCGTCCCGCCGCCACGCCCGCCAGGCCGCCTGCGGACGCCCCCCGATGACCGGCGCGAGGGCGACGGTGAGCCCCGCGGTCAGGCGGGCGGGAACGAGGTTGGCGACGTCGTCCAGCCGAGCCGCCGCCCAGCCGAATCGCAGGTGCCGGTCGGATCGGTGGCCGACCATGGCGTCGAGGGTGTTCACCGCCCGGTAGGCCACCAAGCCAGGCACTCCGGCGACCGCGCCCCAGAACATCGGTGCGACCACCGCGTCGGAGGTGTTCTCCGCGACCGACTCGACCGCCGCCCGGGCCAACCCGGCGACGTCCAGCCCGGATGGATCGCGGCCGCACAGGTGCGACAGCCGGGCCCGGCCGCCGTCGAGGTCGCCCGCAGCCAGCAGTGCGTGCATCGCCGCTGCCTCGCGCCGCAAAGTGGTGCCGCCGACCACGGCCCAGGTCGCGACGGCCGTCGTGGTCACCGCGGACCAGCGGGAGCGCGCCGCCGCTCGGGAGGCACCGGCCCCGACCAGGCCGGCCGCACCGACGAGCCCCACGGCGTACGCCGCGCCGACCGCCCGCGAGTCCTTGTGCACGGCCCGTTCGAGCGCGCCCGCCACGGTTCCAAACATGGCGACCGGGTGACCGCGGCGCGGGTCGGCCAGCAGCGCGTCGAGGGCGAGACCGGCGGCCAGCCCGAGCCCGGTGGCGGCGCGACGGCTCGGAACGGGCATGCGAGGCACCCTACGGACGGCCGCCGGATGACGCCGCCGGAAGCGGTCAGGCCTCGGAGCCAGCCGAGCTGTCGGACGCCGGCAGGCTGCTGTCGGCCGGGGCTGTCGACTGGACAGGCGCGGAGTCTTGCTGCGGCGGCTGCGGCGTGCTCGGGGCATCGGGGGTCGGCGCGGGAGCCGGCGCGCTCGGGGCGTCCGAGGTCGGCGCGGGAACCGGCGCGCTCGGGGCGTCCGAGGTCGGCGCGGGAACCGGCGCGCTCGGGGCGCTCGGGGCGTCAGGGGTCGGCGCGGGAACCGGCGCGCTCGGGGCGCTCGGGGCGTCAGGGGTCGGCGCGGGAACCGGCGCGCTCGGGGCGCTCGGGGCGTCAGGGGTCGGCGCGGGAACCGGCGCCCTCGGGGCGCTCGGGGCGTCAGGGGTCGGCGCGGGAACCGGCGCGCTCGGGGCGCTCGGGGCGTCAGGGGTCGGCGCGGGAACCGGCGCGCTCGGCACCGACCCCTGTGCCTGCGTCTCGCGCACCGGTGCCGGGGCGCTGTCCTGCGACGTCGGACCGGCACCCGGCACGTGCACCCCCGCGTCTGTGGCGGGCACGGCGGTGCCGTTGCTCGGCCGGTCACCCCGGGGCGGACGCGGGCCGCGGTCACGGCGCTCCCCCTCAGGACGGTCGCGGCGCTCCCCCTCAGGACGGTCGCGGCGCTCCCCCTCAGGACGGTCGTGCCGCTCGCCCTCGGGTCGGTCACCGCGACCCGGCCGGTTGCGGCGGGTCTTCGGTGGACGGGGGGAGCGATCGCCGGCCAACTCCTTCAGCGGGACGGTCATGTCCATCGCACCGGCCAGCGCGTACTCCTGGACCAGCAGCTCCAAAGCCGGAGCGTCCTGCGGGCTGGCGTCGGCCAGCTTGCCCTCGGCCAGCGTGCGCAGGTCGCCGAGCCGGGTCAGCCGGCGCTGCGGGTGATCACCCGGGTGGCTCAGCAGGACGGCGTGGGCGGTGCAGACGGCGGTGCCGCCGACAGCGGTCACGGCCTCGCGGACGAGGGCCAGGTCGGTGAGGCAAGGCGCGCAGTAGGTGCTCATGGGGCACCACCGTACGGGCCGCCGCCCCCCACTCGGCTCGGAGCGGCGAACGCGCAGAACTCCTTGCCCTCCGGAGCGGCCATCACCGCCCAGTCGGCTCGGTGGTCGAGCATCGTGGCACCGGCCGCGACCAGCCCGCTGACGTCGGCCGCCCTCAGCGTGACGTCGTACCAGTCGCCGCCGACCTCGGGGCCGTGCGTGGCCGGCAGGTAACGGGCGGCAAGGCTCAGGCCCGGCACGGCAGGCACCGGTGGGAGCAGGCTGGTCTGCAGGACGGTGGCGACCTCGCGCTGGACCCGCAGCCGCCGGGCGGCATCCAGGGCAAGACCGACGTGCAGACCGAGGTCGGCGAGCTGGCCGGTCATCTCGTCGGACACCCGCGTCCGGCTGCCGAGGGTGAGGACGCCGACCAGCTGATCACGGACCTGCAGGCCCACCAGAACCAGCTCGGTGGCACCCAGCGACAACGCGAGCCCGGCCTGGCGGGAGCGGTGCGGCTCATGCCCGGCGGCCGCTGCCAGCAGCTCCTGATGATCGAGCCGCAGCACCCGGCCCGGGGCGGCCATCAGCACCGGGAGCAGGCCGACGGATCCGGCCGAGGAGCGACGGGCCGGCTCGGGCCCGCGCCCCTGCGCCAGGGTGAGCGGGCCGGTGGCGTCGTACGCCGCGACGCGGGTGACGAGGTCCGGGTCGTCGAGCCGGTCGACCACGACCCAGTCGGCGTACGGCACGAGCAGCTGAGCCACCCGGTCGAGCAGGTCATCCGCTCCGGTGGCGGCGGCGGTGGCCCGGACGGCCGCGCTCAGCAGGTCAGGCACGAAGGTGGCGGTCGAAAAAGCGCAGCACCCGGGACCAGGCGTCCTCCGCCGACGGCTGGTGGTAGCTCAGGCCGGCGACCCGCTCGAGCACCGCAAACGGACCGGTGCTGTGCCGGTTGAGGAACGAGTGCCCCGCGTCGGGGTACTCGACCACGTCGTGCTCCACACCGAGGCCGGTCAGCACCCCTCGAGCTCGCCGGCCGTGCCACGCAGCCCGCGGTCCTGTGCGCCGTACGACGCGACGATCGGGCAGGCCCCGGCCAGGACCCGGTCGGCGTCCCTGGGCAGCGGCCCGTAGTTGGGGGCGGCGGCGTCGAAGCCCTGCGCGGCGAGCAGCAGCGCGAAGCCACCACCCATGCAGAAGCCGATGACGCCGACCCTGCCGGTGCAGTCCTCCCGCCCCGACAGCCAGCGACGGACGGCCTGCAGGTCGTCGACGACCGGGCCGCTGCCCTTGGTCAGCGCCGCGAAGGTGCCCTTCAGGCAGCGCAGTGCACCGCCGGCGGTGTACAGGTCAGGGGCGATCGCCAGGTAGCCGGCGGCCGCCAGCCGGTCGGCCTGCTGGCGGATGTCGTCGGTCAGGCCGAACAGCTCGTGCACCACCACGACCCCCGGCCACGGGCCGTCACCGACCGGTGGGACGCCGAGGTAGGCGGTCAGCGCCGGGGCACTGGCCGTACCTGGCACCTGGAGGGTGGGCATGTCCCCATCCTGTCCGGCCGTGATCGGACATCGCCGACGTCGAGACTAGGCGCCCCTGGCGGACGGCTCAGGACCTCGGTGGCAGCGGCGGGATGGACCGGTCCGGGCGGCTGGCGGTCACCGGGCGCACCAGTGGCGGGTACGCCTCGAGGGCTGCCAGCAGCACCCTCAGCCCCTCGGCGAGCTGGGGGTCCTCCCCCGCCGCCCAGGCGTGCGGCGGGCGTGCCACCTCGATGTCCGGCTCGACGCCGCGGTTCTCGATGCTCCAGCCGGCGCCGGCGAACCAGAACGAGTAGCGCGGCTGGGTGACGCCCGTGCCGTCCACCAGCGAGTAACGACCGTCGATGCCGATGACGCCGCCCCAGGTGCGGGTGCCGACGACCAGGCCGAGGCCCATCTCCTTGAAGCCCTGGTTGACGATGTCGCCGTCGGAGCCGGCCCACTCGTTGGCGATCGACACCAGCGGCCCGCGCGGCGCCTCCGCCGGCCAGCTCTCGTCCGGGCCGTGACGTACGACGTCGCCGCCGAGCGGTCGGCGGGACAGCCGTTCCAGCACCAGCTGCGAGACGTGCCCGCCGCCGTTCTCGCGGGTGTCGACGATCAGCGCGTCACGGGCCAGCTCGGCCCGCAGGTCGCGGTGGAACTCCGCCCAGCCGGCCGACATCATGTCCGGCACGTGCACGTAGCCGGCCCGGCCGTCGCTCTGCTCATGGACCTCCCGGCGGCGACCCGCCACCCAGTCCTGGTAGCGCAGCGGCATCTCGTCGGGTACCGGGACCACCACGACCGCGCGGGGCTCGCCGCTGCGTCCGACGGTCAGCTCGACCGGGGTGTCGGCCCGGCCGACCAACAGCGGGCCAGGCCCGACCGGCCCGACCGGCCGGCCGTCGACCGCGAGCAGGACGTCACCCGCCCGGATGTCGACACCCGCCGCAGCCAGCGGCGACCGGGCAGCGGGCACCGAGGTGTCCGTCGCCAGCACCCGCGCCACCTCCCAGGAGCCGTCGGCGGCAAGCCGCAGGTCGGCACCGAGGAAGGCCACGGCCCGACCGGGCGGTGGCGGCAGCAGCGGCGGCTTCTCGTAGCAATGGGAGGCGCCCAGCTCACCGACCATCTCCCAGATCAGCTCGGACAGGTCGTCGCGGGTGGCCAGCCGGTCCACCACCGGCAGGTACCGCTGCAGCACGTCGTCCCAGTCGACGCCGGCCAGGTCCTCCACCCAGAAGTGGTCGCGCATCAACCGCCAGGTCTCGACCAGCATCTGCCGCCACTCGGGGCCGACGTCGACGGTCACCGTGAGCCGTGCGAGGTCGACCTGGACGCGGTCGCCCTCCGGACCGTCGTCCTTGACCTCCCGGTCGGCGGGTACGACGCACAGCGCCTCGCCGTCGCGGACCGCGAGGCGGGTGCCGTCGGTGGACAGCTGGTAGCCGTCCAGTTCGGGTACCAACGTCAGCTCACACCGGGTCACCAGGTCCCACCGCTGCAGCTTCGGACGCCGACGGTCCGAGGTCGGCCGGTCATGCCCCAGCTCACCAGCCAGCGGCCGGGACAGCCAGAGCAGCCCGCCCTTCGCGGCCGCCAGGTCGGAGTACCTGCCGGCGGCCACCGGCAGGGCGACGACCCGCTCCGCAAGGCCCTCGGCGTCGACGCGGGTGGTCACCGGCGGCTCGTCCGTACCCGGCTCGACGGGAGTGACGCGGCGGCCGTCCAGCTCGGGGTCCAGCGGGGAGGACTGGTCGGCCCGCAGCGGCAGCAGGTACGGCCGCTGGGCCACCGGGAAGGACAGCTCGAAGCCCTGCGTGTCGTAGACCGGGTCGAACGTCCGGGCGGACAGGAAGGCCAGGTGCGCACCGTCGAGCGTGAAGACCGGGTCGGTGTCGATGAACCGCAGCGGTGTCGCGTCCATCAGCCGACCGGTGACCGGCTCTGCCAGTCGCAGCTGGCGCAGCTCTCCCTCGCTCGGCGCCGACCAGGCCAGCCAGGTGCTGTCCGGCGAGAACACGAGACCGCTGGCGTCCTTGCACTCGGTCGCCAGCACGGTGACGGTCCCGCGACTCAGGTCGACGCGCAGCACCCGCCCGTCGTGGGCGGCGACCGCCGCGCTGCCACCGTCAGGTGCGACGGCCAGCTCCAACACCCGGCCGACCTGGCCCGCGGCGAGCCGGCGTGACGACGTGCCGTCGCCGACCTCGATCGCGTCGTCACCGTCGGCGTCGGTCACCCATACGGCCGTGCGCGAGGAGCCCGGCAGGACCCGTGGCAAGCGGGTGCGCACCCCGGCGGTGTCGGCCAGCGCCCGGGCCGGACCGTCCCGGTGCGGCAGCCACTGCACCGTCCCGCGGAAGCCGGCCACACTGGCCCGGCCGTCGGCGTCGAGGCAGAGCTCGACCTGCTCGAGCTTGGGCGGGATCCGGAACGGCTGGCGGGTGGAGCGCGAGCCGGGCAGTTCGACATCGAGCCGCCGCGGCTGGCTGCCGGCGGCCAGGTCCTCGATGATCCACAGCCGCCCCGACTGGGCGTAGACCGCTGTGCGCCCACCTCCCGTCAGGTCACCGGCCAGGTCCCGCGCGTAGGCGCCGGTGTGATCGGTGTGCCGGCGCAGGTCGGTGCCGTCGGCGAGTACCGAGTAGACGTTGCCGTGTCCCTCGTGGTCGCTGACCAGCAGCAACCGGTCACCTATCCACACCGGGTCGCTGAGCTGACCGTCGAGCTCGGCGAGCAGCCGCGTGAAGGTGCCGCTGCCGGTGTCCAGCCACAGCTTGGCGGCGGTCCCGCCGCGGTAGCGCTTCCAGGTCGCCGGCTCGCGGCCGACGACCGACTGGATTGCGACCGTGCCGGTCGACGCGACCGCCAGCCCGCTCGTCGAGCCGTACGGCAACCGCTCCGGCGCCCCGCCCGCTACGGGCAGCGACCAGGCCCAGCTGTGCGACCGGAACGGCTGCCCGGTCGGCGAGGCCGCCACGACCCGGTCGTCGGAGGCCCAACCCAGCACCCGCGTGCCAGCCGTTCCCCACCAGGTCAACCGGGTCGGTGGCCCGCCGGCCACCGGTGCCACGTGCACCTCCGGCTCGCCGTCCCGTCGGCTGGCCCAGGCCACCCGACTGCCGTCCGGGGACAGCCGGGGCCGGTACGCCGGCACCCGGTCTGCCGTCAGGCGGCGGGCCGCGCCGCCCCGCAGGGAGGTCAACCAGACGTCATCATCGGCGACGAACACGACAGCGTCCCCGAGGACGTGCGGCATGCGCAGGTAGGTCTCAGCCATGGATCGACCCTAGAGGCTGACTCGCCGGCGCCACGTGGACGGACCGAGGCTGGTCGCTTCGTCACGGTGGGAGTGCTGGTCCGCGGTTGGGGCACCTCTTTGCCATGACCCAAGACCAGGCACAGGGCAGCTACGTCAACCCCTCCGGTGAGTTCAGCCGGGACTCCCGCTACATCACCACCCGCATCACCGCCGACGGCCGGGACGGCTACCCGGTCGAAGCCGGCCGCTACCGCCTGGTAGCGGCACGCGCCTGCCCTTGGGCCAGCCGTGCGATCGTCGTACGCCGCCTGCTGGGCCTGGAGGAGGCGATCTCGCTCGGTGCTCCCGGGCCCACCCACGACGCCCGCAGCTGGTCCTTCGACCACGATCCCGGTGGGCGCGACCCGGTGCTCGGGATCCAGCGGCTGCAGGACGCCTACTTCGCCCGGATCCCTGGCTACGACAAGGGCATCACCGTGCCGGCCATCGTCGATGTCCCGTCCGGCAAGGTCGTCACCAACGACTACCCGCAGATCACCCTGGATCTCGCGACGGAGTGGACGTCGCTGCACCGCGAGGGCGCGCCCCAGCTCTACCCGGAGCAGTTGCGCGCGGAGATCGACGACGTGAACGAGCTGGTGTTCAAGGACGTCAACAACGGCGTCTACCGCTGCGGCTTCGCTGGCACCCAGGCGGCGTACGACGCGGCGTACCGCAGGCTGTTCGACCGGCTGGACTGGCTGTCCGACCGGCTCGCGCAGCAGCGGTACCTCGTCGGCGACACCATCACCGAGGCCGACGTCCGGCTGTTCACGACCTTGGTGCGATTCGACGCGGTCTACCACGGTCACTTCAAGTGCAACCGGCAGAAGCTGACGGAGCTGCCTGTGCTGTGGGGCTACGCCCGAGACCTGTTCCAGACCCCGGGCTTCGGTGACACCGTCGACTTCTCCGACATCAAGCACCACTACTACGAGGTTCACCGCGACATCAACCCCACGGGTATCGTCCCGGCCGGTCCCGACCTGTCGAGCTGGCTCCAGCCACACGACCGCAAGCACTTGGGCGGCCGCCCCTTCGGCGCAGGAACACCCCCTCGTACCGTTCCTGAGTCCGAGCGCATCCGCTCTTGCGATGGGGCGATGTGACAGCGATAGTCCAGCCCGGCCCGCGTTCAGCCCGTCGCGACAGCCGGCGGGGAAGGCGAGGTCGAGGAGGTCACGGATGTTGAGAAGACAAGCCACCTTGGCGGTGCTCACCGCTACGGCGTTCATGCTCCCCGTTGCGGCCTACGCAGCGACGGATCCGGGGACGGGTTCGTTGGTGTCATCCGGTAGCCCCATCACGCCCTTCGCGCAGAACAAGCAGAACGAGCCACAGATCGCCATCAACCCGATCACGCCATCCCTGCAGGCCGCAGGGTCCAATGACGAGATCGACCTGGAGTCCTGCGCGGCCGGCAAGCCGAACACGTGCCCGTTCACCCCCGGCGTGGGAGTCAGCGGCGTCTACCTGTCGCAGGACTCGGGCACGTCGTGGACCCAGCCGACCTATAAGGGTTACTCGGCCCGCGGCTGCCTGGGCCCGGAGGTGTGCACGCCCAAGACCGGGCCGATCGGCACGCTGCCGAACTACGACAGCAGCGGCCTGGTGAGCGGTGGAGACGCCGCGCTGGTGTGGGGGCCGGCACCGACGGGGGGCGGGCACTTCTCGTGGGGCAGGCAGCGGTTGTACTACGCCAACCTGGCCGAGAACTTCCCCGGCGCCAAGACCTTCGCCGGTGCGGAAGCGGTGTACGCCTCCTACCTGGACTCCGACCGGTTCGGCGCCGCTCAGGCGAACGTGAACTCGGCGTGGAGCACGCCCAAGCTGGTGAGCAAGCAGAACTCGGCGCTGTTCTCCGACAAGGAGGAGATCTGGGCCGACAACGTCTCGACCAGCCCGCACTTCGGCAGTGTCTACATCTGCAACGTCGCTTTCCGCGGCAACGGCCAAGGTGGGGGCGGTGAGCCGCTGCTGTTCTCCCGCTCCACCGATGGCGGCAACAGCTGGACCTCAAGGCAGATCACCGCTGCCGTCAACAACGCGCACAACGGCGGCCGGCAGGGCTGCGCGGTGCGCACGGACAGCAAGGGCGTTGTCTACGTCTTCCACGTCGGCACCGACAACAAGACCGGAGGTGCGGTGTTCTTCGTGCAGCGATCCTTCAATGGCGGCGCGAACTTCGACCGGCCGCGGGTCGCTGCCCGCGTCACCGAGGTTGGGCTGCCCGACCCGGCGACCGGACGGCTGTCCTTTGACGGCATCGCCGGTGCCCGGACCAGCACCTTCCCGAGCATCGACATCGCCAACGGCGCGCCGTTCGGGAGGGGTGCCACCGACCAGATCGTGCTCACGAGTTCGACCGGGACCACACCGTCCGACAAAGCTCCGGGACCGAACGAGCAGGCCCCCATCTGGTCCTCCAGTAATCAGGCCGGCTCCTTCACCGTGCTGACGCCGAACGCGGCGCCGGCAGCCGACCGGCCGGACTTCCCTGCCCTGGCTATCGCGCCGGACGGGAGCCAGATCTACCTGACCTACGACAACTTCCTGCAGCCGTGGCAGAGCAAGACCGACACGCCGCGACTGATGCAGGGCGTCGTGCGGACAGTCGACCCGGTGACCGGCGCGGCGGGAGCGCTGTCCCGTCAGCAGACCGGTGATGCCCGCGGCTCCAGCCAGAACGGGCTGACGGCGGAGTTCCTCGGTGACTACAACTACGCCGCGGCCACCCGCAGCGGGGTCAGCGTCGTCTTCAACGACGTACGCCGCGCCGTTGACTGCCCCGCGATCGACAAGTACCGCGCCGCCTACGTGGCAGCCAAACAGGCCGGGACCGCGCTACCGACCGCCCCGGCTCCGGTCACCGACTGCCCAGCTGGATTCGGCAACAGCGACATCTACGGGTTCAGCTCGCTCCGCTGACGTTCGGCCGGGGAGTTCCGTGCCAGATCGGCACAGGACTCCCCGGCCGTCCGCCCCTCAGTCGTCGTCCAGGTCCAACGCCGTGCCCGTGCGGAGCGACCGAGCGACGTCACGGAGCAGATGGAGCGCTCCGGCTCCGATGACGGCAGCGATGACAACAGAAAGCGCCGAGTCGACCCAGTAGAACCCGCCGGTGACGTAGATGACCGCGCCGCCGATCGCGACGGCAGCTGAAGCGACGGCGTCCGCGATCGTGTCCAGCAGCACCGACCGCATGTGCAGGTCCTCGCTCCCGGCCCCGGTCCCTAGCACGAAGACGCCGACAAGCATGACGGCGGTGGCGATGGCGCTGACGATCAGGACCGGCAGGCCGTGAACCTCCGGCGTCCCGTCCACCAGGCGCCGTACGCCGGCGACGAGCACGAAGGTCGAGACGGCCAGCAGCGCCGTCGCGTTGATCCCGGCGACGTACGTCGGCGCCTTGGACTGCTCCCCTTTGCGCGCCCTGATCGTGACGGCCAGAATCCCCAACGCGATCGCGGTGCTATCGGCGACGTAGTCACCGCCGGCGGCGAGGACCCCGAGCGAGCGGGCGGCGATTCCGACGATCACCAGGGCGGCGATCATCGCGAGATTCAGGGCGAGCACGACAGTCAGCCGGCGGCGCTGGGACATGGCCGCCACGCTAGCCAGCAGCGCGGCACGCACCCAACCGACCCCCAGCGGATAGGGCAGGATCTAACCTCGGCAGATGACCTTGGAATGGGAGCAGGTAGTTGTTCACTCGGTAGATCCGGTGGCCTTGGGGCAGTGGTGGGCCGAGGCTCTTGGCTGGGTTGTGGTCCACTCCTCTGCTGAGGAGTTCGAGATCCGCCCCGCTCCGGACCGCCTGCCGGGGTTGGACTTTGTCCGGCTTGATGAGAGTAGGAAGGCTAAGAGCCGACTGCATCTGGACTTCAGGCCTGATGACCAGGACGCCGAGGTTGCTCGTCTCATGGCTCACGGTGCACGGCGTGTTGATATTGGCCAGGGTGATCAATCGTGGGTTGTCCTGGCAGACCGCGAAGGCAACGAATTCTGTGTCCTTGGCCAGCGACGTCAAGAGGCCGTTTCCCAACCGGCGAGAAGCATGCTGACATGCTCGTAGACAACTCGCGCCACCCATACCGACGCTGTCCTGCCTGCACCGCGGTGGAGCCGCCACTACGCCTCCGCCACATCAGCCCTGTCGCCGACGCTCCTGCTCTCTGGCATCTCCACATGGTGTTCTGGCAGCTGACCGTGGACGCGTGTCGACCGGATTGTGCCCGAGGCCAAGGCCGGCAGGAACCGCCTCGACGTTGACGTCTACCCCCGGGCCTCGACGACGGCCTGCCCACGGATCGGCGCGTTCACCTTGTCGAGTCACTTGTGGCAGAGCTGTGGCCGCAGGTGGATGCGTCGACCGGTGGACACGGGAAGACGATCCGAACGACCCGGTTTGTGCCCGCCTACCTGCATCAACGAGGCCTGGGCCGTGCCAGCGCATTGGCCGGAGCGCCATTACCCAGGTGCAGGTGGACATCGACCGCCCTCAGGGACACCGTTTCATCATCGAGCCGTCATCAGTACGCTCGGGCCATGACGGGGTTCCGTGCTGAGGACCGAACCGACCCACCGTGGGCTTCAGATGAAGCGGCGACGCTGATGGGCTTCTTGAACTATCAGCGGGACACGCTTCGTTGGAAGTGTGCCGGCCTGACGGCCGATCAGCTCTCGGCGTCTGCGCCGCCGTCGGTGCTGACCCTTGGCGGTCTCCTCAAGCACGTGGCCGTCGTGGAGGCGGGTTGGCTGAACCAATTCTTTGCGGGCGGGGTCACGAAGCCCTCCTGGTTCGACGAACTCGACCAGGACGACCCCGGCTGGTCCTTCAACTCAGCGGCCGGTGCTACGCCGACGCAGTTGTTTGCCTGGTTCGACGAGTCGATCGGTGTGTCCGATCGGGTCATCGCCGACGCGTTGGCTGGTTCGGACGGTCTCTCCTCTCTCTCCGAGGAGCAGGACGAGGGGAAACGGATCTCGCTGCGCTGGATCGTGTGTCATCTGATCGAGGAGTACGCCCGCCACAATGGCCACGCTGATCTCCTTCGCGAGTCGATAGACGGGGTGACTGGCGAGTAGGTGGGTGCGGCATCCGCTACTTCCCGCAAACGATGGCTCTACCTCGCGAGGTGCGCCCAATACTGACCGGTCTCTGCGCGTCGCTGCTGCTGACCGCGTCCGGTTGTTCCAACGACGGCTCCAAGAGGCTGGTCGGATCTGTCAGCACGCTCAGTCCATCCGTGTCTGTCGCAGCTCCTGCGGCCACGGGTCAGCGCTTCCCAGGAGCTGACGCACGCGGTCACCGGGCCGGGGACTGCGTAGAGGTGACCTACTCCGACGAGGGCAAGCCAATCGACCTGAAGTCCGCGCGTGCTCCCGCGAATGGCGCATGCATCGCTCGCGGGGCCGCACGTAGGTCGCGGCTGGGGCCGGCGCTGACAGCGGGGAGCCGGAAGATGCGCCCCAGCGATGAACGCTATTTGCTCGCCATCGACGAGCCCTCGCTGGAGGCTGCCTGCGTGTCACAGGTGGAGTTGCAGCACGCGGCGTCCGCTGCCTGGGGCGCGTCCGCGTGGTGGCACCCTGGCGGCTTGGCCTGGAACCGGCCAGTGAGCATCGCCGAGGTGGGCGACGGGTGGGTGTGGAGCGACGGTGAGACGGCCGCTCTCCTGGGCACGGTGACCCCCGGGGCCGTTGAGGTCGCTCGGCGGTTGGGGGCGCTGCACCTGGTGCACCACGAAGCGATACCTCTGCCGGAAGTCGCGGACCTCCCGTTCTCGCTCGATGTCCGGCGCCCGGCGGAGGAGATCACGCTCACCCCTATCCGAGGCGTTCGGCTGGGTCAGGTCGAGGACTCGGGCATGTTCATCGCCTGCCATCGTGCTGCGTGGAATCCGCACGCCCTGCCGTTCGCCATTCCCCGCACGTTCCCGGCGGAGGCGGCCAGCTCCTTCGACGCGGCCCGGTGGGACATCGTCCGGAACGACCCTTGGTTCGACCCAGACCTTGTTGTGGTGGCCTACGAGAACGACGAACCGGTGGCCTCCTGCATCGTCTGGTACGACGCAAGATCTGGCGCAGCAGAGATTGAGCCGCTGGGCGTAGTCCCGCAGGCGAGAGGTCGAGGGCTCGCCCGGCTCGTGACCCAGGAGGCCGTCCGTCGAGTGGCATCGCGGCGCGGCCGGGAGGTGGTCGTGCGGCCGAGAGGGGACGACGAGTACCCGGTGCCGCGGGCGGTCTACGCAGCCTGCGGGTTCGTCGTGAACCAACGTGACCGCGTGTACCGCCTCGACTGAGCAGCCGTACCCAGGCCGCCATGAAAAGTCATGGCCGCAGGGCGTCGGCACATGCCGGTTCCGGCCGAGGCTAGCCGCCTGATCGCGGTACCTGCCCGCCGCCAGACGAGAGCGGCACGTACCCTCGCGTCCAACACGCATGAGGGGTCGGCCACAGGCCTTTTCCGCCTGCGACGGGAGGAGTGGGATGACCCGGTACTTGATCTCGTTCGACGACGGCGCGATGAACGACATCCCAGAGACGGATTGGCCCGGCGTCGGCGAGGCCTCGCACGCGGCGCTCCGAGAGGCCCAGGAGGCCGGGGTGTGGATCTTCGGCGGCGGGGTGGAGAGCCAGCGAGCGAGCATCGTAGAGACGGACGGGACGACTGTTGATGGCCCGTACCCGGAGAGCAAGGCTGTTATCGGCGGGTTCTCGATCATCGACGTGCCCTCGCGCGAGGATGCGCTCGCCTGGGCTGCCAGTTTCTCGCGGGCCTGCCGCTGCGCGCAGGAGGTCCGGGAGATCATGAACGACCCGCTCGTCTGAGCAGTGGCGACATGGGCACCTAACGGCAGGGAAGATGCTGGTGGTCTTCTCCCACCCGGTCTGACTGACCGGGACGCACTTGGGACCTGGCACGCCGCACTGGAGCAAGCCGAGATGCTGGCAGACGCCGCCTTCGAAGGGGACCTTCCAGCCTGCCGGTACCAGCCGCCCGGCGACAGCCGGTAGCGACGGCACGGGCTGCGCCGGGAGCACCAAGCTCCCGGCGCAGCTTTCCGTCGCTACAGCGGCTGCAGACGACGGCGCCTGATCTGCCCGTAGAAGGCCCCGGGCCCCGGCCGGGTGCTATCCGACCACCAGTTCGACCCAGCCGGCCTCGGAGAGGCCCACCAGGGCATACCTCATCCGAGGCAGTGCTCTCGCCTGGGGACGGAGGCTGGGGTGTGAGCTGGTCCTCCTCGCCGCTCGGCACACCCAGCGCCAGTTCGGCGTTGATCCACGTGATGACAACCGTGAGCACGCGCGAACTAATTGGTAGCCGGTCATGAGGCAGGACCTAGACGGCCGGCGTCCAGCAACAGCTGACGCGTCCAAGCGGGCCGGCCGCGGCAGACGCAGCCTCCGCCGCACCGCGGGGGTGCTCGTGACTTTGTTCTTGCTCGTCCCCGTCGCCGCGACGGCGTTGCTGTGGCCGTTGACGCCTTCGATCGGCGACGCCGAGCAGCGCATCACCGTGCGGTTGTCGTCGCACGGCGCGAAGGACCCGGGTGCCCTGCCGCGGCCCGACAAGGTCGGGGTCGCCGTGATCGCTACCGAGGACAGCCGCTTCTATGCCCACCACGGCCTAGACGCCTTGGGGGTAGTACGGGCGGCCACCTCGGCTGTCCGTGGCAGCCGGCACGACTTCGGCGGCGCGACGCTGGACCAGCAGCTCGCCAAGAACCTGTACACAAGCAACAGCCTGGCGGCGAAGGTCGAGCAGGTCGAGCTGTCGTTCAAGTTCGAGGCGCAGTACAGCAAGCGGCAGATCTTGGAGATGTACTTGTCCGAGGTGTACCTCGGACACGGGTTCTACGGTCTTGCGGCTGCGTCCCGTGGGTACTTCGGCGTCGCACCGGCGAACCTGACGTGGGCGCAGGCTAGTGTCCTGGCCGGTCTGGTCCAGGCCCCGTCCGCGTACGACCCGTATCAGCACCGGGCGCTGGCGAAGTCACGGCAGCGGCACGTCCTGGACCGCCTGGTCGCCACCATGACCCTCACCTCGGACCAGGCCGATGCGGCCTACCGAGCGCCACTTGCCCTGCAGTGACGCATGACCGTCAGACCGTCAGACCTTGACCGTGACGTCCCACGAGTATGCCGATCACCCGCCGCGCACGCGGCGCCCGCCGGCTCCACACCACCGGTCTGGGACTGCGTCGAGTTGACGTCGTTAGGGAGTCCTGACTGAGTACGGCGGCGCGGAAGTCGGTACGCCATTGTCGGTGGTCCCGACGCTTCCGCCACCAGTGTCCGACCCGCCCCCGCCGCTGGACGAGCAGCCAGCCATCAGGAAGGCGAGGAGAAGGACGAGAGTGGAGGCGTGGGCGCGCATGGCTTAGTACTACCCCCCGACAGGCGAGGAACACGACACCCCCACGGCCCGCTCGCGCCTTGCCTCAGGGCTTGATGGAGTTGACCCGCTTTCGTGGACACCACGTTGTTGCGGACGGGTGGAGCATGTCAGGCGGGTAGCAGTTCGTCGATCGTGACCGGTTCATCGCAGCTGGGGCAGGTCCCGCCGATGCCGATGCG
>JAABUT010000028.1_pt1 | contig 253576 bp, 275 predicted proteins | sample 5559281 | NCBI WGS metagenome assembly JAABUT01 (sample SAMN10711880, study PRJNA513359) | rock metagenome | isolation source: Antarctica rocks | place: Antarctica: Victoria Land, Ricker Hills nord | collected 2016-01-04 | reverse complement strand
AGGTCACATATGGAGCACTGAATATACTACATATGAAGCACTGAGTACGTCACATATGGAGCACTGGATAGACTACATATGAAGCACTGGGTACGCCACATATGGAGCACTGGATAGGTCACATATGGAGCACTGGGTACGCCACATATGAAGCACTGGATATACTACATATGGAGCACTGGATAGGTCACATATGGGGCACTGAGTAGATCACATGTGAAGCATGTATAAAGCACTGTATGAGACATCTATAAAGCTCTGTATGACATTCAGATCATCTACGAAGTGCAGTGTAATTGATTCTACTGATTTCTACGAATTCTGCACTATTTGAAGGTTTACACTCAATTTTGATGAGACTCGGCAAATGTCTGTGCATATCTAATTAATAAGACGCAGTCACGGCAGTGCAGAGCAATTTCCATCGGAAATGGCGATCCCCTCGTCTAATGGCAGGCACAAACGTTCTCAAGCTAATCTTCAAATACTTCCTGATAAGAAATTCGCCCCCCTAAAAACGATGTTCCAATCAATACTTCTTTTTTATTTACACATTTAAGGTGTGGGAAAGTCTTAAGGCCTTGTGTCTTTTCAACACCCCATGTCACAACAACGATGGTCGTGGTTTGATAGACACCCTGCCACGGTGTCACTCATGAGCTTTGGGATTTGCTAGTTATTCACACCAGAGAAGAAGAAACGACGATAAGGGAGTCACTCTTGCCGACGACCCCTTTATCCACCCCCTCTACCACAGCATTCTACCATCCACGGTATCCCTTCTCCACGCCCCTAGTCCACCTTTTCGCCCTTCTAGAAGTCTCCCATAGCTGCAACTCTGCTCGCGCATACCAAAACATCCATCTTCCCCCCTTCCCCTCTCTAGCTACCCACAACCTTATCTTACCACCTTAAAACTCCATCGGCACTAACCGACCAGAACCCCATCCACCTCTCGAAAAGATTCTGCCTGATAAAAACACCAGAACCTGCTCCCATTGATGTTCCAAGGCGGGGGAAACCCGCTAGAAGGGAGATTCGGAGACTGAGACGGGGGAAAGTGGTGGGATCATGTTGTAAGTAGTTGATGAAGTGAAGGCAGTGGAGGGGCTGGACTGTGATTCGGTGCTTCGTTTCGATTGGATAGGGTTGGGGGAGATGGTTTCGAATTCCCCGAGGGTTCGAAAACAAATGCAAATGTGTCTCAGTCGGGTCATCCTCCATAGCGTGCCGGAGACATTCCTGAGCCTTGTTCCGTCACGGCTATGACGAGACAGCCGCTGAATCAACGACGATTAAGCGCTGAGTCTAGACCAAGCTACCTTTGAAGGATTGAACCGAGTGGTAGACCTTGGAGTATCTGACGGAATGAAAAGTAATATACCCGACCCCACCATCCAAGCTATGCAAACAAAAACGCGCATCATAGAGCATCTCCCGTTTCCAAAAAGCTGTATATACACCAAAATCCCACACTTCACCCCCCTCCCCTCACCAAACTCCACCGATTACTCTGCCTCCCCCTCCTATTCCCCAACCCCTTCCTCGACTGTGCCTGCCTCGGCTCCCTCTCCGCTGACAATTCCCTGAGTCCATCATCCGCCGGCAGCTCATAGACTTGGTGCGGATGGGCAGACATCTCAGCGGCGCCATGGCTCCCTTCCATTTCGGCCCCACCTTCGCTGCCTGGCATTTCTAGCTGCGGCCGACTGCCTTCCATCTCCACCCCGCCCTGGGATCCTTGCATTTCCAACTTGGGCCTCCCGGATTTATCGTCTTGGGCGAGATTGGGATCCGAACCTTCCATTTCGAGGCCGGGTTTCTTGGGTGCATAGAGTTCGCCTACTACTGGATTGCCGGAGCTGTCCATTTCAACTTTGTCGGAGCTAGTGTCATCATGTAATTTTCTTGATTTTCGACGACGAAGATACCAGAATGTCAAGGCTCCGATAATAAGAGCGCAGAGGGCGAGAGCGGCGATGATGATGCCTGCGGTGGCTCCTGCGCTGAGTTTGCGGGTGGGGGGAGGGGTTTGCGGGACTTTGGTTATGTTGCCTGGGCCGGTAGAGTTCGTACTGTTGATGGAGGGAATGGCGATTATTTGCTGAGGGATGTTGTTTTGGAATAGGGCTTGGGAGACGTTAAAGTTAAGGCGTTCGTAGTCGACTGTTATGTACGCTTCTTGGAGAAAAGTGCGGCCAAGGGTATACTGGCTGTCGTTTGCGGCGCGCCGTAACGGGAAGTATTGCGTCGTCTGATTAATGCCGGGGTAGTATTGCGTGAGTTGTAAATCAAAGCTGGCGTAGGGTAGGGTGATGTTGACGGTTTGCCCGCCCTGGACATCGTTACCAAGGAGAAAACTGACGGATGCATTCTGCGATTTGAGGGCGTTATGTTGAGAGTCGGAGACAAGGTAAAGGTCTGTAGCGTTGTCGTAGGTGATACTAAAGGCTTGCTCAAAGGCAAGGCAGGCCTCAAGGGGCAGCCAGATGTGGGGGACCGTGGAGTCGATGAAGGTGAGGATGCCGTTGCCGGGAAGGAGATTTTTGGTACTTTTTTGGTCGGTGAATTGGATGGACTGGAGACCAACGACAAGGTCGCGGGAGATGTCAGAGGCGAAATTGAATGATACGTTATTAGGGGCGAAGCGCGACTCGTCATAGCCACCTAGGGTAAGGGTTCCAACGACTTCTTTGAGACCTACGAGTGTTCAGCTAGAAGAATGGAATAGATGCATGCTTCTTACGGTACTTCGCCCCTGCAGAGTATCCATACGTGAGACTCGGGATCTGATTTGAATTTCTCAGGTTGGTAAGAAGACTAGGTTTTGGATTGTCGAATTCCGTAAAGTTGATTGGTCTGGGGGTTAGACCCAGGTTCCCAAGAAAGAAGTCCTTTGTAGCAACGCCTGCAACGACTGAGTGATTTACAGTCACGCCATTCCCTTGCAGTCCTAGTCCCAGAGTATCAAAGCCATAATCGCCATTGTCATAGTTCCCAGTATAAGGGAGGTTCATCTCTACGCCTAGAGCGAACATTCCCTGATCTTGCCAAGTTGTAGACGTATTCGGATTGAAGAGTGAGCCTCGAGCGAGACGACAGCCGGAGGGATCTTGATCGATACAGCCGGACGTTAAGACTACCCATGTCTCTGGTACAGTCGTTGATGCCAGTACTCGGAGGTTCTGCGCTGGAGTTCCAACGCGTATGAAGAAAGAAGACCACGGACCATCATCGCCATCCCTATCGGTCAGAACGTCAGTCGTTGCCTCGAGCAATTTTGATCACAAATGAGGGGAAAATACCAGGCTTGACTCGGATCAACGACGATGGGTTTAGCCATTACTAAATATTTCGGAAACGACAGACTTCTCGATCCTGCAGACAGAATTTGTGCAAACCTCGTCGAGCAACAACAATGACAGGAGACAGGACATTATGCTTGTGCGACCTTTAGAGATTACATTTGTTTGGTGGTTGCGGCTGAGCATCCTTCGCGCCAACCATTAACTCTTGACTGCAGAACCCTATTCGGCGGATACCGATCTAAGTCCGTGGATCTAAAGCGTGATAGCAAATCATGTTGAACGCCTTGCTGAGTAATGTGAAAAGTCACCTGGGGTTGGCGGTAATCGAAACCACTGAAACATGTTTGAACTTGGCAGTCTGCATAGCCATTGTTGCTTGCAGATGTACATAGCCTGGTGTTTGGCTTTTTTGGATGGTGGTTGCCAATGGGTGACAGTCGTCAGGCAAATAAACCATGGAGTATCTTTCTGACACTGGCGCAACAAGATGGAGATCCATCCTTTCAGGGGCGGTGAGTGCGGTGGATAATTCGGTTTTGATGTTGTGGTGGCAGTCAAGACACAGCAACGGGGCCGAGGGTCCCTTTTCATCGCAGATCACTTTAATACTGTAACACTCATGGCCGATCTCTGCGTTGATATGTTTACTCTTCTAGAAGTCATCTGCTTTTGGGACGGTCCACTTTACTTGCGTGTAGCGGCGTCTATTCCCACGGTAGAATCGCATCCTTCTCGGGAGCTTTTATACCTGTCTAGAGGCTTCCTGTAACGATGCTTGAGGTTGGGAACTTCGGGTGGCTATGCCTGGTTGTCCAAGTATTTGTGGAACTTTGAGCTATGGAATATTTGAAGCGCCAATGGAGATCCGCTAAGCAGAAGATAGCTTTCTATGTGCCAGATTTATCCCTCCCTCGGGGAACTCGTCATAGCTACATGCATGCTAGGCAATCGCTATAAAAGTCCAGACGCCAACTGATGCAGCCATGAAATCGTGATTCATCCGTTCCTCAATCGCAAAATAAAGCGCCAACTCGAACCTACGCCTTCGCCGCATGCTTCTTCGTCCACTCCTTCGCCTGCTTCACAAAAGCTTTGTGATCCTGCTTGTACTGGTTCCCAATCCCTGCCTCGACGGCATCATCTGGCTGAGGTTCCACGAGTAGTTGATGTGCGAACTTCAATACAGCTTCGATCTTAGAGGAGGGTTTCCACTCATCGGCACGGAGCATACCCAGGCACATGCTACCTTTGTCATCGTTGGTGACGTTGGGATGGTAGATTTTCGTCTGAAAGTTGAGGGTAGGTGGCTTGAATGGGTAATCCGTGGGAAGAGTAAGGTGGAGTGTGAAAAGGCCGCCCTGTAGTATAGAAGGTCACTAAGTTTGGGCTAGTCCTAGGAGTGACGATTGACGTGGAAGAGGAACAACAGGAAACATAGAGATACTAACAGCATACGGAGATTCTTTGGGGCCTGCGATAAGGATTTGCCATTTGTAGATGTCGGATTCTGATATGATAGAGATTTGCATTCCCTCAATTGGATTCTTCTGAAGCTCGGCAAACTCCTAGGGCAAGCTTAGTACATATATCACTATGGCCAGATCTTGAAGTTTACCTTTGTGATGCGCTTTTGCCCTGACATATTTTCTTGGCGATGCGAGGATTCCAACTGTAGGTTGATTCCAAGGATTCGGTTCAATTCTCAGAACGATGTTCAGTAGTGAAATCTTGCAGCCTTATATACCTTAGCCAGGGCTCACAGTGGACATGCTTCTGTCATTCACTTCCGTGAAACAAGTCAACGGCTGTTGAGGACTCCATGGGCAGCCTAGCCGAGATCAGATGACTCACCCTGCATGTAGGAAATGTCTCCCACTGGCGAATTCTATGGATGTATTCCGTACAACATTTCGATTCTTTGAGGCATAATTACTCTTTATCTGGTTGCGAAAGATGATAGTTGGAAATCTAGAGAAATGGGCTTGGATATCTGGCAGCATCGTCGTTGCTCGTTCCCTTTTACCAAGCAAGTTCAGGAAGACACGTCAGATTCTCTTCACTACCTACTCGTTTCTTCCACTGTCAAATATCTTTGGACTGATTCTTTGATGTCATTATATTGTGCTCATTTTAGGTTCCTTCCTGAAGCCACAACTGTACGTACAAATATGATTCTGCTTTTGCGTGCTGACAGTGACATTCTAGACCACCAGGATAGAATGTTAAAACATCTTCCTATTTCCGCATCTCTTCTCTGTCTACAAGCACTCTATTTCCGCCAGTCATGGTACAGAATGGTCATCTATGGAATTCTGTGCTGGGTCACGAAAAGCTTCTGGGACGATCGAGCTGCTGTAATGAAATGCGTTGATAAACAGAGCACTGGCAAGTTCTACCAACTTCAGGTCTTTTAACGCCACGGAAATGGCATATAAAGGGAGTTGCCAAAAGTGTTCTGTATATTAAACGTTATCTCCCCTACTTGCCGTCATCGGTTCTTACGCTCTCCACTACCAAGGCAAAAAGTCACCATGCCAGAACAAACCCAGCCTGTCAATCAATCGGAAACTTTACCATGTACATTGGGAGATGATGGAATAACAATGTTCACCTTTGATTTGCTCCCTGGAAATACCCGAAGAAAGATATACGACTATTATATTCCCCAGAGATTCGAGTTTGTGGGACCCAGAAATACACGTAATGGTAGATGGTCCGACCATCCCTTATTAGTCGCGAAACAAATACTCATTCGAAGATGTGACTTTGCAAAGTGGATACTTCAGCAAGACTGGAACGATCCCTCGAACGCAGTTCTCAATTACATAAGAGAAGATCTGAGGGCAAAGTTTATCAGACTAAAGGAAAAATACGAAATGCCTAATTTCAAGATAGCAGCTCCGGGTCAGAGCGAATCTCCCTGCATAATTATGAATACGGTAATGCAGTTGAGCTCGATTCTGACTATTCCCAAGAACATGGTTGAGGAAGCCAAGGTGACATTTGTGAATGTTGCTTCTCGAGAGCTCAAAGAATACAGATATTATATATCTTACTTCGCGGCCTCTTTTATAATCGAGAACAATAAAGAAGAACTAGAAGCACTCGGGAATTGAAGTGATACTGCCGTCGGTGAGATCTCTCATTTATGTCGTAAATTTATTTCGATTGTATCTACAGATAAGACACTCACAATACTCAAGACAACGGATCATGGTGTCATAAAGTCGATCATGTTATCGTTGAAAGTAATGTACGCAATAGTAGAAGACAAGACTGTGTGCATGCGGGCAGATGTCTTTGTGACAGCAATTCCTGTCGATTGAACCTAATGATATCGAGAGGGGATCGAAAGCTATACTTAGCACAAGGGATCTTGAGAGACAGCGGAGGCAGACTGTTTCGAGGGAATATGATGAATGATCAGGGAAGAAAAGATGCAGAAGAAGAAGAAGAAGAAGAAGAAGAAGAAGAGAGGGAAGAAGTGTTTAATGGTGGAAGCAAAAGCAAGGCGAGATAGTAGATCAAAGGGGAGGGGACAGCGGCAACGGGAGTGATACACAAGTTGTCGATTTGAATTTATTGCAAGCAGCGGTGCTCGCAGGGGACAAAACTACACCGACGGCTGTGAAGTCGCCAGAGAGTTCTTTCGGCAGATCGGTCCGAATAAATTTAGGCTCATTCGTGAGTTTTACTGCTATTTATACTGGAAGAAGAGGTCCGAGAATGTCGATGAGTTCTTCGGGATGCTACAGGATTTCGCTGCATGTCCACCAGCTCGGGAGATCAAGAACATCCACCTGCAAGTTGAGCCTGCGCAAGGAATCAAGCGATCTATAAGAGGTACTAGGGGTAATCCCGTATGCTTTTCCCTCTTAGGATTTCCTGGCGTCTATATCACCATTCTCGTCCTGGGTGCGCCTGCGACCCCCGAATTGTCTACCTCTGAGGTCAATGGATGGATTCAACAGCGTTATGACCCAGGTCAATCACACGAATTTTTGGAGCTGCCACCGGAGGTAAGGCTTATAGTAGATCAGAACTTAGTTCTTCATCGCTATGTTATTACAACATCGGGGCCTAGGCCACACATTATCTCAACTATTGCGCCGATGCATTGCCTCAATAAATTTACCAGAGCAGAGTACCTTGGAGAGCTATCGAAGACTTGTTGTTTAGATTTTGTACTTTCATCATCTGCATACATTTGTATGCGTTTTCCCCACCATAACCAAGCGCCTTGGGCCGCGCCATTCCTCCGTCAAATGGGCTCAAATGCTTCGTCGATTAAGCACTTTAAGATTACTCTCAAAATCTTCACGTTAGGTAACCGAACCTACGCCCCATCAATCCTACCGATCGTTGATGCTCTCAATCATCACGGTAGACTTGAAATTCTTGCAGTAAACGAAGCTTCGCCAAATTCGGTAATCGATTATCGAGATGAAGCGTTTGTAAGCGTCACCTTCAGAGCCGATACCGGTACCACGACCGAACTTATAATCGAGGTACTACATCCAAGAAGAGCTTTTAGAGTCTTGTCCGCTAGCCAAGTTCTAACCATCCTTGGGGCTAGCATGAAGGGCGTCCCCACAATGGTTGACAGACATGGGCGAGTTCACGAGTTGTAGGACGAAAGATTTGTTCCTGAGATAAGATCCTATTCTCTTTGCATTACAACCATGACTCCCATAAGCCCCAGCAAAACCGTCTTCAACCACGGATGTTCTGACAATAGGATGGTTACATAGCCCACAAATGGAATGTATCCGATCACACTGCCAATGATGTCTTTTGATCTCTCCAAGTAATCCTGTCCTCTCGCGTACAACTCTGTATCATCTGCCAGATTATTGTCCCCTTTGGTGAGAAGCCGCAATGGGGTTTCGCTGTACACCACAATAAATTAGCACTCAGCGTTGATGCTAAAATGCGACCATAAGCAGTAAGATGCTCTCCACACTCACCCTCCCCCAAATCTCCGCACAACCCTATGCACAATTGGAATATCCTTCCCTCTGACATTATACACCACCACCTCTCCGATTTGCGTGTCCTGGCCCCTGTTCCATAAGAACAATAGATCTCCCCTCTGAAAAGCAGGCTCCATGCTCCCTGATAAGACAACGACTATTGGTGAAGGTGAGTCTGTGACGACGGAAAGGCCTTTCCATAGCATGAAAGCTGTTGAGAGGACAAGGGCAAAGTTGAGGAGTTGGGTTAGGAGCTGGCGGGGGTGGAGGCCATTGAGGGCGGAAAGCATAACTGCGAGTAGAGTTTGAGGTCTTTGGGTATCAACTAAGTGTGAAGCTCGCCCTTCAAAGCCTCGCGGTCAACCGTGCGCAGAAAGGTGATTTGATGGTCTGCGAAGTTGTAAGGCGACGTCGCGAGATGGGTGTAGGGCTGATATGCGAAACTTGGCAAATTTGGATCGAGTTGACAACTAAATCCTGCGAGCTGAGATACGTAAATATTGATTCTTATTACACGGCAAAACTGCCAGTTGCTTAGTATGAAGTCTTTGACATGATGAACCATATGAAGCTCAATCTAAACTCCAGTTGGGAGGTGGCTTCCAAGAGGCAGGAGGTCTAATCCAGCTAAGAGGTATCCTACTCGCAATCGTTGGCCGTAAAAAGCCCATACAGGCTTTTTTTTCTTACGCATTCTCTCGTCTCCCTAGGTATGTGACCATCCTTCATCCTAGAGTACCAACTTAGCTTTATTGATTCATTCTTGTCTTCTGTTGATTGTCCTCCATGGTCGAACGCACCCCCTTCTACCAACCTTGATCAGGCCTCCTCACAATCATCCTAGCTTCTTCCAAGTATGTCACTCGCCATGGCGTTTTACTTCACAGGAAGCACTTTTAGCAATCCGAAATCTCATTGCCATTTACACGTCTACTGTTTTCGGGCTTAATCTTTACCTCGAGATTGGCCCGAAAAGGATTGGAAAGTTCTCCGCTTTTGAGATCACTAGAATCAGCTTTGCAATCCAGATGCTTTACTACCGGATGTGCTCCGTAAGTCCCAATCCCACAGCTCTTTATTCCCAGTTGATTCCGACTTTCAAAGTACTGGACATTGCAACACGTTGTGAAGCCGAATAGGCCACCAGGCAATGGGTTTGCTGGTATCATGAAAGGCAATTCTGACTGTGAGTGACATTAAGTCGAAAAGCCGCTTAATGTTTTCGCTATTCTACACTGCTGCTGCCACAATACCTCCGGTACTTACTATCGTCTTCTGGTTGGTTCTGTTCGCTCAAACCCTAGATCTGAGCAATCAAGTCAGACGTTTTTCCGGTTAGCGCTGGCAGACACCGCTAACAAGGTCGATGGAAGACTGGCATACGTGGTGGCTCCGGTCCCCCAGATGCAAGCGTCCAAGCCTTCCCAAATAAGCCGCTCAAGATGTTCGTACTTGTCAGCATCAATGCGGCGAACACTTTCATCGCACTTCTAGAAATAGTGATGCTGAGCAGTATGCGAAAGTAAAAGGCACGCAGCATTACATGGTCTTCGAATTTTGATCAAAGACTAGCTTATAATTGGGGCAGCCTCCGAATAAACACGTGGTCGGCATCCTTTCCATCTGCCTTCTGTACTATGCCTGGACGGCTTTCGGAGGCCTGGTTACCAAACGATATGTTTATAAGTATCTTAACATCAACTACAGAGGTCCGAGCCTTGGCGACGGTTTACATTTGCATGATATGCTTGACATTAACAACGTTCTCCATCCAACGGGATCTGCACAGGCTGCGTAAGGCTTTTGTTCGGAAGGCTTATGGTGATCATTGGGAACGATGAGCCTGGTGTAGGATGGATCAGCCGTAGGGGTTATCTCGCTCGGCTCTCACAGAGTCTGTAGAGGTAGGCTCGATAATGCTTAGAGCCATGAAAGTGTATTACTCTCTAGGATTTGGTCTGGGTTATACCTCTGGTAGGTACCGTCGTCAAGGGGTTAAGACCTTACTTGGCTCAGTATGAGTCAATGGGATTTGGTTTGCTAGTCATTATTTTTTTCTATTCTTCGTCCGTATTTGCTCGCTTCAAAGGTACCTACCTGTATGCACTAACCATGGTCACAGACTTGCTAATCAATTCTCACTGAGTGGGACGCTCAGCTAAGGGTTCTCTCTGGGATTGAAGTATTGCTTGTTTTTCTCGTACGTAAACATATCCCACTTCCTGTCAAGTATTTGTTCTCACGATCACTCCGCAACTCATATCTCTAAAGCAAATCCGCTTTTCCTTTGCAATGATGCGGAATTCCTCACACATTTGACCTCCAATGATTAGGCTAGCCAATTCGACTTGCTGACGACTCATTCCTAATTCCTCTTGGGAGCTCTCTACTAACAGGAGTACTAATTGAGAAATTGCTACTCGTCAGGTAGACATCCGTCCAATACCCCAGCGTTATGAAAATGACCCAAATCTTCTTTAACCATCTACTTACAAGAGTGCATTACATCTGGAAATAACGCTAGTTCAATTCACACTGGCTTTGTCTACCAGAATCCTTGTGGAGTTGGATGGAAGTGACATCTGCGATGATACAGAAACCACTCTCACTCTCAAACTTCCTTCACTAATTTCTCGAGTATCGCTTCGGGACTCGAATCTCGATCAACTAAGCGATTTGCCCTCGAGGACAGCGATTCACTGACTTTTCAATTAGCTTAGGTCAGAAAACCAAGGAATCTTCAAGTGAGCTTCACCCTAGTGAGTGTTCCAATGACTGAATGCTTGAGTAGAAAATAGAAACAATAACAGCTATCTGTAGTCGGGTTTGGACGTTTTTCACCCTCGGCTGGGTCTGCCGAGCTTTCACCACCTCTGCTTCTAGATTTCCTCGGAGAATTGTGTGCTGTCGATGTTCGAATTGCTCAACTGATCCGCAACTAATATTACCTGACTTCTTTAACTTGAAATCAATTGCTTACCCATGAGCTTCCCTTGCAACTAAGTTGGGCTTTGGCTGGAACCCTTCTCATTCTCGAAATCGTCTTGCAACGATGACCTTATAAAGTCCTCTGAAATAATTGCGTCAGCATTCCAGCACGTCAAATTCTAGTGAAACGGCCGCCGGTTCTACTCGAAGCAACCTGCTCACTCTTTCAGCCATGTCAGCTGGGCCCAGTAGTACAATGGAAGCTAAATCAACCAAGAGAAGCATCTGTGCTGCTGCCAGAACGTCTTTGGACGATGTCAATACTCGCCACGCACAGATCGGAGCACAATCCGGAGAGTATTGGTTGGTATCTAAAGATGGCGAACAGGATTGGCCGGTTGTGATTTGCGATGAGGACATCGTGCAGAGTTATTTCAAAGGCTCACGGCCGGAAAATGCACGCAAAGTCGATGGAACCTGGCCTGGACTCTCCCAGCCTGGTGGTGACCTTATGGGACAGGTTTGCTTTCCAGTATTGTATCTTGGCACATTGAAACTGTAGGTTCTCCTATCGAGAAACATTTCTCCCCACAAATCCTGGGCTGCTTCACCTGGGTTCTTTATGGATACTGAGTACGGTTCTGGCTGATTTCTTGTTTTGTTAAGCCGTTGGGCCTCCTGGAATCGTCTTAAACCTTTAGATTTCCAATTAGCTGTTGCTATAAGAGATACGACGCCGGACGAAAAGCTCAAAGAAGCTTACCACGATGCCATCGGAATGTATGAATGGAACCGACTCAACTATTGGAAGGACAAATTGTGCGCTCTGAAATTAGCAAATGCTACAGCTTCGGTACGGGACAAAGATGGCAAGCGGAAGCGAGAAGCTACTTCGAATACGAAGTCAGGTTGCGAATTTCAATGGCCTCCCGGATTTGGACCTAGGTACCGTCATGGCAATGTCGATGATGATGAGGCGGAGCTCTTATTGCCCTCGGGAGAATTCAAGAGGAAAATCAAGAAAGAAGTCTTCGACACGACAATTTTAGCAGACAGCAACGCGCTCTACGAGGACTCCGATGCGGGCAATCTCTTCAGCGCCCCAAAGGGTAGCCGGTCACTTCTAGGTCGCTCCGCAACTCTTCTTGGGAGACGTGCGACGACTCCAACTTTGAGGAGCCACAAGTCTAGTTCAACGACGCCCGGAAAACTCAGAGCTGGAAATACCTCTGTCGAGTAAGTAATTCTTTCCTTCAATATTGTTCCTGTCTTGGGACAGTCTCGGATGCTGATATGGGCTTTTAGTACGAATAAGGTTACACTTTATGTTGGTAATCCACATGTAGAATTCACAGTCCAGCAGGCCGGCCTAGATGCCAGCCCAGTACTTGCCCGCTTAAAAGGTTTTCACGACAGCATTGGGTACTATGTCATGTCTCCAGTGCTTTCTTCGCTCTCGGCAAGAGATTTCAAGCCCATCGCCCAGTACGTCGATCACAAAGAGTATTACCCAAATCTGCTTGACGAAAACACAAACCATGCGCGTCTCGAGGACGTATATGAATATGGACAACGTACGCAGGAAGTCTTGCGATGCGGGATTATCTATTCAGTGGCCCATCAGGTCGAGCTACCAGGGCTCCAAAGTCTGGCTTTTCGGAAATTGAAGTGTTTGCAGCCATACCCACCCATGGAGTTTCTGTCGGTCATCGGGCTGATCTTCCGCGATGGAATTACGGAGGTCGAAGGTCTACGTCGTTTTGTGGTCCAACATCTTGCCGAGCACTTCGATGAACTCATGACGAAAGAAACGCAGAGAATGCTTGAGTTCATAAAGGAACATGCTGGACTCGCTAGGGATATGTTCCGGGAGTTGGGCGAGTTGCCCAGTCCAACACTTGACATCGCGCCAAAAGCAGACAAAGAGGTTGAGGAGGAAGGCAAATTTGGCGAGTAAGCAGATGAGGATGGTGCATCTTTCCACGTCTACGAAGAGGCTTGACAGAGTTCTTGCCTAAGCTTCTTCATTCTAGAAATGGGCATCATCTTAGCCTATTAGGTGCTGTTGATTTTTACTCCTTTGGACACCTATCATTAGAGATGAGGATCGAATTGACGGATGTGCAACTTTTTCAGATATTCTAGCTTGGATATTCTTAGATAGCATTGGTATAAATAATGGAATCAGATTTTATCCTCTCTCAGAAGACTTCTCCAGGTAATCTGACAACAAGATGTGTGGGTACGAGTACAATGCCATGCCACAAACCGGCATCAATATATGTACTTCATCATTGAGATGAACTTTGCTACAGCCAAGACCAGAAAGCAAGCTCTTCGATGTATCTACATATAATGCATTACCCACTACCGATTTCATCGGTATTCTAAGCACACCAAAAAAAATCTTCAATGTTTACCCAGGACTCGAAAATAACGCTAGTCTCAGTTCTGGTTAGGGTTCTTTCCTCTTGTTTATCAACATCAGGCCGCAAGGCAACGACGCAACCCACGGAATCGACAGCTCTCAATACACCTATATACAGGATCATCAACAACTTTTTGCCCTTCCGTTTCTAGCTGCCAAGCTGAGCAGGGCGTCACTCTAACCTGAGCCGAGTGTGAGCGTTCCTGAGCAGGGCTGAGCATCGACTGAGTCGGCCTGAGTGTATCCTGAGCGCACCCTGAGCGATGTGAGCAGTGCAGAAACACAGCAAACTGAAGTCTGAAACTGTTAGGGGCCAGCATAGAGCGAGTCATATGGGTGTAATGTAACGAGTATATAAATGCTAAGGAAGGAAAGTATCTAGGAGGGAAGGGTCGGCTATCTATATGGCTCAGGGAAACATAAGCTAACCCTGAATAGGGTTGACTCCGGAACAATCCGATAGCCTAGTGACGAGCGGCCGGCGATAGCCATGAACATAGTCATCGACATAGTCACCAACATAGTTACCAACATAGGTGCGTAGCTAGGATCGTAACAGAAACGACTTTCTTCGATCATGACTTGAGCTGCCCTCGTTGTTTTTCAATCTCTCAAATGCTGAAGAAAAGAGAGTTGATCTTTGATCAGAATTTATGTCAGATTCAAAAGATGATACAATTCTATTAAATCTTTACATTGAATCAGATGCAAAAAGTACACAAAAGAATGAAAAAGATGAAGATTGCAATTTATGAGTTTAATTCATACTTCTACTGCATGAAGAATGAGATTCTATTGATGAAGAACAATGAATGATAGCATTCAAGAGCAATTGCTGAGATGTCAATCATCATGCTCACAACTTTACGAAGAAGAGAAATTAGAGAATTGATCATTTCGCTTGTTGTACTGACTCTGCAATGAATTCGATCATACATCTAGAAGCTGCTCGAAAGAAGCTGTTGAGATGAACTGTATTGACTTCAAGTGTGTTATCTGTGATGAGTCTGATCATCGTGTTCACGACTGTACGAAGGAGAGAATTGAACGCTTCGCTTGTCGTAGCTGCAAAAGCTTCTGTAGTGATCAAGAGATGATCACGAATTGAATGAGGGACGAATGTCGTGAGGCTGCTTGCGCATCTTCCGAGCAGTTTAGTAGGGGGCAGAGGCCGGGGTCTGGGCCAATGATAGGAGAGTCGAAGGCGTTTCTCGAATGTACATATAGATTTCTTTTCGGCAGGTAGATAGAGATCATTCATACACACGCTTTACAGTACCTTTCTACTAGTACGATCATTGCATGTGTTCGTTGTTTGCTTCCTCTGTTGCTTCTACGGCTTCCTATACCGCACCTGTACCCTATCCCTCGACAACATGACATATCAAAGAGCACTCTTACGGATCGAATCAATGGTCGAAAGGCTGCTTCTGTACGCAATCAGCAGTTTCAAAGACTTAGCCCCGATCATTTTGGTTGGCTGCTGTAGCCTCATTTCAACGGGCTTGAGCAAGCGTTATGCGCTCTTCCTGTGAAAGTTCGATATCCTCAGAAGGTATGAAGGACATAGGGGGGGTGGGAGGGGGATGACTGCCATCGTTTTGCTGATATGTTGAAGAATTATACGTTGGTAGCAATAAAAAATGAAATGTGGATTATCAGCCCTATAGGGCTGGACGACTGCTAGGTTTGTCTTCAAGACTGTCAATGACCAGATAGATCGTCAATCAGAGGACAGGACATGAAACGACTCCTTGTGCATGTCATGAGCAAATGCAAAACCATCGGAGTCGATTGTCACAGCCACTGTCGTAGTATGAAGCCAGCGGAGGTTCGCCGAGAGTCGCCAGGTTGACCTTGCTGCCTTAGCCGCACTGCCGGTCAAGTCAAAACTATGCCCCGCGACCATCGTTCTACATATCTTCAACTTTCATTATTCTTCAAATTCGCGTCTGGCATGATGCGACACCATCGCATATTCCAAAGACTGAGGCATGCTCCTGAGTCTCTCATCATTCCAAAGGTACAGTCCTCCCCGCTACCTCATACGCCTCAACTCCTCCACAACTATTGTGATGAATTTTCCAAAGAGAAATTATCGCGGCTTATGACTCTCTTCAATGGGTGGTTGATTAGCAATTAAAAATACGCAACTTTCTGATCTGTGTTTTCATTCTATCTTGGCATTCGATCCTTTCAACGGGCTCATCGCTGACATCAAATCAGATGCGGACACATCTAGCTGAACTGGCCAACTATCATTGTCTATAGCACGACTCTCCGCCGCATCAGCTCTGCATCAGCTCTTCCTTCGTGCCCAACGTCCTTCGTCCCGCCAGATTTAATCCAGCGCACAATGCAGGAACGGTCCAGCATGCATCGGTGCTGCATGATATCCACCCGTGAAAGAAGAACGCCCGGGTGTTGATGCACCCAGGGTGCTAGAAGAGCAGCGTTTTATACTTATGGAGTGCTTGTAGCCAGGCGAATGTTCACATGACTGCATGGAGATTCATATGCGGGTAGCCTCGACGACGACCGAACAAGCCACCGCAGATTGAGGCTGATGGAGCTAGGACCATCATCAGACTCGCTGTATAGGCGCTGGAGAGAAATGACCTCATGCTGCCGCATTGTCTTTGAGCATAAATAAGACGTTGCACGGCCAGCGACGAGAAGACATCTGTACGCGGTGCTGGCTATGAACCTGTTGCAGTGTCAACAGAGCTAAGATCTTCTCACACAAAAGGAGGATTGAAGAGGCCGTTGATCCCTCTCCCCTCACACACCCACCGGGCCTTGGGAGTGCATCAAAAGCATCCAAACCAACCGAACACGCCAAACCACACCACACTCTACCTTCTACCTCCAAGGCCTCTACGGCTGCAAGACTACACCAAACGAACCTCTCCTACCAGATCACTATACTCGCCAACTACGCACAGAACTCAGACCTTACTGAAGCGCCTAGAGGGAGAGCCCTCTAGGCAAGACCTGCTCTGACCGACATCAGAGTGGAACTGAACCACCGCCGTCAAAAACGCATGCGACTAGGCAGTCAGAGTACTGCTGAACTACACCTCCAGAGGACTGAGAGAAGGGCAAAGGGAGGGTACTGCCTAGGAGAACTGAATTTGGATGTGGATTACGTGACCTGAGAAGCCAAGGAATGATTTTGGATTGTGGGGTTTGGCAGCTACACAGGGATTCAACACCGCCTGACTTGCATCTCCTTTGCATAGCGAAAGGAGGACCCCAATAGGCTAGGGGATAGCCAAGCAAGGGATTTAGTCCCAAATGTCACTTAGAATACACTGAAAAACGATGGTGAAGTTGCTCTAGCTTAGAGCAACGACACACAACCGACCTGCGTGCACTTCGAGTTAGCCTAACATAGATCATGTTAGGCTATCATAGACTAGTATAGGGCTGATGTTGACACGCTAGCGGCCTAGCGCGCCTTCGTGGGTAAAACCCACGACGTGTACTTTCCATCTTCCTTCTTTAGCTTTGAACTCCTAGTTAGAATACACCCATATGATCCGCTCTATGCAGGCTCATAACAGAATGGTGTGTAGAATGATGAGTAGAATGATGAGTAGAGTGATGAGTAGGTAGACGAGTAGGTAGGGTGGTGAGTAGGGCGATGAGCATGTGGAATGGTGAGTAGAATAGTGGGCATGTAGGGTGGTGAGTGATGACTGGTGAGTAGGTAAATTTTTAATACATAGATAAGCTGAGTGAATGACGCGAACAATGTGATTAATTCAATAATACGCTCATACTTTACCGCATCAGATAAGGCGACCGGCAAAGTTCGGTATTATTCCAGATTTAAGGGTCGATCTGACTGTAACCCGAGGATTTGCTCTCTCTCAGACGTAGTAGAGTAGTTGGAACTTACGTAGTAAGCAAGATAGCTAACCCAAAGGGACTTAGCCGCCGCCGCTTACCCGAAAAGGTGTAGCGCACCTAGCCCCGAAGGGGCTAGGTTCCATCTACTACGAGGTCCTGACTCGTACTCCTGAGGCAACTCAGACGTGTTATCCGTAGGTAGGCTGCGTAGGTAGTCATCCAGAGGGTCCCTAACCCAAAGGGGCTTAGGGGAAGAGGTTAACCCGAAGGGGCTTAGCCACAGAAACACGTCTGAGGTCTTGAGGCAAGCAGTTTATTGCGCTGCCAATCATCCCTTCTTACGTTCGAAAAAGGCTGAGTCACATGACCGCATCCGTCGCACGCGCAGCCTACAAAATGCCTCGCGAGCTTTCGCCCTTCTTTTCTTCTCCACGCTTCTCCCCTAGAGCCGGCCGAAAACACCACCGCAGGTTAATCTCACCAGCAGATTCCTGCGAGCAGAGTCTCCCTCCGGGTCCTCCTTAATCTTCTTTCGAGAACCTCGAGTTCCTCGATCGAAGAAAGAGGAGCTGTCCTGGATAGGCTTCCGAAGGTCTCCCACATGCAACGTGCGTGCGAAGCGTCACTTCAGTTCTGGGCCGCCACTTCTTACGCTCATTTATAAAAACCCGGGTACCCTCTTCAGCCGTTGATCAATCATTCTTTGCGAGCTCTCAGTGTCTGACAGCTGCAATACACGAACTCAACCAAGATGTTCAAACGCTCCTTCAATTCGAGGGATCGTGCGGGCAAGGCGGTCAAGTCGAGCAAGAGGTCTTTCCGTGAGCAAACGAAGTTGAAGATGCGGCAAAGGATGGACAGTCCGCCAGTGGGCAGGTGAGCTGAAGCGCATTCTATACCACGGGAAGGGAAGGCTGATGAGATGAGCGGATTCAGTACCCTGACAAGCTCCATCGTCACCTTGATCGTTGGACATGATCAGCGTCTTTTCGCTGCGCACGAGGACGTCCTCTCCTTATCTCCCTTCTTCAAGGCCGCGCTCAAAGGCCAGTTCTTTGAGAGTGCTTCAAAGAAGGTAGAGCTGCTTGACGAGTATGTTCTACCAGATTTAGTTCAAGGAACGATCTAACTGTCATATTACAGAGAGCCCGAGATCTTTTCCTGCGTCCTCGAATACCTCTACAAGGGTGATTACTACCCACGCCTGTTGCACAACAAGCGTCGTAACTCTTGGGAGCTCGAAGATGCGAAGGACCCTCAGAAACTTGGTGGCCGCGGATCGGTCCAGTCTACAATCTATCATAACGGTGTGGGCGGAGTCTTGCTCAAAGACACCGCTATCTACTGCACAGCCGAGAAGTTTGGATTGGACGAGTTGAAGCGCCTGTCTCTTCGGAAACAAGGCCTCCAGTCGGGAATCCAGGTCGATGTCATTATGGCATCGGCTCGCTTTGCGTATGATAACACGCCGGACACGGACTCCAGGCTCCGCGCTCATTACCTTGCTTTGATTATCAGAAGTCGCAAGACTTTCAAGAGGAGCGGAACCATGCAGATGGAAATGGAGATTGGTGGCAGCAAATTGTTTGTACATTCTGATGTCAAGCTCTAACATCCCGCTAATCTGTGTTCCTAGGTTTTTCGATCTGTTCGTTGCGATGTGTAACCATGTGGATGATATCGTGGAGATTAGGTACGTCTAAGACTTGCATAGCCAGCTCTATACTAGCCATACTCATATCTATCAGTAACAACAAATCTCCCAAAACCATCTAAACACATATCCTCCCATCTCAACGACCCCAGGTCCCCAAGACCCCCCTTTAGGAGCACCCACAGGAAAAAAAATTGAAATTTCAAGCGTCAGGGAATATTCCACTCTCCACCAAGAATGCCATCATCCGATCGAGAGAACATCCTCCGGAAGGAAAAGAAGCCGGCGAGCTTTCTTGCTTTTCTGCGAACTGCGTTCAACCTCTCCACTTCTCCCCCCAACAGAAATTCACGAGGTCGGCCTCCCCCATTTTCGGTGACGGATGATTTCACAACCCTACTCAATTTAATAATCGCAAACGCGCCTCTCCTTTTGCGGCACCCTCTCGTGGCAGAAATATCGATTTGCTGGGTCCCCACCAATTTTTCCTTGTTTTCCTTGAACCCATTGAATTCATTTTTCCTCTAGTATCTCAACCTGATTGGGAGAAGAGGAACAATTGAGCGCTGGCGACTCCATTCGCTGGAATTTTCTTTTGTCGATGATGGATGTGGGGAACTTCTGTATGGTGAAGCTCATGCGGAGCGATTGCATGTGGTCTACGATCTTCGACCGGACTCCCTGTCTTGAGGATAGGGAGGAAAGCGGGATCTAGGGGCTGCGTGAAACTGCGATGCAGGATTCTTGCTAGTGATGATCTAGGTAGTGGATATTGAGAGATTCGGCCACCTCAATTTGTGGTTTTTTAGAACCTGTGAGATGAGTCAAGGTACACTGAACAACCGGTCGACCGTTGTAGAGGAGGTTTGTTGTTCATGGCCCCTCCCTATCTTCCCCCCCCCCCACCCCCTCTCTCCCTTCAACTCCTCCTCGCAGATCCTCCATAACCTCAACTAGCACACACACTCTGTGTGCGCTCCTACATATATCCACTCCACTTCTCCTCCATTATCTGCCATATCTTTTGCTTGTTTCAAGAAACAGAAAGCCTGGGAGAACCCAAGGAAAGGAAAGGAAAGGCGAATCAGCACTACACGGACAGTACGATCGTGCGTTGCTGGAGGGCGTTGCTAGAGGTGGTAAGCGTGATGGCTGCGGTAGGCATGATAAGCGTCGTGGTGGTGGTGGTGGTGTGCATGCTTGCTGGTCGGGTGGAGAGGAGTGAGGGGGGACGGGGGAGGTGTGGTTCTCTGGGGTTGGAGAGGGGGTGGGTGTGAGGGATGGGGATTGGATGATTCGAAACCTCCACTGGAAGCACTTTTGTAAAAAAAAAAAAAAAAGAGGTTCCTAAACCCCAAAATGACGCCGCGCTACCTCTAAAGACCTCCTACCATGACCAACCCCCAGCATTACCGATCCAAACACCTCTTCCCAGAATGTAATGATACAAAAGCGCCTCCATAATGGGGGCATTATTTTTGCGCTCCACAAAACCCGTACCCCAAGACCCAGCTCCCCGTCTCCTAATGCAGAAAACCCCTCACACTCACACCCCCGCAACCTCCCCCCCCTGCACCACCCTCTCCCTCTCCCACATCCGGCCCACCCCCACTACCCCCGCCGCCAGCAAATTAACCACAACCCCCTGTATCCACACCAGCAGCCCAAAGGACCAGTACAGCGTGCGCAGGACCGTGCGTTGGGCGGGTGTGAGCGTGGGGTCGGTGGGGGGGATGAGGGGGTGGAATGTTATTGTATTGCTGTCGGTGGTGTCGGTGTCGGTGTCGGTGGTGGTGGGAGGGGAGTTGTAGAGGGCGAGGGTTGTGGATTTGGAGGATTTGGAGGGGAAGATGGAGGGGAAGGCGCGGGGTTTTGTTGAAGATTTTGTTTTTGAGCGGTTGAGGCGGAGGCTGGGGTGCGAGAGGGTGGTGGGGGGTGGGGGGTAGAACGGGGTGGTGGGGAGGATGTCCTTGGAAGGCGGGGAGGAGCGGTGGAGGTGGAGGAGGAGGGTTAGGAGGGCGGAGAGGAGGGTGTCGAGAGTGTAGAGGGAGGGGAGGGCGGTGATGGGGGCGGTGTCGAGGGTTAGGGTTAGGGAGGGGAGGGAGAGTGTGAGGAGAGGGGTTGCGTTGTCTTTGTCCGGGGCGAGGATGGAGATGGTGGAGGGGGAGGATGCGGAAGGGGTGATTGAGATGGGGAAGGTGGCGGGGGTTTGGTTGGCGGAAAGCGTTGGGTGTGTGAGGTAGTAGGCGTCGGAGTCGGTGTCGTAGAGGAGACTGCTCGCTTCGTTCTCGACAGCGCGGGCAAGAGCTTCGGCTTGCAGCTCCGTGCTTGCCTGGCGGGTGAGCTTGTGGGCCACGGCGATGGAGGAGGACTGATCCAGTGCCATTAGTTCGGCGAGTTTGGGGAATATGGACGCGACGAGGGGGTGGGTGGCGGTTGGGACGGAGAGGGACGGGACGCAGATGGGGATGGTTGGTTGGGTGGAGGTGACGGGGTGGGTGCGGGTGATGGTGAGGTTGGCTTGAGAGGCGGAGAGGGTGTAGAGTGGGTGGGACGGGGAGGAGAGGGTGATGGTTTCTTGACCATAAGAGAGATCCTCGCTGGTGAGATATTAGGGTTATGAAGAATTGGCGGTGGAGGGGGTTGGTTTGCTTACCAGCTCAGCGAAAGAGTGTACGTGTCTAGGGCTTCCTGGCTGCCTTGACCGTTCGCAATACTCCATAGATCGAGGAGTTCTTCGGGATTAGAAAGCTTTGGTGCATGAGTTGGGCCTTCCGATGCCTGAAACGGGGAACTAGGGCGGCTGCCATTGAGGGTCCTGGGAGAACCCATGTCTTCTTTGGCAAACTTAGGGCTCATGCTACCCATCTGGGAATATAGACTGGGGCTATACGATGATGAATTGTCCGCGTCTCTCGTCCTGTTTGGCATATTCGGTCTGCTTTCAGGATTGGGATAGTACTGTTGATGTGTGAGCGGGACGCTTGGGTCATATCGTGGAAACATTGAGCGCATGACTGGCGAGTGTGTTGCTGTCGAAGCAATGCTGCCGTGGCGAACTAAAGTCGGTGAGCTCCTGGTCGAACGGGGCGAAGCTGGGCGACCGCGTGGAGGAGGCGGAGGTATCCGATTAGGTGGTGTGGTAGGTCTCTCATTATCATCTGCAACGACGGCATTGGGTAGGGGCGATAGAGGCGATCGATTCAAAGGTTTGTGAAAGTCTGTGACCTTTGCTTTGCCCGCTTTTGGAGGAGCAGATAAGATGGTGTAGGTCGAAGCATCGGTATCCTCTATCGCAATCACCACCTCATGGGTTTTATTCGGCATCTCCACCAGCTCAAAGTCTGGCTCTTTTGGGGAATACTTTTGGCTGCCATTAGGCACAGGAAACTTCATCTGCACCGACCCTATGGGCGACATTTGAAGCGTTGTTTCTGATGCTGAAGCCATGGTATTAGATTGTAGATGGGTAAACAAACGTCAAATCCCTCGTTGAAACCGAGGGCGCTTAGAACAAGATTAAAACGTTCGTAGACAGAATTATCATCAAACGGACAAGGTAAAGACTGAGCTGTAAAACACCAAGCCTCAAATGTACAGAGGACAAAACATGTACGAGGGCAGTGAGAAGGTCCTGAAATGAGAGAATCGCTGCCACGCCTTGAACATATATCATTCCATCCTTCATCACCCACCAACATCCACAAAACAGTCGCTCCCATCTTCGAAGCGCCTAACATGATCCTCATTTATGCCCATAGTCAGCTCTAATAATACGGCTTACCAGTGATGTTCCCCCGATTATTTGGGTAAATGCGGAAGAAGTGCGCTGAGTGCAGGAAGAGGGCGCTTACACTCCCGCAGGATTGAGTGGCTGTACATGATTGGTCAATTCGACTACCAGGATGTTAGAGAGACCGGATCTTTGAAGGGTGTTCGGCGCTTCAGCGTTTCGCCACGTTGTTCGAAGATGAAGTACAGACATTTATTGTACGCATGTATAACAAAGTTTGATATCATGGAGAGAAGTGTACGGAGTAAGCATGTTCCATTGCAATTGGAGAGTTGTGTCCTCGACAATTGGCCCGTGCGCCGGTGTGCTTGGGTTGAAACGGACGAGAAGCGGTTCATGATATGCAACGCCGGCAAGGCTTCCCCAATCACTATATTTTCGAACGACATCAAAGTAGCTGGACAAACGGAAGGAATGACATTAACCATTGGCAGGATTGAACGCACGTTCACACTTGAGGAGGCATTTTGTGAATGCAGGTCTGCCAAATATTCTCGCAATGTGCTGATTTGGTCCTGATTGATGAGATGAGTACCAAAGGCATTGCACCACTCACATGTTGTACAGCTCTAATCATAATATCTTATCAGTCGATTGATCAAACAGTACATAGGCCTATTCACTCCTCAATGTATGGCATTGTCCCACCAAACATCCTCCACCAGCGCCAGATACATATCCGCGTCGACCAAAATATTCAACACGGGAAGCTCTCAACGAGTGCTCGACGTCCCATCCTCAGACGGCAAGCCCTCCTCATCACCAGGCTCAGCATATCCACCCTTGGCCTTCGCGCCTCTGGTGCGGCTGCTGATGACGTTGCTCTGATCAATGGCCTCGGCATCATCGCGTGCTGCATATGTATTAGTGCTTAGGACCAAGGAGAACCCAAACAGGAGGGAGAAGGATAAATATACCAAGGGTCTCATCCGAATCCGCCGTAGCAGGATCAATGGGATCGTTTACTGGCGCCTCGTCCTTCTGAACGGGAATCTGGTACTGCCCGGAGCGGCTGGCGTAGTCGTTGTCTTTAACATCGCCGGCGGCGACGCCACCTTTAACAGCGTCGTTCTGCTGCTCGTATTGGTCGTCCGCGGAGGACATGGTACTTGTTTGGTTGGATTTTTTTATGGGTTACAAGGGATTAGTAGTTGTAGTTCGGTATTACAGCGGCGTAGTTGTGTAGAGAAGTGTTTTCAGGTTGCCAGAGGATTGCAGTGTGATTTCTCTTTATCTTGTACTCGTCATCCCCTCACTAACAGCCCTCTGACGACAGTGGAAGCCGTGGGTCAATAAATGTCATGATATCACTCGACGAATCCCTGTCAATCGGAGACCAGACGATTGACTTTCCTACAAGCTTTTCGTCACACCTTAAAGTAAAGATCGCCATTAATTATTGTAGCAGTTGAGTGGTTCCGTCCACATGTGGGTGCTCCCTGGTGGGTTATACTTCATAGATAGGTTGCTTACTACTAGGTACAGTATCTCCACCACTACCTACTGTGTGTACTGATCAGCCTTTGGTAGCAGAGCCGGTACTCTAAGCCCCCCGTCCAATTCTATCATCACCCCTGACTATGATGCCTCTATCAGCCATAAGCGCATAAGTGGATGTTATAGCAGCCCCCAAAACCATGGGTGGACAATCTCGTCAATCTGTATTAGTATTGCCACGCGAATCTACGTAGTGATCTCCAGCCTCGGAGGCTTGATTAGTAGACAACTCGATGATAACATGGCACTTCAGGTGCAATGCACTTTGGCTGTTGATGGCTATTTCTAAGGTAAGGTAGAGCTAATGTATCTTGATCTTCTCATAACAATTTGGTTCCAGCGTAATGCCCACCAGTAGACGTCTCACTTTGATCACAAAGGCAGACCTAGACTTCCCAAGCCAGCTCTGTCCGCTCCTTGTACCTAACGTATGGTTTGCTCCAAGAACAGTGGCGTCGATGAATTCCCAATTTAATGCTCGCTGCTTCTCGCGCTGACTTCTCCATTTGCAACTAACTAATGACAATTTGGTGTAGTTGTTAGATCTCGGAAATATTCAAGAAATCTTCTTCTCCATCCCCTTCATCCTTGCTTCTTCATCTCTTGTAACTTCTTCAGGAATGCATCCTCGTGCAAGAAGCTGTTGTAGTCCCTTGGCTCCACTGCCCTGCCACATTCGGGGCAGCCTGCGAACGTCGTCTCCGAGTAAGGATGACCGAGCACACAGAACTCGAGACTCCCAAGCTTATAATCTTTCCATTTCTTCCAATATGCTCCCGTTTCTTTGGCGTAAAGGTCCGTTGGAGTTTGCCGACCTTCCAATGCTAGCTTTGCCTGTTTGTAGGTGTTTGTGAAGGTTCCTGCGGTACTTGGGTATCTTGTACACAAGCCTAGGATTTTCTCCAAGCTACCCTCAATATCCACATCGCTGGAGCTACCAAGCAAACCAAGTACCAGGTGGAACGACGCTTGGATAAGGCGCAACTCGACCTCAAGGCGTTTGAGACCCTTTACTTCGCACTGTCCAATTGCTGTTTGAACTGCTGTTATTTGCTCCTGTGCTTCTGTCATCGTCAAAAAGCGAAGACCTTCATTCAAAGCTAGCATGTGTCGAGATGTGGCCTTCGATGCATCTGTCAGAGTGATCATCTTTACCGACTCTTCGAGTACTACCAATCGGCACCGATAGTATAGAGAGTCGAACCGGATCTTGAAAGACAAATTGTAGGTGGGCAGTATGTCAGGATTGTTGAGAAACATGGCCAAGTTCCATATTTCATCTTCAATCCGCACAACAACCTCATCTAGAGCATATTAGTACATCGTCTGCTCGACATCGAAACCAGTTACTAACCTCTGTACTTAGAAATCTGTTGCTGGAGCGCATTCAGCTTACTAACACGTACTCGGACTAAATTCTCGTTCTTTTTTCCTGCCAAGGGGCCTGGTTTCAGACTCTTTTGGAAGTCTGGAAACTCCAACTGCAACTCTTCTTTCAGTTCAAGCACCTGCTCCATATAACCGTACATCTTCCGCCCCAGTTTTTTGAACAGACGGTCTATATTCTCTGGAAGATCTCGTAGGTGGCTCATCAGGGCATATCTCCGGATATCTTTGCAAGGTTTGTTGCACACTGGGCAGCGAGGGATCATCGTTACGTTTTCCGTGATGCCAAATCGTGGACGTTCGATGATACCAGCGTCGTTCATCTCGAAAATCTTCCCCATGCCAACATAATCGTCAAGCGCCTGTACGTCGAAGCTATGCCCACAGGATAAGAAAAGCTGCAAGTGGTCTGAGAACTCGCCAGTCAAGCACTGAGTGCACGTAGTGGCACATCGTTCGCCACAGAGGCTGGTGCATGGATGACCACAAAGCAGTAGACGACTACACGGCTCGTTGCACGGAATCTGAGCATATGTCAAGCAGCATATGGCAGTGCAAGACCCTGGGTGTTCACAGGTCGAGCTGGAGATTTTGACGCAAGGGTCACAGATCCTGCTGCACACCTGCAAACATTTTCCGTGAACGCAGGATCTCTGACAGGGAAGCAGACACGGAGGACATGTGCCTCTATGACAAGGCGCAGCGCAAGAATGGCCACAGCTTTGCTCCTTTCCACAAATAGCCACGCAAGCAGAGTGGCCAGCGTTTTCCTTGCACTCTGAACAAAGGCCAGGGCATCGATGACCGCATGCGAGGAGACTCTCACATTCATTTTCGCAGATCAGTGACTCATCTTTGGTTGAGCAGAGCTGCTGCTGATAATGGCCACAAGATAGTTGCACGGTATCGATGACGATCCTACACACTTTCTTCTGTAATAGCTGGCTTTCAGTTTGTACTTCTGAGCAAGTCACTGATTGTTGATGGCCACATTTTAGTATCGTCAAATCAAGCTCCTGTAGACAATCTCCGCAAGATTCGCCACAAGACTTGAGACATTTATGTCCGCAGGGTTCGAGTATTTTGCCACAAGAATTTGTGCAGGCCATCCGGGAATGGAGAGAAGGAGCATGACAGTTTTCCTTGCACTGATGTCCGCATGGAAGTTTGGAGTCACAAGGGACCTGACAACTTGGGATGAGCTCAAAATCCTGAGGAGATCGAAGGTCGTAAGTTCGGCCTGTATGCCTCGAGCAGCAGGTTTGAATGCTTGCTCCAATCTTCTTCTTCTTAGTCAAAAGCTCGATGATGGAGCGCCACATGTCCACGCCTTTCATGAGTGACGCATTGCCGATAATGTAGAACCCGTCACGAGCGCGGCTGCATCCAACGTTAATTCGGTTTGTCGTCTTCAAGAAGCCTACGCGATCGTCCATATTACTTCGCACTGTACTCAGGATGACGATTTTAGCTTCTTCCCCTTGGAATGAGTCGATCGAGGCCAGACGAAGCATAGTCTTCATATCTACGTCCGTCTTGGAACCCCGGTGGCTTTCTTCTAGCAGACCCAGGCCGTGTAAAGTTTCCCGATCCTTCTCACTCAGCATGATAGAGCACGTCATACTTAGCCGGCTTGTCAAGGCCGCAAGCTGCCCATTGTACGGTGTTAATACTGCGATGTCGCCAAAGTCGTATTCGTTACTATTCACAAGGTATTGTACGAGTCCGCAGATCATCTCAACTTCAAATGAGTTCGAATAAGACTTCGACATTGGGGAGCCATGATCAGGGCGGTCCTCTGGCTGTTGATGATCGAACCACCAGACGCGATCAGTCATACCAGCAACGGGAGGGTGTTGATAGGTCGACTCGTGATCCTGAAGATTTGGGTATAAAGTGGCCCTCATGATGTCCGCGATCTCCGGATGCATCCTCCTCTGGAGGTTTAGTTGAGATGTCGGCAGAGGAAGAACACCTGGTGCTGAAGGGAACATCATCCTCTCGAAGAGCGACTCATCTAGTCGATACGGGGCTCCAGCAGTAGTCTCAAGAGACAAAGTTGGCTGACTGATCTGAGGCCTCAGTTGTAGGGGGTCTCCGATGAATATAGCATGCATGACCGAAGGAAACAATGTACACAATGTCTGAGCTTCCATGACTTCGCCCGCCTCTTCGCATATTACTATCTCCAAGTCGATTTGCCTTAACATGGACCAGTCTCTTGCACACGCTGTGGTTGTCAACCCAATCACTTCTTGTTGTCCCAAACACCTCGCGTCAATCTCTTCCTGTATCTTCTTCCTCTCGCTGACAGCTACCAGATGTCGACGATGAATCTCTGCCGTCTGATCGACGATTGCCCACGGGCAGATCTCGTCTTTCCACTTCTTTTGAAGAAGTTCTCGCTCCTCTAAGGACAAGCTCCAAACATCTCGCCCAGAAGTGACGTCGATATCGAACTTCGCGCGCTCCACGTTTTGAGCAATGGTTGCCAGGACTCGTTCTCGCGTCTTCAACGTATCAAGTTCTCGTGGCAACTGACTATCTCCAAGCATCGTATCAAAACATACTAATAGCTGCTCAACGTCGTTTATGTCGCCTCCTCGGCACCAGTATTCATAGGCGAATCCTCCAGCTTTGCGTGCTAGTCGGATGTCCGATAAAAGCTGGTCACTGACCGTTTCAAGTCCGGAAAAGCGTTGGAATATTGATTTGTAATTTGCCTGTAAGTGCCCTCGAATTGCGAGCCAGCTCATAGACAGATTATTCATTGATTCGCAGAAGCTATTTCCTTCCTTCGCGAGACTATCAACTTTCAAATAACCATGGCTCATTTTTGAACGTTCGAACTGAGTTAGTTTCATCTTTCGGGATAACTCACGGACCAGATATGGGGCCGTCCAGTCCTCTTTACTTCCTCGACCCAGCCGAGCTATCTTGGTCACGCCATCATTCAACAGGTCATGGAGGTACGCATCGAGAGCATGGTTCGTCTGAGTTACGCAGAGGATGGGTTTGGGAGAAATCCGGCGAGATGCTAACAAGACCTTGGCTAACGAGACTCCGAGATATGTTTTGCCGGTACCTGGTGGACCCTGAGTGAATGCTAGACCACGGCAAAGGTTCTCGCAGAGTGCAGTGGATTGACCGCCATCTAGAGTCGTTCTCACCCCCAGGGTCTTGATGAAAGCTTCTTGCTGCTCTCTATCGGATAGAAGAGTACTCGGCTTCAAACTGAGTCCCGAAGTGGCGTTGGTCTGGTCTTTCCCATGCAGTACATCCAGCGAAAATGCGAAGTCCTCTGAGGCAGCATAGGTAGGTAATGCTATGGTCGGGCTAGATCCTGCGACGGTATGCGCGATAGAAGAGAGAAAAGCGATCTCATCGCCTTCACTGGAAAGAATTTGGAGTTGCTTCAGGATGGGCAGGAATCCAGCCAGCAACACCCCTGGAAACTCGACAAGGACAAATTTTTCTGAAAGCAGACCTTTCATATTGTAAAGTATTCTCCGAACTCCATCAATGTCACCTTTATCGGCGAAAGAAAGGAGAACGGAAGCTTTTAGAGTCAGGAAACTTTCAAGTGGATAGGGAAGGAAACACATACCTCGAGAATGATCGCCTGTCAGCGGCTTCATGGCATCGGTACTCTGGCAGAGATCCACAATCATGAAGGTCGTTGATAGCGTTCCGGAAGCCTCGTCCCACCCAACCAACGCTACTAACATCCCACTCTCCAGACGTCCAGACGAGATGATACGTCTACTACGCAGAGCTTCGGGACAGGAAAAGCTGGCACGGATATGGATGCCTTGATTCTCCTGGAACCTAGCGCTTTCGAAGCCGATGTCGCGGTATAGATGGTATTGGTAACCTTGTGGAGTTTGGACTCGATCGTCATAGTCAGGGGCTCGAGGTTTGGAGGCGCATGCCACCAACGATTGGCAGGCATGGTAACATGCATCGATGATGACCTCTGTATTGTCGTACCTTAACTGTCTAAAATTGATATCCATCAATCGTTGTTGGCCAGGTGCCAAGTGATGCATCGTGTTATCGTCCTTTCTCGGCATATATGGTAGTTTCCTGCATAAAATTTCGTCGGTCGTAGGTAGGATCTGTATATCGCGGATATCAATATGATCGTTATCGTGTCTTACACCATGGCTGGATAGATTTCCAGGACCGTTGACGTCGAAAACACACTTATCCAATGGCAAAAGTCGAGGACCCTGAAGCAGGTAGTTTGTAGGACCAGCTAGACAACCTGAACCCTGTACTTCTTGATGGTCTGCTTCTGCGACGGCGCAGATCTCGTGGACTTTGAGGCACTTCTCTCCGCGACGACAAAACCCACCGAGATAATCGGAGCACAATGCCGAAGCCGGAAGCTTTTGAAGTGAGGACGCCGGAAGGCACCCCGCCCGAATGTTCGTCATGTTCAGCTTACTAGAAAACCAGGGAAACATAGCCAGATTAGCTTTCCTCAGCACGAGATGGGGATTGACTCCGGTCGAATATCATAGAATGCTTACCTCTGCCCTGGTAGACGCCCGCGTCCAACCACGTCTGAACACAACGAGATCGACGATGACAGCAATGTCTTAGCAGGCATAGTCGTAACAGGAGTGAAAGGTAGTGTGAGATACTGGCAAAGGCTTACACAGCGCGTCTCGGCTGGTCAGCCGCGTTTGACGAGGTATTTGTTAATCTTCGTGCAACATCCAAGTATGTAGATGATACGAAGTTGGTAAGAAAAAGTTTGCAATCTTGGAGGTTTAAGTAGCCCTTGGAATGCGTTGTCCACTAGCCCAACAACTACCTTATGACACACCAATGTTGGAGTCGGATGAATGAGAATGAGTCATGTGGATGCACTCAGATTTCCCAGCCACGCTGCTAATTCCTTGCCTAAGGTACCTTAGTGGTTGAGGTTTTCTTTGTCTAGATATACGCGCTAAGCCTGCCGAGCAACAATAGCAGCAGCGACAATTGTACTTGAGTCCTAGGTATGAAGCTTGGTATTCACATGCCCGAGCCAATCATTGCTAACTGCACCAACGCGTGAATACCTCGAGCAGGAAGTGAACCGTCTTTCAATACTTGGGTTAATAAGGTACCTACGGACACTGAGGACTTGTTTGACACGGCTCCAAGACCTCAAGAGCTTGACCTGAAATAGCGCATATTCTGCCATTGACAGTGCCGAAATGCCATATAAGACGTTGCTAGTGTAACTTCCCACTTTACCTTGCTTGATTGTCGATTCTTACTTACACTGCAACTGTGTTCATTGCTCGGTCGCTAGTTCCGGGCTAAAGAGAAGAATTCTTAAGGTAGAGTGTTGAGGGTTAACTTAGTGTGGACGTTCACGGTTATTGGGCAAAGACGGATAGGAGCATCGCAAGTCTTGGCGGCGAGGACGAATTGAAGAGTTGAGGGTCATTTTTTTGGCAATCTTCAAGAGCTGTCCCATCGTAAGGACACGAGGCGATATCATTTCTGAAATTGAGTGTGGTGCATTGAGTACTTACGAATGATCAATCGTAGTGCCTTTCGTGGAGGGGTTTCTAAGGTTTTCTAGAAGTTTGACCATAGTATGAACCTATTAGAATAATCCCAGGTAAATGCAAAGGCGTGTCTAGTGCGAATATTGCTGAAGAATTAATCCCATTATCTCGAGAGTTTGAAGGCAAAAATCTAGATAAAGAGCCATGAAATATTGTAGCAAGTACCTTCTCTAGGCCCGCGGCCCATTCCCACAACTAACTATGCATGCAAGGTTAATGTCCGAAGATTGGTCGCAAAAGCCCGAAGATGGTAGGAGGTATGGTGTAACCATTTGAATCGTCTTCGAGCACGTTGGTCTTCCAAGAGTACTCGTACGCGCTAACGAGCCTCGCCATTTTCCTGTGATTAAATTGTTAACAGTTGCCAGACGTATCGACCCTGTACATTGGATACGTACCTGAGAAGCGAAAGGCCTTTTCGCTTCTTTATTCGTTGATCATCCCACAGCCTTGGATCCCACAGGAGCCGCCTTTTTGGCACCTCTCTTGGCTTTTGGGGCTGCTACGATAATTCCGCTTCCAGGAGAGTCGATGTCTAGATCGGCGCCGACGGTATCCATTGACCGGTTCTTTATTGTAACGGAATCTTCGACTTTTTTCTTCTGTTTTGCAGCTGACTTCGATCCCTTGCCGTCTGCAATAACCTCGCTATCCTGAGCCTTGACATTCTTCGCAGCCTTGACTTTCTTGGATGCCTTTTTGGTTTCGTAAGCCTCTGCTTCGTCCTCACGATCGAATGTTGATGGTGCAGCTGCTCTTTTGCGGCTTCGTCGAGGCTTTGAGGCTTCTTCTTGGATCTCTGCCCCAACACCTTCGTCACTGTCTTCGGCTTTGATCTCCTTGGGCTTGGCAGTCTTTTTCGTACGGGCTGTTCCTTTTCGTGGAGGCTCAGGGACGGTATCGTGATCGCTATTTTCTTCTTTCACCTCGAACTCCTCAGCCTCCGCTTGGGCTTTGGCTCTTCTGGTTCGACCCCTCTTCACTGTTTGTGCCTCTGGCTCAGAGTCGCTAAGAGCGTCATCACCTTTGGTCTTCTTCCCTTTGGAGGATGTTTTCTTAGCCTTCTTCGCCGAGGGTTCATTAATATCAGCCGCATCATCGTTCTCTTCGAACTTCGCACGGCCACGTTTCTTTTTCGAAGGCTTGCTAGGACTAGGAGTACCATCTTCGTTCCCCAACTATTAGAGAATGAGCACAGCAAACACTGAAAGCAGTAATACATGATCTACAACCGGAGCGAGAATCAAGCTACTCACATCTTCCATCTGGGGCTTTGTTTTCTTCTTTGGGGAACGAAACCCAGTCTTGCCCGGACGGTTTTGCTCGAGATCCTGCGCAGATCAGTGGTCATCCATTTAAGTGCATTACCACTGCACTCACCCCTTTCCAATCCGAATCATCAACATGCCCGTCGGCGAGGGCCCTCCTTACCTTGTCTTGGCTTTCAGTGTCGAGTTCTTCATAGCCGTCAAGTAAATCAAGGTCATTCTCTATAGTCTCCTTTAGATTCGCAATCTGCTTCGGCGTAACACAACCCCTGATATGTTTTTAGCTAGATAGTTCATAGTACAAGTTATAAGCTTCACGCACCAGTGTTTGTATTGCCAAGATTGATTCTCCTTGATGGTGACCAGAGAACACCATCGTAATTCTCCTTTACCGATCTTTACCTGTTTTTTTTGACATTCAGCGTTCTTGCAGAGGGCTCGTGCGCTTTTGGATAGCTCTAGTGAATGTAAGTAAGCCTACGTCAGACCTCAGGGAAAAATGGCAGATATCGGTAAAAAAGATAAGTTGTGCGTTTGTATCGGATGGTATCGGCGTATATTAGTCTTGCGGCTCGATATAGGCTCTATATCGAGCCGCAAGTCCTGAGACAAGGACATAACTTACCCAAGCGATAGACTGCCATCCTGGATCCCTAGAGTTATGGGCTTGATGTCAAAAAAAGTCAGGACCTTTTCTTAAAGTAAGTACAAATTGAGCCGGTACCAATCATAAGGGTTAGGAAATAGAACCTTCTGGTACATGTGGGAGAGTCCCTAGTGCCTCCGAGAGTGTTCAGGAACGCAGTCGTCGCCTTTTACACAGACGCGATAAGCGCTTCAAGATGACTTCATCTCTCCTTAGCGTGCTTTGTGGAAGAGGCGTATTAGGACATTGACAATTGTTTTACTTTAGAGTAGATTTTCCCACGCAAAAGCTGTCTTCTTGGGGCTCATGGGAATAGCTATGGTTAGCTTGTATGAAACTCCTCCGACTCTTCCTTTACGACTATAGAATACACTAGTCTCTCGATGCCAGGACAAATGTTAACTTTCTCTCTGGCAACATTGTATGCGTTCATTGTATACAGCAACGTGCTGATGCGATGTTTAGGTAATGCCCTGAATTATAAGATGAAAATTTCCACTTTACGGAGTCTCGCCCCAGTCCTAGATACTGGCAGATCGCAAGTATTGATACCTGTCTTTCTAGCTTCAACGGCCACCAAACACATTACTTGTGGATGCCCAAAACAACGGACTAGGCGAATTAGAAACTACGCCTCCGTAGCCCCAGATCAGCCTTTACCTGAAAATGACATTCTCCCAGACCAAGCTGAGCCAGATTACACGTCAATCCTGACTTCATCTCCACATCGCCGAAACCCGAAAGCCTGGGCTGATCTTCTTGAGCAATACCTACCTCATAAGCTCCGGCTCGATGCTAACACACTTACGACACGAATTCTCGACGATGACGGTCTACGGTCTATACGGAGACTCCCTCGTCTTCTGTTTAGTGCGCGGACGACTCAACCTCTAAAATTAGACTTACTCAGTTACGTTGGGGTAGTTCAAGGCAGGTGGGAAGCCATGTTATGGCTTGTGAAAGCTATGTTAGATCAATGTGTTAGTTCGAACACTCCACTGGACTGGGACGCGGTAAGCAGTATGCATGACACCCCGTGGTCCACACATGGGGAAAGCTTGAAAGATCTCACATCTCACCCAATCTGGGCTGAAAAAAGCACTTTGCATCCAGATCCAGGTGCTACCCTTAGCGAAGCAACGGATTCAAACCCGCCTGAGCAATGGGGGCTAATCGAGTACATGAAACGGAACGGCATTGGACAGATATGGCAGAGCATCGGTTGTATGGTATTACAAGCGGCTGACCTTCCAAAACAGGATGAGCCTTTCAAACTCATCATGTTCAACGTTTACCAAATACTAGCCCATCTGCATCATATCAACGCACTCCCCGAAACGATTTATAACTATGCGTCAGCTCAAGATCCATCCGTACTTCAAAAGCCTCCTACATTGAATCTGTTATCCTCGCATATCATGACAATCTTATCAGACACTGCATGGAAAGTCCACGAGAAAGAAGGAAGCTTGAACCCATTTCCACTAACAGCCAATCAAGCAAGCAGTGGCTACGATTCTCCTGCGGCCAGCTTGCAGCCAAGAATACGCGAGCTCGGGCCAGAGGTTTGGTTGGATCTTGTCCTTTGGTCCTGTGTGGAAGGTGGCTGGATCACTGAAGGGGCTTGGCTGGTGGGCGAAATGATGAGACGCAAGGGCGAACAAAGATGGTCGGCTGTGAATTGGCATGCCCTAAGTAAGCCATCGGTCAAGAGTGATGCTTGGTCTCGTGTCAAATCCGAAATAGCAAGATCTCGCATGAACCAAATCGCCCGTGGGATTAGCATAGCGGGTCGCCTTGGAGACCCAGCCATCTTGGAAACGGTTCCTCGTACTGTGAGTAGCGAGGTTATCGTAGCACTCGTTGATGGTTTAGTTAACACGACGAGGAGGACCACAAACGTATATGGCAATAGTCCTACTGATGTTCAACGGTATTTGAACGCATGTAAGAATCTACTCGAACGTAAGCACTTCGCTCTTGACACCAACGCTTGGAACGGCATTATTCTTCGCTTGGTAGAATCAGGAGGGTTCTTTCCTGAGGCCGAGCCCAGGGTTCTGGAATACATCATCAACTTGACACCTTCATATCTTAAGGAATCGGAAGCCTCAAAGGTAGACGAATCCCCCAGCTCTTCAGCCCGAGCTTATGCTGCTGACCAAACTACTGCCAACTTGGGCTTGCTATACCGAAATCTGCATGCCTTTTCAGAACAAGGTGATTTGCAAGGGGCCCTCCGGACGTTTAAGAAGCTACAAGCCTTGGTCGATGCGAATCGCAATAGGGCTATACAAGAGTTGGCGCTAAATCTGGGTGACCATAAGTTGGTTGAGGCAAGCACAGATTCGCCTATGGATGATTTAGACCCTGTCCCTGGTGTTCATCCTAGCATACCGACCAATGTCCTAGCTACTTTTCTTGACCTCGTTACAGAAGCAAAAGCTTTTGACTTTGGGAAATGGCTGTTATACAGTGATGAGGTTGATGGCCCTACTATTCCTCCTGAAAGGTACTCTGATGAAAATATTCAACCAGCTCTTCTTCGTTTCGCTACTGCTACAGCAGACGCAAGCCTGTTAAACAAGATAACCAAGACACTTGAGGCGCCGCTTCCAGAGAACATCCTGCGGGCCCTAATGCGTTGCCAGATCGCGCTTCGCAAATGGGATGCTGTAGGAGATCTCCTAGTGTATTTCCAAGAGGAAGAAGGAATGAAATGGAACGCTGTGGACGTCATGATTCTCGCAAGAGCAGTCCTGCGCTTGGAGAACGATACGAAGACTAGTTCTTTCGATAAGGCTCAATTAATTTCTAAAGCACATGCCCTTCTCCAAGGCTTGTTACAAGGTAAATATGACTCTGCCCGTGATCCGTCTCAGTTACCCGACCTGTCACAGATCCAAATGGCGAACCAGCTACGCCGCATATTACAAACAGTACCTGGTAGTCTGTCCGAGGTGGCCGCAACGGTCTGTCGTTCTTATCGAGTCAGCTCAAGTTGTGGCGTATCCAGTCACGCGTTCAACCAACTACTCGAAGGCGTTGTGGAGAACTATGGGAGCACTGCGGGCAGGCTTTTGTGGAATCGTTGGTGTAGGAAGACAGATGCTGATGCTGATAGACGGCTCTTGCAACGAACCAGCGAAGCCGAACAAGTTGTAGTCCCTAATCTGCAATTACTTCGAACCATCATGCGCCCCATTGCACTAGCTAGATACAGTGCTGGCAGCACGGAAAGTTCGAGCGGCAAGGGCTCTCCATCCACTGGGGAGGAGCAGAAGCAGGCAAACCATACACCCACAGCTGGTGGCAGAAATACCAGCGAACAAATTGGCTCTGGTAATGACGGAGGTTCAGGTCAGTTCGGCTCAGAAGAAGAGCATGATCTTCTTCGATGGGGGTCAAGTATGTATAGGAATTTTGGTCTTACAGACAAGGAGATTCAAATGGAACTTCCTGGTGCGCCGATTCAAGGAGAATCGGAAGAGGATTCTTGGTGTGTGTCTTAGAAGCAAATATAGACCTGAGCTCCACCAAGCTTGACTTGGGATTGGAGATCTGTGCTGATTGAACACCTCATGGCATTTGAGTACTCACATATATTGCACTGCCTACTTAAGAAACGCTCTAGACAGGCATTGTGCCCAATATAAAATGCATAGACCAACCCATGTTGAGCTTATACATACAAAATGCCATAGTAAAATTAAATTTGAGAGGCAACCAGGTACACCAAATAGACATATCATGCTCCAGATCCCATGGATGTTCAACAAGTTTAGGGCTAACAGACCAATGATTAAACCACGCAAATGTGTTATCTTCAATGGGCTAGCTGTGAAATGCTTTGTGGCTAAAGATAAAGGGGCCGCCGTCGAAGAATTACTGTCAATGAACCACACCTGTTCGCGCTCATGTGAATTGTGGTCCGGCTAATCCCAGTCAGAAAATCTTTCAATTCCGGTTCGAAAACATCGTGTCAGGAAAAGAGAGTGTGTGTTTGAAAGATGATATAGTGACGCACATTCCACGAAGACTGATTCGGGAATCTGGTGGAGGTACCGGGTGGCTCTTGCAAGTCACATGAATATTGGACCTAGAATAGAGCTCCAGAACAAAATCTTGCTTCGAAGTGCACAAATTTCTAATATCTGGCTCCGCGGCCTTCTCCGCTTCCTTTTAGCTCGGTCCTCAACAGGCAATACTGAACTCTAGAGCGCCAGTCAGGCTCGGTCTATACCAGGCACAATAGCTCGTGTCAGTAGCAAAAACGCTCGAAATACTCCAAGGTGAAGGTCGCCACGGGATATGGGCTTGCATCTCATACCCCGGCTCCGTCATGGTTGTGGTTGTGTAAGAGATTGCATCTCGCTTTTCCGTTGTAGCTATTCCTTCGCCATAAAGGAGTTCATATCTCAAATCCCAGCCACTGTTCCCATCGAATGAGCCTTTGACCCTATATCTGCTGACTAGCAGAATGGCTGACTGCGAGCACGAGGAGGCTTGTGCTGTTGAGCGTGGCTATAGGAAGCGCTGGCTATTAGTTTGAATTTTGGACGCGTTGCCGCTAGTTGATGTAAGCCTGTGGTACTCGTAGCAGTACCTACCTTAAGGTAAGGAGTAAGGTAGTGAAGGGGGAACAGGGGCAGCTTTAAGCCCTGAATGCGGAAGCAAAGGAAGCTGTTTTAGGCTGGGAGGGCTAGCCCTACGGTGAAGAAATGGCCCGAAAACACTTGCGATTTCTTGCCAACAGTAAACCAACTTCTGGCACCACTCACCACAGCGTTTGAACCACCAATTATTACTACAAACCTCACGGAAAATCTTTACTCTTCATTTATGGGGCAATTCGACGACTCATATCTACTCTTCAACACAAGTTTCCTACTTCCCTCATCGCGCAGCAAGGTCAAGCGCATTGGACTCATTCAGGCATCAACAGCTTCTGCGAACGTAGGTGTCGTCGCAGCTCGGTGGCTACTAGCGGAAGGTCCGTCCTGATGGGCGGACGGTAAATATTTCGATTGCGCTGAATGCACCAGACAGAGGTCAGCCGTACTACTCCATGAGCAAACGCTGAGTCACGCTCACATGTTTACAGCGTATTATTCCACCACAATTTGGCTATTGTTGCTTGACAAAACGGATGCGCCTTTCGATTGCAACCCTTGAATCAAACTTTTTCGGCAATGGTGATGTTTGCCTTCGACTCTGCGGACGGCCATTCAATGTCCTCGGCTGAACTATCGATTCCTTGCCACGCTGACTCTGTTGTTGCGCCTACATCTACTGCTTCGCTGGACGATGAAGAAACGCAGCGTCCCAAGGACCTGGAGGACAGAGTGTTCGACCAGTCTAAACACCAGACATCAGAGAGCGTACCGACGGCCAAGTCAGACATACCTGCTGGCAATAGCCACGGGACCCCCACATCGCTAGGAAATGCTTTCGAAGTCAGCCTAAGGGGAAATGGGACACCACCTATTGACATTGTCATGACGCCAAAGGCGGAGAGAAGTAGGAGTAGGGCTGAGACTGATGGAGGTGGAGACGTTGTATTGCCTGGCTCAACTCCAAGACAAGTCAATTACAATGGCAGAGCAGCGCGGAAAAAGAAGAAGCGGGCCCATAAGAAGGGGGCAATCGCAGCTTTGAGCATGGGTGGAGGTCTGACACCTGGAACTTCCGGTGATGAAGATTCCGACTTCTCTTCTACGAGCATATTCAGAAAGAGGGATTTAAGCGCACAACGATCTAACAGCGTTACCAGCAGCCCAGGGCTTCGACCTTCTACACCATCTTCCAGCATCAGTACCCTTACGCAGCAGCTTGAAGCCTTAGAGTGCAGCCCAGCATTCCGAACACCTTCCATGGCCAGAAGTAAGAGCAAGCTAGGTTCGCCAATAACATCTCAGCAACCGTATCAGGGACCGTGTGTTCCCCTTTGCGATCCATTCGATAGATCCCCGACTCCTAGCAGTGAAAGCGTGACTTCAGGAACACTGAGCGATGAAGAAGCGTCAGCAATGACAAGCTATGAAGTATCACTAGACCATAACTTCATAAGTCCTGATGTTGCTGAGAAAGCTTCCAATGGATTGGAAGAGAACACCATTTCCGACAGCGTCTTTCGAAAGATGGCAGCTACTGATTTCGAGCCCTTGCACTGTCTTGGAAAAGGAACATACGGCACAGTCCTTTTAGTGAAGCAAGCGAGAACAGGCAAGCTTTACGCGCAGAAACAGTTCCGGAAAGCCTCATTGACTGTGCATAAACAGCTCGTAGAGCAGACTAAAACTGAGAGGGTGATCCTCGAGAGCATCAACAGACATCCTTTTGTGGTCAAGCTCTACTACGCATTCCAAGATCATGAGAAGTTATATCTCATCCTTGAGTACGCTCAAGGTGGCGAGCTTTTTACTCGTATGTTGACTGAGCGAATGTTTCCCGAAGACACTGCTGCGTTCTACCTGGCCGAGATGGTGCTTGCTCTTGAGCATCTTCACCACAACGTTGGGGTTGTGTACCGCGACCTGAAGCCAGAGAACTGCCTTCTCGATTCTGAAGGGCACCTGCTCCTTACAGACTTTGGCCTTAGCAAAGTTGCTGTTGATGGCGAGCACCACTGCAGATCCATGACGGGTACGCTCGAGTACATGGCACCAGAAGTCTTACTGCAACAGAATTACGGAACAGCCGTTGACTGGTGGTCGTTCGGTATTCTTGGTTTCGACCTTCTCACAGGCTCCTCGCCGTTCCGAGCCAACAACGATGCCAAAATCCGAGAGAAGATTCTGAAATCGAAGCTAACTCTACCTTATTTCCTGAGTTCGGACGCAAAAGATTTGTTAACTCGCCTGCTCCGCAAAGAGCCAAAGAAGAGACTGGGTGGGAATATGCCCAAAGACATGCACGTCATTAAAAATCATCGATTTTTCAGGAAGATTGATTGGAAAGCGTTGGAAACGCGAGAGCTGGAGCCTCCGATCAAACCATTAATTACGGACCCTGAGCTGGCAGAGAATTTCTCGACAGATTTCACAGATCTAGCGGTAAGTCCCGTCATAGATCGTCCAAGGCGGGACTGGGGGATGGACAGCGAGACGGATCAATTTGGAGGCTTTAGCTTCGTGGCAAGCAGGAGTCTTCTAGAATCTGGAAACGGGTTCTTCTGATTGTGGGCCCTTCCCGCTGTTGGGGGATCGAGGTCTTCAGCCCGAGGCCATTACGAAGGTATACTTTGTATGTGTCGTGGTGGGTTGCAATATTGGAATACGTTAGAGGGGAATTTATTTGCATTAGGAAGAATTCCTCATAGGGTCATAATTGGGAGAACGGCTTTGGTAATTAGGGATCCTAATACTTTGTGGTTGTAACATGCGGAGCAATTGTAGCATTATCATAATCCTCTAATGATGGTAACTAGATAATTCATTGTGCGACTGCACTATTCTCATTCAGAATAACGACAGCAGATACTCTCTAACATCACAGCATCCGCCCTGTAGGCCGTAGATCGCTTTCCAAAAGCAGTGGCGAACCCACAATCGACAGTCACAACATCTCCAAACCTACCAAACTTGAATACCAAACCCACAAAACACATACTGTATAGACCCCTACGGAAGAACTTCAACAAGCCCGAAACATTACAAGTTCCATCCCCAACAACCGTATCTCACGGAAACCACGCCTCGAGTTGCGGCAATATAGTTGGTTTCTTTGTACGACCGTACATCCAGCGATGTTTCACCATCTATCCTGATACCCTTGGCTTTTAGGCCGTCGAGAGAATATCCGACTTCTGCCGTTCAAAGTGTCGTGGTTTCCCGTCTCTGGTGCTTCGGAATGTCTTTGATCTGGGCTTGTACTGTACGAGTACTCCCTACTCGCGCGCTTATACTTCTGTGCTGCGAAACACTTTCTAGACGCATTATTTGACAGGAACACTGTGTTTCTCCAAACTACTAACGGATCTAACGCATGAACCTTATCTCATCCCCTACGCATGCTTCACGGGGTTCATGCAGGATCTGAGGCTTCTCGAACATGATTGTTTGGAATCATTGAGGCTCTTCATGAACGAGGGAGGGTGTATGAAACACTGCGCCGTAAATGTTCTCAAGAGTTACGAACGTTATGGAGATAGCGTTGGGGTTAGAAAGCCTGATGGACGACCGTGAAGCAGAAAGAGCGGTGTCCAGAAGGCGGGTAAACTCAAGCTTGATTCAAGAACGTTTTGGGAAGAGTGGGGTGAAACAATTTCGGGTGAATAGGGAAATGAGAGATGGGATATAAAGATACGCTTGGATACCCTCACTGTTCTGCGATACCAATCCACACTCTTTGGAAGCATTTGTCGTTTGCGATTTGATACCCAGGTGGTTTTTGTGTTGCTGTGCTTGAGGCCCAGTTTGTTCCTTCTATCTGCTATTCAAAAACAAAAAAAAGGCTCGGTATAATCCCCCTTCTTCCTTCCCACCACCGCAGTCATGCTCTATCAAACACTCCTCCTTTCCCTCTCTACTCTCACCTCCGTCGCCTTCGCCCAAAGCTACAAAGCCACCTTCACCGCCTATGGCGACGGCGACACTTTCGGTTCCGGTAATTGTAATACCAACAGCGTCGCCTGTGGCTTCTTCGACAACCCAGGCTTCAACGCCGCCGTCTCTGAAAACCTCTTCGGTGTTACCAGCGGGCAGGGCGCTGGCCCGGCTTGTGGCACATGTTGGCAACTCAGCGTTACGGGCGATGAGAAGGGGAATCCAGTGTCAGGGGGAAAGAGTATTGTGGTCAAAGTGAACAACCTGTGTCCGGCGACGGGGAATCCGCTTTGCGCGCAACAGGGGATGAGCGGGACTAACAGTATGGGTATGTATACTTACACAAGATGTCCACATATTTGAACGAAACGCTAATAGGAGCATACAGGAGCGAATGTCAACATCGACATCTGCAAAAACGACGGCGCCTCGCTTGCTCTCTTTGGCAATGCGGCAGGAGGCCTTGCAACAGGCACGGCAACCAAAGTTGACTGCGGTATGTGGAGTGGGAGTAGTAGCCCTGGTCAACTCAGTCCTGCCACTGGTGGGGGTGCTACCAATGCTTGGCCCGTTCAAGAAAAATCCCAAGCCCAAACGCAAAGCAAATTTCCGAGCCAACCACAGGGCCAACCACAAGGCCAACAACCTCCACCTCCCCCACCTCCCACCTACCAGAACGGCACTAAAAAGAAATGCCGCCGATCCCCACGGGCGCGACGGGTGGAATTGAATGGGGTTATGTAGTGGGAACGGGTTGGCTATTGAGGTTCAGCGGAGCTGCCTCGAAACGGGACTGGGCTGGGGCTGGGTCGGCTGTGGATGTGGATGTAGATAGTAGATGGTAGACGGGGTAGTTCTACAGAACAAATACCAACTTATGTCACAAACCATTAACCTTCTCCCATATTCTTCCCATCACCGCTTACACAGCAAAGAGCTTTTTCCTCACCACGACCGTTTATACTTTCCCATCCTTTCCTTCTCCATCTTCATCATCGTCCTCGTCATCGTCATCGTCATCGTCCACCCTCATCCCCCAAGCCCACAGGAGCGAGGCCACGGTCATGATCCCAGTCCGGCCGGCGGATGAGATGAGATAAAAAGTTGATCGCGGCTGTATTTCGGTCAGACCGCTATTAGCTAGAGTGCCATCGAATGAACGCTCTGGGATCCAAGCAGGTACAATTTACTTACCCCCTCCCCCCCACATCTCTCCATCGGCCCCAGATTTCACGTTACCCGAGAACGAAGAAGGAGATCGAAACCTCAGACCAACCCCCCCCCCGACCGGCCCCAAAAAAAAACCCCCTCCTCCACCCCCTCTTCCGCAGCATACAACCCCTGCCTCGCAAACCCCCTACTTCCCCCCCACACATACACACAACTCCCAGCCCCAGGAAAGGGAAGCTTACCCCTAGCTGACGAAGAAGTGAAGGAAATCTTTCCACCGGCGGCTGGAAACGGCGTTTTTTTTGAGCTTCGGAAGAGCTTCGGTCGAGGTGTGGAACGCTGCGTTGGCGAGCTAGTGTAGTCCCTGGTTGTCTGAGTGAGGACCGAGGTCGTTGGGACTGTTTTTTGGGGGGGGGAAGGAACGTGGAGATGCAAGGGCGAGGTATATGTTCCTGGGAGAAAGCGAAGGGGGGCGTTGGGGTGGGCTTGAGGATGAGGGGATTAGATGTACAGTAGCAAGGGGGAAGATTTGGAATGATAAAGGAGGTTGAGAGGTGTCAAGGAGGAAGAGTGAGTGAGTGAGCGGGTGGGAGGGGAGGGATGCGGATGTTGTGGGGGTAGTGGATAATGGGGTTCGAATAATCAAAGAGCTGCACGATGTAGCAGGGAGAGAGACTCAGCTGGTCAGAAGGTGGGGAGTAAACGGGATATGCAGGTGTCTCAAGATGTGCTGGACGAGAAAGGAGTTGATCTTAGGGGCCAGTAGTGACGTTTAGCGTGCGGAAAACTGTTAATACAAGACGACACCACCTGCATATAGGTAGACTGTAAGATTTTCCCTTGTCGTCGCCCAGTCGACGAGAGCAAGCCCCGTGTCAACGGCGGTAAGTGCATCGCAGTCCACGCACCATCATCATTAGTCAACCAGATGCACATAAGACGAATCTATTTCCTGCATAGCGTGGTAAAGAAATCCTCTGACACAGGCTCTGCCCCAGCGCAGAGTGCCTCAGCTACCATTTAAAGGAAGAAAAATGAACCGCCGACATTTTTGTGGTATCTCAAGGAAAAAAACCCTCGCTTTTTGCACAGGCCTAGAGTATAGCCTAAGCGAGAAACGTGACTAACCCTAAGGCCCACAGCTCCCGATTAATGAATTATGACCACCAGCACCAAAGAAATAACGACGACGTCGACGTCCACCTGATAACATTCGTGTAACGTGGCACACAAATCCCGTGAACCATTATCGGAACCGAAACCGAAAGATATTGCCGCAAAGATCTCGAAAGATGAGGCGTGTTCCCGTGTGCAGTAATTGAGTGGCTTTGGCACTGTATTAGACACGTCGACCACGTCAAAACCGAGCATTAGGCCATGGCGTCGTAGCTCGTAAGTCGTAAAGCAAGCGTCCGTTTTCCTTTCGTATGCACACCAAGGTACCACCTCCGTTTATCCCTCTATCACTACTTCTCCGCGCACATATCACTAGTATTGCGCCCACCGACAAGCATTAGGAAACTCCTACAGTCTTCCATGCAGGTCGTTGTGCACTGACACGTCTAGTGAGTGTTCAAAATTCTCCGCTTTACAGCTGCCCCGTGTGGCGGACTCGTACCATGCTCCCCATCAAAAGCATCACTCAACCTTCGTTTCTTCAAAGGACTAAGAGGCGCATCAGCGGCAGCGTGTCTGCCACCTTTGAAGGCAAGATTAGCACGTTGCGGAGAGCCATCAGATGGCCGTCGCTGTGCCGTCTTTTGGTTATGCTGGCTACGACGAAAGGCAGTGACAACGCCGTTGTCGAGGTGGTCCATCAGATTCGGAGCGGAAGAGTTGCCGGATGGCGTTTCCTCAGGCTTCACGGTTGCGGATACAGCACTGGTCATGGAAGAAACCGAAGGCGAGTGAGGCTCATTAACGGCCCCCTGATTGTCACTATCGTCGGTGTCCTCGCCAAAATCGATAAAGTCGTTGAGATTCAAGAGGTCATCTTCGTCCTCGTCATCGTCCTCGTCCATGATTACATTGCCACCAGCGTCAAAGTTAGTAAAAGGGAAAAAGGCCTCAGGAGGTCCTAATACTTGTCCACCAGGGAGATGTTCGTTGCCGGAACCGACGTTGAGGAGACCAGACATCATCAAATTAGGGCTCGACCCAAACATTGGGCTTACAGGATCTTGACTTGAGCGGCCGCTTTGCTCAATCTCACTATCATCTATTGCACTCGCTAGCTGGGGTATGGAAAGGCGAGGGCTAGAGTGTGCGCTACTTGCACTACTACCAAGTGATGCGAAGACCTGATTTGGCTTCTTTGGACGCTGAGGAGGGAAGATGACCACTTTGGTACCAGTACTGTCCACGATCGCTATAGGTTTTGTGGGATCGGCAATCCATGAACCCATGTGTGGGCCCCAGCGATAGCCGGGTGGAGTAGGAGGGAGCCTTCTTCGTGGCGTTGGTGTTGTCAGCGCTCCACCCTGAAATGATGACATGGATGCACGACGAAGAAGTGCTTGTGGCCGAGTGGTTGCAGATGCCGGAACGTCTTCTTCCTCGGTCGTCTCGCCAAGATCAGCTGGAGGCACCGTTTGTTAGCGTTGCAAAACCGATAGTACGGCGTAGCAGTACCCACTTTCATAGCCACTGGATCTTCCACTAGTACTATCGGTATCTTCGTCCTCAGAGTCATGGTTTTCAGAAGTAACTCCCTCTTCTCGTTTGGCTAAACCAAGGGAGCCACTCTTCGTGTCTGACACAACGGTGCTAGCATTGTCTGGTTCTCCTACATTTTCGGCGAAGCGAACACGACGTGCTGGTGTAAGGCGTGGTGGGACTTCGATATCACAGAAGCCTTGCGAGAAGTTCGTCGTGTTAAAAATCTCAATCTCTTCTGCGAGAATGCTTGGGTCTGTACGACCAATCTGCTCATCGAAGTAAGGCACGTCCGAAAGGAAGAGGTTGCCCTCAAGTTCAAACCCAGGCCAACCATCTGAAGAGATACTGGGAAGGACAGGTGGGGTTCTGCAGTTGCTATCGTACTCCTCCTCGGACTCAATGATCACTTTTTCCTCTAGTTGCTCCACGGTGGGTTCCTCTTCTTCCGAGTCACTTATCAAATCAACACCATGGTAATCGTCGTCGTCGTCGAATCCAGCGTTTTCGTCTTCTACCTGGCCGATGGATTTCGAGGCCTTACGGCGACGTGCTCGCTCCTTTTTGTTTCCGATATTGTCAAGAGAATGCTTTTGTTTCTCACCGGAACTTGGATTGTGCTTTAGACTCCTTCCAATAATGGGCCCCGTCTGATGCCCGTTGCTCGCAATGGCGGCATCAGACGGGGCCATCTCATCTGCATCCCCGTTGTCATCTTCATCCGGATCTTCTTCAGCGCCATCATCCTCATTGCCGTCTGCTCCGTCAATGGATGATGTGACTGAAGAGGCACTGCTTCCAGGTCCCGGGCTCCCGGCCTGCATCTGAGTTGGGTTGGAAGAGTCATCCCTGTGTGGGTTCTTCATGGTGCTGGCATGTTTCCCGGCAATGAGCGATCCGGAGCTTGGATGGATCGCTGAAACCTTCCTAGTCAAGCCCGATAGCGCCTTCATGGTACGTTTAGACTTGCGAGCCATTGTTCAATGTCTTCTCGTCCTTTACGTTGCAATTTTTCAGGTATAATGTGGAACACTAGCACATGTGCGATCGATGCGTGTGTGAGGTTGTAGTAGGAGGTAGGTTTAAGGTAAGGTTTCTGAATGTTTTTGTTGTTGTGTAATTTGGGTAAGGTCAGGTATCTCTGAGCTGATACTTTCTAGAGGCGAGAGAAAGCGCGGGCTAACCACAACAACCCTTCAGTCTCGAGGACCGACGAGCGTTACCTGTGTTGCTGTTCGAAAAGATTCCGAGAGCCAGCGGGAAAAGCTTTTGAGCCTCGAAATTGATAATGTCGTCGAGATCGATAGAAATTCTTCGGTGGGCTGCCGCAACTGGAAGAGCACGCGGGCTGATGCCGCATGCCCCCCAGTTGGGATTTACAGCTCAGCGATAGCCAGGGGCATATTTTCTCGACGATATTATGGGATTGATGTATGTTGTGATCTTTGTATAATTTCTATAGTGCGACTTCGTTGTCTGGAGTTGGTATGAAGAGAGAAGGAGAAGGGAGGAGGAAGATCAGAAGCAGACGACATTAAAAAGTGGAATTTGACTTTTAGTGCGCTAATCGTTCTGATTGGCTCTTAGCGAAGCTTCTCTTCACCGCCTCGACGGCCTGATTCCAATGTGATGCAGAGATGCATTGATCGACTATGGACTTACTCTCGTAGTACCAGGCCATCCTCATCGTTGTTACACAATTACCTACATAGTACAAGGAGGTGAGTTCACGCCGCTGGACGCACATTTCCAGACGCTCAAACCACCGACATGCCTGATCAGGACCACGAGCACGCAATCTTGATATTGCTGCTCTACAAAACATCAAAGAACCTTACACAGCAGTGGGACACAGTGACTGGAGAAGAAACTCCTATTAGATTGCAATACAAGCTGGTCCTTCCTTGGGTCGAGATTATTTATTCACTGCAGACTGCGGGGCAGAACATAGAATACCTTAGGAAATAGAAAATACCCCGCCAAGAATTCGGAATTCGGAATTCGGAATGGCTATTTTTCCCGGGTGGGAACGGTCCCCTTGCTCGCCTACGGACAGGGATCCTTTCTTCCAACAATTGCCGCCACGATGCTAATCACAGTCTTTATCCTCTTGAGTCACAGCAGATATTGCTTGTTCAATGGCCGTCGGTCTCGACTGTTGCTGCAGCGAAGGAGGCAGCACACACTCTGCAATGATCTCAACTTTTGGAGTACTCCGTACTTGGACCTCTGACTCCAGAGCTCCCCGTGGTACGTCATTGGAGCGGCTCCTCGGACTTAATCCCATTCCCACTTGTCGCCCTATCCAAATCTCTGCTCATGATGATGGTTTCTTCCGGTCAATAACAGTGACTCTTTTGCCGTGTGAAAAGGAGCAATGCCTACCAACAGGATGGTGAAGACTTCGAATCAGCATGGCATACGTCGTCTTCTCCTTGTCTCCATCTGCCGCTAGCCTTTCTTGTATCTCAATTCTACTCCAGTACAACTGTCTCATGACTATACGAGAAGACCCTACTGTGATCACGGTGCCAAATTTCGATACATGTGGGTGGCGAGTGACTGTGTGACAGAGCTTTGCTTGCAGTCCTGTCAAAGGACTCGAAGACTCTTTACATATCGAAAGTAACTATATGAGTCATGACTTGCCAGACAGGTGGTGGATAGTAATGCACCTAAAATGTTATACCATACCAGTAAGTCCAGCTTCTCAAATGTCCTTGACTCTCGTAGCGGTAAATACAAGCCACCTGGAATTCTTTGCTATGGATCTTTAACAATATTCCAATCGAGTCACTTTAAATACTTGAGAGTCGAGAGAAGGCTTCTACCAGGTAGTTTAACGATTCGACTGAATGGTGATACGAGAAGGGGAAATATTGATCGAGTTTCTTGCTCGCCATGATTGACCCTAATCTAGGGTACGGGCCGGGAGAACATGCGCCTGACCAACGCCTGACCAACGCAAGCAGGAACGCTGTGGGAGAGAGATAGCGAAAAGCATCAGGGCAGGCTCGTCTCTCAAGACAAACTTGATAGTAGTAGTAATCTCGACGGTTATTACTAAACATGTCATTGATCCATGGGGAATACCAAAAGGATTGGAATGCCATCAGACATTTGTCGATTAAAATCTCTTGCTACGTAAATTAGAGAGGCATTAAGGTATTCAGGTATTCCTTCTAGGCAGTTTGAAGGAGAAATCCCAAAGTTAAAAGAAGGTTAGTGCTTACTTTATGTAGGAGGTACTGTAGGGAGCTGAGCTAAAAGGCCGGTTTCCTACAGGCTACAGTAGGCATCTGAATGGTTGACACGAATGAAACTCGCAGAGAACCGGGAAGGAGAGCTGGCGCCAAGGAGCGGGCTCTGACAAATGCATGCAGCATCGCAGCATCGGTTATCAAAATCCGTCCACAAGGACGCGCGCGTATGGGCACGACTTTGAATGATTGATCACGTTCAGAGTTGTTGAGGAACCTGAGCTGTGCATTTTTGTTTCCGTGAAACCGTGAAACGTCGCACGGAATTGCCTGACCTTTACGTTAAAGTATCATCCGCTTTATGAAATGGCTGATGCAGGAGGCGGCGCGGTGGGGAAACATCAAATCCCCATGCGGTGTGTGCACTTGGGTATGTCACTACGCCATGAGCCGTAGCTTCTCGGGGGTTTGTTTCATGGTTTGTGTTCGATGTTTTGGTCCTTTGATGAAGCAGGAATTCTTGATGTACTCTGCAATTCTTTCGCACTATTCTACAGTCTGCCATCAACTCCAGACACCATCCAGAAATCATCCAAACCATCGAGAAGGGTCTGACTACTGCCACGCACGCACGTCAGCAAACTTGGTCAATCAATTTCCCATTTAACGCCATGCTCGTGTCGGTTGCTAAATATAGTGGGGATTTGACTGAAGTTCAAAGGAAGCCGAACAAAGTATTCCGTACGGAATACGGAAGTACTGTACATAATACGCTACAAGGCTTCAACGCCGAGCGGAAATTGCGACCTCCTCGACCTGTCAGAGATTTCGTGCATGTCCCCCGCTTTGAGTGATGAAACCGTGAGCTTGTCCCTTTTGGGAAGGGCCAGGTTCTCGTAGAGCCGTGGGCCGCGAATGGGCGGGTGTTCCTGCATGACTAGCATGCACTCTAGACTTGATTGGGTGACTTGGCCTTTGTCGTTTCAACCGCCGCCACATAAAGGAGGATCTTCACTAGTCGATGCTAGTCCGCTCTACTCCAATGAATCGGCATCCACAAACACTCGTCTGTTGTTTGACCACGCCCCATCCAATCCTCAAGGAAAACTATCCATCGCCTTTCATTGGTTGTGCTGCGGCAACGCTTCCTTTATTGAGCATGGTGAGAATGATGCCGATGAGGCCCGAAGAAAGGGGTAGTGGTGGAGCCCGCGGTAACGGAATATACACAGTAGCAGTGTCTGCACATCGGGATATATGAATCCCACCCCCCTCTCGAAGCGTACTTATTGATTCTATATATTATTCATTTCCCACCTTTCCATCTCTCTATCTCATTGTTGTCAATAGTAAAGTCACTCGCTTCTTTACTTTGGCTCCTCAGCAGAATTGTCTTATCAAACGTCTAATTGATTATCGTCACTCACTGAATTTATTTCTTGAAAATACCTTATTATCTTGTGCCAAATCGTCAAGATGCGCACGACATCTGCTGCTCTTTTTGCCCTGTCCCTTGCTGTCCAGCAGGCTGCAGCTACCGTAAGTTTTACCCACCCATTGTTTGTACGCACGATGCTGATCGGATCTTCACAGTTTGACTGGACTGGAGCCCCTGCTTTCGCCTGCCCATCCAACACCGACAACCAGTGCACTGACCAGCAGAAGTCTGGATTTGACTGGAGTGGACTGAAAAGTGGAGACAACGTTGGCAGATATGGTGGATTAAACTTTGGCGGCTTCACCTGCGCCAACTCCCTCGGCAAGAGGGGCCTCGTTGCTCGCACTGGCTTCCAGGTGGGTGCGACGTGCATCTGAAGACAACAGCACATTGACATGATACAGGACAAATGCATTACCGGTCAAGTTGCCAAGGACAACGGTCCATCCATTTCCTGCGACTCGGGCAAATCCATGTCTATTGACAAACTCCAATTGTCCGTCAGCGAAGACACCGATGTCGAATGCCACTACGGCTACCCCAACGGAGATACCTGCAAACACACTGTATCCTGCTCAAAGTCTGGATCTGAGTTCAAGAACACGCAGTGCGGTGGCGCCACCTCAGTCACATTCAAGCTTCCCAAGGATACTCCCCAGAAACCGTGCAACATCGGAGTCCACAGTGTTGGCTTCAACTGCGGCCCACCGGCTCGCAGCGTTTCCGTCTCCAGTAGCCCGAGCACTGAGTCATCAACCTCGTCCTTGTCGCCAACAAGCCCGAGCGTACCGTACTCAACCCCTGCCAACTCCACTACCCCTGCCGGCCCCACCGGCAGTGCCCCTGGAACACTTCCTGTGATACCCACTGTGCCTGCTTCAACCGGTACCGCCCCAGGTACTGCTCCAGTGTTTCCAAGCGCGCCTACAACCTCTGCCAGCAACTCGACCACGTCTTCTAACTCCCCTGGTACAACTCAGCCAGTTGTGACAACCGAGATCGTTTACACTACCCTGACTACCTGCCCAGTCACCAACACCATCACGTCTGGCAGCAGCACCTCGACACAAGTCAGCTCCACGGTTTCGACTGTTTTGATTACTAGCACCTCGACAATCTGCACAAAGTGCATTGCCCCGTCTAAGACGCCCGAGTCCACCACAAGTGCCCCCACTGCCCCGAGTGCCCCGGCTTCAAGCCCGGCTTCTTCCCCAGCCAAGAGCGCAAGCGTCAGCTCCAACTCTCCCGTGACTGCTTCTTCTCCATCTGCACCAGGCTCAACTCAGGCCGTTGTCACGACTGAAATCGTTTATACCACATTGACCACTTGCCCTGTTACCAACACGCACACATCGGGTACTAGCACCTCGGTTGAGGTTACACAAAGCGTTTCGACTGTTCTTACCACCTCCACTTCAACAATCTGCACCAAATGCGTTGCACCAACCACCCCAGTCTCAAGCCCCAGCGCTCCGGCGGCCACTCCTTCCACCACCGCAGGCCCCAGCTCACCAGTATCGTCGAACTCTCCTACGACCGCTTCGGCCCCTTCAGCTCCTGGCTCCACTCAGGCTGTTGTCACAACAGAGATGTAAGTTCTTTGTCTTTGGTTGAACAAATGAGATAATCGACAGCTAACAAGCAATTTAGCGTTTACACCACATTGACCACTTGCCCTGTTACCAACACCCACACATCTGGCACCAGCACCTCGGTTGAGGTTACACAAAGCGTTTCGACTGTTCTTACCACCTCCACTTCGACAATCTGCACTAAATGCGTTGCACCAACCATCCCAGTCTCAAGCCTCAGCACTCTGGCCAGCGCTCCGGCCAGCGCTCCTTCCACTACTGCAGGCCCCAGCTCACCAGTATCGTCGAACTCTCCTACGACCGCCCCGGCTCCTTCAGCTCCTGGCTCCACTCAGGCTGTTGTCACAACAGAGATGTAAGTCCTTTGGTTGAACAAATGAGGTGATCGACAGCTAACAAGCAATTTAGCGTTTACACCACATTGACCACTTGCCCTGTTACCAACACTCACACATCTGGCACCAGCACCTCGGTTGAGGTTACCCAGAGCGTCTCTACCGTCCTCACCACCTCAACCTCGACCATCTGCACCAAGTGTGTTGCACCAGCAACCCCGACCGCAAGCCCCAGCGCTCCGGCGTCCTCGCCCGCCGCCCCGGCGCCATCTGCACCTGCTCCATCTGTTCTCCCCAAGTGTATGAACACCTGGATCACCTTGACCAAGTGCAAAGACAACTCTGACGCCGGGTGTGTGTGCACGAACACGGAGTTCACCAAGAACGTTCAAAGCTGTATCTCATCGTGGGCAAGCAACCCTGCTGAGGAACAGGCTGGTCTTTCTTACCTCGCCGGTATTTGCGCTCCTCACGTGAACCAGAACCCTGGAATCATTACCAACATTCCCACCACCATTACGCTCATCCCCACCCCGGCGGCCACCACTCCAGCCTCCTCTGCCGTCTCTTCTGCTCCTATCAGTGCTCCAGTCGTCACTTCTTCCAACTCTCCTGCAAGTGCTCCAGTCGTAGCGTCTTCCAATTCTCCTGCGAGTGCTCCAGTCGTAGCGTCTTCCAACTCTCCTACAACTGCACCAGCTGCGCCAGCCGCACCAGTCACTACGATCTCTCTACAGACCACTGTGACCGTTCCCTGCACTTACTCCACTGGAAGCTCTTCTGGCTCGCCCATCCCGAGCTCATCCACCACTTCAGTGCTCTCCACCCAGGTCACTGTGCCCCAAGTCAAATTCACCACCAACTCCCCTGTCAGCGGCTCTGCTGCTCCAAGCGTTGGTCTTGCAGCTGGCAGCCCCGCCCCAGCAGCCGCGACTCCGACTTCTTCCAACAGCCCAATCGCCGCCTCTGCTCCGGCTCCGGCTGGTGGTGCCCCAGGCCCAGTCTACGGCACAGGCTTCAACACTGTGGTGGCCAGCACTGGCTTCGTCGCTTCATCCCAGCCAACTGGCCCCGCCGTCTTCAAGGGTGCTGCTGGCAGAGTTGCGCCTGGCATGGCTGTCGCCGCCGTCATGGCCGTGATGGGCTTTGCTGTCAATATGTAAGTGTACGGTGTGGTGACGATAAGGAAAGGAAAGGAATCGAAAGTGCATATATTTTCGCGTCTCTCCTTAAATGGCTATTGCATAATGGAAAGCCTTGGTTTTGGATTAAAAGGTGCTTGACTTGCATTTACAAAGGGGGCGTAATCTGGAGTGGTCCTATATGAAGCAAGCACCTGGTTTATAATGATTGAGACAGTTAGGATACTACACTACTGTGTATTCTCGCATTTGCTCCTTTGATAGATTGATTACCTTATCTCTTACTTACCTCCGCATACTCGTATCGCTGTGCAGAAACCTTTTACAGGATTAACTCGCCTTGACATGTGACTGAGGTCTACTAGCGTCGATTAGACTATGCGATGACATAGTGGTGCATGCGCGCGTCATGATGGTGGCGATGATACCCATTTCAGTTCATATCAACATCAACCTCAAAACGAATCACTTGCGTCTGCCGTATGTAGATAACTGGTTATTTGAACCTAGAATTACTTTCAATAGACCGCTAATATGATGGAATACTTCAATTACAAGAGGGCCAAGAAGCATATTGAACATGCAGAGAAGTCCGAAGAACCTATTCTAACCGATGAGGACGAGGCTTTCCTACACCGTATTGCTGAAGAGGGTACGCCGCCCGAGCTGCCAGAACGCCCAGAACAGCCTCCACCTCTACCTGCCCGTCCCCAAGATCTTTCAGTCGCCGGCGAAACCGAGGGTAACAATGCGCAAATCGCGCTTATGAACGGCGCCCAGAACATACCCTTACCAGAGGCCCCAGACACTCCCGAAGGTACCCTAACAGCCACTGGATCCGATGACCTCAGCCGTGGCATGGAGAAGGTGGGGACAGTAAAAGAAGGAAAGAGACCATTCAAGTGGAGCTGGCATCGGCGAGACAGCAGAGATAGGAAACGCAAGACTACTGCTACGGACCTGATGAGTGCTGCTGAGGGTTTGAAATCGCCTGATGCGCAACCGAACGAAGAAGGACAGGTCACAGATTATGAGGCAGCGAAGGAGGAAGAGGAAATGACGACGGTTCTGGAACAATTGAATCTGGCAGCTGTCAATAACCGAGTCTTCTCGATTTCGAAGGAGTCACAAGAGCTTCTGCGCAAGTGCGTCTTGAGTATTAGCTGCTTGAGTATCAGGTTCTAACGTGCGTACTAGGTTCACACTCGTGTTTAAAGACCTAGTCAATGGCGTTCCAACTGCCTACGACGACCTCGAGTCACTGCTCACGAATTCCGAAAATCAATTACAGCGGTCTTATGCACACCTTCCTCCCTTCCTTCAAAAACTGATTGAACAACTTCCCTCCAAAATGACTAAATCTATTGGCCCAGAGATGCTTGCTGCAGCCGCAGAGAAGCAAGGCATCAAATCGAAACATCTTCAGCAAGGAGCCAGCGCGGCCGAGAAGATGGGCTTGAAGATGAAGGTCCCCAGTCTAAAAGATCTGGTTACGAAACCAGGAGCTGTGGCTGGCATGCTCCGCGCCATTATGAATTTCCTAAAACTTCGCTTTCCCGCGTTCCTTGGCATGAATGTACTTTATTCACTCGCCCTGTTCGGTACGTATTAATCTTCTCCATCCTTATCTGCAATTGCATAAGCTCTCAGTCGCATGGAATCCATATTTGGTGTCGCTAATGCTCCCTCTAGTCCTCCTTTTTGTCTTTTGGTATTGCCACAAACGCGGTCGTGAAGTTCGCCTCGAAAAGGAGCGCCTCCTAACCGAAAATGAAATCGCAGCTCTCCAAGCCCAGATCTCCGCCGGTGGCCCCGCCCCTACCACCTTTGCCCCGCCCGACGCCTCCATAGAAGAAGTCGAGGCTGGCATGCACCCTGAACCTGAACGCACCGAGGGGGGTTATGCCGCTGGAGGTTCGCTAGCCAAGGAGATGGCGAAAGAAAAACAGGCCGGTGAGCCATCTCAGCCTAGTGCAAGCTCTGCGACTCATTCGGTGCCGCCTTCGCAGGGAATGTAGATGTTGAGGTCAAGGAAGTGGAGGGGAGTATACAGGGGAGCAGCACTAAGAATGGAAGGTGGTGGCAGAAATGGGAGGCGGCACCTAGCAAGGCCCCCTTGGACAGGCAGGAGAGCTGTGTTGTGTCTTGAATGGATAGGCTCATGGCTGGATGCCATTGGTGGCTGACGACTCGGGTTTCTTTTTTGATGCATGAACGAACAGACTTAATGATTAGCACGGTGGACGCGATGAGACGATAGCGATGAACAACAATCGCCCTTTAGAGGTATAATTAGTCTTTATTATAAGCAAATTGCCCTATTTTCCCTACGCTATCAAACATGGTTCCTTGGTGCAGTCAAAGATGTAGGACAAACTGTCCTATCAGGAATTTTTTCAATGGTACGTCCTTTGCGTAAGATTGTGATCTGTGTTGGTGCTGCTAATCCCAGGCTACCTTAGGCACGCTTGGTGTTAAACATAGAGAATGCTTCATCTTATGCTAATTGATCCTATTGAAGTTGTGCTATGGTGTCGAATCTGTCCTGCAACTGAGGTTGAGAAAGCAAGCAATCAAATTGTAACATACATATCACATATTCAAATCTTCCGTCTACAGTAACAATTCCATAAATATTGCTGTCTGTTCCTTATTGTAATGACCTCATATTCATGTACATTCTCTTGGCCAATTTGTATAAATTGGGATGAAAATGGGAGATCAAAAGCACACTGTTACTCACTGGCTAGATCGGTACGCGAGTCAGTATCACAGATGGCAGCAATCCGAAGACCATCTGGGAAAATACTACTACCGCCCTCTAGGAGCGGTTGAGTCATTATTCGATGCAGATGGCACCGAGTTCGAAGGTCGAGCCGATGTGAACGTGATCTTGACCCTGGAGGTACGCAGCACGTTGACAAAAGCACAATTTCGCAAAAGGGTGCAGTTGGCATGGGCCAGCTTACGCATGCACCATGCTTTGTTATTAGCAAGAGCTCTTTCTGGTCATGTCTTCTTACCTCAATGTCATGAGAAGGCTGCGGAGAGATTGTTCGTTATAGAGCAGCCCAAAGGTTCCGACCAGGCAATGGATGAAGCCCTTGGAACGATGGCCTTCTTGGAGGATGATTATCCGAATGTCCAATCCGAAGACTTTTTCCTCCACTGTATGAACTCTGCTAGAGTTTTCGATCCGTCCCAGCATCTAGCGAAAATGTTCGTCATGCCATTAAGACCTTTACCTGGAGGCAGCTATCGATTCGAGGCCATCCTCATTGCTGCCCATCAGATCACAGACGGCCTCTCCGTTTATCAATGGATGGCCCACTTTATGCGTCTCCTCAACCAAGATGAACAAGATCTCGAGCGCGGTTTAGCACGAGCCTGCCTCCCAGAGAACCTCTGGCAACGTCTTCCCCCCGCTCAAGAAGACCTCTACCCCGAAATCGCCGGAGACAACCGCGCATTGCAACGCTGGCGCTGGGCCATCACTAGAATCCTCCGCCACGTCCGCCACCCACCACCTCCCTGTTTCCCAAACCCACTAAGACGGCATACGAAGCTCACCCAAGCAATCCCCCTGCCACCCAAATACCCCCAAGTTCTCAACTACGCGAGAACACCCCCCCTCAACACTATAACCCTCCGCCCCAAACTCTCCCCCTCGGCCACCCACCGCCTCCAGTCCCTCTGCCGCTCCGCCAACGTCTCTATCGGCTCTGGCTGCTTCGCCCTCGTCGGCCTCACCATCATGGAAATATACGAGCAAAACAACGCCAGCGCAAAACAACACCTCCCCTTCGTCGGCTCCTTCCCCCTCAACCCCCGCCACTTCTTCTCCCACACCGCCCCCGCCGATTCCCTCATGCTCGCCTTCAGCGACGGCCTCACCCTCCCCTTCCTCCCCTCCCACCTCCCCCTCGAAGGCCGCTTCCGCCTCCTCGCAAAACACGCCCATCGCCAATTATCACTCTACCAGAAAAACCCCCGCAACTCCCAGACCGTCACGCTTGGCTCCCGCAGCCCTGCCCAAGTGCTCCCGATGAACTACATCGGCTGCATCGAGCGCCTTGCCACGAAATTCCCGCCCCACCTCCGCAGCAACCTCCCGAGCCCCCAGGGCGCGTATCCCGCGCGCGAGGACTTCGGGACCGCCACCTGCGGCGTCAGCTCCACGGGCTCGCGCGCGCAAATCCTCAGAAAAGGCATGTATGCCCTCGACGCCGGGAACACCTCCTTCGCGGCCGATTTCCGAGACCTGGGCGCGTTCGTCCGCGCGAGAGATAACGAGTTTCTGGTCGGGTCGGTCAGCGATGCGGATACGTTGGTTTTTGGGGTTAGCTATGATGGGAATGCCATCGATGAGGTGGAGGCGCGGAGGTGGGGGGCGAGGATCGAAGGGATTTTTGAGGGCGGGGGGAAGTTGTGAGTTGGGGAGATTTTGGGGGGGGGGGGGGGGGGGGTTGGTATGAAGGTAGGAGGATTGGCTTTCGGGGCGTGCTTGTTTGGGGTATTGAGTTTGATTAGGAAGCTTTTCCCCCATACTCGGCTTGTTTTTCTTTCCGGGACAGCCCTCGTAAAAGTTCCAACAAGCACCATATCCATCCGACCTTTTCCCCATCATCATCATCATCATCATCATAGAAACCAGCTTCCCTATCCTCTGCTGGTCTCGTGAATTTCAATTTTTCTTTTTTCCAACGCCCCTGTCATCACTTCCGCCCTAGTTCCGGTCCTACTGTAGCTCCCTTTCCCATCTTAAAAAACCCTAACCCCCATCCTGACGGCTTACTACATACAGTGACTTTCCTTTCCACGGGATGGGTATTTTGAGGGGGTTTGGGGAGTCGGGGGTAGAGGAGTGAGGGTTAGGTGGCGGTTGGGTGGGGGGTTGAAGATGGGGGGGGTTTGGAGTGAGGGAAAGGGGGGGGGGCGGGAAGGGAGGGCTGAGGGGAATGTGTGGAGAGAGCATGTGGAGGAGGGTATTGTGGAAAGAAATGTGGAGAGGATGCGCGTGACGAAATTTGAAGATTGAAAGGAATATGGAAGATCTGTCTAGATTCTTCTCGTCTTCAATCACGTAAAAACTACTGCTTGCATATTTCCTGCTCTTAATCTTACAATATCTCATGCTTTCATACCCTTCTCGATTTCTCTAAGCTTACGGTTCTTCTCATCCGCACCTTTCCTCCGTTTTATTCAGCGTCGTCGCCCGACTTCCTTCTCGAACCGAAGGAAGTTGCTTGTCTGTGCCTGCGGGTCGAGCGAAGGCTGATATTTGGCTGTATGACCTTCATGGGATTTTCGCCAGAGGGGATCGCAGCGGCAGCCTTGGCGTGAGTTGGGCTGGGCTCGGTCACAGCATTTCTCGGTTGAGGGGTGGATTATAGACCCTGCGTTTGGACGTCGTCGTGATTGCGGATTTTTAGCACGAACTCTCTGCGGAAAGAAATCCTCACCGCGAGCCCTCGACCACCTTTGGCTCTCGTACCTCAGGCTGTAGATCCTCAGGAAGCAGCCCCAGCGCCATTGCAATCGCCCCCTCCATATCCCCCTTATTATACAAGAACAGCCCTTGCAACGCCGCCGTGCTCGTTCTCCTCGCAGAACCCCTCTGCTCCCCTCCCTCGTTCTCCAAAATCCCCAGCTCGTCCAGTCGCTCCAAAAACCTCGCTTTGAAAACCCCATCTCTGTCAAGATCCCCATAGAAGCGATCCCATAGCGTGCCTGTCTGCCATCTCGTCGCTTCGCCTAGGCGGACCGTCATGTCGACTCTTCCGGGCCGGACGAGGGCGGAGTCGAGCCGGTCTGCGTGGTTGGTTGTTAGAAAGAGGATTCTTTCTTCTGCACTGGCAACACCATCTAAGGCGTTGAGTAAACCGGAGAATGTCACATTCGCGCCCCTGTAGCCGTCCGCATCTGTTTGGATCCGGCGATTGCTAAACGCAGCATCTGCGTCTTCAAGAAGCACTAGCGTTCTTCTTGGGATGATGGTAAGGAGATGATTCAATCGGTCATCTGTTAAGCCCCGCTCGCTCAGGTTGAGTATAGCAATGTTATAATCCAGCGTTCCAGCCAGCGCCTGGATGAACGAACTCTTGCCGCTTCCCGGAGGTCCATGGAGCAGGTAGCCTCGTCGATAAGGGATACCGCGGTCGTAGTACCATTTCGCGCTGGCGAGAAAATCCTTAAGGTCGGCGATGATGCGTTCTTTGACTCCCTTGTCTAGGATGACAGACTCGATGGGCCTCTTTCGACGGGGTTCTCCGAATTTCTCCCAGCTCGTGCTTCGAGAGGTGTAGACAATCGTTTTCCCTTCTGTAGATTGCTGGGCCAATTTATGCGCTTCGGTGAATAAGGACTCGAAAATATGGCGCTGGGAGTAGAGCGTTGTAAGTGTGATTGTTTCCCAGGGCTTTCCCATCTGGAAATCCATGGATTTGGTTTCGCGCACGCGGTTGACCATGAGGAAGGCACTTTTATAGCGAAGGATGTGCTTTCCTGGGCCAGGGATGAGGGTGAATTGGGTTTGGACAGAGCCATTGGGGTGCTCGATTTTCTCGGTTTCGATGGAGAGGTGGTGCATTCCGGGCGTGAAGCGGCGCATGAGGGATTCGAGGGTGCCCAGTTTGGCGGTCTTTTCTCCATGTCTAGTAGTATATCTGGAATGTGTAGTCGATAGTTGTGCGCGCTGGTGGAGGGTCATCCAGTAGAGAAACCATGGGTAGGACTCGTCCTTGACGTTGATTTCCACGTCAACGAGCAGGCGTCTCTTGAGTAGATTCGCGCCATGACGAACGCTCTTCTGCGCGACAGCAAGTACAGCGCCAAAGCCAGCTAAACCCAGACCCTATTGCAGTTAAGCAATTGCACAAATACTGGTCGATCATGACCTACAGCCGTAAAGAAAGGGTTGCCAGATATTTGCCCTAGGAAACCTCCTTCACCTCCTGAAGCTTGTGTGGGCGTCGAGACATTCAGTCCATCTGAACCTCTATCTTGCGGAAAACGACTCGTTGCAGGTAGGGAAACATTGGATTCCATGCCCAAGGGACTCTCAAGCTGTTACATCCACCGATCTTTCAAGCTTCATGAATCGGGCCCGCTGTTTCCCCGACGCCGACGGAGCTCTCCATTGTTTTTCTAAAGCCCGCTATCACCGCAGGATCTAAGGCTTCCATCAAACGTACACTTTGCTCACCCTTCTGATACTAATTGTCTCCCTTTCCTTTGCCCTTTCTTTCCAATGCGCGCTTTCATTCGTAGTCTGTTCCGATCCTTTAAAAAACCCTCCTACCCGCCAAGCCGCTCATTCTCTGAATCTTCAAGAATGTCGAGCTCAGCAACGGCCGCTGCTCTATATGCAGCCACGGTATCGACTTCGCAGATGACTGGTGCTGTACCGGAAGAGGCCAAAGAAAACAGACATCACCTGAAAGATGGAAAAGGGTTCACCAATCCGTGGGATAGCTGGAGCAATATGTCTGGCCCGACTATCATGAAGGCTTTGCTATGGTATGTCGAAAAATCAACCGCATATTCTCCGGCTAATTCTGTAAAGGCGACGCATCACTGGCACCAACAATAGCCCAGACACAACACCTCCAACCGTCACAGTCCGAAAACCAACATTCCTCCCCTCCCGCGAAAACCCCACCCTCCGCGCAACATGGCTCGGCCACGCCTGCTACTTTGTCGAATTCCCCGGTGGTCTCCGCGTCCTTTTCGACCCCGTATTCAGCGAGCGATGTAGCCCATTTAGTTGGCTCGGGCCCAAGCGCTACACAGACGTCCCGTGTCAAATAGAAGATATACCAACAATTGACGCTGTCGTTATATCGCATAACCATTACGACCATATGGATCACCCTACTATAATGAAAATCAAGGCGAAACATCCTAATGTACATTTCTTCGTACCACTGAAAAACAAGCAATGGTTCACAGCGTCAGGTATCCACGAGGTTACAGAACTAGATTGGTGGGAAGAACGAGATATCAAACTAGCCCCTACAGCCAGCAAAGCCCAGGTATCAGCCAGCAAAGACGATCTCGCATCGCAGTCTCAAGAAAAGCCAGAGTCCACCATCCACGCCCGCATATCCTGCCTCCCCTGCCAACACACCTCCGCCCGTTCCGGCTTCGACAAAGGTAAAACCCTCTGGGCCAGCTGGAGCGTCTCCAGCGGCGGCAAAAACGTTTGGTTCGGCGGCGACACTGGCTACCGCGCCGTGCCCGAGCTCCCCAAGCACGTCGACGACTACGGCCCTGAGCACAACTACCCCCACTGCCCGGCCTTCAAGCAAATCGGGAAGCTGCGAGGCCCGTTCGATTTGGGCTTGATTCCTATAGGGGCGTATGACCCGCGCTGGGTCATGAGCACCATGCATGCGAACCCGTTTGATTCGGTGGAGATCTTCAAGGATACGAAGTGCAAGCGTGCAATGGGGATTCATTGGGGCACGTGGGTGCTGACGGAGGAGGATGTGCTGGAGCCGCCGGTGTTGCTGAAGAAGGCGCTGAGGAAGAGTGGCATTGCGGAGGAGGGGGTGTTTGATGTTTGCGATATTGGGGAGAGTCGGGAATTTGTCTGACTGGCAACTCCTATCAGCATCGCGGAGAGCTGCACTGCGAAAACCCTCAAAGCCAACCGCTCGAGCCATAGCGGATCCGCATCTCAGTCCTTTCCCCATCCCACTCAACCAACATCTACCACCTCCACGCATAGGAGTCACGGCAAGGTATCCCACACCGGCGTAACGGGCGTTCGGAGGGAGTACAATGGTCGTACGGTATAACAACCCTTTTTAGGCCTCGTCGTCTCGTTTACGTTTAGACATATATACCCTAGAATTTTCCGATTTGGGGCGCGAGTGTCTTATTGTTCATAAGCGTCCGTCCACCCAGTATCATCTCTACAGTTGCTAGATCTATTATTCAGACCGAGCGTGATGGTATCAGAATGTAGGGATGTGTTAGATGTAAAATAGATATAAATATTGTATTTCTCACTCGAACAAATTCGAGTTTTTAAAAGTCCATGCCGCTGATCAATCACAATCCCCCGCCCCTTTTTTCCTTCCTTTCCTTCTACTTCCCTCATCACTTGTCACTCGCCTCTCCGCAACTGATTTCTCACTCGACTAACTAGGGCAGGGGGTTGGGAAGGGAAGGGACGACGACAGGATGGATGGGAAATGAGGAGTACACAATCAATCCTATTGGTCCTCCATATCTAACGAAAAGCAAATGTTCATCCTCAAACGTATAAATATGGTCGAATTATATACCAATTATTAGCGCTACCGCGAGCCATATCGGCAGTTTCAAATAAATATCTTATACCAACATATCACAACAACAGGGGCTGAAATGAAACTGTCCTCGCTCGTTATACTCGCTTGCTTGTTGTGAAAAACGAGAGGATGATAAATATGACTCGAGATCTCTGCTGACCAAAAGACCGAGCCATCGCGAAATGAAAGAGGAAAACGCTCTCAAATTTGGAAACTGGGAGAGACGCAGCGAGTGTGTATCACAACCCCCTTCAATCATGCAACCCAAACGCCTTCCTCAACATCGGAAACCTCTTTTTCTTCCCCGTCTTCGCGCTCACCACCACCCCATTAATCACCTGTCCTGTACTCCTGCGATTCCCCAACTCTGGCCTTTCCCTCTGCTTTCCCCCAGCAGTCCCGCCATCACTTGTATTCGGCCTGCCATCTGCAACACTGACAGGACTCTGCGGCAACGGCCAGGAATCCATCGGCAGCCGCATCGGCGTGTTCCTCCTCTGTAGCTTTGGGCTTCTTGGGCTCGCCGGACTCTTTGGGCTTACGTTTGCTCGCTGGGCGGTGGGGGAAACAGCTTCACCGAGCACTCGGTCTGCTTTTGGGCTTGCAACGGGAGAAAGTGGAGATATGGCGCGAGCGGCACTCTCGACGTCCGATGTGCGGACTTTACTATCGTCGCGGCGTTTGCTACCTAGGGCGCCGAAGAAAGAGCGCTTCTTCTTTTCGTTCTCGGCTGCGCGTTTGGCCTGCAAGCCTGTGCCTACTTCTGTGGGGACGCCGCTGCGTAGGGAGCCAGTGGCGACGGCGGTACCTTCAAGTTTGGAAGGTGGGGCAGTACGTGCGGGCTTTGTTCGTGGAGTTCGGGGGGAGTTCTCGGCGTCACTGTCTTCGAGTTCGGTGGAGTCGCCTTCGTCGATTCGCCGGGGGATCCCGCGGACTGGCGTGAGACCGGTTGGTTCGTCTTCGTCGCTAGAGTCGGCGAAGCGGCTGCGGGCCAACCGCGGGCCATCGTCCTCTTCGTCACTGGAATCGCCGAAGCGGCTGGAGAAGCGGGACTTTGGTTTTGATGCTGCCGGCGTAGGCTTAGAGCCCCTACCGAACCCAAGAGAGCGGACCGGGGACTTTGTGCGATTCTGCCTCCCAGAGTCCATAGAGCTTCGCATGGATGTTCGCATACCTGGGCCGACAGTGCTAGGACCAATAGAACTGAAAGGTCGTCTTGTGACAGGTCCACTTGGTGATGGGGAACGAGCACTGAAAGCACGAATGTTGGCTGACTGAGGTCGAGAATCGACGGATCCACTTCGCATTGATCGTCTCATCGAATAACGGTTACCATCAGCCGTGGTAGAAGACCTTGCCTTCTTGAAACTGCTTGAAGAGTCGCTACCGTTGGAGACGGCACGACGCATTGTCGACTTCTTCTTTGGCTGAGCGACCACAGGAGTTAGAGAACTTTGCTGCGTACCCATGGAAGCGGCACGATCGTGATTTACGGTTGACTTGTTCTGGGGTTTATTATAGTCGACCATAGCTACTGCGGATACGGGACGTTGTTTCTTTTGCAGCGCACCCCTAGGCTCTGAAGATTTCGGAGGTGCGCTCTTTCGCATTGATGAACGCATGTGCGTTTCCGGTGGAGACTCTGGTCCAGAAGCTCGCATTGACTTCTTCATCGCAGGCACAGTGGGCGATTTGGCTCTCACTATGTCCTCGCGATACTGCTTGTCCGGCCAAGGTGGAAATGGTGCATCCTGATTCGTGTCTCGCGGCTGAGAAGCTTGTTGTGCCACTACCTTTTCCTTCTTTTTCGGCTTTGGTCTCAATTCTGTTGGAGGGTCATCAGCCGTGCCCGGGGCAGCTGCTCTCTCCATCTGTTGTTTACGACTTTGACTCAGGCCAGACCAATATTGTTGTGCTCGGTCCCATCCTTCCTCTTGTGCTGGTTCGGAAAGTTCACTCTCGTTCCTGGCCAAAGGATTAGGTCTATTTGGTTTAGCGACTGGTGCAATGACAGGGCTTTCGACAATAGCATTAATGGATCCAAAACCGTCGCCCTCAAGGTCCGATAGATCTTCTGCCGCATCGCTGTAGATGCTGCTGCCCGAATCCTCGGATTCCTCGTCATGATGTGGATCAGTTTGTATCCGTAGACCCTCTGCAACTTCCCCAACAACTGGAGATCCAGGTTCATGGTGAGTAGCTTCAGGCTCGGGCTCTGAGATCCCTATACTGGCGGGCGTTGGGTCTGTCGCATAATGCTCCACGAAAGGGGCTGTAGAATGCTCTTGAAATTGCGAGACGTCGCTCGAAGAAGGGAAACCACCTGGCATTCCAAACCAATCTTCTTGATCTGTTTCACGACTTTCTGTGCCTGGGGTGGCAGGTTGGACTGCAATTGATGGTACGGAACCGATAGTTACCTGCGTTGACGACTCCTCCTCGACTGCACTGTTGGTGGGTGCAAATTTCTGACCAAGGGCGGTTCCGTTACTCGATAAGGACGAGGCCAGAGTAGTTGGCGAATTGTACGATTCGGCCCCATCATCGCTATATGTACTAGGATCTGTGTCGGAATGGTAGCCGGAACCTTCAACGGACGTAACCTCAGGAGGTAATGGCTCATTCGATGCATGCTGGGGTATGCTGATGTAAGGGCTACTACTCTTGTTCACAAAATCTTGATAAAGTACACCGCCTACTATTTGGTCAGTAGAGACTTGCGTCTCGCCAAGCTTTTCGTCGGAGTTGTTCTGGTTGACTGTTGGCCCAGAATCTGGCCTGGCCCGGTCGTTTCGCCCGCGTATACTGCCAAAGGAAGGTAGCATAGGAGTAGGCTTCATAATACTTTCTTGATCCGAGTCTGATCCTGCGACCACTTTATTCTTGTCGCGTCCGGAACCATACCACGCTTTGTCCGAGTCCTCCTTGTTTTGTGGACTCAATATCACAGGAGAATCGGGGCTAGTGGGTGGACTGGCAGCACGACCGACAGCGACTGGCTCATCGTCAAAGCTAACACGTGCCCTTTTCTTCCTAGAGGCAGGCTTCAAGCCTTCATCTGAGATGACTGATGTTGTATCAGACGCCTCGCTTGCTGCCTTTCCATGAGACTGATTCCAACCTCCAGGTACAAACCCGGCCGGCGAAGGCCTACGTGGTGACGGAGAATGTTTGAGAGCAGACTTTGCAGGTGACACTGAGCGAGCTGGCGGTTGATGTCTCAATTCCTCTGGTGTATTTGATATGGGTTGAGACGAGAAGTGAGCAGCTCGTGCTGGGCTTAGAGATTGATGTCGAAGTGTGGATCCTGTATCTAGCGAGATAGCATTGGCCGGCGATTGTGACGATAATAGCTGACTTGTAGCCTTTTTATGCTGTTGGCCGTTTGCAAGTGGCTTTGACATATTCGGAGCTGTTCCTGTGCTAATGTTGCCCTTGTACCCCACAGTCTCTTGCGTCTTCTCTACTAGAATTGTTTCGTCTTCTTTCTCTTCAGCTTCACGGTCTTCTCTCACAACGGAAGGTTGCTTGGCCAGCAGTCTGGCCGCCCTTGTGTTGTAACTTCGGGGTCGCTCCGCCGAACTGCTCACATCAGATACCACCGAGTCTGTATCAGATGCGTAAGAAGACGTCTGCGTGCCTACGGCAGGGGCTATCCTTTTCTTTTTCCTTCTGGGTGCAGTATTTACAGTGTTGTCTAGCCCAGCTGGTTGAGATGTGGGAGCTGAAGGTGAAGGAGTTGATGAAACACTTGGCGGTTGCCTTCTTGGGGTGGCCTCTCTAGTCTCAATTGCACCAGCCGCCAAATGACTGCCCTCTGTCAAGTCTCTGGCTACCACCGTTTTCTTCTTCTTGACTGGCCGCGCCGCAGTCTCTTGCATTCGGTATGCTATGTTTTGCGCTTCACCTTCCGGTAACCTCTGCGCAGGACTGCTCTTTGCCGAAAGCTGCGCAGCAGTTGATGACTGGCTCAAGGGCGATTGCGGACGTCGGCTGGGCAGTGGTGAGGTAGGCGGTGAATTCCGTGGGCTCATCGGCCGCGAGAAATTAATTGATTCTCGACTCTGTGCGCGTTCCTCATCCAACCTTGCAATCTTCGGCTTGTAATAATTTCGGATATCGCCCCTACCCAGCATAGCACCAGGTCCTCGGTCCAAACTGACACCTCGCCCAGAAGGCCCGGGAGGGGGAGAAAGGACCCTCTCCGGAGGCTCGACACTTGCTGCCCGTCGACCTGATTTTGCCGGCAGCGGTGGGGGCAGCGACGTATATCCTTTGGGGAGGGCAGGTACTGGCGGAGGATCATCGGTACGCATGCTTGCTGAAGTCTTTCGATTCGGTGAAGGATCCCTGAATGACCGCTCGGTCATCGATCCAGAGCTGTTCTGCCGCTGTAACCCTCCACGGAGACTAGGACTTGCGCTCCCATTGGAAGATGTAGATCCCCGTCGCTGCATACGTTTGGTTTGTATTTCCCCCACTGGTGTAGGCGTCGTAGTGTGAGAGCGGAGAGCTGCCGCTGCAGCGGAATTGGAGAGACTTGCATTGGAGGCACGGCTGGCGAGGAAGGCCTGTACGGCTGCTGTAGACGCTGCAGCGGTTGGAGGGGTTTTGACATGCTAAAGGATTGATGTCAGTAGGATATTCTGCTTGTGAGAATGACACATGTATCAAAACGTGGGAAATTTACGGGGTTCGATTGCGCTCTCTTGCGATGGAACATGTTGCGCCGCGATTCGAGACGGACTCGCAGATGGGCTTGCAGTCAATGATTTGGATATATATCCCAAGCTGGCCTTCCTCCTATCGTGACCGGATGCTCTTACGCGAGGGCACAAAGGAAATTTTCCAAAGGCGGAGACGAGCTCAGTTAGTGCAAGTTAGAGGATGAAGCTACCGCGAATGACGTCGGAACAGAACAGCCATCCTGGTGATTCTCGTGGTGTCTGATACAAGTAACAGGTGTACACGATGAGGTAGATTCCGCGTGGAATGTTAGGCGATATGTGGCTCAACGCACAGTTTGCGGCTGATGTTGGAAGTTTGATGGGTTTCACTTTCAGGGCAGCGGCGCGGCAGGAGCGGACAGCAGTACAGACAGCGGGCAAGTTTTTGGGTCTGGCCCTTCTAACTGGGTGCGCGCCTCGAACGTCATCCTGTACGCTACCACTACTGAGGTGGTCATTTGATAGTTTTATAGTGAATCGATATGACCTATTGAGTTCTAAGAAGATTACTTGGGAAGTTTCCCAGATCGAACGAAAGTACCACCGCTGCACTTGTTGACCTTGATACGGTATATCATTAATCATTCCATCTCGCCTACTCCTTTTTATTTTGAAAGTGTGGACTGTATTCATGTTAGGACAGTTCCTGTACTCCATAGGTAGCACTTGAACGATAGCAAACATGGTGTTCTCATTCGATGACGAGTAATGTTGACTCCTTAATACTCAATGCCATCAACCTTCCCATTCCATGACCATGGCGCCCTCTACTGAGACGCCTCTACCGCAGATACCTCTGCCAGCGGGACTTCGCGAACGACAGGTCACAAGCAGCGCATCCGATCTTTCGTATCACCTAATCGAGGCCGAAGAGCGACCCAATCCCCTTATAATACTACTCCATGAATTCCCAGAGCTCGCGTATTGCTAGCGTAAGATTATGCCAGCCCTAGCAGCTACTAAAAATTGTGTTGTAGCCTTTGATCAAAGAGGGCACGGAAGAAATACAGGCTGGGACACTTCATCCTTCGAGGACGTGGATCTCCGAAATTTTCCTTAGACGAACCTGATGCGAGATGTGGTTTTTTTGGTACAACGACTTGGATACCATGTATAAATCGCGTAATAGGCACTACTTTGGCGGAGCGATTGCATCCTTCTGTGGCCTTGCGAGGCCAGACATGTTTTGTAGAGTCGTCTTGATGGGCTACCCATTTTTAGGGGCTCCTGAGTTGCCCTTCAATAAGAGTGCGGGTCTGGATGAAGAAAAAGGACCCAGTCAGGATACACCAACAACTAGCCAATCTGCCAGAACCAAGGAAAAACTATAAATGGTATTACTCGACTGCGGCTGCTAATGCGGAGATGTCTTCACCAAAGGGCTTAAAGATTTTCCGAGGGGATGCGCCTAATGATCCTCATTCATTGGAAGATTCGACGGCCGAAGAGCTCTCGAAGCTGCCCAATTATTACATGATGCCGTTGGACATGGGAATGCCGGAGACAGTGTTCCAAGCCATGTTTCTCGCAGAGATCCAGCGGGCCAACCGGTCCAAACGGCTTATTGACATTGAGCTCAAGGTTTATACCAACGAGTTTGGCCGTATTGGTTTAGAGGACGCTTGAATTGGTATCGTGTCGCCACTAATTCAGAGCTCATGCGGGACCTCGACATCTTCGCCGGGAAAAAGATGGAGGTACCACTACTGTTCATTGCCGGAACGAAGGATTGGCTGCCCTACCAAGTCCCAGGCTCGCTCGAACGAGTGCAGAAGGCCTGCGATATATTTAGGGTACGAAATGGATTGAAGGCGCTGATCATTGGGTTCAGCAAGAACAGCCTGAGATGGTCGCTCAGAAGTTATTTGACTTCCTGCGGAAGGCTGACCTGTAATTGCGGTGGGAGAGTGATCAAGAGGCGCTGGCGTATCGTATCTGAATCCTATGTCACCAATCTATAAAGATGATCGAGACTTTCATCTAGCGAGCACGCATCATGCCTAGATCTCATTCGTCACTCAATATGTAATCTTGAGATGGTGACGCCCTATCCTCGTAGAAATGTAAGAACGATTGCCAAGATCCGAAGGCAGAAGAGGTGTAGAATGCGTCTTGGCACAACACAATAGCATATAAAGCAGTGCTGATGATGATCGAAAGGGAAGCAAGAAGGGGAGTGTAAAGCTCGCAGGTCATGGCAAAGTTTGAGGTAAATAAGGCAAAGACAGACCCACGCACAAAATACAAGACAACGATCTGCAGCTGATGTGAGAAGGCATCACGTTTATCAGATGTGGAGCGATAGAGGCTCTGAGGTTTGCGGGAGATGAGCGTGCAGTAGTGGCATGCCTGAAAATTGGTGGCGGTTCAAATGACGAACAACGAAGCAATTATAGATTTGTAGTGTCTCGTAAATAGCACAGTGCCAACCTTGTCAACGCCGCATCCAAAGATTTCAACCTGAGCCCTGGCAGCAGGTTTTAGTACATCGTCAAAATACAACATATGTTCCAAAACGCCGAAAATATGCCCTGCGGTCTCAGACCTTATACCATAAATGCCCATATAGCTACTGCGGCGATTGGTATTGATGCTAGCCATGACTTTGGCGTTGAGATGGATGGTAAGGCGTCAGACTTGAGATTGTTCGTACTGAAGACGAACTGGAAACCGATGTCTGTCGAGTTGGAGCAGTTCGTTTCGTTGACTTCTGGTACGTCTTTAGGATCGGCGAAAGTGATGTCGACGCACTGCAATCTTCGAATTAGCGACTGAACAGCATTGCTTAGTCCAAATGAAGCACTCACATTATACAGAGCTGCGCCGTGCTGCGCCGTCTCGATGATTTGTATCGTAGCATTTTGGCCGATTACAGCGGTATAATTGACGGGCAGTGGGACTTGAGGCATGCATACGCTCCCTGGGTATTCATTGTTATTGGGTCCAGTTATCGCAAAGACCGTTTGCATAGGCAACGAGAAGTTCCCAGGTGTCGTGCCGTCGCCGAGGTTGATGTAGATGAGAGCTGACGAGTGACCGGGGAACCAGCCAGGCTGGAAGCCTACGGCGCCGCCGCCCACAGGCCAGAGGGTACGGTTGTTTGAGCGAGGCATACCACCACCTTTGTCTTGTCAGTATCAGGCCCTTGTACAAGTATCGGATTTTGCCATACATGGATATATCCATTGCATGCCATATGGGTAGCTGCCGTTGGGTCCAGCACCCAGACCGTCAACGCCTGGGTCTGTGACATTGCCGTACGAGTGTAGATTGTTCCCTCGCCATCCGGGATACGTTATGACCGTGTGCGCTGAGACAAGTGATGAGAGAAAGAGGAGGTAGATGGCGGCGGTGAGGAGAGGTCTTGACGAAAAAGGCATAACGGAAGAGAGGCAGTGTAAGAGTATAGCTGTGCTCTTTTGTTTCGAGTAATGAGGTTCAACTCTGCCAAGTGCCAACAATGATAGAAGATGAAACCCAGCGACAAGAGGAAGCCTTGTGTTGCAAGAATAGACATCTCAAGCTCTGAGGGGGCAGCCAGATCCCTTTTGCTAACCGGCACGCTGGCAGAACTTAGCCGCGCCAGTACAGCGAAGAAAGCCATGTCGAGTTGTCAACCAAGCATTATTGGCCCATGAGGAAACTGTACGGACCTCGCGCCGTGAATTAATTTGGCTGGGTCGAGGGGGGTGACAAGTGGGAGGAAGAATCCATTGGCGGCTGGAAGCACTTACGTGCATGCGGATTGCAGTAGCAGCAATAGTGTTAGTGAAATGGGTGCATGTGCAGCCAGTCAGCGTTAAGAACTTGAGATGTTCAATTCACGGGCGGCTGCTTAACCCCTACGAATCCTTGGCGCCTGGAAGTTAGAACCCGTGCTCATGCTCCGTCGGATCCGACCTTGAAAGTTCCTCTCATTCGTATATATATCTAATACCTTACTTTCGACACGGATTACATTATCTACCTTACGAGGGTTACCTTATCTTCTGACTTGTTTCACTGTGCCGAGTGCAAGTAATCTTCTACGCCTTTGAACGTTATTGCTGACACTTTATCGCACCGCGAGGATGCGTTTCAAGACTGATGCTGAATTGTTTCGGGTGCGTCTGAATCTACTGCAGCCTTTCACCATTTCCACGCAGACATACAGAGGACATCGCTATGAAAGCCTAGGCTAGGTACTCCAATCGAACCTGACTGTGTTTATAAGCCCTTGCTGCTTCTATAAGTATTCGTCACCAGAATTCATCTCACCCACTACGGAGTAGTTACAGAACGGATCCGCAATCAAGATGTAAGCCCTATAGTACGCAAGCCAGTGCGCTCTTCCAGGTCCCGTTCGGCAGTGTCTAAGAGCGAGCCCGAATCATTCTTATCTGGCAGAATAGATCGTGATCTATCCTTCCCTTCAACAATGATCAAGCACCCTCGGTACTGTTTCTCAGCAACGGCGTCTCCTCATCCGTCGTCTCTCCCTCACCACCACCCTCTGCCCCAGCTTCTCCTCCGTATTTGGAATAAACCCTACTCCCGTAGTACACCGAAGCAAGTACCGCAGGACTGTTCCCAGAACATCAGCTGCTCTTCCTCAATCTCGGCACACTTGATGCAAAACAAGTAAGACCAACTCACTGCTGAAACACGAATTCCGTTGTGGCAAAATCGCCCACATAAGACCACCTCATCCGCGTATAAGCCGCGATACTCATAACAACCCAGAACACTCCGATCATTGTCGCTTTTGTCCACTGACTAATAAGATAGGTGCGGGTTGCGAGTTTATGTTTAGTGAATAGGATGATTTCGGCAATGTTGATGAGGACGTTGAGTACGGAGAAGACTATGATAAGCCATGTTCTGTACTGCAAGCATTAGTTTTAGGTACCATGGTTCTCCACCAAGAAAAGTGAAGCGACAAATAAATCTTGACAACGAGGAGGCGCTGGGAGCAGAGCACATTACGCACCGTAGATCCATATGCCTGTTTCTCCACTCTGGCACATTGTTTTGGACGATTGGGACGCCGACTAGGAACAGTATTGCGAGGCAAATCTGGATGATCCAAAGGGGTGCAAGGACTGGAAGCTTCCAAGGCGCATGGGTCTTGGGCCTCTCGGGCATCTTGACGCTGTACAGAAATATTGGTGTATCTTTGCTGTTATTTCTGCTTGGATGTGTAGCCCAATCTTCGTATATTCCTGGCTAAACTTTGAACAAGAACCAAACTCTGTGTAGCAGTATGAGTATACTGAAGTCTCTTTCTTGTAACAATTACAAATATAAGTTGGATGAGGCACTCTGGACATTATATCTGTTATCTAGTTGAGAGCATTGCCTGCCCTGGCGCCAGTTGAGGGAGCGCACTGCCTCAATCCTTCCAACGCAGAGTTTCAGCTATGTTAATCAACAAATATCTACCTTTTGTCATCTCCCATCACTGCAAAATATTTTACTATCAAATAAGTTCTTCCTACTCTCATCGCGAAATGGAAGAGTCGAAAGAATTAAAGATTTCTCTCGATCCATAAGCTCGCCCAGCTGCTAGCGCCGTTCAATATTCCAGATTGATATTTATTTATTGGAGCATCACAGGTACATACGACCCTGGAGACCAGAAAGCTAGGCATTCTCCTCACCTTCATATCAAAACATCCAGATATGTCTGGTTCAAGGGTAGCTCCAAGATGCCTTTGTATCATCTCATCTGTCCCTCGCTAAGGGCCTACTATACCTAACCCTTTAGGATACACTCACCATCGCCGTTTTCCATTGAGCTCTTCCTAGACTACGCCGCTAGTGCTTTCATCTCGCGCTTTAGCAATGTCACTCACGATCGTATAATACTGTCATGATCGAGACTTTTTTTTCAATTAATTTTCTTGCTCACTAGATCTTTATCGGCTAATCAGCCACATTGTCATCTACTGGTTTTAATTGTAGCCTCGTAGATCGAAGAGCACATCAACACGACTGAGCTGACGCGAAGGTTGATGGAGGTTTACAAGAGTAATCATAGGGTAAGGCTCTTTTGCTCTGAGGAAGCCTCCGTGCCGTGATCAGCCGGATGAAGAAAATAAAGAGCCTGCTTATCTTTAATACTGTCTTCGACTCTTCATCTCCTCTGACGATGACAACATCACCCTCCAACCTTGACACCGCGGAGCAATACACTGCGCAAATCCTTGCAGCTGCTGCGGGCACAGGAGACCTCGTGACAGTCAGTGAGATACTCCCACAATGGCTGCTGCAACCTGGTTCTGAGCCAGCTCCCGCACCTAGTAACCCAGATCTATGACCTTTCGCCTTAGTCATGTACAGAGCCATTGATGAGAAGAAGCCCCAGGTTGTCTCTTATGTGCTCGCTCTTGGTCTGAAGCTGGAACGGCTCGCCATTGAGAGAGCCTTAGACGTCAAGTCAGTTGATATCTTCCAGGCTTTCATCGACAATGGCTGGGACATCAACGCTCCACTCGGCGAACTAGAAGCCTCCCCTCTAGCGTACGTATTGCCTTCTGCCTTACTTCCTCCATCCTTCTCATTCCTTCATATATGTCTATGTAACGCACTACCCGATATGCTCACCGACTCCTTAGTCGTGTTATAACCGACAAGCCTCTTGTCTGTTGGTTTCTTTTACATGGAGCATCTCATTTGGACGTGCTTCAGAGTGCTGCAGAGTCGCCTGCAGAGGGGCGACTACAGGTCATGGAGTTTCTTCTGGATGCCGGGGCTGACATTGACGCGGTGAAGTGGAAGCACCACGAAGAGAGCTATACGAGCTTTGAAGCGTTAGGGTTAGGTACAGCATTGCACTACGCGGCTAAAAATGTTTACGCATAAAGGGTGGAGTTGTTGTTAAGGCGCGGGCCTAAAGCTGACGTTCTTGATTTGACGGGGAAGACCGCGTTGGATCTTGCACGAGCATATGGGCAAGACAATACCGCTACTCTGTTGATTAACCATTCGCCCACATATTCTAACGATAACCAGGAATAGAATAATATAGGTTGCTAGAGGTTGGAAATCACTGCTATGTAGGATGATACAAAGGATGCTGTATCTGGGTGTTGCAGATATTCTAGACTCTCCATAGCAGTGCTAAGAAGTCATATATGAAGCAAAGATTCTTTTTCCTAGCTCAGCCTTGCGCCGACCGCCGACTTGAACTCCATACTCATAACATCGATTGAGCAGCTTTTATTCGAAGATGCAAGCCTCATTGAAGGTAACCAGAATATGTGCATTTATTAGCAGAAAACCTAGGCACAGTTTGCTTGAATGACCAACTAGTTTTGCACAAAGAATAAAACAACCCATGCCATTTATATTGGTAAGAAGTAGAAGTATCGGTGGCCCAATTTCATACATGATGCTGAACAATATCATATCAAGACTATAGATATTGTTACGGGTGGTCGTATCAACACATTAGCGTTCTTGATACTCTTCGCTTAGTTCTTGTGGAAGAGGATTGCTGTCTTCATATTGAAATCTCGATTGCAGATAGTTGATGGCTGCTGGCCTAGCCAAAAAAAAACTTCATAGTTGCCCATGATGTCCCGGAAAAAGCACAAGAAGCAAAGTGAACAGCAAAAGCGTCTTCGGGTAACCGACGCATCTGGTTGGACACATATTATCAAGGGATCTCGGGGTCAAAACCACCAGAGATACACCAACTTGCATGAAGACGGCAAGTCCACGGAGGCTCCTAGAGATCTTACCGTTGACAAGGTGTTGGAGAGATTCCAGAAATATTGCCAGAATTGGAAGGAGTCTGTTTCCTTCAAGGACTTTCAGCTCATTCTAGAAGAGGACGTCTTGGCTTCGGAGAAATGCAAAATCACTCGATGTGTGTGCCTAGGCCTTGGCAGCTTCACATCTGAAGATGGCAGAGAAGCCTCAATGTATGAGCTCGCCTTCTTGTCCACCACGCTTGAGATACTCGGTTCGTCTGTTAGCCTGCTAACAACATTGTCCCTCCACTTATTTGCTTGCAGGGAGGAAGCACAAGATCGACGATATCTACCTCCAAGACCCAGCGTTCAACCACTTAGACGAAGAAGTCATCCAATCACTCGGCTACACGGTCCTCAAGACTCCAGAAGCTTTCGAAAAGATTTCCACAACCACCTTCCTTTTCGTCCCACATCTAGAATCGCAATTCTACGCTATGGCGCTGGACGCTGCTCACCCCTCACTATGTATCGGTAACGACTTAGAAGTCTGTGGGTAGGTTCTGCAGGCGTTCCCATCCACCAACGACGACAATTGCGAGCTAATACCACGCCCAGAGATATATATCCCAGAGACCCAAATTGGATGGTAGCAGCTCGCAGGACCTTCGACCGTTACATGGATACGACAGTGTCGAGACCCATGCCTCTCTTCGATCGAGACACCTGGCCATATTTCATGCGTATATACTGGCCTCAACCGAGCGACGACCTTACTACAGAAAACCTCCAGCCAGTTCCCCAGAAAACCCCCGAAGACGGATTCGAGATTGCCAAGAAGCCGAACCGGCTAGAACTAGAGGAGCGAAACCCAGGAACCGGCCATGTTTGACCATCACAGGGAGATCACGTCGACCTCGGACAAGGCATGGGACCTAGCACACTGACTTTGGCCAGTGAATCCCCAGAACAACTACCCCCAAGCATATCCTCACAACAGCAAAAGAAGCTGACACACCCTTCGACCACACCCAAACTCTTCCCACGGTCAACAACCGTTCAAGCAATCCAATCGCAGTATACCAAACCTGTTCTCCCCACACGCAGCAAACAACCCCCAAAACGAACTCACAGCTCCTCTCTATCAAAATCTCACCTAGCCTACAACAACCTCATCAGCGCAGTACCCCCCTCATCCAGTACTTAAAAGTCCTTCCTGCAAAACCGGCGCTTTAGAGTATATACAACGACGACTGCAGAAGAGAGGCAAGAGCGCCTATCCAGGAGAGAGAGCTGTCCTGGATAGAATCACATAATTCAAGAGCGAGTCCTGAACAGTAGCTCTCGCTGTGGTCGTACTTTAGTATCGATCACGGCTTATCCTCAGCTACCATGAGCAGAACGTCACGATTCTGTCCGTAGAGCCAGTCAGCCCTTTGAGCTACCCGCGTCATAGTCCTTTTGAGAGCATCAAAGACAAGGTTCGGCCAGAAGCATAACATTAAATCAGGCTCCCGGATGTTCAGAAATCAAAAGCAGCCTGAATGGTATTCATATTAGCCTATCTAACCACTACAAAAGTACGCCTACGCCGCTAATGCTCCCTATCCACACCTCCCCTCGTGCTAAGAGGACAAAATACCACCATCCCCCTGAGCCATGTGTCATGTCCCCAAAACATCTAGCCATACTCTCCGTACAACAGCCTACCTGCCTTTCCTCGATAAAGCAAACCGCCACCCCATAATCCCATTGCCACTACCCTCCACCTCGTGCGTGACAAGCATGTCATCATACTTTACCTAGCCGAACATTACCCTCCTTTTCTTCTTGGTATTTGTTCCGACATTCCGCTCTAACATCTCATACTGTAATGCCCCAACTCCAAAACATAGACACCTCCCCCTTTCGAAGCCATTCGATCAGACAGTTTTCCCTCCACAATCAGGAATCTTCAGCCCGGGCTTCAGATTCCTCGCCGTATCCATCAATCCCCATTTGTCTTCCCACTCCCTGCCCGGAGAATCGAGCATGATCTTCCATGGCTCGTCGAAGGCTTCGAACCTGCTCGCATCATCAGTCACCCCTCTACCCTAAAAATGCCCATTCCCTGGCCCCAAAATCAAAGAAAGCAAGTACCAACTTACCAGAAATACTCTGTCCCATTCGACAAACTCTGGCACACAAAATCGCTCATAAATTTATTCATCTCATTAATCCCCGCCACACTGCTTTTATCCACCGCGATCGCATCCGTGCAATTGGAGGGGCCGCAATCTCTTCCTCCGGAACTCGGCCACCCAACTTCAGAGATGATGTTCTTCTTATTCGTACCTTTTGTCAGTAACACATCTTTTGTTTGCCAAAAATCCCATGTCCATGCTGCTGCGACGTCGACGTTGACACCGGCGAAGAAAGGGTGGACGTTTGACATCACGATATCAGTGTCAGCCGCCAGACCCGGTGTCCATTTGTCTCCAAGATCGGATGTTGCGACCGGGAGGTCGTATTTCTGAGACGTAAAGTTTTGCCTGATATCAGACAATACCTTGCCCAATTGGGTTTCAGTCATGTCCTGGCGGTAAAGTACCTCATTGCCGACGATAACACCTGCAAAGGGCCCCGCACCATTTTTTGAAAGAATGTCGTACATGCCATTAAGGCCGCGGTCATTTGTAGTGGTGTTTGTGGCAAGCCAAACGCCGAGCCAAATTTTCATGTTTGTTAGGCCGAGCTTGTCGATGGCATGGAGAACCATTTCGGTTTGGTTACAGTCGGTGCCGTAAAGGCGGACAACATTCGTTAGTTGGGATAGGACTGCCATGTCTCGCGTAACATTGTTCTGACTCGGGGGCCACTTAAGGCAGTCGGGGTATTGGACGCCCCATGGTGTATAGTCCATTCCCGGAAAAACCTTGTGGAGATTTGGATTTCCCATCAGTGCCTTGATCTCTGCTGAATCTTTTGTCAAGTCTCCATGACCGTCGTCTTGTGCAGCAGTTTGTGACTGTGTCGAGTTCGATGAGGCTGCATTCTTATTTTTCTTTGATGCTTCAACGCCCCCTACTATTCCACCAACGATGGCCGCAAGGACCAGGATGACGATAATGGTGCCTACTATCCACCTCATCCTGCTCCGGCCTGAGGTTTGTCTGGAAAGCCACTCGCTTTTCTCGACTCCAGCATCATCAAACCCTTGCCTGGCCACAGGACCATATTGCCCGCTAGGATCTCTCGCCCCGTTGCTGACGACGTTTTTCTTCCCTACCAAACTTCCCAGCTTTCCGAACACGCCTCCTGCGGCTGCTCCTCCAGCTACAGCGCCCACGGGAACGGCATGCTCCGAGGATGAGGGTGTCTTCAGACCTAGTATCGATCTGCTTCGTGTGACCGGTTCTCTTAGACCGTCATCTCCATCATCCGCAATATCATTGTGATCTATTTCGCCGCGCGCTACTCTTGGATCCCACGCTGTAGAAAATCGCTTGTAAGGATTATCGGAATAACTATTGCCACCTTCGTACTCCCCTTGTGATGGATACTGAACCAGTGGTATGCTGTCACGCGAGGAGTAAAGTCGTGGTGTAGACTGTGCAGGTGAGGGAGCGGCGGAGATGTGTTGATTTTCATCGTCGAAAGGATCGCTCCTCGATCGTGCAGGTGAGGTATACGGATCTCGTTGTGTTACCCGACTTTGAATTGGAGGCGGGACTGGTATGTAGGGTGTGTCCGAGCCAACTGTGTCAAAACCACGTTCGGGTGGTATACCCGAGCGCCCTTGGGAGATCCTGTTCAGGTCTCGCAGAGCTTCTACTCCGCTATCTCTTTCATTGGTATTTGCTACACCAAGGGCAACTCCAGCAATGCCACCTCCAGCAGCTGTTATGCCCATGTTGTCAGCACCTGGCGTAGTTGTTGATGCAGTCCGGTTGGAGGTGGAATGGTCTAGTCCACTGTCTCGGTAGCTTCTAGTTTGAATCGGTGGAGGTTCCCTTCTTGAGTAAAAAGGCTGTGGAACAGGTTGTGAGTCCGAGGAATCTGTTTGTTGAGGTAATTGAGGGACTCTGGAAAGGTAAGACTGATGAGCTGGAGGGGATGGTGGGCTAACGTCGTGATTTCTCGTTGGGGGAAGTGTGTATGCGGGTGCAGTGGAATACTGCATATCTCGGAAGCCAGTGTCTTGTGAATGGGGAAAGTGGTCCTGGCCGCCCCCTCTTAACGACAACTCGTCATCGTCGTTGAATGAGAAGGTACGATCTGGCATCGATCGCGCCATGGCAACGAATGAATATGGCAAGAGGAGCTCAGGAGAGTTGTGGGACTGCAAAGCCGTCTCAGATGAGGCACGAAATGCTGGAACGGTTGGGTGGTGCAAATTCCCGTGTGCCTCGTATTCGCCGCTGTACACCACCGTGATTCTCAAGGGGTTGATCACTACTCGACCGGTTTCTGGCTCTGACCCTTCTCCTCGAAGTTCTGTTCAGTGCAGGGACCGGCTTCGGTACGTACTCTTTGCTAGGTTATCTGATACTTTACCGAAGTTTATTCGAAACCGTATGTTCCAAGAATAGAATTTATTCTAATGGATTGGCGGGACAACAAAGCGGCTCTAGCCCGGACACAATAAGTACGGTACCTACATGAAGAAAGATATTGTGCAAGCTGTCCAATGCTACGCGATATATCTAGATCAACCGTGATGGAGGTGTCTAATACAGGTTCAAAGCAGGTAGACGTACTCAGTACAGGGTCGTCAGGCTCCGCCGGCTACGATAGGAGCATTAGCTTGCAGATACGGCAACAGTTTTACGACGGTTGAGGCTCCTACGTGTTACTGTCAATTGAACTGTTAGGATGAGTACGGGCAAAGCTCGTTACACCACTGTTTGCAATCTGAATTCTCGCTGAGGGGATATGGAACAGCAAGCAAACAACAACATCATCTTCGAGAATGACAATAAATCGGAGCCGCCGTCCCAGCTGAGGACAGGAAGTGTGACTGTGTTGGACCTCGCATCTTCGTCACCGTCAGACAACTTCAACCCAGGATGGCGCTTCTATGCTTCATTCATCAGTCTCTGCATAATTACTCTCGCAGTGGCATTGGATGCCACTTCGCTTTCTGTCGCTCTTCCCGTAATAGCCCCCCTTGCCATCAATAGCCTTTTGGAACCCTCCATGGTTCCTGATCGGCGTGGTACTTCTGAGACCCATCGACTGGTTTGGAGAGGAATACAAACTAAACTAACGCTCAAAACTAGATCATCGCTGAATCCCTCCACGGCAGCGCCATCGACGCCTTCTGGTGCGGGACATCCTTCCTCCTATCCTCCACTGTCTTTCAACCCACCTTTGCTTCGCTCTCCCACATACTCGGCCGTAAACCTCTCCTCCTCGTCGCCCTCCTTTTCTTCACGGTAGGTGCAATAGTCGGTGCGCTCGCCCAAAATTTCACCTCTCTTTTGATCGGCCGCAGCATCCAGGGCGTCGGTGGCGGCGGTATCATCTCTCTGACTGAAATCCTCATCACCGACCTCGTCCCTCTGCGTGAGCGCGGCAAGTGGTTCGGTTTTCAGAGCCTAACATGGGCGCTTGGATCAGTCACCGGTCCCTTGATCGGCGGCGCCTTCGCCCAGGAAGCCACTTGGCGCTGGATCTTCTGGATAAATCTGCCCTTCTGCGGCCTGGGCTTCCTCACGCTCCCCTACTGCCTACGACTACACCACCCTCCAGGTCGCCTTGCAAGCAAACTTCTGCGCTTTGACTGGGTCGGCGCCATCCTCCTGACTGCGTCCACCACCTCGTTCCTCATGCCGGTCTCTTGGGGCGGCGTCATGTTCGCGTGGTCCTCCTTTCGCACTCTGGTACCACTTATACTTGGAATCTGCGGCCTCTGCGTTTTCGTCATGTACGAGACCTATGTCGCAAAGACGCCATTGATCCCTCTACACATTTTCTGCAACCGTACTGCAGCCGTCAACTACATTGGCACGCTTGTCCACGGTATGGTCCTTTGGTGTTTACTCTACTATCTCCCGCTCTACTACGAGGCCGTCAAGGTCTACAGTCCCATCATCGTCGGCGTCGCCGTCTTTCCCGAGACTTTCACTGTCGCCCCAGCGTCTATCTTCGTCGGCGTCGCCGTCAGTCTCACGGGTCGCTTTCGCTGGGCTATCTGGTCCGGATGGTCGCTGACGGTGCTGGGCATGGGATTGCTCTACTTGCTAGGCCCGGAGACGAGCGTGCCAGCATTTGTGTTTTTAAACCTCATACCCGGCTTGGGAATGGGTTTACTGTTTGCGAGCATGAACTTGGCAATACAGGCAGCGACGACAGAGAGGCATGTTGGGTTTTCGGCGGCCATGTATATCTTCATGCGCTCGCTAGGTCAAGGCATCGGCGTTGCCGTCGGCGGTGTCATCTTTCAGAGCCAATTTGCCGTTGAACTCCGCGGGTACCCGGACCTAGCGAGGAATGCGACGAAGCTGGCGCAGGATGCCAGTGGGCTGGTGCAGGTCATCAAGGCGATGCCGGGGGGTACGGCGGAGAGGACCGCGATTGTGAATTCATACGCGAACGCGTTAAAGATCGTATGGGCGGTCATGACCGGGCTAGCGTTTGTCGCTTTTGTGCTGAGTTTCGGAACAAAGGGGCTGAGTTTGAATGCGGAGATGGAGACGGAGCAGGCGCTCAAAGAGCGGGGGAACGATCAGCGTTCCGGGTAGTAATAATGTCGAGAACGTGTAAAGCTATCACCCAAGGAAGAAAAATTAGAAGGAGTGATGGATTTCTTCCTGATATATACATAAATTCATAGAAATAGATATATAGACTGACGAATGTTGTAATTAACCGAAATGCGCAGCTATTCTACAGCCGGTAGGAGACAAGCCAAATCTAGGCTCTCCGTGCTCCCTCGGAGCTCCTTTTAAAGCGGTGATGCTCCCTTTCCCGAATGGAAACGGCAACCATCAATCCTAAGTTCGGGAAGTATACAACATATATACACTTGACAAGGGGAAGACCATCTCAGGATAAGGAAGTCAACGATTGTGAAATCTAATCTTTTATAATTTACCTGAACACACCTAGATTGTATCGAGATGCATGTCAAAAGTGAGTGGAAATCTCCAGAATATCAATATCAATATCAAATATCCATGTTATCCAACACTGTAAATCTTTCATTCAGCGCTTTATATATGCTTCATCCAGAGCTTCATCCAGTGCTTCGTTAAGTATAATCATGTAAACAAAAAACAAAAGAATTGAAAAGACGTGTGCGGACGTGTACAAATTCGAATAAAAAGTAAACAGGATGATTTGATGTTCGATCACGAGTAGATTAGATGCTGTCGTTAGTCTTACATTCGACTCTTTGCACTCGGTCTCTCCGTTCCTGTCGTCTTGTCCCAGTCCCCTTGCTTGTATACCATCGTCCTCTTCGTCATTGCTCTTCGTATGATCCAGTCCTTACTACTAACCTCCTCATCCACCTCACCTTCTCCTAATTCCGGTATCACGTCACTGCCTTCCAGTCTCTTCAGCACAACGTCATCCTCCGGCCTTGAAAAGTACACCAGGCTGTATCGCGTGCATTCGGCCTGCGCACCCGGTGGGGAAACCACGCGATGAATATTCGACCGCAACAACCCATTCGTGAACTTGACCATCGCGTCCCCCAGGTTTACGATAGCATGGCCAGGTAAAGGGCGCACATAGCACCATTGCGCATCTTCGCCGGGAGGAAGCACCTGAAGGCCTCCAAGCCGGTTGAACAGGATAGTGATACTGCCGTAGTCGGTGTGCTCACCTAGTGTGGTACGACGGTCATCTCGGGGTTGCGGGGGTGCTTTGATAAAGCGGATCTGGTCACCTGAAGACGATGTGAGGCGATGCAGCGAAGGGAGTGTGGGGGGTTGCAGGTGCAAGTGAGTATCAAGGTGAGTGAGGAGGATGCTGACAATGGAGTGGGCGGCATGGATGTAGGAGCTTTGGAGAACTTGGGTCCGTCCAAGTAGTTCGGGGGCCGGGAGAGGTGGGCAAAGACAGATGATGTCGTCTTTGGATACCTTTAATAAGCAATGTTTAGCTAAAGGTTAGGTAGGGCAAGAATGGAAGAAGACGGACATTGTAGAATTCGTTACGGTCTAGCGTGCCGGTTCTGTCAATGACAGCCTTGCCATAGCCCTTGTATCTGAAATTGGGATCTGAGACTCATGGTACAGAAACATGTTCAGTGACAGGCGCCATACCCATAGTATGAGTGCTGGGCACTGAAGTCATATTTCTCTTTCTCTTCCAGATCCAACTCGAAAAGCTTTTCCCCAACGTCGAAGAGCCTGTCGGCGTCTTTGAGAATGGACTCGCCGATTGAGGTGCCTCGCAGATCGAGATAGAAGAAGCCTAGATTTTTACATGCTTGGTAGAAGCGCGTCGACTCCTCTGTGTCATTTTTGAGTAGTTTCTCAAGAGAAAGCCGCAGTAAAGGCGCTGTTGGGACGTCACTGGGGAACGGTGGATTTATCGTAGAAAGCCGGTCGTTTTTTCCAGAGTCTTCCATTCTTCGAGGACGTCCAGGCGTAACAGTTGTTTATGACTGGGAAATATCTCCATTCCTGGAAGCCTGCAGTCTCAGATCGTCCACGGACATTTGCGGGGTTCGCAGGGAACGACATTGATGACTGGGTTATATTTAAATAGCCCAAGATTTATCCATTAGCTCAATGGTGTAGTGGTATGCTTGTCGCTTCGGGTTTAGGTGTCTCCAGAAGCTCTAAAATTGTGGCAGGCCGAGGGTCGGTTGGTTAAGTCGTTGCATCTTACCAAATCTATGATAACCTTCAGAGAGGAGTCTGAATTTTAACTACTTTACGCTCATGGTTGAGTCTTTAGATTCTGCTATACTGTAGATTAGATGCTCCTCAGCATTTGGGACTATTGAGAAAGATTTTTGGATTTTTCTATCCTCACGTTTCGGTGAAGGTTATCCGACTGACCCCCTGAGGCCCCGGGGTGAGTTCCTTTCGCGAGCTCAACTTTTCTCGAAAAAACCTAGCAACAAATAGTTCAAATTCCGGTTGAGCCCGTTGATTTTTTGATTTTGTGTGAGAATACCGTTCGCAGTCCTCTTCCGGTTCTAGATTTTCATGCTCTAGATGAAGTCCTCTTCCAAGCGCTTCGTTCTCTAGTATGCTACTCTTGTCCTCCAAGAACCATCATCACATATCCGAATTCGACACGATTCGCTGTGTCACTAAAGATCATATCTCGTAGTACTCTCCAGATTCTACAGCAGGTACCTTTGCCAACTTCTGAGTGTTTGCAGAGGTCAGAAAACATGCTGTCTGGTCGACCTATATTGGCCTCTTTATAAAAGCATTCGTACTTCGAAATCTTAATTTAGAAGTACTTGTTCTGAGTCAAGTCGTTTGGCTTCTGCTCTCATCGTCTGATAGTCCTAACATTTATTCCTTCTTGAATGTGAACATACTCGGATGCAGCTCTGATTCTGACCCACTGGCCTCAAGTCTGTTCGCACGTTCTCACAGCAGTCTTGATGAACCATACATTAGCGTCTATCAAGACCTTCTACTTGTCGACCTCTGACACTCTTATATCGGATATACAACAGACATACCCACCCATCATTATCTTGATATACTAGTCATAGTATTCAAACATTCGGCCCCCCCCGTTCCGTGAATCTTTGAGACTCAACCACGCGCGACTTCCCAGCTACTCTTGCCTCGGACTTTGAGCGCCGTGTTCCATGCATGTCCCCCTTTCATGAAATATCTCAGCTCCTGAAGCTTAAGTTCAATAGAAACATACTGTCCGGCCCGCTAATTTCATGCTCGTGAGGCCGAACGGACATGTTGCGTGGGAGGGTAATGGGACCCCCAATAAGGAGAAGGCGAGGAGGGTTATGGGGGCGGTATTGGGATGGGAGATTCATAGTGGGTATGTTACGAGGGACGGGAATGAGGAAAACGACAAGGACGCTGGGGGTTTGGGGTTATTAGGGCTTATGGGGGCTAGAGGTGGAGGTGGAGGAGGCGCCTCTTAAGGATAGGGGAAACGGCAATGTCGAAGAAGGGAAAAGGTGGCAGACCAACAGCAATGCTGAGGCAACAGTCACGAACCCCATCACCCCACCATCAACGAGAGAGCCATCAGCAACACAAATCAACCCCAGCTTCTACAGCTCAGCTCCTAAGCCACGCTTAACACGTGCTCCAAAACGAGAAGATCGTCCGTGGCAAAGCTCCAGAAGCTTCAGATGTAGTCAAATATATCCACAAGGGCAGAGTCCCCACTCACGCGGTCATATCTAATTCCATCTACTCTGGATTTCACTGAGCACGTTGGGTCACTAAAATTGATCATTAGAGATCACGATCTAGACCCCCAACGGACTGATACTAGCACTAAACAATCACTACACTCGTCACCTAGCCACGATGTAGAAAACGTTCACAGAGTAGGGAGTGCTTTACGAGATCAAAGGCCGCTTATACCGAGGGCAGCATGGAGGAAAGATGAGATATTTCCCATCACAGCAATTGCTTCATAGGATTGCACACTCAAGTCACAATGACACGAATCAGCATAATATCCAGTCTTCAATTTTCCTAAACTACCAGATAAACTATGCAACCATGAATTACCACTGCTAGCCTGAACAATTTGGGGTGCCGCGGTATGAGTATGATGAGTAAGATACAGTTGAAATTCCGTAGCTTGAACGGAGAATTGAACATGATCCGGATGTGCGGTAAAGTTTGTGCTGATGCTTGCCTTTATGTGATGGAGAATTATTCATGATTCTACGTGCAGCCTGAACAAATCCGAGTTAGTCAAAGTTCTCATACTTTGGTAGGTGGTACGTACCTTAATTGATGGCTTATAGCCTTGAGCCATGAATGACCTTGTAGTCGACAGCAAGCTCACGACCTCCATCGTTGATCACCAACACGCGGACACTGCCGCGGCCATTCGCAAAGGATTCATTGAGTCTGGACCACAGACCGCCCTGGTCAATGACAGGAAGACCTTGCTTGACATCTCCGGTTTCAGTCATAGCCACAACACGGCCGTCATCACGAATATCGAGGACACGGTATTGCTTGAAGACGGGACCGAGCATGTTCTGGACAATGACCGAGGGAGAAGGGTTGGACACGAAGCTCGACTCCTCGTGAAGTTGCTTGGTGAAGAGATCAACTCCAAGGTAGCGATGTTGACCGGTTTGAGCAGATGTGGTGATACGAATGACCTGGCAAGGTCGGCCTTGAAGGATCAACAGATCACCAACGCGGATGTGGTGGCAGGGGATCGTGATAGTGTTTGGGCCAATGGGGCGGTCGATGAAGCGGACGCTCTCACGGACACCTTCACGAACCCGAGTGGGACCGCGGTCTTCTTCATCAATGATTACCTCCTCACGCTCATGGCGATGGTGGTGAGGATGGAACGGATGAAAAACACGATCTGCGGCTTTCTCAATGCCGTGACGGAAGGAGTGGTGGCGACCATCATCATCGTAGTAACCCATGTTGGAGCGAGTGGGTGGATCGACAGTGGTTTCGGCTTCGACTCTTATCTCTTCTTCTCGAGGTTCCGGACGGCGACGCTCGTATTCGACGTCGTAGGTTGGCTGGACGCGTCGGCGATAGTCGCGCTCGGTAATATCAATTTCTTCTTCGCGGCGAGGAACTTCGATATCAACTTTGGTTTCTGTGCGGCGTTGGTAACCTGGTTCGCGGTAGCTGTTGTGGAAAGAAGTGTCAGTCAATGTTGGCTTAAGCTTAAACTTTTCCCTCGTACAATAGTACAGGGGGTAATTAGAATAGGGGTGATCAATCGATAAGACTGGGCTGAACTTACCGTTCTCTGGAGAGTTCTACTTCTGGGAAGTGGTCTTTGTGGTGATGATGGCGATCTTCTTCTTCGTAGACTGTTACGTCTTCTTTGCGGCGCGGACGGCGATTACGATCCTCTTCGTAGATGACCTCTTCCTTTTCGTAACGAGTACGATCTTTACCGTGGGGAGGAGATGCGGAGAATGAGGAGAACCGACTTTCGTGACCTTCCCGTCCGTCGCGCGAAGCTCCTGGAGGAAGGTTGGCCTCTCCTTCTACTCTGACGCGAGTAGTCTCTGTGGCAGCGTCGCTCCGGTACGACGACGGGAAGACACTGAAAGGGATCGGGACTCTGGCGTCAAAGTCCAGGATGACGGGTGTGAGGGAGTCCTTTCTCGAATGCCTCTCGAACCGTTAAGCTAACAATTCAAAAGGAAGACAAGAAATGACTCTTGTTCTGGAGGTGAGGTGAGGAAAGGTGGGTGACGAGTTGCTGGCAACACGCTTCAACCTCTCAGTAATATTGACGACAAGGACTCAATTGGTCAAGGACTAAATCGAGGTAATTTAGGCTATGCAAGATGACCTTGAAGAGATCTAATACTTGAAGTTGATGATTGGAGTGGGTTGTGGTGAAGGAGAGTTGTGAGGAGCGTTCGCTTTACCTTAGCGTTGTGTTCTTTTCTTCAGCCCAAGTCACCCCGGCAACAGCAGCACTTGGGTCAAATCACCCAAGGTCGACTTGGACTACTCTACAAACAGCCAATGACTGCGCCTCTACTACTCGATGTGTTTCAACTCGAGTTGTATGAACAATAAAGCCGTGGGCGGAAGTTCTAATGGGCCTCAATAATTAATCAACACGCCCTTCTTCTCGGGGATTGGGTTGTTTCCATGTGATGCCCGTATGCGAGGAGGGCTTCGTGGCCTGTTTTTTCGTGGCTCTCATCCATTGGCCTAGAGGTAGGCTTCATGCAAGCTTCCTTCGCTGCCCGAGGACTTCTCACCAGACCCAGAGCTTATCATTGGGCGAGCCATGGATCACTACAGACGATCCACAGAATGTGGCTTTCTGCATCATGCATTTACCATCACATCTACGTTATGTACAACAGTACAAAGCATCGACTCAACATCCATTCGGCCTTAAAGCTTTCCTATCTCGCGCACATCTCACACATCACGAGTTTTGGCTTTGAGTGGTTTTCAATTATCTTATCTAGATGAACCTATGCTTCCATTCGAACCTGCTGCAGTCGTAAGTACACTTGTTTGCGACTTCGACAGACAGTCCATTATTGCCCTGCTGGTTTGGAATTACAATGCAATAGACTTCCCTATCAATGAGGCTCTCAGTACAAAATCCAGAGGTTTTCGGGTTTTGCCAAGCTTTTACCTGTGCGGACCCATCACAATGTGCTTTAAGGACATCCTCGAGGCACCACCTACTCACTGTCTTGAGTCTCCGGAAGCTCTGGCGGCATGGGACGTCGCTCGAATCAGCTAATAAACAGTCTTGAAACGACTGTGTAGTCGACATTCCGCTGTTTGAGAATTGTGTCTAAGGATCGAATCTTCCATTGTACGCGCTGACAGTATGGCAACCTAGAACGTGCCGATGAGATTTCGTTCCGAGTGTTTTTCTTCGATATTCCATCAAGCCGCTCTGACTTCCAGGTGCCGTTCTTCACTAAGGCTTCCTCATACACAACTATTGTCCACCGAGGAAGGATTCCATCAGCAATCAACGAATAATTAGGTGCCTTCCAAGGCAATCATGCATCAGCTGGGCAACCGGTCAAGCTCTTTGAAGTCGCCAACTGATACCCACCATTTGGCGCAAATAGTACATTCTATTATCAACGTTAGATTTGACATTGATCTCCTGGAAAAGCCGAGGGGAATTTCTAACAGAAGCCTTTTAGCAGCAAGAAACATGGTCTCAAGAGGATTTTATTGGAGGCTGAAGGGTGATCAAAAAGCCGGTGTCGTGCAGGATTCTTCACCGATCAATACGCTTCAGTTTGCGGCTACCAAGAATTCACCATGGTCTGCCAGAATACGGCACGGGGTGTTGGGGGCGCCTGACCCCACCAGAAGATTCCATTTTTGAATCAAAGAGCAACTTCTCCCGGTCTCCTGCGGAGCGGTTTCTGTAGGCTATGGCGGTGCCTACCGAACATAATGAAGTTGCTGCCCGAGGGGGCACGCCAGCCCGGCAGCGAAGGTGAGCGTCAAGGGTCTGCCCATGTCGATGGACGTAAGTCGTGGCCGCCAGTGGCAAGTGAAGACATTTTCAGCTGCAAACATCATCATGACAATGAAGAAAACTTGGTAGTACAAGCGATTATGGGCTGAAGGGAGCCAATGGTTGAAGTCCCCAGTCGAAGTGAAAGGCCAATGGAATAGGGTAGAGTAGACGGAGTTGAAATTTCAAATCCAACAATGCTTCACAATGCCTTGTCGGTAATCAATCGCTTGACTCCACATATAACCTTCGCCGCATCACCTTTAGGCAGTCTTTTGCCTCTCCAGCGTTGTATCATCATTTGCCTCCAACCCTCTACCGACATCCGCGTACAATTCTCCGTAAAAGAGCCTCTTTTGCTTTGCTATCTATCGGTCGGGAATCTGACAACCGCTAACCGAGTCTCACCAATTCCGTAGTGGCCTCCAGCCCTGTGTGTCATCAACCGTGTTCTCTCCCACTCCCGACTACTCAGCCCTTTGCCCTCTGGTTCCACACAAATTCGCCTGCCAAGGAATGCACGCAACCACGAGACGATCTATTGCTGACTGCACGGTCCTGTGTAGCATTGCTTGCGTTGCCTGATCAGCCTGCTCAGAGATAAACAACCACCCCTCCCGACCTTTGCTTCCTCACTAACGCCGACGGTCACGAATATCCTCGAGTATTCCTGTCTCACGGTTGCGGAGATAGACGACTAACTGCTTCAAAATGGAGTCACGGTATGGCGGAAGACCACTATCTCCTGGCGGTCGTCGCCTTACTCAACCCGCTCGCTCCTCCACCGGGACCCTTGTTTATCCTTCCTCCTACGATCCCTACCGTGGTCCTATTCAATCTAGCAGAGAACTAAATTCAGGCCCACGCACAAGTGCTGAACGCGTCATCACACCTAGGGTTGTTCCTCATTACAAGCCAGACAGCCCACCAATGAGACAGCCTAGAGACGACTATGTCGTTCGTCCTCGACGATTGACATTAGACCCCAGTTCCGCCAATACACGAACGCCTTTGGGTTCTATTGCGCCTAGCTCTCCAAGTCGCTCGAGGCCGATTATCACGACTGCCATCGAAAGACCTCCGAGTCCTCTGACAAAATCATCGAGAGCTCGTAAAGATGAGGACTATTACATACAGCCAGCATCGACCTCATCCCGACGAGAGCATCGTCGCTATAATACTATCGATGGCGTGGACATGAGCCGGTTGGCCATTGCAGATAGAGATGTAAGAGATAGACCGGATCGTGGTGGCTACAGGAGCTCCGGCATTGGCGGTGGACGCACCGGATATAACCTAAACCAACCCCTTGTCCGGCAGGCTCCGGAGAGTGACTATGATGGTTACGAGTATACAGACCGCCGAGAACAAATGTACAGGGACACTGCACCCAGACCCAGGTCCAGGCCAGCGGACGACTATAACGGCGGTAGGCGCGAAAGACCACTTAGTATGACCGGATTGGAAGGTTATCCGCCAAGTAGGACCAATCTGAACAGAGATGCCGGGCCTCCACCATCGACGAGAGGATTTGGGAGTGTTGCACGATCTGGGAGCGTGAGGCATGACCGAGCCAGGGACGAATCAATCCCGAGAGACTATGTACGCAACGACTACGATGCTCCACAGAGTCGGAAGCTTCCCCGCCCGCAGGTCGCTCTACATCATCCTGCTGCAGACGGTCGTGCACCGTATCCTGATGACGTAAGTGATCACTATGAGTCACGACATCATAGACCTCGAAAGACAACTCTCGACGATGGGAGGTCGGAGCCCAGGCTTAAAGATCCCTATGACGACCCATACGACCGAAGCAGTGATGATCGTTCTAGGCCACACCACGAGAAGAGTCACCACAGACGCCATGACGATGAGGATAGAGATCGCAGAGCCCGTGACGACCCTCTAAGAGATAAACGTGACCAGAGAGATGGCAGTGGAAGTAACAGTCTTCTACTCGGCGCTGGTGCTGCAGGTTTAGCCGCAGCCGGTGCTGCTACCGAAGCTGCGAGACACAAGCACCATAGCAAAGAGCCCCGAGACAGAGATAGGGATAGGGAGAGAGATAGAGACAGACATTACCCTCCGGAGAAGACACGAGATGACCGCGGCCGTGTACCAACGGGTCGCGATACGTTGGATAGCAATAGCCACAGCACCGAAGCCAGTGACGAGGAAAGGAGAGTACGGCGCAGAAGACGCAGGGAAAGACACGACAGAGAAGCAAGAGAAGCGAGGGAGGCAGCAGAAGAGGATGCCAGAAGGAGGGCGGCTGAATTGGCTCCATCAAAAGACCATGCACTCAAAGAGCAAGGCTCCTACGAGCGATCATCGCAGGCTGGAAGCCACGATAGCGAAGAGCAGAAGCAACTAACAAGGCGCCGTCGTCATCACCATTCTCGTAGCCCAGGTGGAGACTCTTATTCCGATGAATCGTCTAGTGACTCTGAAGTTGAACCTAATCGCCAGCGACAAGTTCGAGTCGTTACCCCATCGAACGAAAAACCGGACCCGCCTGTTGTCAAGAGTATCCTGCGCCAACCACGCGAGAAGTTTCCCGAGGATCCTGCTCCCGTTCGCGAAGGAGTTGCTCCTCTCAAGGACGCTGGCAAGAAAGGCATACCGCCAAATGCTCGCTGGACCAAGATTGACCGTAAGCTTGTCAATCCGGAAGCGTTGGAGCAGGGTAATGAGCGTTATGAGGAGAGGGTAGATTATGTGATTGTGCTGCGGGTGTTGACCAAGGAGGAAATCGAGCAGTATACGGCCAAGACTAATGAGATCAGACAGAGGAGGGGTTTGATTACAGAGGGTGGGCATGACTCGTAGTGGCGGATGTGATGATAATTCGAAGTGCCAAAACGTGGCAGAGCATTGTAGCGATCAAGGCGAACGCAGTGGGTTTGATAGAGCCGGTCTACCACCGAACATTTGAGGCGGTCAAGGAGGACGCGCGTAGCATAATAGATGAGAGAGGACGAAACCAGCATTCAATGTCCAACAAGTTTCACCAATTTCCCACCAAATACTGACGGCACACGAGAACAGGACGGGCCCAAGTTCCTAGGAGTCGGAACATTGCACTGCAACTTGCCCAATCCTTCAGGGTCAATCCTAAGCACGTCTAACAAGCTATCCCACCAGGCCAAGGCCAAAGTTTGGCAACAAGAAAAAAGAGCCAGCCGATCAGATATTCGCTATGTTGTGGGCGCTCATTAGGAAAGGACTTTTGCATTCCTGAGTTCCAGAACAAACGTGAACGGAACGCGAGGGGAGTGCAGGAGAACTGAGGGCGGGATATCTAGGGAGGCGTGAGCGGCGGCTTTCGTGCGTTAAGAGAGTATGACGGGGGAGATTAAGTGGATGAGTTTTTTTTGACAAAGTCTTTGGGATGCGATGCAGAGCGAGATTTGAGAGTACGAGCCTAGTATCAATACATCAAATTCGATATGAAAAGGGGGTTGAAGTACCTTTGTTGTACTCTCAAGTCTGCCTGCCCTTTGATTCGGATACTCGTATCTCATACCCCCATTGCAAATCTTCCGAACCGTAATCTTGTAACATTTTTATCATCGCACTGTACACCTAGGTTTTTTCTTCTTACCATTTTCATAATTTTGATCCTAGGACAAAACCCCGCCCCCCCCCCCCCCCCCCAAGCATCTCACATCTCCCAATCCCCCCCCCAACAAGACTAGCTCGTTTTAAAAGCTGTTGTTTGTTTCTTTTGATTCTCTCATTTTGGGGGGGTCCTTTGGGTTGTTTTTTTTTGGCTGTTTTTGCTGTTTTTTTGGGCTTGGCTGGTGGGTGGGTGGGAGTGGAGTGAGTGGATGGGGAGGGAGGGAGGGGGTTAAAAATGGATGGGGGAAGTGGGGATTTGTGTTTTTGGCGAGGGGGGGGGTGGGTATGGGGTTGGAGGGTGGGTGGGGGGAGGAGTGGAGGTGTTGATTGTTGGGGGGGAAGGGGGATGTTTGTCTTGAGTGGGTAGATTTGGGATTCGTAAATATCAGAAATACGGTCTTGGGATTGATTAATGAGACTTTATCTACGCTAATCGATTATTATATATATATATATATATTTTTGGGCTCGGAGCATCATCGGGTATACATTACATAGCGAGGATACATAGGTGCAAGAGGCGGTGGTGTAGTATTATGGATGCTCTTACATGGGGTGGGTGGGGGCTTGGTGGTGAGAAGTGTTGCCGAGGAGAGTGTGGATTTTGTTTGGGGAAGACGGAATTGGAGAAGAAGCTTTTTGACTACGCTGAGGGTCGGAGGCTTTTGTCGTTGTTCGTCCAGTAGAAATATAGTTTCATTTACGCTAAGAACTGGATGTTTGGGGGGGGAGATTGTCGTTGAAATCAAGGATGAGAAGAGAAAAAGCTTAGGAGTATGTATGATTGTGGGAAAATTGAGAGTTGGCCTTGGGAGATACGTTCAGAAGTACTTACTGCTCACCTCGAAGCACGCATGACCATATCTAAACCAAGAACCGTCTTGTCGGTTGGTCTCCATCATCCCTCAGGAGCGATCGCTGGAACGGTCGTACAACAGGAGGACTCAACCTTCTTTTGTCTCTGCGGTGGGTGCTGGAAGAGATGCCCTGTCCGCGCTCCGGCGAATAGCTTCCAGCTTCCCGGTCTCGCCTGGTGTGTTCTTTACTTCGCATCCCCAAGCCTACGAACTATAGCTTGCTTGATCGACCCTCGGATCCCGAGGCGGTTTGCACTGCCGCCCGATGTGGACCCAGAGCCATTAGCCACGGACGGCATACGCGATCGTCTGGACACCGTAGAGCGTCTGCGATCCATATCCATGTCCCTGCCATACTGTCCAGAAAGCACCGCACGTCTGGCGCCTCCGCGGGATCTTTCCGCATAGTCCTCGTCACTCCCGGGCAGAGGCCTTGCAAACTCCATATTGATATTCTCGACCGGCACGCGGGCTGGTTTGGTTCCGGTGCGGATTAGGTGCCTATCGTACTGTCCGGAAGCCACGGCGGCTCTGTACTCATCGATACTCATGTCGGAATAGTCTTGGTCGGTCATGTCTTCTTCGCGCTTGCGGGGTCGGTTGGGATCCAAGTTCCTGCTGGCTCTGTAGAGTTCGTCGGCTTCACGCAACTCGGCTTCGAAGAAGTCGGGATCTATCCCTGATATATCAGCATAGACGTCCCGTTCGAAAAGCGTCGGGCGACTGCTGTAGGAAGGCCTCCTGCTTTGCTTTCGGGCGGTTAGAGCATTCTCACCCTTGTAGGGTTTTAGGGAATCGTTGCGGAAAGGCATTCTGCTTAGCTTTTGAGTCGTCTCGAAGCAATCGTTTTGGTTTATTTTGGACGAAGTCTGTTTTCTGGTAGCAAGATGGAGAATGGAAAACCCCTGATTTGAATCTTCTTAAATACTTCTCTTCCTAAAAAAACCCGGACGATCCCTCTTTGTCTAATCCAATCGTCTTTTACGTCAATTGGTATTGCACAAAGCCCTTGTCAACAAGAAACAAGACGACGCCGTTGTTCGAAATGTTCAAAACAACAAAGGCCTTGTCAAGTCGCTGTCGAACGGTGAATAACTTGGCTCGTGCCGGAATCAGAGATAATGCCCTGAGATGCAGTACCATATCGGAGGGTAGAGGAGATTGTGGATAATAGGCTTGATTAACGTCGGCCTTGAAGACAGGTCTCGGAACCAGGGAGAGGAACCTTGGAATCGCGAATTTTCGCAACAACTGCTGATGAGGCTCAGCGAAGAATCAAGCACCAGGAAACGGGGCAGACAGGACCTCCGCCAAGAGAAGATCGGAAATTTCCTATTCGAAGTCTCTACAAGGGTTATTTGACATATTCAACTCTCCTACAGTATATCTCGGCTGCACGGCTCTAGAGTTCCTCTATTGCTCTCTGATGGTATTGCTGAAAGTGATCATCCCCCGCCTACCGTAATCCCGCAATGGAAAGTTGAACGCTTGTAGCAGATGTCTGACCTGATTGATGAACCCTAGGCTTCCAGGCTAGAATCGAGTTCGCATAGATCACAGGCACGAGAACCATATCCTCCTATCGATATATATCCCCACCTCAGAGCCACTGCGGTTACATCGGAGGCAATCCTATCCATCTTCAATTTCTCTTCACCAAAGTAGCATCGCCGACTGCCCGTCCCCTTTGAGATCTGCATTCTTAGCTACGGCCTCTACCCCGCTCTTGAGCTGACACGTTTCATTGTTCGTTACGGTCACTCCGCTACATAGATCGTAGAACCCATATTGTGCCCCACCATTTGGAACTCGTATATTGTATATCGAGCAAAGATCGATACAGGTTGAGAGATTTGTCGCTGGAATATATTGAAGGTCTGTGATATTGCCGGTGCCATCGCGATTATAAGACGCATTGTAGGTCAAGCCGCAATGGATGGTGTATGTAAGTGTAGTAGAGTTGACTGTATAGGCGGTGGAAGAAGCGCTGTTTGATGCCGGGGTGTAGTTGAGCGTATCGTTGGCCGGACAGCCGAGACTGGGATTGGATGGGGAAGGGGGAGTGGAAGTTGATGGAACGTTTGTGGGCTTCTCTTTGATACTGGAGGAGGAAACAGTAGAGGTTTCATTTGTAGTAGGTGTACTGAGAAGTGCTATGATCAGTCCCGTACGGGGTCCGAAAGAACAGGATTACCATACCTAGCAGTGCTATTGCTAGACTTTGCCGACAGGCCTACCCCCAGACCAGCGCCAAGTCCGGCTGCCAATAGAGTGATCATCAGGAGTATCAAGATCCAGAAGACGACGGGGGCGAGTCCGCATAGCCGTCGAGGATAGTTTGCATTCTGCGTATCGGGCACGTACTGGATCTTCCCGTCGTTCCATTCCTTCTCATAAGATTCTGGACCATCTTGTGGAGCAACTTCCAAGTCTCCACCATCGGGCACGACCTCCGGGTGCAAGCTCTGGGGGATATTTGTATACTCGTCTTTGGCCTTTGTCGGGGAAGTGGAGAGACGCGACATCATGGTATCTTCCACCGATGCTGGTTAGGATAAGCGTCTATCGTGTCTGACCCGATCTTGGTAGGCTGTGGGATGATCAATGGACCTCTGCAACACTTCGTCGTTGCCGCCATAGTGGATGAGGCTGAGATTCGATCCAGCTGCAGTTGACGGAACGCCTGAAGGTGTAAAGGGGCGTAGGCAATTGGGAGGGTTTGGTTCAGTTGGTGGGGTTAGTCACGGAGGTTCCTCCTATCCGGCAGTGGAGGAGTGAAGGGTCTCGCCGAACGCTCCAAGGATTGCCGGACAGCCCACAGGGAAAGCGGGAAGCAGGGCCTCCTTGCTTTCCCTTCCAGTTCCTTGTTATGGCGCCAGCTCTTGTGGCCGCACAAGTCCCAACAGGTCGTCGGGAACGAGATCCCTTGTTCAGACGTCGACTTCGGCCGTCAAGGGTTGGCGCTTATGCATGGGAAACCGTTTCTGCAACCCTCTCGAGTTGAGTTTGCGAGCTGGGGGTCACCTACAGCTCCATAGCTAGCAATCACAATTTGGAGGAGAGGATGGTACGGTAGTATGTGCTCAGGAGTGCAGACCGCAGATGAACAACACAACACATATGTACGTGGTAAGCGCTCGCGGAGAAGGTCTGATCGAGGTAAAGTACGTAATTGCAAAGCGTCGGACTCGGGGCTTATTCTATCCACCAATCTACAGTACAGTGTTCTCCCAGGTATTTCCACGACAGCCGAGAACAATAACAAGAGATAATGAGATCTGTCCAAGGGAGTTGGGAGTCCAGGAACCTGGAGGGCGCAGTCAGAGATCATTTCACTTGCGAACACGCTTTGGACGGAGCCAGGAAAGCTGCGCCAATACTACTTTCCAAGTCTTTTGTGGTGCGTGTTTGATCTACCACATCCTGGGAGCCTTATGCCACACCACCGCCAAGAGTAGTAGTCCCGTGACGGTGTCAGCGAGGTCCGGGACTTGGATGCTGGTTCGCGACAAGGCTGCTCGGAAGCAATGGAAGAAGGATGAAAAGCTTGGTACTTTTAGCTTGATGATAATTTCTGTCTGTATTCTAGTCTGTACTCGTACTAACGAGGACTTTTACGCGTAAATCCGTTAAGACTCTTTTCAACCCATTCTGATGATTGCGATTTCTCCAGCTTCCGATGATCTCTCACATACTACTTGAACGTACTGTATCATTCTTCATCGATTGGTTCATTTCAGGCAAGTTGATCGCCACCAAGGCGGGGGAGCGGTCTCGGCTTCATCTCAGCGCGGCGGGAAAGGCGATCCCCATAGCCCTTTGGGGACCAGATTGTAGTTTGTCAGATCGCAGAGGGCAAGTCCCGCCCATCACCCACTCTGATACCTTACCTGACTTGATCCTCGGAAAAGACTGACTGTACATAGTACTAGTATCGTCGTAGAAGGATTAGTTTCCTTACGCTTGCAGCTTCTGGCTTAAGAACAAACGATGGAGATGGTTAGATGAAATACTGAGGCAGCTCAGGCAACAGCTAAGCCCACTTCGAAATGGCCCAATGGCAAGTCATGTCATCATCAATCTAACTGCTTCCAGAGTAGTGGGCTAGAATCCCCCAGAAATGAAATGAAAAAGATTTTGAGATTTTTGAGACTTAGGGACTTTGAGAGAAATGGGGCCATAAAGCCGAGGCCGAAATGGAAGGACTGACTCGAGCACTTTATCTCAATCACGCTTGTTGTTTTTGTGGATTTTTGCGAGATAATCATAGAACTATATCTGATAGACGCGTACGGCATCGGTAGACGTGAACTGTGGATTCAAGGATCCGTTAAAGACCTGCTTTACTCCGTACATTACATACTTGTCCCTTCAACCTTGTGCTCAGATCATTCCAAGACCCCCTGTCCTAGCGATAAGTAGCCTATTCCCCGCTGTCAAACCTCCTGCAGCGGTATGCCGCCTATTGCTACCTTACCTTACGCATAACCTTGAACCCGTAAGTCTTTTCGCTTTTCGCTTTTCGCTTTTCGCTTTCGGTGCCTATGACCCCGCCGTTGGATATCAAAATCCAAGGTCGAGTTGTGCATTGGCATTGACGTCTGGAACATGGTTGTTGAGGCATTTCTTTTCTCCACAAGTCCTCCCATATGCCGAATGCCTAGTCACATGACCCTGGTCAGTAATAGAGGACGTGTGGTGCTGTACCTAGCTTCCCACCGTCCCGATTATGACGATGGCGCCTTCTCATTTCCGGTTACGGATGGTCTATTCCGTACTCGAGGACAGTCGAGGTCACTGTTGAGCTTATTCTGATTCAGTTATAAAATTGGCGCTAGATACGCGAGTCGCGTTGTTCTTTGCTTTTCGGTGAACACCAAAGTAAATCGGAGAGTTTGCGCAACTCTATCAAGAGCAAATTCGAGGACAAGCACAGCATAGGCTTGGTTCATCTCCGATAGACAGGCTGTGAGAGAGTGGAAGAATGTTAGTCCAACCACCGGGAAGGCTACTTACAAATTCTGACATATCCAAGAGCGAAGGGGCGAAGTGGCAGTGAATATCGACTTTTTCCCGGGAAGCTCTTTCCTTCCTCCAACCATCACCCCAAATCTGGGATCCATCCACAAGCCAAAAGGAGTCATCCAGCGTCTCTCTTGCAACCGATTCCCCAGTCTCGAGTTTCACAGCATAATCCACCCATTTCCGGATTCATTGAGTCGTTCCCTCTCACGCTCAAAGGCGCAACACTCGACCAGAGTACCCCGTCACACGAAATTTGCACAACACCGACTCGCGCATCGGGTTCCCAGTCCACGAATTTCTACTGCTGTGGAATCCAAGGTAGTGCATAACAAGCCGGCGTGGAAAACATCAACGAGAGTTGACGTTGGTAAAAGGTAAGAAAGAATCCCCAACGGGAAGTCGCGAAAGCGCAAAAGAGTCGTATGGGCCATGGCAAGGTAGAACCATGTCGACGACGCTTGCGCAAGCTTAAACGGCTTTCAAGTGTTGGGACTTCATGGCTTCATGCCCATGCCCATGCCCATGCCCATGTTCTTCTTCTTGTTCGCATGCGGGAGGCAGTGGTGGTTATGTCACCAAAGGCTCGGAGGCTTACTACAGTAGTACTAAAACTACCCTCCCTTATAAGATTTTACTGACCGCGTTTGCATGACTGCTGTCTAGATCGAGATATCATTTCTTCTCGGGGATTCAGCGAACATCATCTTACTGGTCAGTCCATCTCTTTTTGGTGTCTGTGTGCTGCACTCCAGTCTCCACCTCCACCTCTACTACTGGATTACCATGTACGACTGCAAGTTTGCACCCCCGCTTCTTGCTGTCGTTCTTGCTTTTGCATTTGTAATATAAGCAAGTGCTTTAGCCACTTGGCAAGGGAGTGTCTCGGCACTCGATCAGCCCATGCATGCATGCCTGCACGCATGCGCGACGCATGGGTGTGGGTGGGTACTGGACGGGGATCCGGATTTTACCAGCCGAGGTTTGATTTCCCACCACGACCGTGCAGGCATCATCCCAGTCGATTTCAACGGTCGGGATCGGCAGCCAATCGCAGCTGTGCGCAATCATATTCTACTGTGTACTCTGTCTGTTCGTCTTCTTCTCTTCTGGCAGGCAGCTGCAGGCAGATGATGATGGCTGGTCTTGCAGACGAAACAAAAATACCTCACTCCTGTACGGAACACATCATCCCGTACTCGCTGTGTGTTTTCGAGTCCGAGAGTGTTACACTCCCACTCACTCTCGTGATGTTTTCCTCAACTGGTTCGGAAATGCCATGGGCATGGAGACCCCACAACCTCCCTACTCGGTGTAGCACTGCCCGTTTCATCGGTACCGTCATCACGTGTTTCGTCCGTGGCAAATGCCAAGCGCGTGTTCTTGAACTCCGTCAAACCGGAAAGGTCTTAGCGGGTGCAATCGTTGCTGATTGGTTCCCAGTCCGTCTCCTATCGAGTGTGACTGCAGCAGTGCCAACTCCAGATCGACCTATCACACCCACGCCTGTCCACGTCGCACGCACCCGAAAGTCCCCCAACCGACATTTGGTGGCGCCTCGACAGACATTCGAAACAGCATCCACCATCTTCTGATATCAAGTTAATTTCGAGGTGATTCCTCTAGCTGACGTATGAAGCGACATGAAGGGTGTTTGGGTGGTGGCTAACTGGGTCTCTCAAGGTACCACAACAGATAACAGGTTTTACCTGTAGCGGTTGGGGGGCCAGACCACGCTACCATTGTGATTCTGATTATTGTTATTATTATTCCTGCGACTTTAATTGCAGGACATCAACAGTAATAACCAAAGTCTCACACCGGGAAAATCGCTTGTCGAATCAACAATCACGACCCGTTATCTGCACCCAAGGCCACGTTGATACTTACTTAGGTACCCAGCCTCATTTGTGTCAGATAACACCTTCTTAGTGGTGTCTGCTCTGCTACGGACATTTCATCGCAGGCGGCTGCCTGCCCACGGTGAATATCAAAATCCGAGTGTGCCTTTGGTCATTCGCTCGTGCGCTCATTGAAGGGTGGTTTCACTTATCATTATTGTTCCAAAACCACAACTGGTCGGAGTTGGACGGACAGAGAAAAGGTAACGTGTTTCCGTTTATGCATTAGACGCAATAGCAGGCTCGTGTGGAACAGCCCATGTACTCTGTTGGGCGTGCGTACTGTATTGCTGTGGTAACCAGGAACGAATTGGTTGTCCACTGCGTCTGTGATTTTGATAGTATCGGATAAAGTCGACTAACTTCGAAGTTTTGGGTTGCAGCAGTGTAGTCTGTTCTCCGCCAGAATTATCGCGATTACGTGGTTCGTTAGGTTGTTTCGAGTCGCAGGAAGCAGCTTAAGCAAGGCCCAGGGTTGACCCATCTGCAGCCTGCACAACTGCGCCCGCACGGACGGTTGACAGAACCGCGATTGTCAACAAACGTTGAAGTTGTTCTACCACTACGACGCTTCCACCAAGGTACTGCCACTGAGCAGATGCAAAGCATGGCTCACCAGCAGGGAGTGTATAAGGAAGACCCGGCGCCTGTAGCGGGCGATCCTGTAAGTACCGCCAGATCCTTACCTTTTCTTCATCATTTCCTTCCCTCAAACCCTACAGTACTTACCATCATCATCATTATTGTTGTTGTGTTTTTTGCTGTTGCGGTCTTGAGCTCTTTGTCCGCAGCACCTCGTGCTCGATATCACGATATTGCACTGCACACCATCTCCCGTGTGGTTGAGGGTTTTCTTTTGCTGCTTACATGAGATTGGCCGTTGGGTGCCCAATGCGAATTACATGGTATGCCACAGTTGCCGAGACACTACCGCAGCCCATCTTCCTTGTCGCCCAAACACCCCAGCCTGCTTTTCACTTCTACCTTACTACCTTACCTGCTTGGACCTCCCCCCCTGTCTCGCGCTCTAAGCAGCTGCAACCTCTCTTTTCAAACTTTATACTCAACGGCCATACCCCTCCATGTTCTTCACCTTCCCGTTGTCACTGCAAACGTCTCCTCCGTTATTGCCCTCTTGTATCGCTGCCTGTGGTCGTTGAAAACCTATCTCTCAGACCGTCATTGAGGACTGTGCACCGTCGCATATGAAGTCGTTTATCTTTGTGTAGTACCTTGTAATGCCCCTTCTCCTAGTCCATGTCATCAAATAAGGCTTATCTACCCTCGCCTCGCTTGTTCAATCAACGTACCAAGCATCCCCCCCCGTCTTTTCCACCGGTTCAGGGTGATCTGCCATCCCTATTTGTATCCTTGTCCTGTTGTGTCAATACTCGTTTACCTCGATTGTTGAAGCGGTTGTGCGTGAAGAAGGAAAGGTCACTGATGCTAGCTCGTGTTGCAATAGCATCATCCCCATCATATCCAGCAGGGCCCTGTTCAGCAATTGCAGCATCCTCGTCCATCTAGTATTGTTCATCAACAACCGCACCCGAACTCTCCACATCAGCCAGCGCAACCCCAGCATCCAGGCGCATTTCCTTCTCCGCACTCTTCATCTCACGGATTACCACTCCAGCAACATCAGTCACCTTACACCCAGTCAGGCCCTGGACCGAACGGCCAACCTCCTCCAGAAGTCGCATACTACCATCCTAGCCCTTACGGCACGCCAGCATCAGGGCAGTACTCTTCGTCAGGTAAGATTTTTTTCCAGCGCAGGATTATCGAACTTTCTAGAGTCTTGCGATGGGCCTGTGCGCCACGCAGAAGTTATGCTGATCTCGGACATAGAACCGCCAGACCTGATGGCAACAGCGCATATGCAGCGTCCATACCCACCAGTATACCACACTCCTCAATCCAATTCGCCTGCGTCAGTAGCTTCCTCACAGAGCCACGATCAACATGCCCGTATGTACGGTCAACCACCGCAACTGGCCCAACAAATGCCCTACTACGCTCAGTATCCACCGCCGCCAGTAAATCAAATCCACCCTTCCGCATATCCTCAGCATCCGGGGCAACAGCCGCAACACCCCAACATGACCTCTCAACCTGGCCTGCTCATGTCACATCAGCAAGGCCAACCACCTTTACAGCATCAACAGCCGCAAGCCCAAACTCCAGGCATGGCCAACAGTCCGCGACCCAAGCTAGAACCTTCGCAACAAAGACCCATGGATCAAGCTGCACTACAGAGGGCTCCTTCGGGCCCCATGGTTCAGAATCCAAATCCAAATCACAATCCACCAGGAGGCCCACCGAGCAACGGGAGCGGACTGCATCCGGGTCCGCCTGGGGGTGGAGGGGTAAATCCGAACGCAGCGCCGGGACCGATACCAGCAACCACTCCTCTTGTTGTACGTCAGGACAACAATGGGGTCCAGTGGATTGCTTTTGAGTATTCACGAGATCGAGTAAAGATGGAGTACACCATCCGATGTGATGTGGAATCGGTCAATGTCGACGGTCTGAGTGCAGACTTTAAAACGGAGAATTGCGTGTACCCTCGTGCATGTTGCCAGAAGGATCAGTACCGTGGCAATCGCCTTGTTTACGAAACCGAGTGCAATACGGTGGGCTGGGCTTTGGCGGAACTAAACCCGTGCCTGCGAGGAAAGAGAGGGTTGATCCAGAGAGCAGTGGATAGCTGGAGAAATAGCAACCAAGATCCACGATTGCGTAGTCGAAGAGTACGGAGGATGGCCAAAATCAACAATCGCAAACACGTGCAAGCAAGTCATCCCACCCACCTGGCAGGTCCAGGTGGTCCTGGTGGCGCTGCAGGGGTGGCTCCTGGTGCAAACCCAATGGCTGCACCCGCGCAAAGGCCCCAACCAAGCAACATCAGCATGGGAGGCCCCCAGTTGCATCACCACCATGCTCATCCGGATGGAAGTGTACCTGGCAGTACGGAGGATGTTAGCGGTATGTTTCACTGAAATGTAAACTGCATTGTGCCCGAATATATTGCTTCGACCTGGCTGTCGTTTGCTTTTTCCACAAACAACCCGTACACGATTGTTGCTCTGTGCCACAAACTTTCATGTACCATACTTGGCGTGTTTTAGACGTTCTCTGCAACACACATATACAGGCCGTGTGTTAGAAGGCTAACTTGTCATGCTTGTTCTTTCTTGGCAGTGAATGGTGATTACGATGCTCAGCGTCCACAAATAGCCAAAGCTCATCCTGCCAACCCACCTGGCGACGTCCGGCAAAGCCAGGTCTTTCACGGGTACCCGAACTTCCCCAGCAACCCTGCCGTAGGTACTGCAATAGCCCCACCACTCCATGACGGTATGGAAGGAGCTATGGTTGGTCACGGTGTATCGAATCCGACCGCTGTTGCAGCCGCTGTTCCAAAAACCGAAGACGAAGAACGCAACACCGCTCTCTTCGGAGACCTACCCGAAGCCAAGCGGCGGAAGTTTATCCTCGTTGACGATCCCGATCGCAACTCTCGTGTCCGCGTACGTGTCATGCTCGAGCATGTCGATATGAACGAACTACCCGATGCTTACCGCAAGGCTAACTCTGTTTACCCACGCTCCTACTTTCCGATTCAGATGCAATCGCCGCCTGGCAAGGCCAGGGGGAATCGATTCTTCGACGATGATGACCCAGAAGGGGGAAGCAAAGATGACGGTCTGGCTGTGAGAGGAAGGACGTCAGTCCCTGTTCCGATGCTTGATGGAAACGAGGGAGAAGTTGCGGTGCCCAAGATTGGGAGGTCGAAAAGAGGAAAGGAGATCTTGCTAAACGATCTGGGATACCGAATGAGCTGGAGTCAAAGCCGGGTGTTTGCAGGAAGGACCATGTTTTTGCAACGAGCGCGCAAGTTTTCCCGAGCAACCATGTCATGCTGGTTTGTTACTAATGGTTGGAGTAGTAGACGCTTACAGAAACAAGATGAGAAGCACCATGACGGCCGGCGGCCAAGATGTCTCGTCGGTAGCTCCGCACTTTGAATCCAGAGTCGGCAAGAGGAAGTTTCTGGAGAGGAAGCGTAAGACGAAGCGTGAGGCCACACCGTCATGAACTCCCCCCCCAACCCGAAAAGCCAACTCTCAAGTACATTGCTCCTGCTGCGGCCTGAACTCGCAAAACCTCCGAACACCATCAGCGCCTCCGCTTCCAACCTTGCAGCCCAATAAATACTTATCTCGTCCATATGAACACTTGCTACACCTCTACAACCTCTGATACGCGCACATCCTCAAGATCCGCTTGCTCCAGAAGTCTCTGAAGCATGTACATAGGCCATCAGCAACATAGGCCCTCCCTTTTTGCTCAAATACGAACTTGGCGTTTAGGAGTGGAAGAAGATCGATGCTAGGAAAGGGTTGTACTACAAGATGGAAATGATGAGGGAAAAGTAGTTGGTGGATGTACACAATCAAGTACGTACCAAGTACAGCCAAAAGCAAAGAGATTTTCGGGTTTGACTTCTTGCGCTGGCTAGAGTAGGCATTCGTACGCAAAGTTGGCTCTCTGGCCTGACTGCCTACATTCTCGTCTTTGCTTGGATTGAATCACTGGGCTTTGTGCAAAAAATAACACGTTGATGCCTTTGTCCTCGGGCTTTCTGTGTGCTATCCAAAAGATGTAGATGAGGGATATTTTCTTAGCTTTAGCTTAATATTAACCCCCCTTTTGCTCTGTTATTGTTGTTATACTCGTATCAATCAATCCCTCACCGTAGTCAGTAGTAAGTAGTGAGAACAGAACGTCTCGTGCTCTTTTTTTTCCCCCATGCATGAGAAGAACATCTCTCTTCATCTCGACAGACAAAAGACGGTGATACGCGTCATCAAAAAAGTTCCCAGCAGGTATGATATGATTCTCTCTCTCTCTCTCTCTTTCCCCCCCTTCTCGCAGAGAAAATCCGTGTCAATACAACACAACACAATACAAACTCGATTTCTTGATATTTTGAAACGTTCTGACTGTTATAAATAACTTTATTTTCTCATGTCTGTTTGTTTGTTTGTTCATCATTTGTTTGTTTGTTTATCATTTGTGGGATTTTTTCGTAGGGTGGGAATGGTATCTTTCTGTGTATGTATGTATGTGTTTTTTTGTTTATTTATGTGTAGGGTAGGGTAGGGTAGGGTAGGGTAGTGCAGTGGAGTGGAGTGGAGTGTAGGGTAGGGTAGTGGAGTGAAGTGTAGTGTAGGGTAGGATAGGGTAGGATAGGGGAGTGGAGTGGAGTGGAGTGGAGTGTAGGGTAGGGTAGTGAAGTGAAGTGCAGTGCAGTGGAGTGTAGGTGAAGTGAAGTGCAGTGCAGTGCTTCATGTACTTGGGATTCTGGATCTGGATCTGGATCTGGGGAGGGGAGGGGAGGGGCTGGGATGGGCTGGGATGGGCTGGGATGGGATGGTGTTTGCATGCTTTGGTCGGTTTGTGCGCTCGTTAACCCACTACTTCCCTCTTCCCTCTTCCCTCTTCCCTCTTCTCCTCTCTCTCCTTCCTCCAGCCTACCCTGACTTTACCCTCTTATATCGATATCTATATCCATATCTAGGTAATTGAGTTATTAAGCTGGTAGAGACGAGGAGGGTAGAGGCGAGGGTAGAGGCGAGGGTAGAGGCGAGGGTAGAGGCGAGGATATAGAGGCTGTTTGGCGGAGGTAGAGTGGGGGGAGGTTTGGGATGGGGGGATGGGGGAAATCGAGTGGGTTGGGTGGTGAGTTGGAGATGGCGGGGGTTTGGGGGAATTGTGATAATGGAGGGAGGGATAGGGAGGGGGTTTGAGAGAAAGAAGAGGGAAAGAGGGAGAGAGAGGGAGAGAGGGAGAGAGGGAGAGAGGGAACAGGATCCTAGGGCCATACCATTAAGATAAGTCGCAGTTGTGGAGGATATGAGCTATGTAAAGCACTTGCTAGCTGCCTAGCGTTCTAGCTTATCGAGCTAGTTTTTCGAGATGCTAATATGCTTGCATCGAGGAAGGGGAGCGAGCCCCTCTGAAGAATAAGAGCATGACGAGCATACTAAAGGAAGTGTCGTCCCAATGATGATTTTTCCCTGTGTAGATACCCGAGCGTATCTCTTTGGTAGAGCATGTGAAAGCGCCTGTGCTATGCTCGCCCTCTCCTCTCTTCAGCCTCTCCGCTCAGCCGCCAAGCTTACACTTGCCATCCCTCACATCCCTCATTGACAGACCTACAACAGCCTCTCAATCCAACAAACTCATCTCATCCCCCTTCCCCTCCACCTCCCCCTCCCCCGCCTTAAACGCCCCCTTCCACACCCCCCTTACCATCTCACCATCCCCATTGTCAATCTTCCGCATCAGCCTAAACGCCCTCCCATCACTAGCCCCACAGTTCCCAAACAACGCCTTCTCTGCCTCCTCATCCGCCTTTTCCAGCTGCGCTTTCGCCAACGCGTCCGTCATTAGAGTCTCCTGGATAGCATCAGACTGCACGTGTCCGCCTTGGGCGAAGTCGCGGTAGGCTTGGGTTTCGGGGGCGTCAATGAGGCGGAAGTCGAGGTCGGTGGACATGCCTCGCTTGGGTGGAGAGCCTCTGGCTGGTGAGGCTTGCTTGATTGGGGAGGTTCCTCGTTTTGAAGAGCTATAATTTGGTGAGCCTCCGCTAGGGGGAGGCTTCTTGGGTAAGCCGTTGCCGTGCGGGCTATTACCGGGCAGAGGACGAGGCGGTGGCTTGGGTTCAGATGACCGCTGGTAGGTGGGACCTTTGCCCTTGGTGCAGATGCAGCGGCAGAAGGCGGTGTCGCAGGATTCGAGGCAGGGATGGCCGCACGGGAGGGATTTCTTGCAGGGTTTGCGGCAGATGACGGTGCTGTGAGCGAACGCGTGGCAGTTCAACGGACAGATGTGGCCACATGGGAGATTTTCTTGGCAAGGCATTCTGCAGCCGCCAACGAGGTCTGAGAAGGATTCCGCACAGGTGGCTTCAACCACCCGCGAATGATTCTCACAGGTGAGAGGCAGTGGATTCCCAATTCGGAGCGGATCATTTCTCATAATCTTGGCTACATTCAACCACAAGTCGCTGTTCTTGCACAGGAGTTGCCCGTCGCCGAAGATATAGAACCCACGCTGAGCTCGAGACAGAGCCACGCAGACCCGATTTTCGACTGATAGGAAGCCGATGCTGTTCTTAGTATTACTCCGCACGAGCGAAAGTAGCACAATTCCGTTTTCTTCACCTTGATAGGAATCCACAGTCACGACTTTGAAGAGGCAGCCTTGCAAATTAGGATGCCTACGCAATCCTTTCAGAATTAACTTTCTCTGCCCGTTGTAAAATGTCAGAACGGTAATATCCTTGACGTCCATCCCATTGTGTACTAGGTAATTAAAAAAGGCGACTATCATGTCTGCCTCCTGCTCGTTGATCTTTGACATGAGCTGGTCGGTAGTTTCTGGCCAATGATGGCTAAAGAAGAAGCTATTGACTCCGCCCATACCAGGGACACGGAGTTTCTCGAGAACAGAAGGATGATCTTCCAAGTCATCGTAGATTGGGGCCAAAAGCTTCCGAATCTCGGGGATCATGCGGCGTTGTCGGCTTAACCGAGAGAAGTCGATCTGGTTGCGGACTAAGCGCTCAAACATTGAGACATCGAGGTAGTAAGGATAGCCCTCTAAATCTTTCACTGAACAGTGACCTCGAAGTTGCTGATGGTCGCCTACAAGAATAAGGTGCTCCAGTGAGTCAAAACAAGCAGCGGTAACGTAAGACTCGAATGTTTCGGCGGCTTCCTCGATTAGGACAACTTTTGGCTTTAGACCTTGAACTAGACCCCGGTATTTGCTGAGACCTGTAGTAGTCATACCGATGACTCGAGCTTTTTTCAAGTAATTCAAGTCGACTTCCCAACGACCAACTTTTGCCTGAACTACAAGTCCTGCGTACTGTTTGGCCAGTTCACGAAACGTCTTCCGTATAGCCTCTTTCGCCTTTTGCTGCATATATCGGTAGACTGGCCCTCGATGTGCCTCTTCTATCTCCCATAGGTCTTGCTTCTTCAAAACCTCCCTAATCTTCTCTTCATCGTTGTGCCCGGCGTCAGCTGTGAAGGGTTCGGAGAAAGTTATATGCGGTCCTTTCAAGGTGTCAAAGTCGTCGTCGTCATCGAGCTTGGTTTCGGCTTCTAATTCCTTTAGCTGCTCAAACTCCAAATCGACCTCCTCAAAGTCGAACCCGAGATGTTCTGGCATGATATTCCGTTTTGCGATGATCATGTCCTTCCCGAGCCACATTGCCATATCGCCTGGTGTTTGTAAGGCGTCGGCTCTAAACCATTCCGCAGCTCCTTTGACTAGAGACTCGTGTTGGGCCTCTGTGATTATACCAAGGCTTCTGAAGAATTCGGACCCAAGAGGTTCCGAACCCTCGCTCAAGGGTTTCAACAAATCCAGCATTTCCTTGTGTAACTGGGTCATCCTCTTAGAAGTTATTCCTTTCAATCCTCCTTGAACAATGCCTGGGGAACCTCCACCCTTGACTGCAAACAGTGTCCGTGGCTTGATGATCTCTATATCCGATGTCCTCCCTCCAAGGCGGATGAAGTCTGGTTCAAACTTTGCAACATGACGTAGCAACTGATCGAGTGCATGGTTGGTTTGACAAGCGATTATGATTGGCGGACTCCCTAAACGCATGTTCTCCAGAAGAATTCGTAAGGCAACGACAGACACGTGGGTTTTGCCTGTTCCTGGTGGACCTTGAACGACGGCCAAGCGTTTTGTTAGGATCCGATTTAACGCAGCCAGTTGAGATGGATCCAGCTCTGATGTAGCATTTTGTGGCCAATCTTTGAGAATGTTGACGTTGAAGAACTCATTCCCATCGGACGGAAAAGCGAGTGAGATGTTTTGCATGGGCTGTTGGATAAGATAGTCCGGCGGCCCAACTTCCCTTTGTAGACTGATAATATGTTCAGAAAGTGGGAACCTATGAGGTGTCAGCCGCGCTAATCCTCCTTGTCAACCGACCATGTTGCGTACTTTTCATGTGCGAGCTTCTGTAAACTACAAAGCGGGTGACGATATGCTTCATAGTATCCATTTCGCGCTTCGACCATCACCCACTCTTGTTGGGGATCAATCTCAATCTCCTCTGGCCCTCCGAAATATATGTCGATCTCAGGTGGGTTCTGCTGCACCGCTTCGAGGGGTCGTGCAGCTACGACAGCAATCCGACAGATTGTTTTGAACATGTCATTCACCGGTGTCAACGCAACCAGCGACCCTGTGATCAAACGTTTCGACTGCTCCCACACAATCTTCTTTCCTGCTCTCCTCATAGAGAAAGTAATTCTTGCAGCTGCACCGCCAGTGGTTAATCTGTAGCCTAGAATGTAGACCTGCTGTAATCAGTACCTGATACTTAGAAGAGGCCTGATCGAGGTACCTTCTCGTAGATTGCAGCATTTTCCTGAGAATCTTTCTCCTCGATTTGAGGCACTGCAAGCAATTCGGACACCACATTGCGCAGCGGTGTTACTGCCTCTTCTCGGAGAAGCCCATAATGAGCTTCAAGGTATTCCTCTTTAGACGACCAAGGTTTCGAGATCTCATTGACTGGTACCTCAATCTCATCATCTTCGCCATTGCTGGCAAGGTCACCGCGGATTTCCTGCGACGTAGGAATCTCGCGCTGTTGACGCCACAATGGAAAGTCACCAGTGTCCTGAGCCCCTTTCTCGTATTCTCTTATGCTGAGGTCGAGCGTCAACTTGGGCCTTGTATTCGTGGACCGAAGGTCACGAGGTTGCTGGATAGCGTTTCCGCGACCGAAGCGCTCCTGGAGGTGCTGGTTCATGTCTGCTTGATCTGTTGAGAATCATAGAATCAGCATAAAACTAAGATGGATCGTATCTTGCATGAGACTCAGGTCGCGGAGGACTTCAAAGTGGAAAATGAATATGGCGTGTATATTACATGTCCAGTGAACGTTTGGTCATTGATATACAAGATGTGACTGGTAAGGACTGAGGTTACGAGACAGAACAATAAAAAGACCACAACATCAGAATTAGCCGCGTACTTTCACCATCCATTGCGTTGTGCAATGCTTGAATGTGAAGATCATGTACAGGTAGTGTAGAGGCAGGCGATGGCTGTTGTACTGTTGATGGCCTTTGGTCAGCATTGATCCTGAATGACGAGACATCAGTACTCAGTACGTCTCTTACTTGGGGGTTGGGTGGATCGTCCAGAAGCTTTAGGTTGCCTCCTGGAGGTGACCGTCGTCCAGGCTTGATCCGCAGTGCCTAACGAGTCCAGCGGTTGCTGTCCAGAGCCCATTCTGTGGGTGGTAGAAGAATTGCAATGATTGAATTGTTGACATGGAAGTAGTCAACTCTGTGGTGAATGTATCAAAGAAGAGATTTGAAAATTGATAATCAGAGGAGAATACGCCAAGGATAGACTAGACTAGTCTACCCAAGGCGAGGTGTTACAAAGTCCACTTATTTACCAGCTCCATGAGATATGGGATTAACGGTCAGCTCAGAAATGGAAATTAGAAAACAGCGCCATTTAGGAAATTACATAAGTACATAGAAACTTATAGATCTATGCAAGGATCCGAGAGAGTCCAGAAAGGTTGCTAGAACACAAGCGTATCCTTTACCTACCTGTGGTATTCGACATGAATCGATCCCGGGGTCCTTTTTTCGGAAGCCCTTCATTTGGGGGTCCTTTGCTCTGAGGATGGACGCCAGCCACATGCCAGTCCATGACTTTGTCCAGAAGATATGAAGATACTGGTCAGATAATGTGGATCGCTCTGGATGCACGATTCAAGTAAACACCGGATGACAAACAAATCACCAAGGCAGTTCGACACCCATAGAAAGGAAAAACTGAGGCCTTAATGGAGATGTTTGTGACAGCAAATTTCTCTGCTCCCAAGGAGCACAGTCAAGACAAGGCTGTGTACTTCTGGTTCCCGGCAACCAGCTAATACAGTACCTGCTTGGTATAAGGGATATAAGATGAAAGCCGTGATTTAAGTGCTTTTCAATAGGCAAAAGGTTCCAATTGTTCTAGGATGTTTGTGCGGCAGGGAGCGGCTAGTTGAGCGTTTTGGTCATGTGATCACGGATGACCAATAAGAAAGTTCCGGTAGGGCTACACGAAACCTGGGGCATTCCAAAACCGAACGACCTTGGACGTATCACGACCAGTGGACATAATTTTAAGGATTTAAATGGTGGATTACCTAGGGTCGGCCACGGCGATGGGTTTTCGAAGTCAGCTTATGATCTTCGTCAACCACTGCCGAAGACTCGTCATATCAAATAGAGTAAACGCAGGCCATACACAGACTCCAATCACTGCCAAAAACTTGTTACATATCTAGTAGAGTAAAGGCAGGCTCTACGCAGACTGGAAGCCAATAGGCTATTTAATGTCTGATATGCAATCGTTTGGCGGGGACGAAGATGACAGAGATAGCGCAGGTTTGATACTCTCGATGCTCCGGTTCTATATCAAACTTAACTTAGTGCAGGTTCAGCAGATGGCAGCTCAGACAACGAGCAAGACGGGCAAATGGATGATTTAGATGTGGATGGGGATGGCGACATCGAGATTGACGAGGACAACGAAGAACATGACGACGATGACGATGAGCAAGACCAAGAGGAATCTCAGGATTCGTTTGGCGATCCATCTAGTCGGGGCCTGACCAAGCCTGCAGCAATCTCTCATAATTCTTTACTGAGCAGCAGATCTGAATCAATCCGTGACTCGAATGGCTTTGGGGGACCTGTTCTATCTGCACCTACGTCACATCCAAATCCGACCGTCCTTCTCACTGCCCCTTCGCCGAAAGAGAGCTCATCGAATTTGAGCGTCCCCGCCATTGAGACTCCAAAGATACGGCCAGAGGTATTGACGGCTTCTGTCTATGATATAGTTCCCACCATTGCAGCGCCGCACTCCACTTCAATAAATTCCATAACGGCAACGCCAGATCTGCGCTGGGTGTTCAGTGGGGGCGCTGATGGCTATATCAGGAAATTCAATTGGGTTGAAACGGCTAATGGCAAAGCTATGCTGACTGTAGCGCAACGGCATCCTTTCGTCGACAGTGTCACAAAGGCTGGAGTATTGATGAGCTATTGGGAAAACGAAGACACGAATGGTAAATAAATCTCCATTCTTAGTGGTTGCGAGCTGACCATGATTGAGCGATAGTGAAACCAACTAACACTGAAGATGGTCCTATTCTTTCACCTGTGTATTCACTCGCTGTGCAGCATGAAGGTCTGTGGCTTTTGTCCGGACTTGAATCGGGCGGCATTAATCTACAGTCGGTTCGTCATGATGAAGGTAAATTAATTACCTGCCTTCGTAAGCATACATCGGCTGTATCTGTCTTGAATCTTGCTCAAGATGAGAGATCGCTCTTGTCAGGAAGCTGGGACAAAAGCGTAATCGACTGGGATCTAAATACGGGGCAAATAAAGCGCACCTTCGAAGGCAGTGGGGGTCAGATCTCAGCGCTTGAGATCCGGCCTTTGTCGAGTCTGCCAGTACCTGAGGCCTTGGGCGACGTGGCCGTGGCCAGTAGTACTCTCTCCTCGAATAACTCTGATAAGCCCCGCGTCAACGGTGTCTTAACCAATGGCATTGATCACGGCGTGGATCCTGATCCTCAGTCTACAGGAGATGATAATGCAAACGAGGCAGGATCTCCCACAGATTCGCTATTCGGCGGTAATGATGCCGACTCACTCTTTGGTGATAACGAAGATGGTGAGGCTGGGGCACCTTCAGGGGGCAACTTCGTTGATGATGATGACGACGAATTTTCGAAAGCGGTTGCTAATGGTGTTCAAGAACAAGTACATGAAAATGCAGAACATGATGTCAACATGGTCGATGCACCCGATACCACCACCCTGCCATTTAAAAATGGAAACGTCAAAGACGGGTCAGCGTCGGAGCAAGAGCCTTCAAGCAGCCGAATAGCTACCAAGAACCCATCATCTGAAAGTGCAGTTAATGGACTGCCTTGCGTCGAATCTGCAACACCTCACGCTGAAGAAGTGCCCCCAAAACTTGACGCCCAAGACAGTTCTGCGGCAGCATCTGCGGATGCTTTGTCGACTGTAGAATCGACGTTTCTTGACGCTTCATTCGATGGTAGTCTACGCGTATGGGACAAGCGTCAGTCAAGGCCCGTAGCTAAAATCCCACCCCGAAATGTGCCGCCCTGGTCCATGAATGCCTGCTGGTCACCCGATGGAAACTACATCTATGCGGGTCGCCGAAACGGCACGGTCGAGGAATACAGCCTCCACAAAGGACTTCGGGGCGTAGAACGAAGCTTGAAGTTACCTAATGGCAGTGGCCCAGTTAGTGCAGTTCGAGCTATGCCTAATGGACGACACCTGATATGGTAAGTCGTCCAGGCTTTATCAGGATGATCAGTGTTGACGTATGAAAGCGCATCTTATGACATTCTACGACTTTACGATCTAGAGCAACAGCAAACATTCAAGCATTCTACAGTTCCGTTCCTCATCGTGCCTGGCCATCGAACTGGCGTTGTCTCTCAGTTATATATTGATCCAAGTTGTAGGTATATGATTTCCACGGCTGGTAATAGAGGATGGGAAGGGAACTCTACGGAGGTCCTGTTGGGTTATGAGATTGGTGTTGGAAAGTAATGGGAATCTGGACTGTAACATGTACGATTTGGAAAAGGAGGTGCTGGGAAGGGACATATTGCTGGATATGGATGCCTTGGTTTATGAGACCTAATGCGCATGATATCCCACGAGTTGGTTTGGCATAACGAAGGGAGTATGGAGGTGAATTCTTAAGTCAATATCGTTGATGCTACACGATTGTGTCCGATTCGCATAGCATTCTCTCTTGACCATTTGCTAGTGCGCCAATTATAGAATTGCATTCATTGTAACATTGTTGTTGTTTTGTATTATCTCGCGAATCAGATTGTGAGGTAGAGTAAGGCATGTATGTCTTAATATTGTAGTATCGCGACTTCTTCTTTGAGAAGACCATCTTTACGCATGACACCATATGCCAGTCAAGGACCCATTCACGTATTTGGCTCTATCCAAATCTTGCCTATTGTTGGGAACAACTATTCGGCTTCGCCTGACAAGACGACCTCGGTACAATTACTGTGTTGTAGCTGAAGCTTGTATAGGGGTGTCCGGTGAGCCTTCGACAAAAATCGGATCTACCTTTGTTAACCTCGAAATCTTCATCAATCACGCGAATATCAGCAAACCGCGAAGGTCGGATTGGTTGTGCTTTCAAAACGATTCCTCAATTCGAGATCATTCGTTGCGATAGCATTGCTCACCTTGATATGTCGTGAAGGTAGGCGTTCATGTTGTGACACTGTTTCGTGGCTGAGAGCAAGACTGATGAACATGGTGCCACAGAATCGAACATTGCAGAGGCTTCTTGACTCTTTGGATATTCCTCACAATCATCGGCTGCCACAACCCTCGCTCGAATTCGCAGGCGCTTCATTATTTAGCTAACCAGGACCCAACCAAAATGCCTGAACTACGGGACGTTACTGTTAACGTCACAGATGATCGAGGAAATGCTCTCAAGGAATGGGGCATGCAACGACTGCGAAGTCAGGACAAAGTATCCGCATATATTCGGTCAACTACAGACATGCCTTTCCGGGTCTCCATTCAGCCAAAGATCCCATATGTTGGCACTGACGTTCATTCTCCAAATGCTTCCTCTTCAAGACGTGCGTGGTCCAACACTAGCGATGATTGTTTTGACAGACGCGGCCAGTCACAATCGGCCTACAGACCCAGAAGCTCTTCCTACTCATCCTCACCTCGACCACGCAAACGCTATGACTCTCCTTGCCCACCAGCATATGATTTCCTTGCATCCCTCTACGTGGATGGTCGCCAGATGCCGGAGCGTAGGACCATCATCTACCTCGATCCGAGTGATCCCGATTTCGCACCTCCAGACGGCAAAGTTAGATTCAAATCACGCTGGGTACAGGGTCATGACGGTAGTATGAAGGAGCATGCCTGGGTCTTCAGAGACGTCGGAATAGAGGCTTCGTTTGGAAAACTGCTTATTTCGCAAAAAGGGCTTGCAGTCGATGACTTCGACGAACCACAGGAAGACGCTCTTGTGAGGCGTCTGAACTCGGCCGATCTGGGTGCAGAGACTGGCCCTAGGAGAGAGCAGACCGGCAAAGTCGGACAAATAGTTGTTACGCTTCAGCGGGTCAGGCTTGGGAGAAAAACAAGGGAGTCGGACTATCAGGCAAAGCATAGAGAAGGCGAGAAAGATGATTTCGACATGGATGGCATTGAGCGAGAGATTACACATACTACTGGGTACTTTAGCATTTGGCCTCCCTGGTCATATGATCACTGACTGTTATAGACTTGCTCATGTAGGGACCCTACCACGGCAGCCAATCTGCGTGGTAGACTATTATCCTTATAAGCGTGGAGAGGGCACCTATGCTACATTCCAATTCTTTTACAGAAGCCAAGGTGGGTCGATCCAAGATACTGTACTGAATATTTGCTCTGACACTATTCAATAGAGAGACTAGAGAAATTCAATTTCATCGACTTTCCTCGAAAGAAAAAGACAAAACCTAGGAAATTGGGAGTATTAAATACAGGGTTGACCGACACAACACCTCTCAGTATAGCTCGTGGAAATCAGGGTGATACCAATCCAACAGAGCATAAAGGCAAAGCCTATGAAGAGAACGTACGGGACAAAACCTTCAAAGACTCTGAACCAGAATTTACATGCAACGAAGGATATCGTGATACAAAAGCTGTTGCGCTGAGAGAGAAAAACCCCCAGCTTGTTAGTCAAGCCCAAGCTTTGGTTCCACTTCCTCTGGCTCCTCCAAAAGCTGGCCATAGGATTAGCGTCCCGCATGGCAACAAACACACTCGCTTTTCCGGGCAGGAAGACATCATAGAAGGCCACTCAAACACATCCTCTCCCAACGAGGACGAGAAAGGTGGTGGTCGTTCGGTCACGCCGTCCTCGACATCAAGCACTGAATTTGCCTACTATCCACCCGTTTTAACGAAAGCATACATGACTACCAATATTTTCCCACCCAAAGGGCCGCACAATCCTGTCAATAACATCGTAAAACCCATGAAAGAGAATATTCCCGCCAGCCCTCGATTAGCCAAAGACCATCAACCCCTCATGAGTAGTAGCACAGTGTCTACGAAACTCCGACCACCAACCCCGCACCCAACAGCCTCGTTGTTCCCTCAGGACCGCGAAACTGCAGAAACTCTTGCTGCCTTGAGCACCCAGCCGGGCAACAAATTTTACCGCAAGACCACCCGATCCAGTGACGCCGATGACGAACACGATGACTCAGACCCCGAAATCCAATCCGATGATGACAAGGAAAACAAAGATATCGCCGGTCCGGATGACTTTTGGAGCGCGGACAAAGATGACGAAGGATTGCATGAACAGTTGGAGGCTGTGAGAATTAGCCCTAGGAAACGACCCTTTGAAGACGAAGAAGATGAGAAGGCTGGGGCCAAGATTGAAGAGCCCAGTGGCTTGGAAGAAGGAGAGATACAGGAGCTGATCGCGGGTGAAGACGGGGCCGAGCTCTGGGGTAGGCAGAGGAGGAACGCGCTTACCGAAGGGGACAAAGAGGCGATTGAGGAGGTTAATAGGGTGAAGAGAGTGAAGACTGGATCGGAGGAGGCGCTTTTGATATCGTGAGTGTAAGGGGGGGGTGTCTCTGCGAAATGATGGATTTTAGGGAGTAAGTGGAAAATAACAGAGGTTCGTGACAACGGCGATAGTGATCTGGGCAAACGCTGTCACTAGAGCACGGAGCAGATTTTCGAGAGTGTCTCGACGCTCATGTCTTCATTCTGCCTGTGCCTTCAGCCGGAAGATTATGGATTGGTAAGCCTCTCAGCCCCCTGGATGCTTGCAAAGACCGATAGGGACCGACAGGGATGGTTTTTTCTGCACTTCTCTTTATGGTATGCGTCCGTTCTAGGTCAGATAGGCGCGATGATTGCATGTAGCAATAGCGTATAGAATGGAGCCGTTTGAATATTCTTACCTGAGACTGGTTTTTTCTTCTAGCGGAAGTATACAAGGCTCATTCATCTTTGTGAGAATGTCTGGTATTTCTTCCCTCCTTAGAGCTATCTATTGCCACAGCCGCACGTAAATCCCCATGGCCCCACTCAGTCAACTAATCACCGTCGTCCCCCACTCTACTTCAAAGCCTCCCTAATCTCCGCCACCACCCCTTTAACCCTCGGCTCTCTGACCGTGGATTCCGCCTTCTTCAGCACACCCGCGTAATCATAAACATCCTTCGCCGCCATTGTAGCATCCTCGCCGAGTGTCAGCAATGTCCCCACTGCCACGAGCGCCCGATATACGGCTTCGGAGTCTGTTGCTGTTCTAAGCAAGATCGATAGATCATCTAGGAGTGTGATGGCACGATCGAGACTTGAAGGGAGCTCTGAGTGGGTTGCGCTTGTTAGTAGCACGGCATAGTTGACCCACAGCGTTGCGGCCGCGATCTTTAGATTCCGATTTGTGCTACCTTTGCTCGCCTCTTTCACCATCTGATGTGTCTGATCGAACTTAAGGTCTGCGAGCTCTCTTCCCCTAGGAGTTTCGAAAAGGTTGGAGAGGGTGCGGGTGGCAAGCATGATGTTGTTCGGTCGGTCTTTATCGGCAAACACGCCGCTTTCTGCCAATAGAGCGATGAGGTCCTGGTTTGTGGATGTGGTATAGGATGCTGGTAGGGGCGAAGAAGCGGTTAGGAGGCGAAGGAGATCGAGGCCAGGGAGGCGAAAGGCGGGTGGCCATGCGGTGGCGATGTGAAGGGCCAGTGGAATGCTGTCCGGTGGAATTTGGGCTTGGGGAGGTGTGCCGGAGAGGAGGGTTTCGAGCGAAGATATTAAGTTGGATAAGGTGGAGAGCTGGGAATCATTTAAGGAAAGGTCTTTGGAGCCCTCATTTATGAGTTGTTGGTTTAGTTCTTGGGTTTTCTTGAGGATGGTACGAAGGTTTGCAGTTTTAATACTGAGATAGGTGGTTTGAGGGAGAACTTTCGGGCGGGACGTCGTTGCAGGGGTTGGGGCTGGAGAGGATGTAGAGGCGGCATCGCCTGGTCTGTAACGATTTTCCATGCCGTAAGGGTCCGAGCCAGCCGGCTGGGGTTGGGAGGTTTGACCAAGAGTGGCGCCTTGGGTGTTGGTGATTATGAAGTTGGCGACTTGGTCTAGGTAGGTAGCTGGGAGCTCGTTGTCTTGAATGAATTTGGTAGCTGCTTCGTAGGGGTTTTGGGAGAGATCAAAGGGGAGCTTGAGAGGTGGTTTACCGTCTTCGATGTCAACGTCAAAGACGTAGTCGTAGGACTTGCCAGCGTAGTCAACCTTTCGCCCACTGCTGCCAACGGCATCCACGACAGTGCCCACGCTTAACCACTCGTGCGCTCCTTGCGACCATTGGTACGCCCCCACAGAGCCGTTCGCTTCTCGGACCATCACTACTTGACCTTCCTTGGTCCCCGACTTTTGCGTTAAGAATTCGGGGCCTGGTAGCTTGTCCTTCTGCACGTCGCCCATTTGTTGTTGAGGGATTGAAGATGACTTAACAGAATCCTCGAACGCTTGAATAACTTCAGGTTCTGCTTGTCGTTCTTTTCTTCTGCTAAAGATTCGGACCTTGCGATCACTAGCGCCACTGACAATATCCCCGTTTTCTGAACACGCCGCCACCCCCCATACTGATATGGCAGGGTGTGTAATGGTCTGTACGCACTCGCTTCCTCTCCATATACGAACTGTGCGATCTTCGCCCGAGCTAGCGAGCTCACCGCTGGGTAGGCTTACTAGGGAGTAGATGAAATTCTCGTGACCGTGAAGTTCGCCAACCTGACGTCCATCTAGACGCCAAAGTCGAATAACTCCGTCATTGCCGGCAGAGGCAAAGTCTGCTTTCGAGGGATGGTCTGCAGGTACTCGACAAAGCGCTCTCACAACGTCTGTGCTTGCTTTAACTGTGTGCAGCAGCTTCCCCGAAGGACTGAATATTCTGATGTGCTTGTCGGCGCATCCTAAGCTTCTGGTTAGCATGTGCAACATTCTATGTTCCTTCAATAGCCACACCTGTGATAATAGTCTCTTGGTTATATGCCAGTACTGTCCACACGCTCCCCTCATGTCCCTCGAGCACCGCCTCGCACTCCCACTTCCCTATTCTCCACACTCTTGCTGACCCATCCCAACTGCCGCTGACTACAAAGCCGCCCTCGGCACTAGCATCCAATGCACACACATTATGGCTATGTCCAAGAAGCAATGCTTCAGCGTTATCGTCAGGTGGTTTCCCCGGTTGCCTAACTTCTATTATTGTGTCCTTCCCACCGGATATCACGAGGCCTTCTGGGAACGTCGGTGTTGGCTGGAGATATGTAATTGCATTGATAAACGCTGAGCCATGAGAAGATACGGAACAGTCATATTTTGGGGGGCTGGTGGAAAGAAGCTTCCATAACCGGACTGTTGCGTCTCTGGATGCGGAGAGGACGAAGCTGGGATTAGGGTATACCACGCCACGCACCTAGCTCGAGGTCAGAGTCTACTTTGATTAACTGTGAAGCAGGTTCGGTTTCTGGTTCTAAGCTTACGTCGTCTTCGTGTTCCTCAAGCGAAGCGGAAAGCTTGTAATCGCCCATTTTGGCCGCAGTTATGGATGTGTGACGAAGGACAGAAGGGAACAAGAGAGACTTGATGCCTATTATCGTCTACGTATCAAACTTCGTAGCCCTTGGTTATTACATAGCAGTATAAAATGGATGGTACTAGTAGTGGTTTGTTATACAGATAGCCATAAAATGTTGATGCGCTCAATATCAATATTGCCTGAGGCAACTGCAATACACTGAGCAGATCACGCTTAGTCATACTCTGTATGGTTTTTAGACAACCTAATGCCTGCCAACCAACCAGCACTGGAGGATCAATCATGTAGGGTATGAGAATGTTAAGGTGATTATAATGCGTTCACGTTGTGTGTGTGTTGATGACATTATGATTGAATTATGAAGGGCAGAAAAACGTTCGTTTTCAGGGACTGAAAACAGTGCTTCGTCGATTGGCCCCTCGAATAACTTCCTTGACATTGTAAACGGACTTTGGAGACCCATACGATATCATGCTATACCTTAGTGCCCCTGTACCTGCGTTTTGGTGCCATAGACTTTCGGTATACGCAGAACGTTCACTCCGCTCAACCCGAGCTCCCTTTTCTAAAATTCTTCCTTCTGAACCTTGATCATATAATCCATGGGTACCGCCCAAGTCGTCATGCTATCCACCAACGGTCCCCTCCAAGGCGCTGCCTGGTCTATCCAAGGAACAGACGGAAGTGAATTCGCAGAATCTAGATGCTGAGCAGCCACCACCTCTTTGTCCCAGTTATCCGGTGTGACGCCCAAGTTGATTCCAGGCCAATCTTCCAATAAAGGCCGGCTCGGCCGTCGAAGTATCCCCCTTGCAAGAAAACCCGGCGTCCAAACATCCAGCACTCCCAAGTTCTTCCTAGTCCAGAGGTCTGCTGATCCATGAAGTATGGTTCGTAAAGGTTGGGACTGATGAGGCTGTAGATGGAGTGGACGAGCTCGTGGATGACAGTAATGGCTAGTTTTAATCGCACTTTGAGGATGCTACATGGAGTAAGTGACAGAAGCCCGTTGTCATGATTATGGAGATTATCGAGAAGTCCTGATTAAGGCAAATTCTGCACATTGCTATCCCCTCCAAGACCCTTCGTTTTCTCCCAGACTTCTGCGTCACAATAGCCATAACGTTTATTAGAAGTCCTTGTCCCTCTGAAAAACTCAAAGGCAATATTGTGGTTTCCGAAGCCTAAGTCTTGAAGCCAGAATTGTGTCAGTTGCAGCTGTTCAGCCGTCAAAGGAGAACCCACAGTAAATGACCTAGAGGGCAATTGCAACCTGCCAAGGATTCCGGTAAAGTTTTCCGTGCAAAGATTAGGTTGTAGAAGAATTGCATCAAGGCATCTTCGGAAACGAATCTGGATGCTATTCTAAGAACAGGATCGAGAGTATTCCAGACACTGTTATTGGAATTCACTTCGTAGCTCCAATGCCCCCTCAGAAAAAGAGGGTGTATTTCGTTCTCCAATGGCTTTAAGAACACTTCATACGATAGAGGGATCTCTAATGCCTCCTCACTCTGCGACTCGCGTAGACTGAAGTACTCACGGTACTGAAGGTTGCGAGGCGGAACACGGAAAAGCTGTAGCACTCGAGGGAGCCGCTCCCTTCTCCGACCCATGCCTCGTCCTTCGAGGATTTTTTCAAGCTTGGTATTTCTGCGTTGAAACCGAGGTGGAGCGACTAAGCACAAATAGAATAGCAGTTAAGATAATTGTTTGATGCTTTTCCAACTTCAGATGTCTTACCAGCTGCATGGTTGCGTCTTGCGGATGACAAAATATTTCATTCTATTCTTGGCAACCTCCGTAGGACGAAAGCTGTGTCCATCACAATTCTTTTGTATATGGTGACCCGAGAAAGCATCCCTTTGATCGGTTTTCTTATGTTGATGGGGTGTGAGGTGCTTTGATATTACCAACGAGCTCTACTGAAAAGGTCTTTGTTCCCCACAGCCTAACTGCAAACCAGGGACAAACACCCAAAGACAAACAGCAGGGATAGCTGAGCCTTACTAGCTCGATCGAATAGGAGAAGGAATTAGTTCGTGTCGATGAAAATGGTGCGCCAATCGTGTCAGCAGACAAGATTGGGTGATGATGTTGAGGGATTCGGCGATCTCACTGCTGTGGTATTTCGGCTGAACTAAAGGACAAGTAGAAAGTATTGAGACGATCAGATGTTTCGTATTGAGAATACAATTGGCGTTGGGCGATAGGACTAAATTTCTTAACCATTGCAGCTTACCTGAACAAAGTTGTTACTGTGATATACGAAATGAAAAATGAAAAATTGAATAGTGAGTAAATTGATGATCCTGGCTACTCCCACAAGAGTAGAATGACTTTAAGTCATGCTGCCGTCGCCGGTGCACGACTCAATGGATCGTGCAGCTACGGACACAGGACACACAAATGTGTTGCTGAGCTGGCATGAGAAATATACAGCATGCATTGTGTCAATATGAAAACAGATCAGGCAGATTCTGCGTAGGATAGCATAGATCTCACCAACAGCACGCACAACTTGTCACAAGCAATCAGAAGTACCATTCGAACTCACGAGACCTCCGCACGTAGCAAGATCACAAAACATACGAGCTATAGGCAGAATTGATATGGTTCTGAGCCTTGCGCTCTGCACGACCAATCCCATCAGTATTTCCACATCAGAACCAGATGATGTCTTGAACATCTTCGAATATATATGTATTATATAGTATTTAACACAAAGAAAGATCTTATTGTGGTAACGAAGATGCAGATTGATAGGGTACCGCGGCAATTTCCCTCATCCTTGTCCTTCATCGCCTAAACTTCCATTCTTCATTTCTTCGAGTAAACACTGCACGCAAGAGAGTCTTGCCGTTGTTGAGTCTGGGGGTGTGTGAAAGGCTTTCAGACCTTCGTTCAGCTCTTTGGATACTCATCCTCAAGATACGACCTCACGATTTAACGATCACTTACGGCCTAACACCTACACTGAAGATACGTCCCGACACTACAATCTCCATCTATTACTTTGTGCGATTGATTCTCTCTCAAAGCTCTGTCAGACAATAGAGGCGATACCTTGATTATATATCTGGTCTCTTTGCTTTACAATATCACATACGACCTCAACTATGGCTTCAGGTGAGCTCTGACCCCACCGCCTTCCTTCTGTAGATATCTCAAAAGGACGATCATCGAGTCTCAAGCTCAGCAGACTTCTATACTTCAACGCTGACTTTATAAGAACGCACCCCAAAAGCCGTTCCTTTGACCTGCCATGGACATTCCCGCCCTGTCACCCACTTGAGCTTCTCCTCTGTCGTGGATGACGACCAGTACTATTTAATTTCTGCTTGCAAAGGTATGGTAGATATCATAATCAGAAGAGAACCTGCTAAGGCTCGGTAGACAACAATCCCATGCTCCGGGATGGCATCACCGGCGACTGGTAGGTAGATCCAATCCAGCCTTGAATTACAACTGCTCACGAAGCAAAGGATTGGTACATTCATTGGCCACAAAGGTGCAGTCTGGCAAGCTCGTCTCTCGTCTGACGCAACCCTAGCCGCAACGGGGTCCGCAGACTTCTCAGCGTACAGATGATCTTTCCACAAAAACCACCAAAATATAAGCTAAATCGGCCCAATAGCAAAGTCTGGGATACCCACTCCGGCGAGTGCCTTCACACCCTCCAGCATTCCCACATCGTCCGCGCTATCGCCTTCCCTTCACAACCTCGCCCTCAAATCCTGGCAACCGGCGGCTTTGAAAAGAAGCTCCGCATCTTCGACCTCTCCCGCTCCACCTCTAACGGCAGCGGCGAAAACAGCGCCTCCTCCTCTCCCACCTCCCCCATCCAAAACGGCTCCACCACAACTCCTCCACCACCACCAAGCCACGAGATCGGCCCGGGCGTCCACCAAGGCCCTATCAAATCCATCGTCTGGGGCCCGGACCTCAACATCATCATCACCGCTTCCGACGACCGCACTGTCCGCTGGTGGGATCTCCGCTCCCGTACCCCCGTAAGCTCATACTCCCTCGCCGCCCCTGTCGGCAGCTGCGAGCTCGACTCCTTCAGCAGCACCCCCTCTTTATCCATCGCCGCAGGCAAGAACGCATACTTCTTTTCCGGCACTACCCCAGGGCAACTGCTCAAGTCTGTCAAATTTGAAACAGAAATTGCGAGCGTGGCGATGCATGCGGAGCAGAGGAAGTTTGTCACGGGCGGGGCCGGAGATACATGGGTGAGGGTTTACGATTTCGACGGGGAGGGAGAAATGGAAGTGCACAAAGGGCACCACGGACCGATTTGGAGTGTGAGTTTCGCGCCCGACGGGAAGCTCTATGCTACGGGGAGTGAGGACGGGACGGTAAAATTGTGGAAATTCTGCTCAGAACCATATGGATTGTGGAGGTAATCAAAGGAAGCCAGCGGCGAGGAGGTTGCACATTTGCTGGGGGGTTTATTGATTGGGTCTACAGGGGATTTTTCGTGACTGTTCTTTGATGATACCCCATATGTATCGCGCGATAGGTGCATTTCAGAAAGATTGGGGCAACTAGGGCTTAAAAGATCCGACAGATATGTACATAAAATTATCAATCCAGCTGACTTGTATGTACTCGTGGGTGTTGCATGTGGTTCCCGTAAAGCTGTAGCTTGTAGAGCCCACAATGGCTGTAGTAATATGAAATCTTGGATGCATGAGAAAAGGTAGAGAGGAGTTTTTCCAATCGGAGAAGAGCCATGCACAGCTATGCAACCTCCAACAGCAGGACCGAAAGGCTTTAGATCTATTTAGACATCCCAGCCCCAAACGCACAGACACCCCGCACACACATAGCATCTTCATCCCAGCAACGTATTTTCTCTAAAAGCACCGATACCCTCACTCACAAAGCCATATCAATATCCTCATCAATCACCGCCGGCGCCGCCGCAACGCCATTCTCCACAACCCCGTTTCTAACCCCGCTACTCTCCGCCTGCACCTTCCGCTGCTCAGTCCAATAATCCTCCATCTCCTTGTCCAACTCGTCTTGCGTCTTCCTCGGCCGGCCATTCACCGTCTCCCTCGCCCCACCATCTCTCCTGCCCCTCCCTCTTCCACCACCTCTGACCGGGCTCATCCTCCTGCCTACGGGTGTCCTCGTCCTTCGTCTTCGTACCGGACTCCTACTCCTGCTCCTCCTATCGCTAGGGACATACCTATCTACTCCCTCCGGCGGCGGTTTTCTCGTATCCGTTCTTCTTGGTGCGCCCGGGCTCCGACTCCTATCCCTGCTGGCACCATTCCTCTCTGGGTCCTCAATGCGCTCAAAAAGGCTCCTCCCAGGTTTGACAGCCGTGTCAAAAGGGTTCCGTGGGGCAGCTCCTGCTCCGCGGCCGCGTATGCCAATGTCTGCCGCAGGAGCGGTAGGGAGAAGGGTAAGGCGGATTGGTTGTCCATTTGCATTGGCGCCGTCAAAATCGCGGATGGCGCGGCGGGCATCGGAGAGGGAGGTGTAGGTTACGAAGGCAGTGCCGGAGGAGCGGCCGGCGCGGTCGAATCGGAGGGAAAGGGTTGTTATAGGGCCGATGCGGGTGAAGAGGTCCTGGTGTGGCGTCAATTGGGAGATGCCAAGGTGAATAGGAAGGGGGGGAATGTACATCAAGATCGTCTTCTGTAAGGTCGTAGTGGAGGTTGTCGACGCGGATTTTGCCGCTTGGAGAGATTCTGTGGGTGCTTGTCAGTTATGCCTTGAGATTTGATGGATCGAAGGTGGCATACAGATCTGCTTCTGGAGAGTATCGGTCGGTTCGAGCCGTAGCAGTACGGGGACCGCGAGTCGGTCGACGGGCTTCGAGATTGTCAGTTGCTGAATTTGGAGTGCATAGGAGTTCGGACGCACCCTGAGGATCATCTTCGTATTTGTCGTGAATCCAGTCACTGTAGAAGATTGGACAATCAGTCTGTGCTTGGCAATTGTTGGATGGGGTTCTGGAATACGAACGTATCGATATTTGTAGAATCGTATCCACCATTCATCTATGTCGCCATAACAGGGAAGAGGTCTAGGTCAGCTTTTACATGCATTTTATAGGTAGAATAGCATCGTTATATCGCGAGTCGATCCGTCGGCAGCTAAGGGACTGCTCCGTACGGTCGAGGATGGGGGTCTGAGGGCGCAGCAGGTGGAGGGATGAGGTGGAAGAACCTGTAATTGCATTTCCTGATCAGCCTCGTGCCCAAATCGACGAGGCAGCTATATAGGGATCAAGGTTAGGGCTTTATAGCGTGTACCTTTCTTGAGTCGTCACGAGCCCAATCATTCGGACGGCGATTCCTGCCTCCACGATAACTTCTTCTCTAATAGATAGGTCAGCTCTACCGGGCGTGTATATACTAATTGAGGCAGCAAAGACCGCTCATACCTGTCGATCAGATATCACATCGTCCAGCGGTCGGTCCATGGCGATCGATTAAACGACCAAGGGGCAAGCTACGAAGTATTTGAATGGAGCAGTGTGCGTGTTGCGTAGACTGAATTTTTGCTTGGGTGAATACGGGCTGGGGGTGTCTTGTTGGGTTGGGCTTCGCAAGGCTTCGCAAGGGATTATTGTTTCACAACTCTCAGGCGGCGCCGCTAGTCCCCTTCTGATAATCTCCTGCCAGTTACGATGATGTCCAATGCATATCAACTTGACACTTTCAGGAGGCAGATTGGCACTGTGGAGAGTGTTTATGTGCTATCGTAACCTATCCCTGAGTCTATCTACTAGAATATCGACTTTTCCACCTCTATTACCCGTTTGTGGCAGTAGGATGAAGTGAAGGCTGCGCTCTATGCTGGTAGGGAGAGTGGAATGTTTAGTGCGGAATAGAAGGAAAGAAAAAGGGCCATATTGGAGAATGAAGAGAAAATAACTGCCGGCTATGCAAATGGCAGCAATGCAAACTGTACAACTGGCCCGTGCCCGGAATCTGAAGGAAATGCGACCATGCAGCTTCGAACCTGATCCTCCAAGCAAAGTCTACATCAATTCCAAAGCCGACTGAGTAATGCATAGCTCGGCGTGCCGTTGGAGACCATTATAGCCAAACCAGATCAACCCAGCAGGAAAACTGTGAACGCAGACCTAGGCCAATTCGTGGAATTCCATGTCTCAACTTCAGGCTGCTCGTCCTACTGTAGCGATTCCATTGTGGGCTCCTCTACTGCTGATCGCAGCTCGTAAGCTTTGGTTATGGTTCTGGACTATTGGCTGTGGTATCTTCGACGGGGTTTGGGGTACAGCAGCTGGCGTAGGGATAGGATCATCATCATAATCGTCCGCCAGATAATCTTCACTCTGTGTCCCCTGGTGCTGCATTGTCGCCTCATCCACGGGTTGCTGGTCATAGCGCTGCTTCTGAACGGGCGGTTGTGGTTGCGTAGCAGCATTAACGTTCTTCGCCGCGTTCTTGTTCCCTCTTTTCCCTTTCCTACCCTTCATCTTGGCCTTCTCAAGTAGTCGTCGTTTCTCTGCAAGACGTTTACGTTCTCGTCTATCTTTGATCTCATACTGCCTCACTAGAGCTTCAGGAGGTGAGCCGAATATGCTTTCGTATTCACAGAATTCGCAAATCCATATGTCTTCGGCCCGTAGTGGATGATGGTAATTGTTGTAATCCTGCTGCAAGCGCCGCTGACGTGCCGCCATAGCGTATTGCTTGGCTAGTGGACGGCGAGGCTTTTTGGGCTGCTGCGGAGCTTGTTGATTGGCACCCGTCTGTGGTGGATCACTCTGCTGAGTCTGACCTGCCATACTTGGACTTGTTTGTGTCCCTTGCGTAGCAAAACCTTTGTTACCGTGCCCAGTTTGAGTACTGACGACGTTTGGCTGAGGCGTTGTATGGTGAGGTAGCCCAGGCGACGAATTGTGCTTTCCAGGCCACAGCATGCCTTTAGCTGAATCCGATTCACAGGTGAAAGTGAACTGAGTCTTTGTCGCAGTAGACTTCTTGTTGGACTGTTGGTCTAATAGGCTGACATTTTCTTGGCCATTCGACGGTGGGATTGATAACGCAGCTGCATTTGCTATAGCAGCTGATATGATACCCTGATCTGCTTTGTTGATAAAAGCAGATTCTGACCTTGCGTTAGTCTTCAATCAAGAATCTTGTAAGTGCACTGTACCTTTGCTGCCAAAACCTCCTGTAGAAGCGTAGTCTCGCCTTTGTAGGCTTTGCCGGCCTGCTTGTAGCGCATTGGATCCATTGATAGACACGCCAAGAGGGCTCCTTCCTCCAGTAGTACGTGTTCCAGCGCGCCCGTACCTGCCTCTTCCGGCCCCAGAAATACCTGTCCCAGATGATATAGCTGGTATTGCTGAATTCCCTGTACCGTAATACTGTCCTACACCGCCATCCGGTTCTGTTTGCAGAGCTTCCATGTCCCGTGCTGACGAAATGCCCATATGAGCCATCTCGGCTGACAATGTCGAGTGATGATTACCAAGAGTCCCTGAAGTGGGAATCTTACGTTTTTTCTTATTGTTTGTGTTCTCAAAAGAATCATAGCCATCGATGGACTCCGCAGAAGACGGTGTGGATTGTATATGTGGTGGCTTTGTGTATTTCCCGACTTCCGTTCGTCCTTCTCCATGTGCAACACCCCGTAGTGTCATTGGCGGTGTCTGGCGCTGCACCTGATAATGACGTATAACTCCTGAGCCATCGTCGCCGTCACTGTCAAGATCGGTGCCCTTAAACTGATATCCAGTTTTCACGCCCCCATTGTAGACCTGTTGTGTTCCATCTAGCTTTATGTCCGCCTCTATTGTTCCACCGCTCGATACAGATATGTCTGGATAAGCTGCTGTATTCCCTGAAGGTAGACAGAACAGAGGCTTGGACGCAGGTGGTGCAGACTGAGAAAGGATTGAATCTGCGAATTCAGGAGATAGTCTGGAACGCAAGCGTCTTTTCGGTAAAGGTCGAATGGGTCTTTCGGGATATATTGGAGAAGTAGTCTCCGAGAATTGCCCTGCGGCAAAGGGTGGAGAATATACCTGGTCTGCACAACACCACCATATGCACCATGTCAGTTTGAGTCGAAGCCATTCAAGAAACATAGTGACTAGAATTAACCTGAAAGGGAACATCCTGATGGTATTTGATAAGTTTTGTGTGCAGGGTTTTCCATAGTACAGATGTTGTGTTGTTTTCAAGGTGGAGAATGAACGAGTGGACTATACCCATAGTAGCCGCCATCACATCAACAAGTTTGCCAGACCAAAAGTTTCCCCCACATGCAAATGTTATTGCTACAATCAGCAGCTTCCAGCATTCACAGCTTCGTTGTGCAAGGTACTTTGCGAAGTATGGAGACTCCTTAATCAAGCCAGTTGTCAGCACTATTCAGGAAAGGGCGTTGGACACAACAAACAATCAAGGCTAATACAATGTGGCTCTGGCGTCAATGATATCAGACACCGTATATACAATGTGAAAGACCCTATATCACTGTTTCTGAATGACGAAGGCTTCCTTACCAACACTTGTACGGATCCAACCCCCGTTGCACAAATGGCAACACCCCTCGGTCCAAGGAAACGCTGCAGCACGAAAGGAGTTCTTCTAACGATGTTAGGCAAAACCGGATTACTGGCCTCAAGTCAGTAGAGGATGCAGCCAGCATGTGCGATGGTATTGATAAAGTCTTCAAGTTACTCTGCAGCCATACATGCATTACGGTATGGTATACACTAACGGCTTCGGGTGGACTTCCGGCTGCCGAGCTTTGTAAGGTACCCCTACCCCTGATAATGTACAATGTACTTTCCGAACCCCCTTTGTTTCTCTCCATCTACAGATGTATGCTCAAATCATTGATGGTGTTGTTCCTTTGGGTATGCACTTCCAGTCCAAGCAGACGTCGAGGTGTAGGAAACATCCCTACCTATCCACACATCTGGTAGCGTGGCTTCTGAGCTTTCGCTAGTGGTACATTCATCAACGTTACGTAGAAGGAATGCTACTTCTCAAGATGCCAGACGACTTGTCCTGTAGGCTATTGAGGAGGTTTGATCGCCTCAAAGTTAATGATGGGCAAAAGATTGCCAGCATATGCCAAGTACATAAGCTGGCGCTCTCGTCGATCGAAGTTGGTACACCGTCTTGTAGATTCGAGTAAACGAGTCGAGGCACTTGCTACATGCTCATTCTGGGCCTCTTGGCCCAAAGTCTTGAAGGTACGTCGTATGAACCAATGGTGAATATAACTTCCGGCCGCACGACACCGACTCAATTACACATTTGGAGCTGTTCCCTAACTGGAGCCTGAACACTTTCAAAGAGAAGTTCTATTTTCACCGCGTTCTTGGAGAAGTATCCGCTTTCATAGGAATTGCTGCAGTGAGCATGCTGCAGCATGATGGATGTACGAATCACTGAGTGGTAAGTTTCGTCGTCTATAGAGCGACTACGGAGTACTCCGTACAAAGCTCCGAATCCTCACTTCTCAATGCTAACCCTAAGTCATCGCTTAATCGGATTAGTACATATCTAGTTAGTTAATCGCCTTATGACGGGTTCCGCATTTTGGTTAATTCCGCTATGCAGCGAGGTGCTTTCCTTCGCACCACAAATGGAATTGCACCCAATCACTCCATATCCCACTTACTATCGCCCTGAGACTCGAAGAACGACATCAAGGCATATTGTCTTCGCACTGTAAACCTCTTTATTACACCAATTTAACTCGAGAATCTGTACAAAGAGCACAGAAACCCCAGCACCACTCTCACCCTGCTTCGGCTTAAACCTTGGTCATTTGCCAGCCACGTAAAAATCGGGCGTTGGATTTCCAGACGGTGTCAATCACAAAGCTTCCAAAGAGCATATGGTTATGATCTTACAGCCTCAGAAAGCTAGACACTCGTCATGACGCCCCGGCGGTCCTCTCGCGCCCATACCACGCAACCCACTCCTTCTGCGCCGCACCAGAACAACTCTTCAACATCCTCGGTCTCTTCAGGCCGCATAGATCGCAACGCTCGTGCCCATCACAAGCTCCCATCTCCACGAAGCTCAGTCGCTCATCGATCGCAGTCGTCCGATGAGATCGACGGCTCCACAAAGCCTCAACCGCGTAGAACCCGAGGTAGCCAGGACAATGTTAAGAATGAGGCGACTAATATTGCTATCGATGATGAGGAAGACGAGGATGGCGAGGAGGAAATAACGCGATGCATTTGTGGCCAGGCAGAATACCCAGGTATGCCTGTCGAGGCCAGGGACCCCACCAAGGCCGTTTCCAAGGCCAATGGCGACGCACTCTCTTCAGTAACCTTACAAGAAGATGCTGGCGGTCTCTTCATACAATGTGACGTCTGCAAGGTCTGGCAGCACGGCGGCTGCGTCGGGATCATGGACGAAGCCATGAGTCCTGAGGAATACTTCTGCGAGGAGTGCCGAAGCGATCTGCATAAGATCACCTCAACTGCCAATGGGTTGGTACAGCGCAATCAGGAAATCGCGCACGCTAATGGTCTATCTTGCAGGCAAAAGTTCTCTCGTTATCTTCCTGTCCAGGAAGAGACCTCTCCTCCATTTTCTTCTCCCCATGCGGCTCAAGATTCTTCCTCCAAAAAGCCCAAAGAAAGCCGGGCCTCGCGTTTGAGCGCTGAGATTGCGGCGGGAAAACGACGCTCGACAATGAATAGCCGCGATTCTGCTTACGATGAAGCAGAGCAGCTCCGCAGGGCCATTGAAGAAAGCAAGAAGGAGGCGGGAGCTCCCAGCACTGACGCCAGCGCACGAAAGGGGAAACGAAGTCGGAGCGAGAGCGAACAGTAAGTCCCTGCCTTGCATTCGGTGGTCGGTGTATCCTCTAGCTGACCATTGTTTGATCTTCTAGGCGCCTCGAAGACACTAAACGGCAGTGTACCGGCTCCGGTTCCTCATCCTCTCCTTCGAACGGTAAGACTCTCCCACAAGAGGCAGAGTCCGAAGACGAAGGCGACGCAGGCGAGAAACTAGGTGAAGGTGGGTATAAGAAAATACGTGGTGCTGCAGCAAGGAATCATCGAAACAAAGAACTTCGTGAGCGCGAAGAGCAACGTGAAAGAGAGCGAGCAGATGCAGCTGGCCGACGAAAGGGCCGTGCAGAGCGGAGGCGCGGTGACGGTAACGCTCCTTCCTGCCCTACCCATGACTCCAGCTAATATGTTTTCAGACTCCGACCCTTCAGAAGAACCCCTCTCCCGCACCACGTCCTCGAAAGGCGCGGAACCCTCGTCTTTCCCCACTATCTCCTCCCTACCGCCTCCACAAGACCCACCTCTCCCCAAACCCTCACACAAGAAAACAGGTCGGCCCCCCGCCCGTCGCGGCCGCGTAGGCCGAAACCAATACACCAAAGACCGCGATTCTCGTCCCGATAGCTCTGCGAACGCAGACAAAAACACGTCCCCCGCTCGTTCTCGATCCAGAGATGGAGAGGAGACACCGCATACGAACGGCAACCACCATCACTCAAATACCAACAACGAAAGCAGTAAGGCATCTAAGCCTAGGTACATGAACCCCAACAGGACCAGCATGAACGATATGAAGCGCCGCGTGGCTGGTATACTAGAATTCATCAGTCGCACACAAGTAGAGATGGCCGGGACGGAAACGGCGTCAAGGACGATGACGACAAGTCCGCCGGATCATGGCGGTGGGAACAAGGAGTTCGGGAACATGTTAATGAGAGAGCTAGAAGACGGGCTGGACGGTTTCGGGAAGCTGAGTGGTGTGGAAATGATGGAGGTGCTGACGAGAAGATTGATGAGGTGGCAGGGAGAGTATGGAAAGTTGGGTGAAAAATAAGTGATAATAATCGGAGAGGAAAGAGGTGTCGGATTTGCACACGCTTGTCACGTTGTAAAAATGGAAAGTGGACAGTGTCAATGTGTCAATGTATGTGGCTGCAGTGCCGCCTAGGTTTGGCGTTCATCGTCTCTAGTGATATGAGACCAGAGGAACAGAATCTGCTATGGATAGTCGCACCTGAATCTCGCACTCGCATCGACTTGACAATCCATGAGACATCCTGAGGTAACTACGGCGTTCCAGCCAGAGTCCTCAACGTTTTTGGTACGAACGACGATATCACGTGCTCACGCGTCGTGCTTCGAACGCGTACGGTGACTTGACATCCATCTTGGCTCGCTCTTCCTACCGACTCGAGAGTAATCGTTCCTCTTCCTACCTGATCGGTTTTCTCCTTCCTCTCACCCATCGACGCATCACTTTGGATTCCACTCAACCTTCCCTGCGCTCTTCCACTCACTGACCGTTTCATAGCGGCGTTTTTTCACTCCTGAAAGATTCCTATAACCCTTTTCGATACTGAGGCCCTCGCTTGGTGGGGACAATTCGTTGAGCGACCTTTGATGTATATCCGCAGAGTTCGTAGGTAGGGTTGTTTTTCGGCAACAGCCGTGGTCAGTAGTATGTACATGGCTTTAGCTGGTATTCTACATAGGACTTCCTACCCAGCTACATAAGCGATGATTGATACCTTATGGACAAAGTTTTCTGCGCTTGGATTTTCGCAGCATTCTTGTTGAATAAACATTCTCTATTATCTCGAAACATTCGCTGTACTAAAATTCATACCTTGGCTATAAACACGGGTATGGAATGGGAGTTCATATCCGTAGAGCCCGTCATCGTCGACAGCGTGCCCAGTAGTCCATCGCTTAGCTGGGTAAGGAATTTCCTACCAGTCCTTCGGCTAGCGGTTCCTTGTCCTACAGTACCTGTACAACATCGAACCACTATCTCCCTTAGGTTGGACGACATACCGCTCTTCCTACCTCCTAAGTTCAACGAGAACAAACCGCGTTGTTGTGTAGAACCTCATACAACACTCATCACCTCATCATCCTCAAAGTTGGTAGAATTTATAATCCCACCGATTGGGACAACATTGATAATAATACACTCTACACATTCCAAACGCTACAAAGGTATCCCACCATATACAGACCCTTCTCTCCAAACCATGAACGAGAGGGAGGACCCAAAAGACCTTTACCAAAACCCTTGGCCTCTACCACCGTCCTGTTGGCCCGACATCCCAAACTCCCAGCAATGCATCATTGAACCCCCAAAACCCATATCTCGTTCGCTCACGCCGCGTTATTCACAAAAACCCCTTACTCTCACTCAACATCCTCCTCACATCCGCCCCCTTCACACTGCCACTCGCTATTCTCTCATGCCCTTCTCTCCCACTCCTGACACTCCCGCTCCCATCAAACCCTTTGCTCGCACCCCTCTCCATCCTCAAGCCCTTCCACCCTTCCAACTCCCTTTCGAGCCTCAAACCTTTCTCCCTCTCCTCCCTCAGATCCCTCTCCGCTCTCTTGGCCGCCAACGATGTTCTCGTCTCTTCAGCTTGTAGCTCGTCAACCGTAGCCAACAGCCTCTCGATCTTCTCTCTGCCCTTTGTGACATCGTCCTCTAGCTGGGCGGCCTGTTTCTCGCGCCGTTGGATCTGGGATGTGAGATCCCGCACGGTGCGGTCGACGTTGCGGACGGAGCGGAGAGAGGTGGTATGTTGGGAGGCTTGGGTTTCGAGTTCGTGCTCGAGCTGTTTGGAGGTCCAGGATTAGTCTGGTATTGAATGCAAGGGGGTGCAGATTCCTTACCTCTTGGATTCTGCCATTGAGGAAGCGTACGTCTTGGCTTGCGCTTGAGTATGACTTTGTTTCAAGATCGACGACGCGGCCTTGTAAGTCCTTGACCGTCTTCTCCAATGCCGCCTTTTCCCTGTGCAACGTAACGTTCGTCTCACGTTCCGCGATCACGTCCTTTTGCATTTCGGTAGTCAGTGCCTCTGCTCTCCGCATTTTCCCAACCGCGGCCTCTGCCACATCTTCCTTTTGAGCCAGCTGAGACTTGAGGCCCAGTAGTTCGCGGTCCATACCAGCCGCGTTGCGCATCGACGGACTTTCGCCGCGAGCAAGATCCTCGAGACGTTCTCCTGCTTCGGTCAGGCGGGCTTCGAGGCCACGTTTCTCCTTTTGAAGCATATCACGTTCGGCCGCGACATCGTCCATGGATGTACGCAGGTTACGGACTTGTGACAGGAGAGAGACGATTTTCCCTTGAGCTTCGTTATGAGCACTGACGGCCTCTTCTCGTGATGTTGACAGATCCTGCAATGTCATTTCGAGCCTAGACTTCTCTTTCGCCCAGGTGGAGCTGTTGAGTACCTCGTCATCCCACTTTGACCGAAGTTCCTCCAGCTCATCACGCAGGCGAGTAGTCTCGGATCGAGCATGGATGACATTCTCACGTTCGATCTCCAGCTCATTGGTCAGGGTAGAGAATTCATTCTGATACTTTTTCCTGGTTTGCTCCATGGAAGTCTCCTTGTCTTCAATGTCCATGGCGCGCTGGCTCCGGTAATCCTCAAGCTCGTGCTGAAGCCTCTTCTTGGCCTGAAGAGCGCCATCGAGGTCAGCTGCTAGATCCTCGATTTTCTCTTCGTAATGCTGGTTTTGTCTTTGCAGATCTTCGATCATGAAATCCATCTGCTTTCGCTCGGCCATAATAGTCGCGCAAGTATCCTCACTTTCTCGCGCCTGTGTCTTTGCAGATTGCTCGGCGCGAGAAGCTTTAAGGACTGCGATCTCCGCCTGCTCTAGCTTACTAAAATACTCGTCTGCTCGGCGCCTGTAGAGACTGAGGCTTGATGACAGATCGGCAGCTTTCGATGTTTCGGCGTCCAATCTGATCTGTACATTGGAGAATTCTTGTAACAGCCGTTGCCTACTTGCAGCTTCATGTCCGTTGGTAGCAGTGACCTCTCGAAGCTCTGATCGTGCGTCTCGGAGTTCTACTTCCAAAGTTGCCCTGGCATGTTTGATGTTATCGAAGTGGGACTTTGCTTCGGCCAAATCCTCCACTGTGCGGTTGTACACTTGTAGCAACGACTTCCGGGAACTCTCTTGCGAATTAATGAGACTATATAGTTCCTCGTGGGATTGTGCTTGGACATCTCGCAATGATAATTCTCCGGAGTGCAGTGTCCGTTCTAGCGCCGAGACTTTCTTCGCAGAGTCATCGAGTTTATCATGTAGGCGATTGTTCTCTTTCTCAAGTTTCTGCACTCGTCTCACCGAGGGACTTTCATCCTGCCATGAGTCCTTGAGAGGTGTAGCACGTCCGAGCTGGCTCTGGAGATGGCGGTTTTGCATCTCAGACATCTGCAACTGATTTTGAACCATCTCCAACTCGGCAGCAAAATCCATGCGTTTGTTGTATGCAATAGTATCAACTGTCCGATCAGATCGTGCAGAATCATTGGTTCCATTGCTTATATAACGGCGGTCAGGTGTAGAGGTATTGGAATATGGCTTAAGGTCCGATCCTTTGCGCAAATGTTTTGGTGACCTTTGTGTGGGAATCGTGTTTTGATTGAGCTCTTCGAGCAGCTGACGCTTGGAAGCGGAATGACGATTATCAATCTCGGTGACATCGTCTTCGTAACGGCGTCGGAGCTCACCAAGCTGGTTTTCTGCTCGTGTCCACTTCTCCCCAGTCACCCTCAATGCTTGCTGAGAGGCTTCCAGTTGGCTAGCTAGATTGAGATATTCAGGAAGACGAGGTGCTACCGACTCCCAAGAGGGTTGTAGCTCTTTCGATTCTGGGACGAACACCTTGTGTAACGTTACAAGCTGCCGACGTGAATCCTCAATTTCCGTATTCGCGTTGTCGAGAGAACTCTGCACTTTCCTAGTATTTGCCTGGGCTTGAGTTTTAAGCTGCTTTTCAGTTTCCAGACTCCGGTTCGCCTCAGCTAGCTGGCTACTTAAGGTCGATGTTGATTTCTCAGCGTTGCGACTGGTCTTGTGCTCTCGGGCCACCTCATGGTTTAGGTCCTCAAGGCCAAGAGCAAGCTTCTCCTTTTGTTTTTCAAGAGACCTAATCGATACTTGAGCGTCGTTACATTGACGGACTAACTTCTTGTTTTCCTCTTCCAGTCTGGTCTTTTCGGCTTGGAGCTGAGCCATCCGTGATCTCTGTGAGTCACCAGCTCTGGAATTTGTTCTCGCAATGTCAAGGTTCTTCTGCTGGACCTTGTTCAGTAATGCGCGATTATCGTTTTCTGAAGCCGTCAATCGGCCTTTGATCGTTACCAATTCTCTTTCTAATCGTTCTTTGTGCTGATCATGATGTAGGCGGAAGTTCTCCGAATCCGATATCATCTTCGTCAACTTCTGGACCTCAGCGGCAAGTCGGTCCCTTTCGGCTTTCATGTCATCCAGCTGTTCAATTTTACCGTCAAGATCTTTCCTCAGAACCGCCTGTCGCTCATTCGATTGGCGAGAAATGCTTCGTTCCATTGCTGTCTCGACCTCCAACCTAGAAGCTTCCACCTCCAGAAAGCGCTCGCGCAACTTTTTAAGTTCGGTTTGGAGTTCTTTACGGCTTTTTTCGGCACTTGTCCGTGCTTCCACGGCACGGCGGAGGGTATCTTGCTGTACATAAAGTTCTTTTTCAATGATAATCTTGGATTCATTCAAATTTTCATACTCTTCCTTCAAGGTCGTCATTTTGTGATCTGCTAACATCTGAACGTCATCTCGTGATTGCCGCTCTCGGCTGAGGTCCGCCTGGACATGGAACAACTGCGACTTGAGGTCTTTAATCTGCTCTTCCAATATCTTGCGGCTATTGCCGGCATGCAAATCTTCGTTCAATTTTGCATCTAGCAGCTTCTTCGTGTCTACAGCCTCACGTTCTAGCTGTGCTTTCTGGGAACGTGCAGCATCAACTTCAGATTGGATTTCGCGGAGCCGGTTTTGTATGCCGTCATGCCTAGCCGTAAGTGTAGTCCTCTCTGTTTCTAGCATCTTACGTTCGGCCTCGTGTCTCATGTTGTCCGCCTTGAGAACAGCAATTTCGCTTTCCTTACGTCTCACCATGTCCTCATAGTCGGTTGAAGTTGACGAAAGCTCACTCAACTGCTGCCGAATCTGGCGATTGTCGTCGATAAGTTCCTTGATCTGCTTTCGAGAACTATTCAGGTCTTTTGTGGTATTTGCAAGTTTGATATCTAGGTCCTGATCGGTCTTGAGAAGTTTGGCCTCTAGGTCTGAGACCTTCCGTTCCTGAAGGTGTAGCTGACTCTGTAACAGACCATTGTCGTGGACCAAAGCTTCATGAATATCGTTCTTCTCGGATTTTGCCTTTTCGACGTCTAGAACGCGTTCGTCTAGCTCTGCGACCTGTTCTAGGAGGTCATTCTTGTCGGCTTCTAATCTCTGGATGATTTGACCGGCTTGCTCTAGTTGACCACGCCTTTTGTCGGCTTCTTCCTCTGCCGTCTTCTTCGCATCGATAAGCTCATCGAGCTGATCCTCTAGATGTTCCTGGTCTTCGATTGCACCAGCAAGTTTCTCGCTTAACTCTATTTCTCGTTGCTGTAGGCGTTTGAAAATCTCCTCTTTATCAAGTGCAAGGGATCGTTCACTTTCCAGAGTTTGCTGTATCCGCTGCACTTCCGTTTCTGCTCGCCTACGCTCTTCTTCAAGCTTTTGTCGGTCGTTGTTTTCTTGTTGTATCTTGATCTCGAGCTTTTGAATCTTTTCATCCCGCTTTTTGACCTCGCCGGCGGTCCTCGTAGCGCCTAGCAAGGGTTTCATGCGTACGAACAGCCGCCACCAGGGGTTGTTGCAGAGGTCCATGTAGACTCCGAAATTCCGCTGTATTATCCTTGTGGCTTCAGCCCGGTAGAGTCGCTTATTGGCAATTCTTCGTTGAGTAAATCCGCGTGCGACAGATTGGAACCTGGACATGATGTTACGAATAAGAGCATCGCGCTGTTCTTCGAGCTCTGCTAGCACACCGGCTCTGAAAAAAACCTTCGTTAGACCAACTCTGTAGAGAGCATTATCTAGGTCAAGCTTCTCCAACATGATCTGGGCAGCTGTTTGGCCTTCCAGATAGCCTTTTGGCATGTTTCTACAAAGGACTTCGTACCGTTGGCGAAACTCAGAGAAAGGTAGTCGGTTCGGAAAGCCTGTTCGGGCAATGCGTATGCCCTCTAGCACACCGTTGCAGCGAAGCTGGTCAAGCACAAGTGGGGCACTGAACTGCTTGGGTCTTTTCTTGTGGTTTGGTAGGATACAACGCACGAAATGGGGATGAGTGGAGTGAAGTTGGTTCATCAAGCTTGACAACTGCTCCTTATGACGCTGGGCCACGGTCCGAAAGAGGCCTTTCTTTACTCGGCTTCTTATGGCACCGTTGTCTTCATTGGGATCAACACAATCGACAAACAGACTCGCCACATGCTTGTCTCTCGATGAAGCAAGTAGTCTTGTGATGTTATCATTGAGGGGATCCTTGTTTTTCTCAAGCCATCCACTTGTGGAATATTCTACCTCGGCAGCATAATGCGTCAATACGAACCCCTGGCTCAACCGCGATGGTCGGTACTTGGGGGTTTTCCGTTCCCACAAAGAGTGCATCTTCTCCGTGAAAGACTTATCCGTAGCCTTGGGCATCACAGAGTCTTCGTCCAAACAAGAAAATATTCCTATAGGATTTGGCAATTCAATTAGGTCGATTGTAGGTTGGAGATCCTTCCCAAAGTCGATGAACTTCCACTCGATTTGTTCTCTTGCATACTCTTCCTGTTCAAGGACGAACATGTGATGATTGAAGAATTGTTGGAGTTTTTCGTTGGTATAGTTGATACATAGCTGCTCGAAGCTGTTCTCTTCAAAAATTTCGAATCCAGCGATATCCAGCACACCAATGAAATGAGAGTCATCAAGGCCCATTCCTGTTCTATCAAGCTGGCGATTGATTCGGGTAACGAGGTCTCCAAAACCTCGTTCATAGATACCCTTAGACAACGCGTCAAGCGATGATCGAACTTGATCTGGAGTCTGGACCTTCTCTACCCATTCCCTCCCAGCCTTTACCCTTGGATGCAGTAACCCCTGGATGAACGCATCTACAGGTATCCCAAGTAAATGACAAGCTTTTTCCGCTTGAGGATAGGCTTCCTCGGTAAGGCTGGCTTGATCAACTCTGATGCTTTCCTTAGCCACAGTGACGTTTCCAAGAAGTAACACTGCAGCAACAGTACGGAGTACGGAAGCCTGCTCTTTACCGGAGAACCCCATGACATGAAAAGCCTCAATCAAAGAGTTCCACTCCTCGCTGTCTAAGACACCAACAATCATGTCATTTCCTTCTCTCGTGTAAGCGAAGTCCTCGACGCCGAGGCCAGCAAGCAGGAACTCTTCTTTCATTCGGTCATCTGCCCCTCGAAGCAGCTGGTAAAAGATGTGGTAATTTCTTTCGTTCGCGTTCAGTTTGACTACCCTTGATTTCTCCAGAAGATACCAGTCGATGAACGCACCAGCGATTTGCCCCGACCTAGTGAACTCGATACGTATGAATTTTCCAAATCGCGACGAGTTGTTGTTGCGCACAGTCTGAGCATTACCAAAGGCTTCAAGGATAGGGTTAGCTCTTAGAATTTGCTGCGAGAGGTTAGAGAATTGGCGCGTCCCAGATCTCGCGGCCGGCGAATCGGAAGTTGCCACAGCTGCAAGATATTGGATAACCTTCTTCGTATTCTCTGTCTTTCCAGCCCCTGACTCTCCGCTAAGACCCCAATCAGCAGGGTTGCGCCCTTGGAATCGACTCTAGCTTACGTAACCAAGATGCTTTGATTTTCTCCCTCTTCTACCAAGCTTCGGAAAGCACCATCTGCCATGGCGTAGATATGGGGCTTTGTGTCCTCTCGATTGCGTCCCCTGTACATCTTCATGTATTCATTGGTGTATATAGGCAGGGGACAATATGGATTGACCGTGACCAGAAACAAGCCGGAGTATGTCTGTGATTTGTTAACACTTGACGAGCTGTATAAGAAAGGAATAAACATACGTATATTAAATCTGCTTGATACCTCGTGTGCAAATTGTGGACTACAGAGGCTTCATTCAGATGCGTGAGCTCTGCCATGTCGTCGGCCTTGTCGAATTTCGCAGGATTGACTTTGTCTACGCTCTCCGAATCCACCTCTCTTTGCTGAAATGGTAGATCAGCTATGTTTTGGAACAGGGACCGGAGCCAGTGAAAGGCTTACACTGCCGTCCTCGCATTGCACCAGCAACCGGGTCCCAGCACGCTCTTCGATAACCCATCCTTTTGTAAATGCCAACTGTGAATCGCGTAGCCAAACGTATCGTTTACCGGAAAAGTCATTTTCGCCCTCAATGCCTCCAACTCGTTCTCCCGTCCTTTCCAACTCTCCAGTCTTGATGAATTGTGGGGCAAAGGTATTTGATGACTGATTATTACTCCTATTCGAGATCGATCTCTGTATCGTAGTCCTTGGTGGTGCAATATTCGACCCACTCAGAGGGGAGAATGACTGGTTACGACTGTGACCCCCAGAGCTGAAGCCTCCCGTGGGGGAAGTAATGACAGCAGATTTAGGACGGTCGCCAGAGGCGGTAGGAACCGGAGATGGTGAAGGTGAACCTCGATTGAAGGGATTGTTGCGCCATTTTGCGCCGCCAGCTGCTGAAATTGACATGCTGGATTATTGTACAGAGTCACTTATTGAGGCGCATCGGGTGCAATCCTAGGGAAATGTTTTGATCTCAAGGGAGTATTAGGAGAAGCATCATATAAATGAAAGGAAAACAGTAAACGAAGCAGGAGGACGGGATATGTGCCCTACACTCCGCACAGTCAACTCACAAACCGCAGAGAATAGAGTAACGAGGATGTCAACAGTAATCTTTGTTTACATGCGCTAAGCGTGCATCGTGCATCGCGCTTGCTGTGCTGAATACAGACTAGTGCCGGTACTCGGACTAATGCTGAGATTTTCTGAGTGCGACCATACGAATCCCTAAAGTACTTAACATTCCCTTACTGCGACGGCACAGTTCAAACACATTCATCTTTGCGCGTCACGACTTAGTGAATCGACCTTCACCTGCTTCGTTTCACTACGCTTTTTGTTACCGGAGCGAGTCCGTGCTCAGAGACTCTTCATTACAGCAACCCGAGTCGCCTTCCGCCTTCGAGACACTCTATCGAATACATCTCCTTTTGTCCTATGACCTTGCTCCATTACAATACCGTGTACAGCCCATACGAGCAATGATGCTCAAGCATTCTGTCTTTCGCCCATCACCTTATGATTTATGAGGCTCGGGCCTTCTGGAGGAATCTACGGAACTCCTAATCAGTTTCATCATGTCGGCCTATCATCCACCTCCTTCCTTTGGGGGTCCCTTCAATGCACAGTCCCAATATCCTCCCTCGTCTGGTGGTAACAATGCTGTTATGCCTCCTTTTCAGTATCAGCATGTGCAAGATCCTAATGTGCAACGGCATGGTCAAATGGGCATATCTCCAACGCACTTTGCAAATGCATATTCTTTTCACTCGAATGCTCAAACTTCAAAGCCGCCTATACCGAGCAATGGACTGCCCAACACTTCGTTTACAGGATACGGCTCGGCGCCAAATAGTTCGTTCCCAACACCGCCCTTCCCTCCTGTACCGATTCCGCCATATGGGACATTCCCGCACCCAGCTCCACTAATGCATCACCCGGTGACAAACATGGGCTTGGCGCAACTCCAAAACAATCTGCCGCAGAAGCCACCGCCACCTTCAGGACCTGTAGAGCTACCTGATAAGGGATCCGAGACCCCAACGAATGCCATCGCTGCTACTTCCGACTTGGAAGATGGGGAGCTTAGTGATGGAGAGTCCACTAAGTGTAGCAAAGAGCTCAAAACAGGTTACACAAGCTCTCCTCATCCGCCGCCGAACAAGGTGAATGAGGATCGTCAGCAATTTAGACGAGTTCAAAGTAAAAATGTTAACGGTGGATATCGTTCGCCAAATGGGAACATTCCTCAACATTCGCCGAGGAATCATCCACGGCCGAAACACTTTGGCCAGAGTCCGGCTCAGTCTCCGTCGGCTGACTCGCCCGGACCTACCAATTCTGCTGTTGAGAGGAGAGAAAATGGTCAAGATACACCAAACCGTTGGACTGGCCGAGATATAATGCACAGTAACGGACCATCTTCAGGCGCTGGGTACTCTCCAAAAATCTCTAGTGACATTCAACAACAACCAACAACACAGGATTTGAAACCCTCGCATCCGCCCGCTTCGGTACTACAGCCTACAAGTCGTGTCCGAAGTAAGGCAACAACATCCAATAGCGATCACAGTCTCTTAATCAATGGCAATCCGCTATCAGATACAAAGATAGCGACGGAGATTCGTGATCGTGCAAAAACCGCATTGCAAGAACTTTATCCACATGAAATTGGGTACACCAAACTTGTACAAGAGGGGCTGGATTCAAGTCTTCTCTTGGAGCTTTACAATGAAATGGGTATCCAACTTGCTTCGCCTGTACTAACTAAACTGAATGACATTGCGCCAAAGACTAGTGTCAATGGTGATGGCCTTACCAGGTCTGACAGGCCGCAGCTTCCTCAAACCCGCCCTGTCGCCACTACAATGACGCCGTCTGCAAATCGTACTAAAACTGCTCAGAACCCCGTCGTGCCAGTGCTCCATGATCTTACAATAAAGCAGAAGAAGAATGAACAGAGCAGTGAATGCAATGCAAGGGATCAAGCTCTGCAGAGCTCACAGTCATCAGATGTTCGCCCGAGCTATCCGAAGCCGCAGGTTGCGGAAGACCGAGGACCTACAGTACCAAAGAAAGTCGGCCTTTTAGATGAGACGCCAGTAACCAACACCAACAGTGTTCCGGTTGCCGTTGTCACGATGGATACAAAAGTCGACGCGACAATGACATCGATTTCAGCTAAGCCTCCACTCTCGTCCTTGCCAAAAAACCCCGCAGTAGCTAAATCTGCCGACAAAACCCTGGAACGTAAGGATTACATCGCTCGAATGTTGGCAGCCAAGGCAGGCAAGCTCATGCCAACGTCGAAGGCACCCTCTCCTCCCACCACTTCTGTCACCCTTAGGGCTAAGACTACACCGCAACCACCGCCATCTATTGACCTCCAAAATGCCAGGACTCCCGAGCAGCGTCGTCTATACCTTGGCAACCTGGCTCGTTCGACAAAAGAAGATGACATAAGGGCCATGTTCGGCAGCTATTCTATGTAGGCAATCCCTCAGCGTTCCCTATTTGTCAACCTGAATTCGACTAACAGTTCTGCCTAGTGAGGAGATATCGATCCCATTCAATCCAAGGACTGCAGAAATAGTAGGATACGGCTTTGTGCAGCTTTCTACGGCTCATGAAGCTCAGCGTGCCATTTCTGAGCTATCGGGTAATATCCTGCATGGTCGTAAAATATCCTGTCAATTCGCTCACAAGCCAGAGGAGGCTTCGAAGGCTGTAGAACCCGCCGCGCAATCCATACCTCCGATCTCACACGAAGGCTCTCAGGATGCTTTGGCTGAGCAAAATGGGAGCGTAGAGGCAAAGAGAAAGGCTCAGACGGATCTTGCTCGTCAGAAGATGGAAGCTCTGAAGAACCGCACTCTGTCGCAGCAAGAGACCTCAGGTTCCGGCAATATTGTACCTCCAGCTGTTCGACCTCAGTCGCTACCTGAAATTCCTCCCTCAGGCGCCTTCCACGAAAATTTGGCACCAGTAGCTCAAGTGAGTAACCATTCGCCAACGACACCACATGGCTCGTATTTTTCACCAATCAACGAGCGGCAGCCATTCAGCATTCCTGGGCTCTTTATGAAATCTGCGCGCCCAATATCATTCAAGAATATCGAACAGCCTATGGCTACTCGCTCAGCAGCGGCTCAGGAAACTCATCAAGCCACCACAAGCATCCTATCCCCTGATAGTACAGTGCATCCCCAAACGCTTTCAATTCCCACTACGTCAATCTCTCTTTCAAGTGAAAAGCCTGGCTTGCTATTCACAACCGAAACACTTGACAAATACGCCAACAGTGCCTCGAAAGTTAATGAGCCCCGAAAACGTCAAAGGGCATCTGACTTCATTGACTCTCCGCCAAGAAAAGTTAAGAGGACACTAGGACAGAAGGAAGATGCCAGCGTCATCATTGATGTCAGTGAAGAGGAGGCCAATGATGATTCAGAAGACGACGCAGATGCGATGGACATCGAACAGGATGTCAACATCAATCCCATTTCGACACAGCTGGAGCACGATGAGTTGGAAACTGGCAAACAGAGGGCCATCCGAGACCTACCGCCTTTGACTGATTTTCCGGCGAGGAAGAAGATTCCTGACAATTTAGCTTTCATGACACCACCCGCAGTGCAGACACCTGGAAAGCTCAAAGAACCAGACGGTCTGAAACCAAAGTTGAAGGAGATAGAGCAAATGAAACGGCGCATCGCTGAATTAGAACAGCGAAACAAGGCCAAACAAACATCCAGCCGTGCGCAAACCCCGGGGACTCCTGGACATGTGAAATCGTCACCTAGACCAGTCGAAACATTAGTAGAGGGGAACGAACGACCAAGATCTAGTGCAGGAGTAGAAGTGCCAGTTGGATCGGTCCAAGAGCATGCCCAGGCTCATGCAAAGGCAGCCACACCCTCAGCTACAAAAAATACGCAGAAGATCATTGGGTTGGGTGAGGCTATGGAGCACCAAGAGATAGAGAAAGATCTAGCCGTGGCCGTTTCGGAAACACTGCAGCTTGGCAAAAATGTTACCTCAGAGGGACAGCAGCAAGGCCAATCCGCGGATTATGACTCGGAAGAGCTTCGACCAATTGGAGTGGATCTTGATCGATCGAAGTCTGCTCAAGCCACGTTGGTGGACAACAAGGTACAACTTCAGCTTGTCGAAGAGCCGATAAAGGAGATAGCAGACGCTCAAGCCGAGACCGATCGACTGCGGGCTGCTGAAGCAGCAGCAGCTAGGGCAGAGGAGCAACAACGTCTGATTGCAGACCAGCATGTCAAAGCTCTAGCACTCGCCAATGCTGAGGTAGAGCGCGACCGGATTGCAGAGAGCGCGACCGGAGAAGAAGATCAACGTCGGCGACGACGAACGGACATCGAGTCTGGCTTGCCGATCCTCGACGCAGAGGTAGAGAGGACAAGACAAAGATTACAATCACTGCGAAAGCAGATGGAGGAACTTGAAGATGAAGTTCAAAAAGGGATCGATGGTCGGCGTATTCTTATGGACGAGTTGGCTAGCCTTTCGCCTGCTCCCTCACCAACTCCCAAAGCATCGTCGCATGAAGAGCAAAGTTTAGCACCTGCCGGCAAGCCAGAGATTACGAGCGAGAAAGAGACACAAGGTAAGTAACTCCATCCGACAATAGCTTCGTCTACCCGTCTAGGGACATTCAACGCGCAGAAGAAACCACTCATGGAATAGATTATGAATCTCACATTTTGGCGTGTATTTGCAGACTCGCAACCCGCTATCGACGATGTCCACCAACTATTACTACCAGTTCTTAGCGAGACAACAACGACGACTAACGAAGTAGAAGTCCCTGCCCCAATGACTCTGACTGCTTTGTGTCCTTCTATACATGATATGGACCAAATCAGCAACGGTGAACTGGCAGAAGATGTCATGGATATTTCTCGAAGCGACATCGACGAGGGAGAAATCACTGACTACGGCCCGAAGTCTCCGGATTTAGTAGATCAAACCCCTTTACCGGAAAGCGAAGACACCTACGAGCCGCCACTTACGATCGATCCTGTACCATTGCATCCATCGACCTCCCAACAATGTGAAATTGTTTCACCTGTCGCTGAGTCGGATCCATCTCACGTTACGCCCAACGGGACCCAGGAAGACGTTGAACTGTCCCGTGATTCAAGAGCCAGCAGTGACTCCTCCCAAGACACTAATGAGTCAGGCGAAATACTGGCCGAATCTCGTAGCCAACCCCTAAATGATGATAGTGACCCAGATGATTATGAACCCCCAGAGCCAGCAACCCTTGTAGAAGCCCCAACACCGCTATTGAGCCGTGATATTGATTCTGCAGATAAATCCTTCTCCCCGCGAGATCCTAACGCTCTCTCAGCTATCCCGTTACTACCCAATAGTATAACGTCAGCTCTTCAAGATCGCGTGGATAGCATCAACACAGAAATAGTGGACACCTACCATCCTACAGTACGTTCTCACTCTTATTTTCAGTGTTGAGCTAAGTTGTCATTAGGTTAATAACCGAGTCTCAAGCAGCAAGACTAGTCGGTTCACTCCGTATGAGAGTCCTTTAAAGCAATTCAAGTCATACCGGTACCACTCAAACTACGTTTCTGAAGTTTCAGAGGGATTTCGATCTTTGACCTATAGTCATGCAATCGAACCAGATAAGCCTATCTGTCGTTATGAAGCAGCAGGAGGCAGATGCAATGATGATTCTTGCGATAGTCAGCATTTTAGGGGCCTGGTTTTGAGTGGTGCGTTGGAAAACTGAGATGATCTGCGCTGCACATTTCTTTCGTCTAATACTCGTTTCCCCTGATTCTTTCGTCTTAGCTTCGTGCTTCCTTTCCGTCGAATTACTTGCTCAAGTCCGCGAGCTGACATAGGATTTCTAACCTTCGCAGATGACAAGGTTCTTGTTCAAATGGGAGCTACCCCCGCCGGCTTCTCACTGCAAGAAGGCGAGGCTTATGTCAAAGGCTTAAGACAGATCATCCAGGAAATTCGCGGTAGAAGAGTCAAAGACTTCAATCAGGTGGCTGCCGAGATCTCAGCCTACCGCGCAAGATTCCTGGGAGATGGCTCTAAGATTTTGCCCTTAGGGACATGACGACAGTCAGAGGTATGTCCTTCACGGGCTTGTAGAGACGTGCACCTCCTCCCGCCAGGTGTCTTGAATTTTAGGAGGCCCACCATCTCCTATAGTTGGAGCTCGACACAACGAATATTTGATCATTATGACTCAAGCATATCACAGCCATGGCGACCAACAACCAACGTTTTTATTTCTACACCCGCACTTGTTCACATGTTTTATTATGCACGCTTCTTAGAGTTCTTTTTTCTCTCACAGATACTTCGAGCATAGCATCAAAACGGCGTAGGTAGCATGGATATACCCTAGCCGGCTGTTTTTGGACAGCCAAGGTAGAAAGAGCTTGAGAACCCAAGGATTGGTTAAAACCCAAAGTCTTACAACGAGCGTAATGTCTTACTCCTGCTACTATACTAAAAGAGATGGAACTGCCCGAGCGGGTTGCGTTGCCAGAAGACACGTTTTGAAAGAGCTGGACTTGAACCATAGCGATAATATCTACTGTAGCCCGAGGGGCATGGGGGTAATAGGCTCGTGAGAGCGTTCTCGGTTTAGCTGATAATCATAATGCAATAATTCTCTTCGCTTACGCTGCTCCCAAATCCGACTATCTGACTCAGTCAATACTGTGAAGAAGATGAGACTGATTCTTCGCTCACAACCCCAATCTCATCTCCTTAGCTTCAAGCTTTATCGTCGTGCAGTTCTACTAAAGTATCGATGGCGACTTTGAATACATCATCCTTCCAGCAGCAGATGAAAATCGGAAACTACATTAAGTCACAATGTACATTCCACAGCCAGCCAGCCATCTAGTATTGATCTCCTCCATACCGTTCCAACGATGGTGTTTACTTAAAGATACTCCACACCTCCCCTACTCCCCAAATTCCACCAAGCCCCCTCCCCCACATCCAACATAACCTAACTACCTTACCTTCCTCAATCCAAGATAAAAATCCCGGCAACATTTTCAACACACCCACTTTCTTATATCTACGCACCCCTATCCATCCTTCCCTATATATGCAGCTCCTTTTTTTCTTCTCACATGATAACCCCCCACACTCCCAGAGAAAGCGCATGGCCGTTCTTGCGTAGGTGGCTTGCTAGGTTGATGGCAGTGATTGAATTCCTACCGAGATTGAGAAGTCTACTTGTAGGCAGAATTGATCGCACTCGGTACCCAATATTTGAGCCTAGGTTGCGTGGAGCATCTTCTCCATCACTAAACTGGGGAGTAATGCGAAGGCCCGAGGTGTTGGTGGAGTCCAAAGCATATTTCGAGAGCTCAAGAGCTATCATAGAGCTAGCTATTGCCCTTAGCTCTTTGCGATTGGACTCCCCTGATGGCAGTTTAGGCATTTCGTGGAGTGGGATGATGTACTTCGGCGCCATGTAGTGTGTAAGGCTTTTCAGTGAGCTTCTCTTTGGGGCAAACCTGCAGCGGCAATTGGCAATCCACTTCAGGTGTCGTTAAAACCTGCATCTTTGACACACGGGGCGTTGAGCAAAGCTTGCTGGTACTTCACCCAGTCCCACACGATAGCCTTTGCGTTTGATCTGGTTATCCTCTCTTCCCAGACGTTCGATCGGGAGCCAGCGGCCAGAGAAGCCCTTTACAGCCTCCGCACCGCCATCTTCTTTGATACAGCCAAACAGGCAGACATCATCGTTTGCGTCGACAGTGAATGCAAGAAACAACATGACGGAACAGAAAGTACCCGTACCGCCGCCGCCGCCACCACCATCGGATGGCGGTCTAGACGGATACTTGAAAGTTTTAGGTTCACATTTTCTCTTCTTCCACTCATGGTGAGTTGTTCGACCTCCCGCCTCAACAACATCTCTTCTAATCCGACATACAGCTGCCCGAACGCCGCAGAAACTAACGTTCACTCCCCGAAACAGGGGCATCATCAACATCTTCGGCGTCTACCAAGAAAATTACGAGTCGGTCTTCCTTTCGTCCTATAGCTCGTCGCCATCTCCTGGGTTAGCACCAATCAAGGCCTCCTGCTCTTCCTTATCGGCATCCTCACCGGGCCCGTCTTCAACAGGGGGTTACTTCCGCCAACTCATCTTCACTGGCACCTCCCTCGTCGTCTTTGGCACGATGTTGACCAGCTTAGGGATATCATACTACTAGAAATCTGCACACAAGGTGTCGCGGTCAGCCTAGGTATAGGATGCTTGTTTGTGCCTAGTGTCGCCTTTGTATCCACCTATTTCACTTCCAAGCGCGCATTGATGACGGGTTTCACGGCCGCTGATGGCTCAATTGGTCAGTCACGCCTCGTTCTCCTCGAAACCCACTTTGCTCCTCAATGGTAGACGAGAAAATCAAATAAATAGGCGGCATCATCTTCCCAACCGTCTTCCGCCGCCTTCAATCAACCATCGGCTTCGGCTGGGCCACCCGTATCGTTGGCTGCCTAGCCTTAGCAATATTGGTCTTCCCCCCGTCCAACATGCGCTTACGAAACCCACCCCCTAAATCCCCACGCGCATTACTCGACCTCCGCGCCTTCCACGAAGCGTTCTTCGTCATCTTCAGTCTAGGCCTTTTCCTTGCCCTCGTAGGCCTCTACTTCCCTTTCTTCTGTACCCCAATCTACGGCTCCCGCATCGTCAACCTTAGCCCCTCGGAATCATCCTACCTCGTCCCCGTGCCAAACGCAGGCCCCGTCTTCGGCCGCATAATCCCAGGTCTCATCGCTGACAAAGCAGGCTCCCTCAACACCATCATCCCCTTGCGGAACAAGCTGCGTAGTACTCGCCTTCGCTTGGCTGGGCATTTCCAATGCGCCAGGTCTTTGGGTCTTCTGCGCTCTCTACAGTATCGTTGCGCGACTATCGCCGGATATGAGCCTGGTAGGAACGCGGATGGGCACGTGTTTTACATTTGCTGGGCTGGGGCTGCTGATTGGGAATCCGATCGCGGGGGCGATCTTAAATATTCCCGAGGGCAAGTTCAAAGGCGCACAGGCGTACTCGGCGGCGACACTGCGTGCTAGAACTGCGGGGTCCGTAGCGGTGAGAATGCTACTGGCGAGGAGCGGCGACCGCGGTGGCAAAAGTTGGAAAACCTAGAGATGTTTTTCATATAGAAAGAAGTCTCAAAGACATTGTTCCATCAGAAAAGCATTAGACGGAAAAGAAGGTATCAAAATAGAGACATTGAGCACGGAAGTGTTTGAAATGTAACAGCGTCCTCATACGATCCTTATTGAATCGGTCTTAGATAGAACCAGATCTTTTGTCTTAAACGCAAATATCTAATATATAGGGAAGGCCTCATATTGTAACTGAACTGGTCTTTGACTAGAAAAGAGGAATCACAAAACACATAGATAAGACCATCAATAGCAATTGGGGAATGACTCAGTAACATCCTAGCTAGGACCCACCATACAGAGATTCGAGCGATAATCAGCACAGAGACCTGAGTTCAGGAACACCTCTCGGCCAACGCTGCCAAGTGCAACATCAAAGGTTTGAAGCGAGAAGAAAGTGTCGCGTCGAAGTCAAATTCCCTGCGTTTCGCTTACGTAAAACTATAGCAACCGAACACGTCTCCCGCAAGCTCTCTAGGATTTATTTACCACAAGCACCTGGGAACAACGGAAGATCCTAGATATGCGGTGGCTATTATCCTCTTGCCTTCTCGCGTTGCTGAGCCTGGTTCAGGCGCTCAGCAGCAGTGGCAATCGGTTGCTGGTTGTGATTGAAGAAGCAGCGGGAAAGAGCAAATATTCAAAGTTCTGGACAGATCTCGAAGGTGACAGTCGTCGGTTTGAAGAGAAGGGTACATCGGTCGCTTACACTGTTCGTGAATTCAGGGCGAGGCTACAAGCTCTCTTTTGAGTCTCCAAAGAGCGAGAAGCTTGCATTGTTCGAACATGGCGAGCGAGCATACGACCACATCATACTTCTCCCCCCAAAATCGAAAGGCATGTCTGTTGCTATAGCCTTTCAATAAGAAGGCTAACATCGCATCAGGACTGGGGCCGGCACTTACTCCTAATCTTCTCCTTCAATTCGTTAATCAAAATGGCAACATTCTCCTAACCCTCTCAGCCGACTCCCCTACACCAGCATCTATCTCTTCCCTTCTGCTAGAACTAGACATCCACCTACCGCCCGATCGGACGTCGCTCGTTGTTGATCACTTCGACTATGACACAGTTTCAGCCGGCGAGAAGCATGACGTTCTTCTTATACCACAACCTTCAGCCTTACGGCCGGACGCCCGTAATTTTTTCGGAGGAGACGGTACCATTGCCTTCCCCAGGGCTGTAGCTCAAGAGCTGGGTAACATGAGCCCCCTGCTTGCGCCGGTCTTGCGAGCCAAGAGTACCGCATATACCTATAATCCAAGGGATGAAGCCGAGACAGTAGAGGACCCTTTCGCTGTGGGAGAGCAGATATCCCTTGTATCAACTATGCAGGCAAGGAATTCAGCTAGATTCACAGTCGTTGGATCCGTAGAAGCCCTTGAAAATACGTGGTTTGATGCAAAAGTCAAAGCTGCTGGAGGTAAAGAGAGCAAGACCGCGAACAGGGCATTTGCTAAGCAAATCAGCGCTTGGACCTTTATGGAAACCGGAGTGCTCAAGGTTGGCAGAGTCGATCATCACTTAAGCTCGATTATTGATGGAGCTGCTGGGAACGACAGCGTTGCCCAGCTGGGTTACATGAATCCTAAGATCTACCGCATTAAGAACGATGTGGTGAGTATTCTTTGTGCCGGTTAATATTTTCGATTCTAATTCTACAGACTTTCAACATTGAATTGTCTGAATACTCCTACGACCATCTCATACCATTTAAAATCTCTCCCTCGGACGCTCTCCAACTCGAGTTCACCATGCTCTCACCCTTTCAACGCCTCAATCTCCAGCCCGTTTCCACAACAGCCAACGGCACCATTTTCGGCACCACCTTCAAATTGCCAGATCAGCACGGCATCTTCGCCTTCCGCGTCAACTACAAGCGGCCTTTCATGACAAACATCGACGTCAAGCGGGAAGTAACAGTTCGCCATTTTGCGCATGACGAGTGGCCTCGCAGCTGGGAAATCAGTGCTGGATGGGTGTGGATTGCGGGTATTTGGGTCAGCGTGGCCGGATGGATAGCTTTTGTGGCGATATGGCTATACAGTGAACCGGCGTATGAGAGGAGTCAGGGGAAGAAGATGCAGTAGAGTCAAGTTTTATACATTGTACCGCAATATACAAATATTTACAGCCACATCCTCTCGTGGCATTGGGATACTGGCTCTCTATGCCCGTTCCATACTTTCAATATGTTCATAGCGCTGCTGAAGCCTCCAATGCTCCATACTACAGCGACACTCCTCCAAGAGCCATGTAAGCTTTTTCACCCCGCAGCCAACGCGCAGAGTAGATTTCCACCGAATCAACAACTCCCAACCACAAACTCCATAGAATGCGCGCTCAACGCAACCCCCACCAACATCACTTCCCCCCCTCATCCTCCCTCCCCTCATCCTCCCTCCCCTCCGTCCCCTTCCACCCCCCCAACGCCGCCCCCCCGCCATACAACTGCGCCCCCTTCTCCCCCTCCAGCTCCTGGCTAACGGCCACGGGCTGGTTCCCGCGGAACCGCTTGCGCATATCCACCATGCCGCGCTTGCACTCGCCGTAGCCCTTTTTCAGCTGCTGGCAGCGCGTCGGGAGTGTTTCGAGGAGGGGCGGGCGCAGGCATGAGGTGGGGGTGTTGCGCGCGATGAGGACGCAGTCGGAGGATTGGAGGCAGGATGCTAGGGCGGCGCCTGTTTGGGGGAGAGGGGGGGTTAGTTTTTTTGGTGGTGGGGGAGATGGGGGGGGGGGGACGAACGGATGTCTTTGCAGGAGGAGGGCATAGTGGGTGGGGTGGGTTGGTTGGGGGAGGCGGTGGGGTGGGTGGAGTGGTTTGCGACGGTTGTGGAGGTGGACTTTGGTAAGCTCCTTTAGGATTGGACGCGGGCGGAGAGATTTATACAGAAATCTGCGTTGGGGCGGAGGTGGTTTCGAAGTGCCGCTTGGATGATGCAGCACCTCTTGTCCGAGAGGGATCAATATTCACGACTGAATATATTGCGGAGGGTGATGAAGAATTGTACGATTTGATTCCGCAATACTAAATTTTGAGAAGATGAACTGATTTTCTGAAGGGTCAAATGGAGAAATGGCTGAGGTCGAAAATCTTCACACATAAGCCTAGCGGCGGTCAACCAAAATATTATACCAGGACTTCAATCCTCGCCACGAACTTTACTATTCCATATGATTGGCGACAGGCGTACAGAGTTGATCATGAATCAGGTTCACAAGCAGTCAAGTGATACAGTCGATATCCTGAAGGTCAACCTCTGGACCTTCTTTCTGTTGTGCCTTCACTTCCTCAGTAGAACATGCGTTAGATGGTTGAAGCAGTCTCTACAATCATTCACTCCTTTATGGAAGAGATGGCCCGCAGTCCCAGTCATGCCATCCGAAAATTTTCACGGTCTCTAATTCTACTCATTAAAATTTTGATTGAGTTGAGATTTCTTGTTGCTTTAAGCAACTTTGGAAGCGCACACTGCATCACTCTTTCGACGGCTTTTAATCTTGTCGAGGCACAAGGATGCGTACAAATACCTCAAGCTATAGCACAACAGACATAGACCATCTATTATCCATCGAAGAAAGCCCAGAAAGAGTAAAGACATACCGCGATATAGGCACGATTAAATTAAAACAGGACAGGAAGCTTGGTGATTCCGACATCCTTGCTAGGTGGGGTGTACTCGAGCTCAGATACAGGGACAGCAAGCTTGAGGTTCGGCAACTTTTGAAATAAAGTACCTAAAGTGACGACCGATTGCTATTTTTCAGCCAACCGTATCCTTTCGAGCCCTAGGGAAGAACAAAAACTCACCGAAGACTATTTCGAGCTCGGCACGGGCAAGCTGTTCTGCGATGCAAACATGGCTACCGTATCCAAAACCGAGAGCCTTCTCAGATCCTCGCTTGCGGTACATATTGAAGGTGTCCGGATTAGGAAACACATCCTCGTCCCGATTAGCAGATTGTGTGGCCGCGATAATACCCTCGCCGGCTTTTATAAGCTGAAGACCGAATGCGATATATATCAGTGAGACACGAGAGAGAGGCAATCTATTGGGACGATCCGTACCTTGTCTCTGACCATGATGTCAACTTTGGCGACGCGACGAGTGGCAAAAGAAGACGTGGTGTGGAACCGACAGAGCTCCTCAACAAAAAGCTTCGCAAGTGAAGGATCCGCCTTGAGGTCCTTAAGCTGGTCGGGATGTTCTAGAAGAGTAACCACTCCCTGGAGAGGATATATACATTAATCCACAACACAAATCACTTTTAGAGGTTCGTAGGACAATTACCAAGTCAATGGTGTTCACCATGGTAGCGTTTCCTGCAACCAGTATCAGAAAGGCGATCTGCGATACGTCTGATTTCTCGAGGTGTCCGGGCAGAAGCTGAGAGTCAGATTGTAGATGATCAGCCCAATGGATCTAGATCTGGAAATGTTCTTTGGAAAGGTTGCCTACCTGTTCAACCACAAGCTTGCTGATAAGGTCATCCTCAGGTTTTGCGAGCCTCGTTTCAACCAACTTGCCGAGGTAGTCGAGGAGCTCTCTACAAACGGATACAGCGACTAGCTCAGCCAATGCTCGGGCAGATCGCCAAAGATCAAAACGTACTTGTTACTATCGGAAGCCTCCGTCGCAGTCGCGCTTCCATTGGTTCGGACGGCATTGCACTGGGTGAGGTACTCAAGGTCCTTTTCCGGAACCCCGAGCATGCCGTAGATAATCTATCAACGCGGAACAAGGGATAAGGTTCAGCGTTTGGTACGTCCGTCATACTGGTTCAAGAGATACTTACAAAAGAAGGAACTGGCAAGGAAAACTTCTCCACAAGATCGATGGGCTTCTCGCTACGCTGATTGAGCATATTTTCAAGGAGGGAGTCGACAGTCTTCTGGATTTTGGGGCGCATCTTGTCGACGTGCTCGTGAGTGAAGAGAGGCTCGACCATGCTCCTGAGGAAACAAGAATACGTCATTGGCAATCTTCGTAGCTAGTTCAGGACCGAGTCAAAGTCCAACCCCCTACCTTTGCTGCATGTGCTGCGGCGCATCCATATCCACAAACGTTGGCTTGTTCTTAGCTGCCGCTTTTCCACCGGCGCCCATTTCGGGGAAGCCAGGACGAGTACGGTCCTAGCAACGAGAGCGTAATATCGCCTAGTTAGCCAGGTGAACATAACCCAATGCATATTTCCTTTGATATATCTATACCTTCGATAGACGGTCATCGGTCAAGACACTACAGACATCTTCATGCTTGACAACGAGCCAAGGATGGCTTCCATCCCAGAGCTCGACTTGCGAAACGGGATCGGTTGCACGAAGCCTGGCGAATTCGACCGGAGGTTCAGCGGCTGCAGGTCTAGCGAAGGGAAATTTCAGTGCGGCTAAGATCAAATCAATTGCTGGACTTTTGAATTGTGTCTGGAAAACCTACGGGTAGTGGCGGACATGCTGTTCCAGAGCTATTGAGAAGACGGAAGAGTAAAGCTTTGTAAGACTATGGGAGGATACGGCGGTCTCTATATACGTTTTCTTTACGTACCTTTCATGTATATATTGATTTATAGAAAGAGGGGTTATATAACGCTTGCTCGATAGGGTTTCCCTTTCCTGTGGGAAACAGGCCTAGTGCAGGCAATATAGTCAGCTTCCTTCCTAACTAACTGCCCTGTAAACCCAATAGCTTTGGCCCGAACATAGTTTATACAGTATGTTGCTATGATATATAAGATATATGGTATTTGGATTCCGAAGTTCGGGCCAGCTCTATGTGGGCCCCCCATACATGCGCCCTAGAAACAAGAATCACCAAGAACTTGAACATAGTGCCTTGTGTACTTTGCTATTCAATACGCGAAGGGCTAGCTGTCAAAGTTTTTGCGTCGGTCTGAATCATGATGGATGGAAGATGGATTACGGAATACTCACATCGGGACTGAACACGGAAGTCGCCTAAAATGGGTCCTGCCGGAAACTAGCGGAAGCAAGGATGCCCGCCCATCGTCAATTTCAACCTCATCTCATCCTCCAGAATTCTATGCCAAGGCGTCTAACAGCTGTCAAACCCACCCCGCGGCCCGAGAGCACGAAACCTGCTCAATCTCAAGTACTTTACTTCATGTCTTGATCTAACCCGACATCTCCCGTCCCTCACCAATTGACGCATCCAAGAACGAACCATGTCGACCCCCCGATTCTTCCAGCAACCCTTGCACTACCTCCGCTGGGCGTCGTACGAAAAGCCAGCAATCTTCTATTCCATGGTCGTAGGGAGCATGGGCCCAGTGGTTATGTTTACTGTGCCGCCACTACGGAAGAGGTTTGGGGATGGACCTAGGGAACACATACCGATGACATATCCGAGTAAGCTGCCTTTGCTCGTCTTATTTGGGCAGAGACTAGATTTTCTGGTCAAGGGTTTGTTTTATTGGAGAGCTTGACTGACTTTGGTCGGGAATAGTACCAGGAGGTCCTAGGAGGATACCGGAGGGGTATGATGACTAGGTTGCCATCTTGTCAGTAGGTAGATAGGTATCACGGGAATGGCTTGGCATAATCATAATGAGAGCTGTGGAGAGACGACTAGATGGACCAGAAGAAAGGAACAACGTCATTGCGTACCTTTGCGCTATGCGGCAAAGGAAGGTTTAGGAGCCGCTCTCGAGGTTTACCGCATAAAAATGGCGTCTCCGGGTGCTAGGCCTCTTCTTAATGGATACCAAAATAGGCTTGCCAGGAGTCATGTATATCCCACTTGCTCACCTATGCCGGTACCGCACTGGACCCGTTACCATGCCCACTTTGACCAAGAAATCAGCGTTCCCTCGATTTGAATCTTACTACCATGGTCATTGTCTGAGATGTTTCTTTGACCTTATACTACTCAGCCATATCTTTCCCTATATCAAGTGTACAAGCTCAGCGTTTACTACTCTCCTTTACCCGTGCAAAACGCGTGTTAACATTTCCCATGGTACTTGCCAAAAACTTTAGAAACAAGCACTTTTCGAATGTGAAACCTGGTCTGCAGTGAATCCCGGGTGCAAAGCATTCAAGCCAAGGTATGTGTTGCAAAAAAAGACCTCCAAAAGTGCAAAAAGCTTGGATCGCCCCGTTGGGGGTCGAACTTACGAAAACTGGGTGAATTCAATCAAACCGCGTTTATCAACACCTACTCGAAATTTGACCCTAGTGAGTGGCTGGCCGCATTCAAGTAGCCGCATACCACTACACCATAGGTTCTGATTCTTAATACACAGGTTATTACTGACACATATATGTAACCCTCTTATCTCGCGCCTTTGCTCTTTCTTTCCACTTCAGGCTCAGTTGTGTCTAAATGCTTTACTTTTTTCAAAGTGTTCTTCCTCTATTTAAGAAAGCAAAAGCAGATTCGGTTGATAAACATTAATAAAACGTTTGGTTACACAAAGTGCAAAAAGCTTGGATCGTCCCGCTGAGGATCGAACCTACGAAAACTGGGTGAATTCAATCAAACCGCGTTTATCAACATCTACTCGAAATTTGACCCTAGTGAGTGGCTGGCCGCAATCCAGTAGCCGCATACCACTGCACCATAGGTTCTGATTCTTAATACACAGGTTATTATTGACATATATATCCCTCTTATTCGCGCCTTTGCTCTTTCTTTCCACTTCAGGCTCAGTTGTGTCTAAATGCTTTCCTTAGCAGACCAAGGTAGTAGGTTTTAACGGTTTAAGATCAATCCACTAACATAAACAGTTGACCTCGTGGAATTACCGTTTGATTACGAGTTTAAGCGTTTTTTTACGGTTTCTTCACAGTTGTTTTGACTGCTTGACATGTTTCACTGCTGGGTCGATCTCAAACCGTAAAAAGCTTTGGTGTTAGTTCACTAAGGTTACTACTCTCTCAAAGTTCTACCTCTATTTAAGAAAGCAAAAGCAGATTCGGTTGATAAACATCAATAAAACGTTTGGTTGCAAAAAGTGCAAAAAGCTTGGATCGCCCCGTTGGGGGTCGAACCTACGAAAACTAGGTGAATTCAATCAAACCGCGTTTATCAATATCTACTCGGAATTTGACCCTAGTGGAATGGCTGGCCGCAATCAAGTAGCCGCATACCACTGCACCATAGGTTCTGATCCTTGATTTATAGGGTGTTGTTATGGTATATCAACAATAATAACAGGAAGAACAATAAATCAGTACTGATGCACCAACAATGTCTCATGCACGCATTGCTAGCTATGTCTGTCTTTAAATAGGGTGTTCAAAAGTTTACAATGCTTTGCACTCGGCTGACAGGGGAGATTTCCTTTAGTTTTTTAAACATATTCATCTTCTTTGGCCCCTTATCTAAACCTCAACACCGGATTGCTATTTCAAACCTCGACAGTCCAGCTCATTAACGCAAGCGGCGGAGTAGAGGCTTTGATCGCCATCGGCTCAACCACTCAGGAGAGGAAATATTTTAGGAAAATAGCGATTACGCTTCCTCGCCGAAGGACTCGGAATGTACTGAATTGGATTAACGGAAGAGTTTTGCATGGAGGAAGGGCATGAAGGAGCTTCGAGGTTTCCGATATAAGAGTATAGAACATGGCAGTCAGTCAAAAGATATCGCATCTTGGGAATGTCGTTGATAGCGACGGGATAGTCTGTCCACGTGGAAGATCAAACCAATTTTTGGTGCTAAGTGTGCGCGGTCCTGCAATGCAGGCTCATAAGATTTCTTCAATTTACAATATCTAATTGGGTTTTTACTGGACAGAGAGTTCTTGTGCTGGGACGATATTGATATTCGGGTTCCATCCCTAATCGGACGCTCGATCGAGGTCCGTCCTGTTCCATTTTCCGTCCATTTTCCATCGGTCGCACAGTCTTGTACCGTATTACAGATAGAATAGGAAGACTCAAATAGTAGTCGGTCCTGTTGATTACATTCTCAAATACGGAATAGCATCAATCAGGCCAAAGTAGGATATGTGGTGACTGGTGATGGTGAAGCGCGAGATTGGAGGTGAGATTAAAGTGCGTTTTGCCGAGGTGACGTTACTGTACGCGCGGGAACCTCGGCATCCGAGTGGGCCGAGGCTACTTAATGTACTCACGTACTCTACTGTATCGGTGTATGTCGCCGTCATGTATTATTCTATTCTCTTGCCTCGACGGCTCTTGGTGGAAAATGTGTTCTCCCATGTTGACTTGCGTTCGAGTATTTCTTCAACCACATATCGCTTCTCGCCGTCGTGTGAGAGCTTCCCTGTGCTCTCTGCATTGTTCTTTCATTACGGAGATTGTGTGAAAGGTCAGCATCAGTGGTCGCCTAATTGCCTGCCTTCTTCAGCCGCAGTCAGCCTGAGTCACACTGGAAAATCACTTGTCGAGTCCCAGACACATTTCCTCGTATACTCGCGATAGATTCCTCCTACAATGGATCCTCTTGAGTTGTTCAGCCGCGCAAGCAAAAGCGACGACCTGCGGGCGTCATGTACTCTCAAGACCTGTCCCATCCGGCTCTCTTACTACAACTACTTGCCGTCGCTCGCTGCAAATGGCACGCTGCTCGCTCTCTTTTCGTTCTCGCTATGCTGCTTCTTGTTCCAAGTCGGGCTTTCGCGACGCTTCATCGGCTTCACCATCGCAATGGTCAGTGGCTGCATACTCGAAGTACTGGGCTACGTTGGCCGTGTTATGAGTTGGTATAATCCTTTCGGCCAGGTAAGGCTGCCGTATTCCGTCTACAAATAGGAAACGCAATGCAATCTAACCGTCTTCCAAGAATGGTTTCCTAATCCAAATCGTCTGCCTCACCATCGCTCCTGCCTTCCTAGCCGCAGGCATCTACCTCACCCTCTCCCGCATCGTCATAGTTTTTGGGCCTGAGAACTCCCGCATCAAGGCCATGTCTTACCCTCGAATCTTTATACCGTGCGACGTGGTTTCGCTCCTGCTCCAAGCAGCCGGCGGTGGTCTTGCATCCGCTGCAAGCCACTCGAACAAAAGCCCCGACATTGGTGATCGTATCATGGTTGCGGGTCTGGCATTCCAAGTCGCGACACTGTTCATCTTCATAATTCTCTGCACGGACTTCGCACTACGAACTTTGAAGAGGATGAGGCAAATGGGCGATGCGGCAACCGACCCGGCTCATGCGAAACTTCGAGCCAGCTGGACCTTTCGAGCATTCCTGTGCGCTCTGGCGTTGGCGACGTTATGTATATTCATACGATCTATATACCGAGTGGCAGAGCTGAGTGAGGGATGGGAAGGAGCATTGATCAAGAACCAGAAGTTATTCATTGGGTTGGAGGGTGTAATGGTGATAGTAGCTGTGCTGAGTCTGAATGCCTTCCACCCAGGTCTGTGCTTTAGAGAAGGGTATACGCGCAAGACTAGGGGAAACAGGAGTGGCGGAAAGTTTTGGGGCAGCAAAGCCAGTAGAAATACAGAAACATCGGAGAAGGGCAGCCCTACAAAAGATGGGTCGAACAGCCCATCGGTGGTATAAAATTTAAAATGTTCGGGGTTTTGTTCCTCATAAACAAATTCCATCCCAGAATAATTGAACGCGAATTCGGGCTACGGACTGCCTTTACCACCCGGGCAGTAGTCCTAATAAACAACCCCCAAGCGGACTAATTTTCTCTCTCCGATGTAACCTCAAAAGCGGAAACCAGTCAATTGGAAATGCTTCCTGCACAGGCTTGCCCGCCCGAACGTTGCAGAAGCCTGCAGCAGAGCAAACAACCGAGCAAGACACAGCCTACATCACGTCAAGGTGCGAAAAACCTGCTGCACCTTCACCACTGCTTGAAACAGGATAGCCGTCTACAAACGATGTTGTCGGAAGGGTTTTCGGCTGCTCTCTCGGCGATGTCGTGTCCACGCCCCTGAATCACGGCAACGGAGCCCTCGTCCCGAAGTATCGAAAAGGCCAAGAGATCTCTCTCGAGTCCCCTGCAAGCTACGCTGTGCCGAAATTAAAAAAGCATACGGTTGAGCTCAGAGCCAGGGTTTTTTGCGCGGCGCCAATCAAGAACGAGCGCGACGGTTACGATACGGCTACTGTAGCTCAATTGCCACTTTCGATAGCCCGAATCCTTGAGGAGTATGGGAAAGATGTCTTGGTAGTTCTGCTTCGCAAGGGGCATGTCAGGTTGGCGGAAGTTTGAAATGGGGAATTCGTTGCTGGCAGAGGTATTTGGTGGGGGGTCTAGATGGAAGCTGTGCAGACGGTTTGAGAAGGGTTCAGGCTGCTTGTGGCGATGCGGCTATCGTGAGTAGTTGTCGATTTCATGAAATCGTGGCTCGCCTTTCTCATTGATGGGAGGGGGTAGGGTGGTGGGGCTTTTTGAAGAAACTGCGTGACGGTCGTATCATTTGAGACCTTCGTTCATCAATCCACGACCCATAGCCAGAAAACAAAAACGGAAGATAATTAGGTCAATCATGAAATTTGCGCATTTCTTCCGTGAGAGTTCGGACTGTGGAAAGCACGGCATTCAGAGCAAGACGGGCTCTTAGATTCCGCAAGCCTCCAATTTGTTTAGCGTCAGTCAGCTTCCTCAACAGCAATTTTGTCCGGGCAGTGCGGCGATTTACCTCATCCCATCTCGTCTCGGACGCGCCTGATTTGTGCATCCAAGGTTTTTTCTCATAGAAAATGTCCTAGCGCTTGTTGCGTATTCCGACGGTCGAATGTAAAGCGAAGGGAAAGGAACGGATGCCCAGTGAGATCACTCGAAAAGGCATAGACCCGCCGTCAATCAGCCAGCTACCTTGATACTGTAGCACCGCCCTAGCAACGTGGCCATGTATACAGTTGCCATCGTACTTCCATTTCGACCTGCTTGACGGTTGTGTTTGAGATCTTTTGAAAGCCAAATGTCTGGTGTTTGGTACAATCAACCGCTCTCTGAGATGTGATTCGAAGAAAAGAGATGAAATAATGTATCTTTAATCCGTCAGAGCCAAGTCTACGGCATTGCTTGCAATTGCCCTTTGGTAGATGAACTTGAAGCCGAGAAAACATGTTATTGGATAAATGTTCAGCTTGGCAGGTCTTGGTATATATACATACTAGCCGCGCCAGGTAACGAAACTGGAGTATGAACACAAGATCTACGGGATCAGTCATGGGTAATTTTGAAAACGGCCTTCCGAGGTTACCCAAGTTCGCCAGCAGTAGCAGCGAAGATGTATGAACAAACCTGAAGAACAGACCAAATCCACACAACCTCCTTTCCTGTACCAACCCCCATCTAACATCATCAAAATCTTGATATCTACCCCGCGCTGATTTCTCCCGCTCTATCTCCGTCTACACCTTTTGAGCTGGATATATGGAAAGCTCTTCACCATTTTCGTCACTGTGTGGTTTTGAACAGCAGGGAAATATTTTTAGAATTGTTAGGATGAAGGGTTGAGGTGCTGATCTACCATGGTGGCCGCTATAGAAGTTTTTGGTTGTGGTGGTAAATAGATCGGACGGGTGGGATCGATGGCTCCGTCCAAGCATCACCCCACCAAAGGCCATGGTGACGTTAAGACTACGGTGGTTTGTTGCTGGACCGCGCTTCAACGGGTCGACGTAAGGTGGAGAGCTCTGTGGGAGTTGTCTCGAGGTGGTTCAGGGTTCATGTATGGTCGGACTGGTGCTAGCAGAGTGGGCGATAGTTGTTGCTGGATGAGCATTGCGGTCTTATAAGGTGATGGGGACGAGCGCTTTCGAGGAGATATTCTATTATGGGGAGAAGAGCTGCTGAGGAAGGCGGCGTGGATGTTTTGGCGGTAGATGATCTGGCTTGCTGCCCGAATTGATCACAAGAGAGAGGTGGCAAAAGGTCTCGGGATGCTTATGATGCTGAGCCGGAACGTATACAAGCGGCCTGTGGTCCAACTCGGAGCGGGTAATTTGCTGTTAAGCGGTTTTGCGTGGAGGAGAACGTGGTGAACAAGGGCGTCGATTCAACCATCCTCCTTTCCATAATTCCGCTGCACCTCAAAGGCCCCAGTCAAAGGCTGCGATCCCATCTGCAATCCAGTCAGCATTCCATACTAATAAAGACTTTTCTGAGAGCTGTTACCCGCATCTATGCCACCTGTAAAATCCACTCCGTTCAGCACTGACAAATCCCATCCTTGGAGTTGATCTTCCCAGCCCTGCCAAGAGTACCGGTCATTAATATCGCCCACAAGGCCCTGCTGCTGCCCCTGCTCGGGGGGGATAAGCCACTCCATGTTTTGGCTTTTGGGTAGCTTAGGTGCTGCTTCCTCTCGCTCACTGGTTTCCTTGCGCTGCTCTTCGTCAAATGGCCGCGACAAATCAGCAGCGCGGGACCGACTTCCCATTTCTGCTTTCAAGGTTGCGCTTTTGAGTACGGATTCATAGAAGAGGGATGCGCCAAGGCGGCTTGTGACGTGCGGTACGACTCTATTTGAGCGATTCCATTTGCCCATCAATTCCAGCCATTGGGCTAAGCGAGCCACTTCGATGTTGTTTTCGGTTCCACACCGTGTAAGAGTAGAGTAGGCGAATCCGACATGGTTCCGGGCAAGGTCCTGTTCGGATTTTGGGGCTTGAGTGTTCGCTTCGAGGAAGTGGTAGAGGACTAAGCAGGCGTAGCAGAAAGTGAAGATGTAATGCTTTGGAAAGAATATCTGAGGCGGGAATTTGGAGGTTTCGAAGTGCGACCCGTCATCTTCTTGGTCCTTTAGTTCGCTGAAAGTGTAAATCATCTTGGCGGCTACTCCCATGGCCTCGTAGAGGAGAACATGGAGAGAGGAGTTCATCTCTGAGGCGGTTGTTGAATCTGAGACCTCAGGGTTGCGGTACCGAGACCTAAATGAGAACCCGTATAGGAACATCTTTGCTCCGAGAAATTGAAGCTCGGTTTCTACAGCCCATTTATCGCGATATCCATTGCGGGTAGCATCAAGCTCATCACTGAACAGTCGGATCAAGGACATACGGAGAGCGTGTTCCTTGCATTCTTTTAGAGCTACGCAGAACTTTGCAAGGTGCCTCTGTACATCGATTTGAGCCGCAAAGTCTATATAGCAGGGATAGTCGCGGCATAATTGGGCGATTTCCCGCAAGTCGGATCCGCTTGCGAGAGATGGGGGCAAACCCATGCGTGAGCTGAGTCTGCTAGAATATCAGTCGATGATATCGTCTTTCTTTTCGCAGAAATTACATGATATTGTGATTGAACAAACTCAATCATGTCTGAGTTCGCAGCTCGGTATCCATCCGCGTAACTTTTGGGAAACCATATTCTCTCTCGAAGCCTGGAGCATGTAGACCAATATGTAAAGCTGCGTTAGTGATTATACCGGCATAATTGTAGCTTGGGTCTTCTGGCTGCATTCGATTGGGAAGTGGCCACATAGCTATCATATGGACTGCCTGTATTGATTGCAACAAGAGCATTGGTCGAACAAGACAGGTAGCGAGGATTTGCTCATAAGGTCGAATTAGGCTTGGAAAGAGGGAAAAGTACTGGGGGTGAAATCTGCTCGACAAAACAATGATCGTCCAGAACAGGATGGGACAGTGTGCAGGGAGTTCCGATAATGAAGTCCTTGTATCTAAGCATAGAACATGAGGATGATATTTTCGTTGAAAGCTACAGTCAATTAGAAGAGCCACGGAGGCTTAACCGAGTGGAACTTACTGCGTAAATAATTGAACAATGGCTTTACCATCTACCTTGTTGTCACCTAAAGTCTGATCATTCAATTGATAGGGGGTCGAGCCTTGTATATCAAAGAACGAGGGCGGGTTGGAGTTTTCGCTGGGACCTTTCGACGTCGCAATCACGGCCGAGTCGTTTCGGCAGGGCAAAGAATCGGGAGAGACGGCGGGATGCGGACCATTTCCCGCAGTATCATCGCTGTTCGATGGCGACGTGTATGATTTAATGGCTCCTTGTAAGGTATTTAGTTGAGACGTGACTTCTTCAAGCCTGCTGCAGAAGTTCCACAACCGTCAACTTCAATGGACACTTGGAAAGAAAGAGCATGTATGTGATAAACAGAGCTGACTAACTTTCTCGTCGGAGTCCTTTTGAAATTGGAATCGGTCCTGCAGTCCAAGCCCCTGCTGTGGCATCTCGAGCACGGGGCTGGAAATGTGTCTGCAGAATCGCATCTGGACTGAACCGACGATCTTGGCTTAGCATCATAGAGCAGCCGTGCGGGGAGGGAGGGTCGCCCACCTTCACTTGCCTACAGCATGTGCAGGCTCTGACCCTGCCTGTCGGCATTGGCTTGCGTTCATTGGGATCCGAAGCTTTACGTTTCAGTGATAGAAAATCATCCTCATCCTGCCTGGGGGACTGCATGGTCAGACTATCAAATCTCTTGTTATACGAGTAAATGGATATGAGCATTGAGGCCTAGAGAAAGTCCTTCACTGATGGTCAATATGATACGTACAGCAGCTTTCGTCAAGTATACGTTAGCATAGAGAACGGAGTAGATGCTCCAGACACGCGTGTTTTATGGGAGGTGGTGCGCCCAGTAGCTAACAGGTGCCTTAGTACACCAACAGTCCCCAAGACTTCCCAAGCTCCAGGGGCTTTTACGCAACTGTGCTTGAACTGGCTAGATGGCTGGGGTGCTGAGTCTTGCGGATTTCAGTCTAAGAAAAAATATCCCGATAGTGGTTCTCGAACGCCAAGGACACTCTTGGCGGTATGCCTTACAGTAAAACTACCATCGCTACCTACCTTAGTACGCACTGGAAGATATCGTCAAGAAGGTAGCCAACGGTGAGGGAAAGCCAAGCCGCTTAAAGTGGGTTGATGAGAGAGTCAGCAATCTCGTGGACAACCCTTCGTGTTACGACAAGCGAAAGAGGAAGTCCTTGCGGTAACTCTGCAGGTCGTGTTGTAGTGGGAGTCTCTCGTTGAGTCAACATCCCCAGCTATGTGCCAACTTTCTGTTCATCTGTCGGACATTTGTAATTCTATTTGCATTGTGTTCTCTTTATCATGTGATTAAGTACTTGTAATATTGCTCTAGCTCGAGGGTATTCCTGTTCTCCTAAGGTACTTGTTATGCGAGTGCCCAATCCCAAAAGACTCCCAAACTCTCTTGCAATCTGTACGTCTATCTTCACGATTGCCGCGCGTTCGTTCAACGCCTTCTCGTGCTCACTGCTCCACGCTGCCATCAAGATTTGTTCATTGTCTGGTCTCTTCGTAAGAGATTGCCCTGAAAGGCTTTGGCTCCTCAATATCACTCTGGCTGGCAGATTTCTCAGCAACGATGGCGTTCGATCTCTTGGATTTGCTGGAAAAGCTCGCTGGCATAAAGTTCATTGGCCACCGACTTCGCTTGGGCTCAACGGCCTCACGTTGGCTGACTCCTCCCTCAGTGTCGGTAGGCTGCTGTCCCTTTGATTTGCGAAGTGTGAAGTTGGCAGCGGACCAATGCCCTTGGAATGCAACACCGGGATGGAGAACAGTCAAGACTGTGATGGCCACGATAATCATGACACCGTCGAGAACCATAAAGGTGGTCTCGTTGTTGGCAAGTGCACCGTGGAAGCCAGCGCTGAGTTCGGCAACACGAAAGCAGGATCGAATCAATATAGCGACTGTGGAGACGAGTAGTGCTGGATGTTATGTCAGCAGAAGTCTCGTGTGATTTAAATTCAAGGAACCTTACCAACAAGGAAAGACTTGAACTTCAATGTGCTGCGAAGCTTGGAGTATGTTGGTTCCCAATCATATGCGTGTTGGTAGCAACGAAGCCCAAATTCGGCACAAAAGGCGAGGAAAAGGACCAAAGACGCGACTTGGGTAGACAATCCAGCAATCATGATGTTGATTCCCATTTGATCTTGGCTTGGAGTGTTCGCGCCTGAAGCAATGGCGCCTCCAGCAGCTTGGAGCAGGAGAGAAAAGAAGTCGCAGCAGATGAACGTAATGGTATAGATGGCTGGCCGAAAGCGTGAGATGCCTTCACCGAAGACAACGACGATCCGAGCCAGGCAGAGGTAGATTGACGCGCTGAGGAAAGCAGGACCGATAGTAAGGCAGACTAGGTACCTGTGGGATCCAAGATTAACGATCAGACGAGGAGCTCCGACCACCATATTGGTCGAGGATGAAGGAAACCCACATGAGGAAAGGATTAGACGTGAAAGGATTGTAATGCATTTGGACCCTAGCAACATATCCGATGATTTCGAGGACAACCCCTCCAGTCATGCCACCCAAGAATCCCCACGTGCGATGTTTGACACCGATGAAGACTTGCACTGCAAGTAGCAGGCCAAAGATGCCCAAGTATAGGGCATTGCCAGCGAGAGTAGGGATGTATTGGAAGTGGGCTTGCAAAAGCGAACAGGTCTGCAATGTACAGAAATCATCAGGGATAGTGGGATTCTTGATGAGACCCATCTTGAAAGACTTGAAAAGACTTTGGAAGGATTGAGAGAGAAAGTAGTAAGGTAGGTGATTGTCTTAAAGACTTGAGTTGTTTGATACAGAACATTCTTCAACCAGGCTCCATTGACATACTTATACATCCTACCGCTACCCAAGAAATGCTGCGCACTGCCAAGACATGCAACAAAGCGAACACCGCACCGTAAGCCTACAAGTAGAAAATGAAGGATATTACGGTCAAGTGTCAGAACTTCGTTAACAACGGTACAGATTCCATTTTTCGCGCAAGATTTCCTTTATTAGGCTTGGCTTTGACCGGCTGTCGCTCGTCCTAGCGAAACCCGCTGGAGCAATGCTTGCCGAAGTGAAGTACGAGTACTGATAATGGACGTCTTTCTCCGATGTCTTGTTGAACGTATAGTCTGGAGTTCAATGGGCGAATACGTGGCCAGACTGCATATCAGCGATTGGACGACCTGACATGTAAGATCAATTTGACCATCATCCAGTGCACGCTAGTCCCGGTCACTTCCTGTCGGTATCAAAAATGTTGATACTTTATGCTTATAAGACCAACGGGACGCTGATAAACTTCGTCCAGCTACGGTTTTCTTTCCTAACCTTCTAAGTCTAAGGTATCTCAAGCCACGCTTCGCTTTAGCCACGACAACATCTGAGGATTGAGACCATCGGATCTTGGATCGTCGACTATTCCCCAACTGCAAGCAATTCAAACGGCGAATGGCAGCATGAGAATTTCAATATCCATCCATCTATTGGCGACAAATCTGCAGATTAGGAGGGACTCAAAGCGAGAACTTCAACAGTACCTCCGTACACTGGCACCCACTCTGGACCTATGCTTTGGCAGCCATAACGCTGGAGAAGCCCGTCGGAACGTCAGAAGAATTGCGCTTTTCCAATTACTCGCACCAATACCAATGCCTCGAAGACAGGAAGCATTTAGTGGAGAGGGAAGCATGGGTGTTGACTCCGCCAAGACGGTACAACACACAGGCCACTTGACCTCTCATCACAGAGTAATATAGACATAGAGAATGAGGACGCCCATCTTGTCACTGAGACTCATGATGCAGGTCCATTCCACAACTGTTTGTCTATACTTTGAGCTTTTAGAATGCACCATCCCAGGCCCGGCAAACAAACATGGCCTTGTGTCCGCCATGAAACCTCGACCGAACCAACGGGATGTGAGAAGATAACAAAAGACCGAGTACCTAGTAGAAGGGGATGGTAGTGTAGGTATCTCACAACCCCAACGAATTCTGTTATTCTATGGAAAAGAATTTGCATGTTTGCCGTCCCTCAAAGGACTCCAAAACGGGGAAGGTAGTCCGAGCTAAGCATCTAGGTACTGTATGATCTTCTGGACCATGCATGTGGAATCTAAGCCTTTGAGGTTCCGGGATCTTAGATCAGTCTCATGCTAACATACATGTCCACTACGGCCCTAGGGAGTACCGTAAATGCATTTCTGACTAGGTTACTCAATGCGGAATTCCCGAGTCATGTCAGCTCTGCAGAACTTAGTTGTCCCAAGAACCGAAGACCTGCAGGTCATAGGATCAGTTTACTACCTAGGTTGCATCGCGCACCTTCCGAGTCCAAGCAGCCATGGCAGGATCCACCGCTAATGATTTGCTGCGGTACTGGCATTGACGTTTCGACACGGTATCAGCTTCAGCGTTCGCAAGTCTTCCCTAACGTAGCTACAACAGTCATCAGCGGTCGATGTCCCGTGGATACGTATGGAAAACCGAAGCATGATAGCTGAGAATGCCACAAGAAGACATTTACCCGTCTAGTCTTAGTCCTGCTTCGGTAACATTGTTTTTTTCAGAAACATTGTTTTTTTCAGAATAGATAGGCAGTTCGTATTGACGACCATGTCCTTCCTTCTGCGCTCTACATTCTCCTCAAAGCCCCAGACTAAGGCCCGCGTCCGCATAGCACCAGCCAGGGCCTTATCCAATCCCCGACCAGTCTCACGCGTCAATGATAGCTTCAGCGTCGGACAGTTTTTTTAAACTTAGACAAATGGCAGTTGACTCAGATTTCCACGTTATTCGGGATTGTGATAAGATTGAAGGTTTATCAGTCAGAACGAATACACAAGCCCCGGCTCTTTAGGCAGGGAGACTGCATACACGCATCATAGATTGACCGTCTGCGTTCAAGAAAAAAAAGGAAGACATGCACCGGCGTAGTTTTAGCTGCCATCAGCTATCAGACCTATAATTATCTTACTTGCCAACAGGTGTTCATATAATTTCCGAATATGCAAAAGTGAGGTATCTGGATACTAGGTAGCAACGATAAAATGGCAAGACCACTGCTTTTTGGGCGGACAACAGGAGATAGGCACCTGTCAGTCAACCACCTCAAGCTCGCCAAGACTGTAAGACGGTGAAACTATAACTTGTGAATCGATACTAGTTCACACGGTGCGACTTTCACCAACATACTGTCGCAAAGTCTGATTGGAAGCCAAGTTGCCCTTCATGTCCAGCTGTACACCAGAGTGTTCGCCGTTTTCGGCGCTACGCCCTGCAAGGCGAAAAAAGTTGGTGAGTTCCCGCATCGATCAACAAACATGCTCACTTCAAACAACAGAGATGAGACTTTGAACCTTTCTTTTCTACTCTTCGCAAAATCTGTGTTCCTAGCAAAGTTCGTCTATTGCCATGTCGTCCGCTGTGGCGGGGTCAGTGTCCGATGCTTGGGCGAGCATGGATAGTGCAGAAGTTCACTATTTTAATAGGTAGGCCGGCTCCTCGAAGGCTGGATTCATAAGATATACAGCTAATCTTGTGTAGCTACAACCACCATGGTACTGTTTAGACTTCTCCGTAAGTCTAGGAGAGCACGTGCTGACAGCTCTCTTGTTACTGAATAGGTATTCATGAGGAGATGTTGGTGTGTAGTTGGTTCCTTACCCTTGGCGCGATCACTCTTCTTAATAATCTTTTATTAATATTCAATCCGCTTTGCTAGAAAGACGAGATTCGCACAAAAGCATATCAACATGCTATCTACCAAAACAAGCATATCTTCAAAGATAAAATCGTGCTCGACGTGGGATGTGGGACAGCCATCCTCAGCATGTGCGCATACCCCTTCTGATTTGCTTTTTAAGATAATTAGCTGACGAGACGCGTGATACAGGTTCGCCGTGAATGCTGGAGCTAAGCATGTCGTTGGCGTTGATATGTCAACCATCATCGAGAAAGCTCGAGAGATTGTAGACGTGAACGGCATGTCCGACAAAATCACCCTCCTACAAGGCAAGATGGAAGAAGTTGAAATGCCGTTTGCCGAAGTAGACATCATCATATCAGAATGGATGGGCTACTTCCTGCTGTACGAGAGCATGCTAGATACTGTCCTATTTGCCCGAGACAAGTATCTAAGCCCAACTGGTTTGATCTTCCCAGATAAGGCTACGATACACATGGCTGCCATTGAGGATGGAGACTACAAGGATGAGAAGATAGGCTGTGCGTCAATGCTTCTTCACTTTGCGAATGAGAAAGTTGCTGATTCTATGCGAAGTCTGGGACAACGTCTACGGTTTTAACTTTTCACCACTGAAAGACACCGCCTTGACTGAACCCCTGGTCGATACTGTAGAAACAAAGGCTTGTGTTACCGACCCAACCACTGTTATGACAATCGACCTCTATTCCGTTAAGCCCGCCGACCTCGCATTCGAAGCACCCTTTGAGATGGTGTCGCGGAGAAGCGATTTCATCCATGCTCTCATCGCTTGGTTCGACATCGAATTTGCCGCCTGCCACAAGCCCGTACGATTCTCCACGGGTCCACACGCAAAGTACACTCATTGGAAGCAGACGGTTTTCTACTTGCGGGAGGTCCTGACTGTCAGCGAAAATGAGCATGTTAAAGGTGTTTTGAAGTGTAGGCCGAATGCTAAGAAGCCGAGGGATCTGGACATCGAAATCGAGTACGAACTGGAGACGGAAGACCCAACTAGAGCGGCTAAGGGCAGCTGTGCCTATAAAATGTAAATGCTATGTATTCCCCCAACGTCAAGCGTATCTTCACTGACTTCAAGCAGGTGCTAATGAAGCCATGTCTCTACCGCAATCTCCTCTTCTGGTTACAAAAGTGGATAGTAGCAGTTGAATCTTTTCTAGCGAGCATCAGGCGCAGCATAATGGGTACGGCATAGCGAGTTCGAAATGCTTCGGAAAATATTTTGTCGGGCAGCATCCATAGATACCAGAATTTTCAAATGCACCAATCGTTGACCTAAAGTATTGGCTCCCAGGAACAATTCACGACTTAGAGGTCGCTTGCTTTGCTATAGATGCTTATTCTCTGATTGCAGCCGTTGCCTCACTTTTGATATTGCTTTACCCAGCAAATTCAGTCCCCAGTCCGATCGATTTGCTTCCGCATTTTCTAGGTCATATCCAACGCCCCATATTCTGTCTTCTGGGGAAACCTGCGTACTGGTCACTTCATAGCGTTCCTAACAATATCCAACAATTTGCATACCTCTACCAACTCCCTCTCCCCTGTCTCCAACAGCAACTCCCGCAACCTCGGCCCTTCCTTTGCATTTTTAAACTTATTCCAATTCCCCTCCTGTACGATTATATCTCTATTGCCCACCCATTTTTCCTTATTATAAAACTTAACTTGTCTTCCTAAAGCTTGATGCTCAGCTGGCGTCATCGCCGTCATGATCTTCTCGGCAGTTTCGGTGTCGCAGAAAAGCATCGCTTTACGATACATCATGTATTGCTCGGCGTTCAGAAAGGACGCTGCGGGAGCGGAAGGGGAGAGAGAGGGGGTGGTGAAGGGAGCGGGATACCATTGAGAGAGGAAGCCGTAGGGTTCGTGGGGCATCCGGAAAAAGACGGGACCGCCGTCTGATGATATTGTTGCGGACATGGCTTTGCCGTTGAATCGAGGGTTCGATATGAAACGTCGAGCGGTGCGGATGAGAGCCTTGTGTGCGGATTGAGGACGGATGTATACGATCATGAGTTGGTGAGTTCTAGCAGATACTCCGTAAGTGTGTGTAGAGGAGATTCCAACAAGCATCGGCAAAAGTGCGAACCCAGCTAAAACCAGCTAAATGCGCCTCAAGCTAGCATAAGCCAAAAACATCTGTTTAGCCGAGCTCCTAGCTGGCAAGCTCTTGGTGACGGCCAATTGTTCATGTAGCACCTTTGCTAGGGCGTTTGGTAGGGAATTCGGTAGGGAGTTTGGTAGGGAGTTTGGTAGGGCGTTTGGTAGGGCGTTTGGTAGGGAATTCGGTAGAGCGTTCGGTAGGAAGCTCGATAGGAAGCTCGATGGGAAGCTCGGTAGGAAGCTCGATAGGGAATTTGGTAGGGCGTTTGATCGGAAGTTTGGTATCGAGCCATGAAGGGTGCGTTCTATTGAGCTAATTAGCATGTGCTATGAAGCATGTATGAAGCATGTATGGAGCATACTATGAAGTAGGCTATGGAGTAGGCCATGAAGCGAATGACGCGTGTTTGAACACGTCGCATGAAGCATGTTTTGAAGCGAGCAAGCTGATGAGTAGGCTAACGAGTAGGTAGGGTGGTGAGTAGAATGGTGAGCATGTAGAATGGTGAGTAGGGTGGTGAGCATGTAGGGTGGCGAGTAGGGTGGTGAGCATGTAGGGTGACGAGTAGGGTGGTGAGCATGTAGGGTGGTGAGTAGGGTGGTGAGCATGTCGTAGATAGGATGGTGAATAGGGTGACGAGTAGTATGTATAGTAAAGTCAACTTTAAACCAGCTTGTAGCTGATCTATGTTGCTAAACCAGCTAACAGCTGGCTTGTAGCTGATCTACGTTGCAAAACCAGCTGACAGCTAGCTTGTAGCACATGCACGACATGTCTCTTCTAGTAGCTAAGGTAGCTGATGCGCCTCAAGCGCATTACCTACCTAGTACCTTATGACTTTGCTCACTAGCTTACAAGCTACTCAAGCTCTTCGCCGAATTGCCGATGCAAAGTGCAGACATCTGAAATTCAACCGATCTTCTTACAGATAGAATGCAAAATGTATTAAACATGTTTATTGCCTAATTAAATTAAATTAGTCAAAAACATGTTTTAAACATGTTTATTGAAGCATGTTTTAAACACAGAACTGTGCAGCTGACAATGGTCTGTTGATGTAAATAGTACATTGATTCAGATGAGTCTGCTGACGAGTAGTTTTGAACGTCATTTGACGATGACAGTATAAGCACTTCACTGCAGGAACGATTCGGTTTGGTAGAATTATGCTCTGAAAGGCATCAGTAACAGCCTGATTGCGAGGTTTGCCATCGCGTTGAGGAGGCATGGCTGGTGGTATGAAGATAGATCTACTCCATACTCGTATGAAGCAATGGTGACAGCGAGGTCAAACCCCCCGAGCTAAATCAGCTGGGTTTAGCTTGCTTATATAATATAAAACCAATATCCTAAACATACATGAATAAACCGCTAGTGAGTTTTAAACACGTTTATTGTAGAAGAAACGGTTTTATTCGCTCCCTACTTACAGACAACTCCGGTGCCTCGGCGGTCGGCCAAGCTACCCCCCCCCGCCCCCTCGGCTGTTTCAAGCTCCATATCTGCGTCGCCATTGCAAAGCTCTCGCTGTGACTGAATACAGTGCTGCCATATATCCACGTCAAGTCTTCAAAGTTTGAGATAAGATGAGCGGACCAGGGGCTGGCTTCGAGTATCCGCCGCAGGAAGTCTCATGGCTGAAGAGAGATGTCCTTCTGTTTGCGAACAGTATCGGAGCTACAGCTGATGAACTCCACTTTCTCTTTGTAAACCTACGACTTTCGTTTGTAAATGTGGAGCACTGATGGGTGTAGGAACTTCACCCTAATTTCCAGGTCTTTCCCACATACCCAATTATCCTTCCTTTCAAGCACACGGATCAAGAAGTCATCGATTTCTACGCTCGATCAAGCGAAACGCCCGTCCCCAATGTTCCAAAGTTTGATAGTCGTCGTGTGGTCGATGGACAGCGCTCAATGACCTTCTTGAAACCTCTGCCACCAAGTAGTGCAGGCAAAAAGTTCGAGCTTCGATCCAAGGTACTTGGCGTATACGACAAGGGGAAGGCAGGGAGTGTGCTTGAGACAGAGCTCGTGCTGGCGGAGAAAGGTGGGGACATATATACTAAAGCTGTCGGCAGTGCATTTTTTGTGGGGCAGGGAAATTGGGGTGGGCCCAAAGGTAGAACTTATGGACGCTTTCGTTATATATGAGAGCTGATGAGAGATCAAGGCCCGGCTACCATCAACTTTCCAACCCCTGAGGGCAAGAAACCAGATGCGGTCCACACGCTGCAGACTACAAAGGAAGCGGCCCTTCTATACAGGTAGAACATCGAGCCCCTGCATCGGAATCTGTTTGCTAACCACAAATAGACTCAATGGCGACTATAATCCTTTGCATGCGACGCCAGAACCAGGTCAGAAGATGGGGTTCGGGGGAGCCATCATGCATGGACTCTTTTCCTGGAACGCTGCATGCCACGGCTTGCTACAGATGTTAGGAAACAGTGATCCAGCCAATCTGAAGGAGTTCCAGGCCAGATTTGCCGCGCCCGTCAAGCCGGGTGATAAGCTGGTAACAGAGATTTGGAGGACTGGGCACTTCAAAGATGAATGGGAGGAAGTCAGATTCACGACCAGCGTTGAGGGCCGCAAGGTGGTATTGAGTAATGGGAGAGCGTTGATGAAGTGTGCTACTGTGAAGAGTCGTTTATAACTATGGAACAATGATCAGCTTTGAAGGTTCATCTAGAACCATAGGATGTTCCTTTAGCCACGTCGTATGTATAAATAAATGCCTGCGCTCGAGTCAAAAAAAAGTGGATTACGTTAAAATTCCCAAAAATTGGGTACGACACCTGGGAGATTCGAACTCCCAATCTTTGCCACCGGAAAGCAACGCCTTGCCATTAGGCCAAGGTGTCTGACAAGGATCAAGAGCTCTCTATATGTATTTACAAATTTAAAATTTAAAAAACTGCAATGAGACGACATGCATTGTTCTAATCGAAGTGATGTGAGTCAGCTCTTACGATCGCTCTGTAGGTACGGAGATTGACACCAAAAGTTCTCGGACTGCGCTAATGCACCCCCATACAAGTTTTTATGTATTGAAATAAATAGCGCCGGAGAATATTACACTCCCCCACCAAATTTTTGATAAATAAATCTATTCTATGGACATCAGCAGCTTCCTAAGCAGCTGTCTCAATGTCACCGTCCATAATCATGCCCAAGAATGGAAGGAATACGACGCCGGCTCAGAGATTTCAAGCCATCACCTTGGCTAAGGCGGGAATATCACGTCACATACAGCAAATTATCGAAGGAGAAGGAGGTAATGACCATAAATGAGGTAAATCAGGAGGTGACATACGGCCCTAAAACAGGACCGAGCGGAAGGAGCGATATCAGCGCCGTAAGGCAGGTAGGTGGCCTGGCGGTAGCTAGGTGGAAGCCGATGAGGAGGTTGATGAGGACTGGTAAATTTGGTGTTGTGGCTGGGACTGTAATCTTCTCCGGCGCTATTTATTTCAATACATAGAAAATTGTATGGGGGTGTATTAGCGGATTCCGAGAACTTTTGGTGTCATTCTCCGTAGTTCTAATGGTAATATTAATAAAGTACAAAAATTATTACTTCCATTTGCAGTGGTGGTGCGGATACAAGTTTCACCGCTAGTGTAAACATACCCCAGGCATCTCTGATATCGTAAGCTCCACTTTCGGAGCTTAAGCTTCCTGCTATTCACGACTTCATCTGCGGTACTTTATCACCGACCTTAGCTACTACCAAAGCTTTCCAGACAATTTGAACTTTGCGAGTCGGTGTCCACAAATCGTAGCAGCTACACATACTTAAACCACCGCCATCATGTCGACCTTAGAAGATCTTGATGACATGGAGCGCGAGGGCAAGGAGGAGAAGAAGAAAGACGAGGGCGAGAAAGATGGAAAGAAGTCAGATCAGGATGGCGACGCGGAGATGAAGGATGCTGATGGCGAGAAGAAGGAAGAGAAAGAGAAAGAGGAGGACCTAATAGATACGGAGATCCTGCATTCAAGTACAAGAGACATCATCATGCGGAAACGGCTGTTAGACAATGATATGAGGATCATGAAGAGCGAGTATCAGCGGTTGACGCACGAGCAAGGAGCCATGAAGGAGAAGATAAAGGATAATCTAGAGAAGATCGAAAACAACAGGTCAGCAGCCATAGCTCTAGTTCTACTCTTGCATAGCGCATAGCAGCTCTATGTTACTAACCATGACTTTAGACAACTACCGTACCTCGTCGGTAACGTCGTAGAGCTACTGGACCTAGATGTGGAGAAAGAAGCCGCAGAAGAGGGCGCAAATATCGACCTCGATGCAACGCGCATCGGCAAATCTGCTGTCATCAAGACCTCCACCCGTCAAACAATATTCCTACCTCTCATCGGTCTTGTCGATCATACTACGCTCAAACCCGGTGATCTTATTGGTGTCAACAAAGATTCATACCTGGTTCTCGATACACTACCCGCTGAGTACGACAGTAGAGTGAAGGCTATGGAGGTTGATGAAAAGCCTACGGAGAAGTATACGGATGTTGGGGGGCTAGACAAACAGATAGAGGAGCTGGTAGAGGCTGTAGTCTGGCCAATGAAAGAAGCTGAACGCTTTAAGAAGATTGGTATTAAAGCGCCCAAAGGTACATCCTTCCAATCCCTCCTTAAATAACCACAAACTTCTCCTAGCTAATCTACCCCTCTAGGTGCCTTGATGTACGGCCCTCCTGGTACTGGCAAAACCCTCCTCGCCCGTGCATGCGCCGCCCAAACCGACGCCACCTTCCTTAAGCTCGCCGGCCCCCAGCTCGTCCAAATGTTCATCGGTGACGGCGCCAAGCTCGTCCGAGATTGCTTCGCCCTCGCCAAAGAAAAGGCTCCCTCGATCATCTTCATCGATGAACTCGACGCTGTCGGCACCAAGCGCTTTGATAGCGAAAAGAGCGGTGATCGAGAAGTCCAGCGCACAATGTTGGAGCTGCTTAACCAGCTCGACGGTTTCGCTTCCGACGACCGAGTGAAAGTGCTAGCAGCCACAAATCGTGTAGATGTGCTTGACCCAGCACTACTACGATCGGGGAGATTGGATCGGAAAATCGAGTTCCCATTACCGAACGAAGAAGCTCGGGCGCAGATTCTGAAAATTCACTCGAGGAAGATGACCGTTGACGAGGCGGTGAATTGGCCGGAGCTGGCGAGGAGTACGGATGAGTTTGGGGGCGCACAGTTGAAGGCAGTATGTGTGGAGGCGGGGATGATTGCATTGAGGAAGGGGATGGTGAAGATTGGGCATGAGCATTACGTTGATGCGATTGCGGAGGTCCAGGCGAAGAAGAAGGAGACTGGTAAGCATATCGTTGAAGTCTATCATCTTAACAGAAACAACGCTAACCCTAGTATCTGTAGTGAACTTCTATGCTTAATGGTACGGAGGAGCTCTTGTGGGAAATGGAAAACGAAAGAAAGCAGTGATGCATAGCATGGCGATGGCGTGTACACATATTCCTAGAATACTATTTCCGGGCTACAAATAGACCCCAACAAGGATTCCAGGTTCCGTTGAACCGGACCAGAAAAACCATCTCTACTATCTGCCTCCGTCAAGATGTACACGAGCTCTTAAATTGCCGAATCGCGATCGAGTCAAAGAGACAGACACCAAGAGTCCAAGACTAGGCAATTAGCTTTTTATGTGATTGAATCTCTCACCAAATGTTGAAACAGTGGGCTCCAGGGGCTTCCAGTTGATCATCTTCCCTAAACGAAGCACCGGATGGATGCTCCTTCTTCCTTCCATCCAAATCCGCATGACCCAACCCCCCCCCTCCCTGCCTGACCGGTTCATCTTCTCTATCCTTGACGGCTTCTACTCGCTAGCAGTTTCTCCGATATGGGATATCCGTGCAGGTTCTGACGAGTCTATAAAGCGTTGAATGGATATCAAAAGAATGGCTTCAGCCTGCGAAAATTAGATCTTGAACTAACGAAAGAAATTATTTCATTTTATATACCTGGTTTCGTGTTTCAATTCTTTATTTTTATGACTAACGTTTAATTTAAACGAAAACGAAGAAAAAGAACCCAATTTTTACTTCGTTATTCTGTGGTAGCACTGCCAAGTCAACGCAGAGACAAGGGGAGGGTGACATAGGGAGGATTTGTGGCGATGGATACAAAGCACTTCTATGCTATTCGACTGTTGGTTCCAGCAGTGTTTCGCCCAGCCAATTTGGAAATATGAGCGCGCTTCGTCTTGACGGCTTGCCTCTGATTTTTCCTACTTCGCAGTCTTGTCGCGGTCCTGTTCCAACAACCCTCGGAAGTGAGTACGCAGAAGTCTGCACTCTGCCCACTCATTCTTAGTTTTTTGTGTTCTTTAACGCAGTCCAGGCAGAGCCCGCCGAAAACCTTCTTAGCTTTCTTCATTGCCCGTTCCACATCCTCCGCCACATCGAGACCATAATAGTCGGTACGATCTCGATAAATGGACCTCCTCATTGGGAAGGACGAGAATAAGGTCTCCTTCAGGATCTATGACCTCTTTGCTGATCGGCTCAGCCTTTTGCGTGGTCGCCATATTGGATCCGCCTTGCAGAGTGATTTAGCGTTTCTTATTGAGGTCTTTACAGGCTTACGAATCAGTCATACGTTTTAAAGATGACATGTTTGTGTGATTGCTGCGGCGGTGATATTCAATGGTTGAGGAAAGTAAGCTTGAGACGAAATGGAAGGATGTATTGATTTCATCACCTTACCACGCAAAAGCTTACTCGAATAAATTTTCATTAAAATGCACAAACTGATTGCACTGCTTCTTTTACACTATTGTTTCACCATGTTAAGGAAAGAGCCAGATGATCGGCCTTTGGAAGAAGTATTGGATGGTACGAGTGGCCACAACATATTGGAATAGTACTGCATCCACAGACAGGATTTACTCAAACCTTGGTTGTTCGACAGCATGTCTAGCCGATTTGCACTTCACCGCAACAAGAACACACGACCTACTCCACTCTCAATAGGCTATACTTGACATGGAGTGTGCCATCTGAAGTTCTTTCACTATAGGAACAAAATGAGTGCAAAAGATCGTCAGCTTACTCCGTTGGCGGAAGAACAACGTGAGTGAAATAATGGCAAGCCAGCATAAACCGGGAACAGTTGCAATTTGCTTACACTTTCTCGACTACCTAATAAAGCCTCACAATACTCCAGCTGTTCCGAAGTCTCATGTTATCAACGTTTGCATACTCGGTCAAAGCTTGATTGTTGAACAGAGAATTAAGCTTCGAAAAGCCAACGCGCAAATCCCGAGGGCTTGTCGTACCATGGGTAGGTTGAAAGAGGATTGGTGAGTGTTATGCTCATGTCAAGCTGTGTTCAGATATGGCATAGATTCCCACTTGTGCAAGCAACTGATGGACATATTATCCACCGTTATTGTATATTGTCAAGCCAATTAACAAGCGGCTGCTGATTTGTTGTGTCCGGTCAATTGGTGTGTGAAGGAGGTTCATCCTTCGCTCCTACCTCGTAGCACCGTATCCGCTAGAGACAACGAGGTTTCCACGGTGGGCGGGAACCCCAGGTAATGGTATTGATCGTTGTTTCCTACGCATTGCCTGTGTACGGCTAGTGTCTCTTAAACTCTTCTCGAGGAGTTCCTCGGTGCCCGTCATCTTTCCTCATTGATCCACCTTCTGTATAAGACTTGTTGGGACACATTTTTGGATATATCACCTTATCGGATATTTCTTTCGGCCAGCTGTTTCGCTGAGGGTGTTTCCTAAGACTTGCGACTGTCGCACCTCAGCATGCCTTCCCACGGTACAAGTAGCAGCTCAAATCGCCCTCGCCGAGCCAAGTCAACTTCATCCATCAAGTCTTCTCAGAATATCTCCGTCAATCCAGAGACTATTCATCAGCACGCTCTTACCGCAGCAGCTCTTGCTTTCGAGCGCGCGAACGGGCGCACGATGGCCATCAGAATGAAACCTGGACAGGAAGCGACTACCACATCAAATGCTGCTGGACCATGTCTGGCGAGAAAGCAGAGCGTTCGTTTTGTGGGTCCAACGGCCATGCCAATGAGACAGCGGTCTATCACCAGGCGGGAAGCTACTGATTACAGGTCTAATGTTGGGCAATCGCAAAAAGGGGTATTTGAGGAAGAGTATTTCGACAGCGAAGTCGCTTCAATGCCGTCTTCATATAAGAGGATTCGGAAAGCAAAATCGATGTATAGTCCCCGTCAAGCTCCATCTTTCCAATCTACGCATGGGACGCCACAGACTGGATTCTATAGCCGAAGCCATTCAGAACAATCATCTGATAGTGCTATCCGGCTAAGTCAACTACCGAGACCTAATCTTCGGAGGTCGTTCTCCTTTTTGCGGGGAAAGTCGGATCAAATATCCTGTAATGCTCGTCAGAATACTAGTACAGACGCAGCCGTTCAGATTGCCCGGGATCAATACCTTCGGCAAATAGAGCAACAAAGACACAAAACACAGCCGTCGATATTGACATTAGGCAAACGCCGCAAATCTCAGAAGGCCTTCCGCAGGACTGTTCGCACCAGCAGTACCAACAGCTATGGCAGTGCAGTAGGGTCCGTCGCCCCTGCTCCCGTGGAACCAAATATCGCCAAGGGTTTGGGAGATAGGGCAAGGAGTATCTCTTCTTCTCTTAAAACGAGGTTGAAGCGGGTTTTCCACCGCCCGTCAGAAACCCAGGAAGTCATGCCAGCACAGCAGCTTAATGCTAGGCGACCTCACTTCGGAGACTACAAGGCAACTTTGTCCGGCCTGGAGCAGCATTATGAAGGCATTCCATCTCCTGACGTGGAGGCATTACGCAGAGTCAGCTCTCGTGAGTCCCCGTTGCGGAATAGTCCGGTCATCCTTGACAAAGGATCTCCTGCAGGCAGCATCCGTAGCGCCCGTAGCGATGACAGTAGTAGCAATGGCAAGTCGCGTGTCACCAGTTGGACGAACTCAACGGCAGCAAATACCTTGAGCTCGCGGCAGAAGAGAGAGAGAAAGCGGCTATCTGTAATCCAGGAGAACGGAGGCCCATATCAGCCATCCCCGTCCGTTCGGCAATATGGGGAGCTCGGTGACGTCTTCACAGCTTTCCGCAAACCGGCACGAAACAATAGTGTAGCTGGCCACAAGCGTGGTATGGTGGACAGCCAACGGATATACTCTGCGTTGCAAAGAAGGCTTGGCGACAAAGGTTGCCAAGCTTCAGAAGAGCAGGACCCCAGTACTGCGAATACTTCTTGCCAAGCGAGGTTCCATCAGTCTAATTTTACACCCAAAAGGTCTTCTATTAATAGTCGACGAGACACTTCCAGCTCTCTTAGAGACGAAGACGCCAATCACTCTCCTGATTCCCCTCGTTGCATCAAGCTGTCGAAGTCCGTTGTATCTGGGGCTCTAACTTCTAGTAATGTGGACGATATATTCATTCCAAGACAGGGCATGTCTCCTCGGGAGAATTTAGGTATGAAAATGGATCCCACTCCGCAGGATATTGCGCAGAGCAATGAAGTTAATTACCCAACTACCAAACGGCCCCTGCGAGAAGTCAAATCTGGATTCTTTCCGTCAAACATGCGCCTCGAGAGAAGCAAAACAAGCCCTTTTCGACGTTCGATGCATGCTGGTAGCGAAAGCGAAGCAAACACTGAAGCAGATTTCCAGTCTCCCGAACAGCCAGTTCTACAGCCGCGTCGAACCATCTATGGCTTCCCTAACGGCAGTGTGACAGGATCAGAAAGCGTCTATTCGAGGACCTCTGGTGGAAATACTCCAAAGCCCACCCAAAGCTCGGTCTCGCTTGTGAAGTCAGAAAGTAGCGGCGAAGCGGGCACAGCCTTCATAGTTCCCAGTCAATCAGAGAAGTATCATGCGTCACGAAGGCCGTTCGCCCAACGTAACCTCTCTGCGACTAAGTCGAGTGGAGACTGGCAGAATTGGATGGTCTCTCAAGTCGCCAACCTAGAGAGTGGGGGTACGGAGAACACCAAAATATACGACGCCTTTCCTTTCAAAGAGATCGGCCATAAACGAGAAAATGCACAGCTGGATGAGGACGACCTAGCGTTAGGGAAGCTTCCCAATTCGACTAATACACCGAAACAGCCTCTCGCTATCGTTCACAGTAATTTGGTAAATAGGCCAACGTTGGAGCGCAGGACTTCTTATTCGATGATTGATAGATTCCCGTTGCTGGATATTGCACCTGCATCTAACATTTCTACCCCCAAACAGGATAAAAACGCCGTAAACGACCTCAATGAAACACAAGCTCGGCCTCTCTCGAATGTGGAAAACGAAAGATACTCGTCTAGCCTGAAAAGACCTTATACCCTGTCTGGTGACCTTCGCAACAAAGTATCTAGTACAACTCTTAGATCTCAATGTAATGGTTCCACTACCCAAGGATACCAGACCAAGGGCTTTAACACCGGCTCCCCTGATTCTCAAGGAACACTTACACCACCAAGCATCCCAGGAAACGTACGAACCAGAACTAAGCCCAAGACACCAAGTCGACATAGTCCTGAGCGTCTGGCTCGTCTTCGTCGAATGCAGAGCGGTGACTCTCCAGGGATTCCCTCTACTAGAGAATCTCCAACATACTCAGCAAAGCCTCAAAATCAAGTGAATATCGCGGATATTCAACAACCCCTGCGTCAAGACCCGCACTCTAAAAGTGTTGGTCCTGGAAGCGACTGTTCCATTCTGGTCACGGATGACATTACAATCCCGCACGGTCAGAAGATGGTCGATCTATTCCTGGGTAAGCGGAGAAGGAACATGAAGAGCAGTGATGACAGTGGCGGGGATCCTGCTTTCTTATAAACGTTACAATCATGATAATCGATAAACGGTTTTTGATCAGCCATCGAAGTTAGATATGTAATCTTACTCCTTTGCATTCTTGGTATATGCCTTATGACCAGTTTGGGAGCGAGCTGGTCCAGGATAAAATTGGAACGTCAGCATGTGGCTTTCCCCTAGTCATTAGTATTGACTTCGTTGTATCGATAGCGTTGGAAAGGGGAACAACATTGGCCTGATTGACACTCTCGTTGAACACATCATCGAGAGGGATGTTCGGAGAACACAATACGAGAAGCGTTCGAAAAGGTTCTAATGAGAGCTCCAGATGGCGGACATGATTCTGTAAGAGACTCTTATCAGGCTGGAGGTTAGAGAGCACGAGATGCTCTTGCACGCATGATAGCATATAGAACATGATTATGACAGCCGTTCGTCTTTCCAGGAGCTCTAGGTATTGGTACTGTAGCGTTATCGAGAGCTAGTGTTTTGGTCTGTTTGCACCCTCGGCTCTCCGAAGCTTGCCGCAAAAACAACATCGTCGAACTTTTTGACAGCAAAAAGCTTATAGGCCTACCCTCCTTGTAGTCGAGTATGCGATCGTGGGCGTGGCTGTTGTCACCTCTGCTTTGCTCCCTCTTCCCGCCGTCAGTCTCCGCCGTTTTTGTAGACGACGCTTATCAGACCGACTACCACCACCCCCTTCTCGGATTCCCCCAACCTCACGCAACTTTCTTCCATCGCCCTTCAGCTTCTTCGAAAGCTTCACTCCTCTACACACTTTCAGAACGACATGTGCTCGGTGCTGTCAATCCTAAAGATGGCTCGATAATATGGAGACAGCGGTTGGTGGACCCAGCTAGCAATGTTACGGGTCGAGGTTTCTTGGGAGCAGGGGAAGGAGAAGATACGATTGTTAGTGCCATCGGGAATGAGGTCCAGGCTTGGGATGCTGCAGATGGAAGGCTGGTCTGGGCATGGAAGGGACATGGGCAGCTCAAGGGCTTAGAGGTGCTAGAAACGCAAAGCGGAGGGAAGGATATTCTTGTGCTTTGTGAAGAGGAGGGATCTGCTGGGGTGGTCAGAAAGCTCACGGCTGCTACTGGGGAGGTCTTATGGGAGTACAGAGATGAGAGGTAGATTGACACCAGGATAGGGCAATTTTCTTAGGGTTGGGATAGGATTAACAAAATACAGTGGAGATGCACCCTTCGGATTGTCGTCGTCTACCAAAAGCCTATACTACATTTCCCTGCACTCGGCGCTTCTGAAAGGATATAAGATCAAAGTCACGGAGCTAAGTCCTTTGACAGGCAAGCAGGCCACCCAACACACTCTAAGCTCGGACAGCGATGTTACATCAGAGAACTTGATCTTGTTCACTGGTGCCAATTCGGCTTCACCATTACTCATTTGGACTGACAAGGTGTTTAAGACCTTGAAAATTAACGTGATCGGTACGAAGCACGTCTCAAGCAAAAACATCGCCCATAATGGGGATCATCCGATTGAAAATATCATTGTGCATGCGCCTCAGACGGCTGCAGCGGAGGCCCACTTTCTTGTACACTATCAGGCTGCAAAATCCCACTGGGCTGAAGTATATCATATCAATCCAGCTTCAGGCGTCGTGGGAAAGGCCTATGATCTTTCGCAGATCAGTGGGGCCGGAGCATTTTCAACCAGCACTCAAGGCAGTACCGTCTACTTCACGCGGAACACTGACTTTGGGGTTACGTTGGTCTCGTCGATCTCGAATGACATCCTAGGTCAATGGGCTGTCCGTCCCAAGAGCCACAGTGGATTGACTGGTCCGCAAGGCATTTCACATGCTGTTTCCGAGGTAGTATCGAGAGGGGCCTCAAACTTCGCCGTGAGGACAGCCTTAGCCTTACCTTCTGGTGATTGGGAGCTTGTCCGGAATGGTGATCCCGTATGGGTCAGACCTGAAGCACTGGCTGGAGTCATTGCAGCTGCATGGAGCCATCTTGTCGAGGAGGAGAACATAGCTCAAGAGCTTGCAGTAGAGAGCCACAGTACCCTTGTAAAAGCATACATCCATCGAGTGAAACGCCACGCTAGGAGCTTGCAGCACTTCCCGGCTTGGGCACAGATTTTTGCAAACCGACTAATTGGCAACGTTTTTGGTGATGACATCCGACCCCAAGACCAGAATCTACACCGCGATAATTTCGGGTTCCGTAAGGTTGTTATTGTGGCTACTGACCGAGGTAGACTTGCAGCACTCGACGCAGGCAAGCAAGGGAATGTCATGTGGAACATCAAAGCCATCGATATCCAGGCAGGCCAAAAGTGGGAGATCGTCGGCATTGACATTGAAGATAGCACTGTGTTTGTACGGGGAACTCATGGGGAATACTTGCGTATAGAGACCTTAACAGGCAACATCCTACAGTACCAGCCTGGTGGCCTAATTACCTCTCTGAGAACTTCCGTCTCTGTAATAGATGCCTCTGGGGAAAAGCTTCTCTTACCGATTAATATTGATGGATCTATTAGAGACGTTCCAAAACGCGATTTCGCAACCGGCACGATTATAGTCACAAATGGCCAGGATGGCATTCTCAGGGGTTGGATGCTCACAGACGGTGGCAAACCAAGCATGGCGTGGGAGTTTGTGCCACTCCCAGGAGAGAAGATAGCAAGTGTGAGCGCTCGACCCGCCCACGACCCTGTTGCATCGATTGGCAAGGCGCTCGGTGATAGGAACGTGCTGTATAAATACTTGAACTCGAATCTCATACTTCTAACTACTGTCAGCGTGGAAAATTCGAAAGCGACTTTCCACGTGCTGGATTCAACATCTGGCGAAATCCTCTACGCCGTTGTGCACTCTGGTGTCGACACCAGCCAACCAATAGCATCCATCATCTCGGAGAATTGGTTTGCCTACTCGTTCTTCTCCGATTCAGCGGCCTCTGCCAAAGGAGGGGCTGCAACTTCCGACGCCAAAGGCCACCGACTCATCGTTTCGGAACTTTACGAATCCCCAATGCCCAATGATCGTGGCCCACTTGGCTCTTCTCAGAACTTCTCAAGTATATACCCTACCGCATCTAATGATGGTGCGACGAATGGTACACCTCATATTATTTCCCAAGTCTATATAATCCCGGGTGCTATCTCCTATATGTCCGCCACATCTACTCTTCAGGGTATCACGCCTCGCTCACTGCTCTGTGTCCTTCCGTCGCTGGGCGCCCTTTTTGCAATACCTCGAGGAGTGATTGATCCTAGAAGACCCGTCAATCGCGACCCTACACCGGCAGAACTCGAAGAAGGGCTGTTTAAGCATAGTCCGGTGCTAGACTTCGAGCCCAAGTGGATCCTGAACCATAAGAGAGATATCTTGACTATCTCGAATGTCATCACGAGTCCGTCTCTCTTAGAGAGTACGAGCCTGATATTTGCGTTTGGCGATGTAGATATCCTCGGGACTAGGTTGTCGCCAATCGGGGCATTCGACATGCTTGGGAAAGGGTTCAGCAAGTTCCAGCTCATGGCAACAGTGGCTGCACTCGCTGTTGGGACCGGCATCTTGGCGCCTCTGGTAAGTTTCCCGAGAAGGTCCCATTACACGTCCGGCACTGCTAACGGCTATCACAGGTGCGCAAAAAGCAGGTTGATGCATTGTGGAAGGCCTGATGCAACTATGTCCATTTTCCATAGATTTTTCTAGATACCAATGTACCAATACTGCCGAATGTTTTTTCAACCAGCTTGGGAACATGACTGTGGCTGTCCCGCTGAAGTCAGAGCCACTGACGGTCGGAGCAGATATTTCTATTTTCCGTTGTTGGGTACTAATTTTAGGAGGTACTCGTATCCCAGCCCTTGCTAATTTATCAGTCGTTGAATTTATCATCAATTGCAACCACATCCTTCTTCTGATGAGTAACTTGCCAAAAGATGGAGCGCCTGATGAACAAACGCAGCAAGGTTAGTACTCTCGAGAGTAGAATCCCATTTGAGGGAAAGCCTCGCATCGGCCGAAGGTTAGCTCTGAACTGCGGCCAACATTTGTTGAGTATTATGATCGGAACAGATCGCTTTCGTGCAGGCAACGCTCTCCAGTCATCATGCTATATGATTAGACTGTTCTTCTGTTTCTTTCCCTCTGTTCAAGCGAGTTATATCCGGGGAGAGGAAGCCTAACCCCGTAGAATTATTATCTCCGGATCCCAAACCATTGAACGCCATGTTCAGCCTATTGAGTACTATATAGAGTATCAGAAGCCTTCCAGTATTCTTAAATCATATATAACCTAGTAATTTCCTCAATATCAAACGCGAAGCCCAATTTTACACACCAAGGACATTTGCTTGATTCGTCTACTATGTCCGACGCCAAAAAGTACACATCCAAGCTCTCCGGCGCCCGCATTCTCATCATCGGCGGCAGCAGTGGCATAGGCTACAGCGTTGCAGAAGCCTCTCTAGAATATGGTGCCTCCGTCATCATCTCCTCGTCCCAAGAATCCCGCGTAAATTCCAGCATCGACAAGCTCCTCCAGACCTACCCGTCCGCCAAAGACCGCGTCTCAGGCCACGCCTGCAACCTCTCTGGGCCAACAATAGAGGGGAATATCAAACATCTCTTCGAACAGACCGGCAAGCTGGACCACATTGTCTTTACAGCGGGGGATGCGCTGGCTACAATCCCAATCCACGAGGCTACGCTCGAAGGTATCCAAAAGGCGGGCATGGTCCGGTTTTTTGCGCCGCTGCTCGTCGCCAAGTATGCCCCCAAGTATCTCTCGGCAGGCCCCGCCTCATCCTTGACCTTGACGACCGGTGCCGTGTCCCAGAAACCTATAGCTGGTTGGTCCGTCCCGGCCGCCTACGGGGGCGGCCTCCACAGCATGACAAGGAACTTGGCTGTTGACCTCGCCCCGATCCGTGTCAATCTGGTCTCGCCAGGAGCGATAGAGACACCATTGTGGGACCATTTGACGAAAGAACAATTAGAGGGTTTCAAGGCGCTCTATGCAAGCAAACATACAACGGGTAAGATGGGACAGCCAGAGGATGTGGCAGAAGCGTACTTGTTTGCGATGAAGGATAAGAATTGTTCCGGGAGTGTGATCGATTCGAATGGGGGTTTTTTGCTACTGTAACAGGGTTTGCAGGAAGATGGCCAAGAGAATGTACATTTGGGAAGAACAATCCTGCGCAGTAATTGAGCGTAGCAAAGATCTAAGGCAGATGTCTTTAGTGGCAAGATTCCATTTGTGACTTAGTATGCACTCTGTGTTGTGTTTTAATATTCAGAATATGATCCTAAGCAAGTAAATATTGCAAGACCAATGTGCCTCTGGATGAGATGTGGCTAGGGAAACAGTTTGAACATCGATGACATGGAGCTCCGTACAATCTGGTAAGCTACAGTCACATATTCAATCAGTACTCATTCAGACCTTCAACGCAGGTTTATAGAACGGCAATCACCCAAATCTATAAATTCCGAGTACGCCCCTTCCTTCTTGCTTTTAGAGGGTGTAATTGTATAACGGTGACAATACTAGAGAAGAGAACATCAACCCATATCTGGAAGCGGTCCAAAATAAAGAGTGCACAGTCTGTAGAGGTAATTGGCGGTTGCTGGGCAGTGGAATTATCCTTTTCAGGTGTTTGAGAAGCAGTACGTACTATCATCATGAACAATAATAAGAAACTATTTGTCTCATAGCATTGAGTAGTGAAGCGGATTTGATATATGCAATCAAGTGTAGATTGAAGAATGCCTACCTGAGTAGGATAGAGTGCACGTCTAACCGTATCGTTCGTGACCACGACATCCTCGACATTGCACGGTGTCGCGGTGCGTATCAACAGCGTATCGATAAACTCATGTCGATGCAATATAGCACTCTTTGCTTGATGGAAAGTGTGGTGATGGATGTCTGAAACCACGAGGGTTCCAGTTGTCGGAAAGAATGTAGACCGCTAATGTTGCGTCTTCTGGGTCGACAAGAAGTGGAGGGTCTCAGTACTTTTACGAAATATTCTATCTTTCACGTTCGTGGCATACTACTTTCATCTCTTCTCCTATGTCCAAAAGCTGCACCTCGTGAGACAGAAAGAGCACATGTCCTGCACTCGCCTGTTCATAGATGACTAGATGGATGAGTCATATTTCTACAATGAGAGTACAGAAGAGAAAGAGATCAAATATCCCATGGTGCCAAGTTCGGCCTTTGCAACATCGCTCTTCGTCATCCTCCTGGGAAAGTTTGTGCATGTATATTGAAGGAAACCCCGTTAAGTCTTGCATGAGCCTAACATCTGTTTCTACTACTACTCTCTCAAGTCCAACGTCCAGCATTTCCTTCCCCACAGCCATGTCTCCTCCAAAATCCTCCTCCCCACCTGCCATCCATCTCGACGGCACCACCCTCGAAGGGGGCGGCCAGCTCCTCCGCCTCGCCCTCTCGCTCTCCTCCTTAACCCACATCCCCATCCACGTCACAAACATACGCGGCAACCGAACCTCCCATCGTTCTCGAGGCCAAGGCGGGGGTATGAAGGCAGCGCATCTCGCAGCTGTAGAATGGCTCGCCAAGGCCACGGGAGCTGAGACGGAAGGCATGGAGCTGAAAAGCCGGAATCTGGTTTTCCGACCGTCGGCGACGGTCTTCTATGGAAGCAGTGCAGTGGAAGACGACGATACCGGACGCCCCTCAACCGAGAACCACCGGAATCCTTCCTCAAGCGTCTGGAAAGAAATCCGTAAAGATGGCAAACTCATCCGCCTGGAATCGCACATCCGCCTCTCCACCCCAGGCTCAATCTTCCTAATCCTCCAAGCTCTCCTCCCATACCTCCTCTTCTCAACCACCATCACCAAACGCTCTTCTCCCTCTAATCCCTCCCCCATCCCCCTCCGCCTCACCCTCGCTGGCGGCACCAACGTCTCCAAATCCCCCTCCTACGAATACACATCCCAAGTCCTCCTCCCCCTCCTCTCCCACCACTTGCACCTCCCCCCCATAATCAGCACCCTACATGCCCGCGGCTGGACAAACGGCCCCACCGCCATCGGCAGCGTGACTTTCGACATCACACCCCTAGCCCCCAGTACCGCCCTCCCCCCCTTTGACCTCCAAGCCAAGAACCGAGGACCCGTCGTCAGCATCGCGGCGTCCATCCTCGCCCCCTCGACCACATTCATCGCAGCCCTGAAATCCAAACTCACCACCAAACTCCACGCCACCTACCCACCCACCCTCCCCGTCTCCTTCCCCGTAGCGGAAGAAAGCGGCCACCCAAAACGCCTCTACCTCCTCCTCGTCGCCGAAACCGCCGGCGGATACCGGCTCGGGCGCGACTGGCTCTACGACCGTAAAGCGAAATCCTACACCTCAGACGACGTGCTCGAGAAGCTCGTGGAGAGGGTGGTGCGAGAGTTGGAGAGCGAGGTGGCGCACGGGGGGTGCGTGGATGAGTATATGCAGGATCAGGTGGTGGTGTTTCAGGCGTTGGGGGAGGGGAGGAGCGGGGTTGGTGGGGGCAGTAGTGGGGAGGGTACAGTCGAGGGGGGGGAGGGGGTGCCGAGCTTGCATACGAGGACGGCGAGGTGGGTGGTTGAGAGGGTGTTGGGGAGGGGGTTTGATGGGAAGGGGGAGTGCGAGGGGGTGGGGTTGAGGGTTGGGGAGAGGTTTTTGGAGAGAGGCCTGGGAGGAGAGGAGGAGAGGAGAAGAGGAGGGACGGTTGAGGAAGGCATAGAAAAATTAGAGATTCGATGAACAGCTTAAAATTAAAAATTTTATCCGTTTATAATTCCTCCACTCTTCGTCTAAAAGTAAAGTCTTGGTGGGTAATTGTGGCGCTCTTTAAACACGCCCTCTGATTGGAACGCCGACCCTCTTCTTCAGGTCCCCGAGAAGCCCCATGTGCCTCCTGATTTATGTACAGAAAATTTTCATCATATAAGCAAGGACATTCACAGTCATAACGCTAAGATGCCTTCCTCGCACCAGAAGCCTTTTCATCAATCCTCGTAAATCCAGGACTGTTCCCCGTTGCTACCGTGGGCCTGGCAGGCCCAACACTGATACCACCCTGCCCAAATCTTTTTAAATTCTCATGACTACCCAAGCTTGGCACACTGCCGCTTCGCTGCTTCTTGGTGTTGCTGCCACCAGGATATCCAAAGCGGTTGGAGTTCGAGGGCGTGGAACGGCCATCACCAGCCCCGTCCGTAGAATGAAATATTGGAGCCGGAATCGCTGTGGGTACTGGAGAAAATCGGCCTCTCTGGTGGGAAGCATGAGAAGGAGTTGTATGAGCTTTTTCTTCCGGAGAGCCGTAGCCTCCACTGGTGGTGTCGTTAGTCTCGTGTTCCGCGTCGCTCGTTGTCAATGAGAGTGTTTCTTCTTCCGAGGAGCTCGGCGGCTGCTCAATCCTGAGGCGTTTGTTTCTCAGGGGACTGTATGTCAGTGTCCTCTGCTTTAGGTGATCTCGACCAGCATAAGCTTCCAACGCTTCAAAGACGTGAGGAAACACCAAAGTCTCTACTTCCTGCGCCCAGAGGAAATCAAGATGCTCAAAGTGAGGAACTTCGCGCGCGACGGTGTGGCTTGGGAGCTCTTTAAGCATGACCTTGATGTCCACCAGACTGTCGCTGCCACCCCAAAGGAGGAAGATCGGGGTTTTGATATTCTTAGTCGGGAATTTGGGAACTTTGTAATAGCGGTCGACCGCGCCGAGGCTCAAAGGTCCCTGAACGTCATCGTCGTACATTTGAAAGGATTTGTTGCGGATAATTTGGAACCAATGGACTACACTCTTGGTGCTGGTGAAAGAGTAAAGGTGGGGATAGGCTGCAAGTTTTTGGTCGGGACTAATGTTCTTGGCTGTCCAGTTGAAAAGGGAAGATAGCGAAATGTCGATGATTTTCACGAATATTGGCGGGTAGAGTATTGACTGCCACATCGTAGCGGAGCTCAGTAAGCTTCTACGTCCAAAGGCGAGAAAGACGACCTCTGGCGACGCTTTCATCAAGGCATTCACGACTCCGTTATAAAGACCTGCAGGCGACATTGCTGGTGCAAGAGCAATGAAAACATCGACTTTATCGTTTAAAGTTGGATGGATTGACAGTGTAGCGAAGGCCTGAGCTGTCCCTTGCGAGAAGCCTATGTAAGACAGAGACGGTTGAGCTGTGGTGTTGAGGATATAATCAATGCTGTCAGGAATATCATGGAATGCAAATTGGTCCATTGAGAAATTCCAGAATTCAGTTGAAGTTGGCGAATGGAGTGTCGACTTTTTCGAATACTTGTTTCCACGGTTGTTGCCCAACTACATCATATTAGGATCTGCGTTCTTTCAATCGGGACAATATTCTTACCCAAACGTCAAAGCCTCTCTCCACAAGCATGAATGGCAGACACCGCTCTTTCTCTGTCATGCATACCCATACTTCACTATTCATGAGCAATCCGTGGTGGAGGTATACCACTCTTCTTGACACACTTCCCTCCCCAGCATTGACTCTGACGCCTTCTTCACCTTTCCTCCAACCCAAACGGTGTAAACCCAAGAGGTAGCCATCTCCCGTCTGGACAACGTGTTCCTCAGCATAGTAACCGAAAAGGCTGCAAAGGTCGACGAAGTCAGAAGCATTGGCTATTGATGAGCTAACGGAATTCTTCTTTGGCCGTGATTGCCTTCCCTGCTTCGAAGACAGGGCGTTAAAGAGGTGCTTGGATCTCCTATAGCAAAAGCGAATGATGGGTTGGGCTAGGTATTGTTAGGGAGATAACCAGGGAAGGAATGCTTGAAGACTGACGAAGGCCAAGTGTAATGATTGTGATCAAGCCTTCGAGGAAGATCAGGATCAATGATCCAACGAGAGCCACATATTCTCGCCTAGATATCGCAGCACATCAGCTGCTGTTCGTACAATCGAAGAGAGACTCCCAAATACTTGCTGTGCAAAGTCTACCTACCAGAATAGTCTCCCAAGGAATGGTACACGGACCATGGCTTCTGTCCTTCACATGAATGACGAACGCGATAAATCTCTCCAGATACAGGAGCCATTTCAGGACAACATCTCTGTAGGAGAACAAGAAAAAGAAAACTCCACCGTAGAAGGATGATATACCGTCCTCGTAGCGCTTTCTCGATCCCGCAACGATAACCGACGTCATTTCACACGTGAAAGCTTAAGTGAACTTCTTCGCCTCCGGTCGATTCATCGGGGCATTTATCTACCCAACAGCCAGATGGACTCCTGGAGACAGTGACAAGTGAGCGGCACTGAAGGGTGATATGTGAATATATCATAGCGAGTAAGATAAGTATACTTTACGGTGGCTACAAGTGCACCCAATACGCCGACATTGTGGCCACTTGTCGAGTCCTCCATCTTACCTACCTTACTACTCATCTTTGGTGTTGGCTTTCGGCTAAGTCGACCATTTTCACAAGTTTATCATGCGCTTACCTAGAATACCTCCGAAGCGGAAGACACTCCAGCAGAAGCTCAGAGACATTGATGTGACTGTTGACGCAGCCGATTCCAAACAGATGGATGAGTTTATTGCCGCAGACGCCGCCGCAGTTTGATTTCGGGATCTGACTCCGACGGCGCAGGATTGTCAAGACGACTATTTGCGTCATTACCAAAGCTTCATCAAGGCATGTTGCCTACAAGGCGTTGACACGGTGGAAAGCAAAGTTCTCCACGCAGTTTGTTTCCCGACCGACTTTGATGCATTTTACAATCGACCGAGGAGGTTTTTTATTTTGTCATGACACGATACTCCCCCAGATTGCACTCCTTCATTTCGTATGGTACGTTTACGCGCTACCGGACTTTATTGATCTGGTGGGCGAATATAAGGTATAACGTGTGCAATGCTGCACCCCCTCTTACAGCTAGGCTTTCAATTAGCTCACGGAGATGGCCCGATACACCCTCTGTCAAGCAGGCATCAAATTCAGACGATCAAGCAACGCGAAACCAGTCACATCTTGGCCTCGCAGAATTGCATCAGCTGGCTCCGTTCCCGAATATGATACCATGAGAGTCTCTTTTTCTACACATAGAGTCCTCTGACACGACGAAACTCACACAGCGATCAGGAATCGCTGGAGTTGAGTGGATGTCCGAGAAGACGAATGTCATCGCTCATGATAGTTCGAAGGCTGAGGCTGGATGGTATAGGTGTGATTGGAAAGGTGATCTTAATGTGACTAATAATGACAGCTAAACTTGAATGCAACGAGCGATTGAATGATTCTGCGTAGGAGACGCTAATGTTAAGGAATCGAATGGGCTGGTCATACATGAAACATGTCCTGGCTTTGTCTCCGAGACATTTGTTTGCGACATCCCAGAAAACATGCGTGAGATGGTTTTCACACGTGAATATCAAAGACCTTCACTCAAGGAGACTCCAATATCTCGTGGGCTGAGCCTTCCTGATGTTCCTAATGCGGACCCGGGGGTTCCAGATCCCTTTGAAGACCATCAGCCACAGGAATCTGTACGCACCAGCGGAAGAGGCATGCAAATCTCTTATACTTTTATCTTTAGAAGATAACATGCGAGCCTTGTACGCTTATCGATCTTTCCCTGTGACTTGTCTCTTCAGAAGATAATATGCGAGCCTTGTAAGCTTGTATATCTTCTATGCAAGTTTCTGTTGCTTGTCCTCCATTACTGCTAGGCTTAGCTAATTGTACTTGGTTAAAAACACTTGAGGTCCAGTTCAGTAATTGTTCAATCCTATGACTCTGTGACTTTGCAGTATTCGTGTCTATTGTATGATTGAATCTACTATAGACTTGAACTCGTTGAGATGAGTATAAAGGAATGTTGAAAGTTATTTAACAACGGTCGGTCATCGTAGAAATAAATGTTCGATCGTCCACTAGACCTTTTGTTTACTCGACACAGCATGTTCGTTGATCCTAATTAACTAATAAGGAATAACCGAGCAAAAGAATATAAGACTTACCAACCGTGCCTTTCCATACCCAAACTACCCTGACCATCACTTAGCCTGATCGTCGGCCTGGCGTGCCTGCCTCTCAATAGCGTTTTGCACCCTCGATAGCTGGTGGAGTACCAGGAAGCGCAGGAAGTCCAGTCAGAAATAACAAAAAGATTTCGTTAATATATCCGAATAGACGAATAGGCTCATTGTTCCCCTGAAGTAGTATAATCTGATTCAATTCAAAGCATAACGTGATGAACGCAATAAGAAGGATCGTGTTAAGGAATATATGAGACTCGTTAATCTAAATCGGTCAATCTGAGCTTTTCGTAGACAAATGGCAGGACAGCGACTTAGTCTAATGATTGGCCTAACGTATCTGGCTATTTATTGTTGTTGATTGACTTTCTGCCCCCTTTGGTGGAGTATGGAATATTAGCTAAAGGGATAAATCACTTCAGCATGGTATTTAGAATTTCAGAGAGCAACACATCTAGAGTATGTCGAGATGGGCAGCGAAAATTGAAGAACAACCTCCAAACTGTCAATTCAATCGTATCCCGCGCCATGGGTAGCCTTCTGGTCAACTGATCTCCATATATGCTTTATATAGTGGTCCACACAGTGATCCGTCCAGTGGTCCATGTAGAATCTCATACATGCTCCCTCCAACGCTCCATATAGGGTTCCATACTCAGCCCCTTCAGTGCTCCATGTGAAGTTCCATACACGTTCCATCTAGTGCGTCATGTACAACCACCATACGTGGTCCCAAAGCTTCTTATGAATACTTCGGAAGCCGAAGGTGTCAGTAGATGCTTCGAAAAGTTGTCATTTGCAACAGAGTTACACCGAGGAGAAGATTGAGATGCGCAGAAGTCGTGCTAGCCATGCGTGCCACGCTAGCCAGCTGTTTTTCGCTTAAAGCCATGCTAAACCTTAAACCTTCCCGTAACCATTAGCCAAACCTGCCAAATTGATTATCAGCTTTGATGAGGTTTATATTATTAAATAACAACCCATTGAATCACGACTGGGGGTGTGGCTCAGTGGTAGAGCGTCCGCTTTGCATGGTGCGAGGTATGGTCATGTGCGGAAGGCCCGGATTTCGATCATCCGCTCCTCCACCATTTTGCGCTTTTTGGCATTTTTTTGTGCTCGAATGGTTCATCTCATGTATGCGATGATTGTGTTCCAGCAAAACATGTTCCAGCAATTCTTGGTTCGTGAGTTATAAGGGTTGTGATAGTTGTGATATTTACTGCTGCTTCGGTTATCTCAAGGTCCAAAACTCAAATCTGGAGGAGCGGATGATCGAAGTCCCAAAAAAAAAAGAAAAAAAGAACTCTGTCCTTGAAATCAATTTTTGATGCTCGATTGGTTCATCCAATGCATGCGATGATCTTATTCCAGCAAAATGGGTCCCAGAATTCATTGGTTCCTGATTTACGAGGGTTGCGATATGCTGCTGCTTCGGCCAAAAAAGTTTTAGCGAGAGCGCCGGAATAATCTTGGAACAACCATGATTCCTCATTTGTTGTCGCGTTACGCATGTTGATCCAACAATGATGTTTCGGTTGCTCAGCAGCCCAGCATTTTGTCTGGTCGCATGCTTGCTTCTGGTCCAAAGTCTCTGCGGCATTGCAAGCGCTTCACTCGGGGACCGGCTCCCTGACTTTCGCCAGTGTGTTTCGGTACGTGACTGACCTCTGATGCAAGACGGGAAGAGATGCTGACGTCCTGTAGACCTGTGTGGACGAGAATTGCAAGTCTGGAAACTCTGCGTTGCGTAAGTCCGTTGCAGTCCCGGATCCCATATCCCTACTCACGCCCCGAATAAAGCCATCCACCTCCGCCTCCTGTTCTGGACGTGCCACTCCAATTGCGACCATGTCTGCCAGCATATCATCACCGATCGCCGAGTTTCCCGGGATCCCCCAATGCTGGAGCCCGTGGTTCAGTACCATGGGAAATGGCCTTTCTACCGTTTCGTGGGTATGCAAGAACCATTCTCGGTCTCATTTTCGTTCCTGAATTTCCTTGCACACTACAATGGGCTGTTAAAGATCCGTGATAAGATGCCTGCGCGGTACTCTCTTCGCCCTTTCTACGTTGCTTTGAGCTACATTGGCATGGCGAGCTGGGTTTTTAGCATGATATTTCACACCAGGGACTTCAATTTGACAGAGAAGCTGGACTACTTTGCTGCGGGAGCAAGTGTGTTGTACGGAATGTACTATACGCCAGTGAGGATATTTCGACTGGATCAGAAGAAGCCTCCGGTCAAGCAGACGTTACTACGATTGTGGACCATCACTTGCGTGCTCCTGTATATTGCACACGTTTCCTATCTCACATTCTGGCGATGGGACTATACATACAATATGGCGGCGAATATAGCAGTGGGGGTTGTGCAGAACATACTATGGAGCTGGTTCAGTGTGCATAGGTATCAGAAACTCAAGAAGCCCTGGGCGGCTTGGCCCGGGTTGATAGTGGCTTGGGTGGTCATGGCGATGAGCTTGGAGCTGTTGGACTTCCCGCCGTGGAAGGGGATGCTGGATGCGCATAGCCTGTGGCATTTGGGCACAGTTGGGCCCACGATATGGTGGTACAAGTAAGTTTTATTAGTCACACCGCCCTCCGTCTCCGTAGGCGAAGCTGACCCGTCCTCTTATCAGCTTTCTAGTAAAGGATGCGCAACAGGATATGGCTGGGGAAAGGCTCAAAGCGTGATGATCCAAGGTCCGACTAGGATGAGTTGCAGGCATTTTAATTGGAAGACTCAATAACATATTTTCACTCTGCCTCCTGCACTCCGCACTCCGCACTTTTGGTCATTGCATACCCGCTCGGACCTCTCCACTCACTATCGTTTGGTGTTGTTGTACCTTGCTGACTCCAAGGAAGTTGGCTTTCCACCGAGCACGTCCAGCTCAGCCAAGCGGGCAAGAAGACGCACGGGACGGGATTGTTTTGCTGATCATGCGCAGTGGCCCGAGCTTTATGATCCACGCTACTGACGTTATTCCGCATTGCGGCGTGGGGGGGGACAAGGGGGAGGGGGGGCGGGAGGGAACTCTCCGCTTTTCACCGATTCTCCGCTGTCTTTCGCATAAACACTCACTTTTGCCTTCGTTACTTCTCTTTTGGAAATTAGTTGACACCGGGACTTTCTCAAATCCACAACATAGCCTTCCACCATGGCTTCCAAAGATGCAATGATTGCAGCCTCTGCCAAGTTCCCAAAGCCTGCTGATAGGATCTTTCAATATGGCACAGCTGGTGTAAGTGCACATCTATCAGGTGTTCCTGTTCCTGGCTTATTTGATACCCATTTAGTTTCGCATGAATGCGTGGGTATCAATTAGATTCCATCAAGCCTTTGGGTATCGTCGCCCCAGTAAATATGGACGGCTGACGCCTCGTGTCATTGCAGCTCGCTTCTCGACTCCGTCGTCTTTCGTGCTGGAATGCTGGCAGCCTTGCGCTCAAGAAAATTGAATGGTCAGGTGATTGGCATAATGATTACTGCGAGCCACAACCCTCCAGATGACAATGGCGTCAAACTGGTGGATCCAATGGTACGAGTCAATGTGCCAACTATCGGATTACAACATGCTGATTCTTGGGCAATGTAGGGCGAGATGCTCGAGGTACGTCCTCGCGAAACGAAACATCCTCAAGGAAATACACACCTAGTCTAACGGTGGCTTAGGCATCTTGGGAGGCATATGCGACTACTCTTGCTAACGCACCCTCTGACAACGATCTCGTCACGGCTTACGAAAAGCTCACAGAACATATGAAAATAAAACCAGACACCAAAGCTCGTGTAGTGTTCGCTCGGGATACTCGAGCCTCCGGACCTCGTCTAGTCGCTGCTCTGGCTGAAGCCCTCGAGGCGACTGGGACCGAATCTACTGATTACAAGATACTAACCACACCTCAGTTACACTACCTTACTAGATGTTTGAATACCAAAGGCACGCCATACGAATACGGAGAGGCGACTGAGAAGGGTTACTACGAGAAGACTGCAGCGGCTTTAGAAACTGCGATGCAGGGTAAGAAATTTAGCGGTGGAGTTACTGTTGATTGCGCAAATGGTGTTGGTGGACCCAAGCTGAGGGAGCTCATCAAATATTTGTCCAGTCCTTCAGAAGGCGGTCTTGACATCAAGGTTGTCAACGACGACGTACTGAAACCAGAGCGATTGAACCATCAAGTGGGTCTGGTCCTCACGTCACGACTCATTTAAGGAGAAACAGAGGCTGACAGCAGAAACCGTTCAGTGTGGAGCAGACTTCGTCAAAACCGGTCAGCGTGCGCCCCCTTCCTCCCAAGCCGGCCCCATGGCCCGCTGTGCCTCTCTCGATGGTGACGCCGACCGCATAATCTACTACTTTGTCGATTCAGATGGGACCTTCCGTCTCCTCGACGGCGACCGCATTGCCACCCTCGCCGCCCTGTTCATCTCTGACCTCGCCCGCTCGGCCGGCCTCTCGGAAAAACTCAAAGTCGGTGTCGTCCAGACCGCCTATGCCAACGGCGCCTCGACTGGCTACATAACCAAAGATTTGAAACTCCCCGTTGTGTGCACTCCGACCGGCGTCAAGCATCTGCATCATGCGGCAACCAAGTTTGATGTGGGTGTTTACTTCGAAGCCAACGGCCACGGTACTGTAGTCTTCTCCGACCTTGCGCTGAAGCGCCTCGCGAAATACGAACCTCAATCCCCGGCCCAATCTTCCGCCCTTTCCACCCTCCGCGCCCTTACCCGCCTTATCAATCAGACAGTCGGCGACGCCCTCAGCGACCTTCTTCTGGTCGAAGTCATCCTCGCGCACAAAGGCTGGTCGCCCCTCGAATGGGCCAGCACCTATACTGACCTGCCCAATCGTCTTGTACGCGTTGAAGTAGCTGACAGAAACATCTTCAAAGCGGTGGATGCGGAGAGGAAGCTGGAGAGTCCGCCGGGCGTGCAGGCGCAAATTGATGCATTGGTCGGGAAGTACAAGGATGGAAGGTCTTTTGCGAGGGCGAGCGGGACGGAAGAGGCAATGCGGGTGTATGCCGAGGCGGCGACAAGGGGAGAGGCGGATGATTTGGCTGCGAAGGTTTCGGGGGTGGTCAAGGCGGCGGGTACTTGAGTGGGTTTCGATGCTTGTGAGCTACTGAAAGGGGTAAGTAAGCAGTGCGCACAAAAATTGGGAGGTCTTGGTGCTTTTGTGGAAGCCAGCTATGGAGATCATGGGGGTAAAAGTTCTATGTGTAATAGAAGGTTACAAGAAATATGAAAATCAAACTTTGGTTACTACTATCAGAGGGTTTCGGACCTCCGTGGTGAGCAGGCTTGCTGTGTACTCCTCCACTTGATCTATTTCTGACGGATATTTGATTCAAATGCTGTGGGACGATACAGGTGTCAAACCAACCTTTCTACCTGTCGATGCCGACGACTTCTTTAATAACATCAGTGCCGCTACATAGTACCAAGCACTCACTACCCACATCTTCGACCTATCTACTATAGCTTGGGAAACATCCAAACCATACCGACCCCGCCTTAACTGCGGCCCCGGGAATTTCTTGATACTCATGGGCGTCCGGCATCAGTGAGTGGAAACCTCAATACTCCTCTCGCGCCGGCAGCCCCTCCAGGTTCCCTGTAATGCTCTGATCGACGCTGTCACTGCGCATACCTTTCCTGAAGACTGAGCCAGTGGTTTCTGCAAAGTCCACCAGATTTGCCCAACTGCTTTCATCACTCTTCCCGTATTTTTTCTCCAATCCTACAATGCAAGTCTACCCCTCCTCCCTGTCCATCTCGTCCCTTCTTCTCTTTCCCCCCTGCCCCGGCTTCCTTCCCCTAAGCGTAGCACCCTTACTCCCTCTCTTCTCATGCAAGTCTTTCATCTCCCCAACAGCCACCCTCTGCGCCTCCGCCACCCTCTCCCCCAGGACCATCACCTCCTCCTTCTCAACCTCGTACTCCTTCAATTTATGTCCCAGCGCCGTCTCAATCCTCAGCCAGATCTCGACGTCGTATTGCGTTACTAAAGATATGGCGTGACCCGATTTGCCGGCCCTAGCAGTCCGTCCGACGCGGTGGATGTACGTTTTGCTGTCAGGAGGGAGGTCGAAGTTGAGCACAATGTCGACGGAGGGGATGTCGAGGCCGCGCGATGCAACGTCCGTGGCGACGAGGATCTCGCGGGAGCCGGCGCGGAATTTACCCAGCGCGCCCAGGCGAGCGGATTGACTCAATTGGCCGTGGAGGGGAATAGCACCAAGTCCGAGGGAGCGGAGCAGGATGGCTAGGCGCTGGGTTTCGTTCACGGTTCTGGTAAAGATTATACAAGATTGGCCTGAGAAATCTGCAGTAAGGAGATGCACGAGGTAGAGATCTTTGTGCATGTGCGGGAAAAAGAGGTAGGACTGGATAAGGGTGGAGACTGTTTGGTATTTGTTTTCCGAGATGCTAACACGCAGCGGGTTTGACAACGAAGCGCGCTGGAGAGATTCAACCTTTGAGGTCATGGTTGCGGAAAAGAGATAGGTGCGGCGCTCTCGCGGAAGCACTTTGAGAATTTTATCGAGAATGGGTCCAAAGTCAAGGTCGAGGAGGCGGTCGGCTTCGTCCATGACAAGGTATTGAAGAGAGCGTAGGGAGAAGCCTTTCGTGTTTTCCAGGTGGTCGAGGAGACGGCCGGGGGTGGCGACGATGATGTGTGGTTTTTTGCCCAGGGCGATGGACTGGGGGACCATGTCCATACCACCGACTATGACAGCACAGCGTACTGATATCAAAGAGCCGAGTGCTTCAAAGGCTTGAGAGATTTGGTAGGCTAATTCTCGAGTGGGTGCCATGACGAGACCGAACAAAGATTGAGGTTTGTCCATGAGAGCTGACAATTATTAGTACAAGTCTAGGCAAGGTCGGAAATAGAGATAATTCACCCTGCAGTATTGGTAAAGCAAAGGCGGCGGTTTTACCGCTCCCAGTCTCCGCAAGCCCTATGAGATCTCGTCCTTGAAGCGCAAGTGGTATGGCTTCTTTTTGTATCGGTGTTGGGGTTTTGTACCCTAGAGCTTTACATGCTTCACACAACGAATCAATTATGCCAAGCTCCTCAAATGTCTTTGGAGCATCTTCAAGGACAGTTCCAGACTCCGCTTGATTTGCATCTTCCCTGTTTGTTGAGGATTCGGGGGGTTGTTCGGTGACTTTTGGCGGCGATGCGATTCTGTCCACCAATTTCGCCTTTTTGAGTATTAACTTTGGTAAGTCTGCCACCTGAGAACTGCCATTGGGCTTCCTCTTCTTAATAGCAGACATCTTGGTGTCCAGTAGATTCTCAACCGCTCACACAAAACTTTACAGAACACCCTCGCACAATTGGCATCGATACTTCAGGATTCCAACGCTAGTCTTATCGATAAGCTTTAGCGAGGCGAACTTCGAAGACGGTTGATTCTGGTTCCCAAACAGCAGAGCCTTTTTTAGGACATCACCAAACTCTTCTATCCTTTCGAAACCGATTCATCATGGCGAGAAGGCGTACCAAGAAACGCACGCATCTTGGGGCGAACAATGGACCGTCCAATGGAGTCAAGGCGAACTCTTCAGCCAGCAGAGAGCCCAAGAGCATGGTAATTCGCATAGGAGCAGGAGAAGTCGGACCTAGTGTTAGCCAGCTGGTGAAGGATGTTCGGAGTATGCTGGAACCTGGTACGGCCAGTAGACTAAAGGTTCTCTTTCGTTCTATACCCCGCGAAGCTTAAGAGCTGATATGCCTTATCGGGACAGGAGCGTAAGTCAAACAGACTAAGAGACTACACCACCATGGCGGGTCCTCTCGGCGTTTCCCACCTCCTCCTCTTCTCAAGATCCACTACAGGCAACACCAATCTTCGCCTCGCACTCACCCCTCGAGGTCCCACGCTTCATTTCCGCGTGGAGCAATATTCCCTTTGCAAAGATGTCCGAAAGGCATTGAAACACCCCAATGGTGGAGGAAAGGAATATTTAACTCCTCCCCTCCTCGTCATGAACAACTTCATCACTCCTCCACCCCAAGACGGCTCAAGCCCTGCAGTTCCAAAACATCTTGAATCCCTCACAACCACAATATTCCAATCTCTGTTCCCGCCGATATCACCGCAATCAACGCCCCTCTCCTCCATCCGCAGGGTCCTCGTCCTAAATCGCGAACTTTCCAAACCATCGTCCTCGTCTTTGTCAGACGACAACGGATCCTACAACCTCAACCTCCGTCACTATGCCATCACAACAAAGCGCACTGGTCTCTCCCGCGGCATCCGCCGTCTCAATGCCGCAGAGAAAATGCTCCACGATCGCAAGAACAAGCGGTCGCTGCCAAACCTAGGGAAGCTAGAAGACGTTGCCGACTACCTCCTTGATCCCTCAGCCGCGGCGGGGGGCTTCACATCGGGCAGTGAAAGCGAAGTTGAAACAGACGCCGAAGTTGAGGTATTAGATACTAGCGCGAAGAAAGTGCTGAGTAAACAACAGATGGCTGCTCTACGTCGCAGCAACTCAGAGAATGGCCCACGGAGGCAAGAACCAGGTGTAGAAAAGCGGGCCGTAAAATTGGTTGAACTGGGGCCGAGATTGAAACTGCGGATGACGAAGGTGGAAGAGGGGGTCTGTGGGGGGAAAGTTATGTGGCATGAGTATTTGAACAAGAGTAAGGAAGAGGTGAAGGAGATGGAGAAAGTTTGGGAGGGCAGGAGAAAACAGAGAGAAGAAAGGAAGAGGGTGCAGAGGGAGAACGTGGAGAGGAAGAAGAAGGAGAAGGGATCGTCGAAGAAAGAGGGGGTGGAAGAAGAAAAGGGGGATATGGTGATGGATGAGGAGGGGTATGAGGATGAATGGGATAGTGAGGGCTTAGAAGGGGATGGAGAGATGGAGACGAATGAGATGGAGGAGGCTGGTTGAGGTATTATGGTGTTATCAGTGACTTAGGAGGTACGATCAACCCTTTTTATGTTGTATAAATGGAGAAACCTGAATTGAAATGAAGGCTGGTTGCTAATTGGATGATTATAGGTCAAAGGGTTATTTTGTACATACACATCTTGATGAAAAGCTTAAAAGACATTATTGAATAAGAGAGCAGCGATAACTTAATGTATAGCTGTGCAATACTCATTGTCTAACAACGACCATCTCCAAGTGATTGTGCTGTCGCAAACAAATCAGTGACGCTTACGGTCGGTTGGCCCAGTGTTTACTCATTGCCGCCAGAAAAGACTAGATGCATGTTGTAACTCTGGGGCAAAAGAAGTCAAACGCTGATTTGATCCGAATCTCATGTCGAGAAGTGGGAACGAGGCATGCCATCATTTTCATCTCTTCTCTTTCGATCGACGCTGAAGATCTTCAGTCGCTCGTTGCCACCTCGGAACCAATCTTGAGAATGATCGCTCCTTGCCGGTTGCCCTCACAAAACCGTATTTACATAGCAGCCATCGCTTGCCTCCTTATAAGTTCGCTAATCCAGACCGCGGCGGACAAATTCCATCCTCGCAACAAGAGCCCGTCAACTCTACTGCCGCTCCCTCCCCTCCTGGCTCGTCCCACGGTTCAACTTGGACGACTGCCGCGAAGCCAACCCCGCTTCATCCTCACCGATTACGACCGCTACAAACAACGGCGCTTCGAAATCCTTGACCTCAACTCCGCGCAAACCACGCACTTCCAGCGCACACTCACGCCAGGCCGCTACGCCATTAGCACCTGCACCATCATCATTGCCCTGCTCGGAAGCTTCCGGTTCTGCCGCCGCTGCCGCCAATGCCCGTGGAACCCACGGTGCCGTGGGGGAAAAGCGATGTGCTGACCTATGACGAGTTGTACAAGGCTATGCAGTGGATTTATAGGATGTACAGGGGCTGATATGCCGATTGGGTGAATGGCGGTGGGAAAGGAGAGGAGCATCGGGGTTTTTGATCTGGCCACGGGTCGCTGGTAGAACAAAATCTTCCTATGAGAGTGGGGGAGGCGGAGTATTTGCGGAATGTCACATAGCTCTTCCGTGGGTTTGGGCTAGATAGGGCTTAGTAGTGTTAGTAGGGTTGGGTAGAAGGAGTAGATGCCGTAGAAACAGTTGTAGATTGTAGATCCTGCAGTGTGGTGGTCTTGGGCCTCGTAGCGGACAGACCAGAAACCCTTCTAACAGGGTGATGTAGGCACTCGAATGTTACTCGCCGAACGCCCTGAAGTTCGCTTTGTTCAAGGTTGGTTATTGAGAGATCCGTGTAATAATCACCTTACTCCAGCGGGCTGAACATGGTTTAGCCAACAGTTTGCACCAAAGTCAGTACTCATTGACAAAATGTGTGTTTTTAACACGAACAGAGTGCGGGAGCAACAAGATAAAAATGCATCAATATATTTCGCACAATGCCTTTTTTTCAATTAGACCAAGACAGCTGTTAGCAGTGTCATGTTCCGCACAAGTATATAGCATGCGAAAGATGTTATGAGTTCACTTGGAACTTCCAGTGCCGTCATGCATAGCGCTGCTCGTTAGTATCTGGTAATCACATCAGAAATTTAGATATCATCAATACTGATTAATCAAAACGGATGTGAGTTAGCATGTTAGTCTGGTCAGCGATAAGTGACCTAGATCAGGAAACTAATGTGCGACCCAACATCTCGTCGGGTGTCAAAAGCTCGAAATAGAAAGCTCAAGCCAGAGGCAGTTGTTTCACATCAGCCTTTCCACTCTTGACCCATTCCGGATCAATGAGCTTCTCCCTCTCAGGGTAGATGAGCTTGTATGCGGTGCGAATCGTACCGTCACTCACACCCGCCACTGCCGATATATCTTTGGCAGATCTAGGCACTGCCAGCAGGTGCGATGCCATGTAGATACATGCTGCCGCAACAGAGATCGGGGATCTCCCAGCGAGTGATCCAACATTTTCCATCTTTTCGGCAATGGCCTGCGACATCGTAATGCATTCATAGGACAGTCCGAGGTGGCTGCAATATCTCTCACACAATTCCTTTGCACCAGTTGATTTGGTGGTATTGTATTTCTCATTGGGGTTGACGACCCCTTCATTGTTAAGATTAGTAACAAGTAAATAAGAGCCAATTCTGTCACGATTAACTTACCCCCTGATCGCACCAAGCTCTCTAGCTTCTCCTTGTTCTGCTTTGCAAAGAACTTCTCCAAGTTCTTAAACATCCTTCCAATTTCTGCTTTAGGTACTTTTGTCAAAGCATAGATCTCTCGGAAGGTTCGGCCAAGGCTACACTGACGACACGCTATGAAGATGACGCCCGCGATAAGGGTATCTTGAGATTTTCCTTTGAAAGCTCCAGCATCATTGACCATCTTGAAAAGATGTTTTGCCACGTCCGAGACATTCTTCATAAGGCTCAATGCATCACACAATGCCCCGATCTCCTTGTAGGCTGCCAATAGTGACTTCGTAGATTTATCGTGCGTCGACTTGTTTTGAGCTCGATGCAAGTCACGGCTTTTGTGATTAGCTGCACCATCACCAAAGGAGATAGTGGTCTGCAACTGAGACCCGTTCAGAAGAGGATTCGCGCCGTCTCCGACACGTGAAGGGTCATCGTTTCCCTGGTCATCGTTCGAGAAGGTACGCCACTCGGAACGCGTATCAATGATTCTGTCACCAAGGACTAGTCCACAAGATCCACAGACCATATCGCCTGAAGAGAATTCTTCGACTAGGTTGGGTGGGAACTCCTTGCAGTCTCTGCAAATTACCTGCATGTTGAGATTTTCTCTCCATGGTTCCTGGGGTTTACCAATAGCGGTTAGATCTGATTTCACGCCAGACATAGCAGTCTCGGCTGGAACTGTTGCCATCTTGGACAATTGTTTACGCTTTTCGAACCGCTGTCGTGACCTCTTTTTCACACCCTTGGCAGTCACCGAAAGGTTGTGGTTTGCGGCGCAGCAACGAATGAAGAGTGGAGAATACACTTTGACGACTTGATATTGTGTCGAAGACGCAATGGCTGGGGAGCCAAATCCAATCCCAGATTCGTGAAATTAGCGGCTGTACAAGAGCAGCAACGTGCTGCTTGCTACTTTTGGACTGTCACTGCAAGGAATCCCGCATGTTAGTTGGGTCTGAAGATATGCAACAGCGTCGAGCAGAACAGGGAAACAGCAAGTACAGTAAGTGCAAATGGATAGCTCGAGCTGTTGTCTGCAAGGAGCGGCGACGACTACCAGCAAGTACACGGAAGGCGATCTGATGTACCTATCAAGAATATTCCCTGAGAGGTTTAGCGATCGGTCCCAATGTTGCGGCAAGCGTAAGTTGGTGGATATCCGAAATCAGCGAGTCCGCAGGCTATCGTGGCGGTATTAGAAGTGAGCGATGGGAAAAGTAGCGCCGAGACCAAGACACAATACGAAAGAGAGAGAGATGTGTTCTGCTGGCTGCTGTCCGACGACGAAACCAGTGAAGGCGTGAGTATCCGAGCAACGTCAGATTCCCACAGATAGTCGAGGAAGCATAGATATCACAACCGTGACCCAGCAGAGAGTATTAGTATTGGAGGATGGCTAAAGAGTGTTATAGCCTAGGTGAAGTTGAAAGAAGAGTGGCTCGGTGAGTCAGCACTCAGCAGTCCACTAGCGGGAACTAGTCGAAAACAGCTTGCCAGATCATTGCGATCATTTCAGAGGCAGCAAGACAACTCTCTCTCTACCACTATGATTAGATCACTCAAAGCCGCCGTAAGTTCGGTTCGATTGACCATAATCTAATAAGTGGCCGAATCACGTTAACTTATGGCAGCGCCTCACGTTGGCTCGTGTAAGCCTTCAGCAGACCATTATCCAGCAGAGAACGTTGATATCACCTACAGCACCTTTAAGAGGTGAGTAAATCCCAGAATGATGGAAGATAGATAAGCTGATGGTTCAATGCACAGCCGACCTGGTCCAAGATCTATATCTCAGAGAGCTCAAATCGTACAAACCAACTCCAATCAAGCCCTCCGACTCAGAGGGTCACGTCCAGAAGTTTTCCCCACCGAGAGCGCCAACCTCACCAGACGAAGGCGATATCGCTAGCGATTTGAAGGCTTATGAGAGTCAACAAGTCGAAGTAGAAGGCCAAACTGCCGCAGGAGAGGCTAAATTGTCTGAGGATGATTGGTTTGAGGATGAGGAGGAAGAGGAGGAAGCAGGTGCAGCTCATTAGATTCCACACATTAAGGATCCATGACACTACACGTTGATAGGGATCGCAGTATCCACCTTGTGCGCTCTGCTCCTCCCGTGTTTACAAGGTTTTCCTCGAGGGCACATACTCATCCTTTGTTGCAATATGGTAGTCGCAAGGTCTGTTAGCAGATGGTCCATCTTCTACCACTCAGCATGAAGCTATACCGCAAAGGCTGATCACATGATTGATGTGCCGTGACCTGATGCTGGTCCTGTCCAAAGAACAGCTGTACTGGCTGTTACACTAACGCTTTGACGCCAACAACGGAATGCTTCCTATACAATATCATCTACAGTTTCTATGAATTTCGGGCGTATCATACGCAATAGACATGACTAGAAATCAAGCCACTGCTATCTGATCGTTTCACGTCCACAGTACGTACCAAGCTCTTTGGAATGGAGAAATGAGGTTACCACAATGTTTGGTTACTTGCCGCGCTTCATAGGTTCACCCTACTTGTTAATCAGTCTCCCAAACGAAATATTTCTCTAGCTTGTCAAAAAGGCACCTTGTCGACCTTGTTCGTTATTCAGACTAGCGAACCCCTGAGCGAACTTCGTGCACTAAGAATAGAATTATAACTAACGAATTTCCACACTATGGGATTTAAGCTTAAACAATCACCTTATCTATGAATGCCAAGCGACTTTGACATTAACCGTTAACACGATCGTTCTCACTCGTTACATTTGTTCTTATTGTATAGGTTACCACTGTTGGTTTTGACGTCTCCTCATAGCGCTTTTATTTATCGGTATATGTACTGTCGTTTCCTTCCGCTTCTTCCTATCACTGGAAAGTGTGGCCTCGACAAATTTAACCCTCCGAGACAGCCTACCGGCCAAGCAGGAGCCACAACGTCGCCTGGTATGAAATTGGGGCACAACTTTGAATACGTTCGAGCTTGGACTCATGCGTGGGTGGAGAGCGGGCATCTCCGCCTAGATTATGACTGCCAACATACTGGTAGATGGGCCGCTACTTTCTGCCGCAGCGGCTAATAATGTCGGTCTCCCCCCTACATCTGACGCTTTGGACGGCCTCAAGGTATCCTCACTCCCTCGATCGGCAAGCTTTACTCAGATACCTACAATTCCAACACCGCACTCTACGCCCGAGAGCAACGGCATCAAACGGACCTTCTCCGAGAATGTGCTCGTAAACCCAAAAGGGAATGCCTTCCGGCAGTCATTCAGCAAGCAAGCATCAGAAAGCATCGAAGACTTACATGGAAAACTCAATGGCAAGAAATTGTTGAGGCGAAAATCAACCCGTTCATTGGTTGGTTCTAAAATCACCGTATCGAAGTTTGCCTTAGGACCGCGCCGGGGTACTGGCGACTTGGCGTACGAGTCGACTAATGATGGCTCGAAGGAGACTCATGGACCTGAAAGTAAACGCCGTTCCGTTTCTGGGTCTTTAACAACTTTCGCCAGAAAATCGTGGATTTCAGCTTCAAGATCTCCATCCCCGAACAAACGAGAAGCTTCAGCAAACGGTCCTCTTGTTGAAGAATCGGGCTCCAATAATGCAAGGCCACCATCCCGGGCCAGTGCCAATACTATCAATGATAGCAAAGATGCAACCACAAGTGGCCATGTTGGTACGCCATCTAAGAGGAGCAGTACGATCGGCAAGAAGTCAAGACGGCCGCTTAGTGCGTTTCTTGGGAGAGCTTCCACCGAAGTAGAGGCCCCTTCTGTGCCCTCGATCCCGATCTCGTATTCCACCGATAGACTACCGTCCTTAAACAATAACCCCTTATCATCAGCAAGTCCCCCTACTATCCCAAAATCAATGTCTTCCGAACGACTACAGGGGATGGGAACGGAGTCCCCCCGAAGAAGGGACGAACTATGGGGAGTTTTTCGAGCACTTGACGGAGAATTTCAAAAGTAAGTTCTGTACGAGGTTCGACTCAAGGTATTTCGTACCAAACGCATATGCAGATTCCAAACGCGGGCGAGCACTCTCAAACTCGCAATTGTCCGGTCCGCCCTACTCCCCTTCCTCAAAAATTATGCCGACCACCCCTCAAATGCAAAATTGAGGCCCGAAGATCTAGATAGGCGTATCAATATCATGAACAAATGGTGGACAGGCCTTTTAGAAATGCTGAACGGTAGGAACGGTGAGTCAGTGTCCGGTAACGACAGACCTACCATCCTGGAAGCTGTCACTGCCATCATGACCAGGCCCGAGTGGACTATACATCCGACCACTTTTGCGTTTCGCACAGATAAACCGTTGCGACCGTCGCTCAAATCACGATCAACTACCTCTCTTGGGTCGACGGCTTCCGACTTCCTCGCTGATTCTGTTCTTCACAACATTAGAAATACATATGTTCAGAACCTCTTAGCGCAGATGGCGTTTGTGGTAGACAAGATGTCGATGCGAAATGTAGCGGCCAGCGTTGTGGCGTTTTGTGGAAAGGTCACTGCATACGCTTTTTTTTACTGTGACGGAATAGCCGAGATCTTGGTTCGCCTTTGGGCAACATCCCCAGAAGTCCTACGAAGAGTCCTTACCGAGAATGGTGTTCGACGGGATACAGACTTGAAAGCAGCCTCTGGGAGTGTTGCTATCAAATTTCCGCCGTGTGTGCATAATTTGACGTTTCAGTCACTAAGATCGATGATGAAGAATCTGCGCCGTCGACCTCAAGTACCTATTGCTACTGCATATATACCCTGGCACGGCCCTTGGGTAGGGAGGTGGGCTGGAAGAGATAGCGATCTCTTCTTTGTTTTTGCGAAGAATTATTATGATCTGACTTGCCGATTCCTTTCAGAGGGTATCACTCCAGGAGAGAGAACCTGTGCACCCGGCTACATTTTAGTACAGGCACAGATGCTCACAGTTTTAGATGCGACAATTCAACGTGCTATCAACCAACCGTCGGATCACTTTAATGCGCCGCCGTCTTCAACCTTTGAGGACTTGCTTGGAGAGGCCGACGCTTCTGCTACTGTACTTCCATTACCCCCAAGCGGTGTCAATCGCTCGATGGCTGAGAATCGTCTCATTATGATGTTAAGGGATTGTTTATCAGGGTCCTCTGCAATGTCAGAGAAAGCTCAGAAGACTTTTGCCGAGTCTTTTGGCTACCTTCTTAGAGCCGCTGCTCGACACATCTCGTTGTTTGATAATAGCGCATGCTTCACGCTATGCGATTTCATGGAAGAAGCAATTGCTATCTTAGATCGCTATCATCATACCTCGAATCAGGAACAGCCCGTTCTTGATTGGGCGTTTTGGTTGGATGTGTATAAACATATGATGCGAAGCCAAAATACTATGACGGAAATACGGCTATGTGCGTTCCTTTACAGCCTATGGAGCACCATTGTCAGCGATGAGAGCAGGAAACGTGAGTTGTGTTTGGAATGGCTCTTGAGTGAGGCTACCTTTGGAAGGATGTTCAATCACTGGTGTCCGATGGTGAGGGCATATTACATGCGACTGCTCTGTTGGAAAGTCGCAAGATTGGATGGTGCCAATTCTGACACAGATATGTAAGTATGAACACTGCAGGTCCTCGGAGTCATGAAGCTAAGCCTTCTACAGAACGATATTAGAGACTCTATTGCTTCGCTTAAAGCGCGTGTGGTGCCATTTTCTTTATCTCCAACAGTACGCTGAAAACCATGGTATCGTGTCCCCCTCCACGGCACCTTGTAGTCCAGCTCCTGGGCGTCGCCTCCTGATAATCAGGAACGACGTGCAAGCTGCACCGTGCGGAATATTTCTTTCATTCGATGGCATCCTATCCTCGACATCATCTTCAACCACTCAACCAACTGCCTACGAAAGGCATAGCTCACTGGACAAACTGACTCATGCAACGGCATCGCAGCTTTCCTTGGCTAGAGAAGATGCAAACAAGTTGTCTCAAAGTGGAAAGAAGCGGTGGGGTCTATTTAAGAATATCATGCCCTTCGCTGGCTCACCCGAAGATCGCTCGAAACCAAAGCCGACCGCTTCTACTACCAAACCATCGAGCGGGAACGCACCTGCTGTGGGGCAGGAGCCTTCGACAGGCAAGCTTGTATCAGTAACCCCTCCTTTTCGTCCCCACTCTTTCAAGTTTTCCCTTGAATGGAGCGACAGGGAGAATAATCCTGCTGGCAAAGAGAGGCGTCTATACCCTCCCAGGCTTCCCTTACCTGCTCAAACATACCTACAATCAGTGCGGGCTGAGACGCCTACGAACAGGCCCATCAAACCGGAAGGTCCTGCCACTGAGTCAAGCAAGTACGCTGGTAGGGCTCTCGCAGAATGGGCCATTCTACTTATTGAGTGTCAAACTTTTTTCGACAGGCGGAAAAATGAGGGTGTCCCAGGAAACGAGCAGGTAGAGACGCCTACGCTTGGTGTGGAAACGTTCCGCAGATGAACTTCCGGCGAGGACTACCTGTATTGGTTATCTATAAGAATTTATGACTTGTGCTTGCAAGTGTGCCGGCGTTTCTGGACATTGGAGCACACATTATATCGGCATGGGTCTGCTCGGAGTCGCTAGAGTCATTGTTTCAGGGTTGGATTTGGGTGTACAGATGTTCAATGCCATGTCACGCATCTTAAACAATTTATCTAGATCTTGGTAATTAAAGCCGGTAGAGCACATCTGTTAGGTCTGAAGTAGGTAGAAGAAGCAACTGGGGTATCTCGAACTCCATAAATACAAATATCGAACATCGAACCATGATCCGAATCTTATGAAAAATCTTGTTGCCCATTCCCCTTAAGGGTATGGCATAAAGGGACCCGATTTGTCATGGCTCTACTTCCCCTTCTTCGCTAACATCATCTACGGGAGCGCCGTTCGCAGTGCTGTTCTCAGCTGGCGGCTCCTGCGGGGCTGTCATGCCGTTGGTGTGGCTAGTATCACAATTTACCTTTTGCCTTTTTCTAGGACTGCCGTTTATGATATCATCACCATCAACCATGTCGCCATGTGCGTCCTGGCTAAGGCCATTGCCGTTGTGTCCTGCAGCTCCGTTCGTAGCAACATTCTGCTCTAGACTTCCCAATCCATCCCTTTCCCTTTTCACGTGGTTTTCTTGATAGCCAAGAGGATCAGAAGCTGAGCTACTTCCTTGGCTGGCCTCGTGCAGTGCAGAATCGATACACCCCTCAACCTTCTCCCGCACAGCCCTTGTTTTTGCCGTTGCTTCATCGCCATCCTCTGGAGTTTGTTCGTGGGTCACGGCTTCTCTGGATGTTCTGAACGGGATAGTCTCGTACATGATAGCCATGATGTTACATGCCCTTCTGATGCTTCTTAACTTCACCCCAACAACGTCCCACCAAGGCCTGCCTTGTGCATCGTCTGGCAAACAAACTCCGCAGTGCTTCGCCGCCGCATAAAGTGAGCTTGCCGCGATTGTCCTACTTGGAAACAGCAGACAGAGCACCGTCATACAGCTATCGTTCACGAACGCCCATGCCGCGTTCCTTAGCCTCTTGTTATCCTGTTCCCCGAAAAACATCAGCAGCTCAAACATAGTCTTATGCGGCGGCTCCAAGCTCAAATCAAAGCAAATAGCTTCAAGCAGCAAATCTTCGTTGTGTAGGATGTTGTCTTTCCACCTCCAATATTCCTTGTCCTGCTCATCTACAACTTTTCCTGGGTCCTTTTGCGCTACCCTCACACAGGCGATAACTAAGTCTTTCATCTTCCTACAATCCTCTTCAACTTTAGTCGCCAAGAACAGACTTGTCGCGGCCATGGAATAGTAGTGGAAGCCCGGCCTGTTGGGGATATCGACCATAGAATGGCGCATGTAGAAGCGATGCAGAAATACATTGGCGGTGGCGAGGGTGATTTGGGGGAGCTTGAGCATGATGCCGACTTGGAGGATGAAGTTGACGCCTTTACTACGGTTCTCGCGTTCCTTTTCAGGAGAGAGGCCATCGAGGACGGAGGGTGTGCCTAGGAGCTCCGATTCGGTGAATAGCCATTGGGATTCAGCAAGGAGGAGGAGCTCGCTAGGGAGTGCTGGGGGTTGGCGCGAGGGGGACCTGGAGGCTGAATTGGTAGAGTTCTGGATATTGAATGCGACAGGCATAATTAACGGTGGTAGTACACGTCTTTGATATCAACTGGAGTTCGGTGGAGCTCAGTCAGTAAGCTCGTAGGGTCACGGCCCAGAATGTTTGCAGTAGGTAAAAGATAAATACTGCCGGGTTATGTGATGTATTCTTATACCAGCCTAGTTTATCAATTCAATACCTAATCCCTGTAAGGTATGTAAATGCAGGTATATATAGCGGCCAACATATCGTTGAACCTTTACCCACGTACATTCAAGTCATACTTCAAAGGGCAAACTGTCAGTCTCACGTCTTACTTTCTTCACACACAAGCAGAGCAATACGCAACCAACTCGTCTAAGTTTCTCCAAATATGTCTCCCCGCACCGACTCCTACTTGTCTCTATGCCTTGAGCAGGCCATCAAGTCTCCTCTGCACTACCGTCACGGTTGTATCATTGTTCGCGGAGGTAAAGTCATTGGTCAAGGGTACAATGACCACCGGCCTCATTTTGATGGAGGGGCCAAGAGATTAGCGCCTTTCAGTGCGTTCAATAGCCCTGCTATTGCAGCTTTGGACCAAAAGAACAAATGCAGAAGTAAGGCAGTCAGTGAAAAGAGTAAGCTCTCGAAGCAGAACGAGAAATCGTCCGAGACGCATATGCCCTGCGGCGACACCAAAGGTGGTAATCTGGCAAATACTCCGCTATCAATGCATTCGGAAATGATGGCTATCCACTCTGCCCTCTCATTTTCCGGTACTCTGGCTTCTCAGGCGTCTACCAGATCTGCTCAGTGGCTGCAAAAACCAAGCCTCAAATTACCTGGTCGTGGGAAACGAGGATTACGACTACAGAACATCAAAGCCTACATCAATCGAGCAGCCGACAAAGACGTTGTCACCCAGGAGAGGAAACCGGCTGCCAACCAACGCAGTGGCAAGTCCCAGGTTCAAGCGTCGCAATTTGAAACATGTTCATCTCGATGCGGTCGAGGAGAAGGAGAAGAAGTTGGACCCCATCAAGGAGTACGAGTACGAGGAGTACAACAACAAGAAGAAGAAATGTCTGCCTCTGAAGAACAGTGCTTCAAAAGACCACGATCATCAAAATTATCGTCAGGCTCGACAACATGGACAGACTGTGGCACATGGACAACAGCAGCAGCATGAATTGACGTGTGAATCAACAACTAGAGTAAATTCTCGCAATGATTCTGCTTCTTGCAACGAAATCGATAATATCTTGGCTACTTTATTGGACCATAATGTAAATTCTATCTCAGCCATTAGAGGTAGGCGGCAGAAATATTCTTCCCCTGAAAAGGACAAGAACAACCAGATAAAAGCCATTTCCGAAGACCAGCACCCTGGCACGACTTGTTTTGAGCCTCAGCGTCGAGCCACGCCTCAGCCATACAATGTCTCTGAGCGCACGAAAGACCTCCGATTGTGCGGCTCGGACATATATGTAGCGAGGCTCGGCTGGAAGAAGCAGACTGATGTCGGCAATCAGACACTTGAAGCTGACGTCAAAGATCCGGTCAATAAGTCTGGCGGCGAGCCTCGCTCCCTGCACGACGAACTCCGCAGCCCCTTTCCGACCGTTCAGCCTGCCATTGTCCAGACAGCGGAGCACGCAACAGCTTTACAGTCACGTCCTTGTTACCGCTGCATTCTTTACATCTACGCGGCAGGTATCAAACGGGTGTTTTGGACCAATAGCCGAGGTGAATGGGAAGGTGCTAAGGTCAGAGATTTAGTTGATGCTTTGGAGGCTCCGGAGGGAAAGGCACAGGATGGGCGAGGGGGTGTAGATGGGGTTTTCGTGACCAAGCATGAGGTGCTGAGACTGAGAGGAATGATGGGCGTGTGATGGTAAGGGGTGTTGGCCTATGTGCACCGGAACAAGGTCATGTCAAGAGGGCCCAAGAGGTGAGTAGGGGGCATGGCGGTGAGATAAGGACTTTAGGAGCGGTAGTTTTAGAGGTGTAATTTGATATACTGGAAAATTGGCTTCTTCACGAATCTCCCGCATATCCACTTCGTTCAGCATGCTATCATTATTTGCTCCTATCCCACCCCAACCCATTCATAAAATAAAATAAACCACCCTCTTCTTCTTCCCAAGCACAAATCCACGCCCATCTCCTCGCCTCCATTTAAACACACCACAGAATCGCCACTCCAATAATCTAATGCAGCTGCCAGAACACCGTGAGGGATTTCCCATCTACCCACGTCAAGGATAAAGAATACAATGCAACTTTGAATCTCTAGGCCGCAGGTTCTAATTCAGAACAGGGAAAGGGGTGGTTAGGCCACGGATTGGAGCGGGAAGAGAGAGAGAGAGAGGGAGGAATGTATTGGGGGATGCGAGATAGGAAGAAAGGGTAGAATGGTCGTTGACGTTAGGGTTGGAGGAGAGTCTTGAAGATTCGGGGTAGGAGCAAGCGCACAGAGGCGATGGGAGGAACCCGCGGGCGACGATGGGGGCAAATAGTCGGCAACGGGTGGCACCGTTTGCCTCGTAAAGGTTATTTTCGAATCTCCACGTTTGCCTTGTAAACAAAGCCTATCCGAACCTCCGTTCGCCTAGTAGGTGAAAATAGTCCTATGATAGTGATAAGTCGGCGTCACCGCGTCAAGCATTTTCAAACGCTCATTCATGACTAAATATCACTCGTATTAGATAAAAGTTTGGGAGAACCAAATCTTCTTCAATTTTGAATCTGATGTCCGTCGATCTCTACCCATAACCCACGGTTGCCACTTTCCATGTCAACCTTTTATTTTCTCCTCCAGCTAATTACAATCCACTCCATGTAAGGTAACACACCGCCGTGCCTCCGCTTCAACAGGCGACACCCATAACCACCTTACTAGAGCCTAGCCCGGCTCGAAAAATGAGGGCATGTCCGAAAAAAGTTGCTGCTTTTCCGTCGCTACCGCCGTCGACGCAAGGGGGGAATTCTTTTAAAAGTAAACGAAAGTGCTAGAGCCCATGCAAATACAAAGATCGCCACCCCGGGTCCATGAGGTCTGATGCCGAAGATTTTTTGCCGAAACCGAGAAACGCCTGATACCGATTTTTTTTGGAATGTGAAGTGCTCCCCAAAATCCTTGAGGCCTAATGAGAAGTCTATCGGGATATGCTTAGAAGAACGAAAAATTGTCTCGTAATCTTTAGGAAAATAGAAACAAGAATGCGAGGCCGTTAGGTAAGTAGTCGATAGGGGACCCTTCCGTTTTAGTTCGCCTAGTAAAGGAACCCCGGCCGAATGATCAAGTGGTGTACCTCGAGTGCGGCCTTGTGAATGAATACAATGTCGGCGCTCCGACGTATCCAGGGACTTGGCGGAGGGAACCGCACGCAGAGCAAAGAAAAGGACTGAAACAAGGATATCGCGGTCCGAGTTAGGCCACGAAACCAGGGGTATCGAATATATCGCGTGTGCAAGTACTTTGCATACTCTTAACGAAAGTGACAAAGATGTCTAGAGGCGAATACATGCAGTTCGAAATCTAGCCTGCGACTGGCTGAGGGCCGTATCCGGGAGCCATGGAGTAACGATCTTGGTAAGGCATACAGTAGCCGCAGCCACAGTGGGCACCATGAGGGTTCCAAGGGCTTGGGTTATACTGCTGAGGGTATGGTGCCTGATATGCTGGTTGAGGAATCTGCGACGGCAGAATCTGCGATGGCGGAGGTATCGTCCTCGCAGGATAACTCTGCTGTCCATGGCTATACCCAATCCCACTGAGCCTACCATACCATTCCGGCGTGTTTGGCCCAGTCTCTGGTGCAGATGGTGGTGAATAAGCGGTGTTTAACCGCGTAGGTGGCCATTGATCATAGCGAGGGGTACTCCACTGCGGGTGCACATGATCATTGGCACTGGCACCGAGTGCCTGCTCATTGTACAATGGTTGGTAAACCGGAGCAGCGGAATAACGCTTGTTTGTGGAGTGCTGCCTCCGGACGTTCGTGTCCACAGGGGCTAGCTTAAGCGACTCCAGTGACTTCTCAATGGCCTTCCTGTCCTGATACCCCTCCCACTGTTCTTGCCACAACATAAAGCCTTGAGGATCATCGGGATTGACGTGCATATCCCATTTAATGGCCAAAAGCCATTCAATCTCGAGCAGATTCAGCTCGGCGACAGGGATGTTACTAACCTCAGACCAAGAGCGATTCTGAAACGTATTGTCATCCAAGAACTTTGAGCCGAGCAAGAGCGACGTAGTGAGCATACGATAAACTTGTCCACTGCCTGTAGTGTATCTGCCGCTAGCAGATAGCATGGTCATACGAGTAGCCAAGTAGTAAAGTCCAAGGAGGATCGTTGTACGCGGTAAGCGAGTTGAGGATAGGACTTGAAAAACGTATTTACGGAACGCAGGGGGGACCGCAGTCTTTGGATTAACACTTCGAACGATGTCAATGTCTGCAAGGCAGATTCGGGAATCATAGAGGTCATACATTCCCTGTGCCGTCTCGGCCACAAAGTCGGCCATCTGATCCATCTCATAGTCCAGGTAAGCGGCAACACCACCAATTGCCTTTTCTTCCTTGGGCTGCGCCGCAGGCTGGGTTCGCTTTGAACGCAGAGGCTGATAATCATCCGTAGAAGGGTCTGGTACCCGGATTGGGGGTAGTAAGGGAGCGCCTATGGGCCCATGAGTGTTTGCGGACGTCCGGGCTGGAGGAGCGGTGTAGTTGGAGACTGACTGACGATCATACTCTTTAGTGTAAAAAGGACCTGACATCGGTGCCATAGAGAATTGTGGGTATCGCTTGGTGTACTCGTGTCCAGATCCTCCACCCTGCACCTTGGCACAGTGTATATCAGGATTGATTGCTGGATACTGTGTGGCGCCAGTATTATCGGAGTACATTCCATAGTGATCCGGAGGAGTCAAGGGCATAGGTCGCGAGAACGTGTTTGGGTAGAAAGAAGGCATAACAAGAAGTTGTTAGCTATGACGTGCCCGTGTGTGAGGAAAAACCGCCCGGAAGCGACGAGTCTTGGGCTATGACAGTGTCGACACCCTTTGGTGATTGTGTCCGCTCGATTTGTCGGCTCGTGGTGCTGGTGACCTTTCAAACCCCAGGTCCAAAGGTCCAAAAGTACTCGGCAAGCGAAACGCCCGCGAGGAGCTCAGAAGACTTAAGAAAGGGTCAAAACGTCATCAACGGTTTAGGGGTCCGCTTTTTCGCGATCTAGTTGCCTTGTATTTGACTTCTGGTTGACTTGTGTGGTAGGTAAATGAGAGTCGTATTAAAAAGAAATGGTCGTTACGCTGGAAGAACAGGATCGCTAAAACAACAGGTGTCTGAACAGAAGAAACGGCTGGATCTGACGCGAGGTCTTCTTCCAACAGATCGTAAATGCGGATAAGTCCAGTTGAGGGTTCGCGAGAGCTGAGTTGTCGCTTTGTCGGAGATAAGTCAACCAGCTGAATTCTTGCGATGAATTAAAGGTGTTGGTGTGATGGTGTCGTACTCCAAGAGATCACAAGTCTTAGTTAAAAGCTCAATCAACTTGGTGTCGATTCAGGAGAATATGTGTTGGTCGGCGATAGATGGAAGAAAGGTAGCGAATTCCGAACTGAAAAGAGACTATGCGTGTAGAGCCATAGCTTGGTGACAACCGGAAATACTTCGAAGTCGATTCTAGAGGTGTCAAGCAACGGGGGGTCGAGCGAGCAACAAGCAGCGAGCTGTAAGGTGTACTGCCGAGCGGAAAGCGTAATACCGCCAACTGTTGCTTTGTACTTCAAACGACCAGTGTGTGGCGATGCTGATGACGATTGGTTGGTATCACCAGGGTGCTTGTACGACCAAGGCAGCAGGAAATGTGTCGTAGAATCAACCACAAAGGCCCTTCCGATGGTGACCAGAAGGTGTTGTGGAAAAGGTTGTCTGGTGTTGGAGGTTAAGACTTGACGATCCAGCGGTCGCTTTGGGAGGTATTCTACCGTGGATGCAGGCGAGGGTGAAACCGTTTGTTACGGGAAATTACTGTAATCTCTCCATCTGCCACGACAAATGATCCGGTGTGGCGGTAAGGTAGACTGCAAAGAACAGAACCGAGGAGTTTAGATCTATGGTAAATGGCGAGTCGAGAGGAGGTAGAGATGATGGGTATGGATTTAGGTAGGGGGAAGGGAGAGAGAGGGAAAGAGGGAGAGTTTGGGGATGATTTGATGACGAAGAGTGCCGAAGGTTTGGCAGCCCGCAGCCTCCTCCGGTGACTCGAGCGGTATTTTTCTTTTTCCTTTTTTCCTTTTTCTTCTTCTTAGTCGGCGGGGTTTTTGAAATGTAATAAGTTACATACTCCGTACCTTACGGGAGTAGCTTTACTTTACTCGTATTATCTGTTAAGGTTGTTTACCAAGTTGAGTGTGACTCCCGTAAGTGTGAATTGTGGCTTGTTAGATGGGTTGTACTTCATACGCCAGTAGTACGGTACTTTACCTTACTTTAAGATACTCTTTACAACATTGTGGTTTTCGTTCGAAAAACGAGGAACGAGAAACGAGAAACGTTCTCGGTTCCACCCTCTTCCTCCGCCACTCTGGTTATGAAGTGCTTTGTGAGCGTCTTTCACATTTTCACATGCTCTGTGAAAGATATCGAATAATAATAATAGCTGGCTACCTACACATCTAAAGTACTTTACTCCACATCGAGTTTGTAATTGCGTGGTCATGCCAGGAGCGGGTACCTTTCTAGGCTTAGGTTCCATTACCCCGTTACCCTCTAGAGCAACGGGATAAAAACGTGGATGCTTGGTGCACCACAGCCAATATACTTTCTAGCAGGGTATCTCACAGATCCAATCATCTATCTTAAAATCATAAGGTATGCCTGATACGTATTGGTTGAACTCTGCATATCCGAATGTTGGCTCCATTTTTATCACCGTTTTCATTCCGTGCAACATATCGAAGATCTGACCTGGTATCATAAGCCCAACGCCTAGCCGAATGGGGGGAAACCGTCTAAAGACTCCCGGGCGCCGTCACAACCAGCAAGTTCGGCGCACGACGCAGGCCGTATCGTTTGTTTAACAGTTTAGGTGTTGTAGCTGATCCGTAATTTGGCCCGTGCCCGGTCCTCATCCTCTCCGCCCCAGCTCTGCTTCCACTTGATCTCCTCAAGTTTCATCTCTTCGAACGCTTGGCGGTTCTCGTCTGGCAAAGCAGCAACGATATCCTGCGGCACTTCTGTCAGGCCACCAGGTCCAACGTCCATTGCGGGTCCGTCCGGTCCAGGGATGCCCAACCCTGAATATAGTGGGCTGACATAGTATGTGTCGCTGATGGCAAAGTTGTGGGTGAAAACAGGTGCGACGTCGGGGAACATGGAATCTACTGCTGGAAGGTTAACTGATTCTCCGCGTTGATCGTATGATAGAGGTATTGATGACGCTGGTCCGGTCGGTAGTTGTTCCCATCGACCGTGGGTCGGCTGCATGATCTTTGGGTATTGCATTACATTGGTGTGAGGATCGTAAGCACCTTCGAGACTTTGACGGCGCATCTGAGCGAGTTTGGAGTTGAAAGAACTAAACTTGTAAGCGAGGAGACTGTTGAAGGTCAAGGGATTAGCCTACCTAGCTGCTTGTGCATGCTCAAACATCCAATTATCTCCCGTAACCACAACTTTCTTCTTCTTGCCATCAGCGACCTTACCGCTAGGTAATGGTACGCTTGGTGCCCCTGAGTGGTAGACGCTGCTTGCCCCGTGCCATGCCACGTAGCGATTCTTGTCGTAAGAGTCACCACTGACGGGCGCTCTATCTTCAGGCACAGCCAATTTCCCCTCAATGTCACCTCGGGCCCTAGCATCAGTTGCCTGATAGTCGTCGGTAATTTTCTTGCCGCCGATGATAATTTGAGCGCCGAATTCTCGAAAGACAGAACGAGCGGTCACAACTCCAATAGCACGGCCTTTATACGAATGTGGAATGAGACTGCGCTCTATCAGGTCACGCTTTGCCTCATCGCCAAGGATTATCTTATAGAGTGATCGGTGCTTCTGAAAAAACAGGTAGCTGTCCCGGAATCCGATGCATCTTGCGGGCTCAGTCGATAGCATGTACAGCCGATCTCCTTTTCCGCTAATGGTAAATACGCGTACTCGATATTCCCTGTCTCCTTGCAAACGCCCCATCTTGTCGACTTTATTTTCGCCCTCGGGATCTTCGGGCAGTTCTACTTCGTCGTCCTTGACGTTGGCCATATTACCTTCCTTATCCAAAGGCACCTGGGTGACGTGCGATGGCCCTCCTCTAGGCTTTCCCCATCTCCCTACACCTGATCCACGGACACCTCCACGCCATCCGCCCCTCTTCCGGGGGGTTCCAGTATCCGAGGCCGCGTCTCGAGATTCGTTCTCATCTCGTCCAGACCGATCATGGAGACGAGTTTTGGCAGGTCTTCCGGCACGCCGTTTCTGTGGTATTGCCGACCGCCCCCGAGCTGGAGTGGAGGGTCGAGATACTCCTTCCGAATCATTGCCCGATCCATCTTCCTCGTCCTCATCAGCAGCTTGTTCCCCTACCTGCTCGTCGCGATCGTTTTCCAGAGGAGTTGGTGCACCGTCCGGAGAACCGTCGGCCATCTCCTCGTCCGAGTTCTCGGCTACCTGAGGAGTCGAAGTTCCTGCAATGGCGTTAGCTACTGGATTACAGCTCCTAGGCACTAGGCACTAGGCCCCAGTCGCAGGGCAGCAAAGGAGAGCATACTGGCTGGCAAAGGAGCCGCAGCTTGCGCTGCAGCTCTTGATCTTCTAGCCATACTTTCTACAGGACGCGTTGACCGTGCCGAATTTACAAGCAGGCTTCACAGAGGTAATGCATGACCGTTCCTAAAGTAGATGCCTCATGCTCAACGAGCGCAGTGAATATCTTCTGGTGAGGTACCCTGAGGTACCGTGCTCTCGCCTAGCCAAACAGACCACCGGAGCGGAGTATCCTCGTGCCGAGGTACAGTTTCGTGACCTAAGGTGCTAAGGTAAACAACTCCAAGTAAAGTACCTCACCTTAAAACTCCGATAGGCTATCATGAACGCTGTTCGGCTACTCGTACTTCCTCAACATATCCTGTTGAGCTAAGATCCCAATACCTCAGGAACCTAACTCTACCCTGTACCAGACAAGTCGCTCGGCCGAGTGGAAAAGCTTCGAGGTCGTCATCCTCCGTATTCGTCGTCGTCGAAGGCCCTACCTTAAGAGAGACCAGATTGTTGCAATACTAGTATTGTAATCTAAATACTGATAAACAGGGGACTGGAGGTAAAAGCTTGAACAGTACTCCATAGGTACCCTACCTTCGCTATAAAGAAATGTAAGGTATCTTTCACGAAGTACCTCAGTCTAGTCAAGGAGCACGGGCAATGTACTTATGTAAGGTCACTAGTAGTTACTGTAAATTGGAGGTACGGTAAGGTACGCGTGGTACGGAATACGGTACTTTAGGTATGTGCAAGATTTTCAGAAATTGACGGATCAAATAATCATAATGATCATATTCTAATGATAATAATGATACGATGATACCGTCACCCGCACTCGTCCGCCATTGACTTCCTACAGCAAGCACCTACACCACCTTGGGGAGGACCGACTGCAATCATGTCGACGCAGCAACAGCAGCATGACGGTATCAACCCTCACACCGCTGCGGACCTACTAAGGAAAGCAATGCTACAGAGGTAAGCTACCAATATTTTCTTTTGCGCAAATGCCTGCTCGGTCGCGGCCTATTCGAAATAGGACCCTCGCGTTGCCGTCCGCCAGCACAGCTTGGCCATCAGGAGCAAGCATGAGCTGGTGACTGTTGACTCACTGGTGACCGGTGACTACTTTCCCTTCCTTACTTTACTGCTGAGCTGGCCCAGCGTGGAACATCAGCCGCGGCTATAAGCGGGCCTGGGAGCTCTCTGGGGTCGGATCCTCATCGCAGCATTGCCAATTGCCCAGTTTCGAGGGAGTTGACGACACCTACCTTGTTTGGCCTTGGAGGTTCCTTTCCTTTGGTGGCACTGGCGTGACCTTTCACATGTCCTCCAACAAGAAGTATTCATCAACCGTGGACGGAAGGACCACTCGCTTCCAAACTTAAGCTCTCGGCCCGCGAGTGCAGACTCCTTCTAGTTTTTCATTTGCAGAAAGACCTCGTAGCCGAGGAACTTTTTGTGACATGCAAATTCTAGACTTCGAAGCACCAATTGCAATTTCACTGCCGCTGTACCAGCAACCACAGGCTCTTTTCAATTTCTTCTAACACGATTTCTCCTGACTCTCACCCTACGTCGGAACTTGAGTGTATTCTCGTTCTTTAGCTGGTAGAGGTTCTTTTACTCTGCAGCTGTCCAAACCCACACCGTCGGATTACTTCTTTCTGTCGTGTCGCATACATTGTTCTGGAATTTACAGATAGAGAATGGCTGTGGCTAACGGGAAGTACGGATTCAGTCGGTCAGACGATGACGGCCATGATCACATCGGATCAACGAGTACGACCCCGTCCGGAATCGCCACACCACGTCCAGATCCTGTAGACAAACGTCTACCAGGCATAATACATAGTTATTTTGGACAGGTTCGTGCAAGATCTTCTACAAGTAACAGCTCAAGCGATTTGTCGCCGCTCGCCGCTCTTACACCAGGCATGAGAGTTCGGACTTACCACCTGGAGTCCTTTTACGGAGATGTTTCCCGGGCCTTACCTACAGCACCTAGCTCGCCAACTCCGCAGTATAGCAAGGCAGATGGTCTTGCTCCCCAAGTGCCACCACTGGACGCTTCGGAGCAAGGCTCCTTCCCGGACCGCGCCACGGTCGTACCGTACCCGACACCGCCCATATCGTCACCCTCATCAATACACAAAGAGGGCGAGAGTGGCAATGCTGCAGTGGGTTTTTCTCGTGAACCTGAGGGTTCCAGTACTGGCCGCCCGATTTTAGGAAGGCATACCTCTGGAAACGACGTCATACCATTGCGAACACGCCGCCATACTGGTGGCTTGAATCCCCTTTCTAACATCATGACAAGTTCTTCTGTTCATGCTGCGCACATCTCGAATCCTACCTCTCCTTCCTCGTCCGCAATGCCCAGCTTACCTTCCGAGGAGCCTCATACAGTCTCTGCACATTCTTCTTTGATTTCTTATCTTGAGCAGGCAAAGCTGACTCCTGGCGTGGCGGCTCCGCCGCGTATGAAGAACACACCTCCACTCACACCAAGGGCGTTATCAAACGATGGGGCAGATGGTGCTACCAAAACGCTATCAACGTCAAGTACTGGCGCAGGAGATGGGACACGTACTAGGAAGCCAGATACGAACGGCTCCAAGACCCAGTCGAAAGCCAGTCCCCCACCCCCTGTGGGTCCTCCTAAAGGCAAACTTTCGATAAAAATATCAGGAGCACAGGGGTTGAGGCCCAGTTACGATCCTTACGTAGTGTGCGTGTTTGAGTGGAATGAGTCTATCGCAAGTGAGAAACAGACAGATCTGAACATGGAACGGGACGATTCGCAGGGACGAGATGAACTTCTTGGTGGTGTACCGGTCAAGCGCTCGGGCAGTGACATGGGCAGATCAATGGCAATCCCAATGAAAAGCCGACAGAGCAGTACAACCAGTCTATCTGATCAGAAGAAGTTCAAAACGGGCAGACAAGTGACCGATCCAAGTTGGGATCACGAAGCAATCTTGTAGGAGTTCTATATAATCAATTCCCCTACCGATGGCTAACTTGCTCAAGTGATGTGCTTGGAGGGCATTCTGGTATAGACCTCTATGTCTACGATCGAGCTGACCAGGAAGCCTTTCTGGGCCATGTCAAGGTTTCTCCCAATGTAAGTGACGATGGCTCGAAACTTGAAGGCTGGTACAAGCTAGAAGCAAGAGATCCGGAAACGGATCACGTGTCAGGTGAAATCCACCTCGAGTGTTCGTATCAAAAAACCGACAAGAAACAATACGGCCCCGAAGACTTTCAAATACTGAAGCTAATCGGTAAAGGTTCGTGCCTGCGCCTTCTCTCCAGATGCTGCTTGGCTGATTCACATATAACAGGAACTTTTGGCCAGGTGTACCTGGTCCGGAAGAAAGACACTCAGCGAGTTTACGCCATGAAAGTCTTGTCCAAAAAGGTGATTGTACAAAAGAAAGAGATAGCCCATACCTTGGGTGAACGCAACATTCTTGTTCGAACCGCAATGGCCGATTCGCCGTTCATTGTGGGCTTAAAGTTCTCTTTCCAAACCGCAACGGATCTCTACCTGGTCACAGGCTACATGTCAGGCGGTGAATTGTTCTGGCATCTTCAAAAGGCCGGCAGATTCGATGAAGAACGTGCGAAATTTTACATTGCTGAGCTCATACTTGCACTGCAGCATCTTCACTCGTATGACATTGTCTACCGGGATCTGAAACCTGAAAACATTCTCTTGGACGCCAATGGCCATATTGCGCTCTGCGACTTCGGTCTATCCAAAGCCAATCTCACCAAGGACGATACTACAAATACGTTTTGTGGTACCACAGAATATCTGGCCCCTGAAGTTCTTCTTGACGAACAGGGCTACACCACTATGGTAGATTTTTGGTCTCTCGGAGTTCTGGTGTTCGAGATGTGCTGTGGATGGAGTCCGTTCTATGCTGACGACACGCAACAAATGTACAAAAATATCGCCTTTGGGAAAGTTCGTTTTCCACGCGATGCCTTGAGTACAGAAGGGAGGAACTTTGTGAAAGGTCTGCTGAATCGCAACCCAAAACACCGGCTAGGTGCCATCAATGACGCGGAAGACCTTAAAGCCCACCCTTTCTTTGCTGACATGGATTGGGACGCTTTGATGAACAAGATGGTTGTGCCGCCTTTCAAACCCAAGCTTAAATCTGTGCTTGACACTTCAAATTTCGATCCCGAATTTACGAATGCTCTGCAGAACTCTTCATCACTTAATGCTCGCGCAGCGGCCTTAACCTCCGGGCATATGCCTGCTTCGACCCCTCTATCACCTGGAGTACAGGCAAACTTCAAAGGTTTCACATTTGTCGACGAGAGCACTATAGAAGAGCAATTTCGAGGTAATGACTTGGACAAAATGGAAGAAGACGATGAGGAGGATTGGGAACAGCCTTCGGATCCCAAGGAAAGTAGAGAGAACCGTATGAGCGGCATCATCAAAACTAGCGATGGTGAGGAGGGTATCTTCAACAACAGCCACTTCGATATATGATACCCCAAGCGAACGTTGATCATGATACATCTATTTATGCGCCGAGCTTACAGCGTCATGCTTGCACATAATTATCTACCTGCTATCACGGTTGATGGCTGTTTCGGTTTTGAATCAGCCTGGTCATGTCTTTGGGTTAGGCGAGGCGCAGGGGCTTACGTGAAGGGAAGTTGATACACATGGTTCAGTGTGTTTCTCAGGCATTCGATTACATACGAACGTTCGGTCGCACGAGCGATGGTATTCAAGGCCCCAGGCGATCATGGCTTTTACGCGTTATGCTTGCTATTGCAGGGAGGTAATCTGCTTTTATCGAGCGGGCGGGTGGGAGATCCTAGGCTCTTTGCATGGACCGGCGCAAAAAGTTCGCATAGCGGTTCACAGTGCTCTGCGTCGAGAAAGCAGTTAGCTATGCAGGTGTACATATTACGAGTCTCACATAAAGCGCTCCGAGACATGTTCAATCACCATTGCTCTGAAAGCCTGGGGCAAATGCGGTGCAAGCTTTGCATCATGAGGTTTTTATGAGCATTTAGTAGGCATGGTTCGCCAGATGTACAGGGACTCCAACCTGAGCGTTTACTGATCATCTAATTGTTATCGGCGGAACAAGTCACCATATATTTCCCTCGCCAGGCGGCAGCAGCCTACATTTTCCCCGGCTGCGCCCCTGGCTCATCGTTCTCTCATTATGAATTCAGCCCGATCCACCGCTCCAAGTGTACTCTCATGTCGAGCTTCCTTTGGGTGTTCCATGGTGTCTGTATCTTAAATCTTCTATATCGTCCGTCGAGTTTCGCACCTTGAGGTTCTTCGACTTTTACATCTTTTGTATATTCACATCATCGTTGTTCCTTTGCTTTCCTTTCCTTGCTCATTTCTTTTCATGATCTTTCATGTTGTAATTTTCTCCCTCTTGAGATTGGATTCATCGATTCATCGATTCGTCGTTCTCACAGAATCGATCCTTGATTATTTATCCGAGTATAGAAGATAAAGTTGGAGAATATCGATAAGGTTGAATAAGTGAAGTGATATGTTTTTGATAACAGCAATATTTCGAATGGTTTCATAATCATGATGATGTGAGTAAGAGAAAGTAAAGAACACTGCTTGGATCTGATTCATCTTTACAGAAATGGAATTGTTGAACAAAAGAAGACCATGCGAGGAAAATAGAAACCTAATCGCATACCCATCATCGTCCGCTGACAGCAACACTTCTGTGAACATGAGTCTTCAAGGGGGGGCATAAACACTGCACATTAATCAATAACCTTCAGGCTATGCCATGCCAGAGGTAGATTCCTTCCCACATTCCCGGACAGATGAGCAACATGTTCCGTACTTCTGAGATTGAGCAAAAATCTCCCACATATCCAGATGTCAATTCCGGCCCAGAACAATACAAGGGTATGACCTAAAGGTCCCCTATTCGCCATGCTAGCGAACACGCACGATCATACACCCTGGCCGACCACAACCCTAGAAGAACCTCTTCAAATCCAACGGCTGATACCTGTACCGTTCTTCATGCTCCCACCACTTTTTACCCCCATGGTCTGATGCATTCCACAGACCCCTACACCCATGATCCCTCTTCACTGTCGCCTCTGCCTTCCCACTCGTCAAATCTGGAAAATCAACCACTGCTCCATCGCTCCCCGATACGTCTGGGTCGAGACTGTACGTGATTTTCGAGCCAATGGTACCCATGAATCCGTTCAAGTCATAGACTTGCTCAACCACGCCGTCTTCTTCGATAATGACTTTGAAGGCAACAGTCTTTTGCGCTTCCTCAACGCGCTTTTGGGCTTCCTTGCGAGCATCCACGAGGTTGCGCTTGATTGAGTCGAGAGGTCTGGATAGGCCAGGTTGTTGGGAGCCACGATATTTGTCTCTGGAGTGTTCGATCTGTGCTCTTGGTTTACAAAGGGCTTGGAGCATCCCGTAATGATCGGATGGTGCTCTGATGGTGCGGAGATTTGGAAATCCACCTGCGCGGATGGAACTTGCCAAATTTTCGTTTGCGGATTCGGGCTGTAGAATATCCCAGTGTATGAATTTCAGCTGCTGGGAGGCGATAATGGGTTGAAATACAAGCTCCCCAGGGGCGACTTCGGGAGAACTCTCTTGGACTAGAGTAAAGCGTGTAAGGCGATTCAAATGGAGGAGCAGATTTGAAACAGCTGACAGATACGTGATATCCAGGTTTACCAGGGACAGGCAACAAATACCCTGCGCAGCGGCGGTACGAGAGAAATCCGAGATCCCCCAGAAGGTAACGCCTTCAAGATCTTGAAGCCGCAAAGACTCGAGCGGTGGTAATCTTTGTAGTATGCTATCATCAAAGTCATCCATGTGAAATGAGGAGATACAGAGATGTTGTAGTGACGGCAGTATGTGAAGAGTCTCTATAAGGACCTCTCGCTCGAGGATACCTTGGTCGTGTGAGTGCAGAAATAGTGTTGTCAATGACGTCCACGCAACATGCAATGTTAAAAAACCTTCAACCTGTTCTCTATCCATAAGACCTGGTGGCAGTTGCTTCGTCGAACGCTGGGTAATGGCCTCGTTCTCCCCTATGATCCATATATACTCCTTTAGCTTCCTTCGGGTCGACAGTGCATGAGTCAATCGGTCGAATTCGTGCCCGTAGACCGAGTAAAATCCGACGAGCTTTTCCAGGTTGGGGCAAGCCATGACCAACGATGCTGTGAGCTCGGTGATGTCCTTACGAATAGGTTCCTCATCCGGCTGTAATCTAGGGACTTTGAGCTCATGCACATATTGAGCCAGCACTCTTCGTTCCCGTAGGGTTCGCCTCAAGAGCTTCAGCCGCACACCAAACTTCAATTTGTGTTTCTTCATGTGGTCCTTTTGATCGGTTCCCACGATGTAAATCCGTTCATAGCTGTAACAAGAAAGCATAAGCCCACGGTAACAAAAGATATGAGTAGCCCAATCACTTACAGTCTCACTCTCACAGCTTTATCCCACGCCCTGCTAGTCAGAGCAAGCGAGCTCAGATCTCTGAGATAGCATGTCTGGCAGCTAAGTGATGATGGAGTTTCGTGGAACTCTCTCAGTTTTTGCAGGATACAATCGTAGATTTCCGGAGGCAGGCGCTGAAAGACTGGTCGTGGAGGTACGGCTGAGCGCGACTTCTGCTGGGTTGTATAAGAGTCGCGCTGTGATGCCAGGAATCCAGCGTTCGCGTGATATGTGGGGTTGATGGATTGAGCCGTCATGAAGCTCTCATACGACGAGACAGAAGATCGAACGGAATTCAAATCGTAAGATAAAGAATCCCGCGAGATAGAGATTGTCGACGAGGCGATTGAACCCATTCTCTGCGCTCTGAAACCCATAATAGCAGGATCGTATACCTGGCCAGATCTGAGGAGAAGAAGATCAGAGTCAGCCGCAATAATCTCCAATGGTGCCTAACCTCAACGAGGACGTACCGAGTGGTCAGCGCATCGTTGGGGTCCAGCAAAGCCCTCGTTGATCGATAAGGCTCCATTGGTTATTAAAATTGGGGTCAATCACATCAAAAGCAATATATAGGACGGTAATACATACGTACAGATAATTATAATAAACAAAAGTGATTCATGATGTACAAAGCAGATAATATACAGTATTCAGAGGTTGCGGAAGCGAAAGGCAAATCGTAATCCGCTAATGCACCCTCATACAGTTTTGTATGTATTGAAATGAATAGCGCCGGAGAATATTACAGTCCCATCCACAACACCAAATTTACCAGTCCTTCTCATCAACCTTCACCTCGCTAACGCCAGGCCTTCTACCTGCCTTACGGCCTTGATATTGCTTCTTCCGCTTCATTCTATTGTAGAACCGTATTTCACCTTCTAATCTACCTTCTCTATAGTTCTTACCTTCTACTTGAATAATTTGCTGTATGTGACGTGATATTCTTCTGATTAACTTCTAAATTCGCTTCTGAGTTAACTTCTGCTTTCAGCACGTCGTTCAAGTCTTTGTTATTATAATTCAATTTCAAAACACTTCTTTTTAAATTGTTTAGTGCTTCATTCATTATTAGCACAACTTAAGAGCGTTAAAATGTTAGAATCATGTCATGATGAATTGACATAAAAAGACTAGATCAGAGACTATTGTCAAAGACTAGGTTGAAGATCAGATCTGAGTTAGCTTGTGACTTTGTTAAGACATTGTTTAAGTCACGTCATGTCTTTGACTTAATATATCATGAGATGTGTCATGTTCAACTTGACAATGCTTGATAAACTTTCTATCATTGATTGATTCTCTCAAGTTATTGAGAACTTCTTAATAATTAGCTTTATCATAATATATATTTATACTGTGTTTGCTTAGAATATCACATTGTTATATCATTCTTATAAATTTCATTTATTCGTTTAATAAATTGAATTTTAACAGTTTTAATTATTTTAAATTCTTTTTAAAGATGATGATTTAATATTTAAGCATGATAATTGTTATGATGAATTAACATATAAAGATTAAATCGAAAATTAAAGTTGAAAATTAAGTTGAAAATTAGATTTGAGTTAACTTTAAGACTTTGTAACTTTGTTAAAACATCATTTAAATCACATCATATCTTCAACTTAATATATTATAAGTTATGTCATGTTTAACTTAACAATGTTTAACAAACTCTTTACATCGACGTTTCAATAAAGAGCTTGAGTAGCTTGTAAGCTAGTGAGCAACGACATTCAAATCTTAATGCACTCAAGACACATATGCTAGCTACTAGATAAGACGTTTGCTACAAGCTAGCTGTCAGCTGAGTTTGCATCGTTGATTAGCTTACATGATACATAAATCAGCTACAAGCTGATTTAGCTGATTTAGCACTACTCTTCATTCTACTCACTCATTTACTCTTCATTCTACTCACTCATCTACTCTTCATTCTACTCACTCATCTACTCTTCATGTTACAAGTGTATCAAGATCAATAAGACTGAACAAGGCTGAAGCTCTAATCAATTCACAGTGCACGCTAGCAAGTACTCTGTGTAATGATTAAAGCTAGTCAATGATCTGATCGAGATCTGACTCAGATTTGACTCAGATATGACTCAACATTTTTTTTCTTTCTCAACACTCTTTTCTTTCATCAACATCTTGTTCATTTACATCATCTTCTTTTCATGTCACAAACACATTTCTTTCAAGTCTAGCGCAATCTCTGAACATTACATAAATAGAAGCTTTTGTATCAATCTTCTTCTGTATTCTTAATATTCAGTTATAGTTATCTTTAAAGATCAAGCACTATCAATTCTGATCTTCATTGATTGTATCATTTAAACATGATTCTGACATTATATTAAGAATTTCGTTAATCACATGATACTGATTTCATTATTCATTCAACATACTTGTACAGATAGAATGAGTTTAAAGAAATTCATTTATCTGATGATCAATGACAATCAAAAGACAGAACAACACTAGAGAATTGAATAGAATCAACAACAAGACTGTTTGAATTGCTAGACTACTTATTGCTCATTAAGTACACAAAGTTCACTCGATTATGAAAATCATGATAAAGAATCTTCGTGAATTGCTTAAGAATCAAATTGATTAATAGATTCAACGATAAAAAATCTTCGTTGTTTGCTAGAGAATTAATCAAATCAATCAACAAACAAATCTCATCTTCTTTGTTGAAGATTAAACATTACTTCATACGTCTTTCTTTTTCAATCATCAAGCATCATCATTCATTCAATTTTCTTTCAAATAAATCTCATCATGTCTAGTTATTCATTTACTGAAGAGCATTCTGAAGAATTTCAAAATCGTTTCTCTCAAATCTTTGATGTTGATTCATTGAAATCATTAAGTGCTGCGTCATTTCTTCATGAAGATGATGAATCATTTGCTAAAACAATAATACTTTTTATATTTTACGAAATCTGAAAGACTTGAAGCCTAGTTCTTGATAAAGAAACAGATCAACTCTATGAGTTAAATAAACAACAAGAAGACGAAATCAAAGAGTTGAAAACTAGATTTCAAGCTAAAGAAAATACTTCTTCTGATTTCATCTACTTTGAGCATTCTAAGTCTTAAAAAATATCTGATTCTTCGCTGTTTACTGATGAAAAGAATTCTACTTGAAAGAACTGATACGGAAAAATTCAGAATAAACTAGAGATCAACGTTAATCTCTTTTCTAATGAATGAGTTAAATTGAGCTATATACATTCTAGATTATTGAGTGACGCAGCAAAGATCACTCAAGCTAGACGTGAACATGATTGTGTCAATTTCTATAAAATCGTCGAAGATTTTTTGAAAGAGCTAGCTCAGTTGTTCAATGACTTGAATAAGAAAGTCAACTTTCATAAAGAATACTACAACTTGATTCAAGAATCAAAGAAATTCAGCAAGTTCTATACTCAGTTTTAACGACTATCTTTCTATTTAAACTATCACAAAAAGTAACTGATTGCTGATCTGAAAGATAAAACACATTCTCATCTTTGATTCATTTGAATAGATCAACTAGTTTAATCTGATTCTTTAAAAGAAATTCGTTTCTATCTGATTCATTTGAATAATGATCAGCGAGTCATTCAAGAGATCAAGAACAAGCTCAAATGCATCAATGATCTTTCAAAAACTATCTTTCATAAAGCAACTGTTATCACTTAATCAGTTAATTATTCAAAGTCTGATTATTTAAAGTCGTGCAACGCGATTTTAACTAACGTCAAAGAAGTAAATATTCTAGTTGAAAGCTGTTTTGTATATCATAAATCAAATCATAGCTTTAAAGAATGTCTTGATCAATTTACTAGAATCAATGCAGTGAACAATGAGTATGATTGTTTCGATTTCGATTCGAATTTCGATTCAAAAAACTAGTCATCTCTTCAAAAGTCATCAAAGAGATAGAGATTATATCTTTGTGCAAACTAGATGAAATTCTATTGAAAGAGAATTACTTTGAAAAGTTGTTTCTAATTGATGCTCATCTCATCTCTCAGAAACAATCTTTCAGTCTTCGTTCTTTAATAGACAATGATTCAGTCATTTACATGATCATACATTTTAATCTAGTCAATAAAGTATGCAAGAAACTGAAAATTTAATCTATATCACTGACAAAAGAGAAGTTAATAAAAGATTATGATGAGAAGATATCTAAGAAGATTATCACTTATAAAATTCTATTCAATCTCATCATTGAAAGTCATAAAAAATTGATCGTATCAATGTTGATAGCTGATATCAATCATCATGAAGTCATATTGAGTAAGTTCTGAATAAATAAAAACGAAATATTACTGAATATGTGAAACAACGTCATTGTTTTTTCAAATCAATTGAATACTTCTATTTTGATTTTTTCAATTCTTCTCAATTCAAAGCACTCAAATTGATTGCAATCAACTTCGCTTTCTTCAATCATTCAGACTAAGATTTCTATAATGCTCAAACAACTTGTTTCAATCACTGCTCAGAAAGAGTCATTCTCAATTCAAAGTGTTAAAGATTTGTCTAGAGTGAGTCAGATAAAGATGTCATTTAACTAGAAGATAAATGCTAAGAAAGAAAAATAGCTACAGAAAAAAAGCTGACTACATATGTGTATTTCTCAGTCAACGCTAGACTCAATAGAAACTAGTCAAGATGACGAAGCGAGAATAAATCTGACAAGGCTAGAAGACTGAGTCTGACAAGACTAGAATCGTAACATTATTCTCTCTCTTTGACAATTCATGTTTGCATGAATGTATTTTCTGCTCGACTTAATTGATTGCTCAATCATGATTTCACAGACTCAGATCTGTTAAATCATGATTGATTGAATTGTTGATTAGCGCAGTTTATTCAAGTATTAAATATGAAAATCATCAACGATCTTCTGAGCGTTCATAAATTCATCGTCATCAGCGTTGTATCAATTGAGATCATTGTCATAGTCATTTCATTTGACTTTATACTGAAGTCATCTTTAATATCAACGAAAATTCAATATATTATCGATTTTTCACTCGTCTTCGTCGTTTATCACTATTGAATCTGAGAGTTCATTCTTTTGATCAGGCAAGAAATCATCAACGACAGAGCGAAGCAGGTCAGAATGAAATACATCATGAACATGCATAGACTCTGATAATTTCAGTTTATATGAAGAGTCGATGAAATCTAAATTGATGAAAGAATCGAGCATTTTGTCATTTAGCTTCTTGAAAGATCTCGCTGTAACAATGTTTCTTTCATTCAGAAACATCTTTGATTCAACGTTGTAATCAACTTCTTTTCTATGCTTATTGACTTGTTTCATCATTTGTTTTCATGTTTTGACTAGCGACTTGCAAGCAAACTTCAGTGTTTTGTTCATATGTTCAGATATATTCTCAACTTTAGTTGTTTGCAAGCGTTCACAAGAACTTTCATATTCAATGACATTGAATTCAAAGCTCATACGAGAATGAAAGTCTTTGTTTAGAAAGAAAGAGATCAAGAAGATGACTGAGAACAAAGCATTATTGTCAATGAACTCGATCATGAATAGTAGCTTAGCTCAGTCATTCTGCATGTATGAATAGAAGAATCAAAGATATCTTTCAATGTTCTGATTGACTCATTCACTTTGATCATTGATCTGAAAGTGATAGACTGTGAAGAGTTGAAGATTAATGTCTAGTCTTTTGCAAAGCAACTTTCATAGAATGAAGATAAATTGAGAGTCTCAATTCAAAACAATGAAATCGAGTAAATCATGTATTTGATATATTCATTAAAGCATTAGCTCAGCTGTTTTTTCTGTCGTGATTCTCTCGTCATCAGTGAAGTAAGAAATATAATGTCATTTCTTTGTCAATCTACATATCACTGTTAGTATGATGTTTTTGTCTTTTAAAAAAGATAAGTCAATGATGAAATTCATGACTATGTTCTTTCATTGCTGTTTAAATATGAGTAGAGAATGTAGTAGTTCATTGAATTTATCTTAAGAAGTCTTTGATCGCTGACAAATGTAGCAGTTTTAAATATATCAATCTATTGTCTTTCACATTAAAGATCAATAGTAGTATCTTCTTATGATCTTCATCGTTCTGAGAATTTCGAAATGATCAATAAAAGGTTGATCATAAACTTCTTGAATTAACTTCATTTGAAGATGCTCATTGAAGAAAACTCATAGAAGATCACTTTGATATAGTATTTCGTTCTGAACTCAACAATTTCTTAATTTAATATCTTCATATTGAGCTTCATCTTTTAATATTGCTTCGCGAAGTAGCGTACAATTCTCGTTGATTTCATTAGTTTCAAGAATCTGTTTATAGATTAATTCACTGATGTTCTTCTTTAAATCAGCAATTTTCATTCAATTTAAAGTCAGAATAGTGATTTGTTGATAGCAAATGCATTCATCTTCTGAACTTCTAGAAACTGAATTGACTTAATGAGTCAATGCATCGACTTTAATGTTTTGTTTATCTGAGCGATACATGATTTTGAAGTTGAAGTCAACGAGCTTTTGTACTCAGCGCATTTAACGTTTACTTAGCTCTTTATCTTTCATTAATGACGTTAAAGCTTGATGATCAATGAACATCTTTATGAATAGCTCAGTCAATTTCAGCTCAGATCATTAATGCTTGAAGACATCAATGATTGCTAGTAGTTTCTTGTCATAAATCTCATAATTGCACTCAGTGAGACTCAGATTCTTGCTGTAGTAGATCATTGAATGCAATGTTTCTTCATCATCATACTGAGAAAGTATGTCATCGTTGACGTAGTTGAATGAGTTTATTTCAAGAATAGTCTTTCTATTCTGATCAAAATGACGAAGAATAGAGACTTCAGTCATTTGTTTCTTCATATGATCAAAGATCATTTGACAAGCTTGATTTCATTCAAATATCATCTCTTTTTAAGTTAGTTGAATCAGAAGATGAACAATCTTCGAAAAGTTCTTTATAAAACGTTGATAGAAGTTGCAGAAGTTGACGAAGAATTGCATCTGAGTGAGATTTGTAGAAGTAGATCATTCAACTACTGCTTGTACTTTTCTGAGATTCATCTTTAGTTCTTCAATGAATAGCAATAGTCTCAGAAAGAAGATCTTCTGAACATGAAACTTGCACTTATTTATATTCATCTGAAGATCAGTCTCTTGTAGTCTATGTAGAACTAATTGTACATGTCGCTTATGTTTCTTCAGTGTTTTGCTGTAAATAATAATATCATCTAGATAAATCTGACAAAACTGATGAAGATAGTCAAATAACACATCGTTCATATAGTGTTGATAGAAAGTCGAGTCGTTGATTAATTTGAAAGACATCACGTGATATTTGTAGAAATCAAAAGAGATGATAAAGATAGTCAAATCTTTGTTATCTGAGTGCATGCATAGTTTGTTGAACATGACAATGATGTTCAATTGAATCAGATACTTGCTTTCTTGTATACAAGCGAAAATCTCGTTTATTAATGACAAAGAATAGTGATCTCATTTGATCAAAGCATTGAGCTTTCTGTAATCAACGTAGAAACGCAAGCTATCATCTTTCTTTTCGATGAATAGTATGAGCGAAGCGTATGAAGCTGAGCTAGAAGATATGAAGTCTTTATTCAGATGCTCAATCAAATAATTCTTCATATTTTGAAGCTTGTGATCAGACATATGATAGAGACGACTTCAAGAAAATGTTTTCTCGTCAATCAACTCAATTTTATGATCATAGAAGCAATGAGAGAGTAGTTGATCAGTCATCACTCGATCAAACACATCTAGATAGTCATGATATTTTGAAGAAAGCTTAGCTTTGACTTCTTTTAAGATTTCTTCATGTGAAAGCTCTTGTAAATTTACATCTTCGAGTTGATTTCTAGCTATTTTTAGAAGTCGATTGATTTTCGTGATGATGATCGCGAAAGTAGTCACATTTGATCGTTTGACTAGTGATTTATATGCTGCAGTCTTTATCATTGCTATGTGCATTGAATTGAAAGACGAAGCGAAGTTGATTGAATTAAATGATTTTACAATTTTATTGAATGAAGATGACTTCTTGCTGAGTTGAGTGATGACAAAAGAAGTAAATCTCTTTAGTATTTGAGTAGAGATTGAACTCTTCTGTTTTATCGCGATTTTCTTGCTCGAAAAAACAGTTGAATGAGCTTTGATAAAAGCTTTGATATGAGCTTCAAAACTAGAAAATTGAAGATGATCATCTCTCATATCAATAGTCATCTCAATCTTGTTCATTCAAGTTTTTTTGAGAATCATCTGATGTTGATCTAATCGAGTGATCAGCATAGAAACGAAACGTTTCATATGATCTTGAACAGTTAGATTTGAATAAATTGCATGAGTAATGAGCTTTTTTGCATAATGATCATCGAATTTTCTTATTGATTTGAGCTTGATTAAAGATAAAGATTCAATTTGCAAATGATCACAAACATTCTGCGTGATTAATTCATCAATGAACGAATAGTCAACTGCTTCAGTGTCAATCAATGACTTTAATGAGTAACTAATTTCATTGCTAGATAATACACATTCAATAGTCAAAGATTTCGAAGCAAAAAAATCATTTAAGCTGCTCATTGTTGAAGAAATTAACACATCTTTCATCGCGTCTTTAGTGAAAGTCACTAGTTTTTTGTCTCATTCTTCAATTTCTCTGTAAATAATTTCTTCTCTTCTTTTGACATGATGATTTCATTGAGATGAGAAATGAATGCACGAGATGTTGAAGTACTAGTCTTCAGCTGAGAACAGTTCTTTGAAAGATGACTTGATACTTTGCAGTTGAAGCAAATGATTGACATTCTTGATCATTCAAATTCAAGAATAAAAAAAGTAGCGAATTAAACATAGCTAGTAGTCGAGATTGATGTCAACGAAGAAACAAAACGTTTTTTCGATGCTGCTATCAATTTGACTGTTTATTGCTTATCACGTAGCTGATAATTGACTTGTTGTTTGTTATTCACATCTTGAAGAAAGATTTTGAGCTTGTCAAGCGAGCTAAACTCTATAAAACAAACTGACAACACATTCTGAAGATGATTATTGATTTTATTCTGAATGTCGTTCATCAAAGTGATATCATTGTAGTTCAGAAAGCTGAATATTCTAGTGAATTCTGAATAGAAGAAGCTGAAGAGCTTGTTGAGCTGCTTTAGAGCAACATATTCAAAATGACACTTTTGAATCAGATTCTGATCTTCATAAATTTCTTTCAGATGTTTCAGTAGCTCTGATAGTGACTGATAGAATGAGAAAGCATCAACATGATGCTTTGCATAGATTTGCTAATCAGCATCGTCTTCTAGTTTGAAAATCACATAGACAATATGAATCTTTTCAGTAGAATAATGATTCACGTTGACATCAAGCTTGTCAGCTATTTTGATGTTTCATGTTTCTCAAATAAAATTATCTGTTTCGATGAAAATGAATGAATTTGAAAGCTTGATGAACTTGTGATGATCATTTTCATTATCAGATAGAGTAGAAGATTCTCGTTGAGAGTGAGCTTCTTTCTGATTGACTCATTGCTCAGCTGACTGAGTATCTTGACAAGACATAGATCGATCAGCTTGACGTTGTTTCGCTCTGAAGTTCAATCGCTCGCCTTGTAACTGATTGATCTTTTTCTCTAGCTCATCATTCTTATCATAAGCGACTTCTAGTTGTTTCGCTCTCTTTTTGTGATCTTCTTGTATAAAAAGTCAGTGTTCATTAAGTTGTAAAGTCAAGTCTCACTGACTTTGAAGCTTGTTCAGCATATTGATGATCTCATCAAATTAATTACTGACTCAATGATACAGTTGTTCTTCAATGTTGATGTTTCATGAGATGTCAGCTTTCTCAACTTCAACTGAAGCATTGATGAGTAGAAGTGAAACTCTTCTATTGACAGTGCTTTTAAGCAAATGAGTTGTTCAAAACTCAACTGACTTGACATCATGTATCATGATGAGAAAAGATAGAAGTTGTTGAGATAAAAGTAGATGTTTTTTGATGAGTAAAAATTCAAAGAATCTCTTGTGAATTTCAGGTAATAATTGAGTGCTTTATTCAATGAATTTCTTGCAAATAGAATGATGAAAATGAGTGTAAAATCGAAGAATTTCTTGCAATCTAAAATGATGATGCAAATTTGAAGAATTTCTTGCAAATTTTCCTTACTGAATAGATTGTTTCATATCATTTATTTATCGATAGCAGAGTAAATGATGAGCATTTATCTAATGTTAGAGATCTGTCTAGAGCGAGTCAGATAGAGATGTCATTTAACTAGAAGATAAATGCTAAGAAAGAAAGATAGCTACAGAAAAGAAGCTGATTACATATGTATGTTTCTCAGTCGACGCTAGACTCAATAAAAACTAGTCAAGATGACGAAGCAAGAATAAATCTGACAAAGCTAGAAGACTAAGTCTGACAAGACTAGAATCTTGACACAAAGCATAAATGTTGCTTCATTTAAAACATTATTGAATCATTCAAAAAAGAACAAGATCGAAGTCTTTGCTCTATTTATGATGAACATCAATAGAAAAATCACGTACAATACTCAGTGCGATTTAAACGTTCTAAACGTCTCTTTAATCAATGAAACGACTCACAATTTAAAAGATATTAAAGCGAAACTGTCATCAAAATATCATGAGTTTCTAGATGTTTTTAATCGAGCTCAATCAAATAAACTATCTTTTCATCGCTTCTACAATCATAAAATTGAACTCATCAATGATTTAATACTTTCTCGCTATCGAGTTTATTAAATGTTCTCTGTCAAACTTCTGAAAGTAAAAAAGTACTTAAACGAGAATCTGTTGAAGAGATTCATTACTTTCAGTCAGACTCTCTATTTCTTTCTCGTTCTATTCACTCTTAAAGCAAACGAAGATCTTCAATTCTGCGTGAACTATTGAAAGCTAAATGTCATTTTCAAAAGAAATAGATATTCTTTATTGCTGATAGACGAAATCATTGATAAAATAGTGAGTTGCAAGCATCTGACTAGATTGAACATCATATCAGCATTCAACAAACTTTAAATGCACTTTGATAGCAAGAATTACATCATCTTTATCATTGCTTTAAAAGCATATAAATACAAGATGTTATCATTTGAACTGATTAATGAATTGATCTCTTTTCAGCAATATATGAATGATGTTCTATGAGACTTTCTGAACGACTTTTATCAAGTCTATCTAGATGACATTCTCATCTATAGCAAAACAAGAAAGAAACATAAAGATCACGTCAAACTAGTATTAAGTCAACTACGCGAAGCTGAACTGCAGATGAATATTTGAAAGTGCAAATTCAATGTAAAAGAGACTGTCTTTCTAGAAGTCATTGTATCAGAACTAAATCTTCGTATGAATCTCAGCAAGATGATAATCATAGTCAGCTGAATCACTTCAATCAATCTAAAAGAAATTCAGAGCTTCGTGAGATTTGTTAACTTCTATCATTGTTTCATTAAGAACTTCTTGAAGCTAGTCAAATCATTCACTCAGCTGACTAGAAAGAACACATCTTTTGTTTGAAACAAGATTTGTGTTCAAGCTTTTGACAATCTCAAGAAACAAGTCAGTTCAGTCTCAGTACTTCGTTACTTCAATCTCAAATGACAAGCTATTCTGAAAATCAATGCTTCAAACTATGTAAAAGATGAAATACTATCTCAGTACAATGACAAAAAAGTTCTTCATTCAATGACTTTCTACAGCAAAAGCATGATCTTGGCTGAAATCAATTATCACATTTATGACAAGAAATTGCTAGTCATTATTTGATGCTTTAAACATTGATGATTCAAGCTGAAGTGTACTGAACTACTCATTCAGATGTTTATTGATCATTAGACTTTGAAAATTTTCATGAAAAACAAATAGTTGAGTCGATAACAAGTCAACTATCTGAACATTCTATCAGAGTTCAACTTTCAGATCATTTTTAAATCAGGTAAAATGAACACTAAAGTCAATGCTCTAATCAGAATGCTTCTAGTGAACGTCTCTGAATCAGCTTAGCGTCTTGAAGATTATTTTCAAACTATTCTGATCTCTGATAGAGTTGATGTTCTATCTGTTGAATTGAAAGCAAATCTCTATCAATGAGTATATATGATCAATCAAACAGATGAGCTCTGCAGCAAATATAAACAAGCTATGAACGAAAACAAGCTCAAATTTCATATCATTAAACTGAAGAACTGCAAAATCATTGACGACGTTTTATTTAAAAAAGATTTACTGTGAGTCTTTAAGAACATGCACACGAAATTACTACAAGAAGTGCATGATCAATCTTCAATCTCTCATCTTGACAATAAATGAATCATTGATCTAGTTCAGCGTTTCTACTATTGATCAGATCATTAAGCTACTATTTGATGATACATTTGAAACTGTCATGCTTGTCAGCAAAGCAAAGTCTTTAAAGATAGCATCAACGAACTTCATCATTCTTTCTTGATTTCACAGAAATGCTGAAAAGATATAATTATGAACTTTATTACTGAACTATCTCTGTCAGAAGACTATAATGTCATTTGCATAATCATATATTATTTCATCAAATAACATCATTATGTTTTCTGTCATTGAGAAAATGATGACATCTCAGTTGAAGAAATGATTTAAATTATGCTATGAAACGTTTATTGACTGCATGATCTACTCAGTTCTATTGTTTCAAACAGAGACTTTCAATTCATATCAACTATGTGAAAAAGTCTTTGCAAGCGACTGAAAATCACAGCTAGTTTATTCATAGTTTATCATTTTGAGATCAATGATTAATCAAAATGAGTCAATTAAGATGTTGAATGCAAACTTAGAATCTACTGCAATTACATGCAGAATGATTGAGTCAAATGAATATTTATGATGAAATTCAACGACAATTTCAATATTTTCTTAATCACTTCAATAATTTTCTTCTACTTCAATAAAGAATTTCACTCTCGAATGAGTTTTGATTCAAATATGATTGACTATAAAACAACTTGTGAATGACTTGAAGTTAGAAAAGCAAATGATATTGTCATTTAAATGAAAAAGCTACTGAGCTTTGATTGTCAACAATTGAAAAAGACGAAGCTGATTATCAAAGTTCAGATCAATAAACATAAATGAGACATCACATATGAAGTAAATGACTGAGTTTGACTATCTTTCAGAAACATCAAGACAACAAGACTCTGCAAAGATTTGAAAGATAAATAACTAGATTTTTATTAAATCATTGCTAAAGTGAATATCTTCTATCATCTTCATTTATCAGTCAGCATGAAGCATTTGCATTCAATGTTCAGCTTGAAGCTACTATGATTGTATTCAGAAGATTTTCTATCAGAACAACATTTAGAATCACTCAGATTAATCAATATCAAAGACAATGAACATTGAAAGATAAATGATATATTGAACTTCAGATGCTATTAAGATTGAATACAGTACAAAGTCAAATGAAAAGATTTAAATAGAAATGATGAATGATACTATGTTGATAAAGAAAAATTCAATGACTCAGAGAAAGTTTTGAATGAATTTCATAAGCTATATTCAAGCAAATCGCGCTAAAATATTGAAATAACTATCAACAAAAGTGAGCAAATGAACTACATTCATGCAAACATGAATTTTTAAAGAAGAAAGTAATGTTACAAGCATATCAAGATCAATAAGACTGAACAAGATTGAAGCTTTAATTAATTCACAATGCACGTTAGTAAGTATTATGTGTAATGATTAAAGCTAGTCAATGATCTGATCAAGATCTGACTCAGATTTAACTTGAATATGACTCAACATCTTTTTTCTTTTTCAACACTCTTTTCTTTCATCAATATCTTGTTCATTTACATCATTTTCTTTTCATGTCACAAATACATCTTTTTCAAGTCTAGCACAGTCTTTAAACATTACATAAATAGAAGTCTTTGTATCAATCTTCTTCTGTATTTTTAATATTCAGTTATAGCTATTTCTAAAGATCAAGCACTATCAACTCTGATTTTCATTAATTGTATCATCTAGACATGATTTTGACACTTCATTCTACTCACTTACTTACTCTTCACTTTACTCATCTATCTACTCACTCATTTACTCTTCACTCTACTCGTTTATTTACTCGCTCATTTACTCTTCATTCTACTCGCTCATTTACTCTTCACTTTACTCACTCATCTACTTTTCATTCTACTCACTCATTTACTCTTCACTTTACTCATCTATTTACTCGCTCATTTACTCTTCATTCTACTCATCTATTTACTCGCTCATTTACTCTTCATTCTACTCATCTATCTACTCTTCATTCTACTCATCTATCTACTCTTCATTCTACTCACTCATTTACTCTTCATTTTACTCGCTCATCTACTCTTCATTTTACTCGCTCATTTACTCTTCACTCTACTCACTCATTTACTCTTCATTCTACTTGCTCATTTACTCTTCATTCTACTCATTTATTTACTCGCTTATTTACTCTTCATTCTACTCATCTATCTACTCTTTATTCTACTCACTCATTTACTCTTCACTTTACTCATCTATTTACTTTTCATTCTACTCGCTCATTTACTCTTCATTCTACTCGTTTATTTACTCGCTCATTTACTCTTCACTCTACTCATTTATCTACTCTTCATTCTACTTTCTATCAAACGCGTTAATTAAGTGCATAAAACACATTAAACAATACTTTAAACAATGCTTTTTACATGACTTTCTATCTACTCATCATTCTACATACTTAGTTATCTACTTGATAATCTTCGCTTCAAGCTTTATAAAGTTGACGCTAGAAAGTTTGAAGTTTTCATCTTCTTTTTTTCTTCATAGTTTTTACTTTCTAGAACAACAACAATTAAAATATCAACATGTTCAGCTATCAACTCAGCTATTTACTCGTTCATTTACTAGTCAGTCTACTCACTTCAAAACATGCTTCAAAAGACGCGTTAATCAAGTGCATAACATAAGTCAAACAATGTTTGAAACAATGCTTTCTACTGATCTTTTGATCAAGTCATTTAGTGAGCTTTCTACTGATTTTTCAATTGATCTTTCTATTAATCTTTCTATTGATGAGCTTTCTACTGATCTTTTAATCAAGTCATTTAGTGAGCTTTCTACTGATCTTTCGATTGATCTTTTTACTGATTTTTCTATCAATCTTTCTATCAATCTTTTTACTGAGCTATTTATTGAGCTATCGACTGAGCTTTTTATCAAACACTTTATCAAACATTCTACATGCTTCAAAATACGCGTCGATTGAGTGCATAACACAAGTCAAACAATGCTTTTTACATGATTTTCTACATGACTTTCTACATGACTCTCTACATGACTTTCTATCAAGCATTCTTCATGTTTCTCTATTAAGCATTCTATCAAGCACTCTTCATGTTTCTCTATCAAGCGCTCTTCATGTTTTTCTATCAAGCATTCTTCATGTTTTTCTATCAAGCACTCTTCATGTTTTTCTATCAAGCACTCTTCATGTTTTTCTATCAAGCGCTCTTCATGTTTTTCTATCAAGCATTCTTCATGTTTTTCTATCAAGCACTCTTCATGTTTTTCTATCAAGCATTCTTCATGTTTCTCTATCAAGCATTCTATCAAGCACTCTTCATGTTTTTCTATCAAGCGTTCTTCATGTTTTTCTATTAAGCACTCTTCATGTTTCTTTATCAAGCATTCTATCAAGCATTCTTCATGTTTTTCTATCAAGCATTCTATCAAGCATTCTTCATGACTTTCTACATGATTTTCTATCAAGCATTCTTCATGTTTAAATAAATGATTAAATAACTACTTAAATAATTAATTCATCAAATGATTTATTTGATTATATATGAATCTTGAATGTAGAAACATATGAAAAGTGAACATGTATTATGCATTATATCTTTTGAGCAATTGATGTCTTTTGAACAAATGACTGTCATCAAAAGATACAAGCACTTGTAGCTAGTTATTAGTTATTGATGAGTGACTATTAAAGCTTGTGAGCTAGAAGCTCGACTAAACAGATGTTTTTGACTGATGTTAGCTTAATGAGCTTGTAGTTAGTTTTAGCTGATTTCATTAAATAATTGATGTATAATCAATTAATTTTCTTAAATTATTAAAAGTTTCTTAATAATTAACTTTTATCTATCATGTCATGATGAATTGACACATAAAGATTAAATTAAAGACTAGAATCAGAGACTGAGTTAAAGATCAGATCTGAGTTAACTCTGAAACTTTATGACTTTGTCAAGACATTATTTAAACTACATCATATCTTTGACTTAATATATCATAAGTTATATTGTGCTTAACTTAATAATGCTTGATAAACTTTTTATAATTGATCAATTTTCTCAAGTTATTGAGAGCTTCTTAATAACTAACTTTATCATAAAATATATTTATTCTGTGTCTGCTTAAAATATCACATTGTCATATCATTTTTATAAATTTTGTTTATTCATTTAATAAACTTGATCATCATAATTCTAATTATTTCAAATCTTTCTTAAAAATGATGATTTAATATTCAAGCATGATAACAATAATGTAATCATAACAAAGTTGAAATGATGATGTTTTAATTTTACAAAACATCATATTAGAAAATAAATATCACATAATGAAATCAGAAAGTAAAAAAGCAAAAAATTAAATTTTTGAAAATATTGATGAATAATTAACATGAGCAATGCTTTAATGTAATGAACTGCAAAAGAAACAAAAGTTAGTAATTATTTAATCAAAGATTGAAACTTTGCAAGTCATTAAAATAATGAAGAAAAATCATTAAACTTTCATTTAAACTTAAATGAAGAACTTGAATGATTTTATGATGATTGAATTTACTAAATGAATAAATGAAGTTTATAAAAGTAATATAACAATGTAATATTTTAAGTAAACACAGAATGAATATATTTTATGATAAAGTTAATTATTAAGAAGCTCTCAATAACTCAAGAAAATCAATTAATTATAAAGAGTTTATCAAGCATTGTTAAGTTGAGCATGACATAATTCATGATATATTAAGTCAAAGATATGACGTAGTCTAAATGATGTTTTGACAAAGTCATAAAGTTTCAAAGTTAATTCAAATTTAATTTTCAATTTAATTTTCAATTCTAGTTTTCTGATTTAATCTTTATATGTTAATTCATCATGACAATTATTTTTTCTTTTAAGTGAATTCATTCTTAATCTCAATAAGTAATGTCTTTGTTTAGTTTGATAAATGATGATGTGTACTCATTAATTCACTTTGAAAGCTCTTGATAAAAATCTTCAAATCTTTGTGAGAAAAAAAGAAAAAATGAAACTTTCAATTGAATGATGATTCATCTTCAATTATAATGTGTATAAATGACATTGTAAATAGTATATGTGATGTGTAATTAATGTAAATAACAGCAATGATGACGTGTAAATAGCACATAAACATTGTTTACATTTCAAGTAAATGATGTGATTGAAATGATAAAGTATAAACAAAAGTGAATAATAATTATTGTTTTGTTTATTGCTTTTTCAATTTCTCTCAACTTCTTATTTTCTTCAACTTCAATTTTTTTTAATCATAATTATATTTTTATCATTATATGATTACTTTTAACAAACTTTAAGTATATTTGTATTGTAAAAGTAAAAGATTTAAATTATAAATTGTGAATGCATAATGATGCTTAAAAAGAATCATAAAATGATGAAGTTAATTGATGTTTAAGTCAAGATCATTATGAAAGTAAGTGATGTTGCAACTTGAGATTTCATGACTATTACTGTAACTAACAGTATTATAAGTTTACTCAAACGACATTAATTAAATGTAATAATCATCATGTTATTGATGCTGAATTGCTCATAATGATGCAAATATCATCAAATTCTAATCAAGAGTTCATCACTTCTACTATTTAAACTTTTAAATACATTTTTGCTATTGAAGAGAAAATTCAAAAGACAATGAAGAAAGAAATGATTACTGATGCTTCATTAATGATTTTATTGAACTCACAAACTTTGCGAAATTAAAAAATGATAATGAGATTCACTTATTCAACTTCTTAATGTTGTTACTGATGCTTTTCAGCTGTCAATAATTGAAATAAACAAAAGAAGTGTTACTGATTTTAAAGCTTTAAATAAAGTAATTTATATAAAGTGTGCTTGAGTTTTACACATCAAGAATAAAGCATCGCTGTATGATGTCATTTTTCAGAAGAAAACAATGTACAAAAAGTGTGTTCACTGTGCAAATAATGAAAGTTTCTGTGTCACAATGAATATACTTATATAATATATTTGCTAAATACTCATGATTCAATGTTTAAATTTTTGACATCTGCATTTCAACTGTTAATAAATTCTTTTATCTGCAGAAAATTCATGATAGTGCAATTAAGAATGAAGAAAAGAACATTACTTTAAAGATATTCATTGTTCATCAGAAAATTCTTTACAAGAAATTGATAACAATGACTTATGTGAAAAATCATTTTAAGAAAATTTACAAACTCAAGTCTTTAAAAATTTAAAAGCTCATTCTCAAAGAAATAATGATTATCAATGACATTGTCAAAGAAATTCTGAATGTAAAGCGCTTTGTGATATATTTAATCTCAATTATATATCATTTTATCAATGTTTTTAATTGTTCTGATATATTTAGCATAATTTATTATCTTTTAAATCTTTGTCTTCACGTCTCAATGTAAATTTAACAATGAAAAAGAAGAAGAAGTTTGCAATCTTGTCTTATATGAAAGATGTTTAATGAAGTGATGATTGCATGATGTTTGTGATATCATGATGATTATGTTTTCTTGTTAAACGTGTTTGAATGTCTTTGCGCTTTTTTCTTCTGTTTGTTAATTTACATATGTGATTGTTTCATTAAAAAGTGAAACTATTTTAATACAATGATTCTTCTTTTCTAATAATAAGTTTATGCTTGAAAGTAAGTAATTATGCTTTTCGCTTATGTTTCAGTCTCATTTTGAAAGCTTTTTTTGAAAGCTTTTATAAGCTTCAAGACATCTTTCATATCTTTGCTCAATATTCATTGATTATATTCAATGAAATATTCTTTTCATTGTATTTTATAATATAAAATTCTCTTTCTTTTTGTTACGAGCGTGCTCAGTTTTCTACTGAAACGTGTGTTCTTGAAGTGAGTTTAAACTTTATCAAGTCTAGCGCTTTTCTTTCTTCTGTACATATAGTCTTTGCATCTAGATAGATTTCGCTCTTTAGCTTTGAATTCTCGTTTATTTGATTTACTTTTCGTTTACCTGTATCTTTATGACTTGCTCTAGACATGATTCTAACATTATTTAAAGCTTCGTACATATCACATGATAGTGATTCGCTTTCTAGCTACGATTGAAAGCAAAGCTTTGCAACGCGTTGCAGAGTTGAATCGATCTCTCGACTGAGCTCTTGACTGAGCTCGTCATTGAACTGAACAAGCTCTGCAACGTGTTGCAGACAAGACAATCTCGAACTGAGCTCTTGACTGAACTCATCATTGAAAAGAATAAGTTCTATCAAACGCAGTAGACAGAAATCGAAACAAGCTTTATCGAACGCGATAGACAGAAACAGAAAGCTCTATTAAATGTGATAGAAGCGATCAGAACAAGCCTCGCTACATGCATGTAGTAGACAGAATAGAGAGTGCTATTGAATGCAATAGACGCGATCAGAACAAGCTCTGCGAGTGCGAGCGTTGCAGATTCAAATCGATTCTGAATTAATCAGACTTGATTGATCAGACAGTGAGTCTGCTACAAGAGCAGATAACGATTGATCTCGTCGTCAAGCTCGTCACTCGATAGTCAGTCTGCTTGAACGACACGTTCAATAGTGAGTCTGCTACAATGACATGAACGAAACAAGCTCTGCTACATGCGTGTAGTAGGCACGAATCAATAGTGAGTTTGCTTCAATGACATCAGAACTTGATTCAGCAACGAATCTTTTATTCGTATCTTCTACGAGTTATCTTTATTCACGACATTGACGACAACAGCAAAGATGATATATACTGCAGACAGAGTAGCATATACTATATGTCTTGAGAAAATAGAACATATACTATATGTCTGAAAACACGAAGATATGAGCTGAAACTCATTTATCATTGAATATTTAAAGCTGAATAGAAAGAGTCTGCTTGAATGACAAAAATAGTGAGTCTGCTACAAAGACAGATAACGATTGATCTTGTCATCAAGCTCGTCACTCGATAGTGAGTCTGCTTCAATGACATGAACAGAACAAGCTCTGTGACGCGCTGCAGACATGAATCAGAAGACAACGATTGATCTCTTAATTAAGTCAGTCAACGAACAGAACAAGCTTTACTACATGCGTGTAGTAGACATGAATCAATAGTGAGTCTGCTACAATGACATGAACGAAACAAGCGCTATCAAATGTGATAAGTTTGAATCAGAAGTGAGTCTGCTACAATGATAAAAGAACGATTGATCTCGTCATCAAGCTCATCACTCGATAGTGAGTCTGCTTGAACGACATTCGAAATCGAATTCAGTCACGAACTTACTTTTATTTGTATCTTCTACGATTTATCTTTATTCACGACATTGACGACAACAGCAAGATGATATGTACTGAAAACAGAATGAAACATACACTATATGTTTTAAGACAGAGAATGAAACATATATTATATGTCTGAAATCACGAAAATATGAACTGAAACTCGTTCATCATTGAATATTTGAAGCTGAATAGAAAGAGTCTGCTCGAATGACAAGAATAGTGAGTCTGCTACAATAATACAGAACGACACGAAGTGATCTCTTAATTGAGCTCGTCATTCGAAGTAAGTCTGCTACAATGACAAGTCAATAGTTGATCTCTTGATTGAGCTCGTCATCAGAAGACAAGCTTTACTACATACGTGTAGTAGACACGAATGAAACAAGCTCTGCTACATGCATGTAGCAGACACAAATCAGAAGACAACGATTAATCTCATTGACTGAGCTCGTCACTCAATAGTGAGTCTGCTACAAAGACAGATAAAGATTAATCTTGTCGTTGAGCTCGTCACTTGAAGTGAGTCTGCTACAATGACAAGTCAATAGTTGATCTCTTGATTGAGTCAGTCAATGAACAGAACAAGCTCTACTACATGCATGTAGTAGACATGAATAAAACAAGCTTTGCTACATGTGTTAGGACACGGCCCGGGTTGGGATAGGAACTACGGCAGGATAAGGCGTAGTTCGCAGCATGGTGGACCCTGAGCTAGTAAGGTCATGGTCACGTGCTAATGATCCATTATATGGGATCATTGGG